>JADHEF010000002.1_pt1 | contig 590903 bp, 551 predicted proteins | sample 8952391 | NCBI WGS metagenome assembly JADHEF01 (sample SAMN16124439, study PRJNA663245) | bioreactor sludge metagenome | isolation source: sludge (nitrite) | place: India:Bengaluru | collected 2019-02-28 | reverse complement strand
CCGTAGCGCCGATGGTAGTGTGGGGTCTCCCCATGTGAGAGTAGGGAACTGCCAGACATCAAATAACTGAAAAGGCCATCCGAAAGGATGGCCTTTTTGCGTTTATGCGTCGAAAAAACGGTAGGCCGGGTAAGGCGAAGCCGCCACCCGGCAGAGCAAACAACTAATGAATCACCTGCGACAGGAATGCTCGCGTACGTTCTGACTTCGGATGCGCAAAGAACTCATCCGGCGGAGCTTGCTCAACAATCTCCCCGCGGTCCATAAAGATCACCCGGTCGGCCACGGTTCGCGCAAACCCCATCTCATGCGTGACGCACAGCATAGTCATGCCGGATTGTGCCAACCCAATCATGGTGTCCAGAACCTCCTTCACCATTTCAGGATCGAGGGCAGATGTTGGTTCATCAAACAGCATAATTTTCGGTTTCATACACAGTGAACGGGCGATAGCCACACGCTGCTGTTGGCCACCCGATATCTGGCCAGGGAATTTATTGGCATGCTCTGCGATACGTACACGCTCCAGGTAGTGCATTGCCAATGCCTCCGCTTCCTTTTTCGGCATCTTTCGTACCCAAATCGGCGCAAGCGTACAGTTCTGCAGAACGGTCAGGTGCGGAAACAGATTAAAGTGTTGAAATACCATTCCTACTTCCTGACGTACGCGTTCGATATTGCGGATATCTTCATTCAGCTCGATACCATCAACCACAATGCGTCCTTGCTGATGTTCTTCAAGATGATTAATACAGCGAATGGTTGTGGATTTTCCGGAGCCCGAAGGGCCGCAAAGGACGATGCGTTCTCCCTGCTTTACCTTAAGATTAATGTCCCTCAGGACATGAAATTGTCCGTACCATTTATTCACATTTTCCAGCGTAATCATCGCGTCGGCGGGTGTCATAGTTTTTTGGCTCATAATTTCCTCAGTGCGGTGTACGCCCGGTGTTAAAGCGCTTTTCCAGATGCTGGCTGTAGCGCGACATGCTAAAACAAAAGATCCAGTAGATCAGGGCAGCAAAGACATATCCTTCGGTGGACATACCCAGCCAGACAGGATCAACGGTTGCCTGTTGCACGCTGCTAAAGAGATCGAACAATCCGATGATGATCACCAGGCTGGTATCCTTGAAGAGGGCAATGATCGTGTTGACCAGACCCGGAATGACCAGCTTGAGTGCTTGTGGAAGAATGACCAGTCCCTGCGTTTTCCAGTAACCGAGAGCCAGTGATTCCGCCGCTTCGTACTGGCCTTTAGGCAACGCCTGCAAACCACCTCGCACAACTTCAGCGACATAGGCGGACTGGAAGAGAATCACCCCCACCAGGGCACGGATCAGCTTGTCGATGGTTGTTCCCTCTGCCATAAACAGCGGCAGCATGACCGACGACATAAACAGGACGGTGATAAGCGGTACGCCGCGCCAGAACTCAATAAAGATAACGGAGAGCACGCGGACGATCGGCATTTTTGAACGCCGTCCCAGGGCCAGTAAAATCCCCCACGGCAGAGCACCGGCTATCCCCACTGATGCGATAATCAACGTCAGCGTCAGCCCGCCCCACTGGCGTGTTTCAACGCGTTCCAGCCCCAGAAAACCGCCATACAGCAGCACCCAGACAATAATCGGATAAACCACCGCCCAGACGGCAATATAGCGTCCACGGTGAGGCAGTTTTTTCCAGAACATGACTGCGACAGAGAGCAGACCGATAACCAGCGCCAGATTAATCCGCCAGCGCTGTTCATGGGGATACAACCCATACATGAACTGACCGAAGCGTTCATGGATAAACACCCAGCAGGCGCCGGCTTTTGTACAGTCTGCCCGGGTTGAACCGACCCAGTTGGCCTGTAAAAACGCCCAATTCAGCAGGGGAGGAATCAACTCCCACATGAGCCACAGGCAGACAATCGTCAGCAGGCTGTTACTCCAGCTGGAGAACAGATTCTTACGCGCCCAGAGAATGAAACGTCCACCTGTCGAGTTGGCAGGGCGCGAGGAGTGCGACAGTATCGCTTTTGTCATCATAGATCCTTAGCGCTCGACCAGTGCTATACGACGGTTATAGAGGTTCATCAGCAGTGAAATTACCAGGCTGATGATGAGATAGACAGACATGGTGATGGCGATGGTTTCAATGGCTTGTCCGGTCTGGTTAAGCACGGTTCCGGCGAAGAGTGACACCATATCCGGGTAACCAATGGCAGCGGCCAGAGACGAGTTTTTGACAATATTGAGATACTGGCTGGTCAGGGGGGGAATGATGACCCGTAAAGCCTGCGGAATAATGACCTGGCGAAGCGTCACGGTATGGGGTAATCCCAGCGAGCGCGCCGCCTCGTGCTGTCCATAAGGTACGGCCTGGATCCCTGCACGGATAATTTCTGCGATAAACGCGGACGTATAAATCGACAGCGCCAGCGTCAGGGCCGCCAGCTCGGGAATTAATACCATCCCGCCCTGAAAGTTAAAGCCCCGCAGATGTGGAATATCCCAGTGCAAAGCGGCCCCAAACAGCCAGTGTGCAATTAGCGGCAGGCTAACGATCAGGACAGCTGCCGTGGGCCAGGTTCTACGAAGCTGACCGGTTTTGATCTGATGCTTGCGGTTAAAACGGAATACCCCCGCAGAGAGCGCAAGCGCTATCACAAGCGCGCCGATAAAAGCGTACAGCCCTTCACCCGGCTGAGGAGAAGGAATGGACAATCCACGGTTACTCAGGAAAAACAGCTCAAACGCGTCGACGGCCTGGCGGGGACCGGGAAGGTTACGCAGTACGGCGAAATACCAAAAGAAGATCTGCAGGAGCGGGGGGATATTGCGGAACGTCTCGATATAAACGGTCGACAGTTTCCGCAGGAGCCAGTTTTCAGAAAGACGCGCCAGGCCAATAAAGAAGCCCAGTATCGACGCGAAAACGATACAAAGCGCCGATACCAACAGCGTATTCAGTAAACCGACCACGAACACGCGTCCGTACGTGTCACCTTCCTGATAATCAATAAGGTGCTGAACAATACCAAACCCCGCGCTGCGATCTAAAAACGCAAAACCGGAGGTAATGCCGCGGTTATTCAGGTTGGTGATGGTGTTATGGATCAGATACACGGCGATGAGAACAACCGCAACAATAGCAATAATCTGGAATAACCAGGCGCGGACCGCGGGATGAGAAAAGGATAGCGATCCTTTTACGGCTGAGCGGCGATGGGACATAAAGAAACCTCAGTAACCATGACTCTGGAGTGGGCACTGCCTGAGCAGTGCCCGTTACAGCTATGACTTAACGTACAGGTGGCGCGTACTGAATACCGCCGTTGTTCCAGAGATTGTTCTGGCCGCGTTTGATCTTCAGCGGGCTTTCCGATCCCACGTTGCGCTCAAAGATCTCAGAGTAGTTGCCCACCTGTTTAATGATGTTGTAGGCCCACTTGTTATCCAGCTTCAGATCCTTGCCGAAATCACCTTCTGTACCGAGCAGGTGTGCCATATCCGGGTTGGATGGCTTAGCGGCTTTCTCATCAACGTTTTTCGAGTTGATGCCCATCTCTTCTGCGTTCAGCATGGCAAAGAGCGTCCAGCGAACAATGGAGAACCAGTCTTCATCGCCACGGCGAACGACCGGTCCGAGAGGCTCTTTGGAAATGACTTCAGGCAGAACAATCCACTCTGCCGGATTGCTCAGCTTAATGCGTAAGGCATACAGCTGTGACTGGTCAGAGGCCAGCGTGTCGCAACGGCCGGATTCCAGCGCTTTAGCCGATTCATCCGAGCGGTCGAATGTCACCGGGGTGTATTTCATGTTGTTTGCTTTGAAATAATCCGCGACGTTCAGCTCGGTATCGGTGCCCGCCTGGATACAAACGGTGGCGCCATCCAGTTCCTTAGCGCTTTTCAGGCCGGCTTTATTGTGGGTCAGGAAGCCGATGCCGTCATAATAGGTCACGCCCGTAAATGACATCCCCATGCCTGCATCACGGGAGGAGGTCCAGGTGGTGTTACGGGAGAGCATGTCGACCTCGCCGGACTGCAGCGCCGTAAAGCGTTCTTTCGCCGTCAGCGGGGTGTATTTTACTTTGCTGTCATCGCCAAAAACGGCGGCTGCAACGCCACGGCAGACGTCCACATCAATACCGGTAAATTTGCCGTTCGCATCGGCATAAGAGAAGCCAGGCAAACCGTCACTGATACCACATTGAACAAAACCTTTCTTTTTAACGGCATCCAGTGTCGTTCCCGCATGGGCTTGACCGGCTACGGCAAACAACATACCTGCAGCGGCCAGGCTGGCTATCATCGTCTTTTTCATAATGCATCCTGTGTGGCGTAATTTATCGTTATAGAGGCGTTTTTAAACGCTTTACCTGTCTGTGGCTTTGGCCAACGTTTATAAAGCAAACGTAATGCCAGTTTTGCGTTCGACAAAATAAGAGACGAGTGAACGCTTAATGCTGAGTGTAGACAGGCTTAAATAAAACGAGCGCCCCGAAACGGTGCGAAATTACAACCTGTGCCACAAATTGGAGCAAAAGTTGCGAGTCGGGTCTGGAAAAAGAAGAGATAGTTTTTAGCGTGAATATTGGCAGGGTATTCAATAATATTAATGTGTGAAAATCATCACGATAGAATAAGTAATTTGAATGAGTATGCAAAAAAGCTGTGACTGACTTCAGGCTTAGATTAATTACGTGAATAAATACGGGGCTATTTTTTTACTTATTTGAAAATACTGCACTCATTAAAAGCAAAAGCGCGGCCAGAGCCGCGCTTTCTCAACAGATTTTACTTGGTCAGGGCAACAATACCCAGCGTCAGACCCGCTACTGCGGCAGCACCGCCGGCGATAGCACCCGCAGTCTCCCAGTTATCCTGGGTGGTGCCTTTCATACAGGTATTGGTATGAACCAGTCGGCCCTGGTCGTCGTAAACCGGTACACATGGAGAGTCGTGCGCGCAACCAGCAAGCAGCGCAGCGAGAAGTGCAACGGAAATGAATCTTTTCATGATGTTACCTCAGTATTATTTCTCATCCGCTATTAAGCCAGAAGGGCTATTAACGAACTGGAGGTTATTTTACCACCGGGGTAAGTCCTCGTTACACGAGGAATAATCTCAAATTATGTAGTTTGTAAAAATCGTGGAGAAAAGTCGGTTTAAGGAGGCATTAATGGAGGAATTATGGAGTTGCAAGAGACTGTTTTTACTTAATGCAAATCATCATATTTTTAATGCTGCCTTTATGTAAAGCCTAATTCATTGTTTATGTTAAAAATAAAAAGGCACCAGAGGTGCCTTTTCAGGGAAACATTAACCTTTATGGTGAGTAAACCGTCGCCGAACAACCACAAAGAAAACAGGCACGAAGAAAATCGCCAGAAGGGTTGCGGAAAGCATTCCCCCCATAACGCCCGTACCGACGGCGTTTTGCGCGCCGCTCCCGGCCCCGGTGCTGATCACCAGCGGCATGACGCCAAGAATAAAGGCCAGGGACGTCATCAGGATCGGTCGAAGGCGCATCCTGGAAGCTTCCAGCGTGGCTTCAATAATGCCTTTGCCTTCTTTGTCCATCAAGTCTTTAGCAAATTCGACGATCAGGATGGCGTTTTTAGCCGATAAACCAATCGTCGTCAGCAGACCGACCTGGAAATAGACGTCGTTGTTTAACCCGCGCAGCGACGCTGCGAGAAGAGCCCCAATGACCCCCAGCGGCACAACCAGCATGACGGAGAACGGAATGGACCAGCTTTCATACAGCGCAGCCAGGCACAGGAACACCACGATCAGTGAAATGGCGTACAGTGCTGGCGCCTGGTTACCCGAGAGGCGCTCCTGATAAGACATCCCCGTCCAGTCATAGCCGATACCGGAAGGTAGTTTTGCCGCGAGGCTTTCCATCATAGCCATGGCCTCACCGGTACTTTTACCCGGGGCTGATTCACCCAGGATCTCCATAGAAGGCATCCCGTTATAGCGTTCCAGACGAGGTGAACCATACACCCAGCGAGCGTTGCTGAAGGCGGAGAACGGGACCATTTCCCCATTCGCGCTGCGTACGTAAAGGTTATTAATATCTCCCGGCAACATACGGAATTTTGCGTCGGCCTGTACGTAGACCTTTTTCACGCGCCCACGATCGATAAAGTCGTTCACATAGGTGCCACCTAAGGCCGTCGAAATCGTCTGGTTGACGTCAGAAAGACTGACGCCCAGCGCCTGCGCTTTCTCCTGATCGACATCCAGCTTGAACTGAGGCGTATCTTCAAGGCCGTTAGGTCGCACGCGAACCAGCAGGTCAGGGTGCTCTTTCACCATGCTAAGCAGCTGATCACGCGCTTGCGTCAGCTGGTTATGCCCCAGGTTCGCCTGATCGATCAACTCAAAATCGAAGCCCGTGGCGGTACCCAGCTCAATAATGGCAGGCAGGTTAAAAGGGAACACGAGGCCATCTTTAATCTGACTGAAGGCTTTTGTCGCGCGACCCACAATGGCTTCAACGCCGTTTTCCGACCCCGGTCGCTCCTCCCAGGGCTTCAGGCTGACGAAGGCAATACCGGCGTTCTGGCCCTGGCCGCTAAAGCTAAAGCCGTTTACGGTAAAGACAGAATCAACGTTCGCTTTCTCTTTGTTCAGATAGTAGTCCTGAACCTGATCAAGGACCTGCTGAGTACGCGTCTGGGTTGCACCCGCCGGGAGTTGAACCATCGTCATAAACATCCCCTGATCCTCTTCGGGCAGGAAGGAGGTAGGCAAGCGCAGGAAGAGCACCGCCATCCCACCGACGATAATGACGTACACCGCCAGATAGCGCCCTGCCTTACTCAAAATACCGCTCACGCTGTTGCTGTAGTGCTCCACGCTTTTATCGAAGAGCGCATTAAACCAGCCGAAGAAACCACCTTTTTTCTCATGATCGTCGCCGGATACGGGCTTAAGCAATGTTGCGCAGAGTGCGGGCGTCAGGATTAGCGCAACCAGAACGGACAACGCCATCGCTGAAACGATAGTCAGCGAGAACTGGCGATAGATTGCCCCCGTCGAGCCGCCAAAAAAGGCCATCGGAATAAAGACCGCCGAGAGCACCATGGCGATCCCGACCAGTGCACCCTGGATCTGCTCCATAGACTTCTGCGTGGCCTCTTTCGGCGGCAGTTTGTCCTCGACCATGACGCGTTCAACGTTCTCAACGACCACGATAGCGTCATCGACCAGCAGACCTATCGCCAGCACCATGCCGAACATCGTCAGGGTATTGATGGAGAAACCGAATGCCGCCAGAACCGCGAAGGTACCCAGCAGAACGACCGGCACCGCGATAGTTGGGATGAGGGTCGCGCGCAGGTTTTGCAGGAACAGGTACATGACCAGGAAGACGAGAATGATTGCTTCAAACAGGGTCTTCACCACTTCGTGAATGGAGATCTTCACAAAAGGCGTGGTGTCATAGGGATAGACCACTTTCAGCCCCTGCGGGAAGAACTGCTGCAGTTGCGCCAGCTTGCTCTTAATGGCTGCCGCAGTGTCCAGCGCATTTGCCCCGGTTGCCAGCTTAATCCCCAGACCGGTTGCCGCCTGCCCGTTGATTTTAGTGACCATATTGTAGTTTTCGCCACCCAGCTCAATGCGAGCCACGTCCTTCAAATGAACCATCGAGCCGTCCTGGTTCACCTTAAGCGTCACGCGGCCAAACTCCTCCGGTGATTTCAGGCGGGTTTGCGCGATGATCGAGGCATTCAGCTGCTGCCCGGGAATGGACGGCGTCCCGCCCAGCTGGCCTGCCGCTATCTGGTCGTTCTGCGTTTTCAGCTGGTTGATAATATCCTGCGGCGTCAGCTGGTATTTGTTCATCGCGTTGCTGTCGAGCCAGATACGCATCGCATACTGAGCGCCAAACAGCTGAACGTCACCGACGCCAGACGTTCGGCTGATGGCATCTTTGACGTTCGACGCGACATAGTCAGAGATGTCATTCTGCGTGAGATTTTTGTTGTCTGAAACAAAGCCGGCGACCAGCAGAAAACTGCTGCTGGATTTCTCCACGCCAATCCCTTGCTGCTGTACCTCTTGCGGCAGTAGCGGCATGGCGAGCTGCAGCTTGTTCTGCACCTGCACCTGGGCGATGTCCGGATCGGTTCCTGACTCGAAGGTCAGGGTGATGGTGACGTTACCCGCTGAATCGCTGGTGGAGGACATATACATCAGCTTATCGATACCGTTCATGTTCTGTTCGATAACCTGGGTCACGGTATCCTGCACCGTTTGAGCGTCAGCTCCCGGGTAGGTCGCGGATATCGCCACAGCGGGAGGGGCAATGGTCGGATACTGTGCGACGGGAAGTTTGAGAATGGCCAGCCCGCCTGCAATCATCAAAATGATGGCAAGTACCCAGGCGAAAACCGGTCTCTGAATAAAGAAATTAGCCATGTCGTCGTCCCTTAACCGGCTGGCGTCGTGGTGGTATCCGGCGTGGCGACGACGGTTACCCCGGGTCTGACTTTCTGTAGCCCGCTGACAATCACACGATCACCGTTTTTCAGCCCTTCCGTTACCATCCAGCGATCGCCAATTGCCTGAGGGGCCACGACGGTTCGCGGCTCAACCTGGTTTTTATCGTTCACCACCAGGACGGTTGCATCGCCTCGCGGTGTGCGGGTCACGCCCTGCTGTGGTACCAGAATCGCATCCGGCTGGGTGCCTTCATCAATGCGTGCGCGAACGAACATGCCGGGTAACAGCTGATGCTGAGGGTTCCGGAAAATGGCGCGCAGGGTGATCGAGCCGGTACTTTCATCAACCGTGACGTCAGAGAACTGCAATGTGCCTTTCAGCGGATAGGGCTGCCCGTTCTCCATCAGCAGTTCAACGCTGCTGGCGGTATCGCCTTTTTGCAGGCTCGTCTGTTTCAGGCGCATAAAATCATTACTGGACTGGGTGACATCGACATAAATCGGATCGAGCTGCTGGACCGTTGCCAGCGCTGCGGCTTGCCCGTTCGTCACCAGCGCCCCTTCGGTCACGCTGGATTTTCCGATACGACCATCAACCGGAGAGGTCACTTTGGTGTAGGCAAGGTTGATACGTGCGCTTTCAACGCCCGCTTTTGCGGCAACCACGCTGGCATCTGCCTGCTGAGCCGTCGCTACGGCCTGGTCATACTCCTGCTTACTGACATACCGGGTGCCTACCAGCGGGAGATAACGTTTCACCGTCAGGTGTGCAATATTGGCTGCCGCCTGAGCCTTCGCCAGTTCGCCTTTCGCGCTGTCATAGGCCGCCTGATAGGTCGCAGGATCGATCTGGTAGAGTGACTCGCCCGCTTTTACATCGCTGCCCTCCGCGAAGTTGCGGCGAAGAATAATGCCGCTGACCTGAGGACGAACCTCCGCAACGCGAAATGCATCTGTTCTGCCCGGGAGTTCAGTGGTGACAGCCAGAGGCGCGCTTTTCACAATATGCACGCTGACCTGAGGCGCCTGCAGATGCTGTTGTTGATTTTCCTGACCATCGCATCCAGTGAGCAGTACCGTGCAGACAATGAAACCGAATAAAGGCAAGAGTCTGAAATGATTCGTCATTACTGTTCCTTTAAATACCCATTAACCGATATATGCCGCGAATCGGTAGCAGGGGCAGAGAGATAAAAATAAAATGTAGCTGCGTATAATAATGAGGGTATTTAATGTTTTTTAATTTATAAGTGCGAATGACCATGTTTGTAGAAGAAAATAAGAATCAGACCGGCTTCATTCTGGGATATAGTCAGGCATGTTAATCAGGTAAATGAGTTTAATATTTTATAATTATTCATTCCGTCAATTTAATTGATTGGATATATTTGTATTAATTATAAATCAAGAGGGGTGACTTTTTTTGTGCAAAATTAAAACGGATTTTAGTGAATACTTACATTTGCATGAACGCAATATGACCTTTAAACCTTGTGAGTAACGAGTAGTTGCCTATGGCGCGTAAAAAGAAAGAAGAGGCTCAACAAACCCGGCAGCGGCTGATTGAGGCGGCTATCGGACAGTTTGCCACGCGTGGCGTAGCCAGCACGACGCTGACGGATATCGCTGATGCCGCTAAGGTGACGCGCGGTGCGATCTACTGGCACTTCACCAGTAAATCTGAAATATTTAATGCCATCTGGGAACAGCAATTACCGCTTCGCGACATTATTCACGACAGGCTTTCGCTTTCCGATAGTGACGATCCATTGTTAAAACTTCGTGAGCAATTTATTACTGCTCTGCAGTATATTGCCCATGAACCCCGGCAATGCGCGCTTTTACAAATTCTGTATCATAAGTGTGAATTTAGCAGTGATATGATTTCTGAGCGTGAAATCAGAAAGCGTATCGGATTCAACGATGACACGCTACGCGCCACGCTGGAGACCTGTATTTCGCGAAACATCATTTCGCCACAGGTGAATGTTGATCTCACCTTGATTGTATTCCACGGTTTTTTTAGCGGGATAATCAAAAACTGGTTAATGAATAACGACAGTTTTAATCTTTATCAGCAGGCTCCCGCTCTGGTCGATAGCATACTGGCGACACTCCCGGTTATTCGCGTGTCGCCAGATGAGGGTGCTTACTGTTCAGCGCCAGGTAACATTTCCCCTCGGGCACAAAGTGCCTCTATGGTCTGCGCGCTGACGGGTTTACCTAACAGATAACCCTGAAGGGTGTTACAGCCAAGCTCGGTTAAAAAGGCTTGCTGCGCTTCGGTTTCCACACCTTCAGCCACGACTTTCAGGTTAAGTGTTTTAGCGAGAGCCACAATTGCTGAGACAATAGTGGCATCCTCGCTCTCGCCGCTGAGCTCTTTCACAAACGCCCTGTCGATTTTCAATTCGCAGGCCGGTAATCGCTTGAGGTACAGCAGGCTCGAATATCCGGTGCCAAAATCATCAATGGAGGCCTTCACGCCCGCATCCGTCAGCTCTGTCAGCACGCGTACGCTCTCATCCGGGTTGCTCATCGCCGTGGTTTCCGTCACTTCGAGGATTAACATTTCCGGTGGCACCTGGTGAAGTGCCAGGCAGTCGAGAACCGTTTTAACCAGTGAAGGTTGTTCAAACTGCAGTGTCGACAGGTTTACCGCCATTGACCAGCTTTGATGCCCCTGGAGATGCCATTGCCGCAGCTGGCGGCAGGCTTCATGAATCACCCAGTTGCCAATGGGGACGATTAGCCCCGTTTTTTCCGCTAGCGGCAGAAAAAGGTCCGGCGTCAGTAGCCCCTGCTTAGGATGCTGCCAGCGCAATAACGCCTCGAATCCGAGGACCGGGCCCGCCGGGGCGTGAAATTTTGGCTGATACAGCAGGCGCAGCTCATTGCGATCGATTGCCATCCACAGATCGTTCATTAACTGGAGATGGGTCTGCGCCAGGGTGTTCATGGAGGGCTGGAAAAAGTGGTAACCGTTACGGCCCATATGCTTCGTGTGATACATCGCCGCGTCGGCGTTAAACATCAGCTCACGCTCGGTTTTGCCGTCGTGAGGGTAGAGCGCGATACCAATGCTCAGGGTCACTACCAGTTCATAGGGGCTGAGATTGAACGGGCTATCGATCGCGCGCACCAGCGAATTTGCCAGCGATGCCGCGTCGTCCGGACCTTCTCCCTCTGCCAGCAGAACAAATTCATCACCGCCGATACGTGCAAGGGTGAACTGGCCTTTCAGAAGAAGCAGCAGACGCTGCGTAACTGCGACCAGCAGCCTGTCACCAACATCATGGCCGTAGGCATCATTGATGGCTTTAAAGCCGTCAAGATCCATGAACATCAGGGCAAAGTGGTTCCCTTCACGATCGGCTTTGCTGATGGCCTGATCGAGTCTGTCTTCCAGCAGGATACGGTTGGGCAGGCGCGTCAGGGTATCGTGTAGCGCCAGTTGAGCGAGTTCCCGGTTAGCTTCTGCCAGCGACGAGGCCAGAAGGGCGGTACGTGCCTGAAGGCGGGCATCCAGCATCGACACCAGCAGGGTGATCCCAAGAATTGAGAGCGCGACGACGCTGACCAGCACCGCCAGCCAGCTCCCGTTGATACCCTCATGGTGAACCATTGTGGACATCGGAAACTGCGCCGCTTTCATCCCGGCATAGTGCATGCCGGCAATGGCAATTCCCATCGTGATGGCGGCACCCATGCGCATCAGCACGACCTGCGCGGCTTCGCGACGCAGGCGGAAGGTGAGCCATAATGCCGCGAGCGAAGCGGCAAGCGCAATCACGACCGAAATGGCCACCCAAATCTTGTCCCAGATAATCCCGGGCATCACTTCCAGCGCCGCCATGCCGGTGTAATGCATAGCAACAATACCGCTCCCCATCACCAGCGCGCCGGGCAGCAGTCGGCGCAGGCGTAGTTGCTCGCAGCTCACGAGCCATAGCGCAAACAGCGACGACCCCACGGCGATGACCATGGATAGCACCGTCAGGGTGGCGTTGTAGCTCATGCTCATGGAGAGGTCCATCGCCAGCATGCCGATAAAATGCATGGCCCACACGCCGATGCCCATAGCAATACCGCCGCCAGCCAGCCAGATGCGGGCAGCGACACCTTCACTCCCGGCGACGCGTGCAGCCATGTTCAGCGCGGTATACGCAGCAAGAATGGCAACAACAAAGGAGAGGACGACAAGGATAGGGTTGTATTGGCTGACCAGCATGGACGGTTCTACTCGAGTGTGGGGTTACGCTAGAGCGGTTGAGAAGGGCGAGACATTATCACCGTCAGGTAATGGCTCAAAGGGATTTAAATCCCCGTTTTTAGTGGGTAATAACGGGGTGGTTTGCGCAATCGGGCGGTTAGTCGAGCTCTGAGCAGTTCACGAGTTTCAGCGGGTTAACGGAGTTCATATTACGACACTTATCGGTTTCGGTGCTCATCAGTTCAATCCACTGCATCAGGAGTGTATCGAAAATGAGAACGGAGATTGCAAAGACAACCAGCCACCAGTATTTACGAATCATTGTGTCATTCCGCGAGAAGATCGCCAGTAAGGTGTGGGAAATATACACGAAAAACCGTGGTTGAAAAGCGGGAGAGGCGAAGGTTTACAATGCGTTGACGGAGAAGCGCAGGTAATAAAAAAGGCGCTTCCCCATGCCGAAGAGCGCCTTTTTAAACAAGCATTTAACTGATTAGTATCAGTTCATGCCGTATTATAGATTTTCTAATCATTATAAATCATCCTGAAACATTATAGGTCATGCAATTTAATTGTATAATGATGATTTTAAATGGTTTATTTTTGTTTGCTGTGTTCGTATTGTTTCACGATGTTTTAGTGGTTATCATGGCTGTAGTGTAACTATTTGTGTAACTATAATGGCCAATGATAAATTATCCGATATGAAGCTGCGCTCCTTAACGCGAGCCGATGTCGCAAAACCGCAAACCATCGCTGATGGTGGCGGCTTATCTATTCGCGTAACACCTTCACAGAAGGCGTCAGCGGATGGCGGTAAACGACCTCCTAATAACCTTTTATGGTTATTCAGATATAGAAACCCTCACAAAAGCCCTAATCCCCTAACGCTGGTTTTGGGTCGGTATCCTGATTTGTCGCTTTCCGCTGCACGATCGCAAAGGGATAAATGCAAATCTTGGCTTGCTGACAATCTTGACCCGAAGGACCAATACAAACTTACGTCAACAGAAACGCTGAATCCTGTGACTGTAAGGCAGGCTTTGCAATATTGGATCGACAACTATGCAGTACATAACCGGGCAAACTATCAAAGGCACCAGGCGCAATTGGATAAGCACATTTTTCCCTATATAGGGGATATGCCTTTATCACTATGCGAAACCAAACATTGGCTTTCATGCTTTGATAGAACTAAGAAAAAATCTCCGGTGGCTGCCGGTTACATTTTCCAGATGTGTAAGCAAGCCCTTAAGTATTGTCGTGTTCGGCGGTACGCATTTAGCAACTCACTGGATGATTTAGCAATTCCTGATGTTGGGAAAAAGCAAGGGAAGGGAGACCGGGTTCATTCTGAAACGGAACTTTGTGATATCTGGCGCGCCGTCAATTCTGACCGTTTTTTCTCTCCTTATTACTCTGCATTGGTAAAAATTTTGATTGTCTTTGGTGCCCGCACTCATGAAGTTCGTTTGTCTGAGCTTAAAGAATGGGACACTACGGCATGGATTTGGACCGTTCCTAAGGATCACTCAAAGAGTGGTGAAAAAATCGTGAGGCCTATACCGACCGCGATCAGACCATTCGTGACCGACTTGCTGGAACGGAATAGGGACAGTGGCTTAATACTCGGTGATACGAAAAAACCGGAAGCTGTATCCCAGTACGGGAGAGCAATACACAAACGCTTTTCGCATGCAGAGTCGTGGACACTTCATGATATACGCAGGACGTTTTCGACATCACTCAACGACATGGGAATTGCACCGCACGTAGTTGAGCAGCTACTTGGCCACACGCTTGGTGGCGTTCTTGCTATTTACAATCGCAGTCAGTATCTACCCGAAAAGTTGGATGCATTGAATGCGTGGATGGGTAGGCTTAATGACCTTACATAAATTTACACTTTATGTTAATGGATTATAAATCAGTGAGTTAATAAGGGTGGTGTTTATAGTCTTAAATACCATGTTTAAGAACTTAAATGATTGTTTTGTATAGTTAAATTGCGTGGTGAAACAATAAGTATTATCTTGAACCTGTGCTGAGTTGGACGCACAAAAAAGAACCCCCGGAAGTACCGAGGGCTCTGAAAAGAGTGGGGTCGATTACAAGTTTTCGCGGACTGAATCGACCCCGAATACCAAAAAGCCAGTGGAATGGCTGTAATGGTTGCGTTGGTTCATAACGCAATATCACTATATATCATTGCAGACCTCAATTCCACCGGCCCTGTTTTGAGGGCAGTAATATGGAAATGTTAACAACAAAGCAAGTCTGCGCTTTAACCACTCTTAGCCGTGTGACCGTATGGCGCTATGAAGCATCAGGGCTTTTTCCTGCACGCGTTCAGTTAGGCCCTAAGCGAGTTGCATGGCACAAGGCTGAAGTAGAAGCCTGGATGAAAAGCCGCCTGCCAGTGCAACAGCGCTGAGGTGGCTTATGAAACAAGTCACCACAGCCGAAGCAATCCGCAATTATAACCGCTTGTTGCGTAATCCCCTGCGCCAGTTAACCGTTGGCGAACTTACCGCCCAACGCATGGCGGCAGCACAATCATTGTTGCAAGCATGCATCCGCGAAGGCGTGAACCGTCCATGGACTATTGTTTCACGTCATGCCGCTATGGCTGATAGCCTGGTGCCGTTCCGTATCAGTGATTCTGAATCATGGGCGATGTATCTGGAGCTAAAACGCGGGGTGCAAAATGAGAAACGCACCTAACGTTAAGCTGTTACCTAAAGACCCTTTTACTGAAGCCATTATTTTTGCCGGTTCTGACGCTTGGAGTCATGCCAAGGGCTGGGAAGAAGGCATGGGTAAACAAGTTGCCGGTGACACCACTCCGCCTGTCTATCTTGGGCCAAGACAACTGGCTGATTTAGATAATCTACGAATTATCGACGATGGTCGCCGGTCTGCGCGGGTATATTTGGCCGGTGATATTGAGCAACTTCAAATCAGCACTATTGCTGACAAGCTGGCAGTGGCTGGAGTTAAGGAAGCCCGTTTATTTAAAGGTATACCAGACCGCGAACCGGAAAAATGGAACATGGACAGGCTTAGAGACTCCGCCCTACGCGGTGAAAGCCTGGTGGGTATGCTGCGCAAAGAAGAACGAGCAACCGCCGCAGCAACTGCAAAAGACATTCACGATATGACGCCTGTATTAATGACAACCTGGCCAAATATTGGAAGCAATGGCCAGCCTTTAAACACGCGCCCCAATGTTGAACGTCTATTAGATAACTACAGCATTTCTGCAAAATATAATGAGATTAGCAAGGACGTTGAGGTTTTAGTACCTGGCGTTAGTAGCGGTTCAGATGCTCGCGATAACTGCGCTGTGAGTGAAATCTTAAGCCTTGCCGCACTGAACCGGTTACCAATGAGCAATATTGAAGGTCATATCAAAACCATCGCTGTGCGCAATACTTATAATCCTGTCAGGGATTTCATCAATCAGCGTGAATGGGATGGCCGGAGCCGATTTGCAGACCTGCTGAATACCATCAGCACGCCAGATGACTACAGCCGTGATCTGCTGGGCATGCTGGTGCGTCGTTGGTTGCTGTCTGCCGTGGCGGCTGCTTACTTAGATTCGGGTTTTTGGTCCAAGGGTGTACTGGTTTTCCAGGGTGAACAATCATTGGGTAAAACAGCATGGTTTAAAGCACTTCTGCCCCCTGACAATCGCAACTTGGTTAAGGTGGGAGCAACTATTGACCCTAGCAATAAAGACAGCGTGGCCAGCGCAATTAGTCACTGGCTTGTTGAGCTAGGTGAACTGGATGCTACGTTCCGCAAGGCGGATATTGCCAAGCTCAAAGCATTTATCAGTCAGGACCGTGATGACCTGCGCCGCCCTTATGACCGGTTGGAATCGAAATACCAGCGCCGCACCGTGTTTTTTGCATCGGTCAACCCGAAACACTTTCTGGCTGACGATACCGGGAACGTGCGCTGGTGGACTATCCCTGTGACTGCCGTTAACTACGAGCATGGCATAGACACACAACAATTATGGGCCGAAGTTCTTTCCTGGTTTAAGGCAGGTGAACGCTGGTGGCTGGATCGTGATGAAGAAGCCATGCTGGAAGTAGTGAACGAACAGCACGGGCAAACTGACCCGATTGAAGAAATGATATTGGCGCGTTTTGATTGGAACAGTGATCGCCTGGCTGCATATATAGAAATGACTGCAACGGATGTTCTGTTGTCTATTGGGCAGGATCGGCCAACAAAATCCCAGGCAACGCAGTGCGGTAACATTCTGCGAAAACTGACTGGAAGAGATGCACGTAGAACAAGTAAAGGGCGTTTTTACCTAATGCCACCGAAAGTTTTTGGACAGCAAGACCATAGCTATTTTGATGGGCCTAACCGCCAGTTTTGAGGTAATACTATGAGTTATCGCGCATATATCATTGCTTTTGACCCGGAACACGGCACCTACACCGAAACCGAAATCATGGAAGGTTTCGCCACTGAACAGGAAGCGGTAGACCATGCTCGCAATAGGCTGCCAGAGGTGCAGCAGGAACTCGCCAAGTTGGGTGAAAACCTGCTATGCAGCTACCGCATAAGGGTAGTGGATTCCGCTGAAATCTTGCCGTTTCTCCGCTCATAACATCACAACAGTTGTTGCCCATTGCCCTGGCGAATGCCGGGGCTTTTTTTATTTCCAAGGTGACGCCTAGGTGTCATTAATTTATGAGGTGTCATGGTAGGTGTCATTGCTATCAAGCCCTAATCTGCAAGGGTTGCGGCATTACTAATGACACCTATGACACCTATGACAGCATATTTAAAGAAAATAACGACCACTGTAATAATGTAACAGTGGTCGTTCTACTTTATAGAAATGGGTGTCATAGTGTCACAGGTGTCATTCATTACAGTATCTTGTTTGTATTTTTCTTTAATAATCAGCGTGTTTCCCGCTATGACACCTAATGACACCTTTCCAACATAACGCCGTCATAGTGTCACATGTGTCATCGCCATCTGCTGCCGAAAAATGCCGGGTCCTTCCCTGCGGCCATCCCTTGCGGGGGCATTACCTCCGCAGAAAACGACATCTGCGTGCCATTCCAAAATCGTTTTTATGATTATTGCAGATAAATCAAGAATTTACATGAGGCTTATCAATGCCATGCAGTGAAACCGTGTTATTTACATTGCAAAGCGAACACATATCAAAGATAGGAATAATCCTAAAATATCGTGATTTCCGTTAGCTGTAGTTATTCATAGTTATTCAGCGTGTTTCATAATGATAAGTGGCTGATTTTACTTCTAAATTTACACTTTGTGGCCATTGTGTTCGGCGATCTTCCTGGTATTCTCTCAATAAATCCTGAGCAATTGAGAGAACCAAAATGAATGACGTACTTAGTGAACTTGTTCGCGGAGCCCTGGAACATCAAGGCGCTCATCTTCGCTTTGATGGTAACGGCGATGTCAATCAAGTTATCCCAGTAGAACCTGCTGTTGTCCGATATCTGTCACTGAACGAAGTGCTGACGCCGAAAGCCGGTAGCCAGACCACATTCAACGGCATCATTGCCGCGCGTTCCTTGGTGGCTGCCGCTGGTGCTGAAATCATTCGCATCCCTGGCCCCATGACGCAGCAAGCTGATGTCGACGCCGAAGGCAACCGCCGCCCCCTGAAACAGCAGGAAGTGCCGCGCCACTACATTGTTGTAGCGCCGGGTAAGTTCGCAGCAGTGGCCGATGATGCCGAAATCACTCTGAGTGGCGCACCTTACCTGGTTGCAAGTTATGACGACGCCACCGCGCCATCCTACGGCATCGGTTATCAGTTATCACGCCAGCAGTTGAAGCACGAATTCCCTGATGACACCGTGCTGCGTGCCGTTAACAGCGCTATCGAGCAGGGCATTGCCCGACTGGCTGACAGCGTTCTACTGACTGACCTGAACACCAAAACTGCGACACTGACCGACGCCACCGTTGATGCTGTTGCAAAGGCTGCCGCCGCTAAGGGCTGCCGCTGGGCTGACCTGTCAGCCATCGCCGGAACCAGTGCTGCTGGCGTGACCCTGGGCGGTGACGGAACCCTGCGCGCCTGTGCGGTTAAAGCCGAACTGACCGACACCATTGCAACAACCATTGTTGGCGATTTTAGCCGTGCAGCCGTGGCGATTGATGACGAACTGCGCGTAACAGCCAAGCGCATCAACAACGGTGCCGTTGAGATCGTCGTGTGGTGCAACGCACAGGCGTTGGTTCCAGATTCTGCGTACTTCTGGAAATACGGAGCTTAATCATGGGCTGGGGCATCAAGAAAGTGGCGGCGGAACGCGCCGCCTTATCGGGCGAAGTGCTGGCCGCCATTGAGGGTGCCGCCATGTACACGCGACACGGTGATGCTGAAGCACCGCGCATCATCGTGCAACCAGCAGGCTACACCGGCTTTATCTACAGCGAAGAAGCGGCGGAAAAGTGGGTAAGACGCGCGTTTATCGAATTGACACCGTACCAGGTGGAACGCGCAGTCAATTATCTCGCCTCCCTGGTGCGGGAACACCACCGGGAGCATCAGCCAAAGCGCCAGCGCAATAGCTGGGTGAACAGGTGGTGATATGAGCAAAGAAAACGCAGCACGTCAGCATGTGACTGTTCGTCTGGCACCTGAACTGGTGCGCCAGGTGGAACGTGAAAGAACAAAACTGGAGCGCAGAACAGGCATCCGCCCGTCACGCAGCCAGGTACTTGAAAAATTCCTTAACATCGGGTTGAACGGCAAATAAAGCCCAAAAACATAGGTTTCACCGGTTCCCTATCCCCTCAAATAACCGGCCAAATTCAAATTTTGGCGCGCTTATCCTCCGCGCCAGAAGCAGGTTTGCGGTAATCCTGCGGGTAAGAAACCGCCCCTAATCCTCCCGGTTGCGCCGCACCGGCCCCAAGCGGTGCAAATCTTCCTTTCAACAATAATTATTAGCGGCCAATACCATGAAAACTGAAAACCTATACGAACAAATGACCGAAGAAGCTCGCCTGCTGGCGAGTGAAACCAAAAGATTCCAGATCGTATCTGCGAAAAACCCTATCTGCCGCGAGGCTGCCGAACTGCTGGCAAGCATCAGAAACCGTTTAAACGCGTTTGAGCACATGACGGATGAATCCGGGCTGGTCATGCGCAGCGCAGCCGAAAGCCACAGCGCCACCCTGGAACGTCAGCAAATCAAGGTTAAGAGATCTCCACGATTGAGAGCCATCAGCCCTGGTGAGCGTGCAAAGCGCCAGGCAATGAAGCGCGGCGCTCTGCTGGTTCGTGGGGTTTGATATGGCATCGACTGACATCTATTCATCCCTGATGCAAGCTATCGGCGTGGCTGACAAACTCCTGCAACAGAACAAGAGCCTGACCACACAGGACAGACAGAAGATGAAGGCAATCAAAGACGGGCTGGCCGGATACAAAAACACGGCATTCACCCTGCGTGATTACACCGTTGGCGGTGGAGACATCACAACGCCAGCAAACGACAACAAAGCCGCATAATGGGGTTAGGCCATGATGACACGCATGAACCCCGCACGAAGCGATGACCCGGCAACAGTATGGGATGCGTATGTAGTGGCCGCCCTGCGAAAAATGCCCGTATGCACCACGCAGGAGGAAAAAGCCCAACATACAGAACTGCGCCGTAATGAAGCCCTGCAACTGGCCGCTGCCGCCCTGCGGGCTGCTGGCGAATACTCCCTGGCAGAAAACCTAATCGATTAATCCATTTGAGAAAAAATCATTATGGCCAGCAATAAGCAATTGAATGCCACAATAACCATAGGGGGAGCCGTCAGCAGCAGCCTGAAATCCGCCTTTGGTACTGTGGCCAAATCAACGGAGAGGGTTGGCGGTGCCATCGCTGACCTGACCCGACGACAAAAAACGCTCAGTCAGTCAATTCAGACGTTTGGCCGCCAGGGTAAGGACGTGGACGGGATGCGCCAGCGTTATGCAGCGCTGGGAAGTCAGATTGACCGGCTTAAATCCTCATATGACCGCCTGAACCGCGTTGAGGCTGCCCGCGAACGAAACCTGGCTAAGCGTGAAGGGTACAAATCCGGCATCATGGGCACAGTGGCCCTTGGCGCGTCTGTGGCCGTTCCGGTCAAAGCCGCTATGGATTTTGAAACCACGATGGCTGATGTTCGAAAAGTGGTGGATTTTGACACTCCTGATGGGCTGAGGAAGATGGGCGATGCCATCCTGGAAATGTCAACACGCCTGCCAATGGCTGCTAACGAAATTGGCAAGATTGTTGCCGCTGGTGGTCAGTCAGGCATTGCCGCCAAAGATCTTACCGCGTTCGCTGAATCCGCCATCAAAATGGGTGTGGCGTTCGATATTTCGGCAGACGAGGCAGGGCAGGCAATGGCTGAAATGCGCGCCGCGTTCCGCATGACACAGCCGCAGGTCAACTCGCTGGCTGACAAAATCAACTACCTGGGCAACAACACTGCCGCGTCAGCCAAAGATATCATGGAGATCGTGCAGCGCATCGGGCCGCTTGGTGAAGTGGCTGGTTCTGCGTCAGGTTCGATTGCAGCGATGGGGGCAACCCTTCGCGGTATGGGCGTGGCCAATGAGATTGCCGCCACTGGCATCAAGAATATGCTGCTGACCCTGACATCTGGCAAGGCCGCCACAAAAGCACAGGTGGCAGTGTTTAAACAGCTTGGATTTACTGCAACGCAGGTTTCAAAATCCATGCAGTTGAACGCGGATGAAACTATCCGTGTCATCCTGGCGAAGATTTCCAGACTACCTAAGCACGCGCAGGCATCCGCACTGGCTGAACTGTTCGGTAAGGAGTCAATCGGGGCCATTGCGCCACTGCTGACGAACCTGGACCAGCTACAGGGCAACCTTAAAATGGTTGGAGACGCTACCAAATACGCCGGTTCAATGAACAAGGAGTATGAGGCAGCCGCAGCTACCACAGCCAATCAGGTGAAACTGTTTAATGGCCAGGTTAACGCCCTGGGTGTCACCATCGGCAGCGTGTTGCTGCCAGCCGTTAACGGCGTGCTGAAAACCGTAAGCCCGTGGATTGGCAAGGTTGTGTCTCTGGCAAAAGAACACCCTGTGGTTACGCAGGCAATTGTTGGCACCGCTGGTGCACTGGCAACCCTGACCGTTGTAACTTACGGGGCCGGATTTGCCTGGACGTTCCTGAAAGGTGGATTGCTGAACACCGTTGGCCTGTTTGCTCGCGTTGCTGCTGGTGCCACTCTGGCTGGCGCGGCCAACACTACAGCCGCAGCAGGCACAACGCTGCTGGGAACCGCGTTCCGGTTCGTGGGTAAATCCATTCTGTGGGCTGGCCGTGCGCTTCTGATGAACCCGATTGGGCTGGCAGTTACTGCCATTGCTGGTGGCGCATACCTGATTTACAAGAATTGGGAGCCGCTGAAAAAATGGTTTACCGACCTGTGGGCAGACATCACCGCAACGTTTGACGCGGCAATCGGCAAAATTGTGGGGCTGATTAATAGCGTTGGAGAGAAGTGGAACACCTTCAAAACCACCGTTAGTGAAGGAGTTGGTGATGCCTGGAAGGGTACTAAACAATTCTTCGGCATTGATGACGACAGCAGCAAGCCAGCCACTTCCTCTGGTGCGCCTGTGCTGGTGGCACCGGCACCGCCGCAGATGGCCAACCGTTCTGGCGGAACGCAGATAACGACGAATGACACCTATCAAGTAAACGTTCAGCCAGGTCCGGGCATGAACGAAGATGCACTGGCCAGGAAGGTGGCGCAGCAGCTACGACAGCAGCAATCTGTAAGGCAGCGCAGCATGATGACTGACGGAGCGTATCAACCGTAAGGGAAGGTTGTGTAACTTGGAGTGTAACTTTAAAACAAAGGGGCCATAAGGCCCCTTTTTTATCAAGTGGTTACGACTCGAAATTAGTTCATGCCGTATTTTTTCAGTTTCTTACGCAGAGTACCACGGTTGATACCCATCATCAGCGCAGCGCGGGTTTGGTTACCGCGGGTGTATTGCATCACCATGTCCAACAGTGGCTGTTCAACTTCAGCCAATACCAGCTCATACAGATCATTAACATCCTGACCATTCAGTTGAGCAAAATAGTTCTTCAGTGCCTGTTTAACCGAGTCACGCAGGGGCTTTTGAGTTACCTGGTCCTGAGAGTTAACGGTAGAAACGGTCAGTACGTCAGAATTTACGCGTTGTTCGAACATAGTTCTGTCAGCTCTTTATTTCATTACGCAAGATTTTCGAAGTATGCCTCCAACGCCTCCAGCTGTACGCTGGCATCCTCTATGGCGTTGAATGTGCGCCGAAACTGGTCATCTGGAGCGTGCTCCTGGAGATACCAGGAGACGTGTTTACGCGCAATTCGGTACCCTTTTGCCTGACCGTAGTGGTCATGCAGTTCCCGAACATGCGAACAAAGCAAGCGCTTAACCTCTGCCAGAGGCAGCGGGGCAAGCAGCTCCCCAGTGTCCAGATAATGCTGGATTTCCCGGAAGATCCAGGGTCTTCCCTGAGCTGCACGTCCTATCATCAGAGCATCAGCTCCCGTATAGTCGAGTACAGCCCTGGCTTTAAGCGGGTCAGTTATGTCGCCATTCGCGATAATCGGAATGGAAACTTTCTGCTTAACTGCCCGAATGCTGTCGTATTCAGCTTCACCGTTGAACAAACAGGCGCGAGTGCGTCCATGGATGGTCAGGGCCTGAATGCCACAGTCTTCGGCCAGTTGGGCAATCTCTACACAGTTACGGTGTTCCGGCGACCAACCCGTGCGAATCTTCAACGTAACAGGAACGTCCACCGCGCTGACAACCGCCGTCAGGATAGCTTTCACCTGGTCGGGGTATTGCAGAAGGGCTGAACCTGCAAGCTTGCGATTCACCTTTTTGGCCGGGCACCCCATATTGATATCAATAATCTGGGCACCACTTTCCACGTTAATCCGCGCGGCATCTGCCATCTCTTCAGGCACGCTTCCGGCAATTTGCACGGTGCGAATACCTGGTTCATCAACGTGCACCATCCGAAGGCGGGATTTATCGCTTTCCCAAACCTGCGGGTTAGACGACATCATCTCGGATACGGTTAAACCGGCTCCCATCTCATAGCACAGCGTCCTGAACGGCCGGTCTGTAATACCTGCCATTGGGGCTGCGATCAGGCGATTTCTAAGCTGGTGGTGTCCGATGCGCATGAGTTAAGAAATGACCATACTGTGACTGCAAGGCGGCGTATATTACGCATTTTTTGCACGAGATGAAAGGCCAAACTTTGAACAATCCACTGTTGTAGATCAAGGAATCGCCACCCAATCTTCCCGTTAAAAATTATTCATTATTTAAATCATTAAGTTATATGATAATGGTTATTTTATGGGCGCTTACAATTTCCCGTAACTTCTCATCATTTCTGAATAAATGCGTCGCTGAAGCGGGATAATCTGCTGTTTTTAGCAGCAGATTTCCCTTCTTCTTTGCGATCTGCGTCGCATTTTAGAACATGATCGTCATGCGAAAAATGCGTGTTATTCGACCACGACGCGCCCATGCAGCGACTGTACCGGACGGTTATTATCGTGATGCATTGTCTGGGTGAATCTGGCAAGTTGTTCTGCAGAAACCGTCAGGGGCTGTTTAAGTACAATCCAGGTAACGCCTTCTGAACACGGTGGAGTGGTCAGTGAACCGCTAAAGCGCCAGTACGTTTTATTTTTTGGCAGCAGTTTGTTCAGGTTGAGATCCTGTTTGGTGGAGACGTTCTGCTCGGCCTGCTGAGGCATAACGCGCCACAGTTTTTCTAGTTCCGGGTTTGCGGTTCCTTTATCAAACATGACCGCCACCACCGTCAGTTCCCCACTGGCATTTTTATGAACCAGATGCATTTCCATCGCGTATCTCTTGCCATGTACGGTGTTTTCGCTCGGCGCGTGGAAATGGAACTGCTGTAACGTCCAGGTTTGCTTATCGAGAGTAAGAGTATCGCGGGTGTTCGCCTGTTCACCTGCCTGAATGGTATGGCCATTGTTCGTCAGCGTAACAGGGCCATCAACGTAGTGGGTTTGTAGCGGGGAGAGATGGGCGATAGCGGTCGAATCAATATTAATAGGGGACTGGTTCATTCCGCTCTGACAGGTCTTATATGCCTCGTCCAGCTCGCCCCAGTGTTGCGGTGAACCTTCCCCTTCATAGCTCCAGTGTGATGCGAATGCTGAAGCCGAGATCATGCTCAGCGCCAGCAGCGCTGCCTTGCCTGTAACCTGTGTCATCATATTCTTCCGGTGAATTTTTGTAATACAAATCAACATGATTTGTAGGGTTATTTTACCGAAGAATGAACGGGGGAGAGAGGATTATCAGAGGGGGAGAGGCGTGGTCAGATGACCACGCCAGATTCTTATTTTTTACGACCGGTGATGCGGCACCACTCTTCTTTTTCCACTACCGGATCAAGGGCAAAGAGATCGGCGTAGGCTTCACACACGCTGTCGGCCTGGCTCGCCAGGATACCGGAAAGCCCCAGCAGACCGCCCTCAACGGGCAGCACGCTGATTAACGGAGCCAGTTCACGCAGCGGGCCCGCCAGAATGTTTGCGACCACCACATCGGCTTTCATGGCTTCTGGCTGACCATCCGGCAGATACAGCTCCAGACGATCGGAGACGCCGTTACGCTCGGCATTATCGCGGCTGGCCTGAATCGCCTGCGGATCGATATCGATCCCGATGGCTTTTGCCGCGCCCAGCTTCAGGGCTGCAATCGCGAGGATCCCGGATCCACAGCCGAAGTCGATCACGGTCTTACCGTCCAGATCGAGACCATCCAGCCACTGCAGGCACAGGGACGTGGTGGGGTGAGTGCCGGTACCAAACGCCAGACCCGGGTCGAGCATCACGTTGACCGCATTCTCGTCCGGGACGTCGCGCCAGCTTGGGCAGATCCACAGACGTTTGCCGAACTGCATCGGGTGGAAGTTATCCATCCACTCGCGTTCCCAGTCTTTGTCTTCCAGCTGTTCGATTTTATGCACGAAACCCGCGCCCAGCAGAGGATGATTCTCCAGAATCGCGACAACCTCTTTCATATCGGTTTCGGCATCAAACAGGCCAATAACGTCGGTATCACCCCACAGGCGGGTTTCGCCCGGCAGCGGCTCAAAGACCGGCGTGTCATGCGTGTCCTGGAAGGTGATAGAGACCGACCCGGCCTCCATCAGCGCATCGCTCAGCTCTTCGGCGTTCGCGCCGGTTGTGTTCAGTTTTAGTTGGATCCACGGCATGGCAAAACTCTTTATTTATCAGTAGAAATCATAGCGGGTTGTGGGACGGGCTGACCGAAACGGTTCCCCACCACAAACGCCAGTAAACTTAGCAGTAACGAAGGCACAATTGGATGGAAGCCCAGGTACTGAATCTTAAACGTTGCGAGGACGGCGTAAAGCACGCCGCCGACAATCATAGCGCTCAGCGCACCGGCGGCATTCGCGCGCTCCCAGTAGAGCCCTAACACCAGAGGCCACAGGAATACCGCTTCAAGCCCACCAAATGCCAGCAGGTTCAGCCAGATGATCATCTCCGGCGGGCGCCACGCGGCTAACAGCAGCAATGCCCCTAACGCCAGAGTAATAACGGCCGACATGCGCTTCAGGCGCCGTTCATTCTCTGCCTGGTCAGGACGCAGGTTCAGATAGAGATCTTTAATGATCGTAGCGGAACTTTGCAGCAGCTGAGCGTTGATGGTCGACATAATGGCGGCCATCGGTGCGGCGAGGAAGATCCCGGCGGCAAATGGCGGCAGTACTTTAACCATCAGGGTTGGGATAACCAGATCGGGTACGGTAAGGTCAGGAATAACTGCCCGACCTAACGCGCCTGCCAGGTGCATACCAAACATCAGGATTGCGACAACGATAGTGCCGATAATGATACCTCTGTGCACGGCTTTGCTGTCTTTGTAAGAGATACAGCGCACGGCGGTATGCGGCAGGCCAATCACCCCAAAGCATACCAACACCCAGAACGAGGTCATAAAGGTTGGCGAAAGGATGTCATCCGCGCCCTGCGGCGAAACCAGTTTTGGATCGATCGCCTCGAGCGTTTCAACCGCATGGCTCAGGCCACCAGCAGCATGCACAATGCCGACCAGCAGAACAAGGGTGCCAACAAGCATCACCAAACCCTGCATCGTATCGTTCAGCACGCTGGCGCGGAATCCGCCAAACGCGGTGTAGAGTGCGATACTCACCCCAAAGATAACGAGGCCCGTCTCGTAGGGAATTCCCGCCGCCGTTTCCAGCAGGCGTGCCCCGCCGATAAACTGCACCGTCATGGCGCCAATAAAGGCCACCAGCAGGCTTAAGCTGGCCAGCCACACCAGTAAACGGCTCTGATAGCGGGCAAACAGCATATCGTTGAGCGTCACGGCATTGTAACGGCGTGCCAGAATGGCAAATTTTTTACCCAGTATGCCCAGCGAGAGCCAGACGGCAGGAAGCTGGATCATCGCCAGCAGCACCCAGCCTAACCCGTATTTATAGGCTGCACCGGGCCCGCCGATAAACGAACTGGCGCTAATGTAGGTCGCGGTCAGCGTCATGGCCAGCACGACGCCGCCCATCGAGCGGCTGCCAAGAAAATACTCGTTCAGGAAGGTGCCCGTCGTTCTTTTACGCATGGCGTAAACGGATAAACCAAACACCACTAACAGGTAAGCGATAAGCGGCAGAATGACTTCAAGCTGCATCATCGTCCTCCAGCGAAATATCGCGATAGATGAATTTCACCATTGCCCAGCACAGCAGGATGAAGACCAGCTGTACCAGCAGACACGCCATTTCGAACCAGTGCGGCAGGCCGGTGATGCCAATAGCGGAGTCAGGTAAGTAAGCAGTTACCAACCATGCTGCGAGATAGAGAAGGGTCAGCCACAGCGCCCAGCGCGCTTCTTTATGGGCCTGAACAAAACGTTTGTCCATTTTTTGTCCCTTGTGGATGAAGAAAGCGGGGATTGTACATGATGAGGCTTTCCAGGCCCCAGAAATAAAAAAGGCCGGATAATCCGGCCTTTTAGCAACGCGGGTCGCTTACTTCTCGTTCAGACCCAGCTTTTTCTCCAGATAGTGGATATTAGTTCCACCATTCTGGAAGTGCTCGTCGCTCATGATACGCATCTGCAGATCAACGTTGGTTTTGATACCGTCGATGATCAGTTCCTGCAGGGCGTTTTTCATGCGGGCAATCGCCACGTCACGGTTTTCGCCGTAGCAGATAAGCTTGCCGATCATTGAGTCATAGTACGGCGGTACGGTGTAACCGGCGTAGATATGAGACTCCCAGCGCACACCAAAGCCACCCGGCGCGTGGAAACGCGTGATTTTACCCGGGCTTGGCAGGAAGGTGTTCGGGTCTTCGGCGTTAATACGGCACTCTACCGCATGGCCTTTCACCACAACTTCTTCCTGCTTGATGGACAACGGCTGGCCCGCAGCGATACGCAGCTGTTCTTTGATCAGGTCAACGCCGGTGATCATTTCGGTAACCGGGTGTTCAACCTGAATACGGGTGTTCATTTCGATGAAATAGAACTCGCCGTTTTCGAACAGGAACTCAAAGGTACCTGCCCCGCGATAGCCGATATCGACACACGCTTTGGCGCAACGCTCGCCGATGTAGCGACGCAGTTCCGGAGTAATGCCCGGTGCTGGCGCTTCTTCGACCACTTTCTGGTGACGACGCTGCATGGAGCAGTCACGTTCTGCCAGATAGATCGCGTTACCCTGACCGTCAGCCAGCACCTGAATTTCGATGTGGCGTGGGTTTTCCAGGTATTTTTCCATGTACACCATGTCATTGCTGAAAGCGGCTTTCGCTTCTGCTTTGGTCATGGAGATGGACTGCGCCAGTTCAGCATCGCTGCGCACAACGCGCATACCGCGACCGCCGCCGCCGCCGGACGCCTTGATGATAACCGGATAGCCAATGCGTTTAGCATGAGCACGGTTAGCATCCATATCGTCGGTCAGAGGGCCGTCAGAGCCTGGTACGGTTGGAACACCGGCTTTTTTCATCGCGGTGATTGCAGACACTTTGTCGCCCATCAGGCGGATGGTGTCGGCTTTCGGGCCGATGAAGATGAAGCCAGAGCGTTCAACCTGCTCAGCAAAGTTGGCGTTCTCAGAGAGGAAGCCGTAACCCGGATGAATTGCCACCGCGCCGGTGATTTCAGCGGCGCTGATGATAGCCGGGATGTTCAGATAGCTTTTTACGGACGGAGCCGGGCCAATACAGACCGTCTCATCCGCCAGCAATACGTGTTTTAAATCGCGATCCGCGCTTGAGTGCACAGCGACGGTCTTGATGCCCAGTTCTTTACAGGCACGAAGAATACGCAGTGCGATCTCGCCGCGGTTGGCGATAACAATTTTATCCAGCATGTACGCCTCGTTACTCGATGACGACCAGCGGCTCGTCAAATTCAACCGGCTGACCACTTTCGACCAGAATCGCTTTCACAGTACCTGATTTGTCTGCTTCGATCTGGTTCATCATTTTCATCGCTTCAACGATGCACAGGGTATCGCCTACGTTGACTTTCTGACCCACTTCGATGAACGCTTTCGCGTCCGGGCTCGGGGTGCGGTAGAAAGTACCAACCATTGGGGAACGTACGATGTGACCACTGATTTCTGCTGCAGCGGCAGGTGCGGCTTCAGCTGCTGGCGCAACGGCTGCGGAGAGCGCAGGCTGCTGCACTGGCGCAGCATAAGCCTGCTGCATTACCGGGAAGCTAGCGGCTGGGGCTGCACGGCTGATGCGTACAGACTCTTCGCCTTCAGAAATTTCCAGTTCGGAGATGCCTGATTCTTCAACCAGCTCGATCAGTTTTTTAATCTTACGAATATCCATGAGTGGGTTCCGTACTCTTGTTTAGTGTGATTGTGACAAGCGTTTTACCGCTGTCTGTAAAGCGTATGAATAGCCGTCTGCGCCCAGTCCACAGATAACGCCAGCAGCGATATCCGACAGATACGAATGGTGACGGAACGGCTCTCGGGCGTGCACATTACTCAGGTGGATCTCGATAAACGGGATACTCACCGCGAGCAGTGCGTCGCGGATAGCAACACTGGTGTGCGTAAACGCGGCCGGATTGATCAGGATATAGTCCACATTGTCTTTAGCCTGATGAATACGGTCGATGAGTGCGTACTCCGCATTCGACTGAAAATGATCCAAATCCACATTCAGTGACGCTGCTTCCGTTCCCAGACGGTTAACAATTTCACTCAATGTTAGCGTGCCGTACTTCTCTGGCTCACGGGTGCCGAGCATGTTCAGGTTCGGTCCGTTCAAAACTAAGATATGGAATTTATCAGTCATTATGCCGCTATCTCCTGCGATTTTCGGGTAAAAAACAAAATATACCTTCGAAACGCAAATGTCACCTTTTCAGAGGCTTAAAACCGCTGTCAGGCGAACCAAGGTCGCACATTATAACGATTTCGTAGCATTTAGCAGCTAAATACTGGTCTTATCAGGGAAGATTATCAACCGCTATCCGAAAAAGATTTGCGGTTGACGGGTAATCTGCGGGAAAACGCACAGTTTCGCGAACTATCGCAACCACAGGCGGAACTTCTTGTAACGCCATGCCAAAAGCGCCACGGCCGCCAGTGCATAAAGGATCGGCTGTGGCGAGAGGATCTTCACCGACCACAGGTAATGAATGGGAGCGAGGATCGCGACAAGATAGACGAAGTTATGCAGAAGCTGCCAGCGCCTGCCCAGTTTTCGCTGCGCATATTGCGTGGATGTCAGCGCTAACGCCAGTAAAACCACCCAGCTCACGATACCCAGCGTCAGATAAGGACGTGTCACCAGTTCGCGGCCAAGCAGCGCCAGATTGTTAATTCCCAGTTCCAGCAGGGCGTAGCTGGTGAGGTGCAGCGTCGCCCAGGCAAAACACCATAGCCCTAACAGCCGACGGGTGCGTATCAATAAGGGCTGTTTAGCGTAGCGCGCCAGCGGCGAGACGAGCAAGGTGGCCAGCAAAAATTTCAGAGCCATCCGACCGGTAAAATGCTGGATATCCTTTGCCGGGTCTGCGCTAAAGAGCCCCTGGCTGGCGGCCCAAAACAGCCATATAAAAGGAAGCAGCCCGGCCAGGTGCAGCAGCACTTTCAGCCAGGTAATCTGTTTTGCCGTTAAACGCACTCAGAAGTTCTCCCGTAAGTTGAGGCCACGGTAAAGCGAAGCCACTTCATACGCATAGCCGTTAAACAGCAGCGTCGGCTGGCGCTTTACGTCCAGCGCACCGCCGGAACCAATAAACCGCTCGGTTGCCTGCGACCAGCGCGGATGATCCACGTGCGGGTTCACGTTGGCGAAGAAGCCGTATTCGTCCGGGGCCGCCAGATTCCAGGTGGTTGGCGGACGTTCGCGGGTAAGCTTAATGCTGACGATAGATTTAATCCCTTTGAAGCCATATTTCCACGGTACGGTTAAACGGATGGGGGCGCCGTTCTGCGGCGGAAGCGCTTTGCCATAAACGCCAACGGTCAGCAGGGTAAGGGGGTGCATAGCTTCGTCGAGACGTAACCCTTCCACATACGGATACTCAAGCCCGCCGCCGATAAACCGATCTTTCTGCCCGGGCATCTCGTCAGGCGCATAGCGCGTCTGGAAAGCGACATATTTTGCATTGCTGGTGGGTTCAACCATCGCCAGCAGCTTATGAAGCGGGAAGCCGACCCAGGGCACCACCATCGACCAGGCTTCCACGCAGCGCATGCGATAGATACGCTCTTCGAGCGGGAAGCGGGTAGTGAGATCGTGGTGGTCCAGCGTCAGGGGTTTCGCCACTTCACCATCAATTTTCAGCGTCCACGGATCGGTTTTGAGGCTCCCCGCGTTGGCGGCAGGATCGGCCTTATCGAGACCAAATTCGTAGAAGTTGTTGTAGCCGGTCACTTTATCTTCCGGCGTGAGCGTCAGCTTGTTTTGCCATTCGGCTGGTTTCGTAAAGGTGAGCGGGGCGCCGGATGGAGCCTTTGGCCGATCGTTGCCTTTAAACCAGTCGAGCAGGTCGGCGTGTGCCGCCGGAGAGAGCGTCAGGGCAGTGGCGCTGATGCCAAGCATTTTCAGGATCTGGCGGCGCTGTAACATAAAGACAGATTCAGACGTTACGTCGGCTTCCGTCAGTTTTCGGTTTTTCATGGCATCCTCCGTCATGCGTTTTTCTAAGCATGACGGAGGAGAGGGATTCGCGCGAATATGTCACGAAAATTTGAAGATTAGGCGATTTTCACCAGCGCACGACCGTGGAACTGGTTGTCCATGATCTTACTGGCGTATTCCGGCGCCTGGCTGAGGGTTATCTCCGTTGCGCTCTGGGTATAGAAAGATTCCGGCAGATCTCGCACCAGCCGTTCCCAGGCTTCATGACGACGGGCCGCAGGGGTCATCACGGAATCCACACCCTGCAGGCGTACGTTACGCAGAATAAATGGCATCACGGTGGTTGGCAGGGCAAATCCGCCGGCCAGACCGCAGGCTGCCACGCATCCGCCGTAGTTCATCTGCGCCAGGACTTTTGCCAGCACCTTATCGCCGACGGTATCCACCGCCCCTGCCCAAACCTGTTTTTCCAGCGGACGGGTTTCGGCAAATTCGTCGCGGCTGAGAATGCGGCTGGCGCCGAGCTGGCGCAGATAGTCATGGGTATTTTCTCGGCCGGAAACCGCAGCGACCTGATAGCCCAGCTTGTGGAGCAGCGTGACAGCCGTGCTGCCCACGCCGCCGCTGGCACCGGTGACGACAATTTCCCCTGACTCAGGGCGGATACCCGCATCTTCCAGCGCCATCACGCACAGCATGGCGGTAAAGCCTGCCGTGCCGACGATCATTGCCTTGCGGCCATCCATGCCTTTCGGCACAGGCACCAGCCAGTCGCCCTTCACGCGCGCCTGCGTTGCCAGCCCGCCCCAGTGATTTTCACCCACGCCCCAGCCGGTGAGCAGTACATGCTGGCCTGGATGGAAGCGCGGATCCTCGCTGGTATCAACCCGGCCAGCGAAATCAATCCCCGGCACCATAGGGAAATTTCGGATGATTTTACCCTTACCGGTAATAGCCAGCGCATCTTTATAATTTAAACTGGACCAGTCGATGTCGACGGTTACGTCGCCTTCCGGCAGGCGACTCTCTTCAACCGCCTGCACTGAGGCAAGCGTTTTGCCGTCCTGCTGTTCTAAGATCAAAGCCTGCATACGGGGTCCTCTCGACTCAGATGATTGGAAAATAATTTCTGAAGACTATACTCGCTCAGGGAAACGCAGTGCCGATTTAACGCAATAAATTGCCAGATACACCCGATTTGGTAGTATGCCGCATTTGAAATGCAAGTTAGCGCTCACTCGCTACCCCATCAACCCACGGAGTAATCTCAAGGATGCGATTAACGACGAAGTTCTCAGCTTTTATCACCTTGCTGACGGGGCTTACCATTTTTGTCACGCTTCTGGGCTGTTCCCTGAGTTTTTACACTGCCATTCAGGACAAGCTGGTTAACCGGGTACAGTCTGTTGCCTCGGTGATTGATACGCGTCTGCTGACGACGCCGCTACCAGCGCTCTCCCGTGAGCTCGATGAGTTGATGGTACCTGTTGATATTGTTCAGATCGACATTCAGCAGGGAAAGCATCGTGTTTTAAGCCACGAACGGCCGGGAAGTTATCAGCCTGCGGGCGTGGTAAGCCAGTATCGGGAAGTGACGGTGCATTCCCTCAAAAATCCGGGGATGACCATACGCATGGTCTACCTCGATCCGATGGCCAGCTATTTCCGTTCCATGATGACCACCGCGCCGCTCACCGTCGCCGTTGCGTTTATCGTCCTGCTGATCTTTCTCGCGGTCCGCTGGCTGCGCCGCCAGCTTTCCGGTCAGGAGCTGCTGGAGATGCGCTCCGTGCGGATCCTGAACGGTGAGCGCGGCCCGCAGGTGCGTGGCTCCGTTCACGAGTGGCCGTCACGCGCCAGCAGCGCGCTCGATACCCTGCTCTCCGAAATCCAGTTTGCCAGCGACCAGCGCAGCCGTATGGATACGCTGATCCGTTCTTATGCGGCGCAGGATAATAAAACCGGCCTTAACAACCGTCTTTTCTTTGATAATCAGCTCGCCACGCTGCTCGACGATTCAGAGAAAGTGGGGACTCACGGGGTGGTGATGATGATTCGCCTGCCCGATTTCGATCTCCTGCGCGACACCTGGGGACAGCGGGCCGCGGAAGAAAACCTCTTTACGCTGATCAACCTGCTCTCCACCTTTATTATGCGCTACCCGGGCGCGCTGCTGGCCCGCTATCACCGCAGCGACTTTGCCGTGCTGTTGCCTCATCGTACGCTGAAGGAATCCGAAAGCATCGCCAGCCAGCTGCTGAAGGCGGTAGATGCGCTGCCGCAGAGCAAAATGCTCGACAGGGACGATATGGTCCACATGGGGATATGCGCCTGGCGTGGCGGACAATCCACAGAGCAGGTGATGGAACATGCGGAAGCCGCTACCCGCAACGCCGTGTTGCAGGGGGCCAACGGATGGGCGGTTTACGATGACTCGCTGCCGGAAAAAGGGCGCGGCAACGTGCGCTGGCGCACGCTGATTGAGCAAATGCTTAGCCGCGGCGGGCCACGTATTTATCAAAAACCCGCGGTCATGAAAAACGGCAACGTTCATCACCGTGAACTGATGTGTCGTATTTTTGACGGCACCGAAGAGGTCATCTCTGCGGAATATCTGCCGATGGTGCTGCAATTTGGCCTGTCGGAAGAGTATGACCGCCAGCAAATTACCCGGCTGATTCCGTTTTTATCCTTCTGGCCTGAAGAAAACCTGGCGTTGCAGGTCACCGTGGAGTCGTTAATACGCCCACGTTTTCAGCGCTGGCTACGTGATACGTTAATGCAATGCGAAAAATCGCAGCGTAAACACATTATTTTTGAACTTGCTGAGGCCGATGTAGGTCAATACATCAGCCGGTTACGTCCGGTGGTACGTTTGATCAATGCGCTCGGTGCACGTATCGCTGTGACGCAGGCAGGTTTAACGCTGGTCAGCACCAACTGGATCAAGGAGCTGGATGTAGAGTTATTAAAGCTACATCCGGGGCTGGTAAGGAATATTGAGAAGCGTACGGAAAACCAGCTGCTGGTACAGAGTCTGGTAGAAGCGTGCAAGGGTACGCGAACACAAGTATTTGCCACGGGCGTGCGCTCCAGAAGCGAATGGCAGATGTTAACAGCGCGCGGCGTGATGGGCGGTCAGGGGGATTTTTTTGCTGCCTCTCAACCGCTTGACACCAACGTGAAAAAATATTTGCAAAGATACTCTGTTTGACCTGCCGTTTACGCTGTTTTCACGTAGAATATCGCGCCTGTAGCTTTGAGTATGTCGAGCAAAAAGCCAGTGAACGACCTGTAACGGGTTACAAACGTCAGTGGGGAACGCTACTGTTTACTCAGCCCTGAGGGAGTCAGGGGATGATTTTGTAACATCAGGAAACGTACTGCACAAATTTTCACCGTTGCAGATGATTTTTGCGCCTTGTCGCTGCTGCGTGTGGTTGGTAAAGTAAGCGGATTTTGTTTTCCGCCCCAGCTTTCAGGATTATCCCTTAGTATGTTGAAAAAATTTCGTGGCATGTTTTCCAATGACCTGTCCATTGACCTGGGTACCGCGAATACCCTTATTTATGTAAAAGGACAAGGCATCGTATTGAATGAGCCTTCCGTTGTGGCCATTCGTCAGGATCGTGCAGGCTCGCCGAAAAGCGTGGCTGCAGTGGGTCATGACGCGAAGCAGATGCTGGGTCGTACCCCTGGCAACATCGCCGCCATTCGCCCAATGAAAGACGGCGTTATCGCCGACTTCTTCGTGACTGAAAAAATGCTTCAGCACTTCATCAAGCAGGTTCACAGCAACAGCTTCATGCGTCCAAGCCCGCGTGTTCTGGTGTGTGTGCCGGTTGGCGCAACCCAGGTAGAGCGTCGCGCAATCCGTGAATCTGCCCAGGGTGCAGGTGCACGTGAAGTATTCCTGATTGAAGAGCCAATGGCTGCGGCCATCGGTGCGGGCCTGCCTGTTTCCGAAGCTACCGGTTCTATGGTAGTGGATATCGGTGGTGGTACCACTGAAGTGGCCGTTATCTCTCTGAACGGCGTGGTGTACTCCTCTTCCGTACGTATCGGTGGTGACCGCTTCGATGAAGCCATCATTAATTATGTGCGCCGTAACTACGGCTCTCTGATCGGTGAAGCCACCGCAGAGCGTATCAAACACGAAATCGGCTCTGCGTATCCGGGCGATGAAGTGCGTGAGATCGAAGTGCGTGGCCGTAACCTGGCTGAAGGTGTTCCACGCGGTTTCACCCTGAACTCCAACGAAATTCTGGAAGCTCTGCAGGAACCACTGACGGGCATCGTGAGCGCGGTAATGGTTGCGCTGGAACAGTGCCCACCAGAGCTGGCGTCCGATATCTCCGAGCGTGGTATGGTTCTGACCGGTGGTGGTGCGCTGCTGCGTAACCTCGACCGCCTGTTAATGGAAGAGACAGGTATTCCTGTCGTAGTTGCAGAAGATCCACTGACTTGCGTCGCCCGTGGTGGTGGCAAGGCGCTGGAAATGATCGACATGCACGGCGGCGATTTGTTCAGCGAAGAGTAGTCGAGTTTGAGAGGGTAGCAATTTGCTACCCTTTCTCTCTGACGCGAGAATACGCATAGCCTATGAAGCCAATTTTTAGCCGTGGCCCATCGCTACAGTTTCGCCTTATTCTGGCGGTTCTGGTTGCGCTTGGGGTCATTATTGCCGATAGCCGCCTCGGTACGTTCAGCCAGATCAGAACGTACATGGATACCGCCGTCAGTCCTTTCTACTTTGTTTCAAATGGTCCCCGTGAACTGCTCGACTCCGTTTCTCAAACGCTGTCTTCGCGCGACCAACTCGAACTCGAAAACCGGGCATTACGTCAGGAATTGCTGCTGAAAAACAGCGAACTGCTGATGCTGGGGCAATACAAGCAGGAAAACGCGCGTCTGCGTGAACTGCTCGGCTCGCCGCTGCGTCAGGATGAGCAGAAAATGGTCACGCAGGTGATCTCCACCGTGAACGACCCCTACAGCGATCAGGTTGTGATCGACAAAGGGAGCGTGAACGGGGTGTATGAAGGTCAGCCTGTTATCAGTGATAAAGGCGTTGTGGGCCAGGTTGTTGCCGTGGCCAAACTGACCAGCCGCGTGCTGCTGATTTGCGATGCCACGCATGCGCTGCCGATCCAGGTCCTGCGTAACGACATCCGCGTGATTGCGGCCGGTAACGGCTGTACGGACGATCTGCAGCTGGAACACCTCCCGGCTAACACGGATATTCGCGTGGGCGACGTGCTGGTAACCTCCGGCCTGGGCGGACGCTTCCCTGAAGGCTATCCGGTTGCGGTGGTCTCTTCGGTCAAGCTGGACACCCAGCGTGCCTATACCGTGATTCAGGCGCGTCCAACCGCCGGGTTGCAGCGTCTGCGCTATCTGCTGCTGCTGTGGGGCGCCGATCGTAACGGTGCTAACCCGATGACGCCTGAAGAGGTGCATCGCGTAGCAAATGAGCGCCTGATGCAGATGATGCCGCAGGTTCTCCCGCCTGCGGATTCCATGGGGCCGCCTGCGCCAGTACCGGCGCCGGCAACAGGGTTAACGCAGCCGCTGCCGGATGCGCCGCCACCGCCTAAACTCTCTTCGGGAGGGCAGTAGTGGCAAGCTATCGTAGCCAGGGGCGCTGGGTCATCTGGCTCTCGTTTCTCATTGCACTGTTACTGCAAGTGATGCCCTGGCCGGATGACATTCTCGTTTTCCGGCCAAACTGGGTATTGCTCATTTTACTCTACTGGATCCTTGCCCTGCCGCATCGCGTAAATGTCGGCACAGGTTTCGTGATGGGTGCCATACTGGATCTCATTAGCGGCTCTACGCTTGGCGTGCGCGCCTTGTCCATGAGCATTATTGCGTACCTCGTCGCACTCAAATTCCAGCTCTTTCGTAACCTTGCGCTCTGGCAACAGGCCCTGGTGGTGATGCTATTGTCGCTCGCTGCGGATATCGTTGTTTTCTGGGCAGAGTTTTTAGTGATCAACGTCTCTTTCCGACCGGAAGTGTTCTGGAGTAGTGTAGTAAACGGTGTGCTCTGGCCATGGTTATTCCTGCTGATGCGTAAGGTTCGCCAGCAGTTTGCTGTGCAATAAAAGGTTTCTATGACGTCTTTGTATCTCGCTTCCGGCTCCCCGCGCCGTCAGGAACTCCTGACGCAACTAGGGGTCTCTTTTGAACGCATCGTTACCGGCATTGAAGAAAAGCGTGCTGAGGGCGAAAGCGCTCAACAGTATGTGTCTCGCCTGGCGCGCGAGAAAGCGCAGGCGGGCGTGGCCAGTGTGCCACGCGATCTTCCCGTGCTGGGAGCAGATACCATCGTTATTCTGAACGGTGAAGTGCTTGAGAAACCGCGCGACGCCGATCATGCGGCGCGCATGCTGCACAAAATGTCCGGACAAACGCATCAGGTGATGACGGCCGTCGCGCTGGCTGACCGCCAGCACGTGCTGGATTGCCTGGTGGTGACCGAAGTGACGTTCAGAGTACTTACCGACGACGACATCGCCGCTTATATTGCCAGCGGTGAACCGATGGATAAAGCAGGTGCATACGGTATTCAGGGGCTGGGTGGCTGTTTTGTCAGGAAGATTAATGGCAGCTATCACGCCGTAGTCGGCTTACCGCTGGTGGAAACGTATGAGTTGCTGAGCAATTTTAACTCACTGCGTGAGGGAAGGGATAATTATGACGGCTGAATTGTTGGTAAACGTAACGCCATCGGAAACCCGTGTGGCCTATATTGATGGTGGCATTCTTCAGGAAATTCATATTGAGCGTGAAGCGCGGCGCGGAATAGTAGGCAATATCTACAAAGGTCGTGTCAGTCGTGTACTACCGGGTATGCAGGCGGCTTTTGTAGATATTGGACTGGATAAGGCGGCGTTTTTACATGCCTCCGATATCATGCCGCACACCGAGTGCGTCGCGGGCGAAGAGCAAAAGCAGTTTGCCGTGCGCGATATTTCTGAACTGGTACGTCAGGGGCAGGATCTGATGGTGCAGGTGGTGAAAGATCCCCTCGGTACCAAAGGCGCCCGTCTGACCACCGACATCACCTTACCTTCCCGCTATCTGGTCTTTATGCCCGGCGCGTCGCACGTGGGCGTTTCGCAGCGTATTGAGAGCGAAACCGAGCGCGAGCGTCTGAAGAAAGTGGTCAGCGCCTACTGCGATGAACAGGGCGGGTTTATCATCCGTACCGCTGCGGAAGGGATCAGCGAAGAAGACCTCGCGTCGGATGCGGCTTACCTGAAGCGCGTCTGGACCAAGGTGATGGAGCGTAAAAAACGCAACCAGACCCGCTACCAGCTTTACGGTGAACTGGCGCTTGCTCAGCGCGTTCTGCGCGACTTTGCTGATGCGCAGCTCGACCGCATTCGCGTGGACTCGCGCCTGACCTATGAAGCGCTGCTGGAATTTACCGCTGAGTACATCCCGGAGATGCCCGGCCTGCTGGAGCATTATTCAGGGCGTCAGCCGATCTTCGATCTCTATGATGTCGAAAACGAGATCCAGCGCGCGCTGGAGCGTAAGGTCGAACTGAAGTCAGGCGGCTATCTGATCATCGATCAGACCGAAGCGATGACCACCGTCGATATCAACACCGGCGCGTTTGTCGGCCATCGCAACCTGGATGACACCATCTTCAACACCAACATCGAAGCCACGCAGGCGATTGCGCGCCAGCTTCGTCTGCGCAATCTGGGCGGCATTATCATCATCGACTTCATCGATATGAGTAATGAAGACCACCGTCGCCGCGTGCTGCACTCGCTTGAGCAGGCGCTGAGCAAAGACCGCGTGAAAACCAGCATTAACGGCTTCTCACAGCTGGGGCTGGTGGAAATGACGCGTAAGCGTACCCGCGAGAGCGTTGAGCATGTGCTGTGTAATGAATGCCCAACCTGCCATGGACGCGGAACGGTAAAGACGGTTGAGACCGTCTGCTACGAAATTATGCGTGAAATCGTCCGTGTTCATCATGCCTACGACTCCGATCGTTTTCTGGTCTATGCTTCCCCTGCGGTGGCTGAAGCGCTGAAAGGCGAAGAGTCACACGCGCTGGCGGAAGTGGAAATCTTTGTCGGCAAACAGGTAAAAGTACAAATTGAACCGCTCTATAACCAGGAGCAGTTTGACGTCGTGATGATGTAAGACGCAGTACGCTGCGTGACGAAAGCTGACAAGGAGAGATGCGTGAGGCGATTGCCGGGGATTTTATTGCTTACAGGGGCAACGCTGGTCGTGATTGTCGCGTTGCTCGTGAGCGGGCTACGCCTCGTATTACCGCATCTGGACAGCTGGCGTCCGCAGCTGTTGGCTAAAATTGAATCCACCACCGGCGTGCCGGTGAACGTAAGCCAGCTAAGCGCTAACTGGCAGAATTTTGGCCCGACGCTCGATGTCCGGGATATCAACGCCAGCCTGAAAGATGGCGGCCACCTGAAAATCAAACGCGTGACCCTGGCGCTGGACGTCTGGCAAAGCCTGCTGCATCTGCGCTGGCAGTTTCGCGATCTCACCTTTTATCAACTCCAGTTCCTGACCAATACGCCGCTGTCTGGCGGCGATAGCGGTCAGGGTCTTGAAGCCAACCGCTTCAGCGATCTTTTCCTCCGCCAGTTCGATCACTTCGATCTGCGCGACAGCGAAGTGAGCTTCATTACCCTTTCCGGCCAGCGCGCCGAACTGGCGATCCCTCAGCTGACCTGGCTCAACGGTAAAGAACGTCACCGCGCCGAGGGGCAGGTCAATCTCTCAAGCCTGAACGGCCAGCACGGCGTGATGCAGGTGCGCATGGATCTGCGGGACGATGACGGCCTGTTAAACAACGGCAAAGTCTGGCTGCAGGCCGACGATGTTGACGTGAAGCCATGGCTGGGCGACTGGATCCAGCAAAATATGCAGCTGGAGACTGCCCGTTTCAGCCTTGAAGGCTGGCTGACCCTGACCAAAGGCGAATTTGCCAGCGGCGATATCTGGCTCAAGCAGGGGGGCGCCAGCTGGAAAGGCGAAAAACAGCAGCATCAGCTTTCCGTCGATAACCTCACCGCGCACGTGACGCAGGAGAAAGGGGGCTGGCAGTTTGCCATTCCGGATACGCGCATCACCATGGACGGCAAGTCGTGGCCGCGCGGTGCGCTGACGCTGGCCTGGATGCCGGAGCAGGACGTCGGCGGTACGGCCAGTAAACGCAGCGACGAGCTGCGCATCCGCGCCAGCAACCTCGATTTGGCGGCCATTGAGGGCCTGCGATCGATGGCGGCAAAGCTCTCTCCGGACCTGGGCGAGATCTGGCTGGCAACGCAGCCGAGCGGGACGATCGATGCTCTGGGGCTGGACATCCCGCTTCAGGCGACGGAAAAAACGCGCTTCCAGGCCACGTGGAAAGATCTTGCCTGGAAGCAGTGGAAGCTGCTGCCGGGGGCGGAGCACTTTAGCGGCAAGCTGGAAGGCAGCGTGGAAAACGGCAGGCTGACGGTTGATATGCACGACGCCAAAATGCCTTACGAGACGGTCTTCCGCGCGCCGCTGGAAATCGAACAGGGCAGCGCGGTGCTTAACTGGCTCCGTAACGACAAGGGTTTCCAGCTTGATGGCCGCCATATCGATGTAAAAGCCAAAGCGGTGCACGCGCGCGGCGATTTCCGCTATCTGCAGCCTGAAGGCGATGAGCCGTGGCTGGGCATTCTGGCCGGGATCAGCACCGATGACGGCTCTCAGGCCTGGCGCTACTTCCCGGAAAACCTGATGGGAAAAGCCCTGGTGGACTATCTCAGCGGCGCGATTCAGGGCGGTCAGGCAGACAATGCCACGCTGGTCTACGGCGGTAATCCTCATCTTTTCCCGTACAAACATAATGAAGGCCAGTTCCAGGTGCTGGTGCCGCTGCATAACGCGACCTTTGCGTTCCAGCCCGGCTGGCCTGCGCTGAAAGACCTGGATATCGAGCTCAACTTCCTCAATGACGGGCTATGGATGAAGTCCGACAGCGTGGCGCTGGGCGGCGTGACGGCCAGCAACCTGACGGCCAACATCCCGGATTACTCCAAAGAGAAGCTGCTGATTGATGCTGACATCAACGGTCCGGGCAAAGCGGTGGGACCGTACTTTGAGGAGACGCCCCTGAAAGAGTCGCTGGCGGCGACGCTCCAGCAGCTACAGCTTGATGGCGATGTGAATGCTCGCTTACATCTTGATATCCCGCTGGACGGAGAGATGACCACAGCCAAAGGTGACGTCCGCCTGAAGAACAACAGTCTGTTCATCAAACCCCTTGAGAGCACGCTGAAAAATCTCAGCGGGCAGTTCAGCTTTGACAACGGAAACCTTAAGAGCGAGCCGCTTACGGCCAGCTGGTTTAATCAGCCCGTTAATATCGACTTCACGACCACCGAGGGTGAAAAGGCTTATCAGGTGGCCGTCAATCTGGACGGTAACTGGCAGCCAGCGCGCATGGACGTCCTGCCGAAGCCCATTGAGGCGTCAGTGCAGGGCGCAGTCGCCTGGCAGGGTAAAGTGGCAATTGACCTGCCTTATCACGCGGGTGCCCAGTATAAGGTCGACATCACGGGCGATCTGAAAAACCTTCAGAGCCAGCTGCCTGCGCCGCTGGATAAACAGGCCGGACAGCCCCTGCCGGTAAAGCTGAACGTCGATGGCAACCTGAACAGCTTCGCGCTGACCGGAAGCGCGGGCGGGACAAACCACTTCAACAGCCGATGGCTACTTAACCGCAAGCTCACCCTCGACAAAGCCATCTGGACAACGGATAGCCGCTCCACGCCGCCTCTGCCGGAGCAGGCTGGCATTGAGCTGAATCTCCCGCCGATGGACGGCGCAGAGTGGCTGGCGCTGTTCCAGAAAGGCGTTGGGCAAAACGTTGATGAAACCGCCCAGTTCCCGCAAGCCATTACCGTACGTACGCCGTCGCTGATGCTGGGCGGGCAGCAGTGGAACAACCTGAGCATCGTCTCGCAGCCTGGCGCTAACGGCACGAAGGTGGAGGCCCAGGGCAGAGAGATCAACGGTACTTTGACCATGCGCAATCACGCGCCATGGCAGGCGGCGATCCGCTACCTCTACTACAACCCGGCAAGCGCCGCGAGCGGGAAAGATAAACCGGCAGAGACGTCGCCGCTGAGTAATGTCTCCCGCGTCGATTTTAGCGGCTGGCCCGATCTCCAGCTGCGCTGCGCGGAGTGCTGGCTGTGGGGGCAGAAATATGGCCGTATCGACGGCGATTTCACCATCCAGGCAAATACGCTTACGCTCTCCGGTGGCCTGGTTGATACCGGTTTTGGCCGCATGACGGCCGCAGGGGAATGGGTGAATAACCCGGGCGAGCAGCGAACTTCCCTGAAGGGTGACATTAAAGGCAACAAGCTGGATGCAGCAGCCAATTTCTTTGGTATCAGCACGCCGCTGCGCGGCTCGTCATTTGACGTCGATTACGATCTTCACTGGCGCGACGCTCCGTGGAAGCCGGATGAGGCCTCGCTGAACGGCATTCTGAAAACCCACTTTGGTAAAGGTGAGATCGCCGACGTGAGCACGGGGCGCGCCGGGCAGATCCTGCGCCTGCTGAGTTTTGATGCGCTGCTGCGCAAGCTGCGCTTCGATTTCAGCGATACGTTCAGCGAAGGTTTCTACTACGATTCCATCCGCAGTACGGCATGGATTAAGGACGGCGTTCTGCATACGGACGATACGCTGGTGGATGGCCTGGAAGCGGATATCGCCATGAAAGGCTCCGTTAACCTCGTGCGTCGCGAGCTGGATATGGAAGCCGTGGTGGCACCGGAAATTTCCGCGAGCGTGGGCGTGGCGGCGGCCTTTGTGGTGAACCCGATTGTCGGTGCGGCGGTGTTTGCCGCCAGCAAAGTGCTGGGTCCGCTGTGGAGCAAAGTCTCCATTCTGCGCTACCGCATTACCGGTCCGGTCGATAAACCGCAGATTAACGAGGTGCTGCGCCAGCCGCGCAAAGATGCACAGCAATGATTTGACGTGGGCAGGTAATTGCCTCACTCTCAATAAATACGATCTTTATACCGCCACGGGCGGCAACGAACGAGTAGCAATACGATGAGTCTGAACCTGGTAAGTGAACATTTGCTCGCAGCGAACGGCCTGAGCCATCAGGACCTGTTCTCCATTCTTGGTCAACTGACCGAACGCCGTCTCGACTACGGCGACCTTTATTTCCAGTCGAGCTATCACGAATCCTGGGTTTTAGAAGACAGCATCATTAAAGATGGCTCTTACAACATCGACCAGGGCGTCGGCGTCCGCGCCGTTAGCGGCGAGAAAACCGGTTTTGCCTATGCCGATCAGATTAGCCTGGCTGCACTTGAGCAGAGCGCGCAGGCTGCGCGTACCATTGTGCGTGATACCGGCGATGGTCGCGTGAAAACCCTGGGAGAAGTGCAGCACTCTGCGCTCTATACCAGCATCGATCCTCTGCAGAGCATGAGCCGTGAAGAGAAGCTGGATATCCTGCGTCGCGTGGACAAAGTCGCCCGCGCGGCGGATAAACGCGTGCAGGAAGTTTCTGCCAGCCTGAGCGGCGTGTATGAGTTGATTCTGGTTGCGGCAACGGACGGTACCCTTGCGGCAGACGTTCGCCCGCTGGTGCGTCTCTCTATCAGCGTGCAGGTCGATGATGACGGCAAACGCGAACGCGGCTCAAGCGGCGGCGGCGGTCGTTTCGGCTATGACTGGTTCCTGGGCGACGTTGACGGTGAAGCTCGCGCCGACGCGTGGGCGAAAGAAGCCGTGCGTATGGCGCTGGTGAATCTGAATGCCGTCGCGGCGCCGGCGGGCTCATTCCCGGTGGTGCTGGGCGCTGGCTGGCCGGGCGTGCTGTTGCACGAGGCCGTAGGCCACGGCCTGGAAGGCGACTTTAACCGTCGCGGGACGTCCGTGTTCAGCGGTCAAATCGGGCAGCTTGTCTCCTCTGAGCTGTGCACCGTGGTGGATGACGGCACGATGCGCGATCGTCGCGGCTCGGTGGCTATCGACGATGAAGGTACGCCCGGCCAGTACAACGTGCTGATCGAAAATGGTGTGCTGAAAGGCTACATGCAGGACAAACTCAACGCGCGCCTGATGGGCGTCGCTCCGACGGGCAACGGACGCCGTGAATCTTACGCGCATCTGCCGATGCCGCGCATGACCAACACGTACATGCTGCCGGGCAAATCCACGCCGCAGGAGATTATTGAATCCGTTGATTACGGTATCTTTGCGCCAAACTTTGGCGGCGGCCAGGTGGACATTACCTCCGGTAAGTTTGTTTTCTCCACGTCAGAAGCGTATCTGATCGAGAAAGGCAAAGTGACCAAAGCGGTGAAGGGTGCGACGCTGATTGGCTCCGGTATTGAAGCCATGCAGCAGATCTCTATGGTCGGTAACGATCTGAAGCTGGATAACGGCGTGGGCGTCTGCGGTAAAGAGGGCCAGAGCCTGCCGGTTGGCGTGGGCCAGCCAACGCTGAAGGTGGACAACCTGACGGTGGGCGGCACGGCGTGATTTCCTGACCCTCTCCCCAAAGGGGAGAGGGAACTGCTCCGCGCAGTCTTTTCTCCCTCGTCCTTTTGGAAAAGGTCTACTCTTTCCTTCTCCCCCGCATCCCCTGAAACAGCTCCGCTACGTCCACAAAATACTCGGTCAGATAGTTAATACACACCTGTACCTTGAGCGGGAGTTTGTCTTTTTCGGTATACAGGGCGTACACCGGTCGCGGATCGGACTGGTAGCGCGGGAAGAGGATCTCCAGCACGCCGCTGTTGATCTCGTTGATCACCCACATTAACGGCACGTAGGCGATCCCGGCGCCGGCCACCAGCCAGCGCGAAATGGTCATCGGATCGTTAGTGACAAACCGTCCTTCCGGCAGCAGCCTGGTAGAGATCCCTTCCGGAGCGATCAGCTCAAATTCATTATCGGGCCGCACGCTGTACTCTAGCCACGAGTGGTTGGTGAGATCGGCGGGTTTCTCCGGAACACCGTACTGCGCCAGATAGCTTTTCGAGGCGCAGACCACCATCGGCATGCTGCCCAGCCGTCGCGAGAACAGGCTGGAATCCTGCAACGCGCCGACGCGGATCACCACGTCCAGCCCGTCGGCAATCAGATCCGGCGCCGGGATACCCGTCACCAGATTGACGGTAAGCCCGGGATACTCTTTCAGCATATCCGCCGTCATGGCAGCGAGAACATTTTGTGCCATAGTTGAAGAACACCCGATGCGCAGCGTGCCGATGGGGGTGTTGTTGAAGGCATAGAGCTGTTCATGAACATCCTGCACTTCAAGCAGCATGCGGCGACAGCCCTGATAGTAAATTTTACCCGCCTCCGTCAGCCCAATGCTGCGGGTACTGCGGTTGAGCAGCTTGACCTGAAGCTCATCTTCCAGTTTGGACACCGTCTGGCTGATGGATGAGACGCTCATCTGAAGCTGGCGTGCAGCGGCGGTAAAAGAGCCCAGCTCAACCACTTTGGCGAAGACCGACATGCGTTTTAAACGTTCCATTGTTCACTCTGGCTTAAAAGTGATTTAGATCACATATTATAGATAACAGCATAACAGTTACGTTAATATATTATTAATTACATAACGGCTGCGCCATTCTCGCCCGGCGTTTCTTGCTCTCCTGCGGTGGCGTGCGCTAAAAAATTCTGAAGCCTGCACTCTCTCTTATCAAGGTCAACATGAGTCTGTTTCCCGTTATCGTGGTGTTCGGTCTGTCGTTCCCACCGATATTTTTCGAGCTTCTTTTATCACTGGCGATCTTCTGGCTGGTGCGCAAGGTGCTGGTCCCTACCGGGATCTACGATTTCGTCTGGCACCCTGCATTGTTCAATACCGCGCTGTATTGCTGCCTGTTTTATCTGATATCGCGCATGTTTGTCTGAGGTTGATGTGAAAACGCTAACAAGAAAAATCTCCCGCACTGCCATCACAATGGCGCTGGTTATCCTCGCCTTCATCGCTATTTTCCGCGCCTGGGTTTATTACACCGAATCACCGTGGACGCGTGATGCACGCTTCAGCGCCGATGTGGTGGCAATAGCCCCTGACGTGGCCGGTCTTATCACGGCGGTCAACGTCCACGATAACCAGCTGGTGAAAAAAGATCAGGTTCTGTTCACCATCGACCAGCCTCGTTACCAGAAAGCGCTGGAAGAGGCGGAAGCGGACGTGGCCTATTATCAGGCGCTCGCTGCGGAGAAACGCCGCGAGGCAGGCCGCCGTAATCAGCTGGGCGTTCAGGCAATGTCCCGTGAAGAGATTGACCAGTCCAACAACGTGCTGCAAACCGTGCTGCACCAGCTGGCGAAAGCGCAGGCAACGCGCGATCTGGCGAAGCTCGATCTCGAGCGCACCGTGATCCGCGCGCCGTCCGATGGCTGGGTCACCAACCTCAACGTCTATGCCGGGGAATTCATTACCCGTGGCTCAACCGCCGTGGCGCTGGTTAAACAGAACTCCTTCTACGTGCTCGCCTATATGGAAGAGACCAAGCTGGAAGGCGTGCGTCCAGGTTATCGGGCGGAAATTACGCCGCTCGGCAGCAATCGCGTCTTTAAAGGCACCGTCGACAGCGTTGCCGCAGGGGTGACTAACTCCAGCAGCTCTAACGATGCCAAAGGGATGGCGACGGTCGATTCCAACCTGGAGTGGGTGCGTCTGGCCCAGCGCGTGCCGGTACGTATTCATCTGGATGAACAGCAGGGAAATCTGTGGCCTGCGGGTACCACGGCGACGGTGGTGATCACCGGTGAAAAGGACCGGGATGCCAGCCAGGACTCGTTCTTCCGTAAAATTGCCCACCGCCTGCGCGAGTTTGGTTAATCGCCATGGGTATCTTTTCCATCGCCAGCCAGCACATTCGCTTCGCCGTAAAGCTGGCGTGCGCCATCGTGCTGGCGCTGTTTGTTGGCTTTCACTTCCAGCTTGAAACCCCTCGCTGGGCAGTGCTGACGGCCGCGATTGTCGCGGCGGGCCCGGCCTTTGCCGCGGGCGGGGAGCCCTATTCAGGCGCGATCCGCTATCGCGGGATGCTGCGTATTATCGGGACGTTTATCGGCTGTTTCGCGGCGCTGACCATTATTATTCTCATGATCCGCACCCCGCTGCTGATGCTGATGGTCTGCTGCATCTGGGCGGGGTTCTGCACCTGGATCTCGTCTCTGGTGAAAGTGGAAAACTCCTACGCCTGGGGACTGGCGGGCTATACCGCGCTGATTATTATCATCACTATCCAAAGCGAACCGCTGCTGGCACCGCAGTTTGCGGTGGAGCGATGCAGCGAAATTGTGATTGGTATTGTCAGCGCGATCGTCGCTGATCTGCTTTTCTCTCCGCGCTCCATCAAGCAGGAAGTCGACCGTGAGCTCGACGCGCTGATCGTTGCCCAGTATCAGCTGATGCAGCTGTGCATTAAGCACGGCGACAGCGAAGAGGTGGATAAAGCCTGGAGCGGGCTGGTACGCCGTACGCAGGCGCTGGAAGGTATGCGCAGCAACCTTAACATGGAGTCCTCGCGCTGGGCCCGCGCGAATCGACGTCTTAAAGCCCTCAACACTGTCTCTCTGACGCTGATTACCCAGGCCTGTGAAACCTATCTGATTCAGAACACCCGGCCGGAAGCGGTCACCGATACGTTCCGCGAACTGTTTGCCGAGCCGGTGGAAACCGTACAGGACGTGCATAAGCAGCTTAAGCGCATGCGCCGGGTGATTGCCTGGACCGGGGAGCGCGACACGCCGGTGACCATCTACACCTGGGTCGGCGCCGCGACGCGCTATCTGCTGCTGAAGCGCGGCGTAATCGGTAACACCAAAATCAGCGCGGCGGAAGAAGAGGTGCTGCAGGGGGAAGTGGTGATCAAGGCGGAATCCGCCGAGCGCCATCACGCCATGGTCAATTTCTGGCGTACGACGCTTGCCTGCATGCTCGGTACGCTGTTCTGGCTGTGGACGGGCTGGACGTCCGGCAGCGGCGCGATGGTGATGATTGCCGTTGTGACCGCACTGGCGATGCGTCTGCCTAATCCGCGTATGGTCGCCATTGATTTCCTTTACGGCACGATTGCCGCGTTGCCGATAGGCGCGCTCTATTTCCTGGTCATCATCCCGTCGACGCAACAGAGCATGCTGCTGCTCTGTATTAGCCTGGCGGTAATGGCGTTCTTTATAGGCATTGAAGTGCAAAAGCGGCGTCTGGGATCGCTGGGGGCGCTGGCGAGTACGATTAACATCATCGTGCTCGATAACCCGATGACCTTCCATTTCAGCCAGTTCCTCGACAGCGCGTTAGGCCAGCTGGTGGGCTGCTTCCTGGCCATGATGGTGATACTGCTGGTGCGGGATAACTCGCAGGCAAGAACGGGCCGCGTGCTGCTGAACCAGTTCGTGTCGGCTGCCGTGTCATCTTTGACAACCAATACCGCGCGCCGTAAAGAGAACCACCTCCCCGCGCTGTACCAGCAGCTGTTTTTGCTGCTGAACAAGTTCCCGGGCGATATCGCGAAGTTCCGCCTGGCGTTAACCATGATCATTGCGCACCAGCGTTTGCGTAACGCGCCCGTGCCGATCAACGACGATCTGTCGGCATACCACCGCCAGCTGCGTCGTACCGCCGATCACGTGCTTTCTGCCAGCAGCGATGACAAACGGCGCCGCTACTTTACGCAGCTGCTTGAAGAGCTCGATATCTATCAGGAAAAGCTCAAGCACTGGGAGGCGCCGCCTCAGGTGACCGAGCCGGTAGGACGGCTGGTGTTTATGCTGCATCGCTACCAGAATGCCCTCACGGATAACTGACTGAAGTAAAAAACCGATGCCAAAAGCGTCGGTTTTTTTGTGGCTATACTTATTCCAGCACGTTCTTACATTTCAGAAAGGGAGAACACATGACGACCCAGGCGCTTCAGGACCACATCCTTTTTCAGACCGGTTATCTGGTCAACGGAATCTGGAAAACGCTGGATACAACCTTTGATGTGCTGAATCCCGCGACCGGCGAGGTCATTGCTAAAGTCGCAAAAGCGGGTAAAGCACAGACCGAAGACGCTATTGCAGCGGCTACCCAGGCCTTCCCGGCATGGCGTGCCAAAACCGCGAAAGAACGCTCGGCGATTCTCTACCGCTGGTACGAACTGATTATTGAGAATAAAAGCTGGCTCGGGCGGTTGATGACCACCGAACAGGGCAAACCCCTGAAAGAAGCGGAGGGAGAAGTCGAGTACGCCGCCAGCTTTATCCAGTGGTTTGCCGAAGAGGCCAAACGCGCGAACGGTGAAATTATTCCGCCGATAAAACCCGGCTCACGCATTCTGGCGACCCGTGAACCCATTGGTGTGGTCGCAGCGATTACGCCATGGAACTTCCCGATGGCCATGCTCACCCGCAAGTTAGGCCCGGCGCTGGCAGCAGGATGCACCGGGGTCATTAAACCGGCCAATAACACACCGCTCAGCGCCTTTGCGCTGCTTACGCTGGCGAAACAGGCCGGAGTGCCCGACGGTGTTCTCAACGCCGTAGCCGGGAATACGCATGAAATCAGCGATGCGATTATGGCAAGCCGCGACGTACGTAAAATCTCCTTTACCGGCTCAACCTCCGTCGGCAAAACGCTGGTGCGTAACGCCGCAGAAACCATGAAAAAAGTCTCGATGGAGCTGGGGGGAAATGCCCCGTATATCGTTTTTGAGGATGCGGATATCGACGCCGCGGTTAAGGGTGCGATCGCCAACAAGTTCCGCAATGCCGGGCAGGTCTGCGTCAGCGTGAACCGTTTTTATATTCAGGAAACCGTCTACGACAAATTTGTGAATAAACTCGCCGATGCGGTGAATGCGCTGAAGGTGGGTAATGGTCTTGAGGAGGGGGTCGTGGTCGGGCCGCTGATTGAACCTTCTGCGGTAAACAAGGTGTGTGAGCATGTCGACGACGCCGTTGCCCGGGGCGCAACCGTACTGGCAGGAGGTAAGCCTCATCCACTTGGCGGGAATTTCTGGATGCCAACCGTACTGGGCGACTGCCATGAAGGCATGAAGCTCGCAGAAGAAGAGACGTTTGGCCCGGTGGCGGCGTGCTTCCGTTTCACCTCGGAAGATGAAGTGATCCAGCGCGCCAACAACACCCCCTATGGACTGGCGGCTTACTTCTACACCCAGAATCTTTCTCGGGTCTTCCGCGTTTCACAGGCCATCGAGAGCGGGATGATCGGCATCAACGAGTGCGCTGTCTCCACGGAGCTTGGGCCCTTTGGCGGCGTAAAAGAGTCAGGCCTTGGACGAGAGGGCTCCGTGCTGGGGCTGGAAGAGTATCTGGAAGTTAAAACCCTGCATATTGGGGGATTATAATAGACAGGGCGGCATCTGCCGCTCGCCTGGACTGGGTGGCTGGCAATGAAAACCTATACGTTTGATTTTGACGAGATCGACAGTCAGGAAGACTTCTACCGTGAATTTATCCGGGCGTTTGATCTTGAACGAGAAAGCGTGACGAATCTGGATACGCTGTGGGACGTGGTCACCGGCAGTCAGTTGCCGCTACCGCTGGAAATTGAGTTCATCCATTTGCCCGATAAGCTGCGAAGACGTTTTGGCGCGCTGATATTGCTGTTCGATGAAGCGGAAGAAGAGCTTGAAGGGCAGCTGCGCTTTAACGCGCGGCATTGAATGAAAAAAGCCCCTGACCATGAGGCCAGGGGCAAGTCGTATGATGAGATACGACGAGGGTTTATTTATACAGCTCTGCCGTTGCATGCCAGTGGTCACCCTGATTCAGTTCGGTGACGCGATAGCTGCTGGCGCCTGCTTTTTCAGCTTTGGCGGCAAGTTCGTGACGAATATCCATCGGTGAACCGGTGACAGACGTTACGGAGATGCTGCCCATACGCTGTAGATTTTGTGCCTGGTCGGCATTTACCTGCTGTACGGCTGCGCTTGCGCCGAAAGAGAGAACGGATGCCATACCGAGGGTTGCGATGATCAATTTGGTTTTCATAGTCTTTACTCCTGAATAGGGTTTTTTACTCAACGGCGAGAAGGGTTGAACAGCTATTTTTATGCCTGGTGCCGTTGAGTGGAGATTTTCGTCTTCAGTTATTACTAAAACTTATTTGTACAGCTCAGCGGTGGCGTGCCAGTGGTCACCAGAACGCGCTTCGATGATGCGATAGGATGACGCACCCTGTTCTTCCGCTTTTTTGTTCAGCATCTCATGCATGTCCATTGGCGATGTGCCGACCGCGCCGACAGAAACCGTACCGATGGCCTGGCGGGATTGCGCCTGGTCAGCATTGATAGAGTCTGCTGCGAAAGCACCGAATGACAAGACGGACAGGACGCTGAGCGCCGCTACAGTTGATTTGATTTTCATGATTCTTACCTCGTCGAATTTTTTCGTGGGGTCTTGTTTCGTGACCCTCATCACAAAATCAAGTATACACTAATAACGGCAAAAATTAATACCAGACTAATGGTTTCTCTTGTTATTACGTGTTAACCAGCCTGTTTTTTATAACTAAATTGCATAATATTGAGCGTTTTTTGTTCGTTTTTGTTGGTTATATCTAATAAAATCATATGGATATCAGTCTTTGATTTTTTGTGCGATTTTTTGATTTAGCATTCACCAGATGAATGTTAATAGGTGGTAAAAAGCACTATTTGTCAAAGTGAAGGGCAGAGGAAAAAAGTGAGAAACGCAGCGGAAGCAGAACGATCCCCGCAGCGGCGCTACGGGGAGAGGGGATTAGAGTTCCTGTTCGAACAGTACCAGAATGGCTTCGTGGAGATCTTTCACGGAGAAACCGCTAGCCGGTGTGGTAAAGATGGTGTCATCACCGGCGATAGTACCGAGGATACCTTCCGTTTTACCCAGCGAGTCCAGCATGCGGGCAATCAGCTGCGCGGCACCCGGGCTTGTGTGGATCACCACGACGGCGTCGTTATGATCGATATCCAGAACCAGATTTTTGAGCGGGCTGGAGGTGGTCGGCACGCCAAGTTCTGCCGGCAGGCAATAGACCATCTCCATCTTGGCGTTACGCGTACGCACCGCGCCAAATTTCGTTAACATGCGGGAGACTTTCGACTGGTTGATGTTATCGAAGCCTTGTTCCTGCAGCGCCTGAACAATTTCTCCCTGAGAACTGAATTTCTCTTCTTTGAGTAGCGCCTTAAAGGCCTTTACTAATTCTTCTTGCTTAGACGAGCTTCGCATAAGTCACCCGGAATATGACGATAGAAACAACATTATTATGCATGTGGATGAATTTTTATGCAAATTATCTACTCAGCGCCAGGCTGAAATAATGTTATGAAAGGGAGTGATTTTATCAGATTTCGTTATCAGAAAACATGCCTGGGTCACGCCACGCAAATAAGCTTAAAAGTAAATTAAATGTTATCAAAATGATGTTGTTTTGGTGGCGGGGCAGGGTGTATTGTAACCACCTCTTAATGCGTTGCCCTCTGTCGTCAGATAGTCTTCTGGTGAGAGATAAAGTCGCGTGACCTCAAATTCTTTAGCTACGAAAATTGTAATTATTTACTTGCTGAATTATGGTCGCCGCAACGGATTTACAGATACTTAAGTTAACCATAATAAGGAGTTTAGGATGAAAGTCGCAGTCCTCGGCGCTGCTGGTGGTATCGGCCAGGCGCTTGCCCTACTACTGAAAACCCAACTGCCTTCAGGCTCAGAACTCTCCCTGTACGATATTGCTCCGGTAACCCCAGGTGTGGCGGTTGACCTGAGCCACATCCCGACTGCTGTAAAAATCAAAGGCTTCTCCGGTGAAGATGCACGTCCTGCGCTGCAGGGTGCCGACGTGGTGCTGATTTCTGCAGGCGTGGCGCGTAAGCCAGGCATGGATCGTTCAGACCTGTTCAACGTCAACGCGGGCATCGTGAAAAACCTGGTGCAGCAGATTGCAGAAATCTGCCCGAAAGCATGCATCGGCATCATCACTAACCCGGTGAACACCACCGTGGCTATCGCGGCAGAAGTGCTGAAGAAAGCGGGTGTTTACGACAAAAACAAACTGTTCGGCGTAACCACGCTGGATATCATCCGTTCCAACACCTTTGTTGCTGAGCTGAAAGGCAAGCAGCCAACAGAAGTGGAAGTACCGGTAATTGGCGGTCACTCTGGCGTCACCATCCTGCCTCTGCTGTCGCAGATCCCAGGCGTGAGCTTCACCGAGCAGGAAGTGGCTGACCTGACTAAACGTATCCAGAACGCGGGCACCGAAGTGGTGGAAGCGAAGGCGGGTGGCGGTTCTGCAACCCTGTCTATGGGCCAGGCGGCTGCGCGTTTTGGTCTGTCACTGGTTCGCGCTCTGCAGGGCGAGAAAGGCGTTGTTGAATGCGCTTACGTTGAAGGCGATGGCGAACACGCTCGCTTCTTCTCCCAACCGCTGCTGCTGGGTAAAAACGGTATCGAAGAGCGTAAATCCATTGGTACGCTGAGCGCGTTTGAACAACACGCGATGGAAGGCATGCTGGATACGCTGAAGAAAGATATCACCCTGGGCGAAGAGTTCGTTAACAAGTAATACGAACCGTCTCCCGGTAAAAAAAACGGAGCTTATCGCTCCGTTTTTTTATGCCTGTCAGTTAGTGGCCGGGTATTCCTGAATCGTCACGTGCAGCGTCAGTTTCTTATCGTTGCGCATGACCTCAACAGGAATGATAGAACCCGGGCGAATTTCTGCCACCTGATCCATCGTCTCCAGCGCAGAGACCGCTGGCGTGCCGTTGACCGAAACAATGACATCGTTTACCTGAATCCCCGCGTTAGCCGCCGGACCACCCGGTGCCACCTCGTTAACCACGATGCCCTGAATCTGATCGATACCGCCGCCCTGGGTATGCATCGGTGCAATTTCGCGCCCGCCGATACCGATATAGCCGCGGATCACGCGTCCGTCGCGGATCAGTTTATCCATAATTTTGGTCGCCAGCTGGAACGGAATGGCAAAGCCGATCCCTTCCGGCGTCTCACCGTCGTTACTTTTATCGAACGAGAGGGTATTGATACCCATCAGCTCGCCCAGCGAGTTCACCAGCGCCCCGCCGGAGTTACCGTGGTTGATGGAGGCATCGGTTTGCAGGAAGTTCTGCCGCCCGGAGGGGTTCAGACCGATACGACCGGTCGCGCTAATTATCCCCTGGGTGATGGTCTGGCCCAGGTTGTAAGGGTTACCGATAGCCAGTACGACGTCACCAATATGCGGGGTACGTTTACGGTTGATCGGGATGACCGGCAAACCGCCCGTGGCGTTAATTTTCAGAACGGCCAGGTCGGTCAGGCTGTCAGAACCAACGAGTAACGCCTCAAACACGCGGCCATCCTGCAGAGCGACGATGATCTGGTCGGCATCGTTAATCACGTGCTTGTTGGTAATAATGTAGCCGCGCTCGTCCATGATCACGCCGGAGCCGAGGGTGCGGATCTCCAGCTGGTTATGGGCTGAGGTATTCAGGCCTCGGTTATAGACGTTAACCACGGCAGGTGCGGCACGGCGGACGGCCTGGTTATAGGTGGCCGGCGTTTCATCCGTGCTATCGAACTGGGGAGCCGACAGTTTATTGAACTGACGTAAAGACGGCAGCGCCAGCAGCAGCAGGCCAGCGACAATCAAACCGATGACAGTAGAACGTAAGAGCTTTAAAAGCATGATGCGCGTGTCGTTAAAAAAGGAACGATTTGCAGCATAACATGAGTTATCCGGACATCACACGCAGCGGTGATGTCCGGGTCGCAAATGCTTAGCGCAACAGAATATAGATGGACTCATTGCCACGCATGACCTGCAGGGCAATAACCGCTGGTTTGCTTTCCAGCACCTTGCGCAGTTCGGCAATAGACTGCACGCGGTTGCGGTTGACACCGATAATCACGTCATCCTGATGCAATCCGGCCTGTGCGGCAGGGCTGCTCTTCTCGACGGTATCGATGCTAATGCCTTTCGTACCGTCCTTCAGCTGCCCGTCGCTCAACGTAGCCCCCTGTAGCGCCGGGGCGATAAGCTCCGCGCTGGCCGAGGAAGAGGTGCTCTTATCCAGCGTCACCTCAACGTCAAGCGGCTTGCCGTCACGTATCAGGCCCAGCTTCACTTTGGCGCCAGGTTCCGTCGTGGCAATCCGTGAACGCAGTTCTGCAAAGCTGTTCAACGGTTTGTCGTTCAGGCTGACGATCACATCCCCTGATTTCACGCCCGCTTTTGCCGAGCCGGAGTTTGGCAGCACTTCACTGACAAACGCCCCGCGCTGTACGTTGATATTGAAGGCTTTTGCGATATCCGCGCTCATCTCCATACCTTTAATACCCAGCAGCCCGCGTTTGATTTCACCGAACTGGATCAGCTGCTGCGCCAGGGTTTTGGCCATATTGCTGGGGATAGCAAAACCGATCCCGATGCTGCCGCCGCCCGGGGCCAGAATCGCCGTGTTAATCCCAATCAGCTCGCCGTTAAGGTTAAGCAATGCTCCGCCGGAGTTACCACGGTTGATTGATGCATCGGTCTGGATAAAGTTTTCCAGCCCTTCCAGGTTGAGGCCGCTGCGTCCCAGCGCCGAGACGATCCCGGAAGTAGCGGTCTGCCCTAAGCCAAAGGGGTTGCCCACGGCGACGGCAAAATCGCCGACGCGCAGTTTGTCGGAATCCGCGATGGCAATCTGGGTCAGGTTGCTCGGGTTTTGTACCTGCAGCAGCGCGATGTCGCTCTGGTCATCGCCGCCGATCAGTTTGGCATCAAATTCACGGCCATCGTTCAGCTGGACGCTGATCTTATCGGCCTGGCTGATGACGTGATTGTTGGTCAGGATATAGCCTTTTGCCGCATCAATAATGACGCCAGAGCCCAGGCCTTCAAAAGGCTGCGCCTGCTGGTCGGGAGACTCATCGCCGAAATATTTTTTCAGTTCTTCAGGGACGCGTTGGCTTTGTACTGCGGTGCCCTCAACCTGAACGCTAACGACCGCAGGCAACACTTTTTCCAGCATGGGCGCGAGGCTTGGAATGGCCGCCTGGCCAGGCACCTGGGAAGGAATGGCGGCAAATACAGGGACGGACGCCGAGAGAGATAACCCGACACTTAACGCGATAGCGCTCAACAGCTGGTTTTTTTTCTTCATCGATGTTGACTCTCGTAACCTGGAATAAAGGAAAAACGGCCCTAAAAACACGTTGATGTTATTGAATTTTAAACCGCTGAACAATGAGGTGTTTAACTAAATGATAGCTGGGGTCATCAGGAAAGGACGGGCGCAATCGCTGCGCCCGTAAAATAAATTCAGGTTGTGCGATTAATCGCGTTTTACACCGCCGCGCAGCAGGCCGGACGCGCCATCGGAATAGTCGCGAGGCATCTGAACGGGCGCCTGATCGTTACCGGCTTCAGAGTCAGCCAGACGGTTGCGGAACGGGTTGGTTTCCGCGGTCATTTCCGGCAGCAGGCTGCTGGAGCTTTTTGCCATATGTTGATACAGCTGACGATAGTCGGTTGCCATGTTGTCCAGCAGCTCGGCGCTGCGGGCAAAATGGCTGACCAGCTCTTCACGATACTCTTCCAGCTCGGCTTTGTTCTTTTCCAGTTCGTACTGCAGTGACTGCTGCTGACGCAATTTGCGATTACCGAAACGCATGGCCACAGCACCGATGACGATGCCGACGACTAAACCGATTAGCGCATATTCCCAGGTCATGAACTTCTCCCGTTGTCTTGTTGTTCCGTAGGGTGTTGGCTCGGCTCCTGCCTGTGCCTGATAATGCCACTATAACCGCTATTTCTGCAGAAGTGGAATCCTGACGTATCATCGCGTAGTGTAGAACGGCCTTTTTTTCATCAGTCACGTCTGCTGGTGAGCGTTAATTGAAGGAATAACAATAAGATTATGCAAAACCTGTCCCCTGCATCGCGTTATCAACTGGCCCTTAACGAGGGCACTCATCAGCCTGATGACGTTCAACATGAGGCGGTAAACCGTCTGGAGATGGTTTATCAGGAGCTCACGGCAAAACCCGCTGAAGTCGAACAGAACGGTGGGCTAAAGGCGGCATTTGGGCGGTTGCTCGGTAAAAAAGCGCCACAGGCTCACGCGCCGGTACGCGGTTTATATATGTGGGGCGGGGTCGGTCGCGGAAAAACCTGGCTGATGGACCTGTTTTACATGAGCCTGCCTGGCGCACGTAAGCAGCGTCTGCACTTCCATCGTTTTATGCTGCGGGTGCATGAAGAGCTGACCGCACTGCAGGGCAAAAGCGATCCGCTGGAGATTGTGGCCGACAGGTTCAAAGCTGAAACGGACGTGCTCTGCTTCGACGAGTTTTTTGTGTCTGACATCACCGATGCCATGCTGCTAGGCGGCCTGATGAAAGCGCTATTTGCCCGCGGGATCACGCTGGTGGCCACGTCGAATATCCCGCCGGATGAGCTCTATCGTAACGGCCTGCAGCGGGCACGCTTCCTGCCCGCCATCGATGCCATCAAGCAGCACTGCGACATCATGAACGTCGATGCCGGTGTCGATTATCGTCTGCGCACGCTGACCCAGGCGCACCTGTGGCTCTCGCCGTTAAATGCAGAGACCACCCGCGAGATGGATACACTCTGGCTGGCGCTGGCGGGGGCAAAACGCGAGCACGCCCCGGAACTCGAGATTAACCATCGACCGCTGCCCACGCTTGGCGTCGAAAACCAAACGCTGGCGGTCTCCTTTACGACGCTCTGCGTGGATGCCCGCAGCCAGCACGACTACATTGCGCTTTCGCGTCTGTTCCACACCGTGATGGTGCTGGACGTGCCGGTGATGACGCGGCTGATGGAGAGCGAAGCACGGCGCTTCATTGCGCTGGTGGATGAGTTTTATGAGCGCCACGTCAAGCTGGTGGTCAGCGCCGAGGTACCTTTATATGAGATTTACCAGGGTGAGCGGCTGAAATTTGAGTTCCAGCGCTGCCTGTCGCGCCTGCAGGAGATGCAGAGTGAGGAATACCTGAAGCTGGAGCATATGCCATAAATATCACCCTCTCCCTGAGAAGGGAACCTTGTAGGCCGGGTAAGGCGCAGCCGCCACCCGGCATTTTCCACACCCCCGAAAAACCCATTCCAAATCACATTTAAGGGTCGATCTTTGACCTCAACTTCTCTATAATCTTGCGACCCCACGTTACGAGAAGGTTTTTTTCCCGAAACTTTCTATGTGTCGGCATGTGCTATTCGAAGGGGTAGGTTTGCCGGACTTTGTCGTGTGAACCTCAACTGACTAAACGTTTGGGTGTTCACCAACGTGTAACTTATTATTTGGGTAAGCTTTTAATGAAAACTTTTACAGCTAAACCAGAAACCGTACAGCGCGACTGGTATGTTGTTGACGCGACCGGTAAAACTCTGGGCCGTCTGGCTACTGAACTGGCTCGTCGCCTGCGCGGTAAGCATAAAGCGGAATACACTCCGCACGTTGATACCGGTGATTACATCATCGTTCTGAACGCTGATAAAGTTGCTGTAACCGGCAACAAGCGTACTGACAAAGTGTACTATCACCACACTGGCCACATCGGTGGTATCAAAGAAGCGACCTTTGAAGAGATGATTGCCCGCCGTCCTGAGCGTGTGATTGAAATCGCGGTTAAAGGCATGCTGCCAAAAGGCCCGCTGGGTCGTGCTATGTTCCGTAAACTGAAAGTTTACGCAGGCAACGAGCACAACCACGCGGCACAGCAACCGCAAGTTCTTGACATCTAATCGGGATTATAGGCAATGGCTGAAAATCAATACTACGGCACTGGTCGCCGCAAAAGTTCCGCAGCTCGCGTTTTCATCAAACCGGGCAGTGGTAAAATCGTAATCAACCAGCGTTCTCTGGAACAATACTTCGGTCGCGAAACTGCCCGCATGGTAGTTCGCCAGCCGCTGGAACTGGTTGACATGGTAGAAAAACTGGATCTGTACATCACCGTTAAAGGTGGTGGTATCTCCGGTCAGGCAGGTGCGATCCGTCACGGTATCACCCGCGCTCTGATGGAGTACGACGAATCCCTGCGTTCTGAACTGCGTAAAGCTGGCTTCGTTACTCGTGACGCGCGTCAGGTTGAACGTAAGAAAGTGGGTCTGCGTAAAGCACGTCGTCGTCCACAGTTCTCCAAACGTTAATCCATTCTGCTTACGCAGAACGATTGGCGAAAAACCCGCTTCGGCGGGTTTTTTTATGGATAATGCGCAGGTTATCCACAATATCCATGCATATATCTTCTCTTTTTCCACATTTCCAGAATCCCCTCACCACAAAGCCATCAAAATCTGGTAAACTATCATCCAATTTTCTGCCCAAATATCGGTGAATACTCGATTTTTGTTCGTTTCTTGAACAATGTGTTTTCTCTGGGATGGGCGATACAACATCTGGCTGGCCCCTGTTGGGCTGGTAGCAGTAAAAATTCTGAATATACCTGGAGGTTTTCATGGCTGTCGCTGCCAACAAACGTTCGGTAATGACGCTGTTTTCTGGTCCTACTGACATTTATAGCCATCAGGTTCGTATCGTGCTGGCCGAGAAGGGTGTCAGTTTTGAGATCGAGCATGTGGAAAAGGATAACCCGCCTCAGGATCTGATCGATCTCAACCCGAGCCAAAGCGTACCGACGCTGGTGGATCGCGAGCTGACCCTGTGGGAATCCCGTATCATTATGGAATATCTGGATGAACGTTTCCCGCATCCGCCACTGATGCCTGTTTACCCTGTCGCGCGTGGTGAAAGCCGCCTGTACATGCAGCGTATCGAAAAAGACTGGTACTCGCTGATGAACGTGATTACCAGCGGTTCTGCTTCTGAAGCTGACGCTGCACGTAAACAACTGCGTGAAGAGCTGCTGGCGATCGCTCCTGTGTTTGGTCAGAAACCATTCTTCCTGAGCGATGAGTTCAGCCTGGTGGATTGCTACCTGGCACCGCTGCTGTGGCGTCTGCCAACCCTGGGCGTAGAGTTCAGCGGTCCTGGCGCAAAAGAGCTGAAAGGCTATATGACTCGCGTCTTTGAGCGCGACTCTTTCCTGGCATCTTTAACTGAACCGGAACGTGAAATGCGTCTCGGCCGAGGCTAATGACTGTGGAAATGTCACAACTTACCCCACGCCGTCCGTATCTGCTGCGCGCCTTCTATGAATGGCTGCTGGATAACCAGCTCACGCCGCACCTGGTTGTGGATGTGACGTTGCCGGGCGTGCTGGTTCCAATGGAATACGCGCGTGACGGGCAGATCGTACTGAACATTGCGCCGCGCGCGGTGGGTAACCTGGAGCTGGCAAACGATGAAGTGCGCTTCAACGCGCGTTTCGGCGGCGTGCCGCGTCAGGTTTCCGTACCTCTGGCAGCCGTGCTGGCTATCTACGCGCGTGAAAACGGTGCGGGTACCATGTTCGAGCCGGAAGCGGCGTATGATGAAGAGGTTGCCAGCTTGAATGATGACAACGCATCCGATGAGCGCGAAAGCGACACGGTGATGTCACTTATTGATGGCGATAAACCCGATCATCACGATGACAATGACCCTGATGACGATCCGCCTCCGCGCGGTGGTCGTCCGGCTCTTCGCGTCGTGAAATAATCAAACAGGCCCAATCGGGCCTGTTTTGCTTTCTGCCCCTTTTCGCCCCCTCTAATTTCCTGTGTTATGATAAATTGTTTTACTTCTATGGCACCGGACTGCAATGAAACCAACTGATCTTAAAGCTGAAAACTCTGATGAAACTATTGGCCGCAGCCTGCGACGTCGTCCTCTGGCGCGCAAAAAGCTGTCCGATATGGTGGAAGAAGAGCTCGAGCAGATGATCCGCCGCAAAGAGTTTGCTCAGGGAGAACAACTTCCCTCCGAACGTGAGCTGATGGAGTTCTTCAACGTGGGTCGCCCTTCGGTGCGGGAGGCGCTGGCGGCGCTAAAGCGTAAAGGACTGGTGCAGATCAACAACGGTGAACGTGCCCGCGTCTCCATGCCTTCTGCCGATACCATCATCAACGAGCTTTCAGGCATGGCGAAAGATTTCCTTACCCAGCCCGGCGGCATTGCCCATTTTGAACAGCTACGTCTGTTCTTTGAATCCAGCCTTGTCCGTTTTGCCGCTGAATTTGCCACTGACGAGCAAATCGCTCGGCTGACACAAGCGCTGGAGATCAACAGCCAGTCTCTGGATGATAACGCCCTGTTTATCCGATCCGACGTCGATTTTCACCGCGTGCTGGCGGAAATTCCCGGCAATCCGATCTTTAATGCGATCCACGTTGCGCTGCTCGACTGGCTGATTGCCGCGCGCCCTAAAGTGCCGGATGCCGAGCTGTATAAGCATAATGAAGTCAGCTATCACCAGCATATTGCGATCGTCGATGCGATCCGCCGTCGGGATCCGGATGAGGCCGATCGCGCGCTCCAGACCCATCTCAACAGCGTTTCTGCCACCTGGCACGCTTTCGGCCAACATTCAAAAGCCAAAAAATAACGATCCTTTAGTGAAGCAGATCGCAATATAAGCGTTCTGTATTCCACTGCTGCATAATTGGTCTGGTATAAAAGGTATAAAGGTATGTCGTTATAACAAACACACGATCGATTGAGGTATCTATGGCAATGCAATTACGCGGCGTAATGGCCGCACTTCTGACCCCGTTTACTCAACAACAAATGCTGGATACAGAGAGCCTGCGCCGTCTGGTGCAGTTCAATATTGAGCAGGGCATCGACGGGCTTTATGTGGGTGGTTCAACAGGAGAGGCTTTTGTACAAAGCCTTTCCGAACGTGAGCAAGTCATGGAGATCGTGGCGGAAGAGGCGAAGGGGAAAATTACGCTCATTGCCCATGTTGGCTGCGTCAGCACAGCAGAGAGCCAGCGGCTGGCCACCGCTGCTGCCCGCTTTGGGTTTGACGCCGTGTCCGCCGTCACACCGTTTTACTATCCGTTCAGCTTTGAAGAACACTGTGATCACTATCGTGCAATTATTGACGCTGCAGAGGGGTTACCGATGGTGGTTTACAACATTCCGGCCCTCAGCGGCGTGAAGCTGACGCTTGAGCAGATCAACACCCTGGTCACGCTGCCGGGCGTCGGCGCGCTGAAGCAAACCTCTGGCGATCTCTTCCAGATGGAACAGATCCGCCGTGCGCATCCGGAACTTGTGCTCTACAACGGCTACGACGAGATCTTCGCCTCCGGTCTGCTTGCAGGCGCTGACGGAGGGATCGGCAGTACGTACAACATCATGGGTTGGCGCTACCAGGCAATCGCTAAAGCGGTTCGGGATGGGGATAACGCCACCGCGCAGAGTCTGCAAAGCGAGTGCAATAAGGTTATCGACCTGCTGATCAAAGCCGGTGTCTTCCGTGGTCTGAAAACGGTGCTGCACTACATGGACGTTGTTTCCGTACCGCTGTGCCGCAAGCCGTTTTCCCCTGTGGACGAAAAATTTGTGCCAGCGTTAAAAGCCCTGGCAGAACAGCTGATGGCGGAAAAACGCTGACGCATTACGCAGGCCGGATAAGGCGCAGCCGCCGTCCGGCAAAACGACAGATAAATCGTCGGGAGAGTGAAATGAGTATATCTACCCAAAGCATCCCGTGGTACCGCCATCTCAGCCGCCCGCAGTGGCGTGCCTTCTCCGCCGCCTGGTTGGGATATTTGCTTGATGGCTTCGATTTTGTCCTGATTGCCTTAGTTCTGACGGAAGTAAAAAGTGAGTTCGGCCTGACGACGGTGGAAGCCGCGAGTTTAATTTCGGCGGCCTTTATCTCACGCTGGTTTGGTGGCCTGCTGCTGGGGGCGATGGGCGATCGCTATGGCCGTAAGCTGGCGATGATAACCAGCATTGTTCTGTTCTCCTGCGGTACTCTGGCCTGCGGGTTTGCGCCAGGCTACGTCACCATGTTTATTGCCAGAATGGTGATTGGCATGGGGATGGCAGGCGAATATGGTTCCAGCGCAACCTACGTGATTGAAAGCTGGCCGAAGCATCTGCGCAACAAGGCGAGCGGTTTTCTGATTTCCGGTTTCTCCGTGGGCGCCGTCATTGCCGCGCAGGTTTACAGTCTCGTGGTCCCCGTCTGGGGCTGGCGTGCGCTATTCTTTATCGGCATTTTGCCCATCGTCTTTGCCCTGTGGCTGCGTAAAAACATCCCGGAAGCGGAGGACTGGCAAGCGAAGCATGAAGGTAAAGCCCCGGTGCGTACGATGGTTGATATTCTTTATCGCGGCAAATACCGCGTAATCAATATTGCCATGACGCTGTTTGCCGGTATGGCGCTGTGGCTCTGCTTTGCCGGGGAGCTAAACAACGTCGGGATGGTGGTCATTCTGGGGCTGCTGTGCGCTGTCGTTTTTATCAGCTTTATGGTGCAAAGCAGCGGCAAACGCTGGCCTACTGGCGTAACGCTGATGGTAGTGGTGCTATTCGCCTTTCTGTACTCGTGGCCGATTCAGGCGCTGCTGCCAACCTATTTGAAAACGGAGCTGGCCTACGATCCGGTTATGGTGGCCCGCGTGCTGTTCTTCAGCGGATTTGGCGCGGCGGTGGGCTGCTGCGTAGGCGGTTTTCTTGGCGACTGGCTGGGAACCCGTAAAGCGTACGTCTGGAGCCTGCTGGCCTCGCAGATGCTCATCATTCCGGTGTTTGCGATCGGCGGTGCGAATATCTGGGTGCTCGGGCTGTTGCTCTTTTTCCAGCAGATGCTGGGTCAGGGTATTTCCGGGATCTTGCCTAAACTCATCGGTGGTTACTTCGATACCGACCAGCGGGCGGCCGGGCTTGGATTTACCTATAACGTCGGCGCGCTAGGCGGGGCGCTTGCACCGGTGATCGGCGCGCTGCTGTCGCAACGGATGGAGTTGGGAACCGCGCTGGGATCGCTCTCCTTTGGCCTGACGTTTGTGGTTATCCTGTTGATCGGCCTGGATATGCCGTCTCGCGTTCAGCGTTGGATCAGGCCGGAAGCGCTACGCACTCACGATGCTATCGACGGTAAACCGCTGAGCGGAGCCTTCCCGGCGGGGGCGGTCAAACGCGAGCAGGTGGTGAAATGACGACGCTGGCGATTGATATTGGCGGAACAAAGCTCGCCGCCGCCCTGATAGAGGGACACGTTCTGTCGATGCGTAGGGAGTGCCAGACTCCCGCCAGTCAGACGCCGGGCGCGCTGGAGGAGGCGTTACGTGCCCTGGTTTTACCTCTCGTTACGCATGCCCGTCACGTGGCGGTGGCGTCGACAGGGATTATTCAAAACGGCGTACTGACCTCCATCAATCCTTCCAACCTGGGCGGGCTGGCACATTTTCCGCTGGTCGCCTTTTTGAAAGCCATCACGCAATTACCGGTGACGGCACTTAACGACGCGCAGGCCGCCGCATGGGCAGAGTATTGCGCGTTGCACCAGAAACAGGATATGGCATTTCTGACGGTTTCAACCGGCGTGGGCGGCGGTGTTGTGCTCAATGGAAAACTGCAGTCGGGCAGCGGTGGGCTTGCGGGGCATTTTGGCCACACGCTGGCGGATCCAGATGGACCTCTCTGCGGCTGTGGGCGAAGAGGGTGCGTTGAAGCCATTGTCTCAGGGCGAGGTATTGCCGCTCAGGCGAAGGAGGAGCTGGCAGGGCTCGATGCGAAGGCAATATTCAGTCGGGATACACCGCAGGCCCGTAAGCTGGTGGCAAATTCTGCACAAACGCTGGCTCGACTGATCGCTGACGTCAAAGCTGTTACCGACTGTCAGGTTATCGTGGTCGGCGGCAGCGTGGGGCTGGCGGAAGGATATTTGCCCCTGGTGAAAGCCTATTTATCGCAGGAGCCAGAGGTATATCAGGTGGCGCTTCGGGCAGCGCATTATCGCCACGACGCTGGGCTATTGGGTGCGGCGCTGTTAGCAACGGGAGACACGCTATGATGATGGGAGAGCTGCAGTCACTGGCATCGTCGGGCCTGCCCGCCGTACTGGTGAATGCGCTGGCGCTGGCGGTTGCCGCCCGGCCGCAGGAGAAAGCGCCGGGCCACTACGAGGTGCAAGGCAAAGATATCTTTATGAATGTTATGCAGTTTTGCACTCAGAGTCCGGAACAGAAAAAGGCAGAGCTGCACACACGGTATATTGATATTCAGCTCCTGTTGGCCGGTGAAGAGCGGATTCTGTTTGGCGTTGCGGAGTCCGCGCGCGAGTGCGAGGAAATGCATAGCGACGAGGATTATCAGCTTTGCCGTCGCATCGAGGGGGAACAATCGATAGCGTTAAGGCCGGGGATGTTCGTGGTGTTTATGCCGGGGGAACCGCATAAACCGGGGTGTATCACCGACTCGGCGGGAGAGATTAAAAAGGCCGTGGTGAAGGTCCGCGCTAGCCTGTTAACCGCATAAAAAAGCCGGATGGTAATTCCATCCGGCTCGTTTTCTTACACTTCCAGGTAGTTCAGGATCCCGTCAGCCGCTTTACGACCTTCGGCAATCGCCGTTACCACCAGGTCAGAACCGCGAACGATATCGCCACCGGCGAAGATTTTAGGGTTGCTGGTCTGGAATGCGTTGTCGCTGCCTTCTGGCGCAATCACGCGGCCCTGCGAATCCAGCTCAACGCTGTGCTTCGCCAGCCATTCCATGCTGTGAGGACGGAAACCGAACGCCATCACTACGGCATCGGCCGGGATCACGTGCTCAGAACCGGCTACGATCTCGGCGCGACGACGGCCTTTCGCATCCGGTGCGCCCATCTCAGTGCGCGCCATCTTCACGCCGCTCACTTTACCGTTGGCATTCACTTCAATACCCAGAGGCTGGATGTTGAACTGGAACTCCACGCCCTCTTCACGCGCGTTTTTCACTTCGCGTTTAGAGCCCGGCATGTTCTCTTCGTCACGACGATAGGCGCAGATCACGTGTGCCGCATTCTGACGAATGGAGGTACGCACGCAGTCCATCGCGGTATCACCGCCGCCCAGCACCACCACGCGTTTGCCTTCCATGCTGACGAACGGCTCATCGGCGGTTTCGCCGTAGCCCATGATCTGCTTGGTATTGGCAATCAGGAACGGCAGCGCGTCGTACACGCCCGGCGCATCTTCGTTCTCCAGACCGCCGCGCATGGACTGATAGGTGCCCACGCCGAGGAACACGGCGTCGTAATCCTTCAGCAGGTCGTCGAGCTGCACGTCGCGGCCCACTTCCACGTTCAGTTTGAACTCAATGCCCATGCCGGTGAAGATTTCACGGCGACGGGTCATGACCTCTTTTTCCAGCTTGAAGGCCGGGATACCGAAGGTCAGCAGACCGCCGATTTCCGGATGGCGGTCAAAGACCACCGCCTTCACGCCGTTGCGGGTCAGCACGTCCGCACAGGCCAGGCCCGCCGGGCCCGCACCGATGATTGCCACGCGCTTGTCAGTTTGCTTCACGCCGGTCATATCCGGACGCCAGCCCATCTCGAAGGCTTTATCGTTAATATAGCGCTCGATGTTGCCGATGGTCACCGCGCCGAACTCGTCGTTCAGCGTACAGGAGCCTTCGCACAGACGGTCCTGAGGGCACACGCGGCCGCACACTTCCGGCAGGGTGTTGGTCTGGTGAGACAGCTCGGCGGCTTCAAAAATACGCCCTTCGTTGGCCAGCTTCAGCCAGTTCGGGATGTAGTTGTGTACCGGACATTTCCATTCGCAGTAAGGGTTACCGCAGGACAGGCAGCGGTCTGCCTGTGCCTTGGCCTGGCCTTCTGAAAACGGCTCGTAGATTTCAACAAATTCAATTTTGCGGATCTTCAGCGGTTTCTTTGGCGGATCAACACGCTGCAGGTCGATAAACTGGTATACGTTCTGGCTCATCTGAATTCCTTACTGCGCCTGCACGCGCAGCTCTGCTGCGCTACGACTACGGTGACCCAACAGGGCTTTAACATCGCTGGACTTCGGCTTAACCAGCGCGAATTTCGCAGAGAACGCCGGCCAGTTTGCCAGGATCTCTTCGCCGCGCGAAGAACCGGTATGCTGCACGTGTTCGGTAATCAAGCCGCGCAGGTGTTCTTCATGGATAGCCAGCGTATCAACGTCCAGCACTTCTACCAGCTCCGGGTTCACGCGTTTGCGGAACTCACCATCTTCGTCCAGGACGTACGCAAAACCGCCCGTCATGCCCGCGCCGAAGTTCACGCCGGTTTTACCCAGAACGCAAACAATCCCGCCCGTCATGTATTCACACCCGTTATCGCCAATGCCTTCCACCACGGTGATAGCACCGGAGTTACGCACCGCAAAACGCTCGCCCGCACGGCCTGCTGCAAACAGACGACCGCCGGTCGCGCCGTACAGGCAGGTGTTACCGATGATGCTGGCTTCATGGCTGCGGAAGGCTGAGCCGACCGGAGGACGCACCGCCAGCAGGCCGCCTGCCATGCCTTTACCGACGTAGTCGTTGGCATCGCCGGTCAGGTACAGCTCAACGCCGCCTGCGTTCCATACGCCGAAGCTCTGACCCGCGGTACCGCTGAAATGCGCGGTAATCGGATCCGCCGCCAGCCCTTGGTCACCGTGCGTCTGCGCGATGTAGCCGGAGAGGGAGGCGCCCACGGAGCGGTCGGTGTTGCGGATATCAAACCAGAACGTTTTGCTCTGCTTGTCGTCCACGTACGGCTTCGCCTGCTGCAACAGCTGCGCGTTCAGCACGCCGTTATCGAACGGCGGGTTGTTCTCGGTGCAGTAGACCGCTTTGCCAGGGTGCGGCTGCGCGGTTTCCAGCAGCTTGCTCAGCTCCAGCTTCTGCTGCTTCGCCGTGAAGCCTTCCAGCTCTTTCAGCAGGTCGGTACGGCCAATCAGGTCCACCAGACGCTTCACGCCCAGCTGCGCCATCAGCTCGCGGGTTTCGCGGGCAATGAACTCAAAGTAGTTGGTCACTTTGAACGGCAGACCGTGATAGTGGTTCTTACGCAGCTTCTCGTCCTGGGTAGCAACGCCGGTTGCGCAGTTGTTCAGGTGGCAAATACGCAGGTATTTACAGCCGAGCGCAACCATTGGGCCGGTACCGAAGCCGAAGCTTTCCGCGCCGAGGATCGCCGCTTTAATGATGTCGAGGCCTGTTTTCAGGCCGCCGTCCACCTGCAGGCGGATCTTGTGACGCAGACCGTTCGCCACCAGCGCCTGCTGGGTTTCAACCAGGCCAAGCTCCCACGGGCAGCCCGCGTATTTCACGGAGGAGAGCGGGCTTGCGCCGGTACCGCCGTCGTAGCCGGCGATGGTGATCAGGTCAGCATAGGCTTTCGCCACGCCGGTAGCGATGGTGCCGACGCCCGGTTCGGAAACCAGCTTCACGGAGATCATCGCCTTCGGGTTGACCTGCTTCAGGTCGAAAATCAGCTGCGCCAGGTCCTCGATAGAGTAGATATCGTGGTGCGGCGGCGGGGAGATCAGCGTCACGCCCGGCACGGAATAGCGCAGTTTGGCGATGTACGGGGTAACTTTATCACCCGGCAGCTGGCCGCCTTCGCCCGGTTTAGCACCCTGAGCGACTTTAATCTGAATCACGTCGGCGTTGACCAGGTACGCAGGCGTCACGCCAAAGCGACCGGATGCCACCTGCTTGATGCGGGACACTTTGTTGGTGCCGTAACGCGCCGGATCTTCACCGCCTTCGCCGGAGTTGGAGTTGCCGCCGATGCTGTTCATGGCTTCCGCCAGCGCTTCGTGGGCTTCCGGGCTCAGCGCGCCGATGGACATCGCCGCGGTATCGAAGCGTTTGAACAGCTCGGATGCAGGCTCAACCTCGTCAATGCTGACCGCTTCATCACCCGGGTTTAGGGCAATGAGGTCGCGGAGCGTTGCCGCCGGGCGGTTGTTTACCAGCTCAGCGTACTGCTGGTAATCGCTGTATTCACCGCTCTGAACCGCCTGCTGCAGCGTGCGCACCACGTCCGGGTTGTAGGCATGATACTCGCCGCCGTGAACGTATTTCAGCAGACCGCCCTGATCCAGCGGCTTACGTGCCAGCCAGGCGCGTTTGGACAGGTTCACCAGATCCTGCTGGAAGTCAGCAAAACCGGCGCCGCCGATGCGGCTGACCACGCCCTGGAAGCAGAGGTTGGCGACCTCGTCATGCAGACCGACCGCTTCAAACAGCTTCGAACAGCGGTAGGAGGCAATGGTCGAGATGCCCATTTTGGACATGATCTTGTACAGGCCTTTGTTGATGCCGTTACGGTAGTTCAGCATCACCGCGCGGTAATCTTTGTCGATCGCGCGGGTATCCACCAGACGGGCCAGCGTTTCGTAGGCCAGGTACGGGTAGATCGCCGTCGCGCCAAAGCCTAACAGCACGGCAAAGTGGTGCGGGTCGCGGGCGCTGGCGGTTTCCACAATGATGTTGGCGTCGCAGCGCAGGCTCTTGTCGACCAGACGCGTCTGGATAGCGCCAACAGCCATCGGGGCAGGCACCGGCAGACGGTTTTTCGCGATATTGCGGTCGGACAGCACCAGCAGAACGGTACCGTTACGCACCATCTGTTCGGCTTTGTCACACAGCGCATTCACCGTCTCTTCGAGGCTCGCTTCGGTCAAGTCGAAGGTAATATCGAGCGTGTCTGCGCGGTAGTGCTCCTCTTTCATGGTGGTGAGCTGTTTAAAATCGGAGTACAGCAGGATCGGTGATTTAAAGGTCAGACGGTGCGCCTGGCCTTCGGCTTCGCAGAAGACGTTCATCTCGCGACCGATGCTGGTAGCCAGCGACATCACGTGCGCTTCGCGCAGCGGGTCGATCGGCGGGTTGGTCACCTGCGCGAACTGCTGGCGGAAGTAATCGTAAATGATGCGTGGCTGGCTGGAGAGTACGGCAAACGGGGTGTCATCACCCATGGATCCGACCGCTTCCTGGCCGTTTTCACCGAGCACGCGAATAACAGAGTCCAGCTCTTCTGCGCTGTAGTTAAACTGTTTCTGGAAGCTTGCAAGCGTATCGTCGTCCAGTTCGCGACGACCCACTTCTTCATCCGATAAATCTTCGAACGGCACGAGGCGACGGACGTTCTTCTCCATCCACTCTTTGTACGGATGGCGGCTTTTCAGATCGTGATCGGTTTCGGCAGAGTGCAGAATGCGCCCACCGCGGGTGTCGATCACCATCAGCTCGCCCGGACCGACGCGGCCTTTTTCGACCACTTCGTCAGGCTGGTAATCCCAGATACCGACTTCAGAGGCGCAGGTGATGAGCTTGTCTTTGGTAATGACGTAGCGTGCTGGACGCAGACCGTTACGGTCCAGGTTACAGGCGGCGAAGCGGCCGTCGGACATGACGATGCCCGCCGGGCCGTCCCACGGCTCCATGTGCATGGAGTTAAAGTCGAAGAACGCGCGCAGCTCGGGGTCCATATCAGGGTTGTTCTGCCAGGCCGGTGGCACAAGCAGACGCATGGCGCGCACGATGTCCATCCCGCCCGCCAGCAGCAGTTCCAGCATGTTATCCATTGAGCTGGAGTCAGAGCCGGTTTCGTTCACGAACGGCGCGGCATCGTGCAGGTCAGGAATCAGCGGCGTCTGGAACTTATAGGTACGGGCGCGGGCCCACTGGCGGTTACCGGTGATGGTGTTGATCTCGCCGTTGTGCGCCAGGTAGCGGAACGGCTGAGCCAGCGGCCAGCGTGGAACGGTGTTGGTGGAGAAGCGCTGGTGGAACAGGCAAATGGCCGATTCCAGACGCAGGTCCGCCAGGTCCAGGTAGAAGCGCGGCAGGTCAGCCGGCATACACAGACCCTTATAGATGTTCACCAGGTTAGAGAGGCTACAAACGTAGAACTCTTTATCGTCCTGGAGACGTTTTTCAATGCGGCGGCGGGCAATAAACAGACGGCGTTCCATATCACGCGGACGCCAGCCCGCAGGCGCGTTGACGAAAATCTGTTCAATACGAGGCTGCGAGGAGAGGGCGATTTCACCGAGCACCCCTTCGTTGGTTGGCACATTGCGCCAGCCGACAATCGACAGGGTTTCACGCTGAAGTTCTTCTTCGACGATGCGGCGTGAGGCGGCAGCCTTTTCAGGATCCTGGTTCAGGAACAGCATGCCGACAGCGTAGTTTTTGGCTAAACGCCAGCCGCGCTCTTCCGCCACGATGCGGAAGAAACGATCCGGTTTTTGCAGCAGCAGGCCGCAACCGTCGCCCGTTTTACCATCGGCAAGAATAGCGCCACGGTGCTGCATTCGGGCCAGTGCGTGAATAGCAGTACGCACTACCTTGTGGCTAGGTTCGCCTTCTATGTGGGCGATCAGGCCGAAACCACAGTTATCCTTCTCAAGGGATTTATCGTACAACATATCAGTGAACCTCCCCAGGCTCGTCGGGCTTCCCACTGAACTTTACCGTGGCGCACAGGCACAGAAAGAGCATGGCGACGGGGTTTGCGTTTCATACGCGGACCTCGCATTCGCCCTCTTTTTCATCCTTTCGCGCAGGTAAACAAGTTTGAGGACTTGCTTCAGAGGGAATCTCAATTACTGCATAAATATGATGAGCAGGCCGCTCATCCAGAAAGCTTCCAGCGGATTTCCAACTTATCGGGAATTGGTACACAGGTCAAATGGCAATCTTATTTATACAAAAATGTGCTAAAGAGAGTTTATGTCTTTGAAATTAAATGTCATTTAACTATTTTTACATTGATTGTATGCCCTGGCAGGACGCAGCGGAGTGTGATCTGACTCACTATATGAAAGCGGTATTATCAATGTAGCGTGCTGAATAGCCGTTTTATAGCAGAATAATAATCTGGCAATGGCTGCAAACCCGCATAAACCCACTGTTTTTCAGTGGTGGCGCTATAAATGAAAAAAACAATCAGAACATAAGGAAAAGTAATCACGGGTAGCGTGAATGAAATTGCAGTAATCCTGAGTATTTATTCATATAGATAAAAGCCGTCCAGGGCGATTGATCCAGGTCATCGCCGACAGAGGCTAAAAGTGGCAGGCTTGTCCCCTTTCTCCGGGACGGTCTATCAGATTATGCAGTTACAGAAATTAGTCAATATGTTTGGTGGGGATCTTTTGCAGCGGTACGGGCAAAAGATTCATAAGCTGTCGCTGCACGGCGGGTTTAGCTGCCCGAATCGCGATGGCACCATCGGGCGAGGCGGCTGCACCTTCTGTAACGTTGCGTCCTTTGCTGACGAAGCCCAGCAGCATAAATCTATCGCTGAACAGCTTGTCCATCAGGCAAGCCAGGTGAACCGCGCGAAGCAGTATCTGGCCTATTTTCAGGCCTACACCAGCACGTGGGCGGAGGTGCAGGTGCTGCGCTCTATGTATCAGCAGGCCGTCAGGCAGGCTAACATCGTTGGGCTGTGCGTGGGCACGCGCCCGGACTGCGTACCGGACGCGGTGCTGGACCTGCTCAGCGAGTACAAAGAGCAAGGCTACGAGATCTGGCTGGAGCTGGGCCTGCAGACCGCGCACGACAAAACCCTGCACCGTATTAACCGTGGCCATGATTTCGCCTGCTACCAGCGCACCACTCGCCTGGCCCGCGAGCGCGGGCTGAAGGTCTGCTCGCACCTGATTGTCGGCTTGCCGGGTGAAGGGCAGCAGCACGGCCTGGAGACGCTGGAAAAGGTGGTTGAGACCGGCGTGGACGGCATTAAGCTGCACCCGCTGCATATCGTTACGGGAAGCATTATGGCGAAAGCCTGGGAAGCCGGGCGGTTAAGCGGTATTGAGCTTGAGGACTATACGGTGACGGCGGGGGAGATGATTCGCCACACCCCGCCGGAAATTGTCTACCACCGCATCTCGGCCAGCGCCCGCCGTCCAACGCTTCTGGCACCGCTATGGTGTGAGAACCGCTGGACGGGGATGGTGGAAATCGACCGCTACCTGCAGGAGAACGGCGTGCAGGGGGCGGCGCTTGGCCGCCCGTGGGTTCCCCGTCTACCGGCGACGGCCGCCTAACAGACTTCCCAGCATGCCGCGCACTATCTGATTGGTGACCTGCCGCGCCGCGCTTTTCGCCATGGTTTGTACCACGCCGTCGCGCTTGCCGCCGCGCGGCCCGGTGCTGCCGAACAGGATGTCTTTGAGCCCCCCGAGAATACCGTCATCCACGGCGACAGACTGCCCTTTAGCGGCAGGCGCATCCTGGGATTCGGTGGTCGCCTGCACTCCTTTTTGCAGCATCTCGAACGCGGACTCGCGATCAACCTCGTCTTCGTACTTCCCGTAAACCGGAGAGTGGTTAATCAGGCCGTTACGTTCATCGTCGGTAACCGGCCCCATGCGCGAGCAGGGCGCGATCACCATGGCGCGTTCCACCACGGACGGGCTGCCCTTCGCATCCAGGAATGAGATCAGCGCTTCACCGGTGCCTAACGCCTGAATCGCCGCTTCGGTATCAAAGGCAGGATTAGCGCGCATGGTCTGCGCGGCGGCTTTCACCGCTTTCTGATCCTTCGGCGTAAAGGCGCGCAGGGCGTGCTGCACGCGGTTACCGAGCTGGCCGAGCACGTTATCCGGGATGTCCGACGGGTTTTGTGAAACAAACCAGACGCCAACGCCTTTGGAGCGGATCAGGCGAATGACCTGTTCAATCTTATCCAGCAATACCTGCGGCGCATCGTTAAACAGAAGGTGCGCTTCGTCGAAGAAGAAGACCAGCTTCGGTTTTTCCAGATCGCCCGCTTCGGGTAACTGTTCGTAGAGTTCAGAGAGCATCCACAGCAGGCTGGCGGCGTAGAGCTTTGGCATCTGGTAGAGCTTCTCGGAGCTCAGAATGTTGATGATGCCTTTGCCGCTGCTGTCGGTGCGCATCCAGTCTTTGATATCCAGCATCGGCTCGCCGAAGAAGTGTTCGGCACCCTGTTGCTCCAGGGTCAGCAACCCGCGCTGAATGGCTCCCACCGAGGCGCTGCTGATATTGCCGTACTGGTTCTGGAAGGATTTGGCGTTATCGCCGATGTACTGCGTAATGGCGCGCAGATCTTTGAAATCAAGCAGCAACAGCCCCTGATCGTCGGCAATGCGGAAGATAATATTCAGCACGCCGGACTGCACGTCGTTGAGGTTAAGCAGACGGGCCAGCAGCAGCGGGCCGAGGTCGGAGACGGTAGCGCGCACCGGGTGGCCTTTCTCACCAAAGATATCCCACACTACCACCGGATTGTTATGCGGCGTCCAGTCCGTGATGCCAATATTCTTCAGCCGTTCGAGCAGTTTTTCAGAGGCCGTACCTTCCTGAGCCACACCGGTTAAATCGCCTTTCACGTCAGCCATAAAGACCGGTACGCCAATCTCCGAAAGCGACTCAGCCAGCTTTTGCAGGGTGACGGTTTTGCCTGTCCCGGTCGCTCCGGTGATCAGACCGTGGCGGTTCGCCATCGCAGGCAGTAAATACAGCTCTTTTTCCAGCGTCCGGGCAATTAACAATGGTGTACTCATGATGCGCTTCCTCTCTTAGTCCTGGGTGGAGTATAGGCAACCTGACCGCAATTCGGTTGAGTAAATTCCTGACTTTGCGGCGCATTATCCAGCGCGGACTATGCTTTTGCATACGGTTCACAAAAATAGTGGGAAACGATGTCCAGATTCTTCTTTAACGATCGCAAACAGCTGGTCAACGATGCCATTGAAGGCATACTGCTTTCTGCGCCACACGCAAATCTCGTCAAACTTGATATCGATCCGGCCATCAGGATCGTCGCACGTGGAGACTGGGACAAAAGCCGCGTGGCGGTGATATCCGGCGGCGGCTCAGGCCACGAACCCGCGCACGCCGGGTTTGTCGGCAAAGGGATGCTGACGGCGGCAGTGTGTGGCGATCTGTTTGCCTCGCCGAGCGTGGATGCGGTGCTGAATGCCATTGTGGCGGTCACGGGCGATCGCGGCTGTCTGCTGATTGTCAAAAACTACACCGGCGATCGCCTGAACTTTGGCCTCGCGGCAGAAAAGGCCAAACGCTACGGTCTTAAGGTGGAGATGGCGATCGTGGCGGACGATATCGCGCTGCCGGATAACAAACAGCCGCGCGGTATTGCCGGTACGGCACTGGTGCACAAGATTGCGGGCTATGCGGCGGAGCACGGGAAATCGTTGAGTGAGGTACGGGATATTGCGCAACAGGCCTGCGATAACCTCTGGAGTCTGGGCGTTGCGATGCAAACGTGCAACCTGCCGGGCAGCGACGAGGAAGAGGGGCGCATTAAGCAGGGCCATGTCGAGCTGGGGCTGGGCATTCACGGCGAGCCCGGTGCTTCCGTCGTTGATACGCAGAACAGCAAAGCCATTATCGACACGCTGGTGACGCCGTTACGCGCGCAGGCGGGAGAGGGGCGGTTTGCGGTATTGATTAACAATCTCGGCGGCGTATCGGCGCTGGAGATGGCGCTGCTGACCAAAGAGCTGGCGCATTCGGCGCTGAAAGAGGAGATCGCGTACCTGATAGGCCCCGCGCCGCTGGTGAGCGCGCTGGACATGAAGGGCTTTTCGCTCACGCTGCTTAAGCTCAACGACTTCTTCGAAAAGGCGATTCACGCCGAGGTCGAAACGCTGGGCTGGCAGAAGCCCGTGGCGTTTGCGCCACTGCGCACCGTGGCGCATACCGCCATTCACGATCGCGTGGAATACACTCCGTCGGACAATCTGCGGGTGGGAGAGTATGTCTCCTCGGTGACGAAAACGCTGCTCCAGCTGGAAAACCGACTGAACGCGCTGGATGCCAAAGTGGGCGACGGCGATACCGGCTCCACTTTTGCGCAAGGCGCGCGGGATATTGCGCAGCGTCTGGAGGATCGCAAGCTCCCGCTTGATAACGTATCAACGCTGCTGTTGCTGGTGGGCGAGCGCCTGGCGACGGTGATGGGCGGATCGAGCGGGGTGCTGATGTCGATCTTCTTCACCGCGGCCGGGCAAAAGCTTCACGATGGTCAGTCGCTGCCCGAGGCATTGCTCAGCGGGCTGGCGCAGATGAAGCAGTACGGTGGGGCAGATCTCGGCGATCGTACACTGATCGACGCGCTGCAACCGGCGCTTGAAGCATTGAAAGGTGGCGATATTCAGGCAGCGGCGCAGGCCGCACAGCACGGTGCCGAAGCAACGGCGAAAATGGCGAAAGCCGGCGCGGGACGTTCATCGTATGTGAATAAAGAGAATCTGGATGGGGTAATGGATCCCGGTGCGGTCGCGGTGGCTGAGGTGTTTAAGGCCCTGGTAGATGCAAAACGGTAACGACCGTTACCGTTTTTAGTGTGTGCGCCCTCTCCCTGTGGGAGAGGGTTGGGGTGAGGGCATCAGGCCGCACATTCCCCGCCTAAGTCACATCAAAAATCCGCTTTCAACACCACGCGGTAGCGGGCTTTGCCGTCACGCACGTGCTGGATCGCTTCGTTGATTTTCGACATCGGATACAGTTCGGTGGTCGGCGCCACTTTGGTGCGTCCGGCAAACTTCATCAGCTTGCGCAACTCAAACGGCGTACCGGTCGCGGAGCCTGACACGCTGCGATCCCCGCCGATCAGGGTAAACGCCGGAACCGGCAGCGGCTTCATCACAGCACCTACGGTATGGAAGTTACCGCCGTAGGCCAGCGCCTCAAAGTACGGCTGCCAGTTGAGATCGACGTTAACGGTGTTGATGATCAGGTCAAACTGCCCAGCCAGCGCGTTAAGCGCTTCAGGATCGCGGCTGTTCACGACTTTATCCGCACCCATCGCCAGCACTTCTTTCTCTTTCGCCGGGTTCGAGCTGAATGCCGTGACTTCACAGCCCATCGCGTGAAGCAGCTTGATAGCGATATGGCCCAGACCGCCAATACCAATCACGCCCACGCGGCTGGTGGCGGTGATATGGTGCATCAGCAGGGGTTTGAAGACGGTGATACCGCCGCACAGCAGCGGACCGGCGGATTCGATATCAATGCTGTCCGGCAGCGGGATCACCCATTGCCAGTCGGCGCGCAGTTTGTCGGCAAAACCGCCTTTGTTCAGAATGGTGGGAACGGCGCCTTCGAGGCAGTTGATCTGATTGCCGCTGATACAGGCGTCACAGTGGCCACAGCTGCGTGCCGTCCAGCCAATGCCCACGCGCTGGCCTACCTTCAGCCCTTTGTCCTGCGCGGCGCTACCGAGCGCCACGACGCGGCCAATGACTTCGTGCCCGGCAACCAGCGGATAGCTGGAGAAGCCCCATTCGTTATCGATCATCGAGAGATCCGAGTGGCAGATCCCGCAGTAATCAACCTGTACTTCGACGTCTTCTGCTTTTAGTTCGCCCGCATCGTACTCATACAGCTCAAGTTCTGCACCCGCCTGCGGTGCGGCGTAGCTTTTTATCTTCGACATCGTGTTTCCCCCGTTGTGGTGTGAACTGAGAGTGTAGAGCATTCATTTTACAGCCGCTTAACAGAAGAGGGCAGGAACGAAAGTTACAGACTTTTCAGCATTCTGACTTCGCAATCAACGTGGCCGGTACAGCCCAGCGGTGCATCGATATGCTCAAAGCCCAGATGTTCATACAGGCCGATGGCCTCTTTGAGGAAAGCGGTTGTTTCAAGGTAGCAGCGTGTAAAACCCTGCTTGCGCGCGTGGTCCAGCGCAATCAGCGCCAGCTTTTTTGCCAGTCCTTGCCCGCGCGCCGTTGGCAGGAAATACATTTTCTGTAGTTCACAGATATCCGGCTCGCTGCAGCTGAGAGGCGCCACGCCGCCGCCGCCCACCACCTGGCCGTTCTGCTCGATTACCCAGTAGGCATGCCCTGGCTGGCTGTAGAGCTGGTAAAGCTCGTCCAGGTTCGGGTCAGCAACCGTGTAGCCTTTGTCAGCCGTCAGGCCATATTCGGCAGAAACGGTGCGGATAACGGCGGCGATAGCCGAATTATCCTGCTCAGCGATCCGGCGCATCGTCGTCGCGACGGGGGTAATCACGCTCATAGCATTACTCATAACAAAAATTGACACATAACTGCTGTTAATAGCACCGCAGAAAGGGGAGTGCAAGCGAGGAGTTTTCAGGAAGGTTACCCCTTACGCCCTGAAGCGTAAGGGGTAAAAGCATTACAGGGCTGCGATAACCGCCTGCTGCTCGATCAGTTTGGTCTTCGCATCGGCGAAAGCAACCAGACGCTCGCGCTCTTTCGCGATGACCGCTTCCGGCGCGCGGGCCACAAAGCCTTCGTTCGCCAGCTTGCTTTCGATTTTGCCAATTTCCACGTCGACTTTTGCCACTTCTTTCGCCAGACGAGCCAGCTCGGCGTCTTTGTCGATCAGGCCTGCCATCGGGATCAGCAGCTCGGCACCGTCGATGATTTTGGTCACGGAAACCGGACCTTTGTCATCCGCAGGCAGCACGGTGATGCTTTCCAGACGCGCCATGGTCTTCAGGAAAGTGTTGTTCTCGGTGACGCGACGAACGACCGCTTCGCTGCAGCCACGCAGCAGCAGCTCCAGCGGTTTGCCAGGGGCGATGTTCATTTCAGCGCGGATGTTACGTACCGCAACGATCGCCTGTTTCAGCCACTCGGTATCCGCGGACGCCGCTTCATCAACCTTGGCCGCATCGAATTCCGGGAACGGCTGCAGCATGATGGTATCGGCGTTGATGCCCGCAATTACCTTCACGCGCTGCCAGATGGTTTCGGTGATGAATGGAATGACCGGATGCGCCAGGCGCAGCAGGCCTTCCAGAACGGTAATCAGCGTGTTGCGCGTGCCGCGCAGTTCCGCCTCAGTGCCGCCGTTCATCACCGGCTTCGCCAGCTCCAGATACCAGTCGCAGAACTGGTTCCAGGTGAATTCATACAGAATGCCCGCCGCGATATCGAAGCGGTAGCTGTCCAGCGCCTCGCGGAACGCTTTCACCGTCTGGTTGAATTCCGCCAGGATCCAGCGGTCTGCCAGAGACAGCGTCATCTCGCCGCCGTTGAAGCCGCAATCCTGATCTTCGGTGTTCATCAGCACGAAGCGGCTGGCGTTCCACAGCTTGTTACAGAAGTTACGGTAACCTTCCAGACGCTTCATGTCCCAGTTGATGTCACGACCGGTTGAGGCCAGTGCCGCCAGGGTGAAGCGCAGGGCGTCGGTACCGTGAGACTCGATCCCGTTCGGGAACTGCTTCTCGGTGCGCTTGCGGATTTTCTCAGCCAGCTGTGGCTGCATCATGTTGCCGGTACGTTTTTCCAGCAGATCTTCCAGAGAGATACCGTCAACCATATCCAGCGGGTCAATCACGTTCCCCTTGGACTTGGACATCTTCTGGCCTTCATCGTCGCGGATCAGACCGGTCATGTAGACGGTATGGAACGGAACCTGCGGCTTGCCGTCTTCGTCTTTGATGAAGTGCATGGTCATCATGATCATGCGGGCAATCCAGAAGAAGATAATGTCGAAGCCGGACACCATCACGCTGGTTGGGTGGAACTGACGCAGTGCGTCGGTGTTTTCTGGCCAGCCGAGGGTGGAGAAGGTCCACAGCGCGGAGGAGAACCAGGTGTCCAGAACGTCTTCGTCCTGACGCAGCGCAACGTCCGCGCTCAGGTTGTTTTCCTGACGCACTTCGTCTTCGCTACGGCCAACGTAAACGTTGCCTTCGTTGTCGTACCACGCCGGAATACGGTGACCCCACCACAGCTGACGGGAGATACACCAGTCCTGAATGTCGCGCATCCAGGAGAAGTACATGTTTTCGTACTGCTTCGGCACGAACTGAATGCTGCCGTTCTCAACCGCTTCCACAGCCGGTTTCGCCAGCACGTCGGCACGCACGTACCACTGGTCGGTCAGCATTGGCTCGATAACCACGCCGCCACGGTCGCCGTACGGCACGGTCAGATCGTGAGGTTTGATCTCTTCCAGCAGGCCGAGCGCGTCAACGGCAGCCACGATGGCTTTACGCGCGGCAAAACGCTCCAGCTTCTGGAACTCAGCCGGGATGTCGCTGGAGTAAACGTCGGATTCGTTGCCTTTGGTGTCGTACACTTCTGCGCTTTCGCGGATATCACCGTCGAAGGTCAGAATGTTGATCATCGGCAGGGCGTGACGACGGCCGACTTCATAGTCGTTGAAGTCGTGTGCAGGGGTGATTTTTACGCAGCCGGTGCCTTTTTCCATGTCGGCGTGTTCGTCGCCCACAATCGGAATACGGCGGTTTACCAGCGGCAGCACCACGAATTTGCCGATCAGATCTTTATAACGCGGATCTTCCGGGTTAACGGCTACGCCGGTATCGCCCAGAAGGGTTTCCGGACGGGTCGTTGCGACCACCAGGTAATCTTTACCGTCGGCGGTTTTTGCGCCATCGGCCAGCGGATAGCGGATGTGCCACATGGAGCCTTTAGACTCGCGGTTTTCCACTTCCAGGTCAGAGATGGCGGTGCGCAGTTTCGGATCCCAGTTTACCAGGCGTTTGCCGCGGTAAATCAGGTCTTCTTTGTACAGGCGGACGAAAACTTCTTTAACGGCGTTGGACAGGCCTTCGTCCATGGTGAAGCGCTCGCGCTCCCAGTCCACGGAGTTGCCGAGACGGCGCATCTGACGGGTAATTGTGCCGCCGGATTCCGCCTTCCACTGCCAGATTTTGTCGATGAACGCGTCGCGACCGTAGTCGTGGCGGGTTTTTCCTTCTTCAGCGGCAATTTTACGCTCAACTACCATCTGGGTCGCGATACCCGCGTGGTCAGTCCCCGCCTGCCACAGGGTGTTTTTACCCTGCATGCGCTGGTAGCGGATCATGGTGTCCATGATGGTCTGCTGGAAAGCATGACCCATATGCAAACTGCCGGTGACGTTCGGCGGTGGGATCATGATGCAGAAGGACTCTTTGCTTTCGTCGCCGTTAGGCTTGAAATAGCCCTGCTGTTCCCAGTGCTCGTAAAGCGGCTGTTCGATATCGCGTGGGTTATATGTCTTTTCCATTATTTCCAGGTTGCCGTATTCAGGTTAAAACCAGCCAGGCGGTACGCTTTATAGCGTTCGCGCGCCAGTTGTTTCAAAGATTCTTCGTAAGGGACAAAGTCTACCACTTCTGTGAAAGCGGTGGCAAAATCTGCAAAATCTATCCGCAGGCTAATCAGAATATCGCGCGCGCTGCTGTTGCGCTTTTGCGGCCAGGCAATTTCAACCGGTGCACCGCCGCGCGGGCCTTCGCCCGACAGGTTATGCGGCACAAAACTCTCCGGCGGGCGCGCCCACAGCGCTTCATCCAGGCGAATCGCCTGCTGTTCATCTTCACAGGCAATCAGAACGCGTTTACCTGCGCGCCAACGTTCTGCGGCAATTTCACACACCAGCTGTTCTACGGCGCTGAGACCATCCTGATGGGTGTCGTTGTCCAGAAGGTAGAACGTTGCATTCTTCATATATGGGGCTTCTTGTGCTCACTTTAAATGCTTAAGCCGGGCGGCGGCTTCGCCTTACCCGGCCTACGGTTTACTGCCGTTTGACTTACTCGTCGCCGTTAAAACCCGCACGATTGAGCAGGAACTGCGACAGCAGCGCCACTGGACGACCGGTTGCGCCTTTAGCTTTACCGGAGCGCCATGCGGTGCCCGCGATATCCAGGTGCGCCCAGTTGTACTTGCGGGTGAAGCGTGCCAGGAAGCAGCCCGCGGTGATCGCCCCGCCAGGACGTCCGCCAATGTTCGCCATATCCGCAAAGTTAGACTCCAGCTGATCCTGATACTCGTCACCCAGCGGCAGACGCCATGCGCGGTCCCCGGCCTGCTCTGAAGCACCAATAAGCTCGTGCGCCAGCGGATTGTGGTTCGACATCAGGCCGGTGATATGGTGGCCCAGCGCAATCACACAGGCTCCGGTGAGGGTAGCGACGTCAATCACTGCTTCCGGCTCGAAGCGCTCAACGTAGGTCAGCACGTCACAGAGTACCAGACGGCCTTCGGCGTCGGTGTTCAGCACTTCAACGGTCTGGCCGGACATGGTGGTCAGAACGTCACCCGGACGATAGGCGCGCCCGCCAGGCATGTTTTCGCAGCCCGCCAGTACGCCGATCACGTTGATAGGCAACTGTAGTTCCGCGACCATTCGCATCACGCCGTAAACCGCCGCCGCACCGCACATGTCATACTTCATCTCATCCATGCCTTCGGCAGGCTTGATGGAGATACCGCCGGAGTCGAAGGTCAGGCCTTTACCGACGAGCACAATCGGGCGCGCGTCTTCGGACGGATTGCCTTTGTACTCGATGACGGACATCAGGGATTCGTTCTGCGAGCCGTTACCGACCGCCAGGTAAGAGTGCATCCCCAGCTCTTTCATCTGCTGTTCGCCGATGACGCGGGTAATGACGTTTTTGCTGTAGGCGTCGGCCAGCTGACGCGCCTGAGAGGCCAGGTACGCCGCGTTACAGATGTTAGGCGGCATGTTGCCGAGATCTTTGGCCGCTTTAATGCCGGCTGCGATCGCCAGACCGTGCTGGATCGCGCGTTCGCCGCTGGTCAGCTCGCGACGGGTTGGCACGTTAAAGACCATTTTACGCAGTGGACGACGCGGCTCGCTTTTATTGGTCTTCAGCTGATCGAAGCTGTACAGGCTCTCTTTTGCCGTTTCAACCGCCTGACGCACTTTCCAGTAGGTGTTACGTCCTTTAACGTGCAGTTCCGTCAGGAAGCAGACGGCTTCCATTGAGCCGGTATCGTTCAGCGTATTGATTGTTTTCTGAATCACCTGCTTATACTGACGTTCATCCAGCTCGCGTTCTTTGCCGCAGCCAATCAGCAGAATACGTTCTGACAGTACGTTCGGAACATGGTGCAGTAACAGCGTCTGCCCAGGTTTGCCTTCCAGTTCGCCACGGCGCAGCAGGGCGCTAATATAGCCGTCACTGATTTTATCGAGTTGCTCGGCGATCGGGGAGAGTCGGCGTGGTTCAAAGACGCCCACAACGATGCAGGCACTCCGCTGTTTCTCCGGGCTACCGCTTTTTACACTGAACTCCATGCACTACGCTCCTGAATCTTAAAGACAACGGCGGCAGCTACGGATAGAATTGAAACCTTTCGTAACTCATGTCCGCTGTTGTGGTGACTTCGTGTTAATCTTACGTTACTACGGTTTCGACACGTCAGAAAAAGTCCTGAAGCGTGAATCCGCCGGATGTTTTAATCTTAGCGATGATTTCGACGACTCAAGAGAATAAATGACGTTTAAGCCATGAAACAAGCGATTTTCCAGCAAAGAGACGGGTTTTTACGGGCGTATTTAAAGTGATAATCATAAGATATCTGGTGCGGGAGACGCTCAAAAGCCAACTGGCGATCCTCTTCATCCTGCTGCTGATTTTTTTCTGTCAGAAGCTGGTTAAGATCCTCGGTGCGGCCGTTGACGGCGAAATTCCAACTAATCTGGTGCTTTCCCTGCTTGGTTTAGGGATCCCGGAAATGGCGCAGCTCATCCTGCCGCTAAGTCTTTTCCTTGGCCTGCTCATGACGCTTGGGAAACTCTACACCGAGAGTGAAATCACGGTGATGCATGCCTGTGGCCTGAGCAAAGCGGTACTGGTGAAAGCGGCCATGATACTGGCTCTGTTCACGGGTATTGTCGCGGCGGTGAATGTGATGTGGGCGGGTCCCATGTCTTCCCGTCATCAGGACGAAGTGCTGGCCGAAGCGAAAGCCAACCCCGGCATGGCAGCCTTAGCTCAGGGTCAGTTCCAGCAGGCGACCGACGGCAACTCCGTGCTGTTTATTGAGAGCGTTGACGGCAGTAAATTCAACGACGTATTCCTGGCGCAGTTACGTCCCAAAGGTAACGCGCGTCCTTCCGTGGTGGTTGCAGACTCCGGTCAGCTTGCTCAGCGCAAAGATGGTTCTCAGATCGTGACGCTGAACAAAGGCACCCGTTTCGAAGGCACCGCGATGCTGCGCGACTTCCGTATTACGGATTTCCAGAACTATCAGGCCATTATCGGCCATCAGGCGGTGGCGCTCGATCCAACGGATACCGAGCAAATGGACATGCGTACCCTGTGGAATACCGATACCGACAGAGCGCGCGCTGAGTTCCACTGGCGTATTACGCTTGTCTTCACCGTGTTTATGATGGCGCTGATTGTCGTTCCGCTGAGCGTGGTGAACCCGCGCCAGGGACGCGTGCTCTCTATGCTGCCGGCGATGCTGCTTTACCTGATCTATTTCCTGCTGCAAACCTCGATTCGTTCTAACGGCGCGAAGGGTAAGCTGGACCCTATGGTCTGGACATGGTTCGTCAACAGCCTGTACATCTTACTGGCGCTGGGATTAAACCTGTGGGATACGGTGCCTGTGCGCCGCATACGTGCCCGATTCTCGCGTAAAGGAGCCATCTAATGCAGGCGTTTGGCGTTCTTGATCGCTATATCGGTAAAACCATTTTTACCACCATCATGATGACGTTGTTCATGCTGGTGTCGCTCTCCGGCATTATCAAATTTGTCGATCAGCTGAAAAAAGCCGGGCAGGGGAGCTATGACGCTATGGGCGCGGGGATGTATACCCTGCTCAGCGTGCCGAAAGATGTGCAGATTTTCTTCCCGATGGCGGCCCTGCTGGGCGCGCTGCTGGGGCTAGGAATGCTGGCGCAGCGCAGCGAGCTGGTCGTTATGCAGGCCTCGGGCTTTACCCGCATGCAGGTCGCGCTGTCGGTCATGAAAACCGCGATCCCACTGGTGCTGTTGACCATGGCGATTGGCGAGTGGGTCGCGCCGCAGGGCGAACAGATGGCGCGTAACTACCGTGCGCAGGCCATGTACGGCGGCTCGCTGCTCTCGACCCAACAAGGTTTATGGGCGAAAGACGGTAAAAACTTCGTCTACATCGAACGGGTGAAGGGGAATGATGAACTGGGTGGGGTCAGCATCTATGCTTTCGATGACCAGCGCCGTCTGGAGTCAGTCCGCCACGCCTCTTCGGCGAAATTTGACGCCGAACATAAACTGTGGCGTTTGTCCCAGGTCGATGAGTCTGACCTGACCGATCCGAAACAGATCGCCGGTTCTCAGACTGTAACCGGTACGTGGAAGACCAACCTGACGCCCGATAAGCTCGGTGTTGTTGCGCTGGACCCTGACGCGCTCTCCATCAGCGGTTTGCACAACTATGTGAAATACCTTAAGTCGAGCGGGCAGGATGCGGGACGTTATCAGCTCAACATGTGGAGCAAGATCTTCCAGCCAATGTCCGTGGCGGTGATGATGCTGATGGCGCTGTCGTTTATCTTCGGCCCGTTACGCAGCGTGCCGATGGGCGTGCGCGTAGTGACCGGTATCAGCTTCGGCTTTGTGTTCTACGTGCTCGATCAGATCTTCGGTCCGCTGACGCTGGTTTATGGCATTCCGCCGATAATTGGTGCGCTGCTGCCAAGCGCAAGTTTCCTCCTGATCAGCCTCTGGCTGCTGTTGAAACGCTCCTGATCGACCTATCCTCGCTTCCGGTTAACCGGGAGCGAGGCTAATCTCCTGTTTCACCCCGCACTTTTTCTCACAACCTTCAACGCCTCGTCCTGAATTTGAGTATTATTGAGCGATAAAGTCGTGAAGGGATCCTCTATGAAGCAAATTCGAATGCTTGCCCAGTATTACGTCGACCTGATGATGAAGCTTGGGCTGGTGCGTTTCTCCATGCTGCTTGCGCTGGCGCTGGTCGTTCTGGCCATTGTCGTGCAAATGGCCGTCACCATGGTTCTGCATGGTCAGGTCGAGAGTATCGACGTTATCCGCTCCATCTTCTTTGGCTTGCTCATTACTCCCTGGGCGGTCTATTTCCTTTCCGTGGTGGTTGAACAGCTGGAAGAGTCCCGTCAGCGTCTGTCAAAACTGGTCGATAAACTGGAAGAGATGCGCGAGCGCGACCTGAAGCTCAACGTCCAGCTTAAAGACAACATTGCGCAGCTGAATCAGGAGATTTCAGATCGTGAGAAGGCGGAAGCCGAGCGTCAGGCCACGCTGGAGCAGCTGAAAATCGAAATGAAAGAGCGCGAGGTCACGCAGATCCAGCTTGAGCAGCAATCCTCTTTCCTGCGGTCGTTCCTCGATGCTTCGCCGGATCTGGTGTTTTACCGTAACGAAGATAAAGAGTTTTCCGGCTGTAACCGGGCGATGGAGTTGCTCACCGGGAAAAGCGAGAAGCAGCTGATTAACCTGAAGCCGCAGGACGTTTACTCTGAAGAAGCGGCGGCCAAGGTCATGGAGACGGACGAAAAAGTATTCCGCCATAACGTCTCGCTGACCTATGAACAGTGGCTGGATTACCCGGACGGACGCAAAGCCTGTTTTGAGATCCGTAAGGTGCCCTACTATGACCGCGTGGGGAAACGCCACGGCCTGATGGGCTTTGGCCGCGATATCACCGAGCGTAAGCGCTACCAGGACGCTCTGGAGCGCGCCAGCCGTGATAAGACGACCTTTATCTCCACTATCAGCCACGAGCTGCGTACGCCGCTTAATGGCATTGTCGGGCTGAGCCGTATTCTGCTGGATACCGACCTGACCGCAGAGCAGGAGAAATACCTCAAGACTATCCATGTCTCAGCGGTCACGCTGGGTAATATCTTCAACGATATTATTGATATGGATAAGATGGAGCGCCGTAAAGTTCAGCTTGATAATCAGCCTGTTGATTTCACCAGCTTCCTTGCCGACCTCGAAAACCTGTCCGGCCTGCAGGCGCAGCAGAAGGGACTGAGCTTTGTCATGGAGCCAACCCTGCCGCTGCCGCATAAAGTGGTGACTGACGGCACGCGTCTGCGCCAGATCCTGTGGAACCTTATCAGCAACGCGGTGAAATTTACCCAGAAGGGGCAGGTGGCGGTGCGCATCCGCTATGACGAAGGCGACATGCTGCACTTCGAGGTGGAGGACTCCGGGATAGGTATTCCGCAGGAGGAGCAGGACAAAATTTTCGCCATGTACTACCAGGTGAAGGACAGCAACGGCGGGAAACCGGCGACCGGAACGGGCATTGGCCTGGCGGTCTCTAAACGGCTGGCGAAGAGTATGGGTGGCGATATCACCGTTGCCAGCCAGCCGGGTAAAGGGTCAACCTTCACGCTGACGGTCCATGCGCCGGCGGTGGCGGAAGAGGTTGAAGACACCTTTGAAAACGACGACATGCCGCTGCCCGCGCTGCACGTCCTGCTGGTGGAAGATATTGAGCTGAACGTGATTGTGGCGCGCTCGGTGCTGGAAAAACTGGGCAACAGCGTGGATGTCGCGATGACCGGTAAGGCCGCGCTGGAGATGTTTAAACCGGGCGAATACGATCTTGTTCTGCTGGATATTCAGCTGCCGGATATGACCGGGCTGGATATTTCGCGAGAGCTGACGCGTCAGTACGCGGCCGACGAACTGCCGCCGCTGGTGGCGCTGACGGCGAACGTGCTGAAAGATAAAAAAGAGTATCTCGATGCCGGTATGGACGATGTACTCAGCAAGCCGCTGGCGGTGCCTGCTCTGACCGCCATGATCAAGAAGTTCTGGGATACCCATGATGAAGAGGAGAGCACCATGACGTCTGTTGATAGCGCAAAAGCCCAAACGATACTCGATACCGCGATGCTGGAGCAGTACATCGATCTGGTCGGCCCGAAACTGATTACCGATGGTCTGGCGGTGTTCGAAAAAATGATGCCGGGCTATCTGAGCGTGCTGGAATCAAACCTGACCGCCCGGGACCAGAAGGGCATTGTCGAAGAAGGACATAAAATTAAAGGTGCGGCCGGCTCGGTCGGCTTACGCCATCTGCAGCAGCTGGGTCAACAGATTCAGTCGCATGATTTACCTGCATGGGAAGATAACGTGGGTGATTGGGTTGAAGAGATGAAACAAGAGTGGCAAAACGATGTGGCGGTGCTTAAAGCCTGGGTCGACGCCAGAAAAAAATGACCCCGGCTTAACCGGGGTGCGCGAATACTGCGCCAACACCAGGGAAATCGTGGCTGCGCCTGTTTTATAAAGTTATTTTCGAAAGGGCGCTGCCTGAAAAATTTAGGCCGCACGCAGATAAGATAGCAAATCTTAAATGGTTTGTTACATGAATCAGTGAAATGTGTGAAGCATAGCGTTTTAATCAAAATTATTAATGTGCTTCAGCAAGTTGCAGAAAAGGATTGTCATGATGAAAAAGATTGGTGTCGTGCTGAGCGGATGCGGTGTTTACGATGGTTCTGAAATACATGAAGCCGTAATCACGCTGCTGGCCCTGGCTAAGCAGGGAGCAGAGGTTATTTGTTTTGCGCCAGACAAAAATCAGGCGGATGTGATTAACCATCTGACCGGCGAGCCGATGGCAGAGACCCGTAATGTACTGATTGAAGCCGCACGTATTGCGCGAGGTGATATCCATCCTCTTATTCAGGCAGACCCTACAGAGCTTGATGCGCTCATTGTGCCGGGTGGGTTTGGGGCGGCCAAAAATCTCAGTACCTTTGCTGCGCAGGGAGCGGAGTGTCAGATCGATCCTCATCTTAAAGCGCTGTCGCAGGCCATGCATGCGGCTGGAAAACCGCAGGGCTTTATCTGCATCGCGCCGGCAATGCTGCCCAGGATTTTTGATTTCCCGCTGCGGCTGACTATCGGGACGGATATTGATACCGCGGAGATCGTGGAGGAAATGGGGGGCGAGCACGTTCCTTGCCCGGTTGATGACATTGTGGTTGATGAAGATAACAAAATTGTCACCACGCCAGCGTTTATGCTGGCGAATAATATCGCTGAGGCGGCCTCAGGTATTGAAAAGCTGGTGGCTCGCGTGCTGGTGCTGACTGAATGAGGCGTAAATTTGCCGCAGGCGCAGGAGTGAAACGTTTTCTCTTGCGCATCGTACTTGTGCTGGCGGTATTCTGGGGAGGCGGGCTGGCTTTATTCAGCATTATGCCGGTTCCGTTCTCTGCCGTTATGGTTGAGCGCCAGCTTAGCGCGTGGTTCAGCGGCGATTTCGGCTACGTTGCCCACTCTGACTGGGTGAGCATGGACGAGATCTCCCCGTTCATGGGGCTGGCGGTCATCGCGGCTGAGGACCAGAAATTCCCGGAGCACTGGGGGTTCGACGTGGCGGCCATTGAGAAGGCGCTAGCCCATAACGAACGCCATGAAAACCGCGTGCGCGGTGCGTCAACCTTGTCGCAGCAGACGGCCAAAAATCTGTTTCTGTGGGATGGTCGAAGCTGGGTGCGAAAAGGGCTGGAAGCGGGATTGACCCTGGGAATGGAAACGGTCTGGAGCAAAAAACGCATTCTGACCGTCTATCTGAACGTCGCTGAGTTTGGCGACGGCATATTTGGCGTGGAAGCTGCCGCACAGCGGTATTTCAATAAGCCAGCCAGCCGTCTGAGCATGTCAGAAGCGGCGCTACTGGCCGCTGTGTTACCGAACCCTATCCGCTTTAAGGCCAGCGCCCCATCAGGGTACGTGCGAAGCCGTCAGGCGTGGATTATGCGCCAGATGAATCAACTGGGTGGAGAGGGGTTTATGCAGCGTAATAATCTTATGTAGAGCGGGTAAGCGCATCGCTACCCGCCTGAATAGCAGACCTTAATCTTCGTCGAACCCTGCGTTAAACAGGGCAATCACCGCCGCCAGAGCTTCCTCTTCCTGAGGACCGGTGGCTTCAACCTCAATCTGGCGCCCTTTGGCGGAATCCAGCATCAGCAGCGCAATCACGCTGTTCGCTTCCGCTTCGGTACCTTCGTCATTCCGCAGCAGAACCTCGGCATCGAAACCCTGCATCAGCTCGAACAGCTTCATCGCCGGGCGTGCATGCATACCCAGCTTATTGGTGATCTCAACGGTTTGTTTTACGGTCATGTTTTACGTTTTTCCAGCGTGCGATGACGGGACTGAACGTTCTTCCCGCGCGAGCGGAAATAGTCGGCCAGCTGTTCGGCGATATAAACCGAACGATGTTTACCGCCGGTACAGCCAATCGCCACCGTCAGGTAGCTACGATTGTTTGTCTCCAGCATAGGTAACCATAGCTCAAGGTAGCTTCGCGTCTGGTAGATAAAATTGTGTACTTCTGTGTGCCGGTCGAGGAACGCCGCCACCGGCTTATCCAGACCGGTCATTGGACGCAGCTTCGGATCCCAGTGCGGGTTCGGCAGGAAGCGCACGTCGAAAACGTAATCCGCATCGATTGGAATACCGTGCTTAAAGCCGAAGGATTCGAACACCATCGTCAGTTCGCGCTCGCGTGTACCCAACAGCCGGGTACGCAGCATTTCCGCCAGCTCGTGAACGGACATCTCAGAGGTGTCGACAATCAGGTCGGCACGGGAACGCAGCGGTTCCAGCAGGTCGCTCTCTTCATCGATAGCGCTCTCCAGAGAGAGGTTCTTGCTGGATAGCGGGTGCAAGCGACGGGTATCGCTGTAGCGGCGGATCAGCGTATTGCGGTCTGCATCAAGGAACAGCAGCTGAGGCGAGAACGCGTCAGGCAGGTTGCTCATGGCCTGTTCGAAGATCTCTGGCGATTCAGGCATGTTGCGAACGTCGATACTGACGGCGGCAGAGGTTTGTCTCTCCGCCAGCGTGCGGGCCAGGTCGGGTAACAACACGACCGGCAGGTTATCGACGCAGTAAAAACCCATGTCTTCCAGGGCGCGCAGAGCAACGGATTTCCCCGACCCTGAACGGCCACTGACAATCATCAGCACCATGTTCCGTTTCTCCTCAGGACAACAGATGTGAAGGCCATCTCCTGGTTATGCATCATCCTGATTGCCTTCTGCTTCAGTGATAATTTGATAGAGCTCTTCATCACTTTGGGTCGAGCGCAGTCGACGGCAAATGGTTTTATCGGCCAGACGTTTTGCGACCAGCGACAGCGTATGCAGATGGGTTTTTGTCTGGTCAGCGGGCACCAGCAGCGCGAAGAGGAGATCGACGGGCTGGTTATCAATGGCATCGAAAGCGATGGGTGTTTCAAGCTGCACAAACACACCAACGGCACGCAGGGTATCCTCTTCCAGTTTGCCGTGCGGGATCGCGATGCCGTTGCCGATACCGGTACTGCCCATTTTTTCACGGGTCAGAATCGCTTCGAACACCACCTGCGGCGGCAGGCCAAGCTGTTTGGCAGCCAGTTCACTGATGATCTCCAGCGCACGTTTTTTGCTCTGGCAGTGAACCGCACTGCGGGTACATTCCTGGTTAAGGACATTGCTCAGTTGAAGAGCGGAATCGTTGTTCATCATAATTTCACCTAAGCGCTAACTGTACAAATGGCCTGTTGTGTTTCACAACAGGCCGTCCTGCACCCGTTAACTGCCCGGACAATTAGTGTTGTTTCAGTTTATCTTTATGTTTATTGAGCTGTCGTGCAAGCTTATCAATCAAGCCGTCGATAGCAGCGTACATGTCTTGCCCTTCCGCACTGGCATGCAGTTCACCCCCGTTAACATGCAGGGTGGCATCCGAGATATGAGTCACTTTCTCCACTTTCAACACAATATAGACCTGATTGATCCTTTCGAAATACTGCTCGAGTTTTGCAAACTTCGCGTTCACGAAGTCGCGTAAAGCCTCAGTAATTTCGACGTTTTGTCCAGTGATGTTGAGCTGCATAGTGTCTTCCTTATCGGTTGTGTCAGACCAGCTGTTTACGCTGGTTGGACGGCGGAATGGATAAAGACTCTCGATACTTCGCAACAGTACGACGTGCCACCATAATACCCTGATCGGACAGCATGGTGGTTAACTTACTGTCGCTTAGTGGCTTCGCGGGGTTCTCCGCGGCGATCAACTTCTTCACCAGGGCACGAATGGCCGTTGACGACGCTTCGCCGCCGCCCTCGGTATTCACATGGCTGGAGAAGAAATACTTAAGCTCAAAAATACCGCGTGGACTGTGCAGATACTTCTGCGTGGTGACACGGGAAATGGTTGATTCATGCATCTCGACGGCCTGGGCGATATCCGCCAGTACCATCGGTTTCATATACTCTTCGCCCTGCTCAAAGAACGCCTGCTGCTGTTCGACAATACAGCGGCTGACGCGTAGCAGCGTATCATTTCGGCTCTCCAGACTTTTGATCAGCCATCGCGCTTCCTGAAGATTGCTGCGAATATATTGATTGTCGGAGTCGTTACGCGCGCTGGTGCACATGGAGGCATACTGCTGGTTGATTTGCAGGCGAGGGATGCTGTCTGAATTCAGTTCAACGACCCAGCGGTCATTGTGTTTTCTGACCAGCACGTCCGGGATGACGTACTCGGGCTCGCTGGTCTGGATCGACTGTCCCGGGCGCGGATCGAGCGACTGGATCAGATTCACCGCTTCTTTCAGCACCTCTTCCTTCAGGCGCGTGACGCGCATCAGGCTGCGGAAATCGTGGTTGGCCAACAGATCCAGATGATCGCTGATGATTAAGCGCGCCTCGTCGAGCCATGGCGTCTCTTTGCTGAACTGAGAAAGCTGGATCAGCAGGCAGTCGCGCAGATCTTTTGCGGCCACGCCTACCGGATCGAAACGCTGGATGCGCTTCAGAACGGCTTCGACTTCCTCAAGCTCAATCTCGTCGTCGCCCATGCTTTCCAGAATATCGTCCAGCGTGACGGTCAAATAGCCGGTGTCGTCAACGGCATCGACAATGGACGTGGCAATCGCGCGGTCGGTATCGGAGAAGGGGGTGAGTTCCACCTGCCACATCAGGTAATCCTGCAGCGACTGGGTGGTCTCACCCTGGTAGACCGGTAGCTCATCATCCTGGTAGTCTGCACGCGTACCGGAAGGGGTTCCGGCGGTGTAGATTTCATCCCAGCTGGCATCCAGCGGTAGCTCGTCGGGCATCTCTTTTTGTTCGAGTGCATCCGCGGTGTCGAGCGCTTCTGTATCCTGTGACTGCTGAGTATCTACCTCGTCATGAAGATCGGTTTGTTCCAGCAGGGGGTTGCTGTCCAGCGCCTGCTGGAGCTCCTGCTGAAGTTCTAACGTGGACAGCTGCAACAGGCGAATTGCCTGCTGTAGCTGCGGCGTCATCGCCAGTTGTTGGCTGAGCCTTAATTGCAAACCTTGCTTCATGTTCAGAGCATTTTTCTCCGGTTCGGCGTTACGTTACCTCTACCCTATCAGAGTCTGAAGTCTTCCCCAAGATAGACGCGCTTAACATGATCGTCTTCGAGGATCTGCTGCGGCGTACCGTGGGCGATCAGATTGCCCTGGCTCACTATATACGCGCGTTCACACACGGCCAGCGTTTCACGGACGTTGTGGTCGGTGATCAGTACGCCAAGCCCGCTGTCACGCAGGTGTTCAATGATGCGTTTAATATCGATAACCGAGATCGGGTCAACGCCGGCAAAGGGTTCATCCAGAAGGATAAATTTCGGGTTTGCAGCCAGCGCACGCGCAATCTCAACGCGACGGCGTTCACCCCCGGAGAGTGCCTGACCGAGGCTGTCGCGCAGATGCTCAATGTGGAACTCTTCCATCAGCTCGTTGGCACGATCCTGACGCTGCTCGCTGGTCAGATCGTTACGAATTTGCAGGACCGCCATCAGGTTATCGTAAACGCTAAGACGACGGAAAATGGAGGCTTCCTGCGGCAGGTAGCCGATCCCGCGACGCGCGCGCGCGTGCAGCGGCAGAAGACTGATGTCTTCATCGTCAATGATAATGTTGCCGGCATCGCGCGGCACAATGCCAACGACCATGTAGAAGGTGGTGGTTTTACCCGCACCGTTAGGGCCAAGCAGCCCTACAATTTCGCCGGAGTTGACGGTCAGACTGACATCTTCTACGACACGGCGGCCCTTATAGGCCTTCGCGAGATTTTTTGCAGTTAATGTTGCCATAACGAATTAGTTACTCTTCTTCTGTGCCGGGGCCTGGCCTTTGCCTTTGTCCTGCAGCTGCGACGGAACCAGTACGGTCGTGACGCGTTTGCCTTTCTCGCTGGAAGCCTGCATTTTTTGCTCTTTCACCAGATAGGTGATCTGGTCGCCGGTAATGTTGCTGTCCAGCTGTTCCAGATACGCATTTCCGGTCAGGATGACCAGGTCCTTCGCCAGCTCGTAGTGCATATGCGAGGCGTGACCTTTCACCGGCTTGCCGTTGTCCTGCATCTGGTAGAAGGTTGCCGGGTTGCCGTAACCATCAATGATCTCTTTGCCCTGCTCGCCACCCGGACGGGTCACGACCACTTTGTCGGCGTTAATTTTGATGGTGCCCTGAGTCATGACGACGTTACCCGTGAAGGTGACGACGTTGCCCTGCATATCGAGAGACTGGGTATCAGACTCGATATGGATCGGTTGGTCGGTATCGCCCGTTACAGCAAGCGCGGGGAGACTGGTCGCCAGCATCGCGCTGGCGATAATTACTTTAAGGCTGAGTTTGTTTGTTTTGAATTTCATAGGAGGTTCTAACCTTTTCAATCAGCTCGGCGTTCTTGCTGCGTAAGTTCCCGCGCATTCTCAAACCGCTGGAATTAAATGTTGTGCCATACAGTGTGACCAGATCCTGCGAGGTCACGTCCTGGGTTACCAGGTTAATCTGGGCATTATCCGTCGTAATTTTTCTCAGTTGCGAGTCAGCGGTCAGGGCGTTGACTTCAACGTGACCATACAGATAAAGCATACGGTCATTTGTCAGTTTTGCCCGATCTGACTTAATTGACCACGTCGGCACTTTGTCCTTATCAAATGTGGTCATGACAGGCTGGGTAAACCACGAAATACCGTCATCTGAAAAATATTCAACATGCTGGGCAATCAGGCGATAGTTCAGCGCGCCTTCCGGGCTGTAGACCACGGTGTCGCTGTGATCGCTTTTATAGGTTGGATCGTTATTGTTGACCACTTCCGTTTGCGTATCGTCGCGATCGGCAAGGTTCACGCCAATCAATACCAGTGCGACAAGCGAAAGCAAAATGATAATCCAGCGTCTGGTTTTACTCATATCGATTGCCCTTTGGCCTCATCAAGCTTGCCCTGCGCCAGCAAAAGCAGATCGCAGACTTCACGTACGGCACCACGGCCCCCGTTGATGTGGGTGACATAATCAGCGCGCGGGATCAGCAGCGGATGCGCATCGGCAACGGCGATGCTCAGCCCGACTTCAGCCATCACGGGCCAGTCAATCAGATCGTCTCCGACGTAGGCCACGTTTTCCGGTGCGATAGCCAGTTTACCCAGTAAATCCTTAAACGCCGCCATCTTATCGGATTGACCCTGATACAGATGGGTAATTCCTAAGGTTTCACAGCGGTCTTCTACCAGTTTAGCTTTTCGCCCGGTGATGATAGCCACCTCAATACCCGAGGTGAGCGCACAGCGGATACCGTAGCCGTCGCGAACGTTAAACGCTTTCAGCTCTTCACCATTATTGCCCATGTAAATCAGGCCATCGGAAAGTACGCCATCCACGTCCAGGATGAGCAGACGAATGTTTTCCGCCTTCGCCATCATCTGGGTGCTGACCGGTCCATAACAGGTTGCAAGGGATGCACCCGCATTACTCATTGTCTTATCCTTCATTACACTACGCCTGCGCGCAGCAGATCATGCATATGTACCACACCCAGCAACTGGTCGCCATCGGCAACCATCACTGAGGTAATGTGACGGGACTGCATCAGGTTCAGCACATCCACCGCCAGCGTACCCGGACGGACGCGGATACCGCCCGGCGTCATCACGTCGGCAATGCCGAGTGTGCGGACATCTACACCCATGTCGAACACGCGACGCAGGTCGCCATCGGTGAAGATCCCCTGAATTTTCATCAGACCGTCGCACACGACCGTCATACCCAGATTCTTACGGGTGATTTCCAGCAGCGCATCACGCAGGGAGGCTTCTTTACTGACGTGAGGGATCTCATCCCCGGTGTGCATAATATCGTTAACCCGAAGCAGAAGCTTGCGCCCCAGCGCGCCGCCGGGGTGGGAAAGTGCGAAATCCTCCGGCGTAAAACCGCGGGCTTCGAGCAGCGCGACGGCAAGCGCATCACCCATGACCAGCGCGGCCGTGGTGCTGGACGTCGGCGCCAGGCCGAGCGGACAGGCCTCCTTGGGCACTTTCACGCACAGGTGAATATCCGCCGCCCGCGCCATGCTGCTTTCCGGACGGCTGGTCATGCAAATAAGCGGCACCTGCAGTCGCTTCAGTACCGGGATCAGCGCCAGAATTTCATTGGACTCCCCGGAGTTGGACAGCGCGATGACGATATCCTGCGGCGTGACCATACCCAGGTCACCGTGCGCGGCTTCCCCCGGATGTACAAAGAAGGAAGAGGTTCCGGTGCTGGCAAACGTTGCCGCCATTTTGCGTCCAATGTGGCCGGACTTACCCATCCCCATCACCACGACTTTGCCGGCACAGTAGAACATCTTCTCACATGCCAGACTAAAATCCTGATTAATGTACTGATCTAACTGCGCCAGACCTTCACGTTCAATCTCCAGAACCTCTTTGCCTGCTTTCTGAAAGTCAAAACCCGGCTGCAATTCTATTTGCGACATAATGCGTTTCCGTTTACCCAGAGAGAAGAGGCGAGAGCCAGTACAGCATCGCCATCCATACGATAAATCCACCCGTCAGCAGCGCGCCTGCGCCTTTGCCGATCTGTCGTTGCCGCCGCCAGCAGAGCAGGGCAAATATCACGCTGACCAATAACATCACGCCGTAGTCACGTGAGAACGCCAGGGGATTAAAGGGCCCTGGCGTAATCAGGGCCGGCAGGCCCATCACAATGGCGATATTAAATATGTTGGAACCGATGATATTACCAATGGCAATGTCATCCTCACCTTTCCGTGCCCCCGCAATGGCCGTGGCCAGCTCCGGCAGGCTGGTGCCGATGGCAATCACCGTCAGGCCAATGGTCAGTTCACTAATGGCGAAATAGTTCGCCAGCACCGTCGCGTTATCCACAACCATGCGCGTTGCCATCGGCATGATGATCAGCGCAACGCCAAGCCAGAGTAGGGCAACAGGCAGCGTGCCTTCTCGCGGCAGTTCGGCGACCTGCTCCCGCGTGAGGCTATCCTGACCCTGCTTCTCAGCCAGACGGGCGATTTTAACACTATACAGCAGCCAAATAACGGCCAGCGCCAGCAGGAAAATGCCGTCACTGTAGCTCAGCACACCATCGTAAAATACGCAGCCTGCCAGCAGGCTTACGATTAACATTAGCGGCAATTCGCGGCGCAGAACATCAGAATGCACGCGAAATGGATGGAGCAGTGCGGCCAGGCCTAAAATCAAGAGTATATTAACGATGTTGGAGCCAATCGCGGTACCTACTGCCAGGTCTAACTGACCATGCAGCGATGCCGAGACAGAGACGATGATTTCAGGAAGTGACGTTCCCACACTGACAACGGTCATCCCGATGACGACAGGCGGTACGCCCGTCAGGCGACACAGGATAGATGCAGCAAACACTAAACGGTCAGCACTGTAGACCACCAAAAGTAAACCAATTATTAACAGTGCTGTTGCTAAAAGCATCAAAAGTCCTTTCTTCAGGTATACTCGTCGGTCCATCGCACGGGAATGGCTGGACTGCATACAGTCTGAGACGTAACGAATTCCTAATTTTGACTTTATGCGCCGGAAAAGTAAAACAAATGCCAGCTTTCGCTAACCTCAACGGCTATTATTCTGTAAAAATGCAGAGTTGAGGGCTGATTCAGGCGGCATGCCTTAACGTGAGCAGGGTAATAAAGGAACCATAAATGAGCCAAACGATGGCGAATTTAGTCGATGTTCGCGGCGTGAGTTTTTCTCGCGCCAACAGATTGATATTTGATGATATTTCATTGACCGTACCGCGTGGCAAGATCACTGCCATCATGGGGCCGTCCGGGATCGGTAAAACGACCCTGCTGCGCCTCATTGGTGGGCAAATCCCACCCGATCGCGGTGAAATCCTCTTCGATGGCGAAAACATCCCGGAGATGTCACGCTCGCGTCTGTATACTGTCCGCAAACGCATGAGCATGCTCTTTCAGTCGGGAGCCTTGTTCACCGACATGAATGTCTTTGATAACGTGGCCTATCCGCTGCGCGAGCATACCAGCCTGCCGCCTGAACTGCTGAAAAGCACGGTGATGATGAAGCTCGAAGCCGTCGGTTTGCGGGGCGCCGCGAAGCTGATGCCTTCGGAGCTGTCCGGCGGGATGGCGCGCCGCGCCGCGCTGGCACGCGCCATTGCATTAGAACCTGATTTAATCATGTTCGACGAACCGTTTGTTGGACAGGATCCCATCACGATGGGCGTGCTGGTGAAGCTCATCTCTGAACTGAACAGCGCGCTTGGCGTCACCTGCATTGTGGTATCTCACGACGTACCTGAAGTATTGAGCATTGCCGATTACGCCTATATCGTGGCGGACAAAAAGATCGTCGCACAAGGCAGCGCTCAGGCGCTGCAGGAAAATTGCGATCCGCGCGTGCGGCAGTTCCTCGACGGTATTGCCGATGGCCCCGTGCCGTTCCGCTACCCGGCGGGCGACTATCGTGACGATTTACTGGGAATAGGGAGTTAAGCCACTCATGCTGTTAAATGCGTTGGCCGCTCTCGGACACCGTGGCATAAAAACCATCAGGACGTTCGGGCGTGCCGGATTGATGTTATTCAACGCGCTGGTCGGCAAGCCGGAATTCCGCAAGCACGCACCGCTGCTGGTGCGGCAGCTTTATAATGTCGGCGTGCTGTCGATGCTCATCATCATTGTCTCCGGTCTGTTTATCGGTATGGTGCTTGGGCTACAGGGCTATCTGGTTCTGACAACCTACAGTGCGGAAACCAGCCTTGGGATGCTGGTGGCGCTCTCGCTGCTGCGCGAGCTGGGGCCGGTTGTGGCGGCGCTGCTGTTCGCCGGGCGCGCGGGGTCGGCATTAACGGCTGAAATTGGCCTGATGCGTGCGACCGAGCAACTCTCCAGCATGGAGATGATGGCGGTCGATCCGCTGCGTCGCGTGATCTCGCCGCGTTTCTGGGCTGGGGTGATCTCTTTACCGTTACTGACTATTCTGTTTGTCGCCGTGGGTATCTGGGGCGGTTCGCTGGTTGGCGTGCACTGGAAAGGCATTGACGCCGGTTTCTTCTGGTCCGCGATGCAGGACGCCATCGACCTGCGGATGGATCTGGTTAACTGCCTGATTAAAAGCGTGGTATTTGCCATTACGGTCACCTGGATTGCATTGTTCAATGGATACGATGCCATCCCGACGTCGGCGGGCATTAGCCGCGCAACAACACGTACAGTCGTACATTCGTCGCTGGCCGTACTGGGTCTGGATTTTGTGCTCACCGCACTGATGTTTGGGAATTGAGTTCATGCAAACGAGAAAAAATGAAATTTGGGTCGGTGTATTCCTGCTGCTGGCGCTACTGGCCGCACTGTTTATCTGCCTGAGAGCGGCGGATATCACGTCTGTGCGCACCGAGCCGACGTATCGCATCTATGCCACCTTCGATAACATCGGCGGGCTGAAGGCGCGTTCACCGGTTCGCATCGGCGGCGTGGTGATCGGACGCGTATCTGACATTACGCTTGATGAGAAAACCTATCTGCCACGCGTCGCGATGGATATCGAAGAGCGTTACAACCATATCCCGGACACCAGCTCCCTTTCTATCCGCACTTCCGGCCTGCTGGGCGAACAATATCTGGCGCTTAACGTCGGCTTTGAAGACCCCGAGCTGGGAACGACTATCCTTAAAGACGGTAGCGTCATTCAGGATACGAAATCCGCGATGGTGCTGGAGGATATGATTGGTCAGTTCCTTTACAGCAGTAAAGGGGATGAGAAAAAATCCGACGCTGCCCCAGCGCAGAGCGAAGATCATACCGACGTCGCACCGACGCCAGGTGCTGCGAATTAATATCAGGAGAAGTCATTCATGTTTAAACGACTGTTAATGGTTGCCATGCTGGTCATCGCCCCTCTAACCGCCGCCCACGCTGCGGATCAGAGTAACCCGTACAAACTGATGGACGAAGCGGCGAAAAAGACCTTCGACCGTCTTAAAAACGAACAGCCTAAAATTCGTGCTAATCCTGATTATCTGCGTGAAGTTGTTGACCAGGAGCTGCTGCCGTACGTGCAGATTAAATATGCGGGTGCGCTGGTGCTGGGACGTTATTACAAAGACGCGACCCCTGCGCAGCGTGATGCCTACTTTGCCGCGTTCCGTGAATACCTGAAACAGGCTTATGGCCAGGCGCTGGCAATGTACCACGGCCAGACCTATCAGATTGCGCCTGAGCAGCCGCTGGGCGATGCGACCATCGTCCCTATCCGTGTGACGATCATCGATCCTAACGGTCGTCCGCCGGTTCGTCTGGATTTCCAGTGGCGTAAAAACAGCCAGACCGGTCACTGGCAGGCGTATGACATGATTGCCGAAGGGGTAAGCATGATCACCACCAAACAGAACGAATGGAGCGACCTGCTGCGCACCAAAGGCATTGATGGCCTGACCGCTCAGCTGCAGTCTATCTCTCGCCAGAAAATTACCCTGGACGAGAAGAAGTAATGTCACAGCAACTCAGCTGGTCGCGTGAAGGCGAGACATTAAAGCTGTCCGGTGAACTGGATCAGGATCTGCTGAACCCACTGTGGGACAAACGCCACGAAGCGATGCAGGGCGTGACGCGTATCGACTTAACCGACGTTACGCGAGTGGATACGGCAGGTGTTGCGCTGCTTGCCCATCTGATTGCCGTGGGGAAAAAGCAGGGGACAAGCGTCACGCTTCACGGCGCGAGCGATAATGTCGTGACCCTTGCGCAGCTCTACAATCTCCCTCAGGACGTACTGCCTCGTTAATTTTTTCAGTGCGTTACTTCCGAAAGCCCTGACTGTTTCATCGTCGGGGCTTTTTGCTTGTTTAAGACAACGCCACTTTGCTCTAAGATGTTGGGCTTGTTTTCACTATCAGATGATTAAGAGCCCATGGAAAATCATGAAATCCAGACAGTGCTGATGAATGCACTCTCCCTTCAGGAAGCCCACGTCACTGGCGATGGCAGTCACTTCCAGGTTATTGCTGTGGGTGAGATGTTCGACGGTATGAGCCGCGTGAAGAAACAGCAGGCTGTGTACGCGCCGCTGATGGAATATATTGCGGATAACCGCATCCACGCCCTGTCGATTAAAGCGTTCACCCCGCAAGAGTGGGCACGCGATCGCAAACTAAACGGTTTTTGAGCTGAGGGCGACATGCCCGCAGCACGGTTGAATTTATAAGAGAGCACACAATGGATAAATTTCGTGTACAGGGGCCAACGCGCCTCCAGGGCGAAGTCACAATTTCTGGCGCAAAAAACGCCGCGCTGCCAATCCTCTTTGCTGCGCTGCTGGCTGAAGAGCCGGTAGAAATTCAGAACGTACCGAAGCTGAAAGATATCGACACCACCATGAAGCTGCTCACCCAACTGGGCACGAAAGTTGAGCGTAACGGTTCCGTCTGGATCGACGCCAGCAAGGTGAACAACTTTTCAGCCCCTTACGATCTGGTGAAAACCATGCGTGCATCCATCTGGGCGCTTGGCCCGCTGGTAGCGCGTTTTGGTCAGGGTCAGGTCTCTCTGCCGGGTGGCTGCGCCATCGGTGCGCGTCCGGTTGACCTGCACATCTTTGGTCTGGAAAAACTGGGCGCCGAGATCAAGCTGGAAGAAGGTTACGTTAAAGCGTCCGTTAATGGTCGTCTGAAAGGCGCGCACATCGTCATGGACAAAGTGAGCGTGGGCGCAACTGTAACCATTATGTCTGCGGCGACGCTGGCAGAAGGTACTACCATCATCGAAAACGCCGCGCGCGAACCGGAGATTGTGGATACCGCCAACTTCCTCGTGGCGCTGGGGGCGAAGATTTCCGGTCAGGGCACCGACCGTATCACCATCGAAGGCGTTGAGCGTCTGGGCGGCGGTGTCTATCGCGTACTGCCGGACCGTATCGAAACCGGGACCTTCCTGGTCGCTGCGGCGATTTCTGGCGGGAAGATTGTTTGCCGCAATGCGCAGCCAGATACCCTGGATGCGGTGCTGGCGAAACTGCGCGATGCGGGTGCGGATATCGAAATCGGCGAAGACTGGATCAGCCTCGATATGCACGGCCAGCGTCCAAAAGCGGTCAATGTGCGTACGGCGCCGCATCCGGCGTTCCCTACGGACATGCAGGCACAGTTCACCCTGTTGAACCTGGTTGCCGAAGGTACTGGCTTCATCACAGAAACCATTTTCGAGAACCGCTTTATGCACGTACCGGAGCTGATCCGTATGGGCGCGCATGCTGAGATCGAAAGTAATACCGTGATCTGCCACGGCGTTGAGAAACTGTCAGGTGCTCAGGTGATGGCAACCGATCTGCGTGCGTCTGCAAGCCTGGTGCTGGCGGGTTGTATCGCGGAAGGTACAACCATCGTGGACCGTATCTATCACATCGATCGTGGTTATGAGCGTATCGAAGATAAACTGCGCGCGCTGGGTGCCAACATCGAGCGTGTGAAGGGCGAGTAATCGTTCCGGCAGCCCCCTGCCAGCAATGACCGGGGGGTTGCTGTTCCTGTCAAAAACGCGTTATTCCTGCGGTTCTCTTTTTACCTTTCTCTGGCGAATCATGCGCGATCTGTCGATAAATTCATGGGTAATGGGATCGTGGTAGCGCGAAGGCCAAATTACCCACGGATGCGTATCCAGCGCCGTCGCGATAATTAATTCTCCCTTGGGCCAGGGGCGGGTGAGGGCGTTTGCCAGAGTTGAAGAACTCAGTCCATGGCGGCGGGACTCTGCTGCCAGTGAAGTGCCTCTTTTGCGCAGTGCGGCAATAATATCAGCCGTGTGCCAGTCGATAAATTTCGTATCCATAACGCCGTCCTTAAGTTCGGATTCACCTACGCCGTTTCTTCTGAAACGACGCGGTTACTATACCCATTTCAACTTCTTGTTCTAAAAAGTTCGCGTTACTTGAAGGGATATTCAGAATAAGACACGGCTTTATTCATGCGGTCTCTAAACCGATGAATTTACATGAACACGGAATTTACAGGTGTGTACTGGAATCTCCCCGCTATCGCTGCGGGGAGAAACAAGGGGATTAACGGTCGCGCTGAACGGCGATGTGAGCAAGACCAATCAGTGCATCGCGCCATGGGCTGTCTGGAATGACCTGAAGCGCTTCGATGGCTTTGTCGGCTTCTTCTTCCGCACGCTGACGCGTCCATTCCAGCGATCCGCAGATAGCCATGGTTTCCAGGACAGGCTCCAGAAGATGGCGGCCATTTCCCTGCTCAATCGCTTCACGGATCATTTTCGCCTGGTCGGCTGTTCCGTTGCGCATAGCATGCAGCAGCGGCAGGGTTGGTTTGCCTTCGTTCAGATCATCGCCCACGTTTTTGCCGAGCGTCTCGCCGTCCGCACTATAGTCCAGCAGATCGTCAATCAACTGGAAGGCTGTGCCCAGGTAGCGGCCATAGTCCTGCAGGCCTTTTTCCTGTGCTTCGGTACAGTCAGCCAGAATGCCGGAGCACTGGGCCGCCGCTTCAAACAGGCGCGCGGTTTTGCTGTAGATGACGCGCATGTAGTTTTCTTCGGTGATGTCAGGGTCGTTGACGTTCATCAGCTGCAGCACTTCGCCTTCAGCAATAACGTTCACGGCTTCGGACATGACTTCCAGCACTTTAAGAGAGCCCAGGCTGGTCATCATCTGGAAGGCGCGGGTATAGATAAAATCCCCCACCAGGACGCTGGCTGCGTTCCCGAAAGCGGCGTTTGCCGTGGCTTTGCCACGACGCATATCCGATTCATCCACAACATCGTCATGCAGAAGCGTCGCCGTGTGAATAAATTCGATGAGCGCTGCGATAGTGATGTGAGCATTTCCCTGATAGCCAACGGCTCTGGCAGCCAGAATAGCAATCATCGGACGAATGCGTTTACCGCCGCCGCTGACGATGTAATAGCCCAACTGATTGATCAGTTGAACGTCAGAGTTGAGTTGCTCCAGGATTGCTGCATTCACACCCGCCATATCTTGCGCGGTTAACTCGTTGATTTTTTCTAAATTCATCGCAAAAGCCGGGCTTTTTATCCTGTTGATCCCATCTTCAATGGGGTAACGAAGGGTTTCGGTTTATCAATAGTAGTGCTGATTGTACTGAAAAAACGGCACAGATAAACGTTACCGTACGTGTTGTGTTTTTTTTCTTCATGTATTGACGGTAGCACTTGTCAAAGGCTCGCGTTTTGCGTAATATTCGCGCCCTATTGTGAATATTTATAGCGCACTCTGATTCATACGAGGATGTGCGCGGAAGCGGAGTTTATATGTACGCGGTTTTCCAAAGTGGTGGTAAACAACACCGAGTAAGCGAAGGTCAGACCGTTCGCCTGGAAAAGCTGGACATCGCAACTGGCGAATCTGTTGAGTTCGCAGAAGTTCTGATGATCGCAAACGGTGAAGAAGTCAAAATCGGCGTTCCTTTCGTTGATGGCGGCGTTATCAAAGCTGAAGTTGTTGCACACGGTCGTGGCGAGAAAGTTAAAATCGTTAAGTTTCGTCGTCGTAAGCACTACCGTAAGCAGCAGGGCCACCGTCAGTGGTTCACTGATGTGAAAATTACTGGCATCAGCGCCTAAGACCTGAGGAGAGATTTAAATGGCACATAAAAAGGCTGGCGGCTCCACACGTAACGGTCGCGATTCAGAAGCTAAACGTCTTGGCGTTAAGCGTTTCGGTGGCGAATCCGTTCTGGCGGGTAGCATCATCGTTCGTCAACGTGGTACCAAATTCCACGCTGGCAACAACGTAGGTTGCGGTCGTGACCACACTCTGTTTGCTAAAGCAGACGGTAAAGTGAAATTTGAAGTTAAAGGCCCGAACAACCGTAAATACATCAGCATCGTTGCTGAGTAAGGTTTTCTCGGTCCGGTAACGGATTAAAGCCCCGCAACCTGTTGCGGGGCTTTTTACATTGGAAACCCGGTAATTTTTTCTGTAGGGAAAACGGGCATGAAGCAGCAGGCCGGCATTGGTATTCTTTTGGCGCTCACTACCGCAATGTGCTGGGGTGCGCTGCCAATTGCAATGAAGCAGGTTCTGGAAGTGATGGAGCCGCCTACGGTGGTCTTTTATCGCTTTCTGATGGCAAGCATCGGCCTCGGGGCCATTCTGGCTATCAAAGGTAAGCTTCCACCCTTGCGGCTTTTCCGCAAACCGCGCTGGCTGGTATTGCTGGCTATCGCGACGGGCGGTCTGTTCGGTAACTTCATCCTGTTCAGCTCTTCCCTGCAATATCTCAGCCCCACGGCGTCGCAGGTGATAGGTCAGCTTTCACCGGTGGGCATGATGGTCGCCAGCGTCTTTATCCTCAAGGAAAAGATGCGTGGTACGCAGATTATCGGGGCGAGCATGCTGTTGTGCGGTCTGGTGATGTTCTTCAACACCAGCCTGATAGAGATTTTCACCCGCCTGACGGATTACACATGGGGTGTAATTTTTGGTGTGGGGGCAGCAACGGTCTGGGTGAGCTATGGCGTCGCACAAAAGGTGTTATTGCGTCGTCTTGCCTCACAGCAGATCCTCTTTTTACTGTACACTTTGTGTACAATAGCATTGCTGCCATTAGCAAAGCCGGGTGTGATTTCCCAGCTTAGCGACTGGCAACTGGCGTGCCTCATTTTTTGTGGGCTGAACACGCTGGTCGGTTATGGCGCGCTGGCCGAAGCGATGGCGCGCTGGCAAGCAGCACAGGTGAGCGCGTTAATTACGCTTACTCCGCTGTTTACGCTGTTATTTTCAGATTTGTTATCAATGGCCTGGCCCGATGTCTTCGTCAGACCGATGCTCAACCTGTTGGGTTATCTCGGTGCGTTTGTCGTGGTTGCGGGCGCGATGTATTCCGCCATTGGTCATCGTCTTTGGGGACGTTGGCGCAAAAATGAAGCGGTTGTAGTAGTCCCCCGCTCAGGCGAATGAGTTACGGAGAGTAAAATGAAGTTTGTTGATGAAGCGACGATCCTGGTCGTGGCTGGTGATGGCGGCAATGGTTGCGTGAGCTTCCGCCGTGAAAAGTATATCCCACGTGGCGGTCCTGACGGCGGCGACGGCGGGGATGGTGGTGACGTGTGGCTGGAGGCGGATGAGAACCTCAACACGCTGATCGACTACCGTTTCGAAAAATCCTTCCGTGCTGAACGTGGCCAGAACGGCCAGAGCCGTGACTGTACCGGGAAACGCGGTAAAGACGTCACCATTAAAGTTCCGGTCGGTACGCGTGTGATTGACCAGGGAACCGGTGAAACCATGGGTGACATGACCAAACACGGTCAGCGCCTGATGGTGGCGAAAGGCGGCTGGCACGGTCTGGGTAACAGCCGTTTCAAATCCTCCGTTAACCGTACACCGCGTCAGAAAACGATGGGTACGCCGGGTGATAAGCGCGATCTGCAGCTGGAGCTGATGCTTCTGGCAGACGTGGGCATGCTGGGTATGCCAAACGCCGGTAAATCGACGTTCATTCGCGCCGTTTCTGCGGCGAAACCAAAAGTGGCGGACTATCCGTTTACCACGCTGGTACCAAGCCTGGGCGTTGTCCGTATGGATAATGAAAAGAGCTTTGTGGTTGCCGATATTCCGGGTCTGATTGAAGGCGCTGCGGAAGGCGCGGGTCTGGGTATTCGCTTCCTGAAACACCTTGAGCGTTGCCGCGTGCTGCTGCACCTTATCGATATCGATCCTATCGACGGTTCCGATCCGGTTGAAAACGCCCGCATTATCATCGGTGAGCTGGAAAAATACAGCGAAAAACTGGCGAATAAACCACGCTGGCTGGTCTTCAACAAGATCGACCTGATGGACAAAGCCGAAGCGGAAGCGAAAGCGAAAGCGATTGCTGAAGCAATGGGTTGGGAAGATAAATACTACCTGATCTCTGCGGCAAGCCAGGTTGGCGTGAAAGATCTGTGCTGGGATGTGATGACCTTCATCATTGAGAACCCCATTGTTCAGGCGGAAGAAGCGAAGCAGCCTGAAAAAGTCGAATTCATGTGGGATGACTACCACCGTCAGCAGCTCGAAGAGCTGGAAGCGGAAGAAGATGATGAAGACTGGGACGATGACTGGGATGAAGACGACGAAGAAGGCGTCGAGTTCATCTACAAGCACTAATATCTGTCCAAAGCCCCCATTATGGGGGCTTTTTTTATTCCAGCGTTGCGGGCAGCCAGCAGCTGGCGATCAAACCACCTTCAGAGCCATTCTCAAGCGTCAACCTGCCGTGGTGGAGCTGCACGATGCGCTGCACGATACTCAGGCCCAGACCGCTGCCACCGTAGCGCTGGTCAAGACGGCGGAATGGCTCGGTAATTGACTGTCGGTGCGCTTCATCAATACCGGGCCCCTGATCGATCACGCTAATCTGCGTTCCCCCGTCGACCCCGGTTAATGTCACTGTAATCGTTGTCCCTGCCGGGCTGTAGCGCCCGGCATTCTCCAGCAGGTTGCGCAGCATCAGACGCAGGAGCACGGCGTCTCCCTGAACCGTGAGCGCGCTTTTAGCGGGCCAAATCACCGTATGCTCTTTGGCTTCATGGCCCAGGCCGAGAGGTTCAATGATATTTTCAGTCCAGCTCACGGTTTCGTAGTGTCCGCTGGCCATTGCCTGTCCGGCACGGGCCAGCATCAACAGCTGCTCAACGGTATGCATGAGCTGATCGATACGGCTAATTAACGTCGCGGCCTGTGGTGCGCCTGACTGCGCCATAAGCTCCAGATGAAGCCGGATACCGGCAAGGGGCGTTCGAAGCTCGTGTGCGGCGTCAGCGGTGAAGAAACGCTCCTGCTGAATGGTATTGTCCAGCCGGGCGAGCAGCTGGTTCAGGGAGGTTGTCACCGCGCCTATTTCTTCCATGTCGGAATACATAGGAAGCGGAGTTAAGTTATCCGCCGAACGGTTAGCCAGGCTGTCACGCAGTTTATTCAGCGGTCGGGTTATCCAGGTGACCGCCCAGAATGAAAACAGCAGCGTGAAACCGACCATCACCAGAGAAGGGACGAGAAGGGAAGCGATCGCCTCGCGGATCTCTTTTTCGACATGGTTATTGCGGGTTTTTGCCGACAGCGTTTCATTCACCAGAAAACCAATCTGCTCACGGCTTTCATGCCACAGCCAGATGACGCTTATCAGCTGGAAAAATAAGAGAATAACCGCCAGCAGCACCATCAAACGCCGACGCATGCTGTTCATTTCTGGCTCTCAAGGCGATAGCCAACGCCACGGACGGTTTTGATTCTGTCCTTGCCGAGCTTGCGACGCAGGTTGTGAATGTGAACTTCAAGGGTATTTGACCCCGGGTCGTCCTGCCAGGAGTAGATATCCTGCTGGAGCGTTTCTCTGTGCACCGTTTGCCCGCTGCGCATGATCAGACGCGTAAGCAGGGCGAACTCTTTTGGCGTCACCTCTACCGCCTGATCCCGGCGCAGTACCTGCTGGGTTTGCAAATTCAGCGTAATATCGCCGTCGGTCAGTAAGTTATCACTATGGCCCAGATAACGGCGAATCAACGCTCGCACTCGCGCCTGCAGCTCCGCAAGCGCAAAAGGCTTCACCAGGTAATCATCTGCGCCTGCGTCGAGGCCGGTGATACGATCCTCAATGGCATCGCGTGCCGTCAGGATCAATACCGGGTTGGCGATACCGCGACGTCGCCACTGACTGAGCAGCGTGGCGCCGTCTTTATCTGGCAAGCCCAAATCGAGGATCACCAGGCTGTATTCCCCGCTCTGGATCAGAGAGTCCGCCTCCGCTGCGGTGCCAGCGCAGTCGAGAGCATAGCCTTCATTGGCCAGCCCCAGCGCCAGCCCTTCCTGCAATAACAGATCGTCTTCAACTATAAGTAGTTTCATCGCTAGTTATTCTGGTAGATGTCCTTATAGAGCCTGCTTTCGAAGCGAACAAGCGGAATACGACGATTGCGCTGGTCGGCCGGTTCGACGGCATAGCCGGAAAGATACTGCACGAATGCCATACGTTGTCCGCTGGCCGTAGTGATAAAGCCTGCAAGGTTGTAAACCCCCTGCAGCGAGCCTGTCTTAGCGGATACTTTGCCATCCACGCCGGCAGCGTGAAGCCCGGCGCGATACTGCAGCGAACCGTCATGCCCGGCCAGCGGCAGCATTGAAATAAAGTTTAGCTCAGTGTCATGCTGTGCAATGTACTGAAGCACCTGCATCATCGTGGCCGGCGAGATCAAATTATGACGCGATAATCCGGAGCCATCGACGGCGATGGTATTGCCCAGCTCGATCCCGGCCTGCTGGCGTAGGATCTGACGAACGGCGTCTGAACCCGCGCGCCAGGTGCCCGGCACGCCGAAACGCGCGTGGCCAATCATGCGGAACACGGTGTCGGCAATCATGTTGTCAGACTTTTTCAGCATGATTCGCAGTAAATCGTGCAGCGGCGGAGACTGTTTGCTGGCGATGACCGTGCCGGGCTGGTTGACCTGCGTCTGGCGAAGCAGCGTGCCGCTGTATGTAATGCCCGCTTGTTTTAGCTCATCTTTCAGAATGGCACCCGCATAGCTTGCACCATCCTGTATCGCAAAGGCCAGCGGCAGCGGATCGGCGCGCTGCGTCAGGCAGCCGGTAAGCGTGAAGCGGTTAAGATCCCCTGGCACGACGTCCAGCTCACAATATTGCGCATCCGGGGAGCCTTTCGCCAGCGTGCGGACCTGGCTGAACATGGTGACCGGGTAGTAGGACGCTATACGGATAAACGCTAAATCATCCGGCTTTGGCGCGCTGTAAAGCGAAACCGAGAAGCAGTTACGGTCAACGATTGCTGCGGCGGGCGGGGCGCTAAAACATTGTGTCATGTCGTTCCACGGCCAGCCTGGGGCTTTATCGTGGCTGGCAAAGATGGATGTGTCGATCAGCACATTGCCATCAATTTTCTGTACGCCAGATTTTTTCAGTACCGCAACCATATTGCGGATATCCTGGCGCTTAAAGGTCGGATCGCCGCCAAAACGGGCGATAAGATCGCCTTTCAGTGCGCCACCCTCGACGTTACCTTTGGTCTCGAGTGTGGTCGTAAAACGGAAATCAGGGCCGAGCTGGAGCAGGGCGGCGAGGGCGGTGATCACCTTTTGGGTACTGGCAGGCAGCGCCATCTGTTGACTGTGATAGTCAATCTCGGGAGCCTGTGCGCCAACCTTCTGCACCATCAGGGCGAGGTTCGCGCCTGCGGGGAGCTGATTAATGTACTCATCAACATTCGCGGCCTGGGCGGTGAACGTTATACTGGTAGTCAATCCGATGATAAATCTGGAAAATCGCATAATCTCGCGCTAACAACCCGAAAACAAACCGTCATACTACGGTGCATGGCACTGCAAAGTAAACGATGACCCATAGTGAACTTCGCGGTAAAATGCGTATCAAACTGAAAAATTGCTGCTGACCTGGGGCATTGCTCCCGGGTCGGTTTTCTTTTTGCTTCTTGCCCGCTTAGGGGGGCAGGAGCAGGGAACACTGCTCCCAACAGGAATGTTTAAGAGGTATAACAAATGCAAGCTATTCCGATGACCTTACGTGGTGCCGAAAAACTGCGCGAAGAGCTGGATTTTCTGAAATCCGTGCGTCGCCCTGAAATCATCGCCGCTATCGCGGATGCGCGCGAGCATGGCGACCTGAAAGAGAACGCTGAATACCACGCCGCGCGTGAGCAGCAGGGCTTCTGTGAAGGGCGTATTAAAGATATCGAAGCAAAACTGTCCAATGCACAGGTTATTGATATCACCAAAATGCCTAACAACGGGCGTGTGATCTTTGGTTCTACCGTTACCGTGCTGAACCTGGACAACGACGAAGAGCAGACCTATCGCATCGTGGGTGATGATGAAGCTGACTTCAAACAGAACCTGATTTCAGTGAACTCTCCGATTGCTCGCGGCCTGATTGGCAAAGAGCAGGATGATGTTGTCACCATCCGCACCCCTGGCGGTGAAGTGGAATACGAAATTATCAAGGTTGAATACCTGTAATTCGCTTCTCTATTAAGATGTTGATACATTGTAAAGAAAAGAAAAAGGCCGCATAGCGGCCTTTTATCAACTCAAGGAGCATGGCATTTTGCTCGCCTGCTGACAGAAATCCCTCGTTTCACACAGAAAATGTGTTTAATTCAGGATATCCTTAGCGTGGCAGCGAGATTTTACGCTCTTTAGATGGGCGGTAGAGCACCAGCGTTTTACCGATGACCTGTACATTACAGGCGCCGGTTTCGCGCACGATGGCTTCCACGATCAGGTTTTTAGTGTCTCTGTCTTCAGAGGCGATTTTCACCTTGATCAGCTCGTGGTGTTCCAGCGCTTGTTCAATCTCGGCAAGCACCCCTTCGGTCAAACCATTGTTGCCAAGCATCACTACAGGCTTGAGCGGATGTGCCAGACCTTTAAGGTGCTGTTTTTGTTTAGTACTCAGATTCATCGTATATTTTTGCTTACGTTGGGATTGAAAACGGTTCATTCTACCGCCATCTCCCTTATATCGCCAAATAGCTGCGTAGAAATTTACGTCACAGGCAGGTAACGATGAACCAGGACGGAAATGTTAAATGACAGGTAAAAAGCGTTCTGCCAGCTCCAGCCGCTGGCTTCAGGAACACTTTAGCGATAAATATGTTCAACAGGCACAGAAAAAGGGGTTACGTTCCCGTGCCTGGTTTAAACTTGATGAAATACAGCAAAGTGACAAACTTTTTAAGCCGGGGATGACGGTTGTTGACCTCGGTGCGGCACCTGGCGGATGGTCCCAGTATGCGGTTACGCAGATCGGCGGAACGGGCCGAATCATCGCGTGCGATCTTTTACCAATGGATCCCATCGTCGGTGTCGACTTCCTTCAGGGCGACTTTCGTGATGAATTAGTGCTGAAAGCGTTACTTGATCGTGTAGGTGACAGTAAGGTCCAGGTTGTCATGTCAGATATGGCACCAAATATGTGCGGAACACCGGCGGTGGATATCCCCCGCGCCATGTATCTGGTGGAGCTAGCGTTAGAAATGTGTCGTGATGTACTAGCGCCTGGTGGTAGTTTTGTTGTGAAGGTGTTTCAGGGCGAAGGTTTCGAGGAGTATCTTAAGGAAATTCGCTCCCTGTTTGCGAAGGTTAAAGTTCGTAAGCCGGACTCTTCCCGGGCCCGTTCCCGAGAAGTGTATATTGTAGCGACCGGGCGAAAATGATAACCGGTAGATTTCAGGCGAAAGTTTGAATGAAACTGGATATAGAGTATCCTGACGCTGTTTTTAACACAGTTGTAATATGAGGTTAATCCCTTGAGTGACATGGCGAAAAACCTAATACTCTGGCTGGTCATTGCCGTTGTGCTGATGTCAGTATTCCAGAGCTTTGGGCCCAGCGAGTCGAATGGCCGCAAGGTGGATTATTCTACCTTCCTGCAGGAGGTCAATCAGGACCAGGTTCGCGAAGCGCGTATCAACGGACGTGAGATCAACGTTACCAAGAAAGATAGTAACCGTTACACGACTTACATCCCGGTGAACGATCCTAAGCTGCTTGATAACCTTCTGACCAAAAACGTCAAGGTGGTAGGTGAGCCGCCAGAAGAACCAAGCCTGCTGGCTTCTATCTTCATTTCCTGGTTCCCGATGCTGCTTCTTATTGGCGTCTGGATCTTCTTTATGCGTCAGATGCAGGGCGGCGGTGGCAAAGGTGCCATGTCGTTCGGTAAGAGCAAGGCGCGTATGCTGACGGAAGACCAGATCAAGACTACTTTCGCTGACGTCGCCGGTTGTGACGAAGCGAAAGAAGAGGTGGGTGAACTGGTTGAATACCTGCGTGAACCGAGCCGTTTCCAGAAGCTGGGCGGTAAGATCCCGAAAGGCGTGCTGATGGTTGGCCCTCCGGGTACCGGTAAAACCCTGCTGGCGAAAGCCATCGCAGGTGAAGCGAAGGTGCCGTTCTTTACTATTTCAGGTTCTGACTTCGTCGAAATGTTCGTGGGTGTCGGTGCATCTCGTGTGCGTGACATGTTCGAGCAGGCCAAGAAAGCAGCACCGTGCATTATCTTCATCGATGAAATCGACGCCGTGGGCCGCCAGCGTGGCGCAGGCCTGGGCGGTGGTCATGATGAACGTGAACAGACGCTGAACCAGATGCTGGTTGAGATGGACGGCTTCGAAGGTAACGAAGGTATCATCGTTATCGCGGCGACTAACCGTCCGGACGTACTTGACCCTGCGCTGCTGCGTCCAGGCCGTTTCGACCGTCAGGTTGTTGTGGGTCTGCCGGACGTTCGCGGTCGTGAACAGATTCTGAAAGTTCACATGCGTCGCGTACCGCTGGCGCCAGATATCGACGCGGCAATCATTGCGCGCGGTACTCCTGGCTTCTCCGGTGCGGACCTGGCGAACCTGGTCAACGAAGCTGCTCTGTTTGCCGCTCGCGGTAACAAGCGCGTCGTATCTATGGTAGAGTTTGAGAAAGCGAAAGACAAAATCATGATGGGCGCGGAACGTCGCTCCATGGTGATGACGGAAGCGCAGAAAGAGTCCACGGCATACCACGAAGCGGGTCACGCGATTATCGGTCGCCTCGTGCCGGAACACGATCCGGTGCATAAAGTGACGATTATTCCGCGCGGTCGTGCGCTGGGTGTGACCTTCTTCCTGCCTGAAGGCGACGCGATCAGCGCCAGCCGTCAGAAGCTGGAAAGCCAGATTTCGACCCTGTACGGCGGTCGTCTGGCAGAAGAGATTATCTACGGTGTGGAACATGTTTCTACCGGTGCGTCCAACGACATTAAAGTTGCGACAAACCTGGCGCGTAACATGGTGACGCAGTGGGGCTTCTCCGACAAACTCGGTCCGCTGCTGTATGCTGAGGAAGAGGGTGAAGTATTCCTGGGCCGTTCTGTGGCTAAAGCGAAACATATGTCCGATGAGACGGCTCGTATCATCGATCAGGAAGTAAAATCTCTGGTAGAGCGTAACTACGCACGTGCACGCCAGATCCTGACCGACAATATGGACATCCTGCATTCGATGAAAGATGCGCTCATGAAATATGAGACCATCGATGCACCGCAGATTGACGACCTGATGGCGCGCCGTGAAGTGCGTCCGCCAGCGGGCTGGGAAGACCCAGGCGCTTCCAATAATTCTGACAACAATGGCACCCCGCGTGCGCCGCGTCCGGTTGATGAACCGCGTACGCCAAACCCGGGCAACACCATGTCAGAACAGTTGGGCGATAAGTAAGCCACTGCTGTTGAAGCGTTTGTCTGTAACTCAAACCCTGGAGCTTGCTCCGGGGTTTTTCATTTCTGTTTAACGATATAGATACCAGGGATTTCGCCATGAAATTATTCGCTCAGGACTCGCATCTCGATCTTTCACATCCCCATGTGATGGGGATCCTGAATGTTACCCCTGACTCTTTCTCAGACGGCGGCACGCATAACACGCTTATCGAGGCGGTTAAGCACGCGAATTTAATGATTAATGCGGGCGCCACCATTATTGACGTGGGCGGCGAATCGACGCGTCCTGGTGCGGCGGACGTGTCTGTGGAAGAAGAGCTGGCGCGCGTGGTGCCGGTGGTTGAAGCTATCGCGCAGCGGTTTGAAGTGTGGATCTCCGTTGATACCTCAAAACCCGAAGTGATTCGTGAAGTGGCGAGAGTGGGCGCTCACATTATCAATGATATTCGTTCACTCACCGAGCCTGGCGCACTGGAAGCCGCGGCAGAGACCGGGTTACCGGTATGCCTGATGCATATGCAGGGTCAGCCGAAAACCATGCAGGAAGCACCGAAGTATGATGATGTCTTTGCCGACGTGAATCGCTTCTTTATTGAACATATTGCGCGCTGCGAACGTGCAGGTATCCCAAAAGAGAAATTGTTGCTCGACCCGGGGTTCGGTTTCGGTAAAAATCTCCCCCACAATTATGCGTTGCTCGCGCGCTTATCGGAATTCCATCACTTTGACCTGCCGCTGCTGGTGGGGATGTCGAGAAAGTCGATGATTGGGCAGTTGCTGAACGTGGGGCCGAGCGAACGCCTGAGCGGCAGCCTGGCCTGCGCAGTGATTGCGGCGATGCAGGGCGCGCACATTATTCGTGTCCATGACGTCAAAGAAACAGTAGAAGCCATGCGTGTGGTGGAAGCCACACTGGCAGCGAAGGAAAACAAACGCTATGAGTAATCGTAAGTATTTTGGTACCGATGGTATCCGTGGGCGTGTAGGCGATGCTCCCATCACCCCTGATTTTGTCCTGAAGCTCGGCTGGGCTGCTGGCAAAGTGCTGGCGCGTCATGGTTCCCGTAAGATCATTATCGGTAAAGACACCCGTATTTCCGGCTATATGCTGGAGTCAGCGCTGGAAGCGGGTCTGGCGGCGGCTGGACTGTCCGCGTCCTTTACGGGCCCAATGCCGACGCCTGCAGTCGCGTATCTGACGCGTACCTTCCGTGCGGAAGCGGGGATTGTTATCTCAGCTTCTCACAACCCGTTCTACGACAACGGCATTAAATTCTTCTCCATTGACGGCACCAAGCTCCCGGATGACGTGGAAGAAGCCATTGAAGCCGAAATGGAAAAAGAGATCACCTGCGTTGATTCCGCAGAGCTGGGTAAAGCGAACCGTATCGTTGATGCGGCGGGCCGTTATATCGAATTCTGTAAAGGCACCTTCCCGAATGAGCTGAGCCTGGCTCACCTCAAAATTGTGGTGGACTGTGCAAATGGCGCGACCTATCACATCGCCCCGAATGTCTTCCGCGAACTGGGTGCGAAAGTCATCACCATTGGCTGCGAGCCGGATGGTCTGAACATTAACGAGCAGGTGGGGGCAACTGACGTTCGTGCCCTGCAGGCGCGTGTTCTGGCAGAGAAAGCCGACCTGGGCATTGCGCTGGACGGCGACGGTGACCGCGTGATCATGGTCGACCACGAAGGTAACAAGGTCGACGGCGATCAGATCCTCTACATCATTGCCCGTGAGGGCCTGCGTCAGGGCCAGCTGCGCGGCGGTGCGGTGGGCACGCTGATGAGTAACATGGGCCTGGAACTGGCGCTGAAACAGCTCGGTATTCCGTTTGTCCGCGCGAAAGTGGGTGACCGCTATGTGCTGGAAAAATTGCAGGAGAAGGGCTGGCGCATCGGCGCAGAAAACTCGGGTCACGTGATCCTGCTCGATAAAACCACCACCGGTGACGGTATCGTGGCCGCGCTGCAGGTGGTTGCCGCGATGGCGCGCAACCATATGAGCCTGCACGATCTGTGCAGCGGGATGAAAATGTTCCCACAGATCCTGGTTAACGTACGCTTCACTGCCGATAAAGGCGATCCGCTGGAAAACGAGAACGTTAAAGCGGTGATGGCTGACGTTGAAGCGGCTCTGGGCAATCGTGGTCGCGTGCTGCTGCGTAAGTCCGGTACTGAACCGCTGATCCGCGTGATGGTGGAAGGTGAAGACGAAGCGCAGGTAACCGAATTTGCACACCGTATTGCGGATGCTGTGAAAGCTGCATAATTGTGCAAGCTAAATGTATAAAAAGGCGGCTTTTGTCGCCTTTGTTTTAAGCAATTAATGGCTTTTTGCTGTTTTTTTCCGCAGTTGATACAATGCGTCAAAAATGCCCTTGCGAAGGTCATTCGCTTTGGTTAGTATTCACACCCGCTTCAGTGGGAAACAAAAATCCTGCTAATTGGTCGAAGCATTGGTATGCGGCAAATCCGCAAGGAACAGGTTGATTATGTACGAAGCTCTTTTAGTTGTTTTCCTTATTGTAGCCATCGCTCTCGTAGCGCTGATTATGCTGCAGCAAGGTAAAGGCGCTGATATGGGAGCCTCCTTCGGAGCAGGCGCTTCCGGTACGCTGTTCGGTTCAAGTGGTTCTGCGAACTTCATGACCCGCACAACGGCGATTCTGGCTACGCTGTTCTTCATCATCAGCCTTGTGCTTGGCAATATCAACAGCAACAAGACCAGCAAAGGAAGCGAGTGGGAAAATCTGAGCGCGCCAGCGAAAACTGAGCAGACTCAGCCAGCTGCACCGGCTAAGCCGACCAGCGATATCCCGCACTAAGTATTCTGTACCGAGGTGGTGGAATTGGTAGACACGCTACCTTGAGGTGGTAGTGCCCTAACGGGCTTGTGGGTTCGAGTCCCATCCTCGGTACCAATATTCCAGAAGTAAGACGTCGAAAGACGTCTTTTTTTTCGTCTGCATATTCTGAGGTGTGGTTTTGTAGGCCCGGTAAGCGCAGCGCCATCGGGCAAAATGGCGGGTGACGCTGCGCTTACCCGCTCTACGAAAGTCCACAAAAAAGGCGTCCATAGGACGCCTTTTGCACGTTATATCAGCGATTACTTCTTATCGCTGTGCTCCAGATTTTCAACCTGCGGCAGACCGTTACCGGAGCTTGCAGAGAGCAGACCATTCTCAACATAGTTGAACAGCTTCTCGCGGGTATCGGTGATGTCCAGGTTACGCATAGTCAGCTGACCGATACGATCGTCCGGCGAGAACACGGATTCACCTTTCTCCATGGTCAGACGCTCTGCTTTATAGGTCAGGTTGTCAGACACGGTGTTCAGGATGGAGTAGTCGTTGCCGCGACGCAGTTCCAGCGTTACTTCACCGGTGATTGCGCTTGCCACCCAACGCTGCAGCGCATCGCGCAGCATCAGCGCCTGTGGATCGAACCAGCGGCCCTGATACAGCAGTTTACCCAGCTGACGGCCATGAGAGTGATACTGCTCAATGGTGTCTTCGTTGTGAATGCCGGTCAGCAGACGCTCGTAAGCGATGTGCAGCAGCGCCATTCCCGGGGCTTCATAGATGCCGCGGCTTTTCGCTTCGATGATGCGGTTTTCAATCTGATCGCTCATGCCCAGGCCGTGACGACCGCCAATACGGTTAGCTTCCAGCATCAGTTCAACATCGTCTGAGAAGGTTTTACCGTTTAGCGCAACCGGATGGCCGCGTTCAAAACGTATGGTCACTTCTTCAGCCTGGATCTTCACGTTCTCGTCCCAGAACTTCACGCCCATGATCGGGTTAACGATCTTCACGCTTGAGTTCAGGAATTCCAGGTCTTTCGCTTCGTGCGTCGCACCCAGCATGTTGGAGTCAGTGGAGTAAGCTTTCTCGACAGACATCTTATAGTCGAAACCGCAGGCGATCATAAACTCGGACATCTCATGACGGCCACCCAGCTCGTCGATGAAGTCGGTATCCAGCCACGGCTTGTAGATCTGCAGTTCGGCGTTGGTCAGCAGGCCATAACGATAGAAACGTTCAATATCGTTGCCTTTATAGGTACTGCCGTCACCCCAGATGTTGACGCCGTCTTCTTTCATCGCCGCAACCAGCATGGTGCCGGTGACCGCACGGCCCAGCGGGGTGGTGTTGAAATAGGTCAGGCCGCCGGTGGTGTTATGGAACGCACCGCACTGAATAGCCGCGATACCTTCAGCGACCAGTTGCTTACGGCAGTCAATCAGGCGCGCGTTCTCTGCACCATACTCTTTAGCGCGACGAGGAATGGCATCATAGTCGTCCTCATCCGGCTGACCCAGGTTCGCGGTATAGGCGTACGGAACCGCTCCCTTCTGGCGCATCCACAGTAGTGCAGCGCTGGTATCCAGGCCACCTGAGAAAGCGATGCCAATACGTTGTCCAACCGGAAGATGCTTGAGAATAGTCGTCATAGAATAAAACCCTGCTTGATTGACTGATTAGAGACCGCTTTCGCTCTCTTGTGCATTTTTATGCAAAATAAGTGAGTATTCATTTAATCATCTTTTGGCGAAGACCGGAAGAGAGTCGTGCGTTTTTTGTAAAAATTTTGGTCTAATCGATCTGGCGGAAGTTGGGTTGACAGGTGGGGTCAACTATCAATATACTAAACGCCGATTTTACGTCCCGTCTTCGGTACCAAATCCCAGCATTATTTGCAAATTCTGTCCAAAACGCGTAGAATTTGCCACGTTTCAGGCGCGGGGTGGAGCAGCCTGGTAGCTCGTCGGGCTCATAACCCGAAGGTCGTCGGTTCAAATCCGGCCCCCGCAACCACTTTCTCATAAAGTTCTTTTTCAAATATACTGTGAAGACTTAGAGCCTTCGTAGCTGGATTTGAAAAAATTCTTTCGGAAAGTGCTCCAGGCCACAGTTGTGGCTATAGGGTTCAGTTATCTAAAGCCCCGATTTATCGGGGTTTTTTGTTATCTGACTACAGAATAACTGGGCTTTACGCCCTTTTTTTATGTCTTGGGGGTGGGCTTGTCCACATTAGAGCAAAAATTAACAGAGATGATTACTGCACCGGTCGAAGCACTGGGCTACGAACTGGTCGGCATCGAATTCGTTCGCGGCCGTACATCGACGCTGCGCATCTATATTGATAGTGAAGATGGCATCAATGTTGATGATTGTGCTGATGTCAGCCACCAGGTGAGTGCGGTTCTTGATGTTGAAGACCCGATTACCGTTGCGTACAACCTGGAAGTTTCCTCACCTGGCCTCGATCGCCCGATGTTCACGGCCGAGCACTATGTGCGCTTTACCGGTGAAGAAGTGGCTCTCGTTCTGCGTATGGCCGTACAGAACCGCCGTAAATGGCAGGGAATTATCAAAGCCGTTGATGGTGAAATGATCACGGTGACAGTCGAAGGCAAAGATGAAGTGTTCGCGCTGAGTAATATCCAGAAGGCGAACCTGGTTCCCCACTTTTAACAGTCTGGATTGAGGTGAAAAGCCCGCGATGAACAAAGAAATTTTGGCTGTTGTTGAAGCCGTCTCCAACGAGAAATCACTGCCGCGTGAGAAGATTTTCGAAGCGCTGGAAAGTGCACTGGCTACAGCAACCAAGAAAAAATACGAACAAGAGATCGATGTTCGCGTAGAAATCGATCGTAAAAGCGGTGACTTCGATACATTCCGTCGTTGGGTAATCGTTGAAGAAGTGACCCAGCCGACCAAAGAGATCACGCTGGAAGCCGCCCGTTTTGAAGACGAAAGTCTGAACGTGGGTGACTACGTTGAAGATCAGATCGAATCTGTGACCTTCGATCGTATCACCACGCAGACCGCTAAACAGGTTATCGTGCAGAAAGTGCGCGAAGCCGAGCGCGCGCTGGTTGTCGATCAGTTCCGCGATCAGGAAGGCGAAATCATTACCGGCGTGGTGAAGAAAGTGAACCGCGACAACATCTCCCTCGAGATCAAATCCGAAGGGTTGCCGGGTAACGCTGAAGCCGTGATCCTGCGTGAAGATATGCTGCCGCGTGAAAACTTCCGCCCGGGCGACCGTATTCGCGGCGTTCTGTACGCGGTACGCCCTGAAGCGCGTGGTGCACAGCTCTTCGTGACCCGTTCTAAACCAGAAATGCTGGTAGAACTGTTCCGTATCGAAGTGCCGGAAATCGGTGAAGAAGTTATCGAAATTAAAGCGGCGGCTCGCGATCCGGGCTCCCGTGCGAAAATTGCGGTGAAAACCAACGACAAGCGTATCGACCCGGTCGGTGCTTGCGTCGGTATGCGCGGTGCGCGCGTTCAGGCAGTTTCTACTGAGCTGGGCGGCGAACGTATTGATATCGTTCTGTGGGATGACAACCCGGCGCAGTTCGTGATCAACGCAATGGCTCCAGCTGATGTGGCGTCTATCGTTGTTGACGAAGACAAACACACCATGGATATCGCTGTTGAAGCGGGCAACCTGGCGCAGGCAATCGGCCGTAACGGTCAGAACGTACGCCTGGCGTCACAGCTGAGCGGCTGGGAACTCAACGTAATGACCGTTGATGACCTGCAGGCTAAGCATCAGGCTGAAGCCCATGCGGCGATCGATACCTTCACTAAATACCTGGATATTGACGAAGACTTCGCCACTGTTCTGGTTGAAGAAGGATTCTCTACGCTGGAAGAACTGGCCTATGTGCCAATGAAAGAGCTGCTGGAAATTGACGGTCTGGATGAACCAACCGTTGAAGCCCTGCGTGAACGCGCTAAAAACGCACTGACCACCCTGGCACTGGCTCAGGAAGAAAGCCTTGGCGATAAGAAGCCGGCTGATGACCTGCTGAATCTGGAAGGTCTTGATCGTGCGATTGCGTTCAAGCTGGCTGCCCGTGGTGTTTGTACGCTGGAAGATCTCGCTGAGCAAGGCGTTGATGACCTGGCTGATATCGAAGGTTTAACCGACGAGAAAGCCGGCGAGCTCATCATGGCCGCACGTAATATTTGCTGGTTCGGCGACGAAGCGTAATAAACTGTAGCAGGAAGGAACAGCATGACTGATGTAACTGTAAAATCGCTGGCTGCTGAGATTCAGACCTCCGTGGACCGCCTGGTACAGCAATTTGCTGATGCAGGGATCCCGAAGTCCGCTGATGACTCGGTGACCGCGCAAGAAAAACAAACCTTGTTAACGCACCTGAACCGTGAACACGGTTCTACGCCTGACAAGTTAACGCTGCAGCGCAAAACGCGCAGCACGTTAAACATCCCTGGTACCGGTGGCAAAAGCAAATCGGTACAAATTGAAGTCCGCAAGACGCGCACCTTTGTAAAACGTGATCCGCAAGAGGCAGAACGCCTTGCCGCGGAAGAGCAGGCACAGCGTGAAGCGGAAGAACAAGCTCAGCGTGAGGCGGAAGCAGCCGCCAAACGTGAAGCAGAATTAAAAGCTGAACGTGAGGCCGCAGAAAAAGCGAAACGCGACGCAAGTGATAAAGTGAAGCGTGACGCTGCGGAAAAAGACAAAGTGAGCAATCAACAGACAGACGAAATGACCAAAACCGCCCAGGCTGAAAAAGCCCGCCGTGAAAATGAAGCTGCCGAGCTGAAGCGTAAAGCGGAAGAAGAAGCCCGCCGTAAGCTGGAAGAAGAAGCTCGCCGCGTCGCCGAAGAAGCGCGCCGCATGGCAGAAGAAAACGAGAAGAATGGTGTGAATACCGTTGAGCCGACTGAAGACACCAGCGACTATCACGTGACCACTTCTCAGCATGCGCGTCAGGCTGAAGATGATAACGACCGTGAAGTAGAAGGCGGCCGTGGCCGTGGTCGTAATGCAAAAGCAGCGCGTCCGGCGAAAAAAGGCAACAAGCACGCTGAATCCAAAGCTGACCGTGAAGAAGCACGCGCGGCTGTTCGCGGTGGTAAAGGCGGCAAGCGTAAAGGTTCCGCGCTGCAGCAGGGCTTCCAGAAGCCGGCTCAGGCCGTTAACCGTGACGTCGTGATTGGCGAAACCATTACCGTTGGCGAACTGGCGAACAAGATGGCGGTTAAAGGCTCTCAGGTCATCAAAGCAATGATGAAGCTGGGTGCCATGGCGACCATCAACCAGGTCATCGATCAGGAAACCGCACAGCTGGTTGCTGAAGAGATGGGTCATAAAGTTATCCTGCGTCGTGAAAACGAGCTGGAAGAAGCGGTAATGAGCGACCGTGATACTGGTGCTGCGGCTGAACCGCGTGCACCGGTTGTGACCATCATGGGTCACGTTGACCACGGTAAAACCTCTCTGCTTGACTACATTCGTTCTACTAAGGTTGCCTCTGGTGAAGCGGGTGGTATTACCCAGCACATTGGTGCTTACCACGTTGAAACTGACAACGGTATGATCACCTTCCTGGATACTCCGGGCCACGCCGCGTTTACCTCAATGCGTGCTCGTGGTGCTCAGGCGACGGATATCGTTGTTCTGGTTGTTGCTGCAGACGACGGCGTCATGCCGCAGACCATCGAAGCTATCCAGCACGCGAAAGCAGCAGGTGTGCCGGTTGTGGTTGCAGTGAACAAGATCGATAAGCCAGAAGCGGATCCCGATCGTGTTAAAAACGAACTTTCCCAGTACGGTATTCTGCCGGAAGAGTGGGGCGGCGAAAGCCAGTTCGTACACGTGTCTGCGAAAGCGGGTACCGGTATCGACGAACTGCTGGACGCGATCCTGCTGCAGGCCGAAGTTCTGGAGCTGAAAGCCATCCGTAACGGTATGGCGAGCGGTGCGGTTATCGAATCCTTCCTGGATAAAGGACGTGGCCCGGTTGCTACCGTTCTGGTTCGCGAAGGTACGCTGCATAAAGGCGATATCGTTCTGTGCGGTTTCGAATACGGTCGCGTTCGTGCGATGCGTAACGAACTGGGTCAGGAAGTGCTGGAAGCAGGTCCGTCCATTCCAGTGGAAATCCTGGGTCTGTCCGGTGTTCCGGCTGCCGGTGACGAAGTGACCGTGGTGCGTGACGAGAAGAAAGCGCGTGAAGTGGCACTGTATCGTCAGGGTAAATTCCGTGAAGTTAAACTGGCTCGTCAGCAGAAATCTAAACTCGAGAACATGTTTGCCAACATGACCGATGGCGAAGTTCACGAAGTGAACATCGTTCTGAAAGCCGACGTTCAGGGTTCTGTGGAAGCGATCTCCGACTCCTTGCTGAAACTGTCTACCGACGAAGTGAAAGTGAAGATCATCGGTTCTGGCGTAGGTGGTATCACCGAAACCGACGCGACCCTGGCTGCTGCCTCCAACGCTATCCTGGTTGGCTTCAACGTTCGTGCGGATGCATCTGCGCGTAAAGTGATTGAAGCTGAAAGCCTGGATCTGCGCTACTACTCCGTCATCTATAACCTGATCGACGAAGTGAAAGCAGCGATGAGCGGCATGCTGTCTCCTGAGCTGAAACAGCAGATCATCGGTCTGGCTGAAGTACGTGACGTGTTCAAATCACCGAAATTCGGTGCGATCGCGGGCTGTATGGTTACCGAAGGTAACATCAAGCGTCACAACCCAATCCGCGTACTGCGTGACAACGTGGTTATCTACGAAGGCGAGCTGGAATCCCTGCGCCGCTTCAAAGATGACGTTAACGAAGTCCGTAACGGCATGGAATGTGGTATCGGCGTGAAGAACTACAACGACGTTCGCGTTGGCGATATGATCGAAGTGTTCGAGATCATCGAAATTCAGCGTACCATCGCTTAATCTTCGTCGGCTTTTGGGCCGCCACTGCGTTGGCTGCGCTCGTTCACCCCGGTCACATAGTTATCTATGCTCCCGGGGATTCACGAGCTTGCCGCCTTGTTGCAACCCAAAATCCTTAGAAGATTAACTAGCGTAGGCCGGGTAAGCGAAGCGCCACCCGGCAATAATTTTAAAAGGGGCTTTTAGCCCCTTTTTTGTCTGGAGAATTTATTATGGCGAAAGAATTTGGTCGCCCTCAGCGCGTAGCGCAGGAAATGCAGAAAGAGATCGCACTCATTCTGCAACGTGAAATTAAAGACCCGCGCGTCGGCATGATGACTACCGTTTCCGGTGTCGAAATGTCCCGCGATTTGGCCTATGCAAAAGTGTTCGTCACCTTCCTGAACGATCAGGACGAAGCGGCAGTGAAAAACGGCATTAAAGCGCTGCAGGAAGCCTCTGGTTTCATCCGCTCCCTGCTGGGCAAAGCGATGCGCCTGCGTATCGTGCCTGAGCTGACCTTCTTCTACGACAACTCGCTGGTCGAAGGTATGCGTATGTCCAACCTGGTGACCAGCGTGGTTAAACATGACGACGAGCGTCGTGTTAACCCGGCGGACGACAGCAAGGAGGACTAATGAGTCGTCCTCGTCGTCGCGGTCGCGACGTGCATGGTGTGCTGCTGCTGGATAAACCCCAGGGCGCTTCCAGCAACGACGTGCTGCAAAAAGTTAAGCGTATTTATAACGCCAACCGTGCGGGCCACACCGGCGCGCTCGATCCGCTGGCAACCGGCATGCTGCCGGTCTGCCTGGGAGAGGCGACAAAGTTTTCCCAGTACCTGCTCGACTCCGATAAGCGCTACCGCGTTATCGCTAAACTGGGCCAGCGCACGGATACCTCCGACGCGGATGGCCAGGTGGTGGAAGAGCGTCCGGTGACGTTCAGCGCGGAACAGCTTGATGCTGCGCTGGAGAGCTTCCGTGGAGACACGATGCAGGTGCCGTCGATGTATTCGGCGCTGAAATATCAGGGCAAGAAGCTCTACGAATATGCGCGCCAGGGCATTGATGTCCCGCGTGAAGCCCGTCCGATAACCGTGTATGAGCTGCTTTTTATTCGCCACGAAGGCGATGAGCTGGAGCTGGAAGTACACTGTTCGAAAGGGACCTATATTCGCACCATCATCGACGACCTCGGTGAAAAGCTGGGCTGCGGTGCGCATGTGATTTACCTGCGCCGCCTGGCGGTAAGCAAGTACCCGGTGGAGCGGATGGTGACCCTGGAACATCTGCGCGAGCTGGTAGAACAGGCGGAAGCGCAGGGGATCGCGCCGGCAGATTTGCTGGATCCCTTGCTGATGCCGATGGACAGTCCGGCAGCGGACTTCCCGGTTGTTAATCTTCCTTTAACATCGTCCGTTTACTTTAAGAACGGCAACCCGGTTCGTACGGCGGAAGCGCCGCTGGAAGGACTGGTACGCGTGACCGAAGGTGACGAAGGGAAATTCATCGGTATGGGCGAAATGGATGGCGAAGGGCGCGTTGCGCCGCGTCGTCTGGTCGTCGAATATCCGGTCGACGCGTGACGGTGGTAACGGCTCACCTTGCGATAAGCAGGGGAGACGAGTAGAATATCGCCGCTTAACGCCTGGTAAATTGTTTAACAATCTGCGGGGCGTACATGGGATTGCTGAATTAGAGATCGGCATCCTTACATTCTTTATACTTTGGAGTTTGAAAATGTCTCTAAGCGTTGAAGCTAAAGCTAAAATCGTTTCTGAGTTTGGTCGTGGTACTAACGACAGCGGTTCTACCGAAGTTCAGGTTGCACTGCTGACTGCACAGATTAACCACCTGCAGGGTCACTTTGCAGAGCACAAAAAAGATCACCACAGCCGTCGTGGTCTGCTGCGTATGGTTTCTCAGCGTCGTAAACTGCTCGACTACCTGAAACGTAAAGATGTTGCACGCTACACCGCGCTGATCGAGCGTCTGGGTCTGCGTCGCTAATTCTTGCGAGTTTCAGAAAAGGGGGCCTGATGGCCCCTTTTTTCAACCAGACGGCAGCAATTCACTGGAAACTATTGTATTGTTGCTATAAATGATCTTCATTGCAGAGGTTCGCGCGGCTAATGAGAGGCTTCACCCATGGGGGTGTTGGTTGTCATTAGTCGCGAGGATGCGAAGAAGGTCGGGTTAAATCGACAGCACACCGGTGGTGTGCTGTCAAACATTTAAGAAAGGACAGAACTTTGCTGAATCCGATCGTTCGTAAATTCCAGTATGGTCAACATACCGTCACGCTGGAAACCGGCATGATGGCACGTCAGGCTACTGCTGCCGTTATGGTAAGCATGGATGACACTGCGGTATTCGTTACCGTTGTTGGCCAGAAAAAAGCTAAACCAGGTCAGGACTTCTTCCCGCTGACCGTTAACTACCAGGAGCGTACCTACGCTGCCGGTAAAATCCCGGGTGGTTTCTTCCGTCGTGAAGGCCGTCCAAGCGAAGGCGAAACGCTGATTGCGCGTCTGATTGACCGCCCGGTTCGTCCGCTGTTCCCGGAAGGCTTCGTTAACGAAGTACAGGTTATCGCGACCGTTGTTTCCGTTAACCCACAGGTTAACCCGGACATCGTTGCCATGATCGGCGCATCCGCTGCCCTGTCACTGTCTGGTATTCCATTCAATGGCCCAATCGGTGCCGCGCGCGTTGGCTACATCAATGACCAGTACGTGCTGAACCCAACCCAGGAAGAGCTGAAAGAAAGTAAGCTGGACCTGGTTGTTGCGGGTACTGAAGCGGCTGTACTGATGGTTGAATCCGAAGCTGAACTGCTGAGCGAAGACCAGATGCTGGGCGCTGTGGTATTTGGCCACGACCAGCAGCAGATCGTTATCCAGAACATCAACGACCTGGTGAAAGAAGCCGGTAAACCTCGTTGGGACTGGCAGCCAGAAGCAGCAAACGACGCGCTGAACGCACGCGTTGCAGCCCTGGCAGAATCGCGTCTGAGCGATGCATACCGCATCACTGACAAACAGGAGCGTTACGCTCAGGTTGACGTGATCAAGTCTGAAACTATCGCGACGCTGGTTGCTGAAGACGAAGCGCTGGATGCTAACGAACTGAGCGACATCCTGCACGCTATCGAGAAAAACGTTGTTCGTAGCCGTGTACTGGCAGGCGAGCCGCGTATCGATGGCCGTGAAAAAGACATGATCCGTGGTCTGGATGTGCGTACTGGCGTTCTGCCACGTACTCACGGTTCCGCGCTGTTCACCCGTGGCGAAACGCAGGCGCTGGTTACCGCGACCCTGGGTACTGCACGTGACGCACAGATCATCGACGAACTGATGGGCGAGCGCACTGACAGCTTCCTGTTCCACTACAACTTCCCTCCGTACTCCGTAGGCGAAACCGGTATGGTTGGCTCGCCGAAGCGTCGTGAAATTGGTCACGGTCGTCTGGCGAAGCGCGGCGTGCTGGCAGTAATGCCAGAAGCTGACAAGTTCCCGTACACCGTTCGTGTGGTTTCTGAAATCACCGAATCCAACGGTTCTTCTTCCATGGCTTCCGTGTGTGGTGCTTCTCTGGCGCTGATGGATGCAGGCGTGCCAATCAAAGCCGCCGTTGCGGGTATCGCAATGGGCCTGGTGAAAGAAGGCGACAACTTCGTTGTTCTGTCTGACATTCTGGGTGACGAAGACCACCTGGGTGATATGGACTTCAAAGTAGCGGGTTCCCGCGAAGGTATCTCTGCGCTGCAGATGGATATCAAAATTGAAGGTATCACCAAAGAGATCATGCAGGTTGCTCTGAACCAGGCTAAAGGTGCTCGTCTGCACATCCTGGGCGTGATGGAACAGGCGATTAACGCGCCGCGTGGCGACATTTCTCAGTTCGCTCCACGTATCCACACCATCAAGATCAACCCAGATAAGATCAAAGATGTTATCGGTAAGGGCGGTTCCGTAATCCGTGCGCTGACCGAAGAGACTGGCACCACGATCGAAATCGAAGATGACGGTACTGTGAAGATCGCAGCAACCGACGGCGAGAAAGCGAAATTCGCGATCCGTCGCATCGAAGAAATCACGGCAGAGATCGAAGTGGGCCGCGTCTACGCAGGTAAAGTGACCCGTATCGTTGACTTTGGCGCGTTCGTTGCCATCGGTGGCGGTAAAGAAGGTCTGGTTCACATCTCTCAGATCGCTGACAAGCGCGTTGAGAAAGTGACCGATTACCTGCAGATGGGTCAGGAAGTACCGGTGAAAGTTCTGGAAGTTGATCGCCAGGGCCGTATCCGTCTGAGCATTAAAGAAGCAACCGAGCAGTCTCAGCCAGCTGCTGCGCCAGAAGCACAGGCAGCAGAACAGCAAGGCGAGTAAGTTGCCATTTGCCCTCCGCTTTGCGGAGGGCCTATTATCAGGCAGGACGCCTTGTTAAGCCGCCGGGGGACAGGACGTTCATCCAATAGTTGTCTTCGGGAGTGGGAAATGAAGCCTTTTTTGCGCTGGTGTTTCGTTGCGACAGCTTTAACGCTGGCAGGATGCAGCAACTCTGCCTGGCGTAAGAGCGAAGTCCTCGCAGTGCCATTGCAACCGACTTTGCAGCAGGAAGTGATTCTGGCACGCATGGAACAAATACTTGCCAGTCGGGCTTTAACCGATGAAGAACGCGCACAGCTTTTATATGAGCGCGGAGTGTTGTATGATAGTCTCGGTCTGAGGGCATTGGCGCGAAATGATTTTTCACAAGCGCTGGCTATCCGACCTGATATGCCTGAAGTATTCAATTACTTAGGCATTTATTTAACGCAGGCAGGCAATTTTGATGCTGCCTATGAAGCGTTTGATTCTGTACTTGAGCTTGATCCAACTTACAACTACGCGCACTTGAATCGCGGTATCGCATTGTATTACGGCGGTCGTGATAAGTTAGCGCAAGATGATCTGCTGGCGTTTTATCAAGACGATCCTAATGATCCTTTCCGCAGCCTGTGGCTTTACATCGTTGAGCGGAAGCTCGATGAGAAGCAGGCAAAAGAAGCACTGAAACAGCGCTTCGATAAATCGGACAAGGAACAGTGGGGATGGAACATTGTCGAGTTCTACCTGGGCAACATTAGCGAAGCAACGCTGATGGAACGCCTCAAGGCGGACGCAACGGATAACACCTCGCTCGCTGAGCATCTCAGTGAAACCAACTTCTATTTAGGTAAGTACTACCTAAGTCTGGGGGATATGGACAGCGCTACGGCACTGTTCAAATTAGCGGTTGCTAACAACGTACACAACTTCGTTGAGCACCGTTATGCATTGTTGGAATTATCGCTCTTGGGCCAGGAGCATGACGACCTGGCAGAATCGGACCAGCAATAGCTGACGACATAAACATCAGCCCGTAATCTTTTGATTGCCATCACCTTAACTGGTGAGGGCGTTGTTGTTCGTCAATACACCTACTTTGAGCCGGTTCACACTTTTCAATGAAAATTGCTAATCATTTTCACGATGAGCTAAGTAGACTGGCCGCCATTAATATCGAGGCACTTGTACTACATGGCTGAATTCGAAACCACTTTTGCAGATCTGGGCCTGAAGGCTCCTATCCTTGAAGCCCTTAACGATCTGGGTTACGAAAAACCATCTCCGATCCAGGCTGAGTGTATCCCACACCTGCTTTCTGGTCGTGACGTGCTGGGCATGGCCCAGACTGGTAGCGGTAAAACTGCAGCATTCTCACTGCCGCTGCTGAACAACATTGATCCGGACCTGCGTGCACCGCAGATCCTCGTCCTGGCTCCAACCCGTGAACTGGCTGTTCAGGTTGCAGAAGCAATGACGGAATTCTCTAAACACATGCGCGGCGTAAACGTGGTAGCCCTTTACGGCGGCCAGCGTTATGACGTGCAGTTACGCGCCCTGCGCCAGGGCCCACAGATTGTTGTCGGTACGCCGGGCCGTCTGCTGGATCACCTGAAGCGCGGTACTCTGGACCTCTCTAAACTGAGCGGCCTGGTACTGGATGAAGCAGATGAAATGCTGCGTATGGGCTTCATCGAAGACGTCGAAACCATCATGGCGCAGATCCCGGACGGTCATCAGACCGCGCTGTTCTCTGCCACCATGCCTGAAGCGATTCGTCGTATCACCAAGCGCTTCATGAAAGATCCTCAGGAAGTGCGTATTCAGTCCAGCGTAACCACTCGCCCGGACATCAGCCAGAGCTACTGGTCTGTGTACGGCATGCGCAAAAACGAAGCGCTGGTACGTTTCCTGGAAGCAGAAGATTTTGATGCGGCGATTATCTTCGTTCGTACCAAAAACGCGACCCTGGAAGTGGCTGAAGCCCTGGAGCGTAGCGGCTACAACAGCGCAGCGCTGAACGGCGACATGAACCAGGCCCTGCGTGAGCAGACTCTGGAGCGTCTGAAAGACGGTCGTCTGGATATCCTGATTGCAACCGACGTGGCAGCACGTGGTCTGGACGTTGAGCGTATCAGCCTGGTTGTAAACTACGACATCCCGATGGATTCCGAGTCTTACGTTCACCGTATCGGCCGTACCGGTCGTGCGGGTCGTGCTGGCCGCGCGCTGCTGTTCGTTGAGAATCGCGAGCGTCGTCTGCTGCGTAACATTGAACGCACCATGAAGCTGACCATTCCAGAAGCTGACTTGCCAAACGCAGAGCTGCTGGGCAAACGCCGTCTGGAAAAATTCGCCGCGAAAGTACAGCAGCAGCTGGAAAGCAGCGATCTGGATCAGTATCGCGCGCTGCTGTCGCAGATTCAGCCTGTTGCTGAAGGCGAAGAGCTGGACATGGAAACCCTGGCCGCAGCACTGCTGAAAATGGCTCAGGGCGAACGTAGCCTGATCGTGCCACCAGATGCGCCGATGCGTCCTAAGCGTGAATTCCGTGACCGTGACGATCGCTTCGAACGTCGTGGCGACCGTAATGACCGTGGCCCACGCGGTGACCGTCCAGAGCGTGGTGGTGAAGACCGTCCACGTCGTGAACGTCGTGACGCGGGTGACATGGAACTGTACCGCATTGAAGTGGGCCGTGATGATGGCGTTGAAGTTCGTCACATCGTTGGCGCGATCGCTAACGAAGGCGACATCAGCAGCCGTTACATCGGTAACATCAAGCTGTTCGCATCTCACTCCACCATCGAGCTGCCAAAAGGCATGCCGGGCGAAGTGCTGCAGCACTTTACGCGTACCCGCATCCTGAACAAGCCGATGAACATGCAGCTGATGGGTGATGCACAGCCACGCCCTGACCGCGGTGGTGAACGTCGTGGCGGTGGTCGCAGCTTCGGTGGCGAGCGTCGTGAAGGCGGCCGCAGCGAAGGTCGCGGTGGTGAAGGTCGTCGTTTCTCCGGCGAGCGTCGCGAAAACCGTGGCCCACGTCGTGAAGAAGGCACCAGCCGCCGTCGTTTCGGTGACGCGTAAGCCTTTCGCTTCTGACGTAAAGTAAAATATACAGCCCCGATATACGCTATCGGGGCTTTTTTTATTCCCTTTGTACTCTTGTACTGGTACAGTGCGTCACATTAAAATGCAGAACCGCATGATTGACTGGAGAAAAGGCTATATGGCGACACTAACCACCACCCAAACGTCACCCTCGCTGCTTGGCGGCGTGGTGATCATTGGCGGTACCATCATTGGTGCTGGGATGTTCTCACTGCCAGTGGTCATGTCCGGTGCGTGGTTCTTCTGGTCGCTGGCGGCGCTGGTGTTCACCTGGTTCTGCATGCTCCATTCCGGGCTGATGATCCTTGAGGCAAACCTGAACTACCGCATTGGCTCCAGCTTCGACACCATCACCAAAGATCTGCTGGGTAAAGGCTGGAACCTGGTGAACGGGCTGTCCATCGCGTTTGTGCTCTATATCCTGACCTACGCGTATATTTCGGCGAGCGGCTCGATTCTGCATCACACCTTCTCGGAGATGTCGCTGAACGTTCCGGCGCGTCTGGCTGGGTTGTGCTTTGCGCTGGCTGTGGCGTTTATCGTCTGGATGAGTACCAAAGCGGTGAGCCGCATGACGGCGATTGTATTAGGCGCTAAGGTCATCACCTTCTTCCTGACCTTCGGCAGCCTTCTGGGGCACGTGACGCCCGCCACGCTGTTTAACGTTGCCGAAGTGAACACCTCCTACACGCCGTACCTGCTGATGACGCTGCCGTTCTGTCTGGCGTCGTTCGGTTACCACGGTAACGTGCCGAGCCTGATGAAGTACTACGGCAAAGATCCCCGCACCATTGTGAAGTGTCTGGTCTACGGCACGCTGCTGGCGCTGGGTCTGTATGTTATTTGGCTGCTGGGGACGATGGGCAACATCCCGCGTCCGGAATTTATCGGCATTGCCCAGAAGGGCGGTAACATCGACGTGCTGGTGCAGGCGCTGAGCGGCGTGCTGAACAGCCGCAGCCTGGATCTGCTGCTGGTTATCTTCTCTAACTTTGCGGTGGCGAGTTCTTTCCTGGGCGTGACGCTGGGCCTGTTTGACTATCTGGCGGATCTGTTCGGCTTTGATGATTCTGCGATGGGGCGTTTAAAAACTGCGCTGCTGACCTTCCTGCCGCCGATTGTGGGCGGCCTGCTGTGGCCGAACGGCTTCCTGTACGCCATCGGTTATGCAGGGCTGGCGGCAACTATCTGGGCGGCGATTGTGCCGGCGCTGTTGGCGCGCAAATCACGTAAACGCTTCGGCAGCCCAAAATTCCGCGTCTGGGGCGGTAAGCCGATGATTGCGCTGATTCTGGTATTCGGCGTTGGTAACGCACTGGTACACGTGCTGTCGAGTTTTAACCTGTTGCCCGTTTATCAGTAAAACGAGGGGTTGACCCCCTCACCCCGGCCCTCTCCCATAGGGAGAGGGAGAAAAGCAAAAAACTACCCCACCAACTCCTCTTTCACCTGCATCGCCAGTTCAAACGAATGCAAACGCGCCTGGTGATCGAAAATCTGGCCGTTAACCATAATCTCATCCGCCTGCGTTTCGCGCAGCACCGCGTCCAGCCCGTGACGCACTTTCGCCTTATCGCCAACCAGCGACATGCTCAGGGCCTGCTGCACGCCATACTGCTCGGAGGCGGACCACAGCTGATGCATATTCTCCACCGGCGGCGGAAGCTGCCCCGTCTCACCGCGGCGCAGCTTCACAAAAGCCTGCTGCATTGAGGTGAACAGGAATTCCGCGTCGCGATTGCTGTCGGCCGCAACGATGTTGATACACACCATCGCGTACGGCTTCTCAAGACGCTCGGACGGTTTGAAGTTCGTGCGGTAGAGATGCAGCGCCTGATGCAGCATATCCGGGGCAAAGTGGGAGGCAAACGCAAACGGCAGCCCAAGCTGCGCGGCGAGCTGTGCGCTGTAGAGGCTTGATCCCAACAGCCACACCGGGATCTTCTCACCGTAGCCCGGCACCGGGCGCACGTGCGGGTTCGGATCGCGCGCGTCGAACCAGTCCACCAGCTCGGCCACATCGCGCGGGAAGTTGTCGATATCGCCGCTCATATGGCGACGCAGGGCGCGCATGGTTGGCTGATCGCTGCCCGGCGCACGACCAAGCCCCAAATCAATACGCCCCGGATAGAGGGTATTCAGGGTGCCAAACTGCTCGGCAATCACCAGCGGGGCGTGGTTCGGCAGCATCACGCCGCCGGAGCCCAGGTGCAGGGTGGTGGTATTTGCCGCCAGATAGCCGATCAAAACCGAGGTCGCGGCGCTGGCGATGCCAACCATATTGTGGTGCTCGGCCAGCCAGTAGCGGTGATAGCCACGCTTTTCGGCCAGCTGAGCCAGATCCAGAGAGTGCGAAAAGGCTTCTCTTGCCGAGGAGCCCTGAGGGATCGGCGCCAGATCCAGCACCGAAAACGGAATGGTTTTGTCAGTCATAACAGCTCACTTTGTCGACGGTCAATCTTTAATACTGCATTAAATAATGATAACCGTTGTTAACAAAGTGAGCCTTTTTTACGCCTGAAGTTCCAGCCCGGCGAGACGTCTCCAGTAGCCGTTGCAGTCGCTGTTTGCCGTCAGCGGCAGCGGAGCGGCGCCGTTTTCATTGGCGCGGAAGGCGTCCAGCATCGCGAACACGCCGGTATCCATCGGTGACAGACGCACCATGTCCACCAGCCCGTCCATCGACGCCAGCTCGTTGCCGAGGTTATAGACATAGCCGCTCATGGTCTGAATACCGTTGAGGACAAATACCTGCTGATTCTCCTGCGACAGCATGCTGCGTCCGTTCGGGTACTTGATGCAGCAGGTTTCGCATTCGTCTTTCGGGCGGTCTTCCGAGCGCGCGGTGAAGCAGCGGGCGGAGTAGGCCAGCGGCAGATGGCCGTAGCTCAGCACTTCCACTTCAAACTGATTGCGAATGCCCAGCTCGTCGCACTGTTTAAGCAGGTTTGCCAGCCAGTCGCGGGAGAGCTCTACCGGCATGCACCAGCGCGTCATTCCCTGTTTGAGCAGCAGGCGCAGGGTTACGGCGTTGTAGCAGTTCAGGGCATGGCCCGCGACAAACGGCAGCTTGCGTTCAGCGCACATGTTCACCACGCCCAGATCGCTCGCTTCCAGCAGGAACTCGCCGTTTTCAACGTAGCGCTTCAGCTCGCCCAGTTCGGACGACGCCTGCACAAGCGCGAGCGTGGAGAGCACTACCTGCTTGCCGCTTCCGGCCAGGCCTTTCGCCATATCCAGCCAGTCGCCCACTTTTGTGGCGCGGCGCTTGCTGCACACCGCTTCGCCGAGGTAAATCACGTCGGCGCTGCTGGTCGCGGCCTGTTGGTAAAAATCTTCCAGCGTCTCTTTTGGCCAGTAGTAGAGCACCGGTCCTAATGAATATTTCATGATGATCTCACTGCCATTTACAGTGATACGCGCCCAGCGTGGTTTGCGTGCCTTCGGACATCGATCCGAGCGTCTCCATCCATGCCTGCTGTGGAGCGTAGTTCTGCGGGTCCACCATGCAGCGGTCGATGGCCTGACGCCACACTTTCGCTACCTGGCTCACGTAGGCCGGGCTACGCTGACGTCCTTCGATTTTCACCGAGGCAATATTGGCCGCCAGCAGTTCCGGCAGTAGCTCCAGCGTGTTGAGGCTGGTCGGCTCCTCCAGCGCGTGATAGCGCTCGCCGTCGACCAGATAGCGGCCTTTACACAGGGTTGGATAACCGGCGTTTTCACCGTCCTGGTAGCGGTCGATCAGCACCTCATTCAGGCGGGATTCCAGCCCCTGTGGGGTTTGCTGCCAGCGGACAAAGCGGGCAGGAGAGCAGGCCCCGACGGTATTCGGCGATTCACCGGTTAAATAAGAGGAAAGATAGCAACGGCCTTCAGCCATGATGCACAGGCTGCCAAAGGCAAAAACTTCCAGCGGCACTGGCGTGACGCGTGCGAGTTGCTTAACCTGATGAATAGAGAGTACGCGCGGTAGCACCACGCGGGCCACGTCAAAGTGTTGATGATAAAAACGCACCGCCTCTTCGTTGGTGGCAGATGCCTGAACAGAGACGTGGCGCTCAATATGGGGATAGCGTTCTGCCGCATACTCAAGCATGGCGAGGTCGGCCAGGATCAGCGCATCGGCACCCAGCTGTGCCGCCATATCCACCGCGCGCTGCCAGCGGGCGTAGCCGTCAGGATGAGCAAAGGTATTGATGGCGATATGCAGCTTGCGGCGGTGCTGGTGAACGAAGTTAACGGCTTCCTGAAGCTTTTTCTCCGTAAAGTTGAGGCCAGCAAAATGGCGGGCGTTGGTATCATCTTTCAGCCCGATATAGACCGCATCGGCCCCATTTTCGATGGCCGCCTTAAGCGCCGGAAGGTTTCCGGCAGGGCAGAGCAGCTCCATAATTTATCCTGATGTAGTCGATCGCAAAATTGTTAACGAGCTGGGATTTTAATTAACCCATACGCGACAATTTTTGATTTAAGGCAGCTAATGGCGTATTGATGACACCAATAATGAGGTACGGCTGACGACGGTTTGTTGATTTACGCCGCTATGTTGTGCTTCGGATATGGCAAAATAGCAGGACTATAGATATCAGGGAGTAAAGCTCGTGCTGGATAAACTGCGTTCACGTCTCGTACAATTTGGACCATCAATGCTGAGCGTGCCGGTCAAGCTGGCGCCGTTCGCGCTAAAACGCCAGGTGCTGGAGCAGGTCCTGAGCTGGCAGTTCCGCCAGGCGCTGCAGGACGGCGAGCTGGAATTCCTGGAAGGCCGCTGGTTAAGCATTGAGGTGCGTGACATCGGGCTGCGCTGGTTTACCTCCGTTGAGAATGACCAGCTGATCGTACGCGAATCCGCCGACGCGGACGTAAGCTTTAGCGCCAACGCCAGCGATCTGCTGATGATCGCCGCGCGCAAGCAGGATCCGGATACGCTCTTCTTCCAGCGCCGTCTGGTGATTGAAGGCGACACGGAGCTGGGCCTGTACGTGAAGAATTTAATGGATGCCATTGAGCTGGAGCAGATGCCAAAAGCGCTGCGCGTGATGTTAATGCAAATGGCAGATTTCGTTGAGGCCGGGCTGAAAACCCCGCCGGACGGTAAACACACTTCAGTAGGTGAGCCATGCTGATTCGAGTCGAAATTGGGATTGATGCGCCGGGGATCGATGCGTTGTTACGCCGCGCCTTTGCGAGCGATGCCGAAGCCCAACTGGTCCACGACCTTCGCGAGGATGGCCTGATTACGCTGGGGCTGGTTGCCACCGATGACGAAGGTCAGGTGGTGGGCTATGTTGCCTTCAGTCCGGTCATCGTTCAGGGCGAAGAGCTGCAGTGGGTCGGCATGGCGCCGCTGGCGGTAGATGAAAGCTATCGCGGGCAAGGTCTGGCGCGCCAGCTGGTCTATGAAGGGCTGGATTCGCTCAATGAGTTTGGCTATGCCGCCGTTGTCACGCTGGGCGATCCGGCGTTCTATGGCCGTTTAGGCTTTGAGCAGGCCGCGCATTACGATCTGCGCTGTCGCTGGCCGGGTACGGAATCCGCTTTCCAGGTCCACCGTCTGGCGGACGACGCGCTCAACGGCGTCAACGGCCTGGTCGAGTATCACGACCATTTCAATCGCTTTTAATCAGGCTCTCGCGTAGCGCCTCAAAGGAGCCGTCTCCGGTCACGAGGCGCTCTTTCTGGCGCTTCGTCAGCTGCTTGATGCGGTATTCCAGCCTGAGCGCCAGCAATCGGTCGCCGACTGCCGCTGAGAAGGCGAGCTGTAATTCCCCTTTCCCCCGCAGCGCTTTTGCCCCTTTCCCCGTTTGATGTTGTAAAAAACGCCGCGCCACATCGGTGGTGATCCCGGTGTAGAGGGCGTTATCAGCGGTTCGGACAAGATAGAGAAACCAGCACACGGTAAACGGATTCAGTATGTTAAGGTGAACGCACCATAGCATGAGAGAGAACGAAAATGGAAACACTGGCCGCCATTAACCGCTGGCTGGCAAAGCAGCACGTTGTCACCTGGTGCGTCTATGACGAAGGGGAAATGTGGTGCGCAAATGCGTTTTACTACTACGATCCTGAGCGCGTGGCTTTTTATGTCATGAGCGAAGACAAAACGCGGCATGCGCAGATGACCGGCCAGCAGGCAAAGGTGGCGGGGACGGTAAACGGCCAGCCGAAAACGGTCGCGCTGATCCGCGGCGTGCAGTTTAAAGGGGAGATCCGTCGTCTGGATGGTGAAGAGAGCGACGCGCGCCGTAAGCTCTACACGCGCCGCTTTCCCGTTGCCGCTGCGCTAAAAGCCCCGGTGTGGGAAATCCGCCTCGATGAGCTGAAATTTACCGACAACACCCTGGGCTTTGGCAAAAAGCTGCACTGGTTACGCGCCGAGCAGGCGTAGCGCTTCGCGATTAAACGCCGGGAGATCGTCCGGGGTTCGGCTGGTGATCAGCTGGTCTTTGTCGTTGACCACCTCCTGATCGTAAAACTCGGCCCCCGCATTTTTCAGATCGATAACGATCGGTTTCACGGCGGTAAGCTTACGCCCGCGGACCACGTCTGCGCTGATGAGCAGCTGCGGGCCGTGGCAGATGGCAAAGACCGGTTTGCCGGTGGAGACAAAGTCCCGGGTGAAGGTCACGAAGCGCTCGTCCCCGCGCAAGGAATCCGGGGAATGGCCGCCGGGTAACAGCAGGGCGTCAAAATCTGAGGGACTCACGTTATCGATGGTTTCATCGATGGTTACGGTCGCCTCGCCCTTATGGCCTGTCACCGTTTTACCCGCCTCTTTCTCAATGGTGATGACCTCATGTCCCGCCTTGCGGAACGCCTCTGCTGGAGAGGTGAATTCTGAATCTTCAAACTCGTCGGTAATCAAGACTGCGATTTTCTTGCCCATGCTTCCTCCGTTGTTTTGGCTTCAGACTGATTTTTCTCCGCTTGTGGTAAATACTTACCCGTAACAGACTTCTAAGTGTGGTCGACGACGCTGAGTTCGCAAACGGACAATTCTGTAAAGGGGAAAAGATGAGTCAGGTATTGATTACAGGTGCTACCGGGTTAGTGGGCGATCATCTGCTGCGGCTGCTGATTCAGGATCGCCGCGTGAACTATATCGCCGCACCGACGCGTCGACCGCTGGCGGACATATCCGGCGTCTTTAATCCGCACGATCCTCAACTGACCGACGCGCTGGCGCAGGTGCAGGATCCCATTGATATCGCCTTTTGCTGTCTGGGCACCACGCGGCGGGAGGCGGGCAGCAAAGAGGCATTTATCCACGCCGACTATACGCTGGTGGTGGATACCGCGCTCACGGCGAAAAAGCTGGGGGCCAAACATTTTCTGGTGGTCAGCGCGCTGGGCGCCAGTGCCGGATCGCCTTTCTTCTACAACAAGGTGAAGGGCAAGATGGAGGATGCGCTGATTGCGCAGAAATGGGAGCAACTGACGATTGTGCGCCCTTCGATGCTGATCGGCCACCGGGACGAACGCCGGTTTAACGAGTCGATATTTGCCCCGCTGTTTCGCATTCTTCCCGGCAACTGGAAATCCATCGAGGCACGGGACGTCGCGCGCGCGATGTTAAAAGAGGGGCTGGCCCCGTCGAAAGCGGGCGTAAACATTATCCCTTCGGCAAAACTGCGTGAAATCGCGCAGGGCGAGGCGTAAACTCCCCCGGCTAATAACCTAATACTCTCCGGGGAATGCTATGACTGGTCAGTCTTCATCTCAGGCGGCAACACCTGTTCAGTGGTGGAAGCCCGCACTCTTCTTTCTCGTGGTCATTGTTGGCCTCTGGTACGTGAAATGGCAGCCGTACTACGGCAAAGCCTTCACCGCCGCCGAAACGCACAGCATCGGTAAATCTATTCTCGCACAGGCTGATTCCAGCCCGCTTCAGGCGGCGTGGGACTACGCCATGGTCTACTTCCTTGCCGTCTGGAAGGCCGCCGTCTTAGGCGTGATCCTGGGGTCACTGATTCAGGTGCTTATCCCGCGCAACTGGCTGGTGAAAACCCTTGGGCAGCCGCGCTTTCAGGGCACGCTGCTGGGGACGATTTTCTCGCTGCCGGGCATGATGTGTTCCTGCTGCGCCGCGCCCGTGGCCGCAGGTATGCGCCGTCAGCGCGTGTCGATGGGCGGCGCGCTGGCGTTCTGGATGGGGAACCCGCTGCTCAACCCGGCAACGCTGGTGTTTATGGGCTTTGTGCTGGGCTGGCATTTTGCGTTCATCCGTCTGGTCGCCGGGCTACTGACCGTACTGGTGGTGGCGACGCTGGTGCAAAAACTGGTGAAGGATACTGCCGCAGAACCCGCAGCCGTTGAGCTGGACGTCAGCGAGCCGCAGGGGGAATTCTTTGTGCGCTGGGGCAGGGCGCTATGGCAGCTTTTCTGGAGCACCATCCCGGTCTATATCCTGGCGGTACTGGTTCTGGGGGCGGCGCGCGTCTGGCTCTTCCCGCATGCGGATGGCGCTATCGACAACACGCTGATGTGGGTCATTGCGATGGCCGTTGCAGGCTGTCTGTTTGTGATCCCAACGGCGGCGGAGATCCCGATTGTTCAGACCATGATGCTGGCCGGTATGGGCACCGCGCCGGCGCTGGCGCTGCTGATTACGCTGCCGGCGATCAGCCTGCCGTCGCTTATCATGCTGCGTAAGTCGTTCCCGGCGAAAGCGCTGTGGCTGACCGCAGGGCTGGTGGCGTTGAGCGGGGTGATGGTGGGGAGTATTGCGTTGATGTAAAAAAATCCCGGTGGCGGTGACGCTTACCGGGCCTACAAAAAAATCCCCTCAAGCGAGGGGATTTTTTTTATTTGATGTAAGTAAACGCGGTGGTGACGTGCTTCACGCCGCTCACCCGGCTGGCGATATCGGCCGCCGCTTTCCCTTCACGGTCGGTCACCAGACCCAGCAGAAACACTTCGCCGTTTTCAGTCGTCACTTTCACATTGGAGGATTTCACCTGATCCGAGCCCAGCAGCTGGGAACGCACTTTGGTGGTGATCCAGGTATCGGAAGAGGCGTCACCCAGGCCAATTGGCTTGCCCTGACGCACTTCGTTAAACACCTCTGTGGTCCCTTCGACGCCCATCGCAATCTGTTTCGCACGAGAGGCGAGCTCCAGATTCGGCGCCTGGCCTGCCAGCAGCACTTTGCCCTGATAAGCCGTCACGTTGATACGCGCTTCTTTCTTGATTTGTTCGTCTTTCGACAGCGCACTGTTGACGCGCAGCTCCAGCGTACCGTCATCCACCTGCGTCCCCACGGAGCGCGGATCGGTCGCTGCTTTGGTGCCCACTGCAGCGGTGCCCACAACGGCCGCAGCGATACATCCCTGAAGCAGTAACGCAGACATAAGGACTGCGAGGGTCGATAAAGCCTTCATAAGAACTCCTTAATCATCCTGGTGAGGGAAAAGCGTGTTATCGATCAAATCACATAAGCAGTTCACCGTGAGCATATGCATCTCCTGAATACGCGCGCTCCGGTGAGAAGGAATGCGGATTTCCACATCCTGCGGCCCAAGCAGACCCGCCAGCTCACCCCCGTCATAGCCGGTTAAGGCCACGATTGTCATGTCGCGGGTGACGGCGGCTTCAACGGCTTTGACAATATCCCGGCTATTGCCGCGCGTGGAGATGGCCAGCAGCACATCTCCGGCGTGACCCAGGGCTCGCACCTGCTTTGCGTAAATTTCGTCATGCAGACGATCGTTAGCAATCGCCGTTAAGACCACATTATCGGTATTAAGTGCAATGGCGGGTAAACTCGGGCGTTCTGTTTCAAAGCGATTGATCATGCTGGCAGCAAAATGCTGTGCGTTGGCGGCAGACGTGCCGTTGCCACAACAGAGGATTTTGTTGCCATTAAGCAGGGATTGCACCAGCGTCATTGCGGCACGCGAGATAGCATCCGGAAGGGCTTCCGCCGCGGCAATCTGAGTCTGGATGCTTTCTGTGAAGCACACTTTAATTCTTTCGAGCACGTTATCCCTTTTAAATCTTAATTATGCGTCTTCGCCAAAAGCGTTTTTAAGCCATTCGATCTCATTTCCGGTGAAGGCTATCACATCGAACCGGCAATCCACAGTATCAAAGCTCCCATTATGGCGGGCAAGCCACAAGTGGGCAGTCTGTAATAATTTATGTTGTTTGGCGAGCGTCACGCTGGCGGCAGCACCGCCAAAACGGGAGGACTGTCGAAAGCGGACTTCTACAAACACGATGACCTGACCGTCTTTCATGATCAGGTCGATTTCGCCGCCGCGCCCGCGGACGTTAGCGGCGATAAAGCGCAGTCCTTTGCCTTCAAGCCAGCGACGCGCCTTTAACTCCCACGCATCGCCGGTCTCTTTACGGCTTAACTGGCCGGGACGATTTGCCCCTGCTGGTATTTGAGCCATGATAACTTCCTGTTGATCACGCAGTCCTGAGTCGCGGTCAGATCGCCGGTGTTGCCGTTAAGCTCAAAGCCCGGCACCTGACGCATCTGGGTAAAGTGGTTCGCCAGCGCCCAGGCATCGACACCCATCGCATACAGACGCGCCAGTGAATAATCGTTACGTACGGTACTCAGCGCCTGCTGCATCAGCGCCGGGTTGCTGCCTGCCAGCATCGGGATTTCGCTGTACTGCAGACCGTCCATTTCCAGACGGAAATCCGGGCCTGCGGTGCCCTGCGCGCTGCGCGAGCTGGCGTAGAGCGTTGCGCCGCTCTGGCTGCCGTTACGCATCGCGATCATCGGTTTGATAAAGGCGATCTCCTGCGGCGTGGCAACGATATAGGCCGCATCTACTTTACCGCCACCGCTAATCTGCGCATCGGTAGGTGGGGCAGGGATCGTCAGGCCGCCAATCGTCACGCTCTGCTGCTGCGGCAGGCTTGCGGTGACCGGGCTACCGTTAAGCGCGATACCCGCCCCGCCGTTGACGCCCGCGCGCAGTTCAGAGACGGAACCGAATTTCTGCTGCAGCACCACGCCGCCGCCGAGCTTCTGCCACTCATCGGCAAAGGCATTAGCCACGCGATCGCCCAACGCGCTGCGTGGGATGAGCAGCAGCGGAGCCTGCTTACCCTGCTCGTGAATATGGCGCGCCGCATCGCGGGCTTCATCTTCAGGGGAAAGCGCGAAGTAGCAAATATTGGCCCGGTTCTGAACCTGCTCAGGCTGGTTGAGCGCCAGCACGTTCAGCGTGGTATTGCTCTTCATCAGCTCTTCCACGTTGTTTTTCAGCAGCGGACCGACAACGATGCTCGCCCCGTCCTGTTGAACCTGCGCCAGAACCTGATCAAGCGGCTGCGAGCTGGTGTCGTAAATTTTCAACTCAGCGCCCGGGTTGGCGCTGGTGGTTGCCACGGCCTGCGGCTGCGCAGCAGGTTGGGCCGCGGGTTGGGCCGCGGGTTGTGCAGGCTGCGGTTGAGGCTGTTCTGCCGTTGCGTCAGACGCTGGCGCCGATTGCGTCTCGGCCGGAGCCTGAGTAGCGGGTGCTGTAGTAGCCGGGGCTGCCGCAGCCGGTGCAGCTGTAGTCGGAGGCGTCGTCGGGGCCGTCACCGGGTTTTGCATCGTACCCTGCGCCGGCGCTTGTGCCGTGGTCAGGTCGCTGGTCTCCGCTGCGGACGGGCTGACCACATCATTCACGTTAGCCGCCTGGGCCGCCTGCGCGGGAACCGCGCTGCCGGTTACCGAGGTGGTACCGTTTTTCGCGGCTTCAAAGCCCTGCTGAATGGTACGGCCAAACACCGCCGCCTGGCCGTTGAGCGGCAGAAGCAGAGCGATTTTGCTGGTGGACGCTGGCTTAAAGTTCTGCACGTTCACCAGCTGGGTTGGCAGCATTTTCGCACCCGGGTTTTGCGGGTAGCGCGTCTGCCAGTCCGTAATACCGGCTTTGAGCATCTTTGGATCGCTGCGGTTGTTAAACCACATCTGCTGCAGATCCAGCCAGCCCTGAAGGACGTTTTCATCGGCGTTGATGACCAGCGCCTGCGCCTGTTCCTGGGTCATTGAGGCAAGCGCTTGCCAGGTGGCATCGATATTTTTCTGCTTGTCGGCACCGCCGAGCAGCGGCTCTTGCGCGACGAGGGCGCGGAGCAGCGTCAGGGAAGGGCGCCCCTGCTCCGCGGTAATGCCCGCCTGCCAGAAGCGAGCCTGCTGATTTTTATCCAGCGCGCTCACGTCAATATCCCCGAGGATCTTCTTCGCGGCGGCGTAATCTTTCAGTGCGACCTTCAGCTCGGCAGAGAGCAGGCTCTGCTCACGACGCTGGGCGTCGTTAAGATCTTTTGGCAACTGGTTAAACAGTTCGGCTGCCTGCTGGGTTTTACCTTCTTTCAGCAGTGCACGAATGGCGAGTAATTGCCAGTTGGTCTTGGTATCATTTGAACTCTGCGACATTTGTTGCAGATAAAAGCCAGAATCAGCCTGAGCAGAACCCTGAAGATGGGCGGTGCTCTGGTCAGGTGCCTGGGTGCCACAGCCTGCAAAGATCAGGGCTGCCAGCAGAAGAGGCACGCTGCGCGTGGCTTTTTTTCGAAGAAACGTTAACGGTACCATACTGTATCCAGTGATTTTTTTTACGCAATGCTCAATATTAAATCGGCAATACGGACGAAACAATGAAACAACACGAAACGGCAGATAATTCTCAAGGCCAGCTTTATATTGTACCTACTCCTATCGGGAATTTGTCTGATATTACCCAACGTGCGCTCACCGTACTGCAAGCTGTTGATTTAATTGCCGCTGAAGATACCCGCCACACCGGCCTGCTGCTGCAACATTTCGCGATTAATGCCCGTTTGTTTGCTCTGCACGATCACAATGAGCAACAAAAAGCCGAAACGCTGGTGGCGAAGCTGAAAGAGGGGCAGAACATTGCCCTGGTCTCAGATGCCGGTACGCCGCTGATCAACGATCCCGGCTATCACCTGGTGCGTACCTGTCGTGAAGCCGGTATTCGCGTTGTGCCGCTGCCGGGGCCGTGCGCTGCCATTGCTGCGCTGAGCGCGGCGGGTCTGCCGTCTGACCGTTTCTGCTATGAAGGCTTCCTGCCTGCTAAATCCAAAGGCCGCCGTGACGTGTTAAAAGGTCTGGAAGCGGAACCGCGCACCCTGATTTTCTACGAATCCACGCACCGCCTGCTGGAGAGCCTGGAAGATATGGTGACCGTGTGGGGAGAAGCCCGCTACGTGGTGCTGGCGCGCGAGCTGACCAAAACCTGGGAAACCATTCACGGCGCCTCAGTGGGTGAACTGCTGGCGTGGGTGAAGGAAGACGAAAACCGCCGCAAGGGCGAAATGGTGCTGATTGTCGAAGGGCATAAGGCGCAGGAAGACGCGCTGCCAGCCGACGCGCTGCGCACGCTGGCGCTGCTGCAGGCGGAACTGCCGCTGAAGAAGGCCGCTGCGCTGGCGGCGGAAATTCACGGCGTGAAGAAAAATGCGCTGTATAAGCATGCGCTGGAGCAGCAGGGGGAGTAAGCCCCTGCCGCCTGTTTTGCCGGGTGGCGGCTGCGCCTAACCCGGCCTGCAGATCGTTATGCGTGTTTTAGCTAACTGGCACCGCCTCAAACACCAGCGTTTCCAGCGGCTGCAGCGTAATCACCACCGCGTTTTTATACTCCTCCGGTACGGTTGAATTACTGCCGTACACCGCTTTCAGACGAAACTGCGCCGCGTTCCCTGTCGGGATTTCAAAATCTTTTGTTAAATCCAGGTAGTAGCTTTGCGGCTTATCCGACGGGTTACGCAAGCCGAGAATCGCTTTGTCCTTGCTCCAGGATGCCCAGCCGTAAACCTGCAGCGCGGTTGGATCGCCACCAATCCAGTGTGTATCCACCAGCACGCCGGCGTTTTCCCGCGACCACTTCGCGGCCCGCGCCAGGGTGTCCCACTTCGCCTTATTCAGCATTGAAGGGGTGATATACAGCTCCTGCAGCTGGGTTCCGGTGGCGAAGTAGCTCCAGACCTGATCGGCAAAGTCGCTGTCCGTTTGCACCTTCTCCAGCCCGTAATAGGCGTTTTCCGCGCTAACGATCCCGTGGTACATCAGCGAGTTCAACGGGAACAGCGGCCCTTTGCGAACAATGGAGCGGTACGTTTCCGCATCGCGGTAGGTCATCCACTGCTGCACCGGCGTGCCGGGACCGTACAGGTTGATGTCATCGCCCTGGCGCCAGATGGAATCAGCGTAGAACAGCCAGGACGGGCTGGCGTTGGTACCTGTCGTCAGGTTAATAAACAGATTCGGGTTGGCGCTGCGCATGTTGTGCAGCAGAGCGATAGAGGCGTCAAAATCCGAGGCGAACGGGCTGCCCTTAATATGCGAATTGGCATTACCCATCCCGTCCAGCTTGAACGAGGTAATGTGCTCGTTTTTAATTAGCTTAACGATCTGCTCATTGAAGTTTTTAAAATAGTTTGGGCCTGACAGCGCCAGCTTCCCGTCTACCGTTTCGAAACCGTACTCTTTTGCATGCGAGACGCGAGTGTCGCGCGGTTTGTTATATCCACCCCACGGCGAGAGCCACAGTCCAACGGAGCTGTGCATGCTGTCAGCTTTTTCCCGAACTTTGCTAAAACCGTTGCTGAATGCCGGGCCAAACAGCCAGCGTCCGGTCAGGTCATCCCAGCCATCGTCAAGCAGGAACGCATCCAGCGCCACGCCGCGCCCGGTGATAAATTCCTTATTCCATTCATCCATCCGCCCCAGCACGTCCTGCTCGGAGTACGGGGTAAAGAAGCCGATATCCATCCAGCTGTTGTAGTGTAAATAAGGCTTATACGGACGCGGGCGGACGGCATCAATAAACTGGTTTACGCTGCGGCGCAGCTGGCTGGTCTCCGGGAAGGTGCCGAACCAGGTGGTAAAGCTGACCGGCGACTCTGGCTGAATCGGCGTTTTCAGCTCTACGTTGAGATTGGTGGTCGCTTCATAGGCGTAAGTGTTAACGATGGGCTTGTCCGGCAGAATAAAGAACGAGTCTGCGACGATCGGCGAGCTGTTAATCGCCCCGTCTACGTAAGGTGCCTGAGCCTGCTTTTTGGTCGGTAAGAAGGTAATTTTTGCCACGTCTCGCGGCTGACCAACGGCGGCAACGGTGTAGTCGATGCTGGCGTATTTCCCCTTCACCAGGTTCAGCTTCACCGTTACGTTAAAGTCCGGATGGGTGAAATCGATGACCAAGCCGCTGTCCTGCTTTTCGACATGCTTGATTTTAAAATCAGCGGTGTGGATTTTCGTCTCGTCCGGCAGCGTCAGAAAGAACAGCTCCTGCGGCGTGAGCGGATGGTTAGCCCTGGTGTCCTTAACCACTACCGTTGAGTTTGCATCATCAAATGACAGAGCAATATTGTCGTTACCGAGCGCGTAGTTCGCGGCCACCGCGCTATGGGAAACGCACATGGCCAGCACTGAGAGTGCGAGGATTTTTTTCATCAGCGTAAGCTCCTTTTTAATCAGGCTTCTGCCGGAAGCAGCAATCGGTTTGCCGAGCCGCAAACGGCGATCTTGCTTCTGACCACCTCTTTCATGGCGTCCATGCCGACCCGCATATAGAAGCGCGGATCGTTGCCCTGCGGGTTTTCGGCAAACCAGGCCTTAACCGCGTCAGAGAACGCAATTTTCAGCTCGGTCGCCACGTTGACTTTGCACACGCCCAGCTCGATGGTGCGGCGAACAAACTCATCCGGCACATCGCTCGCGCCGTGCAGCACCAGCGGCACGGTGACCACTTCGCGAATTTCCGCCAGCCGCTGGAAGTCGATTTTCGGGCGTTTGGTATACAGGCCGTGGGCGGTGCCGATGGCGACGGCGAGGCTGTCAACGCCGGTCAGTTCGACGAAGCGTTTTGCCTCCTGCGGATCGGTGAGGAATGCGCTTTCCGCGTCCACGCTCATGTCATCTTCCATGCCGCCCAGACGGCCCAGCTCGGCCTCGACGCTGCAGTCGTTGAGGTGGCAGAAATCGACCACCGACTTCACCAGCTTCACGTTTTGTTCAAACGGGTAGTGGCTGCCGTCGATCATCGCGCTGCGCACGCCCGCGTTGACCTTGCGGCGAATATCGTCCAGCGATTCGTGGTGATCGAGGTGCAGCGCCAGCGGCATGTCGTAGGTGTGGGAGTAGGCGCTGCACAGGGCGTAGATCTCTTCCAGCGCAATATGCTTAAAGGTGCCCGGCGTGCCCGCGAGGATCACCGGCGATCGCATTTCGCTGCACGCTTCGAGGATCGCCTGGATCGTCTCCGCGTTGTGGATGTTGAACGCCGGAACGGCGTAGCCTTTTGCCTGCGCGTCCTGCAGAAGATATTTCGTCGAGATAATACTCATAATCAGATCCTCTTAAGCCTGCCACGGATGAATAACGACGCCCTGCACCACGCGGTTGACCGTCCCGCTGGCCGATGGCGTATCGGGCGTAATGCCTGTGCTAAGCGACTGGGTGAGCGCAAAGACCTGGGCATACATCAGGAAGCAGAACGCCTGTTCCATATCGATAAACGGACGTGAAGGCGGCAGCAGAATGTGCGGACCCGCTTCAATGACCGGATCGTTTTCAGCGGCGATGGCGACGACGCGCAGGGCCTGGCGATCGCGGCGCAGTTCGGCCAGCAGATCCAGATCGTACTGACGCGTATATGGATGGCTGGAGATGAACACCACCACCAGCGTTTCATTGTCGACCAGCGACTTCGGCCCGTGACGGAAGCCCGTAGGAGAGTCGTAAAATGCAGCCAGCTTGCCCGCCGTCAGCTCCAGCACTTTCAGCGCCGATTCGCGCGCCGCTCCCTGCAGGCCGCCGCTTCCCAGATACACGATCCGTTTCCACGGTTCGCTGCCAAAGACGCCGTGGCTGAAATCCCCGAACGAGGCGAGGATCGCCTGGCAGCGATCGGCGACGTCGCGGAAGATGTGGCTATTGATCGTTTCCGGGGCGAACACGGCCAGACAGCTCGCCATCATGGTGGTGATGCTGCTGGTCATCGCGAACCCGCGATCGTGCGTTTCGGCAGGCATCAGCAGGGCAAAGGCGTTATCGCTGTCGACGGCGTTCTGGTACAGGCTCCCCGCCTCGTTGCAGGTAATGGACAGGTGGTAGCACTCCGGCACGAACTGGTTTGCCAGCTCAACGGCCGCGACGCTTTCCGGACTGTTGCCGGAGCGGGCAAACGAAACCAGCAGCAGCGGGTGCCCAGGGCTGAAGTAGTCCATCGGGTTCGTGACCAGATCGGTTGTCGGGACGGCGCTGAAGTTTTTCCCGGTGTGGCTTGAAAGCCATGGCGCAATGATATCGCCGATAAAGGCGGACGTACCCGCGCCGGTCAGGACGATCCGCAGATCGCGCTTGCGCAGCAGCGGCGTCAGGAAACTGTCGATCGAAGCACGCAGGTTATCGATGTTGTTGAGCGAGCGGATCCAGCTGGCAGGCTGCTGGCGGATCTCATCCTCGGTCCAGGTGCCGGTTGTGGTGGCGGTAGTGGTTTGTTGCATAACTCAGTCCTTAGTCGTGTGAATTCCACATCAGACGCTGGCAATCGTGTCGCTATCTTTCGTTTCGTTTCACTTGTTCACTTAAGCAGTTAAATAAAATCTATAGAAAAGAAATCGAAACTTCAATGAAAGAAAAGAAATAAAACGAAAAGTGTGATCGTGAAAGGAAAGGGAAAATTTAAGGAAAGGAAAAGAAAGGCCTTACGGTTTCAGGCCGTAAAGCCAAAAGGAGACACAATGAAAGGGCTAAAGGGGGAGAGCCTGGCCCTGAATCCAGATCCGCTGGAGGTGTAAACCCCCGTCCAGCGCAATAATATTGGCGCGTTTGCCCGGGGCTAAGGATCCAAGCTGATCGTCAACGCCCAGCAGCCGGGCAGGGTGCAGCGAGGCCATATGGATCGCCTCTTCGGCGGTGACGCCCGCGTACTCCACCATATTCCTGACCGCGGCATCCAGCGACAGCGTGCTGCCCGCCAGCCCGCCGGAGCCGGTTCGAACCACGCCGTTTTGCATCGTGACCTCTTCACCGCACAGGGTATACCGACCGTCGGGCATACCTGCCGCCTGCATGGCATCGGTAATCAGCACCACGCGATCCTGAGCGCAGCAGCAGCATAAACGCATCGCTCCCGGATGGACGTGGTGGCCGTCGGCAATCAGCTCCAGCCACGCCCGTTTGTCCGTCAGCCCTGCGCCGACCATGCCGGGCTCTCTGTGGTGCAAACCCGTCATACCGTTGTAGCAGTGCACCAGCCCGTCGGCACCCGCATCAAACGCGACGAGAGTTTGCCGGTACGTAGCAGCGCTGTGGCCCAGCATGACGCGGATACCGCGCTGTTTAAGATGATGAATCGCCTGCAGCGCGCCGGGTTTTTCCGGCGCGAGCGCCACCACCCGTAGCGTGCCCTGTGAAACGTCAATCAGCCTGTCCAGCTCGGCGATATCCAGTTCCCGGAATAGCTCGGGCGGATGCGCCCCTTTGTTCTGGGGCGTAAAGTACGGTCCTTCCAGATAACTGCCCAGGATCTGCGCGCCGGGTCCGCCGGACTGACTGCGCCGGGCGATACGCATCAGTGCGCTGTGGATGGCTTCCATCGGCGCGGTCACGGTGGTGGGCAGAAATGCGCCCACGCCTTCACGCGCTTTATGCATCGCCAGGGTGTCCAGCACGTCGGGCACATCATCCATGACGTCCACGCCCGCGCCGCCGTGGACGTGCGTATCGATATACGCCGGGCAAAGCAGCTCCGCATCGCGCGCCGTAACGCCCGCCGGGATGGGTTCAATCGCCGCAACCGCGCCGCTTTCAATGCGTAGCTGGTGGTCGTCCAGCCAGCCCTGTTCGGTAAGGATCCGTCGCGCGCGCAGCAACTGGCTCATATCCCTTCCTCAGCCGGAGCTTCCTCGCGACAGCGCCCCAGCTCGTCGACCAGGCTCGTCAGGCCGCGGTGCCCGCACTCCAGCGCCTGCAGACGAAACGCCTCGCTGCTTAATCCGTCGCGCTCCAGCACCATCTCCAGCAGCAACTGCAGGTTGGTGCCGGTGATGACTTCACTGCCCGGCCGTTGCATGGCGAGCGTCGATGCCACGCGAAACGGCGTGCCGCCGAGCAGGTCGGTGAGAAACACAATATCGTGCTCTGCATCGAGTTCACTCACTGCCTGCTCAAGCTGAGCGGTCAGCCGCGCGGTGGTGGAGGTTTCCGGAAAATCGATGGCAATAAACTGCGGCTGTTCGCCCAGGATCTGCTTCATCGCCTGCTCAAGTCCGCTGGCAAAACCGCCGTGACCCGTCAAAATAATGCCTAACATCGCGACCTCTTTGCTTTTACAGGAAGTGACAGAATTTACCGACAACGCCCAGCAGCACGGTGATACCGATCAGCCGCAGCGGGCTCCAGCCGCGGCGTACCAGCCAGAACATGGTCAGGGTGTAGACCAGCGGCAGGAACGCGGGCATCAGCTTGTCGATGACGTCGGCCTGCAGTTTGACGACCGCATCACCCGCCTTGATTTCGAGCGTGGTATTGAGGCGGACGTAGGTTGCCACCAGCGCGCCAATCACCGTCATCCCGACGATAGACGCCGCGTGGCCGACCTTTTTGGTGTTGGCTTTAATCAGCGGAATGGCCGCGACGCCCATCCGGTAAGCGTAGTGCGCCAGGCCAAAGCGCAGGCCGAGGTGTACCACGTTAAACAGCACGATAAAGACCACCGCGCCCAGAATCGAACCCTGCAGCGCCAGGCTGGCACCAATACCGCCGCAGATGGGCAGCAGGGTCAGCCAGAACATGGCGTCGCCAATACCGCCAAGCGGCGCGCCGACGGCAATTTTGGTGCTCTGGATGCTGTTCACATCCTGCTTGGAGCGCTCCATCGCCAGAATGATGCCGATAACAAAGGTCACCAGGAACGGGTGGGTGTTAAAGAAGCCCATATGGCCTTTCATCGCCCGCGCCAGGTCCCGCTTGTTGGTGTGGATCTTTTTCAACGCGGGCAGCAGCCCGTACAGCCAGCCGGAGGCCTGCATACGTTCGTAGTTAAACGAGGCCTGCAGCAGCATGGAACGCCAGGCCACGCGGTTGATATCCTTTTTCGTCAGCTCGGCACCGATGTTCTGGTCTTCGTAGACGTTTTCATTCACGCCGGTCAGCAGCGTCTCTTCGCTTTCAGACACGCCCGGCAGGGTGGTGTGGTTAGATGCCATCTTCGAATTCCTCTTTCTGAGCGGCGGGAGCCGTCGGTTCAGGTGATTTACGCATCAGGTCGATCAGCGCCATCGCCAGCGCGGCCGCCGCAATTGCCAGCACCGGAAGCTTGAGCCAGGCAGCGGCGACAAAACCGATAATGAAGTAAGGGATGTAGACGTTTTTCATCATGATCTTCAGCAGCACGGCGAAGCCGATGGCTGGCATGATGCCGCCCGCGACGCCGAGGCCGTCAATCAGACGCGCAGGCAGAACGTCAATGGCGGTTTTCGCATGTTCCGCACCGAAGTAGATTGGCAGGAACGCGCACAGAAAATAGAAGATGCCGAGCGCCAGCAGCGCAAGATAGTTAACCCGTTCAATTCCGTTGGTGTCTGCATTGGCCGCCATGCGATCGCAGCGCGACATGACGCCGGACATCACCGAGAAGAGGAACGTAATCCCCATCTGTACCGCAACGGCAAACGGCACGGCGACACCAACCGCGACTTCTGGCTTCACGCCGGTGCTGATGGCAAACGCGGTCCCCACGATGGTGCCGATAATGACGTTAGGCGGCTGGGCACCGGCGAGCGGGGCCAGCCCCATCCAGACCAGCTCTAACGTACCGCCGGTCAAAATGCCGGTGTGCAGATCGCCCAGAATCAGGCCGACCAGCGGCCCGAGCACCACCGGGCGGTGCATGTGCGTTAACCCGTTAAACATATCCAGACCGGCGATAAAGGCGAGTATGCCCAACCCCAGTGCCTGCAACAGACTGATTTCCATTGTGAATCCCTCAGAGCAGTTTAAAGAGATCCAAAGCAGTTTCTGTTGGAACGCCCTGAACGAAGCATTCCACACCGGCCGCTTTCAGGCCGTTGAACGCGTCAATATCGTTCGCGTCGACAGAGACCGTTTTGGCAATTTGTTGTTTGCCACTGGCGTAGTGCATATTTCCGACGTTAATACGGGTGATGGGTACGCCACCCTCGACCAGCTTCAGAAAATCGGCAGGTGATTTGCAGACCAGCAGGATTTTCTGGCGGTCAGCGGCGCGGTGAATGTTGTCGATGACCTTTTGCAGCGACCAGAAGCGCACGGCGATCCCTTCCGCGAGCACCATTTCCATCAGGTTCTGTTGAACCGGATCCTCAGCGACCTCGTCATTAGCGACCAGCACCAGGTTTGCCCCCGCAAACCCCACCCACTGCACGCCCACCTGACCGTGGATCAGGCGTTCGTCGATGCGGCATAAGACAATGTTTGGCATAGCGTTTTCCTCTTTTTTAATTATGCGTCTTGAGTCGTTACGCCTTCGCAGGCGGCGTGGTACTGCTGGAGTATGTCCTGAATGTGGTCGATGATGAGTTCCCGTGGCGTTGACTTGAGAGCGCCCTCGCGAACTTTGCTGTACTGCAGCGGCAGGTACTGGCTGATCAGCGGCAGGGGAACAGGCTCGTCTGCCAGGTTACGCACCAGCCGTGCAAAGGCGTCGTCGATCTGGCTGTCCGGCCAGTAGTAGCGCACGCGGTCAGAGTAGCTGTAGCCGCGCGCCAGGCGACGCGCGTTGCCGTCACCGTGGTAATGGCTTTGCCAGTATTCCGGGCGGTCGAGCATGACGTTTTCCAGCACGTGACGCAGGCCGGAGCTGGCTTTTGCCGGCAGCAGCTCCTCTTCAATGGCGGCCAGCGAGAACAGCGCCTCGCGCAGGGCGAAGGTCAGGGCGGGGCCAACTTTCAGAATGGCAAAGTGATCGTTAACCAGCTGGCGCAGCGCCTGCGGCGTCTGGTAGTCGGTGGAGTGCGCTTCAAACACCAGCGTATCGTAGGCTTCAACCATTTTGCTCAGGGCCACGGCTTTCTGCGGCTGATAGTCGCAGACGTGCGCGTGGTCGAACTCCACGCCAGGCTGGACCACCAGGCCAATAATGCGCGGCCAGATGTCGCTTAAGCCTTCCTTTTCGAACGCGTGGCGGTGCGCTTCAAGCGTGGCGCGGGCCGCGTCCGGCGTGGTGACGGCAAGTTCGGTGAGCGTCTCGTGCGCGCCACCGGGAACCGGCACTTCCGTGCCGATAACGTAGACCAGATCGGATTCACCAAACTGCTCGCGACAGGTCACTTCGGCAATCTTCGCCAGGCGTGCGGCGCGTCCGGCGACGATCGCGTCGGTCAGGGGAACCGGGTCGTCCTCGCAGGACATGCTGCAGTCGAGGTGGATCTTTTTGAATCCGGCGGAAACATAGCTTTTGATCAGATCGTCGGCATTTGCCATCGCCTGTTCCGCAGGGAGATTTTGCCAGCGGTTAGGGCCCAGATGATCGCCGCCGAGTATCAGCTGTGATGTCGGAAAACCGAGCGACTCGGCCAGCCGGCAGACAAACGCGTGAAAATCCGCAGGCGTCATGCCGGTATAGCCGCCAAATTGATCCACCTGGTTGGAGGTCGCCTCGATCAGCAGCGGCGTCTGATGCGAATGCGCATAACGAATTGCAGCTTCAAGTACCAGCGGATGTGCGGAGCAGACGGCATAGATCCCGTTCGAATTCCCTCGTTTATGTTGTTCCACCATTTCTGTCAGATGTTTCACTTTCCTCTCCATTTCGGATGGCAATGACACTTGTCTTTCGTTTTGTTTCATTTAATCCTGCATCATGGTGATATAAAAATAAAACGAAAGATAATAGTTTTCCGATCTGTTTCACAAAAGAAACATAATGAAAGGTTTCAGCGCAGTGTTGGCTTGCGTCTGTACGTAAGGCGGGACTTGCATTCCCGAAAAAGAAAGGCCTTAATAGGCAAAACGAAATGAAACGAAAGACTATTTATTAAGGAGCTCGTATGAGCAGCACCGATTCATCCGCGGAAAAGCGCATCACCGGCACCAGTGAAAGGCGAGAGCAGATCATTCAGCGGTTGCGGGCGCAGGGAAGCGTGCAGGTTAACGATCTGTCTCATCTGTACGGCGTATCGACGGTGACGATCCGCAACGACCTGGCGTTTCTGGAGAAGCAGGGTATTGCCGTTCGCGCCTACGGCGGGGCTTTGATTTGCGAAGGCAATGTACCGGGCGCTGAGCCTTCCGTGGAGGATAAAAGCTCGCTGAATACGGCGGTGAAGCGCAGTATCGCGCAGGCCGCTGCCGCGCTGGTTAAACCCGGGCACCGTATTATTCTGGACTCCGGCACCACGACGTATGAAATCGCCCGCATGCTGCGCCAGCACACGGACGTGATTGCGATGACCAACGGGATGAACGTGGCGAATGCGTTGCTGGAAGCGGAAGGGGTGGAATTGCTGATGACCGGCGGGCACCTGCGCCGTCAGTCGCAATCCTTCTACGGTGACCAGGCAGAACAGTCGCTACAGAATTACCATTTTGACCTGCTGTTCCTCGGCGTTGACGCCATCGATCTCGACCGTGGCGTAAGTACGCATAACGAAGACGAAGCACGACTGAACCGCAAAATGTGCGAGGTTGCGGAGCGTATTATCGTTGTCACGGACTCCAGCAAATTTAACCGCTCAAGCCTGCATAAAATCATTGATACGCAAAGGATTGATATGATTATTGTCGATGAAGGCATTCCGGCGGAGAGCCTGGACGGGCTGCGGAAAAGCGGGATTGAGGTGGTGCTGGTTTAAGGGGGCTTTCCCCTCTTCCTGTGGGCTGAGGGTTCCCCCCAAAATAATGCCAGCACGGACGACCCCCTCTCCCTGAGGGAGAGGGCTGGGGTGAGGGGAATATACGGCTCTGGTGGTCATTCCGTTCACTTTATGTTCCTTGCTACTCTGTAACGACATGACCTGTGAACGTGCCAGGGTGGCTCAGTCGCCACCACCCTGGCGACCCGGGCTCCCGGCGGTAAATCGCCGCTTCGCGGTGCCCTCGGCTTATTCCTTCCGGCTTGTCGGGTACGGGCGGAGGCAACGTCCATGTAAAGCCCGCCCTCTCGGCGCATCCCTGCGCCTCGCCCCGGCCTGCAGGAAACGCCTCAGCGATTTACAGCCGGACCAGGGCGTCGCTGTAAGTCATTCATTTTCCTGAAGCAACATTCATCGCTTCGGGTTGAGAAATTACTGGGGCTCCCTCTCTCACAGGGAGAGAGGACTGCTCGGTGCGGTTGGGAATATGAATCACGTCACCGGTGCCGGGTTGAACACCGCCAACTGATTATGTAATCCCCATTGATCCGAGAAGGTTTTCTTCCGCCCGCTGGCGACATCCAGAATGAAGTGGAACAGTTTCCAGCCCACGTCCTCAATGCTCTCTTCCCCGGTGGCGATAGTGCCCGCGTTGATATCCATTAAGTCATACCAGCGGTTTGCCAGCTCGGTGCGGGTCGCCATCTTGATCACCGGTACCGCCATCAGGCCGTACGGCGTGCCGCGCCCGGTGGTAAAGACCTGCACCGTAATGCCGGATGCCACTTGCTGCGTGCCGCAGACGAAATCGCTGGCCGGCGTTGCCGCGTAGATCAGGCCGCGTTTCGTCGGGCGCTGGCCCGGAGAGAGCACTTCCACAATCGCGCTCTGGCCGGATTTGGCAATCGACCCGAGGGCTTTTTCCACTACGTTGGCCAGGCCGCCTTTTTTGTTCCCCGGTGAGGGATTGGCACTGCGGTCGGTTTTGCCCATATCAAGATAGCTATCGTACCAGGCCATTTCCTCGAGCAGGCGCTTGCCGACCTCTTCATTAACGGCGCGTGGCGTGAGCAGATGGATGGCGTCACGCACTTCGGTCACCTCGGAGAACATCACCGTGGCGCCGCAGCGCACAAGCAGATCGGACGCATAGCCCACCGCCGGGTTGGCCGTCACGCCGGAGAAGGCATCGCTGCCGCCGCACTGTGTTCCCACTACCAAATCAGACGCCGGGCAGGTTTCGCGCTGGCGCTTGTTGAGCTTGTCCAGATGGCGTTCAGCCACCTGCAGGATATCGTCTACCATTGAGCGGAAACCCACGTGGCGTTCATCCTGCAGGCGCACGATGCTGGCCTCGTCTGCCGGAATGGCTTTCACATCTTCGGTGCCCTGCAGCAGGCGCTCTGGCTGCAATTTTTCACACCCCAGACCGATGACCATCACCTCGCCGCCAAAGTTTGGGTTCAGGGCGATATTGTGGATGGTACGGATAGGCACTATGGCAGCGGGGGCGTTAATCGCCACGCCGCAGCCGTAGAGGTGGTTCAGGCCAACCACGCCGTCGACGTTCGGGTATTTCGGCAGCAGATCGCGTTCGATGATTTTCACCACGTAATCCACTACGCCCGCCACGCAGTGCACGCTGGTGGTAATGCCGAGCAGATTCTTGGTGCCGACGCTGCCGTCCGCGTTGCGGTAGCCTTCGAAGGTATAGCCCTCCAGCGGAGGAAGCGGTTCCGGTACGCGAGTCGCCAGCGGAAGCGTGTTTAGCGGCGGCGCTTCCGGCAGCGCCACCAGCGACTCCTCAACCCAGCTCCCCTGTGGTATAGAGCGAACGGCATAGCCGATGACTTCACCGTAACGTACGATTTCGCTGTTAGCAGGGATATCCACCATGGCGACTTTATGTCCCTGCGGAATATGCTCAATCAGTTCCAGCCCGTCCGGGAAGCGGGTGCCCGCTTTTAAGCCATTGTCGTTGACAATAATCGCCACATTATCGGTGTCGTGGACTTTTATATAAAACGCCGTCGGCGATGCCTGTCGAATTTCAATGTCGGCCATTGTTCAATATTCTCCAGCAAAGTGTCTGATAATAAATTCAGCCAATTTTCAAATGGTAGAAATAAATACGCGGCTTTCAGAAATAAAGCATGTCAGCATAGGAGATATTAAAATGTGATCGCGATCGCTCCAGAACCAGTAATGCCTGATTCTGTGCATTAGCGCCCAGCGCCTTGTGCATATGCAAAAAAATTTATCGAAGTGTAACGCAATACTTGAGCATTAAAACAATGTGCGGTTGTGGATTGCGTTTTATACTGAATGACGATTTTATAACGCCAAAATACGTCAGAATAAGAAATATAATGCTGGTGCGGTGTCTGAATAAATAAAATGATGCTGATATAGGCTGCGAATTAAAAAGGTAAATACGATGAATAACGATATCTTCCCGAATAAATTTAAAGCGGCCCTCGCGGCACACCAGATTCAGATTGGCTGCTGGTCCGCGCTGGCAAACCCTATCAGCACCGAAGTGCTGGGCTTGGCCGGTTTTGACTGGCTGGTGCTGGACGGCGAACATGCGCCGAACGATATCAGCACCTTTATTCCGCAGCTGATGGCGCTGAAAGGCAGCCCCAGCGCCCCGGTAGTGCGCGTGCCCACCAACGAGCCGGTGATTATCAAGCGCCTGCTGGATATCGGTTTCTACAACTTCCTGATCCCGTTTGTGGAGACGGAAGAACAAGCGGCCCTGGCCGTAGCCTCAACGCGCTATCCGCCAGAAGGGATCCGCGGCGTTTCCGTTTCGCATCGCGCCAATATGTTTGGCACCGTGCCGGACTATTTCGCGCAGTCTAATAGCAACATCACCATTCTGGTTCAGATCGAGAGCCAGCAGGGCGTTGATAACGTCGACGCGATTGCCGCCACAAACGGCGTGGACGGGATCTTCGTCGGCCCAAGCGATCTGGCTGCCGCCTTTGGTCATCTGGGTAACGCCGGCCACCCTGACGTGCAGCGCGCGATCCAGCACATCTTTGCCCGCGCTAAAGCTCACGGCAAACCGTGCGGCATTCTGGCGCCGGTTGAGGCTGATGCCCGTCGCTATCTGGAGTGGGGAGCCACGTTTGTAGCCGTCGGCAGCGACCTCGGCGTATTCCGCTCGGCCACGCAGAAATTAGCCGACGCTTTTAAAAAATAACCATCATTGAGGAAACAGATTATGACGCTGAAAGTGGGTTTTATTGGCCTGGGCATTATGGGTAAACCAATGAGTAAGAACCTCATCAAAGCAGGTTACTCACTGGTGGTATCCGATCACAATCCGCAGGCCGTGGCAGAGGTGATAGCGGCTGGCGCTGAAACGGCCACCACCGCGAAGGCCATTGCCGAGCAGTGCGATGTCATCATCACCATGCTGCCAAACTCACCGCATGTTAAAGAAGTTGCGCTGGGTGAGAACGGCATTATCGACGGTGCGAAGCCGGGCCTGGTGTTGATTGATATGAGCTCTATTGCACCGCTCGCAAGCCGTGAAATCAGCGAGGCGTTAAAAGCGAAGGGCGTCGATATGCTGGATGCGCCGGTCAGCGGCGGTGAGCCGAAAGCGATCGACGGCACGCTGTCGGTGATGGTCGGCGGCGATAAAGCCATTTTCGATAGATACTACGACCTGATGAAAGCCATGGCGGGCTCCGTGGTGCATACCGGGGACATCGGGGCGGGTAATGTGACCAAGCTGGCAAACCAGGTGATTGTAGCGCTGAACATTGCCGCCATGTCCGAAGCGCTGACGCTGGCAACCAAAGCGGGCGTCAACCCGGATCTGGTCTATCAGGCCATTCGCGGTGGTCTGGCGGGCAGTACCGTGCTGGATGCCAAAGCGCCGATGGTCATGGATCGTAATTTCAAACCCGGTTTCCGCATCGACCTGCATATCAAAGATCTGGCGAACGCGCTGGATACGTCACACGGCGTGGGCGCACAGCTGCCGCTGACCGCGGCGGTCATGGAGATGATGCAGGCGCTGCGTGCCGATGGCCTGGGCACGGCCGATCACAGCGCGATTGCGTGCTACTACGAAAAACTGGCGAAGGTGGAAGTGGCGCGTTAATCACGCCTTGCCCACACCTGAGGGTGACAGCGGCGCGCAAACCCTCTATACTGCGCGCCGAAGCTGACCAGACAGTCGCCGCTTCGTCGTCGTCCCTTTCGGGGGAGACGGGCGGAGGGGAGGAAAGTCCGGGCTCCATAGGGCAGGGTGCCAGGTAACGCCTGGGGGGGAAACCCACGACCAGTGCAACAGAGAGCAAACCGCCGATGGCCCGCGCAAGCGGGATCAGGTAAGGGTGAAAGGGTGCGGTAAGAGCGCACCGCGCGGCTGGTAACAGTCCGTGGCACGGTAAACTCCACCCGGAGCAAGGCCAAATAGGGGTTCACATGGTACGGCCCGTACTGAACCCGGGTAGGCTGCTTGAGCCAGTGAGCGATTGCTGGCCTAGATGAATGACTGTCCACGACAGAACCCGGCTTATCGGTCAGCTTCAACTTCTTAGAAAACCCCGCTTCGGCGGGGTTTTTGCTTTCCAGGTGATGCTGGATGGGTAAGCGCAGCGCCGGACAAACGACATCAATTCTCATATTTGCGACATTAAGCACATTTCACTGCTTTTGTGCCTTTCGTATCGATCCTGTACCTGTATACGATCGCCATCACAAAATTTCGCGCTAAAAAACACACGATTTTTAGTATTGATAATTTGTTATGTTTGTTACTTTTATGATCGCGAATCTTTTCTCGTTTGATATGCATATATTGAAATCAAATACATTTCTCCCGTGAATATGTGACGAATTCCACTCTTTTCCGCAGACCTGAAAATTTGCATCGGAAAAATTTAATAAATTGAAAGAATGTTTCAAACAAATAGCGGTTATTTATTGGTCTTTAATTGCCTGAAAGATCGTCTTTATTGATTTTTTTAACGCTGAGAAATTTATCAAGGTTATCGCCATAAAATAAATTTATTACTACTGCTTTTATTGATCGATATCAGCGTAATGGTGTGGTTGTATTTATTCATACTATTGATAATAAAGGTGTTTTTTGGTGTTCGTTGATCCTGTGTAGCGTGCGGAAAAGCAAATTGTGAGTGACAGCACATACCCCCTTAAACACTATTAGGTAGAATCCGCTCCGTCATAGGGAAATAAGCGCAGAATATTATGAACACTATTATTCTACCGAAAACACAGCACCTCGTGGTATTTCAGGAAGTCATTAAGAGTGGCTCCATAGGTTCTGCAGCAAGACAGCTTGGCCTGACGCAACCCGCCGTCAGCAAAATCATCAGCGATATTGAGTCCTACTTCGGCGTGGAAGTGATGGTGCGTAAAAACACCGGCGTAAAACTCACTGCCGCGGGCCATGTCCTGCTCTCGTACTCAGAGTCGATCACCCGCGAAATGAAAAACATGGTGAGTGAGATTAACAGCCTGAGTTTCAGCACCGTCATGGACGTCTCCTTTGGCTACCCGTCGCTGATCGGCTTTACCTTCCTGTCCGAGATGATCAAAAAATTCAAGGAAGTGTTCCCGAAAGCACGCGTCTCGATGTATGAAGCCCAGCTCTCATCTTTCCTTCCGGCCATTCGCGACGGTCGTCTGGATTTCGCTATTGGCACGCTAAGCGATGAAATGCTGCTGCAGGATCTGCACGTCGAACCGCTGTTTGAGTCCGAGTTTGTGCTGGTCGCCAGCAAAACGCGAACGTGCACCGGCCCGACGACACTGGCATCGCTCACGCACGAGCAGTGGGTGATGCCGCAAACCGATATGGGCTACTACAAAGAACTTCTTACTACTCTGCAAGACAACCACATCAGCATCGAAAACATCGTCCAGACCGATTCCGTCGTCACCATTTATAACCTCGTGCTGAATGCCGATTATCTGACGGTCATTCCCCGCGACATGATTGCCCCGTTCGGTTCCGACCAGTTTATTGTGCTGCCCGTGGAAGATGAATTACCCGTGGCGCGTTATGCCGCCGTGTGGTCAAAAAATTACAGGATTAAAAAATCGGCGTCAGTATTAGTTGAGCTGGCAAAACAGTATTCGTCGATGAATATCGAAAGACGACGATGAATAATAAGTAATTATTTTAAAAACACCCAGAGCTTATCTCTGTAACGCTCTGATACCCTGACTTTGCCTGAAAAGAATGAATTATTATAACGAGGATATTATGCATATTACCTACGATCTCCCGGTAACGATTGAAGATATTCAGGACGCCAGAAAACGACTGGCAGGAAAAATATATAAAACCGGTATGCCGCGCTCGAATTATCTTAGCGAACGCTGCAAGGGCGAAATATACCTGAAGTTTGAGAACATGCAGCGTACCGGCTCGTTTAAGATCCGCGGCGCGTTTAACAAATTAAGCTCGCTGACCGACGCTGAAAAACGCAAAGGCGTTGTCGCCTGCTCCGCAGGGAACCACGCGCAGGGTGTGTCCCTCTCCTGCGCGATGCTCGGCATCGACGGCAAAGTGGTGATGCCGATGGGCGCGCCGAAGTCTAAAGTGGCCGCGACTCGCGACTACTCGGCGGAAGTTGTGCTGCACGGCGAGAACTTCAACGACACCATTGCCAAAGTCAGCGAAATCGTCGAGATGGAAGGGCGTATTTTTATTCCGCCATACGATGATGCCAAAGTGATCGCCGGGCAGGGCACCATCGGTCTGGAAATTCTCGAAGATTTATACGACGTGGATAACGTTATTGTGCCTATCGGCGGCGGCGGTTTAATTGCCGGGATTGCGACGGCAATTAAATCCATCAACCCCACCATTAATATCATCGGCGTGCAGTCAGAAAATGTTCACGGCATGGCGGCATCGTATCAGGCCGGAGAAATAATGAGCCATCGCGTTACCGGCACGCTGGCCGACGGCTGTGATGTTTCTCGCCCCGGTAATTTACCGTTCGAAATTGTTCGCGAGCTGGTTGATGACATTGTGCTGGTCAGCGAAGACAACATTCGCGACAGCATGATCGCGCTTATTCAGCGTAATAAAGTGGTGACGGAAGGTGCCGGCGCGCTGGCCTGTGCCGCGTTATTAAGCGGCAAGCTCGATCGCTATATTCAGGGTCGTAAAACCGTCTGCATTATTTCCGGCGGCAATATCGATCTCTCCCGTGTTTCCCAAATTACCGGCTTCGTTGACGCATAAAGGTGACCTATGAGCAACACAGAAAGCATTATCGTTGGCCAGACAAAAACGTCCTCCTGGCGTAAGTCTGATACCACCTGGACGCTTGGCCTGTTTGGTACCGCCATTGGCGCAGGCGTGCTGTTCTTCCCCATTCGCGCAGGTTTTGGTGGATTGATCCCTATCCTGCTGATGCTGGTTCTCGCGTTCCCGATTGCGTTTTACTGCCACCGCGCGCTGGCGCGTTTGTGCCTCTCCGGCAGCAACGTCTCGGGCAACATCACCGAAACGGTGGAAGAGCACTTTGGAAAAACCGGCGGGGTGGTGATCACCTTCCTCTACTTCTTCGCTATTTGCCCGCTGCTGTGGATTTACGGCGTCACCATTACCAACACCTTTATGACCTTCTGGGAAAACCAGCTCCAGCTACCTGCGCTGAACCGCGGCGTGGTGGCGCTGTTCCTGCTGCTGCTGATGGCCTTTGTTATCTGGTTTGGTAAAGACCTGATGGTGAAGGTCATGAGCTTCCTGGTGTTCCCGTTTATCGCCAGCCTGGTGCTGATTTCCCTGTCGCTGATCCCTTACTGGAACTCGGCGGTGATTGACCAGGTCAACCTGAGCGATATCGCCTTCACCGGTCATGACGGCATTCTGGTCACGGTGTGGCTGGGTATCTCCATCATGGTCTTCTCCTTCAACTTCTCGCCTATCGTCTCCTCGTTTGTGGTCTCCAAGCGCGAAGAGTACGAGCCGGAGTTCGGTAAAGAATTCACCGAGCAGAAATGTTCCAAAATCATCGTCGCGCCAGCCTGCTGATGGTGGCCGTGGTGATGTTCTTCGCCTTTAGCTGCCTGTTTACGCTCTCTCCGCAGAACATGGCGGACGCTAAGGCGCAGAACATTCCGGTGCTCTCTTACCTGGCGAACCACTTTGCGTCAATGTCAGGAACCAAATCGACGTTCGCGACGGTACTGGAATACGGTGCCTCCATCATCGCGCTGGTCGCTATCTTCAAATCCTTCTTCGGTCATTACCTGGGCACGCTGGAAGGGCTGAACGGCCTGATCCTCAAGTTCGGCTACAAGGGCGATAAGAAGAAAGTCTCCGTTGGCAAGCTGAACACCATCAGCATGGTGTTCATCATGGGCTCCACCTGGGTTGTGGCCTACGCCAACCCGAACATTCTGGACCTTATTGAAGCCATGGGCGCACCAATCATCGCCTCTCTGCTGTGCCTGCTGCCGATGTATGCCATCCGCAAAGCACCGGCGCTGGCGAAGTACAAAGGGCGTACCGAGAACATTTTCGTTACCGCGGTCGGGCTGCTGACCATTCTGAATATCGTTTACAAACTGTTCTAACCCATTGCTCAGGAAGAGCGGAGTCACATGATGATTGAGTTTCCGGTTGTACTGGTTATTAACTGCGGATCGTCCTCTGTTAAGTTTTCGGTGCTCGACGCCAGCAGCTGCGATGCCCTGATGACGGGCATTGCAGATGGGATCAACACCGAGAAGGCCTTTATTTCCGTGAACGGGGGTGAGCCAGCCAGACTGGCTCACCAGGACTACGAAGGGGCGCTGGCTGCCATCGCCCTGGAGCTGGAGAAGCGTAACCTGATGAGCAGCGTGGCCTTAATTGGCCACCGCATTGCGCACGGGGGAAATCTCTTCAGCGAGTCGACCCTGATCACGGAAGAGGCGATCGCGCAGATCCGACAGGTTTCCCCGCTGGCGCCACTGCATAACTACGCCAACCTGAGCGGCGTGGAAGCCGCAGAGCGTCTGTTCCCGGGCGTGCAGCAGGTGGCGGTATTTGATACCAGCTTCCACCAGACGCTGCCGCCGCAGGCGTATCTGTACGGATTGCCGTACCGCTATTTTGAAGAGCTGGGCGTGCGCCGCTACGGCTTCCACGGCACCTCTCACCGCTACGTAGCCGCGCAGGCGCATACGCTTCTCGGGCTGTCCCCCGATGACAGCGGCCTGGTGATTGCCCATCTCGGCAACGGAGCCTCCATCTGCGCGGTGCGCAACGGCGAAAGCGTCGACACCTCGATGGGGATGACGCCGCTGGAAGGGCTGGTAATGGGGACGCGCTGCGGCGATGTGGACTTCGGCGCGATGGCGTGGATTGCCCAGCAGACTGGCCAGTCGTTCGAGGATCTGGAGCGCGTGGTCAATAAAGAGTCCGGGCTGCTGGGGATCTCCGGCATCTCCTCCGATTTACGCGCGCTGGAGAAAGCCTGGCACGAAGGCAACGAGCGGGCGCAGTTGGCTATCCATACCTTCGTGCACCGCATTGCGCGGCATATCGCCGGGCACGCGGCGTCGCTGCACCGCCTGGATGGGGTGGTCTTTACCGGCGGTATTGGCGAAAACTCGAAGCTTGTCCGCGCGCTGGTGGCGGAACATCTGAAAGTCTTCGGCATCATCCTCGACGACGACAAAAATGCCCTGCCGGGCAGCGCGGGTGAGCGCGTGATTTCCACCGAATCGTCCCGCGTGGCCTGCGCGGTTATCCCTACCAACGAAGAAAAAATGATCGCGCTGGACGCCCTCCGTCTTGGAAAGGTTACCCCGGCCGCGGCTTACGCCTGATAAAGCGAGAAACACATGAAAGTAACAATCGATACGGGCGTCGCGCCCTACAGCGACGCATGGGCCGGGTTTCGCGGTGAAGAATGGAAAAACGCCGTCAACGTCCGCGATTTTATTCAGCATAACTACACCCCTTATGAAGGCGATGAAGCTTTCCTCGCGCAGGCGACGCCAGCAACGACGGCGCTGTGGCAGAAGGTAATGGTCGGCATTCGCCAGGAGAATGCCACCCACGCCCCGGTGGATTTTGACACCAACATTGCCACCACCATTACGGCCCACGGGCCGGGCTATATCGACCAGGATCTGGAGACGATCGTCGGCCTGCAAACCGATAAGCCGCTCAAGCGCGCGCTGCATCCGTATGGCGGGATCAACATGATCCGCAGCTCGTTCGAAGCCTATGGCCGGGAGATGGATCCGCAGTTCGAATACCTGTTTACCGACCTGCGCAAAACCCACAACCAGGGCGTGTTTGACGTCTACTCCCCGGAGATGATGCGCTGCCGTAAATCCGGCGTGCTGACCGGTCTGCCGGACGGCTACGGGCGCGGACGCATCATCGGTGACTATCGCCGCGTGGCGCTGTACGGGATCGCTTATCTGGTGCGCGAGCGCGAACTTCAGTTTGCCGATCTGCAGGGCAGGCTGGAGCGCGGTGAAGATCTGGAGGCGACGATCCGCCTGCGTGAAGAGCTGGCGGAGCACAGGCGCGCGCTGCTGCAGATCCAGCAGATGGCGGCGAACTACGGCTTTGATATCTCACGTCCGGCGATGAACGCCCAGGAAGCGGTGCAGTGGGTCTATTTTGCCTACCTTGCAGCGGTGAAATCCCAGAACGGCGGGGCGATGTCGCTGGGGCGCACGGCCTCGTTCCTCGATATCTACATTGAACGCGACATGCAGGCGGGGCGCCTGAATGAAGTCCAGGCGCAGGAGCTGATCGACCACTTCATCATGAAGATCCGCATGGTGCGCTTCCTGCGCACGCCGGAGTTCGACACGCTCTTCTCCGGCGATCCGATCTGGGCGACGGAAGTGATCGGCGGCATGGGGCTGGACGGGCGCACGCTGGTGACCAAAAATAGCTTCCGCTATCTTCATACCCTGCACACCATGGGGCCTGCGCCGGAGCCGAACCTGACGATCCTCTGGTCTGAACAACTGCCGATCGCGTTCAAGAAATACGCCGCTCAGGTGTCGATCGTCACCTCTTCGCTGCAGTATGAGAACGACGATTTGATGCGTGCGGACTTCAACAGCGACGACTACGCCATTGCCTGCTGCGTCAGCCCGATGGTGATCGGCAAGCAGATGCAGTTCTTTGGCGCGCGCGCCAACCTCGCCAAAACGCTGCTGTACGCGATCAACGGCGGGGTGGACGAGAAGCTGAAGATCCAGGTCGGCCCGAAAACCGAGCCGCTGCTGGACGACGTGCTGGATTACGACACCGTGATGGCGAGCCTCGATCACTTTATGGACTGGCTGGCGGTGCAGTACATCAGCGCCCTGAACCTCATTCACTACATGCATGATAAGTACAGCTACGAAGCCTCGCTGATGGCGCTGCATGACCGCGACGTCTATCGCACCATGGCCTGCGGAATTGCCGGGCTGTCGGTGGCGGCGGATTCCCTGTCGGCCATTAAATACGCCACGGTGAAGCCGGTGCGCGACCATACCGGACTGGCGGTCGATTTTGTGATTGAAGGGGACTATCCGCAGTACGGCAACAACGACGACCGCGTGGACAGCATCGCCTGCGACCTGGTGGAGCGCTTTATGAAGAAAATTCAGGCGTTGCCAACCTACCGCAACGCGGTGGCAACCCAGTCGATCCTGACCATCACCTCCAACGTGGTATACGGCCAGAAGACCGGGAACACGCCGGACGGACGCCGCGGCGGCACGCCGTTTGCGCCAGGTGCGAATCCGATGCACGGCCGCGACAGAAAAGGGGCGGTAGCCTCGCTAACGTCGGTGGCCAAGCTGCCGTTCACCTATGCGAAAGACGGGATCTCCTACACCTTCTCCATCGTGCCGCAGGCGCTGGGCAAGGACGAGCTGGTGCGCAAAACCAACCTGGTGGGGCTGCTGGATGGGTACTTCCATCACGAAGCGTCCATTGAGGGCGGGCAGCATCTGAACGTCAACGTCATGAACCGGGAAATGCTCCTCGATGCCATTGCGCATCCCGAGAATTACCCGAACCTGACGATCCGCGTTTCAGGCTATGCGGTGCGTTTTAATGCGCTGACGCGCGAGCAGCAGCAGGATGTGATTTCGAGGACGTTTACGCAATCAATCTGACGACATTCAGGTCTCATGCCCCCTCAACCCTGGGGGCGTTTTTTTGCCCGCTAAACATACAAAATTGTTTATATAATTACTCACACATATTCATCCGCTCTTGAAAAACAATACGCCTGCTTTTCCCTATCACAGCATGTAAGGACAGTAAGATGATGAAAATGACCCGTATTGCGCTGGTCGCCGCCTCGCTGGCAGTGTGCAGTTTTACGGTACAGGCCGCGAACGTTGAGGCTGCCCCGTCTCCCTCGCAGGATCCGCTGGTACAGCACCTGAAGCTCAGCAATGAGCAGGTTAAAAAGATTGAAGATCTGCATAAGCAGCTGGAACAAAATGTCAGCAAGATCCCGATGACGGGAGTGAAGGACGGCGCGCTGATCGACATGTTCCAGGCGGGTAAATGGGACGAAAGCACGGTGAAAAGCCAGCTTGCTGCCTTTAGCAAAATTGAAGAGCAGACCCGCTATTACCGCGTGAAATATTACTTCGACGTCAGCCAGGTGTTGACGCCGGAACAGCGTAAGCAGATTAGAACCGATATGGCTAACGCGCTGGCAGAGTGATTTCGTACGTTGCATACGGCGCCGGATGATTATGCCGTGGCTCGATCGGTTCCCTCTCCCATTGGGAGAGGGTAAGAGTGTGAGTATTTTCTAAACAGGCAAATCAATCAGCAGCGCGCGAAGCGGCGTATCCGCCACCAGGGTTATATTCGCTTCATCACGAATAAACGCCCCGTCGCCGCAGGTGAGCGCTTCTTTCTCTTCCGTGTGCGTCACCGCATGTACCGTACCGTGAATAGACTGTAAATAGGCGCGCGGACCATGAAGCTGGAAGCTCGCCTGTTCACCTTTCTTCAGTTCGATATGGTGCAGCCACACCTGCTGGCGCAGCTGCAGGCTACCTTTACTGCCGTCCGGCGATGCAATCAGCTGCTGCTTATCGCCCGTTAAATCTAACTTCTGCACCAGCGGATTTTCCCGCTCGGGGCAGGCGTCCAGCCACAGCTGCATACGGGTCAGCGTTTTATCTTTGCTGAGGTTATGCTCGCTGTAGCTGATGCCCGGCTGCGTGGAAATTAACAACGCTTCGCCAGCCTTTGCCTGGACATGATTGCCCTCGCTATCGCGGTATTCTGCCTCGCCTTCCAGGATCAGGTTCAGGATATCGACTTTCGGGTACGTACGCGGCTGGAAGGAGGCGCCCGGGGCGAGCACTTCCTGATTCAACACGCGCAGTGAAGCGTAACCGAGGAGTTTAGGGTCAAAGTAGTGTCCAAAGGAAAAGGTGTAGCGGGCCTGCAGCCAACCGAAATCGGCTTGTCCGCACTGTTTAGCTGTTCTTGTCGTAATCATAAACTTGACCTCTCTTTACACTAAAACAATGGTAAAGGTATGGACGCTGCATTGTTAGCCAGATATTCTGCCCGGTATGTTCAAATTTCCTGAATGAGAACGAGATGGCTAAAGAGAGAGCATTGACGCTTGAGGCGCTTCGCGTCATGGACGCGATTGACCGGCGCGGCAGTTTTGCGGCGGCGGCAGATGAGCTGGGGCGCGTTCCGTCTGCGCTAAGCTACACCATGCAGAAGCTGGAGGAAGAGCTGGACGTGGTGCTGTTTGACCGCTCCGGTCATCGAACAAAATTCACCAACGTGGGGCGAATGCTGCTGGAGCGCGGCCGCGTGCTGCTGGAAGCGGCGGACAAGCTCACGACGGACGCCGAAGCGCTGGCGCGCGGCTGGGAAACCCATCTGACGTTAGTTACCGAAGCGCTGGTGCCGACTGAAGCGCTGTTCCCGCTGGTGGACCGCCTGGCGGCGAAGGCCAATACGCAGCTGTCAATCATCACCGAGGTGCTGGCAGGCGCGTGGGAACGTCTGGAGACGGGCAGGGCGGATATTGTGATTGCGCCGGACATGCACTTCCGTTCCTCATCGGAAATCAACTCGCGCAAGCTCTACAGCGTGATGAACGTCTATGTTGCCGCACCCAATCACCCGATTCACCAGGAGCCGGAGCCGCTCTCTGAAGTGACGCGCGTGAAGTATCGCGGCGTGGCGGTAGCGGATACCGCGCGCGAGCGTCCGGTGCTGACGGTGCAGCTGTTGGATAAGCAGCCACGCCTGACGGTGACCTCGCTGGAAGACAAACGGCAGGCGCTATTGGCTGGTCTGGGCGTGGCGACGATGCCGTACCCGTTTGTGGAGAACGATATTGCGGAAGGGCGACTGCGCGTTGTCAGCCCGGAATACACCAGCGAAGTGGATATCATTATGGCGTGGCGCCGCGACAGCATGGGCGAAGCCAAATCCTGGTGTCTACGCGAAATTCCGAAGCTTTTTGCCCACCACAATAAATAAGGATATAGGCCCGGATCGCTGTGCGCCACCGGGCCATTATTTATGCGTCGAGCTTCGGATCCGGACCAAAGCGGTTCTCGCCCGGCGTGCCGCTCTGGCAGTTGAAAATCAAAATCACGATCCAGCCAACAAGCGGGATCAGCAGCAGCAGTAACCACCACGCTGAACGATCGGTGTCGTGCAGCCGACGGAACAGTACCGCCCACGATGGTAGCAGGACTAACAGGCCATAAATGGTGGTCAGTACGCCTTCACCGCCAGCCCGCTCCCAGCCAAGAATTTTATCCACGATGCCCAGCACCATAATCAGGACGAAGTTCACCAGAACGAACATCCAGTACTCTTTGCGGCGGGCACGGCCACCAAATCCAATGTAGTTACGCAGTACTTTTAAATACCAGTCCATTTTTCCTTGCCTCATTAGTCAGTCAATCACTTGTTTTCTAAGCGATCGAGGTAAGGATAGATGGAGATTGTGAATTAAAAAAGGGCATCCATCGATGCCCTTAATATTTATCCAAAACGCACGTCGCGCCCGTGCGGTTCTTCCAGGTTCTGCCACGGGCCGATGGAGATAATACCCGTCGGGTTGATGGTCTTGTGGCTGCGGAAATAGTGGGTGCGAATATGGTCGAAGTCGACCGTGTCGGCAATACCCGGCATCTGGTAGATGTCGCGCAGAAAACCATGCAGGTTCAGGTAGTCGCTGATGCGGTGCTTGTCGCACTTAAAGTGGGTGACATAGACCGGATCGAAGCGAACCAGCGTGGTCCACAGGCGAATGTCCGCTTCCGTCAGGCGATCGCCCGTCAGGTAGCGATGCTGGCCCAGGATCTGCTCCAGACGCTCAAGTGATTCAAACACCTTTCCGACCGCTTCGTCATACGCTTCCTGGCTGGTGGCGAAACCGGCCTTGTAGACACCGTTGTTGACGTTGTCGTAAATCCAGCTGTTCAGCTCGTCAATTTTCTCACGCAGCTCAGCCGGATAGTAATCTCCGGCACGGGCGCCGTGCGCGTCAAAGGCGGTATTGAACATGCGGATGATTTCCGCAGACTCATTGCTGACAATCGTCTGGTTTTTCTTGTCCCACAGCACCGGCACGGTAACGCGCCCGGTGTAGTGAGGATCGGCGCGCAGATAGAGCTGGTAAAGGAAATCGTGGTGGTAAAGATCGTCGCCGGTCGCCGCGGGGAAATCACTGTCAAACGTCCAGCCGTTTTCCAGCATCAGCGGGTTCACGACCGAAACCGGAATTAAGGATTCGAGACCTTTAAGCTTGCGCACAATCAGCGTGCGGTGTGCCCACGGGCAGGCAAGCGAAACATAAAGATGATAACGGTCTTTCTCAGCCGCGAAGCCGCCTTCGCCGCTTGGGCCGGGCGCGCCGTCGGCGGTCAGCCAGTTACGGAAGGCCGAAACTGAGCGCTTGAAGCGACCTCCGGTGGATTTGGTGTCATACCAGACATCCTGCCATACGCCGTCTACGAGTTGTCCCATTTTTTCTCCTCCGTCAGATAGCAAAAGCGAGGAGATGTCTCCTCGCTTTGTGTTTATTCAGTATAGCGTGCTTACCATTTCTTATTCAGAACGCGGTCGATGCTGTATGCACCCGGGCCGGTGACGGCCAGCAGCAGGAAGCCACCCGCGATGGTCAGGTTTTTCATGAACATCAGAGAGTTCACGCCTTCCGCAAAGTTGCTGTGGAAGATGAACGCTGTCAGCACGGTGAAGCCTGCGGTAAACAGCGCGGTGGTACGGGTCAGGAAGCCGAACAGTACCGCCAGGCCGCCGCCGAACTCAAGAAGAATGGTCAGCGGCAGCAGGAACCCCGGAACGCCCATGGCTTCCATATACTGCTGGGTGCCCGCATAACCGGTGATTTTTCCCCAACCTGCCACGATGAACAGAATTGGCATCAGAATACGCGCGACCAGTACACCAACATCTTCTAATTTTTTCATTTTACTCTCCAGGAAACCACATGAGCGGCTGAACATTATTTGTCTGCAATTCCGGGTAGATACCGCGTCGTTGCTGTCGATAGAGAGGATAATAAACGGGGCGGGTGGTAATTGTTAGCAAGGAAAACTGTCAATCTTCTTCAAAGATATTGAGTAAGGGGACGTGCGCGCTGGTGCCTCACCCCAACCCTCTCCCACGGGGAGAGGGCGCAAAAACAAAAAACGGTAACCTGGGTTACCGTTTTGCTTTTATCACCGCAGCTGCTGCTGCCGCAAAGTGGCTTTCACCAGACGCCAGGCGCTCCAGGCACCGAATCCACGACGTGCCCAGCGGATGAGCATATTTGGATGACGAACCGTCCAGATAGCCATCACGCTGCTGCCGACCAGCGCCCATGAGCGCAGGCTCAGGAAGGTGTTCCAGCCGCGGTCAAACCGTCGCGTCGCGTCAATCCAGTCGCGGCGGCTGGCAGACAGATCCAGCCGTTGCTGCTGGATCTGGCTTAACAGGTACGCTTTTCGCTTCTGACGTTCCGCTTTATCGCTCACGGCTTGTCATCCTCCAGCAGAGCGCGATCGTTCGCCAGCTCCTGACGCGTATGGCGCAGGAAAGTGGACTTGCGCGCTTTACGCAGCGTCCAGATACCGCCTATCAACGCGGCGACCAGCAGAACGACGGTGGTGGCAATCATCGCGTTAAGACGATACTGCGGATCGATGGCCCAGATGATTAACACCATCAGGCTCATCAGACCAAATGCGGCGAAGAGCATGGTCAGCCCGAGCATCAGCAGCATCTGGAAGAGGTTCGCTTTCTCCTCTTCCAGCTCGACCACTGCCAGCCGGACGCGCGTTTCGGCAATCCCGACCAGCGTCGTTAAAATACGCTGGCCGATGCCGAGGACGTTGTTAGCAGGCCCTTGTGCGTGACGAGGATCTTCCATATCAACGACGCGTCAGAAGGACACCCAGTACCACACCCACTGCGGCACCAATCCCTACACCCGTCCATGGATTATCACGCACATATTCGTCCGCGCGGGCAGCCGCTTCGCGGGTCTGTTTCGCCAGCGCATCACCGGTTTCACCCAGGCGATAGCGGCTCTCTTTCAGCGCTTGCTCCGCCTTGCTGCGCAGCTTGCTGACCTCTTCTTTTGACTTGTCAGCAGAGGAGTTCAGCACCTCTTCAAGGGTATCGGCCAGGGATTTCAGTTCAGCGCGCAGATGTTCAGACGTCGTATCTTTTGACATGATTCTCTCTCCTGTTGAGATTTCCGTTAACTCAATAATCGCGAGCTTCCAGCGCTTTCAGGTCATCCTGCGCTTCTTTCAACTTCTTCTCGCGCTTGGCAATTTTTTCCGCATCTCCTTTCTCTTTCGCTTCCTGCAGGTCGCGACGGCGCTCGGCTATCTCGTCCTTCTGTTCAGCGATTTTCTTCTTGTGGTCGGCACGAAGCTTGCTGTCTGAACAGTTCGCTTTCACTTCGCTCAGCGCTTTTTTAAGACCATCAACACGGTGCTGATTGTTATGCTTTTCGGCATAACCGATCTCACGCTGAATATCCTGTTCTTTCTCCTGACAGAGAGAGTTTGCGAAGGATGCTGTGCTTAAAGAAAAAAGGGCCAGAGCCAGAGTCATGCGGAATTTCATTATCGAAACCTTCCATTGTGTTGCGGCGTTTGCCGCTATCCAAAGTTATGCGGAGTACATTGAGGGGTGCTCCGCGTACTTAAGCATAGTAAGTAAACGGGGGATTCACCAAAGTGAGTGAAAAGATTCGGAATCCTGGAAGTTATCCAAACCGATGCGACGTATCGCGAATCAATGACAGCCAGGCTGCAGGCTGGCTGTCATCTTCCTGCTGGGCAATGATATACCCGTGCGGCAGCGTACGATCGAGAACCACTTTCGCGGCGGCACTTTGCGCACGGGAATCAAACTTGATCAGTAAAACATCGTCCTGCGGGGTAATGCTCTTAAAGCGGATCCCGTTCGCATCCAGATGATGCCAGACAGAAAAACCGTCAGGCACGCTGGCGCCCTGGTTTACCGGGCGGATGGCCAGCGTCGATTCCTGATGCGAAAGCGCACTCCATGCCAGCAGCATGGCGCTGAGGACGATCAGCGTAATCACGGCAACGGCAAAACGGCGCAGGGCGAGCGGTGAGATAACCATCGTTAGCCTCTGGCTCCGTATTTCTTCTTCCACAGGACAACCAGTGAGCCAATCAGGCCGAAGACCAGCAGAACCACAGGAAGCAGCATCAGGCAGGACATCAGCTGGTCTTCATATTTCATAAAGACCGGCGTTTTACCCAGCGCATAGCCCAGCGTCGTCAGAATAAGCACCCATAGCAGGCCGCTCATCCAGTTAAAGAACTGGAAGCGCGCGCTGCTCAACCCCGACAGACCGGCAATGGTCGGCAGCAGGGTGCGAACAAAGGCGATAAAGCGGCCAATCAGCAGCGCGGAAAGCCCGTGCTTATGGAAAAGATGGTGCGCCCGCTGGTGATAATGAGCAGGCAGATGCGAGAGCCAGTTCTGGACGATCCGGGTATTGCCCAGCCATCTTCCCTGGATATAGCTCACCCAGCAGCCGAGGCTGGCCGCCACGGTCAGTAATAAAATGGTGTGTGGAAACGCCATCGCCCCTTTGGCACACAGCACGCCGACAAGCACCAGCAAACTGTCACCGGGCAGGAAGGCAGCAGGCAGCAAACCGTTCTCAAGGAACAGGATCATAAACAAGACGAAATAGAGCATGCCAATCATGGAAGGGTTGGCCAGCGTTTCAAAATCCTGCGCCCAGAGGGCATGCAGCAGTTGGGTCAAAAGTTCCATTCAGTGTTCCTGGAAATCGGTTAACGTCACGCCTGTTATCCGGGACAAACAGCACGGCGACGTTGTTGTGATTTCATTATGGTCGCTCGCGGACACATTGCGGTGTGGCCAACACTGTTCCCTGTTAATTGGCTGGTTAGCAAGCACTAACTTACAAAATAAGGAATTGAATCCAATTGTAACAAAGCCCAACGTTCTGCGTCACAGAATTTGCAGGGGTGAGTTGATTTTGGCGTAAGCCCAGGAAGTGAGCGAGGGGATTTACAAAGGCTGACACTATATATGTTTTGCTTACCCATGTAAGCCGGAAGGCGCAACGTAGCGCCTGCCAGCAGAAAGGTCATCTATTTTGCGGCACTGGAAGCCGTATCGAGATGAACAACCGGATTATCGGCAAAAAGATAGCGGTCAGCGTTAAATTCGAAGTCATCGCTGGTTTCGTTGAACAGCATCTGCTTGGTGTTTTCCAGGTGCTGCCACATCGCCAGCTTAGCGGCATGCGGATCTTTACGAATCAGCGCCTTAAGGATTTGATCGTGATCGTCGCACCAGTTGTCGACGGTACGGGAATCGATATGGTCGTGCAGTTTTTTCCAGTACGGGTTATGAACGCGCTGAGTCCACATTTTTTCTACGATTGCTGCCAGCGCCGTATTTTGGGTTGCCAGGGCGACCTGAACGTGGAACTGCAGATCCCACTCTGAATCGCGGAAACATTTTTCCTTACGGGCATTCTCCTGGATCTCCATCAGCTTCATGATGTCCTGCTTGGTCACCTGCGTCGCCGCAAACTCAGCAACATTGCTTTCAATCAGCTGGCGAGCCTGGAGCAGCTCGAACGGGCCATAGCTGGCGAATTCCAGACTTTCGTCCGCGACGGGAGAGTGTTTCGGCAGATTAGAAATAACGTGAATGCCGGAACCTTTGCGTACCTCAACGTAGCCTTCCACTTCCAGCATGATAATTGCTTCACGCACCACGGTGCGGCTGACGCTTTTTTCATCCGCGATAAAGCGCTCGGCGGGAAGTTTATCACCGACAAGATAGACCCCTTGCTCGATGCGATCTTTCAGCTCCGCAGCAAGTTGTTGATATAAACGACGTGGTTCGGTGATTTCCATATGCGCTCCAGGCAGGGTACGGCAGATGATTTGTTATACCACTTTTGCGTGCCACTCTCCAGATTTTGCCATTAAAAAAGCCGCTACTGAGCGGCCTTTAAATGCCCGGCGGCGCTTCGCTTGCACGGGCCTACGGGTTTTGTAGGCCGGGTAAGCTTAGCGCCACCCGGCGCAAAAATGGTTGCTAACTCTGCGTAGCCGGTTTGCCAATGGACTCTTTCGCCAGCTCCTCTGCCGATTTGCTTTTCAGCACCGTCCAGATAACCACTGCACCCATCAGGTCAAAGATCGCCAGCACCGCGAACAGCGGGCTGAAGCCGATGGTATCCGCCAGCGCGCCGACCACCAGTGCAAACATGGTGCTCGCGGTCCAGGCGGCCATGCCGGTCAGGCCGTTGGCGGTTGCCACTTCGTTACGACCAAAGACGTCAGACGAGAGCGTAATCAGCGCGCCGGACAGGGACTGGTGAGCAAAGCCACCGATGCACAGCAGGGCAATGGCGACGTACGGGCTGGTGAACAGGCCGATCATCCCCGGGCCAATCATCAGCAGCGCGCCCATGGTCACCACCATCTTACGGGAAACGATCAGGTTCACGCCAAACCAGCGCTGGAACAGCGGTGGCAGGTAGCCGCCCACGATACAGCCCAGGTCAGCGAACAGCATTGGCATCCAGGCGAACATCGCGATCTCTTTCAGGTTAAAGCCGTAGACTTTAAACATGAACAGGGGGATCCACGCGTTAAAGGTACCCCAGGCCGGTTCAGCCAGGAAGCGCGGCAGGGCGATACCCCAGAACTGACGGGTGCCCAGGATCTGCCAGACGGTCATTTTTTTGCCGTTGTTGGTCTGATGCTGCGCTTCCTGACCGCCAATGATGTATTCACGTTCTTCTTCAGACAGTTTTTTCTGATCGCGCGGGTGTTTATAGAAAACCAGCCACGCCATCGCCCAGGCAAAGCTCAGCACGCCAGAGATAATGAACGCCATCTGCCAGCTGTGCATCACGATGGCCCACACCACCAGCGGCGGCGCTATCATCGCCCCGATGGACGAGCCCACGTTGAAGTAGCCGACGGCAATGGAACGCTCTTTTGCCGGGAACCACTCGGAGCTGGCCTTCAGACCCGCCGGGATCATCGCAGCTTCCGCCGCACCGACCGCACCGCGCGCCAGCGCCAGTCCACCCCAGCTGCCTGCCAGCGCGGTTGCGCCGCAGAACACCGCCCAGGCGATGGCGAAGAAGGCATAACCGATTTTGGTACCGAGAATGTCCAGCACATAGCCCGCAACAGGCTGCATGATGGTATAAGCCGCGGAATAGGCAGCAATGATGTAGGAGTATTGCTGCGTGGAGATATGCAGCTCTTCCATCAACGTTGGCGCTGCTGCTGCCACCGTGTTACGCGTCAGGTAGCCCAGCACGGTGCCTAACGTCACCAGTGCGATCATATACCAACGTAACCCTTTAATTTTACGCATCTAAAACCTCATCGTTATGTTATTTCCGCGCCAGAGCACGGCAACCTCTCAACCGTTTCCGGGAGCAGTTGTGTAACGGGAGGGGCGTAACCAGGAGCATGTCCCGGAACGGCCCGAACCTTGCCATAAGTAAGCGTGCATAAGTCGGTATCCGTACCGTTAAACCCGATGTCTCTCACACCGGTAATGCATTCCGTCGGCTTATAATTTGCGACGGCGAAAAGATAACTTGTCATACAGCTTTAAAAGGTGAGTGACATCACAAATGTATGATTCTTTGTGGGGACATTAATCGTCGCGCGCAAAGCCAGTAATGGCGGGGGTTGCAGAAGGGTTTACTTCATTGAGGGTAATTTATTTGTTGGCGTTTATTGATCTCACTCACGAAAAAAGCTTCGGTTGGTGGAAATTGGTGTGATAACTTTGCAGCATATGAACATACGCTTTCTGCGCTCCCGTAATGAGGAAGACGATAATGACGCCGTTTATGACCGAAGACTTTCTGTTAGATACCGAATTTGCCCGCCGCCTGTACCACGACTACGCAAAAGACCAGCCGATTTTCGACTACCACTGCCATTTACCGCCGCAGCAGGTTGCCGAAAATTATCGCTTCAAAAACCTGTATGACATCTGGCTGAAGGGTGACCACTACAAATGGCGTGCCATGCGCACCAACGGCGTGGCTGAGCGCCTGTGTACCGGCGATGCGACCGACCGCGAGAAGTTTGACGCCTGGGCGGCAACCGTTCCGCACACCATCGGCAACCCGCTTTACCACTGGACCCATCTTGAGCTCCGCCGTCCGTTTGGCATCACCGGCAAGTTGCTTTCCCCAACGACCGCGGATGAAATTTGGGATCGGTGCAACGCGATGCTGGCGCAGGATAACTTCTCCGCGCGCGGCATCATGAAGCAGATGAACGTGAAGATGGTGGGCACTACCGACGATCCGATCGACTCTCTGGAGCATCATGCCGTTGTCGCCAAAGACGCCTCTTTTGATATCAAAGTGCTGCCAAGCTGGCGTCCGGACAAAGCCTTCAACATTGAACAGGCCACCTTCACCGACTACATGGCGAAGCTGGCGGAAGTGTCGGATACCGACATCCGTCGTTTCGCTGACCTGCAAACCGCGCTGACCAAACGTCTGGATCACTTCGCCGCGCACGGCTGCAAAGTGTCTGACCACGCGCTGGACGTTGTGCTGTTTGCGGAATCAAACGAAGCCGAGCTGGACAGCATTCTGGCGCGTCGTCTCTCCGGCGAAGGCTTAAGCGAGCACGAAGTGGCGCAGTTTAAAACGGCGGTGCTGGTATTCCTCGGTGCGGAATACGCGCGTCGCGGCTGGGTACAGCAGTACCACATCGGCGCGCTGCGCAATAACAACCAGCGCCAGTTCAAACTGATCGGCGCTGACGTGGGCTTCGACTCCATCAACGATCGTCCGCTGGCGGAAGAGCTGTCAAAACTGCTGAGCAAACAGAACGAACAAAACCTGCTGCCAAAAACCATCCTGTACTGCCTGAACCCGCGCGATAACGAAGTGCTGGGTACCATGGTCGGCAACTTCCAGGGCGAAGGGATGCCGGGCAAGATGCAGTTCGGTTCCGGCTGGTGGTTCAACGATCAGAAAGACGGCATGGAGCGTCAGATGACGCAGCTCGCGCAACTGGGCCTGCTGAGCCGTTTTGTCGGCATGCTGACCGACAGCCGCAGCTTCCTGTCCTATACCCGTCATGAATACTTCCGCCGCATTCTGTGCCAGATGATTGGCCGCTGGGTACACGCGGGCGAAGCGCCAGCGGATATCCAGCTGTTGGGAGAAATGGTGAGAAACATTTGCTTTAACAATGCGCGTGACTACTTCGCCATTGAACTGAACTAAGGCCGTTTGAGGTTGATATGCAATACATCAAAATCCATTCGCTGGATAATGTGGCCGTCGCGCTGACGGATCTCGCTGAAGGCGACGTGGTGACCGTTGATAACCAGAGCGTCACCCTGCGTCAGGCGATCGTTCGTGGACATAAGTTTGCCCTGATCCCCATTGCGAAAGGGGAGAACGTGGTGAAGTACGGTTTGCCCATCGGCCATGCGCTGGCGGATATTGCGCCGGGTGAATACATTCACTCACACAATATCCGCACCAATCTGAGCGATCTGGACGAGTACAGCTATCAACCTGATTTACCCGCAGAAGAACGTCAGGCGGCGGATCGTGAGGTGCAGATTTACCGTCGCGCCAGCGGCGACGTGGGGATCCGCAACGAGCTGTGGATCCTCCCGACCGTCGGCTGCGTCAACGGAATTGCGCGTCAGATCCAGACACGTTTTCTGAAAGAGACCAACGATGCCGAAGGCACTGACGGCGTGCATCTGTTCAGCCACACCTACGGCTGCTCGCAGCTCGGCGACGACCACATCAATACCCGCACCATGCTGCAAAACATGGTGCGCCACCCGAATGCGGGCGCGGTGCTGGTGATTGGCCTCGGCTGCGAGAACAACCAGGTGGACGCCTTCCGCGACACGCTGGGCGAGTTCGATCCTGAGCGCGTGCATTTTATGGTGTGCCAGCATCAGGACGACGAAGTGGAAGCGGGCGTGGAACAGCTTCACCTGCTTTATGAGGTGATGCGCCACGACAGGCGCGAGCCGGGCAAGCTGAGCGAGCTGAAGTTTGGGCTGGAGTGCGGCGGGTCAGATGGCCTGTCCGGGATCACCGCTAACCCTATGCTGGGCCGCTTCTCGGATTACGTGATTGCCAACGGCGGCACGACGGTGTTGACCGAAGTGCCGGAAATGTTCGGCGCGGAGCGTATTCTGATGAGCCACTGCCGCGACGAAGAGACCTTTGAGAAGACCGTCACCATGGTGAACGACTTCAAACAGTACTTCATCGCCCACAATCAGCCGATTTACGAGAATCCATCGCCGGGCAACAAAGCGGGTGGGATCACCACGCTGGAAGAGAAATCCCTCGGCTGCACTCAGAAAGCGGGCGCGAGCCAGGTGGTTGACGTGCTGCGCTACGGCGAGCGCCTGAAAACCCACGGTCTGAATCTGCTGAGCGCGCCGGGCAACGATGCGGTCGCCACCAGCGCGCTGGCGGGGGCCGGCTGTCATATGGTGCTGTTCAGTACCGGTCGCGGCACGCCGTACGGCGGTTTTGTGCCAACGGTGAAAATCGCCACCAACAGCGAGCTGGCGGCAAAGAAAAAGCACTGGATCGACTTTGATGCGGGCCAGCTGATTCACGGCAAAGCCATGCCGCAGCTGCTGACGGAGTTCGTGGATACTATCGTGGAATTTGCTAACGGCAAGCAGACCTGTAACGAGAAGAACGACTTCCGCGAGCTGGCGATCTTCAAGAGTGGTGTGACGCTTTAATCGGTGCGGCCTGATGCCCTCACCCTGACCCTCTCCCACGGCGAGAGTGTACAAACACTAAAAACGGCAACCGTTGGTTGCCGTTTTGCATTTACCCTGTAGGCCCGGTAAGGCGTAGCCGCCACCGGGCTTTTGTTTTTAACTGCGCAGGGCATTCTTCGCTAAACGCGCGTCTTCCGCCTGACAGGCCGCTGCGGTAAACAGCACGTCGGTAGAGGAGTTCAGCGCGGTTTCGCAGGAGTCCTGCAGCACGCCGATGATAAAGCCGACGGCCACAACCTGCATCGCAATCTCGTTCGGGATGCCGAACATATTACACGCCAGCGGGATCAGCAGCAGCGAACCGCCCGCCACGCCGGATGCGCCACAGGCACACAGTGATGCCACCACGCTCAGCAGCAGCGCGGTTGGCAGATCCACCGGAATGCCCAGCGTATGCACCGCCGCCAGGGTCAGAACGGTAATGGTGATTGCCGCGCCCGCCATGTTCACGGTTGCGCCCAGTGGGATCGACACGGAATAGGTATCGCGGTCCAGGTTCAGCTTCTCCGCCAGCGCCATGTTAACCGGAATGTTCGCCGCAGAGCTGCGGGTGAAGAAAGCATACACGCCGCTCTCGCGCAGGCAGGTCAGCACCAGCGGATACGGGTTGCGGCGGATCTGCCAGAACACCAGCAGCGGGTTGATCACCAGCGCCACCAGCAGCATACAGCCGACCAGCACAACCAGCAGCTGCGCGTAGCCCCACAGCGCGTCGAAACCGGTGGTTGCAAGCGTAGAGGAGACCAGCCCGAAAATACCGATTGGCGCAAAGCGAATCACCAGCTTCACCATAAAGGTCACGGCGTTGGACAGATCGTTGACCAGGTTTTTCGTGGTCTCGTTACCATGACGCAGCGCGAAGCCCAGACCAATCGCCCAGACCAGGATGCCAATGTAGTTTCCGCTCATCAGCGCGGTGATGGGGTTAGAAACCATGCTCATCAGCAGTCCGCGCAGCACTTCGACAATGCCGGATGGCGGCGTGATGTCACCGGCCGCGCTGGTCAGGTGCAGCGTGGACGGGAACAGGAAGCTGAACACCACGGCCGTTAAGGCCGCCGAGAAGGTTCCCAGCAGATACAGGAACAAAATAGGGCGAATGTTGGTTTTTTGTCCGTGCTGGTGGTTGGCAATCGACGCCATGACCAGCATCAGAACCAGTACCGGTGCTACGGCCTTCAGCGCGCCAACGAAAAGGGTCCCGAGCAGCCCAGTGGCCTCCGCCGCAGGTTTTGACACCATCGCCAGCAGAATACCCAGCACCAGCCCGACCAGAATTTGTTTAACGAGGCTGCCCTGCGCCAGGCGCGCGAACAGTCCGCTTGATTTTGTGCTCATACGTATTTCCTGAGTGAAATTGCGTTCCATCCCGGATGTGCTCTTAGTCACATTTATGTCCGGATGTAAGTAAATGTTTGCCTGGTCGAGTATAGGGAATGCGCGAAAGGAAGGAAGCGTAAAATGCTGGATTTTACGTGTTGCGTCATGTTTTTTAACTATTGATTAACGAAAGTGCCGGGTGGCGCTACGCTTACCCGGCCTACATTGTATTTCCCCCTCTCCCAGTGGGAGAGGGGGCGGGGTGGGGGCATCAGCCCTTTTATTCCACCTGCTGCTTCTTATCGTGCTGGCGGTTAACCCAGGTATTGATAATCAGCGTCACGATCAGAATGCCAAACACCACGCCGAGCGAAATGGCGATCGGGATATGGTAGAAATCGACGATCAGCATCTTGATACCGATAAACACCAGGATCACCGACAGACCGTACTTCAGCATTGAGAAGCGCTCCGCCGCGCCCGCCAGCAGGAAGTACATCGCACGCAGGCCGAGAATGGCGAACAGGTTTGAGGTCAGGACGATGAACGGGTCGGTGGTCACCGCGAAGATCGCCGGAATGCTGTCCACCGCGAAAATCACGTCGCTCAGCTCAACCAGAATCAGCACCAGCAGCAGCGGGGTGGCAAACAGCAGGCCGTTCTTGCGCACGAAGAAGTGCTCGCTCTCGATCTTGTCGGTCATGCGCAGATGACCGCGGATCCACTTCACCAGCGGGCGATCGCCAATCGCGGAGCCGTCCTCTTTCGCCAGCGCCATTTTGACCCCGGTGAACAGCAGGAACGCGCCGAAGACGTACAGCAGCCATTCGAACTGGGTAATCAGCCAGCTGCCGGCGAAGATCATGATGGTACGCAGAATGATCGCCCCCAGCACGCCGTATACCAGCACGCGGCGCTGCAGGGCCGCAGGCACGGCGAAATAGCTGAACAGCATCAGCCAGACGAAGACGTTATCCACCGCCAGGGCTTTTTCAATCAGATAACCGGTGAGGAAGGCGAGCGCCTGAGGATCGGCCACCGCGCGGCCTTCGGTCGAGGCCAGATACCACCAGAAGGCGGCACAGAAAAGCAGGGAGAGGGTGACCCACACCAGCGACCAGGCCGCAGCCTGTTTCATGGTCATGCCGTGCGCGCCGCGACGCCCCTGCAAAAAGAGGTCGATCGCCAGCATGATGAGCACGACAACCGCGAATCCGCCCCACAACATTGGAGTGCCGACAGAATGCATACTATTTTCCTTACACATAAAAAACAAAAACGGCCATGGTCAGAAGACGATAGCCGTTAGCTTTTTATGCATAGACCTCGCCTTCCGGCAAGGTCTCACTTACAACCACGAAGGTTGCCCGGCGACCGGATGCGTGTTTAACGCATCGTAATGACGATCCACCGACGAAGAAGTTACTCCCCTTTGCAGGTAACAAAATATGTCAGACCATTGGTTTCGTCAATGGTCTGCGCCGTTTCATTACACAGCTTTACGCGATAGCTTCCGCACTCACGCCGTCAGCCGGGAACACCACGCCTGTCTGACGGCGGATCTCCGTTTGCAGCTTCGCCGTGGTGCGGCTCACCGCAAGGCCTGGGTGATTCACTTCGTTGTCTTCCACCAGACGGGCGAAGACCTCTGCCTCATAGAGCATAGTGTTAATATGCTGAGGCTGCGTCAGCTCCTGCGCTTTGCCGCCGCGCGGCACAAAACTCACCTTCTGGCACTCGGAGATCTTCTCGATAACCAGCGAGCCCGCTTCGCCCTGAATTTCGCTCGGCAGCGCGGAATCGCTCACCTTGGAGTGCTGCAGCGTGACGCTGAAATCACCGTAATCCAGCACCGCTACACCGTGTGCATCCACGCCGCTCTCCAGCAGGCTGGCGGTGGCCGTCACGCCATGCGGCTCGCCCCACAGGGCCACGGCAGAGGCCAGGCAGTAGAAACCTATGTCCATAATCGAGCCGTTAGAGAAGGCCGGATTAAAGGTGTTCGGGTTCTCGCCGTCGAGATAGCGCTGGTAGCGCGACGAGTACTGGCAGTAGTTGATAAAGGCTTTACGCACCTTGCCAATTTTCGGCAGGGACTGCTGCAGCAGCAGGAAATTCGGCAGGCTGGCGGTTTTGAAGGCTTCGAACAGCACCACCTGGTTTTCGCGGGCAAGCGCAATGGCCGCTTCCACTTCCTGGATATTCGACGCCAGCGGCTTCTCGCAAATCACATGCTTTTTATGGCTGAGGAACAGCTTCGTTTGCGGGAAGTGCAGGGAGTTCGGGCTGGCGATATACACCGCGTCAATAGCGTCGCTTTGCGCCATGTCATCAAGCGAGGTGAAGAGATGCTCAACGAGGTAATCGTTGGCAAAACTCTGCGCCTGCTCAAGGCTGCGGGAATAGACTGCGGTAAGTTTCAGTTTGCCGGTTTCGTGGGCGGCGTCGACGAACTGGCGCGTGATCCAGTTCGTTCCAATGACTGCGAAACGTATCATAAACGTTTACGTACTCCGTTGCGGGGAACCTTTAGCCACTGTAGCACGTCATCATGACAATTCGCGTGCGCTATTCCGCATTACCATTTAACGATAAATGCGTAAGCCACAGCCGGGTATCAAACTCCAGCTGATGGTACTGCGGCTCCATGTGGCAGCACAGGGAATAGAAGGCTTTGTCGTGCTCTTTCTCCTTCAGGTGCGCCAGCTCGTGGACGACGATCATCCGCAGAAAGGCTTCCGGCGCGTTACGGAAAACCGTCGCGACGCGGATTTCGGCCTTCGCCTTCAGCTTGCCGCCCTGTACGCGGGAGACGGCGGTGTGCAGGCCGAGCGCGTTTTTCAGCACGTGGATCTTGTTGTCATACATCACCTTGTTGATCGGCGGCGCGCTCTTCAGATACCTGCTTTTCAGATCCTGCGTATACTGCCAGAGGGCCTTATCGGTCGCGAAATCGTGCGTGCCGGGGTAACGTTTTTCCAACACCGCACCCAGCTTCTGCTCGGCAATCAGGCTGCGAACCTGAGTCAGTAAATGCTCCGGATAGCCCTGGAGATAAGTAAGTTGGTTCATCAACGCCCCAAATCGACAATAAAACGGGTATACTCACGCACCCTTTTCAGGGATACGCCAAATTTTACCATTCAGGAGGGCCGATGAGCCACTTAGACAACGGTTTCCGTTCACTCAACCTTAAACGTTTCCCGGAAACGGATGACGTTAACCCGCTTCAGGCGTGGGAAGCGGCGGATGAATATCTGCTGCAGCAGTTGGATGAGACTGAAATCCGCGGCCCGGTTTTGATCCTGAATGACGCCTTTGGCGCGCTGGGCTGCGCCCTGGCGGAGCACACGCCTTACAGCATCGGCGATTCCTACCTGAGCGAGCTGGCGACGCGTGAAAACCTGCGCCATAACGACATCGAAGAATCCAGCGTGAAGTTCCTCGACAGCACCGCGGACTACCCGCAGGCGCCGGGCGTGGTGCTGATCAAAGTGCCAAAAACCATGGCGCTGCTGGAGCAACAGCTGCGCGCGCTGCGTAAGGTCGTGACGCCGGAAACGCGCATTATCGCGGGAGCCAAAGCACGCGATATTCACACTTCGACGCTCGAGCTGTTCGAGAAGGTCCTCGGCCCAACCACCACCACGCTGGCCTGGAAAAAAGCGCGCCTGATCAACTGTACCTTCAGCGCACCGGAGCTGGCCGACGCGCCGGAGACCCTGAGCTGGAAGCTGGAAGGGACCGACTGGACCATCCACAACCACGCGAACGTCTTCTCCCGCACCGGGCTGGATATCGGCGCGCGTTTCTTTATGGAACATCTGCCGGAAAATCTGGAAGGTGAGATTGTCGATCTGGGCTGCGGTAACGGCGTGATTGGGCTGACGCTGCTGGCGAAGAACCCGGACGCCAGCGTGGTGTTCAGCGACGAATCGCCGATGGCGGTGGCCTCCAGCCGTCTGAACGTGGAAACCAACATGCCGGAAGCGCTGGACCGCTGCGAGTTTATGATCAACAACGCGCTGTCCGGCGTAGAGCCGTTCCGCTTCAACGCCGTGTTCTGCAACCCGCCGTTCCACCAGAAGCACGCCCTGACGGATAACGTCGCGTGGGAGATGTTCCACCACGCGCGCCGCTGCCTGAAAATCAACGGCGAGCTATACATCGTTGCGAACCGCCACCTGGACTACTTCCACAAGCTGAAGAAGATTTTCGGTAACTGCGTCACCATTGCGACGAACAACAAGTTCGTGGTGCTGAAGGCGGTGAAGCTGGGACGTCGTCGTTAAATAACCAGTGCAAGCTGGGTGCCCTGCGCAATTGCCCGCCGCGCATCCAGCTCCATCGCCACGTCGCACCCGCCAATCAAATGCACCGTTTTACCGGCTTCGCGCAGCGGATCGGCCAGATCGCGCTTCGGCTCCTGCCCGGCGCATAAAATCACATGATCCACACGTAACAACTGCGGCTCGCCGCCGATCGTGACGTGCAGACCCTCATCGTCGATCTTCTGATAGCTTACCGCCGGGATCATCTTCACCCCGCGAGAGAGCAGGGTGGCACGGTGGATCCATCCCGTGGTTTTGCCCAGCCCTTCGCCCGGTTTGCTGGCCTTGCGCTGCAGCATCACGATCTGGCGCGGGCTTTTCGGCAGCTGCGGCCCTTCCGGGCGCAGCCCGCCGGACTGGTTCAGGCTGGTGTCGATGCCCCATTCCACGCAAAACTCGGCAATGTTCTGGCTGGTGGCCTCGCCCGGCTGGCTTAAGTACATTGCGGTATCAAAGCCGATCCCGCCGCAGCCGATAATCGCCACCTTCTCGCCGACCGGCGTTTTGTCACGCAATACATCCAGATAGCTCAACACCTTCGGATGATCGATACCCTCGATCGCCGGCGTGCGCGGCACGATCCCGCTCGCCAGGATCACCTCGTCGAAACCGATCAGATCCGCTGCGCTGACAAACTGGTTAAGCCGCAGATCGACGCCCGTCAGCTCGATCATCCGGCGGTAGTAGCGCAGCGTTTCATAGAACTCCTCTTTGCCGGGGATCTGTTTGGCGATATTAAACTGCCCGCCAATCTCCGCCAGCGCATCAAACAGCGTCACGCTGTGCCCGCGCGAGGCGGCATTCACCGCAAACGCCAGCCCCGCCGGGCCTGCGCCCACCACGGCCAGGCGTTTTTTACTGACCGCCGCAACGATCGGCATTTTGGTTTCATGGCAGGCGCGCGGGTTAACCAGGCAAGAGGTGACCTTGCCGACGAAGATCTGATCCAGACAGGCCTGGTTACAGCCGATGCAGGTGTTGATCTCATTCGCACGGCCGCTTTGCGCTTTAGAGAGCAGTTCGGCATCGGCCAGGAACGGGCGCGCCATCGACACCATATCGGCGTCGCCGCGCGAAATCACATCGTCCGCCACCTGCGGATCGTTAATGCGGTTGGTGGTGACCAGCGGAACAGAGACTTTGCCTTTCAGTTTCCGTGTTACCCAGCTGAACGCCGCGCGCGGCACCGGCGTGGCGATGGTCGGGATGCGCGCTTCGTGCCAGCCGATGCCGGTGTTGATAATCGTGGCACCTGCGGCTTCAATCGCCTGCGCCAGCTGCACGGTTTCGTCGAACGTGCCGCCGCCTTCCACCAGGTCGAGCATCGACAGACGGAAGACGATAATAAAGTCTGCGCCCGCACGTTCGCGCACCGCGCGCACCACCTCCACGGCAAAGCGCATCCGGCGGGCATAGTCGCCGCCCCATTCGTCGTCGCGCTGGTTGGTGCGGGCCGCGAGGAACTCGTTAATCAGGTAGCCTTCTGAGCCCATCACCTCAACGCCGTCGTAGCCCGCCTCGCGGGCCAGCGCCGCGCAGCGGGCAAAGTCGTCGATCAGCGCCAGGATCTCATCGTGGCTGAGGGCGTGAGGTTTAAAGCGGTTGATTGGCGCCTGAATGGCCGACGGCGCGACCAGGTTCGGCTGATAGCTGTAGCGTCCGGTGTGCAGGATTTGCAGGGCGATTTTACCGCCCTCGCGGTGTACCGCGTCGGTCACAATGCGGTGGTGCGGCAGTTGTGACGCATCGTTCAGGACCGCGCCGCCCTCCATGCCCACGCCGGAAGGGGCAGGGGCCACGCCGCCGGTGACTATCAGCGCCACACCGTGGCGGGCGCGCTCGGCATAGAAGGCTGCCAGACGCTCGGCCCCGTCCGGATGCTCCTCCAGCCCGGTGTGCATCGAGCCCATCAACACGCGGTTTTTGAGTGTGGTGAACCCCAGATCGAGAGGGGCGAATAACGACGGGTAGCGGCTCATAGTCTCTTCCAGTGTAAAATTATTGTTATGTGGTCGGATGAGTTACTAATTTAGCCAGCGGGGAGTAAAAGGGAAAAGGCGAATGCAGTGATTGTGATGGGATTCAAATATTGGTGTGGCCTGATGCCCTCACCCTAACCCTCTCCCTTAGGGAGAGGGCCGGGGTGAGGGGGATGTCCGCACCAGCCCCGGGGCCTGCCACATCGACGTCGTCAGCCCGCTGTCCACCAGCCCGAGCTGGTCCGCGTACACTGCCTGCCATTTCTGCATCATGCCGTCGTACAGCTCGCGGTGCTGCGGGTTCGGCGTGAACTCGCGGCTCCACTTCACCAGCCGCTCGCCCGTCGAGGCCATATCGGCAAACAGCCCCGCGCCCGCGCCGGCGGCAATCGCGCAGCCGAGCGCCGTTGCCTCTTTCACTTCCGGCACGCGCACCGGCAGCCCGGTGACGTCGCTTAAAATCTGACTCCACAGGGCGCCCTTAGCCCCGCCGCCCGCAAACACCAGGCTTTCAAACGTCACGCCGGAGAAGCGCGAGATCTGCGCCAGGTTGCAGGCCGAGACAATCGCCGCGTTCTCCTCCAGGGCGCGGAACAGCGTCGCTTTGTTGCACTTTTCCGGGTCGATGGAGAGGTTAATAAACGACGGCGCGGCGTGGTACCACTGCTTGAAATGCATCGCGTCGGAGAAGATCGGCATCACCCCGTGGGAGCCCGCCGGCACGCGGCTGGCCATCTCTTCCAGCAGGGAATAGGTGTCCATCCCCATCCGCTCGGCAATCAGCTTTTCCTCGGCGCAGAAGGCGTCGCGGAACCAGCGCATGGTCAGCCCGGTGAAGAAGCTGATCGACTCCGCCTGCGCCATACCGGGAATAACGTGTGGGTTCACGCGGATGTTCATGTCGGGGTCGGTGCGCACCTGCGGCAGATTGACCACCTGCTGCCAGAAGGTACCGCCCAGTACCGCTGTCTGGCCCGCGCGGACCACGCCCAGCCCCAGACAGCCCAGCTGCACGTCGCCGCCGCCCATCACCACCGGCGTGCCTTCGCGCAGACCGCTCTGCTGCGCGGCCTCTTTGGTAATCGCGCCCAGCACGGTACCGGTCTCTTTCACCGGGGAGAGGATATCGGCGCGCAGCCCGGCCATGTCGAGCAGCGCCGGACGCCAGTCGCGAGAGAAGAGATCCAGCATGCCGGTGGTGCCCGCGTTAGACGGGTCGACCGCCAGCTCGCCGGAGAGCTTCGCCGCCAGCCAGTCGCTGATCATGGTGATGGTCGCGGCCTTGCGGTAAATATCCGGGCGATGGTGCGCCAGCCACAGCAGGCGCGGCATGGCGCTCAGCGCCAGCGTCTGTCCGGAAACTTCATACACCTCGGATTCAAAACGGTCGTCGTGGATCTCTTTGAGTTCGGCCACCTCGCGGCTGGCGCGGGCGTCGACGTTGGCGCAGGCCCAGATGGCCTCGCCGTTGCGGTCATACAGCACGATCCCTTCGCGCATCGAGCAGCAGGCGACAGACTTAATATCCGCCGCGCTCAGGCGCGCACGTTCCAGCGCCTGATGAATGCACCGGCAGGCCAGCAGCCAGTTGGTCTCGAGGTCGAACTCCATCGATCCCGGCACGTTCTCCACGCTCAGGTGCTTCCACTCGGCCTGGCCGACGGCAATCTGGTTGCCCTGTAAATCGAAAATAACGGCGCGAACGCTGCCTGTCCCTGCATCTAACGCTAAAAGGTAACTCATGAGCTTGCCTCGTTGTTAGCGCAGGGCCTGCCCGTTACGTCAGGGCCAGCACCGCGCGGGCTGTCGTCTCCTCCGTCACCAGGCCATTGATACGGCGACCCTTCAGTGCGGCATAAATCGCATCGGCTTTCTCTTCTCCTCCGGCCACGCCAACGATGGTGGGCAGCTGCGCCAGTTCATCGAGCGTGACGCCCAGCAGTTCTTTGTGGATCTCCAGCTCCTCAACGCACTCGCCTTCGGCATTGAGGAAATAGCCGAGAATGTCGCCGACCGCGCCTTTGCGGGCGTACATCAGCTGTTCACCTTCGCTGATATAGCCGGATCGCAGTATCGTGGCGTCACGGCGCTGGTTCACTGAACCAATGCCGACCACTGCCACGTCGGCGGCGGTCGCGGCGAGGATCACGTCCCGTACGCTGGTCTCGCGTTTTAAGATCCCGGCAACCTCTGCGGATGACACGCGAAGCGGGGCGGGGATCATGCTGACGCTGCAGGCCGCGTCCAGCTGGCCGATACCGGTCATATACGGCCCGACGCCGCCGGAGAGCGTCACCAGGCGGATCTGCTGCGAGCTGATAAAGCCGCTCAGGTGCTGCAGGCTGCTCATGGTGGTTTCACCAAACCCCACCGCCAGCAGCTGGCCGGGCTCCAGCACGCCCATCAGCGACTGCGCCGCGCCAATGCCGAGCCGCACGTTCATCGGCGGCGTATTTAACGCGGGCATCACGCGCACCAGCTTCAGGCCAAAGCGCTGCTGTAGCTCGGTCTCCAGCGCCAGGCAGCCCTCGTAGCGGGAGTTGATCTGCACGCGGATCACCCCGGACTGACGGCCTTTTTCCAGCAGGCGGGAGATCTTCAGGCGCGGCAGCCCGAGCCGCTCGCCGATGTCGTTTTGGGTCAGCCCGTCGTGGTAGTAGCACCAGGCCACGCGCGCCACGAGTTCTTCTTCCGCCAGTGCCAGCCCGGCAAACCGTCCTTCTTCCGCAGTGCGTTTATCGCTCATAATTGAACTCTTATAAAAATTTAGATCATATGTTCGTGATGGCGCGAAGGGAAAATGTGAGCCACGCGACAAAACGGATCTTTTAGATCGTTTCTGGTTTATCTGTATCTCAATCGATAAAACTGTGATCTCTGCACGGTTGTAAATATAGTTCACCGTCTACGCTTTTGAACATTATTAAATCTAAAAATCATTTGTTCAATAGCGGAGCGATGATGACCTCACTTCTCGACGCGCGGAATATCAGCAAGCAGTTCTCAGGCGTGCCGGTCTTAAAAGGCATTGATTTCACGCTGCTTGCGGGCCAGGTGCACGCGCTGATGGGCGGAAACGGCGCGGGAAAATCGACGCTGATGAAGATCATCGCCGGGGTGGAAACGCCGGACAGCGGCGAACTTTCTGTCGAGGGGCAGTCATATGCGCGCCTCACGCCCGCTCAGGCGCACGGGTTAGGCATTTATCTGGTGCCGCAGGAGCCGCTGCTGTTCCCCAACCTGACGGTGCGGGAAAATATCCTGTTTCGCCTGCCGCGCGAACGCGATCTGGAAAAGCGGCTGGCGGAGAAGCTCCAGCAGCTACAGTGCCAGCTTAACCTCGACGCCGCTGCCAGCACCCTGGAAGTGGCGGATCAGCAGATGGTGGAGATCCTGCGCGGGCTGATGCGCAACGCCAGGATCCTGATCCTCGACGAACCCACGGCCTCCCTCACGCCCGGCGAAACCGAGCGGCTGTTCCGCCAGATCCGCGCCCTGCAGGCGCTCGGCGTCGGGATTGTCTTTATCTCGCACAAGCTGCCGGAAATTCGCATGCTTTCGAGCCACGTCTCGGTGATGCGCGACGGCACGGTGGTGCTGAGCGGCGAAACTGCGCAGTTTGACGACAGCGCCCTGATCGCCGCCATGACGCCGGTAAGCCGGGAGAAATCCCTCAGCGATACGCAAAAGCTGTGGCTGGCGCTGCCGGGCAACCGCCGCACCCAGCCGCAGGATTTCCCGGTGCTGCGCGTTGACGATCTCACCGGGGAAGGGTTTATCGATCTCAGCCTTGAGATCTACGCCGGTGAGATCGTCGGCCTGGCCGGGCTGGTGGGATCCGGGCGCACCGAGTTTGCGGAAACGCTCTACGGCCTGCGGCCCGTGCGCGGTGGGCGCGTCTGGCTGGAAAACCAGGAGATCACCGGCGATCCGGTAAGTTCACGCCTGGAAAAAGGGCTGGTCTACCTGCCGGAAGACAGGCAGGTGTCCGGCCTGTTCCTCGACGCGCCGATCCGCTGGAACACGGTGGCGCTGAACGAGCCGTCGATTTGGCAGCGGCGCAAGCGGGAGTCTGCGGTGGTGGAACGCTATCACCGGGCGCTGGGGATCAAGCTCAACCATGCGGATCAAACCGTGCGCACCCTCTCCGGCGGCAACCAGCAGAAGGTACTGCTGGCGCGCTGTCTGGAGGCCAACCCCTTATTACTGATCGTCGATGAACCGACGCGCGGGGTGGACGTCTCGGCGCGCGCCGACATCTATCAGCTGCTTAAAAGCGTGGCGGCGCAGAACGTGGCGGTGCTGATGATCTCAAGCGATCTCGACGAGTTTCCGGGCCTTGCGGACCGCGTGCTGGTGATGCACCAGGGCGTGCTCAGCGGCGAGCTGCCGCGCCACGCCGTCAGCCTCGACAGGATGATGGCGCTGGCGTTTGGAGGGCAATCATGAAGACCTTACTCAAAAACCGCGAGCTGAGCGCGTTTCTCGCCATTCTGGCGCTGTTCGCCGTGCTGGTGGCGCTGAACCCGTCCTACTTCAGCCTGCAGACGCTGGGGATGATCTTCGCCAGCTCGCAGATCCTGATCCTGCTGGCCATCGGCGCGGCGCTGGTGATGCTGACCCGCAATATCGACGTGTCCGTCGGCTCCATCGTCGGGCTGTCCGCCATCGCCGTCGGCGTGGCGCTTAATAGCGGCTACAGCCTGCCCGTTTCCATTCTCTTCGCGATGTCTATTGGCGCGTTGGCCGGGGCGTTCAACGGGTTCCTGGTGGTGGGGCTGCGCATCCCGGCGATTGTCGCCACCCTCGGCACGCTGGGGCTGTACCGCGGCGCGATGCTGCTCTGGACCGGCGGAAAGTGGATTGAAGGGCTGCCGCCCGGGCTGAAATCCCTCTCTGAGCCTGCCGCCATCGGCATTTCGCCGCTCGGCATGCTGGTGTTGATTATCGCCGTCGTGGGCGCATGGACGCTGTCGCGCACCGCGTTCGGGCGTGATTTCTACGCGGTGGGGGATAACCTCGCCGCCGCGCGCCAGCTGGGCGTGGCGGTGAACCGCACCCGCATGATCGCCTTTACCCTGAACGGCATGCTGGCGGCCTGCGCCGGGATCGTCTTTGCCGCGCAGATTGGTTTTGTGCCCAACCAGACCGGCAGCGGGCTGGAGATGAAGGCCATCGCCGCCTGCGTGCTCGGCGGTATTTCGCTGTTGGGCGGCACGGGCACGCTGGTTGGCGCGCTGCTTGGCGCCTTCTTCCTGACCCAAATCGACACCGTGCTGGTGCTGTTCAGGCTCCCGGCGTGGTGGAACGACTTTATCGCCGGGCTGGTGCTGCTGGGCGTTTTGGTGCTCGACGGGCGCCTGCGCCAGGCGCTGGCACGCCATCAGCGGGCGCTGAAGTACGGCCGCTTCCAGCCGGGTAACAAAGGGGGAAAGCACGTCACCCCGTTTCCCAAACGCAAAAAAGAGGTGGCGTAAATGAGGCTTAACTGGGAAAGCGCGCTGCTGATTTTGCTGGTGCTGGAGATCCTGCTCTTTGGCGCCATCAACCCGCGCATGCTCGACATCAACATGCTGCTGTTCAGCACCAGCGACTTCATCTGCATCGGCATTGTGGCGCTGCCGCTCACGCTGGTGATCGTCAGCGGCGGGATCGACATCTCCCTCGGCTCGACCATCGGCCTGTGCGCCATCGCGCTGGGCGTGATGATGCAGGCGGGGTGGCCGATGGCGGTCGCCGTTCCGCTGACGCTGCTGCTCGGCCTGCTGTGCGGATTACTTAATGCCGCGCTGATTCACTACACCGGCATCAGCCCGCTGGTGATCACCCTCGGCACGCTCTACCTCTACGGCGGCGGCGCGCTGCTGCTCTCCGGCATGGCGGGCGCGACGGGCTATGAGGGCATCGGCGGCTTCCCGGACAGCTTCACGGCGTTCGCTAACCTCACTGTGCTGGGTCTGCCGATCCCGCTGGTGCTGTTCGCGGTGATTACCGTTTTCTTCTGGCTGATTACCCACCGCGGGCGCTTTGGCCGTCACCTGTTTTTGATCGGGCAAAACCCGCGCGCGGCGCGCTATGCGGCGCTGTCGGTGAACGGCATGCCCTACGCGCTGTACGGTCTGGTGGGCGTTGCCTCGGCGATTGCCGCGCTGGTGATGGTCTCCTATTTCGGCTCCGCGCGTTCGGATCTGGGGCGCGATTTGCTGATGCCTGCGCTCACCGCCGCCGTGCTGGGCGGGGCCAATATCTACGGCGGGTCAGGTTCGGTTGTCGGTACGGCGCTGGCGGCGCTGCTGGTGGGCTACCTGCAGCAGGGTTTACAGATGGTCGGCATCCCTAACCAGGTGTCGAGCGCGCTGTCAGGGGCGCTGCTGGTTGTGGTGGTGATGGGACGTTCGCTGAGTCTGCACCGCGAGTGGGTGCGTTCTCTCTTTAGAAAACTATCCGGAGCGTAAGATGAAAACAAAACTGATAGTCCTGGCAATGGCCCTCAGCTTCGCCTCGGCGCAGGCGGCGGACCGCATTGCCTTTATCCCGAAGCTGGTGGGCGTGGGATTCTTCACCAGCGGCGGCAACGGCGCGAAAGAGGCGGGGAAAGACCTCGGCGTGGACGTGACCTACGACGGCCCGACCGAGCCGAGCGTCTCCGGCCAGGTGCAGCTCATCAATAACTTCGTCAACCAGGGCTATAACGCCATCATCGTCTCCGCCGTGTCCCCGGACAGTCTCTGCCCGGCGCTCAAGCGCGCGATGCAGCGCGGCGTCAAGGTCCTGACCTGGGACTCCGACACCAAACCGGAGTGCCGCAGCATCTACATCAACCAGGGGACGCCGGAACAGCTCGGTGGCCTGCTGGTGGAGATGGCGGGCAAGCAGGTCACCAAACCGAACGCTAAAGTGGCGTTCTTCTACTCCAGCCCCACCGTCACCGATCAGAACCAGTGGGTGAAAGAGGCGAAGGCCAAAATCGAGAAAGATCATCCCCAGTGGCAGATCGTGACGACCCAGTTTGGCTATAACGACGCCACCAAATCCCTGCAGACTGCCGAAGGGATCTTAAAAGCGTATCCGGATCTGGATGCGATCATCGCCCCGGACGCCAACGCGCTGCCGGCGGCGGCGCAGGCGGCGGAAAACCTGAAGCGGGAAGGGGTGGCGATTGTCGGGTTTAGCACGCCGAACGTGATGCGACCGTACGTTGAGCGCGGCACGGTGAAAGCCTTTGGCCTGTGGGACGTGGTGCAACAGGGCAAAATTGCGGTCAATGTCGCCGATCGCCTGCTGAAAAAAGGCGATCTTAACGTCGGCGACAGCGTGGACGTAAAAAATATCGGGGCGCTGAAGGTCGAGCCGAACAGCGTGCAGGGCTACCAGTATGAGGCGAAGGGCAACGGCATCGTGCTGTTGCCGGAGCGCGTGGTGTTCACCAAAGAGAACATCAATAAATACGATTTCTGACGGGGGAGCAAATGGCTGATTTAGACGACATCAAAGACGGCAAGGATTTTGGCATCGGCACGCCGCAGAAGAATGTGCCTTACACCCTGAAGGGCTGCGGCTCGCTGGACTGGGGCATGCAGTCCCGCCTGGCGCGCATCTTCAACCCGCAGAGCAACCGCACGGTGATGCTGGCCTTTGACCACGGCTACTTTCAGGGGCCGACCACCGGCCTTGAGCGCATCGATCTCTCCATCGCGCCGCTGTTTGGCGAAACCGACGTGCTGATGTGCACCCGCGGCATCCTCAGGAGCCAGGTGCCAGCCGCGACGAACAAACCGGTGGTGCTGCGCGCCTCCGGCGGTAACTCGATTCTGGGCGAGCTGTCGAACGAGTGCGTGGCGGTGGCGATGGAAGACGCGCTGCGCCTGAACGTCTGCGCGGTGGCGGCGCAGGTGTATATCGGCAGCGAGTTTGAGCATCAGTCGATCAACAACATCATCAAGCTTGTCGATGCGGGCGCGCGCTACGGCATGCCGACGCTGGCGGTGACGGGCGTCGGTAAAGAGATGGCGCGGGACGCGCGCTATTTCTCGCTGGCCAGCCGCATCGCCGCCGAAATGGGGGCGCAGTTCGTCAAAACCTACTACGTGGACGAGGGCTTTGAAAAAGTGACCGCCAGCTGCCCGGTGCCGATTGTGATCGCCGGGGGCAAAAAGCTGCCGGAGCACGAGGCGCTGGAGATGTGCTGGCGGGCAATCGACCAGGGCGCGTCCGGCGTGGACATGGGGCGCAATATCTTCCAGTCCAGCGCGCCGCTCGCCATGCTGAAGGCGGTGAAAAAAGTGGTTCACGAGAACTGGAACGCCCGCGATGCGTTCCAGTTCTGGCAGGAAGAGAAACAGGGAGAAGCAAAATGAACGTGACGCTGGTTGAGATCAACATCAAGCCCGAGCGGGTGGACGAATTTCTGGAGGTGTTTCGCGCCAACCACGAGGGGGCAATCCAGGAGCCGGGAAACCTGCGCTTTGACGTATTGCAGGACCCGAGGGTGAAGACCCGGTTCTTTATCTACGAAGCCTATAAAGACGAAGAGGCGGTGCTGGCGCACAAGCAAACCCCGCACTATCTGGCGTGCGTGGATAAGCTTGAGGAGCTGATGTCGGAGCCGCGCAAGAAACGCAGTTTTGTGGGGCTGTTGCCGGAGTAGCGGAGTTACCCGACAGAGCCTGTCTGTCGGGTAAACACGTTGTCAGAAATTAACCTTCTGCAGTGTCATTATCAAATTATCAGCACTGTATTTACTCAGTAGCTTTTCATCCACATGGGGGAGAGGGCTTTGCAAAAAGTCCTGAAGACCTTCAAGATCATCCACGTTATAAATAAAGATTCGTGCAGGGTCGTAAAGATCCATGCTTCGAATCGACGCGTTTGTGGTAATTAATTTTTTATTGAAAATTAGTGCTTCCAAAGCACGTAGCGTTAATCCTCGTTGCTCTGGTTTATTGATTTCCAGTAAAGCAGAGGCGTGCTTCACCTTCTCAATGTTTTCGATGTAGCTGAGCCTTTTATTTTGACAGTTGTCCGGATAGCTATCATGATTATTGTATTTATCCAACAGATAAAAATCGGGTTTATAACCGCTATTCTCAAGTTCAGGCGTAAGTATTTTTAGGATTTCTGCACGAATCGGTTCATAGCCTCCAACAAAAAAACAGCGCTTATTCTCGATCTTGCTCTCTTGTTGTAACCGTTGAATTTCATGCAGGCTGAACGGTAAAAATTGCTCAATCATTGCCAGGCTATAGCGTTGGCAGTCAGCAGAGTCAAAACTAAATATTACGTCAAATACCGGGCGAACCGTTTCGATATAGTCTTCGTCTTCTTTGAGTTGACCCAGGAGGCGGCGCTTGCGTGTTAAGGCCACAACCGAATCGCGCAGGATTAACACTTTTTTGCACGGCATGCTGGCAATATAATCCAGGAAGGGGAAAACGCTATAGCCGTTACAAATTACAATATCATCTGGTTTTATTGCTGATAATTTAACTGCACAATGAAAACGTTTATGCCATTTTTTTAACAGCGTACCGGGCATAAGGGCATTAACTGATTTATAGCGCCGCATAATACGATTAATTTTCATGACGGGATAATCCTTCGCCAGAGAATTAAGCATCATAATTTCAAAATCATTTACCCATTCCAGAAAATAGTAGCGCATGGTCCCTCAAGGTTGATGGTCGATTTTTTCCAAATGATATCCTATTCCAAAGGGAGAATCATTATGCCGGTATGCTGAGGTTGTATTGCTTTTGTAGGCCGGGTAAGCGCTAGCGTCACCCGGCGTTGTTCAGGCCAGCACCAGATCCGCAATTATTGCAGCAAGCGCTTCGCGCGGCTCACCCTGAATAGCCTGAAGGGGGAAGGGTAGCGCGGGCGTTTCCACTTTCCCCAGCATTTCTGCCGCTGCCGCTACCACCCGCAAACTACCATAATGGCGGAACAGCGCCCAAAGCGGCTCCAGCCGCTCGGATTGTGCCGACTCTTTCGAACGGGCAATCGCCAGCGCTGTTTGCGGAAACAACCCGCCGACCACCGAGTACCAGACGTCAAACCCGGCCTGCAGGGCGGAGGCCGCTCGCCAGTCACCGGCGATGCCCAGCGTGACGGTATCCGGAAGACGAGCGCGTACCTGCGACAGGTCCTCCGGCACGCGGCCAAGCTTTATGGACCCTATATTCGGCAGGGCCGCGGCGGCAAATAACAGTTCATCGCTAAACGAAAAACCAGTCGTGGCGGGATTATCGTAAATGCACAGCGGTACGGAGATCTGGCGGGTCACCGTCTCATAGAGATGAAACACTTCGTCTTCCGTTAATCGCTGGTACGACACGGGTGCCAGCAGTACGCCGGAGACTCCTGCCGATTGCGCGTCGTCAGCCAGACGCAGAATATCGTCCAGCCGCAATGCGCCGATGCTGACGATGACCGGAATGTCATCAGCATGCGCCACCGCGCAGCGTGCGATCCGACCGCGCTTTTCAACGGTCAGATAGGCGTAACTTCCCGTTGAGCCCAAAATGCCGAGTGAATCCACGCCAGCGTCGACCACGGGGCGCAGAAGATTGATGAAGGAGTGCTCGTCAAACGTCCCCTCTTTCAGGGGGGTTAACGGAAACGCGCTTAACCCGTGAAACATCGTGATGTCCTCCTACAGCGTCAGCAACTGAACCCGAGCCGTGGCTCCCGGCATCAGCCGCTGCAGGTTGTTGACCAGCTCTTCTCCTGCCTCTTCCAGTGCCGCAAGCGGCATTGACGGCAGGCTTTCAAGAATAAACCACATAGATTGTGCCTGGCTGTCCAGACGGGTACGGACTCCCTGTCGCCAGTTCCAGCGGCGGCAGGTGACGCCGAGGTCGTCTCGCCAGATAACCTCGCCAGCATCCGGGTATTCCACCACCGGCTCTCCCTCCTTAAAGGTATCAAACGGCTCGCTGCCGTCTGCCAGCGTCAGGCGCGGCGCACCCGAGTACGCCGCGAGATTTTCCCCACCTACCGGAATGGCATAGCGAATGCTCACCGCGTTATATATATCCACCACCGGGTCCAGCGACGGCAGCGAACCGTCTTTCAGTATCCGCTTGCGCAGGGCGGAGGCCGAGCAGGGCGTGCGTTTCGGTTTCGCGCCGAAGGCTTTAAACACCTCATCCCAGTCTGAAAGATGTGCATCAGCCCACGGCACATCATCATTCAACATCTGCTGGCCGGCCTGCGCCAGCGCGGCGGGCGCAACCTCCGGGTGGGTAATCGGCGCAGCTTCAACCAGAATGCTCAGCGCCCGAAAGCCCGGGGCAACCCCGGCAAGACGCGAATCTATTGACGGCGTAACGAGAGACATAAATAATCCTGTATTGACTGTTTTATACCATGGTAGTGACCAATGACTATTAAAGTCAATATAATGACTGATTCGGGTGCCGATGTTGCCCAGGTAAGCCTGGCCGTGGCGAACCGCATCCGCAACTGGCGTAAAGAGAAAAAGCTGTCGTTGGACGAGCTGTCCCGCCGGGCCAGCGTCAGTAAAGGCATGCTGGTGGAGATCGAAAAGGGCGCAGCCAACCCCAGTATCGCCATCTTGTGCAAGCTGGCCGCCGCGCTCGGCATCTCCGTAGCGGATATCGTCAACGTCTCCAGCGAGCCGCTGGTGCATGTTATCGAAGAGTCCGCGATTCCGGTGCTGTGGCAGGGCGCACAGGGTGGACGCGCCAGACTGCTGGCGGGAACGGCAGGCCCGGATATGATTGAGCTATGGCAGTGGGAGATGCAGCCGGGAGAGCGCTTTACCTCTCCGGGGCACCCGGCGGGAACCTTTGAGCTGCTGCACGTGAACGAAGGCGTTTTAACGCTGACGGTGGACGAGACGGTGACGCAGGTTGCTGCAGGCAAATCGGCGGTGGCGAAAACGGAAGCTGCGCACGGTTATGCCAATGAGGGAAAAAACGTTCTGCGCTTTACCATGACGGTGGCGGAGTTCCACCGCTAAAAACCGGGCCTGCAACTGCCTGCAGGCCCGGTGATTTTTTACGCCTCTTCCACACTTATTCGCAGCGCTGCCAGTGCTTTACGCGCCGCTTTCAGCACCTGCTCGCACTGCTCAATCGTCAGCGTCAGCGGCGGTTCAATGCGGATGGTTTTCGAGTTGTTGAGCGTGCCGGCCACCAGCACCCGCTGGCGGAACATCTCGCTCGCGAAGCTATAGCCGGTTTCGTTATCGACAAACTCAATCGCCATCAGCATCCCTTTGCCACGCGCGTCCTGCACCAGGTCCGGATACTCCCGGCCTAGCTGACGGAAGCCGTCCAGCAGCATGTCGCCTTTCTGCTCCGCCTGGGCGGGCAGGTTTTGCTCCAGCAGCACGTTGATGGTTGCCAGCGCGGCCGCACAGGCCAGCGGGTTACCGCCAAAAGTGGTGGTATGCAGGAACGGGTTGTCGAACAGCACCGAGAAGACCTCTTCAGTCGCAACCGTCGCACCAATCGGCATCACGCCGCCGCCGAGCGCCTTCGCCAGGCACAGGATGTCCGGCTGAACGTTTTCGTGCTCGCAGGCAAACATTTTGCCAGTGCGCCCCATCCCGGTCTGGACTTCGTCGAGGATCAGCAGCGCGCCAAACTCATCGCACAGCTGACGCACGGCGGGCAGATAGCCCTGCGGAGGGAGGATTACGCCGCCTTCACCCTGAATCGGCTCCAGGATTACCGCCGCCACGTCATCGCTGGTTTTACGGCATTCGCTCAGCACGGTGCGCATGGCGTTGATGTCGCCAAACGGCACGTGGCGGAAGCCCGGCAGCAGCGGCATAAACGGTTTGCGGAAGGTGGATTTGGCGGTAGCAGACAGTGCGCCCAGAGATTTACCGTGGAACGCGCCGCTGGTGGCGATAAAGGTGAATTTCCCGCGCGGCGACTGGTACGCTTTGGCGAGTTTAATCGCCGCTTCGACCGATTCCGTGCCGCTGTTGCTAAAGAAGCTGTACTTCAGTTTGCCGGGCGTTAAGGCCGCCAGCGTTTTCGCGAGCATGGCGCGAAGCGGGTCGAGCAGTTCCTGGCTATGGAGAGGTTGTTTCGCAAGTTGATTCTGTACGGCGGAAACCACAACTGGATTACGGTGCCCCACGTTGAAGATACCAAAACCACCCAGGCAATCGATAAACTCCTGTCCCTGGGTGTCGACAAGCGTGTTAAGACTCCCCGCTTGCCACTCTACGGCTCCGTAATCCCCGCCGGCGGTAACAGATTTGCGATACTCCAGAAAACCTGGATTGACGTGCTCTTTAAAGTAATCGATGACCTCTCGGTTAAGTTGTTTCATCTCCTCATGATCGAGCGTTCGCTTCTCAATGAGATTCAGTGCATGCGCGGTACAGGCAAGAGCCGAGGCGCTGGAAGGTAACCTGTTCAAAATGTGCTCCCGGGGATCGCGTATCACATGATACTGGTTTAAGTATTGCAGGGATTACGCCACTTCAGATGACTTAACGAAAATCGGGATAAACGCCAGGTTAAAATAATGTTGCACAATATTTAATCATGCCGGAGCAACCAAAACGGGATTTAGCGGTACAGGACAGAAAGGATAAATGAGGGCGGAAAACCGCATCTGCACTAAAGAAGTGCATTCGCTGCAACTTAAGTGGGCATTAACTGGTCATGCTTTACAGGTAATTTCTTTGCGAAAGTATTTGAAATCAATGAATTATAAAATCGCACAAAAAGTATGGTTTAAGTGAAATCTGCGATCTTCATCAAGTTTAACAACTAAAGATAAATTGTTTACCGCCGAAAAAACATTGACCCACAAAATTAACATTCAAATAACCTGCAAGGGATGCCCACGATGTCCTCTCCAACCTATGTCACCCAGAATGAATATCCTCTGGACGATGACACCACCTTAATGTCTACCACAGACGTCCACAGCTACATCACACACGCCAACGACACCTTTGTGCAGGTGAGCGGCTACCAGCTCGATGAGCTGACGGGCCAGCCGCACAATATGGTGCGCCACCCCGATATGCCAAAAGCCGCGTTTGCCGATATGTGGTACACGCTGCAGCAGGGCGAGCCGTGGAGCGGAATTGTCAAAAACCGGCGCAAAAACGGTGACCACTACTGGGTGCGTGCGAATGCGGTGCCGATGGTGCGCCAGGGGCAGGTGACAGGCTATATGTCCATTCGCACCAAAGCCACAGCGGAAGAGATTGCCGCCGTGGAGCCGCTCTACCGGGCGCTGAACGACGGAAGCTGTAAGAAACGTATTCATAAAGGGCTGGTGGTTGGAAAAGGCTGGCTGGGCAAACTGCCGGCTATGCCGCTGCGCTGGCGCGTGCGCAGCGTGATGGCGGCGCTTTTTGCCGTTCTCGCCGCCACGCTGATCGCGACCTCCGCCGGGTGGATGCCGCTCGCCACAGCCGCTCTGGTCATGCTGCTGGGGACACTGCTGTTTGAGCTGCAGATTGTCCGCCCTGTAGAGAATGTGGCGCGACAGGCCCTGAAGGTCGCAACCGGTGAGCGCAACAGCGTGCAGCATCTGAAACGCAGCGACGAGCTGGGGCTGACGCTGCGCGCGGTCGGGCAGCTGGGCCTGATGTGCCGCTGGTTAATCAATGACGTGTCGAGCCAGGTGGTAAGCGTCCGTGACGGCAGCGACAGGCTGGCGCAGGGAAATGAAGACCTGAACGATCGCACGCGTCAGACCGTGGCGAACGTGCAGCAGACCGTCGCGACAATGAACCAGATGGCCGCTTCCGTTCAGAGTAACTCTGAAACCGCCGCCGAGGTGGATAAACTATCCGTGGCCGCGAGCAGCGCGGCGACGAAAGGGGGCAACGCGATGCAGACCGTTGTCAAAACCATGGATGACATAGCCGACAGCACGCAGCGAATTGGCTCGATTACCTCCCTGATTAACGATATCGCTTTCCAGACCAATATTCTGGCGCTGAACGCGGCGGTTGAAGCGGCAAGGGCAGGAGAGCAGGGAAAAGGTTTTGCCGTGGTCGCGGGCGAAGTGCGCCATCTCGCCAGCCGCAGCGCCAGTGCCGCCAATGATATTCGTAAACTCATTGATGCCAGCGCCAGCAAGGTGCAGTCCGGCTCTGAGCAGGTTCACGCCGCAGGCCGCACGATGGATGATATTGTCGAGCAGGTGAAAAACGTGACGCAGCTTATCGCCCAGATCAGCCACGCGACCTCCGAGCAGGCAACCGGACTGTCAGAGTTGACCCGCGCGGTGGCCGAACTCGACAGCATCACGCAGAAAAACGCCGACCTGGTCGAAGAGAGCGCCCACATTTCTGCGATGGTGAAGCACCGCGCCGGACGCCTTAAGGATGCGGTAACTGTGCTTCATTGAGTCAGTAATGTTCTAAAAAAGCCGTTTATTTCGTAAGGAATAAACGGCTTTTTATTTTCTGGTTGTGACTATTAATGTATTTTATTGTTAATTTAATATTAAATAACTAAAGAAAGTGCCTCAGTTATTTATCCCTGCCTAAGTCAGTTATCCAGAACGCTATTTTGAAAAATACCCCTCCGGTGGTCTGGTAACGATCGATGGAGCAATATTAATAGCCTCTACCTATCCATTGCGACGGTTATGAAATAAAAAAACGATCAAACTCATAAAGTTAGCGAAATCGTTACCGATAACAGCGATCGTCTGAGAAATAATCACATCGATGGAGAAAATATGTTCTTACATGACGTAAAGATCGGCACGAAATTATTTCTGGCGTTTGGGTTCTTTATTGTCCTGATGGCGCTCAGCGCGAGCCTGTCTCTGATAAGCCTGAACCGGGCTAATAACGGGATGCAATCGATTATTACCAGCGATTATCCGACCACGGTAAAAGCGAACCAGTTAATCGATAACTTCCTGGAATTTATTAGCACTCAACAGCTGATGCTGCTGGACGAGCAGGGCACCTATACGGGGCAATCTCAGCAGCGCCTGAAAGAGATCAGCGAGCACATCACGGTGATCCTGGGCGAGCTGAACAACGCGCTGCAGGATCAAAAGTCTCAGCAGGTTCTGGCGGAGATCCGCAGCGTGCGCCAGCAGTATCTGGACTCGCGCTACCGCATTTTGCAGGCGGTGCAGAACAACAATCGTGCGGGCGCTATTCAGGAGATGATGACCACCACCCTCGCCGTGCAGCAGGCTTATAAAGCGAAGGTGAAGGAGCTGATTACCATTCAAAACAGCGAGATGCAGAGTGCCGGCGCGCAGGTGGAAGGGGATTTCAGGTCTAACCGACTGCTGCTGATCCTGCTCACGCTCTTTAGCATTGCGGCAGGCAGCCTGATTGGCTGGTTTATCGTGCGCGCTATCACTCGTCCGCTCGGCGAGGCGGTGCATTTTGCAAAAGCCATTTCTGAGGGCGATCTCACGGGCAGCATCACGCCACACGGCAAAGACGAAACGGGTCTGCTGCTGCATGCGCTGATGGAGATGAAAACGCGACTGCTGGACATCGTGCAGCAGGTGCAAACCGGCTCGGAGAATATCTCCAGCGCAGCCGCGCAGATTGTCGCCGGGAACCAGGATCTGGCCGCGCGCACGGAAGAGCAGGCAAGTTCTGTAGAACAGACCGCCGCCTCGATGGAGCAGATCACCGCGACGGTGAAAAATACCGCCTCGCATACCGGGGAAGCGACCAACCTTTCGGCCGATGCCGCCACGGTGGTTAAAAACAACGGCGAGATGATGAAGCAGGTGACCAGCAAAATGCGCCTGATTAACGAAACGTCGAACCGGATGTCCGACATTATCGACCTGATCGACGCCATTGCGTTCCAGACCAACATTCTGGCGCTGAACGCGGCGGTGGAAGCGGCGCGCGCCGGCGAGCACGGTCGCGGCTTTGCGGTGGTGGCGGGTGAAGTTCGCCAGCTTGCCCAGAAGAGTGCGTCATCTGCCAGCGAAATCCGCGAGCTGATTGAGAGCTCTACCAGCCAGACCCAGGACGGGATGAACCTGGTTGAAAAAGCGAGTGCGTTGATTAATGGGATGGTCGGCAACGTGGAAGAGATGGACGTGATCCTGCGCGAAATCCGCCAGGCCAGCCACGAGCAGACGGAAGGTATCTCGCAGATTAACAGCGCGATTGGCCTGATTGATGCCACCACCCAGCAGAACTCCGCGCTGGTGGAGGAGTCCGTCGCGGCGGCAGCATCGCTTAACGAACAGGCGATGCACCTGAAGGAGCTAGTGCGCGTCTTCCGCGTGAGCGAGCACGCTCCGGCTTAATCCAGCTGGGAGATCTCGAGCGCCGCGCGGTCAATAACGCCGATAATCTGCTTGAGCTGCGCGTCGCTGAGCTCTCCCTGATTCACCTTCAGATCTAACACCGCTTTGAAGTTATCCAGCGCCCGCTTCATCTGCGGGTTTTTGCGCAGCTGAAAACCGACGGAACGGGCTTTGATACGCACCTGGATCTGTTCCAGCTGCTTCCGGTTTTCGTCCAGCCAGCGTTGTCCTTCAGCGGTAATCGTAATCGTCTTACGACCGTTCTCTTCTTCCGTAATAGTGATAAAGGTTTGATCCTGAAGATAATCCAGGGTCGGGTAGATCACGCCTGGGCTCGGGGTGTAATTCCCCTGGGTCAGATTCTCGATCTCTTTGATCAGCTCGTAGCCGTGGCTCGCGCTGCGGGTCAGAATATCCAGAATCACCAGCCGCAGATCGCCATGGCCGAAAAAGCGCGGTCGGCGCCCGCCGCTGTCGTGTTCGTGTCGCATAGTAGCTCTCTCAATTTGATATATCTAAACTATATCTAAGATATATTCAGATGCAATCTAAAAGATCTTGCATTTTTGCTTATTAGTAATCATTATCATTTGAAAATTGATTTAGATATATCGTATTCACCAGAGAAGGGGCTAAAAAATGGCATCTACCCGTTACCCACAGCGTGTTCGTAATGACCTGCGCTTTCGCGAGCTGACGGTGCTCCGCGTTGAACGCGCCAGCGCGGGTTTCCAGCGCATTGTTTTAGGCGGCGAGCAGCTGGAGGGCTTTAGCTCCCGCGGTTTCGACGACCATACCAAAGTCTTTTTCCCTGCCCCGGGCGCGGTGTTTGTGCCGCCGGTGGTCACCGATGAAGGTATCGACTGGGGTGACGGCGTACGTCCTCAGACGCGCGACTACACGCCGCTGTACGACGAGGTAAACCATGAGCTGGTGCTCGATTTCTTCGTTCATGACGGCGGCATTGCCAGCCGCTGGGCGGTTGAGGCAAAAGTGGGCGACAGGCTGACCATCGGCGGTCCGCGCGGTTCGCTGGTGGTGCCGGAGGATTACGCCTGGCAGCTGTACGTGTGCGACGAGTCCGGCATGCCCGCGCTGCGCCGACGCTTAGAGAGCATTGCTAAACTGCCGGTTCGCCCGGAAATTCATGCGGTTGTGACGGTAGGGGACGATTCTTATAAGGACTATCTGGCGCACCTGAGCGAATTCAACATCACCTGGGTTGTAGGCCACAGCGAGCAGGCGGTAGCGGAACATCTGGCTGCGCTGGCCGTTCCTGGTGAAGACTATTTCATCTGGCTGACCGGGGAAGGAAAGGTGGTGAAGACGCTGAGCCGCCAGTTTGAAACCGACGCGATTGACCAGCAACTGGTGCGTGCCAGCGCATACTGGCACGCCAAATAATCAGGCGGCGGAATCCAGCTGCGCTTCGCTCACCTGATGTTCGAGCGAGGCGCGGACCTCGTGCAGGGCTTTCTCCTGCTGAGCGAAGTAAGCTTCCATATTGTTCAGCGACGAGACCAGAAGCCAGGACTCCTCTTTCTCAAGCTCCGCCAGCTCGTTCACTAAAATGTCTATCTGCTCGCGAACCTGCGCCATTTTTTTGCGGATACGTTCCAGATCGTTCAGCCTGTCGCTTGCCATCAATGGCTCAAAGCCCTGCTGCAGGCGGGCCACCAGTGAGCGAATGGTTTTAACGTCGCCACGCTGCTTCGCCTGGTTGAGCTGCACCATCATCGCATTAGCTTCCTCTTTCAGATCGTCCGCCACCAGATCCGGATGGCAGAGCTTGCTCGCCTGCCGCCAGAGGCGCTTCAGCTCGTTCCGATCCTCTTCCGAAAGATCCTTACCCTTGCGCAGCCGCACTTCGGCATCGTGATGCTGCTCGCGATATTTCTCGTACTCTTCGTTAGCGTCGTCTCGCGCCTGACGCGCAGGCTCCTCTTCGCGCGTTAAGCCGCTCTCCAGCTCCAGCGCTTCGGCTAGCAGATTGGCAATCAGATTGCTTTGCTGTTCAAGATGCTTGCGCGCCTCAGCGGCCTGCACGGAGTCGGCCGGGAGATCGCGCCAGCGCTGGGTGAGCGTCGCCAGCACCTCTACCGCCTGCGCCATATAGCGCTGGCAGCGACGGTAATCTTCCTCGCGACGACGCGCTTCCGCCTGCTGACGGCGCAGGTTCAGCTCGGCCAGGGTTTTACGCAGGGCGAGGATCTGCTGCATCAGCGGCCCGAGGCGAGAGAAATAGAGATCGTTGAACTCATCAAGCTGCTGCACCCGGGCGTTGCGGCGGTCAATCAGATCGCGCAGACGTTCTTCCAGCGCCTTCAGTTCCAGCTTGCTGGCGGCCACCTGCGGATCGCGCCACTGGGTTACGGCGCGCTGACCCTGCAGCCAGGCGGTAATGGCCGCCATCGCAGAGGTGTAGTTCTTCTCCTCAAGCGCCACGACGATTGCCTGTAGCTCATCGTCAAACGCTTCATTTTTCAGCCGTGTCAGCTGGCTCTGGATGATGTCGTCATCTTCCAGTTCAATGGCATTTTTAATGATTTCTAGCCGTTTGATCGGTGTGCTCATGATGCCTTTCGCTTTGGCGCTTAAGTATTTGAGTTAAGGTTAGTTGTTGTAAAAGCTACAGGAAATAATACACACGGATGATGATCGGCGCGATGGGGGATTTCTTTAATGAGTTGATGTGTGGTGCTCTCATTATGGGGTAAACCCGATAGAGCGACATGCCACACCTTCACCAGCCCTGTTAATTTGCGTTGATCCTCTTTTTCCCCTGCCTCGGGTTTTTCCGTGTCCTACCCGAAAGCGAGCCCCCCACCTTTGGTGGCGCATGCGTCCGACCCACCCTCAATTAACCTCGCTGTAAATCCCCACCACGCGACCCACCGTTTTTATCTCGTCGATACCGCACTCAAACGGAACCTTGCCGCCCGCCACGTGGAGTTTTTTACCCGGCAGCAGCGTGAGGTCGCGGATGCTGGCGGTGCCTTCAATCTCAACCAGCCACAGGCCGTCGGTTAACGATGCTTCTTTTTCAATAAAGTGCAGCTTTCCCTCCGCCCGAACGGCGATGCCGCGAGCCAGCGGTTTGCTAAAGAAACCAGAGTCGATACTCAAAGTGGTATTTTCTTCCAGCCTTCCATCACTCAGTGTGAATGTGGAAACCGAAACCGGATCGCCCGGCGCGGGATGACCTTCAAACTGCGCGCCTTGTCCGGTCATCAGCCAGCGAAGGCTGGCGCCGGTGTCCAGCGCGCACTGAACCGCAAAGTCGTAAGAGATGGTACCGCGCGCGTAGCGGTTCTGAAGCGAGCTGGCGGCGATATTAAAGTGCCGGGCCAGCTGGATTTTCTGCGTGAAACCATATACCTGACAGATTCTATCGAGTAACTCTTCATTATTCACTTGAGAATCTAAAATCAAAATATATTCCTTTGGGTGTTTACTAATACTCGTTTGGGTATTAGTATCATTACAAATTCGGGCAATCAGCGGCAGACGTTGGCAAACAGAGGCTAATGATTGCAGACATTATCAAAATGGGAATCATGCAGCATGGCATCTGAAATCGCAATCATCAAACGGCGGAAAATACCGTGCTGTGCCCGTTTTCAGCGCACTAGCGTGCATGAATTTACGCGAGGGGAGATATGGCGATAGAAGCTGCCCGTGCAAGGGTTCCACTTAGCGTGGGAGCGCGTCTTAGCGGGCTTAACCACGTCGCTGAACTGCGCGCCCGATACGGGAACGATAGCGGAAAAGAGCTGGCGCGGTTTATGGCTGAAATGCGCGATAAGCGCGATCCCTGTTTTGAGGAGAACAGCAGGGCGCTGGCCGCCCTCTTTTTCCTGGCGAGATTGCCCGTCGCCCGCCACGAGTGCGATATCAGCGAGCTGACGACCGAAGAGAAACGGGCGCTAATTAACGCCATGAACCATTTTCGTGCTGTTGTGAGTTTATTCCCTGAACGGCTGACCATGCCGCTATAACCCAACCCAAAAACTAATGGCGTAAACCCGCCGGGCACCCTATTGCCTGAAATTAAGGAGAACGCGTGATGCGAAACAGTGAAAACCGCCCTTATCCGATCGGAAGTGAAGAACTGAAACGCCTGCTGGCAGAGGCAAAAACAGAGGAACGATGCGCGCGAGCCCTCGCGGTCTCCCTGCGTCTGGAGGCGCTGGCGAGCCATATCTACAAAACCGGTATGAGCGGAGAAGACGTTGCCGAACTTCTGTGCCACGAGGCGGCTCGCTACGAGCGCGAATCTCAGGAGCTGCACTGATGGCCGATTTTATCGATCTTGCGCAGGCGCGCGAGCAGGAGGACAGAGAGCGGTACATTAATCGCGCCCGCAGACGACCCGTATCGCCTTCGCGTTTCCTCTGCGAGGACTGCGAGGCGCCGATACCGGAGGCACGCCGAATAGCGGTGCCCGGCGTAGCCCTGTGCGTGACCTGCCAGGAGATCGCAGAGATGAAAAATAAACACGTCCGGGGAGGGTAAGTTGGCTACGTCATTTGCTTATCCGTGGAACGCCCCACGGTCGGCCATTGCCAGCCCTTATCTCACCCATGCCCAACAGCAGCGCCGCGATCGCCTTTTCGCGGCGCTGCAGCAGGCAAGAATTGCCCTTTCACAGCAGCCCGACTGCGTACGCTTCGAAATCTGGCGCACGGTTGACGCCCTCGAACAGCATCGGGGCAGCCCGCAGGCTAACGCCTTTTTGATCCGCTTCTGCAAAAGGATGTTACCTCGCCTGCGGCGGGTCTCCGATCGCTATGCCTGCACAGGCCTGCACGACGAAGTCTCCAGGGCCGTGTTCGACGGCCATTTCGACACTCAGCTTTTGCAATACCTCGCCTCGCGGATGGTCGAACTGGTGGCCCGCTATAACCGCCTTCCGGATATGTCCCGCGCGGACATCGACCTGCTGGCCGCAGATATCGCCAGCTTTATTCGCGGCGAGCTGGCGAATATTAACGATGCTGAAATGGGCGAATACCAGACGCTGTACGTCTGGTATCAGCGCGCCGGACTGATCGCCCGACAGTTCAACGTGTCGCCACCGCACTGGGAGCGGGTGTCGAAGACATTTTTCAACAAAGATGACGTTGCCGCGGCGGTGATCCGCATGTTTTCCGAGGCGTGGTGGCGCGGGCGCCTGCGTCGGGTCGCGGCTGCCTGGCGCGAACATCTGCAGATTGCCCTCGGCAACGTCAGCAAACGGAGAGCGGCGTATGCGAGCAAACGCTGCGTGACCGAGTGGCGCGAGCAGAAGCGCCGCACGCGCGAATTTCTCAAGGGCATGGAGCTGGAAGATGAAGAGGGAAACCGCATCAGCCTGATTGAAAAATACGACAGCTCGGTGGCCAACCCGGCGATACGTCGCTGTGAACTGATGACCCGCATCCGCGGGTTTGAAAATATCTGTGAGGCGCTGGGCTACGTGGGCGAGTTCTATACCTTAACCGCGCCCGCGCAGTATCACGCGACGCTGAAATCAGGCTTCCCCAACGCGAAGTGGAACGGGGCCAGCCCGACGGATACGCAAATCTACTTTACCCGCCTGTGGGCGCGTATCCGCGCAAAACTGCACCGGGACGGGCGCCGTATCTTTGGTATCCGCGTTGCGGAACCCCATCACGACGGTACGCCCCACTGGCACATGCTGATGTTTATGCTGCCGGAAGACGTCGAATGCGTTCGCCGGATTATCGGGGACTACGCGCGGCAGGAGGAGAACGCTGAGTTGCAGAGCGAAAGCGCCAGACAGGCGCGCTTTCACGCGGACGCGATCGATCCGCAGAAAGGCAGCGCTACCGGCTATATCGCCAAATACATCTCAAAGAATATCGACGGCTATGCGCTTGATGGCGAGACCGATAGCGAAAGCGGTGGATTGCTGAAGGAGACGGCGTCCGCCGTGTCGGCCTGGGCAGGGCGCTGGCACATTCGCCAGTTTCAGTTCATCGGCGGCGCGCCTGTAACGGTCTACCGCGAGCTGCGACGTCTGGTGGATACCGAGGCCGCGCGCGGTCTGAGCGTTGAGTTTGCCGCCGTCCAGGAGGCTGCCGACGCCGGGGACTGGGCGGGTTACGTTACTGCGCAGGGCGGGCCGTTTGTGCGTCGCGATAATTTACAGGTGCGCACGCTGTATGAGCCGCGCGCCGGGTTTAACCAGTATGGCGAGGAAACGGTCCGCATCCGCGGCGTGTACGATTCCGCCGTTGGCGCGGGCAGCCCAGTTTTAACCCGACTCACGCAGTGGAAAATTGTGCCGAAGCGGGCCGCGGATCTTAAGGATGTGCCCGTATCCTCTCGGAGTTCTGTCAATAACTGTACGCAGACCGATCTTTCTCAACCCCTCAGCCGACGTGCGAGGCGGGCGTTAGCCGAACGCATCAAATTCATCCGCCCTGGCGCGTCGTCGCCCGTCGTCTTCGCGAGCGACCCGCAGAACGGCGTACCGGAGAAGGTGATCGATGAGATACGGCTCGTCACCGGGATAGCCATCAGCCGGGCAGAAGCCCTGCATCTGATGGCGGGAGGCATCAGCCGCTTTAACGATAAATGGTGCAGGGGCGCAGCTGACGGATCGCTATTTCCGGCACCGTGTTCTTACCAGCAAAAGGCGCGGAAAATCCTTGAACGTATGGGGTATTTAACGGATCTCTTCGCTCAGAGAGCCCGCTAATCTCCATCCATATCATGTACATACCGTGAAGGGTTCTGATTTTTCGCTTCACTCTTTTTATGAATACGTGCTACTGTATGTTTATACAGTATCTCGTGGTGGAGGTTGTGTGGACAGAGAGTTGAACGAGCAGGTCATGATTGAACGAGTCGAGCTGATTGCGCGACTGACGACGGAAGGAACGTGTCAGGAAAGAGATCGTGAGATTGCCCTGAATTTGATTGCTGAGATTGCGCGGGGAAATTTAATCAAGAACAACGCATTTACCGTTGTGTTCTCAGCATCGCCTGTTCCGGAACGAATCAAAAAAGGGGGCAACGTTCGGGTGAACATTACTCTCGATAAAGATCAGCAGATTGGCCATGCCGTCGTGGAGGCCTTTCAGTGCGAACTGACCCGCAGAATACGATCCCTGTTTCCGTCATCGCGGGTGAACGTGAAAATCGGATCGGTGACGGGGGTCGAGCTCCAGGGGCTTGAAAAAGAAGCCGATCGCGAGGCACTGGACGCCATCCTCCGGGAAGTCTGGGAAGACGAGAGCTGGCGCTAGCCCCGGCGTCATCGCCCGTACCAACACCCTCATTCCTGTTTTGCGCTTCCGCTGAATCACGCTTCGCCGCTCGCGGACGATCTGTTGTGCCTGCGATTGTCCATCTGCCAGCGATAGCGAAAAGCCTGCTGGCCCGGGAAACTCTACGGTACCTGGAAACCGGATGTTGGGAGCGTCTGATGAAAATCTATGCAATGCAGGGGGACACGCTTGATGCCGTTTGCGCCCGCTTTTATGGGCGCACGGCTGGCGTCGTTGAAGCCGTTCTGAAGGCCAATCCTGGCCTCGCGGAGTTAGGCGTTATCTTGCCTCACGGCACGCCGGTAGAGATGCCGGAGGTGAATAGCGCCCCCACAAAAGAATCCGTAAACCTATGGGACTGAGCCTGGAGAAAATCACCACGGTTATCGCCTATTGGCTGGCCGTGGCGCTGGCCTGGTTCGGGGCGATGTCTCCTGAAAAAGTCGCGCTGTACGTGGGGAGTCTGTGCGCCATTTTTACCGCATTAACGAATTACTGGTTTAAGCGAAAAACCTGGCGCTATCTCCAGTCTCTTGGCCTCGATAAGAAGAGTATTCGTGAACTCAATCATTAAGCGTTGCAGCGTCGCCGGCGTGCTGGCCCTGGCGGTGCTGATGCCTGACTTTCAATTACTGAAAACGTCCCCGGAAGGGTTGGCGTTGATTGCCGATCTCGAAGGATGTCGCCTCTCGCCCTACCGGTGTAGCGCCGGCGTATGGACGTCCGGCATTGGCCACACGGCAAACGTTGTGCCGACGCGGGACATTACCGAGCGTGAGGCTGCGGTAAATCTGGTCGCTGATGTGCTCAACGTTGAGCGGCGTCTGGCGGCGTGTGCGCCGGTGGAGATGCCGCCCCGGGTCTATGACGCGCTGGTGAGTTTTACCTTTAATGTCGGCGCAGGCGCCGCCTGCCGTTCGACGCTGGTGTCCTTTATCAAACGTAAACAGTGGCCGCAGGCATGCGGGCAGCTTACCCGCTGGGTGTACGTCAACGGCGTCAAAAATGCCGGTCTGGAAAACCGTCGCGTCCGCGAGAAGGCATGGTGCATGAAGGGGCTGCCATGAGAACGCTCATGCTGGCGCTGGCCGGGCTGCTGGCCATCACGCTGTGGCTTCGTCATGACAACCTGAACCTGTCGCGTTCCTTAGCCACGGCCAACCGGGTCGCCAGCGAGCAAAAAACGGCCCTCGCCACGCTTAACCAGCAGCTGTCCCTGTCGCAGCGGATTGCCAGAGCAAATGAAAATGCCCAGGCCAGGCTCCGTGAGGAGCTTGCTACTGCGGGCGAGGAGAGGGCAAGACGGGAAGCGACTATCGGGAGATTACTCAATGAAAATGAAGCGTTACGCCGCTGGTATACCGCTCAGCTGCCTGATGCTGTCCGCAGGCTGCACACCCGCACCGCCTGCGCTTCCGCAGCCCATTGTTTACAACGCCTGCCCGAAGGTGAGCAGTTGCCCGATGCCGGGAAGCGAACCCGCCACTAACGGCGATCTCAGCGCGGATATTCGCAGGCTGGAATACGCCCTTATCGCCTGCGCGCTGCAGGTTGAAACCATTAAAGACTGTCAGGATAAACTCGATGCACAAACTCAAGAGCCTGCGTCAGGCATTAATTGACGCGATCCCCCAACTCAATGCCAACTCGGAGCGCCTGCAGATGTCGGTCGGAGGCGGCAATATTGACGCCCGACTGGCCTCCTCGATCTCCTTTGAAAAGCGGTATGCGCTGAACGCGAAGGTCAGCGGCTTCACCGGCGACAGCGAGGGATTTTTCGTCCCGGTGCTGGCCTGGCTTCGGGAAAACCAGCCGGATATTTTTACCCTCGATGAAGGACGCAAAAACGGCTACACCTTCTCCATCGTCTTAAACGATGACGATACGATGGATATCACCATCAGCGTGCAATTAACCGAGCGTATTCTTGTTTCCCAGGAGCAGGGCGCTCTGCACGCGACGTATTCCCCCGAGCCGCCGCTGCCGGAGCCCGTCACGCGGCCGAAGGCGCTGTACGTCAACGGCGAGCTGGTCAGCCAGTGGGAGGACTAATTTCCCCGCGCTGAAGGCCGCCTGGCGCCTGCTGTCTGGACCGCTTGTTGTATCATCCTGCAGAAAACCCCGTCTCGTTGCTGCCGTTCCTCCTGAACGGCATTCTCTTCTCATGAATACATTAACTTCCATGAACGGCATCGCTCGCGCGATCCGCAATCTTATTCGTATCGGTGTTGTGACCGATGTTGACCTCAGCAGAGGGCTTTGTCGTGTGCAGACCGGCGGGATGAAAACCACCTGGCTGAACTGGCTAACCTGTCGTGCGGGACGTTCGCGCGTCTGGTGGGCCCCTTCCGAGGGGGAACAGGTGCTGCTGCTGGCCATCGGCGGCGAGCTTGATACCGCCTTTGTGCTGACCGGCATTTTCTCTGACGACCATCCGGCGCCGTCCGGGTCACCTGACGCGTTCCACGTCTCGTTCCCTGACGGCGCGGTGATCGAGTACGAACCCGGGCGCGGGGCGCTGACGGTTGCTGGCATTAAAACGGCCGATATTACCGCCTCTGAATCGCTGACCGCCACCGTGCCGGAGGTTAGGGTGACGTCAACGTCCCGCATCACGCTGGATACGCCTGAAGTGGTGTGTACCAATAAGTTAATTACTGCCTCTCTTGAAGTGCAGAAGGGCGGTGTGATGGCCGGAAATATTGAGCATTCCGGCGGTAAATTCACCTCCAACGGGGTGCAGGTGGATAACCATGCGCACGGCAGTGTGCAAAGCGGCGGAAGCTGGACTAAGGGGACACAATGACGGTGCGTTACAGGGGGATGAACAGGCAGACCGGGCTGAGCATTTCAGAGGCGGAACACATCCGTCAAAGCGTGCGCGACATTCTGGTTACGCCGATTGGCTCACGGGTCATGCGGCGGGATTACGGCTCGCTGCTGGCGGCGATGATCGACAGGCCGCAGAGTCCGGCGCTGCGCCTGCAGATCATGGCCGCCTGTTATTCCGCCATCCAGAAATGGGAGCCGCGGATAAGCCTGACGGCCATCACTTTCGAGCGTTCGGAGAACGACGGGACGTTGTATGTCGATATCACCGGCACGCGCCCGACCTCCGGGCAATCCTTTTCTATCACCATTTCACTGAGTTAAACGCTATGGCTATTGTTGATCTGAGCCAGCTCGCCGCGCCTGATGTCGTGGAGGAGGTGGATTATGAAACGCTGTTGGCAGAACGAAAGGCCACCTTTGTCTCCCTCTATCCGGAAGAGGAGCGAGAAGCGATTGCACGGACGCTGACGCTAGAATCCGAGCCGATTGTGAAGCTGCTTCAGGAGAATGCCTACCGGGAAGTCATCTGGCGCCAGCGGGTTAATGAGGCTGCGCGTGCAGTTATGTTGGCCTATGCCGCAGGCAGCGATCTGGACCAGATTGGGGCAAACGCTAACCTTGCGCGTCTGGTCATTACTCCTGCCGATGACGCCACGTTCCCGCCCACTCCGGCCGTGATGGAGTCCGATACCGATTTTCGTTTGCGCATCCAGCAGGCGCCGGAAGGGCTTAGCGTGGCCGGTTCGACGGGCGCGTATCAGTTCCATGGCCGCAGTGCAGATGGCCGGGTGGCGGACATCTCCGTAATCAGCCCACAGCCGGCGAACGTCACGATCTCAGTCCTTTCTCGGGAGAATAACGGCGTGGCCTCTGAGGAACTGCTCGCCGTTGTTCGCAATGCGCTGAACGATGAGGACGTCAGGCCCGTCGCCGACCGCGTGACCGTCCAGTCGGCCAACATTGTCGACTACAGCATTGCCGCCTCGCTATTTCTCTTCCCCGGCCCTGAAAGTGAACCTGTGCTTAGCGCGGCAAGGGCCCGTCTACAGGCCTATATCACGGCGCAGCATCGGCTTGGACGCGATATCCGCAAGTCGGCCATTTACGCTGCCCTTCACGTTGAAGGGGTGCAGAGGGTGGAGCTGACCGCACCCGCGGCGGACATCGTGCTTGATGAAACTCAGGCCTCATGGTGCAGCCACTACAGCGTAACCGTGGGGGGGAACGATGAGTAATACGCGTCTTCTACCGGTTGGCTCATCGGCGCTTGAGGTCGCTGCGGCGCGCGCCTGTGCGGACATCGAAAATACGCCCGTTCCGCTGCGCCATCTCTGGGATGCGGACACCTGTCCGGCGAATCTGCTGCCCTGGCTGGCGTGGGCGTTTTCGGTTGACCGCTGGGATGAGAACTGGCCCGAGGCCACCAAGCGGGATGTCATCCGCGCGGCGTGGTTTATTCATGCCCACAAGGGAACGATTGGCGCCGTACGTCGCGTGGTGGAGCCGCTCGGCTATCTGATTAACGTCACCGAGTGGTGGCAGACCAACGATCCGCCCGGCACCTTTCGCCTTGATATCGGCGTTTTAGACACGGGCATCACCGAGGAAATGTATTACGAAATGGAGAGGCTTATCGCCGATGCGAAGCCTGCCAGCCGCCACCTTATTGGCCTGAATATCATCCAGGACATTCCGGGTTATCTCTATACCGGTGCCCTGAGCTATGACGGCGACATCATCACGGTTTATCCCGGATAAGTGAGAGCAGAATGACAGTGAAATATAAAACGGTTATCACCAAAGCCGGTGCCGAAAAACTGGCTGCCGCGACCGTCCCTAACGGCAAGAAAGTCAATTTTACGGCGATGGCGGTGGGTGACGGTGGGGGCACGTTGCCGGTTCCTGATGCCGGGCAGACGAAGCTGGTTAATGAAGTCTGGCGCCACGCGTTGAATAAAATCAGCCAGGACAATAAAAAGCGTAACTATGTGATCGCAGAACTTCTCATTCCTCCTGAAGCGGGTGGTTTCTGGATGCGAGAAATGGGGCTTTACGATGATGCCGGCACGCTGATTGCCGTCGGTAACATGGCGGAAAGTTACAAACCATTGCTGGAGGAGGGATCGGGCCGTGCACAGACCGTGAGAATGGTGATCATGGTCAGTGATATCGCCTCGGTTGAGCTTACGATAGATACGTCTACGGTAATGGCGACCCAGGAGTACGTTGATGAGAAGCTCGAAGAACATGAGCAGTCTCGCCGCCATCCTGATGCCACGCTAACGGCTAAAGGGTTTACTCAGCTTAGTAGTGCGACTGACAGCTCCTCTGAAGCGCTGGCAGCAACGCCGAAAGCGGTTAAAGCTGCCTACGACCTTGCCAGTGGTAAGTATACGGCTCAGGATGCGACCACAGGGCAAAAGGGGATTGTCCAACTCAGTAGCGTAACTGATAGTCAATCCGAGTCTCTTGCGGCGACACCCAGGGCTGTCAAAACGGTCGGCGATGACCTCATTAAACTCAGGAATAGCCTGGGTACCGCCGCGACGAAAAACGCGCAAGAGGCACCTGACGATATTACTCCTGGTCGGTTGCTGGTTAACGGCAATGCAGTGGCTATCAGATCTGTATCTGCAAGAGCCGGTACAGGACTTTCAAATGCCGATGCCCTGCCGTTCAACTCGGTGAGTTTTTGTTATTCGAATGCAACCAATTCGCCGGGTTATGAGGCGACGATTCTCGATGTTGGCGGGCTTGGCGGTTACCGGGTCCAATACGCTGCATCTTATAGCGATGGTGGGAAACAGCTTAAATTCCGGGCTCTTAATGGCGATAACAGTGTATGGGGCGGCTGGACAAAGGTCATAACGAATCATGGCGGAAGTGTTGCGTATTTGTCTGATGCTACTTACTACCAGACGAACTCCACTGGTTGGTACGGAGCGGGTGCTTTTGCCGATCAGTATCAAAACAACGCAGCACCTTTTTTGGTGCCAAAAGGATATCAGTCGCCTAACGGTAATTCTATTTATCTACCTATTATCAAAGGCTTTTCGGAAACGGCAGGTCATGGTTACGGAACAGCGATTAGTTTTGGAGTTTACCGCACGGGTACTAACGCGTTTGGAACAGCAATTATTAATTTAACTGGCGATGCCAGAAACAGTGTTAATTACCAATTTGATATTAGCGGTAATTTTAATGCTCCTGGACAGGTCGGTAGCGGAGGTAATATTGTTGCAGGTCAGGGCCTATTTGAATCTGGCGGCCAGGTACGAGTGTACTCATCAAATAACCCACCCCCTCAGCAGGATTTAAGCCCTTATGCACGACAGGACTGGACGCTGCAATACTTTGTCCGTGATGTCGCAATGGGGGCGGAGGGGGCATTTATTATTACGCAAAACGGTTGGCAGCGGGTACCTGCTGGCTGCGCAATGACGGGGTGGAATGCTGAAGGCCAAAACCCCGGCGGCGATACGATTTTCTACCGCCCAATTCAGAAGTACATGTCTAATATCGGATGGATTACTGTAGGTCATACAGCATGATTACACTTAAAAATTTCGTTCAGTATGAACCAGAATTTAAAGACTTTTTGTTTAACGCTATATTTCTTCAGTCAGATGAGGGGCTTGACTGGTATTACCATATGTCACGCTTTCAGGCCGACACCCTAAAGATATGCTACGACAAAAATAATATTATTCGCTCTTTCAGTAATCAGGTTGATCGCCTCTTTCCTCTTGGTATGTCAGTTTCCGAAGTTGATCAAACAGATGTGCCAGAAGGGCTGAATATACACGGCGAGTGGGTATGGAATGGCACTAAAATTATCCCACGCCAGTTGACCCGAGAGGAATTAATTCAACAGGCGGAAACCAGAAGAGGTGAATTGCTTGCCGAAGCTTCGGATGTTATTGCCCCCCTCCAGGATGCCTCCGATCTCGGTATCGCAGCAGACGAGGAAGCTGCCATGCTGTTACTCTGGAAACGCTACCGGGTGATGCTAAACCGGCTGGATCTCAGCACCTTACCAGACATTCAATGGCCCGAACGCCCCGCCTGACCCCAAACCCTCCATTCCGGAGGGTTTTTCGTTTGTTGTGTAATCCTTTCCCCAACCCCAATACGTCGCATCAATCGCGCGCTCCACAGAAAATAGCCTCACCACTAAACGAAGGAGTTAACCGGATGGGCGATTATCACCACGGCGTGGAAGTTATCGAAATCAACGATGGCACCCGCACCATTTCCACCGTCTCGACGGCAATCATCGGCATGGTCTGTACGGCCAGCGATGCTGACGACAAGACATTTCCTTTAAACGAGCCCGTGCTCATTACCAACGTGCAAAACGCGATTGCGAAAGCCGGCAAGGCGGGGACGCTGTCCGCTTCTCTGCAGGCGATCGCCGACCAGTGCAAACCGGTTGTCGTTGTTGTTCGCGTGGCCGAAGGCACAGCTGAAACCCCGGAAGAGGCGCGCAAGCAGACCGTTTCCAACATCATCGGTACCACCGATGAAAACGGTAAATATACCGGCCTGAAGGCGCTTCTCACGGCGAAAACGGTGACCGGCGTTAAGCCGCGTATTCTCGGCGTGCCGGGGCTGGACTCTCAGGAAGTGGCGACCGCACTGGCCGCCATGTGCCAGAGCCTGCGCGCGTTCGGCTATGTCAGCGCATGGGGATGTAAAACCATCTCTGAAGCGATCAACTACCGCAAAAACTTCAGCCAGCGCGAGCTGATGGTTATCCATCCTGATTTTCTGGCATGGGATACCACCACGAACGCAACGACGACGGCCTGGGCTACCGCCCGTGCGCTTGGCCTGCGCGCCAAAATCGACCAGACAATCGGCTGGCATAAAACCCTGTCAAACGTTGGCGTCAACGGCGTTACGGGCGTAAGCGCTTCTGTTTCCTGGGATCTGCAGGAACAGGCTACCGATGCGAACCTGCTCAACCAGGCTGGCGTCACTACGTTGATTCGCAACGACGGTTTCAAATTCTGGGGGAACCGTACCTGCTCAGACGATCCGTTATTCGTCTTTGAAAACTACACCCGTACCGCACAGGTGCTGGCCGATACCATGGCGGAAGCGCACGCGTGGGCGATGGATAAACCCATCACGCCAACGCTTATTCGCGACATCGTTTCCGGTATTAACGCCAAGTTCCGCGAGCTGAAAACCAACGGCTATATCGTCGACGGCTCCTGCTGGTATGACCCTGAGTCGAACGATGCATCCACCCTGAAAGCGGGGAAACTGTATATCGATTACGACTACACCCCTGTCCCGCCGCTGGAAAATCTGACCCTGCGCCAGCGCATCACCGATACCTATCTGGCTGACCTGTCAGATTCGGTTAACAGCTAAGGAGCTGAAGCATGGCGTTACCACGCAAACTTAAGTATCTGAATATGTTCAACGATGGCCTGAGCTATATGGGCGTTGTTGAGTCTGTGACCCTACCGAAGCTTACCCGCAAGCTGGAGAAGTATCGCGGCGGCGGTATGCCGGGCTCGGTCTCTGTCGACCTCGGCCTTGACGATGATGCCCTGGCGCTGGAGTGGACCGTCGGAGGTCTGCCGGACGCCGCTCTGTGGGCGCAGTATGCCTCTCCGGGCGCGGACAGCGTGCCGCTGCGCTTTACCGGCTCTTATCAGCGCGATGATACCGGCGAAATCTCCGCCGTCGAAATCGTCATGCGCGGCCGTCATAAAGAGTTTGATGGCGGTGAAAACAAGCAGGGCGAGAGCGGCACCACCAAGATGTCCACCGAGTGCGCTTACTACCAGTTGACCATTGATGGCAAAGAGATCATCGAAATCGACATCATCAACATGGTGCTCAAAGTCGATGGCGTCGATCGCCTGGCAGAACACCGTAAGGCCATCGGCCTGTAACCCTTTAACCGGCCGGGATGACCGGCCGGTGAGTTAACTTTCAGAAGAGTAACGAAATGGAAAATATCAACGAGACCGCCATGAACGAAAGTGAAAACCCACATATCGTCACGCTTGATAGCCCCGTTCAGCGCGGCGAGCAAAAAATCGAAAAGGTGACCGTCGCAAAACCCAATGCGGGGACCCTGCGCGGCGTATCGCTGGCGTCGCTGGCGCAATCTGACGTTGATGCGCTGATTAAGGTGCTGCCGCGAATGACCTCCCCAGCGCTGACCGAGCATGAGGTTGCGCGCCTGGACGCCTGCGATCTGCTCTCTTTTGCAGGTAAGGTGATCGGTTTTTTGTCACCGGCTTCGGCTCGCTGAAATTTCCCGAAAATGTGTCGGTCGACGATCTGATGGCGGATATCGCGGTGATTTTTCACTGGCCGCCGTCAGAACTGTACTCCCTTAGCGTGACCGAACTCCTCTTATGGCGCGAAAAAGCGCTGCAGCGAAGCGGAAACCACTATGAGTAATAATGTCAGTCTTCAGGAGCTGCTTAAGGCTGTCGACCGGGCAACCCGACCGCTTAACGCTCTCCAGAACGCCAGCCTCACTCTCGCGAGCGATATCCGCGATGCGCAGACGGCGCTGGGGGCGCTTGATGAGCAGGCGGGGCGTATTGACGGCTTCAGAAAAGCAAATGCCCGGCTCGCCACGACGGAGCAGTCGCTTGCTCAGGCGAAACAGCAGGCCGCGGCGCTGGCGGTACAGTTTAAAAACACGCAAAACCCCACCCAGGCGCAGGCTGATGCGCTGACTGCAGCCCGAAAATCGGCAGTCGACCTGAAGCATGAGTACAACAGCTTACGCTACTCGGTACAGCGTCAGCGTACTGAACTCGCTCAGGCGGGAGTGAACACGCGCACGCTCTCGTCGGATGAACGTCGTTTAAAAAGTCACATCAGCGAAAAAACGCAGCAGCTTAACCGACAGCGGGATGCGCTGGCCCGCGTCAATCAGCAGCAGGAGCGGCTGAGTACCGTTCAGAATCGCTACGAGTCAGGCAAACGCGTTACCGCGCGGGTGCGTCAGCTTGCGAATACGGGCGTGGGCATCGCAAAAGCGGGCTTTGACCAGACGTCCCGGTTTATCGCCCCTGGCATCAGCTTTGAAAAGCAGATGTCGGCCATTCAGGCAAACCTTGGCCTGGCGAAGGGGGATTCCCGGCTTGAGGCGATTCGCCAGCAGGCGCGGGACGTCAGTGCCAGGACCGGAGTACCTGCAGATACGGTCCTCCGGGCACAAACCGAACTGACTCGTTCAGGCTATGACGCCGATGGGCTGCTTGCGGCCACCGCGCCAACGGTCAACCTCAGCCTGGCGGGGAGTGTCGACGCGGCTAAAGCGGCCGATATGATCGCCAGCACGCAGGCCGCGTATAGCCTGGCCGATGCGGATGCGGGACGCATCGCAGATGTGCTTACGCGCGGTTTTACCTCTTCGAATACCAGCCTCGCTGAGATGGTGGCGGCCGTCACCTCCGCTGCGCCCGCTGCGGATGCCGCCGGTATGGGGCTTGAAGAGACAACCGCGCTGCTGGGCGTTCTGGCAGAAAAAGGAATGAAAGGCGCTGCCGCGGGGGACGCGCTCAGCGCGATGTTGCGCCATGTTCAGACTCCGGATGCCATAAAAGCCGCGGGGGCGCTGGCTTCCGCTGCGGGTGATGGATCGCTTGATGAAAAACGCCAGCAGTTGCAGGGGGCAAAGGGCAGTACCGCGCTCGCGGCTTCCGTGCAGACCGATAATCTTGACGGCGATATCAACCGATTCCAGGCCGCGTGGAACGGGTTGAAGATTGATGTATTTGATAAAGCGGATGGCGCTCTGCGCAACCTGATAACAACCGCAACCGGCTGGCTTGGCACGGCCTCCCTTTGGGTGAATGCCAACCCTGAGCTGACGCAGACCCTCGCCAGCATCGTTGTCGGCGCGCAGGCGTTTGCTGGCGTGCTGGGTGGCGTAGGCACGGTCATCGGCCCGGTTCTGACGGGCGTCAATATGGTTATTACCGCGGCCGGGATGTTGGGAACGGTATTCAGCGTGGTGGGCGGCGCCATCATGACGGTGCTGGGCGCGCTTAGCTGGCCGGTGATTGCCCTTGGCGCGGCGATTGCTGCCGGAGCCTTACTGATTTTTAAATACTGGGAGCCCATCAGCGCCTTCTTTGGCGGGGTGATGGAAGGGCTTTCGACGGCTTTCGCACCGCTGGGGGCGCTGTTCTCACCGGTGATGGCGGTGTTTGACTCTATCTCGGAGAAGCTGGGCGGTATCTGGCAATGGTTCACCGACTTGATTACGCCGATCAAGGCGACGCAGGAAACGCTGGATGGCTGTAAAAACGCTGGCGTGATTTTTGGTCAGGCGCTGGGCGATGCGTTAATGGCACCGCTTGATCTCTTTAATAGCCTGAGCGGCAAGGCCAGCTGGCTGCTGGAGAAGCTCGGCATTATCAAAAACGACTCGGGCGATCTCGACGCCGCTGCGGCAAAAGCAGAAGCGGCATCCTCACCGTCGGGCAGCGCTTATATTCCAGGCGCGGGGATCTCTGGCGGCAGCCTGGGGTATCAGCCGACCATCGCTACTGGAGGACGCTCTTACGTCGATCAGAGTAAAAGCGAATATCACATCACGCTGCAGGGGGGCACGGCCTCCGGAACGGATCTGACGCGTCAAATCCGGGAGGAAATAGAAAACAGTGAACGTGATAAAGCGAGACAGCGGCAATCCAGCTTTATGTATGTTTGAGGAGAGAGAAAATGTTAATGGTGCTGGGTCTGTTTGTCTTTGAACGACGAACCTTACCGTATCAGTCAATGATATTCACAAAAGACTACCGCTGGGCATCCAGCGCTCGCATCGGGAAACCCAAAGCCTGGCAGTACCTTGGCGAAGGTGAGACATCCTTTAGCCTCTCCGGCTTACTTTACCCGGAACTCACGGGAGGGCGGCTTTCCCTCAAGGCGGTTGAGCTGATGGCAAATGAGGGGCGGGCATGGCCGCTGATAGACGGTACCGGCATCATTCACGGTATGTTTGTCATTGAGAAAGTCACGCACACGCATTCGGATTTTTACAGTGACGGTACCGCCCGAAAAATTGAGTTTACCCTGTCGCTAAAACGCGTGGACGAATCGCTGATGACGACGTTTGGCGACCTGCGAACGCAGGCCTCAGAGCTGGTGGAAAGCGCACGGAATAGCATTGGAGGGCTGGTGGGATGATCGCCGAAATGAATATCCGGGCGGGTGGGAAAATCGCCCCTGATTTTATGCTTAAGCTTGACGATCGTGATATCACGCAAAATTTCAGCCATCGTCTTATCAGCCTGACCATGACCGACAAACGGGGGCTGGAAGCCGATCAGCTGGATATTCTGCTGGATGATTCCGACGGGCTGCTGGACTTGCCTGCCCGGGGGGCAAGGCTGTCCTTATGGCTGGGATGGGAGGGAACCCCGCTCGAGGAGAAAGGGGACTTTACGATTGATGCGATTCATTTCCGGGGCGCGCCAGACACGCTGACCATCCGGGGATGCAGCGCAGATTTTCGTGGAAAGCTAAACGTGCGGCGCGAACAGTCGTGGCATGACACGACGATTGGCGCGATAGTCGATACCATCGCTCAGCGTAACCAGTTGACCGCCAGCGTCGCGTCGGGGCTTGCATCCCTCGCCATCTCTCATATTGACCAGTCTCAGGAGACAGACGCGGCGTTCCTCTCCCGCCTTGCTGAACGTAATGGAGCATTTGTTTCAATCAAAGCCGGGAAGATAATCTTTATGAAAGCGGGGCAGGCCGTGACGGCCAGCGGCACTCCGCTTTCCTTAATGATGATTGAACGTGGGGATGGCGATAAGCACCTTTTTTCCATAACTGACCGTGAAAATTATTCCGGCGTAACGGCCAAATGGCTGCAAACGCGTGACCCCAAACAACAAAATCCTCAATTGAGTATTAATCGTCAGTCCGGAGGGCAGCAGAAAGAAGCACTGCAGCACCCGGATGCTGCCGCACCGGTAGCGGGAGCAGCAGGCAAGGAGCAGAAACCGCAAGAGAGGCTGGTGGGATCGGCGGAAAACGTATTTGAGCTAACCACGGTTTATGCCTCTGAAGAGCAGGCGCTCAGGGCCGCAGAGGCTAAGTGGCGCGCGCTTCAGCGGGGAACCGTAGAGTTTTCCATCCAGCTTGCCCTGGGACGCGCCGATCTGTTCCCCGAAACGCCGGTGCTGGTAAACGGTTTTAAACGCGTCATCGACGAGCAGGCGTGGATCATCAGCGAGGTGGTGCATACCCTCAACGATAGCGGATTTACCACGCAGCTTAAGCTTGAGCTGAACGTCAGCGACGAAAAATTTACTGTTGATAGTGAGTAATGTAGTTGCTATTGGTTTTATTTTGGGTATTATTGATTCACAAAATGTGAATCAAGTGGAGGGGTACATGTTTCATTGTCCTAAGTGCAAGCACTCTGCGCATGCGCGTACCAGTCGCTATCTAAGTGAAAATACCAAAGAGCGCTATCACCAGTGCACCAATGTGGACTGCAGCTGTACGTTCGTGACGATGGAGTCCGTGGAGCGCCTGATTGCGACCCCTGGTGCCTCTGAGCGTGTCCGAACGGCTTCGCTGAACCACGGTTAGCTGCTCAAAAAAACCAATAAAAAAGCCACTCAGTCGAGTGGCTTAATCATATGATTCTAAAAACAAAATTTGGTGGCCCCTGCTGGACTTGAACCAGCGACCAAGCGATTATGAGTCGCCTGCTCTAACCACTGAGCTAAGGGGCCGTGGCGGTGAATTATAAAGTAACTCCCCGCAGCAATCCAGCCATTCACACCTGCCTGCTGTTTTTATAAACAATGCATAATCAATCCTTTATACTTCCCTGACGATGTATCGAGCGGAAGTAAAGATGATCAACGATATTCTGGCCCCAGGCCTGCGGGTGGTGTTCTGCGGAATCAACCCGGGCAAGTCCTCGGCGCACACCGGTTTTCACTTTGCCCATCCGGGCAATCGCTTCTGGAAGGTGATCTATCAGGCCGGGTTTACCGACAGGCTACTCAAGCCCGAAGAGGAACAGCATCTGTTGGACACGCGCTGCGGCATAACCATGCTGGTCGAGCGGCCGACGGTGCAGGCAAGCGAGGTCAACCTGCATGAACTGCGCAGCGGCGGGCGGGAGCTGGTCAAGAAGATTGAAGACTACCAGCCGGCCGCGCTGGCGATCCTCGGCAAGCAGGCCTACGAGCAGGCGTTTAGCCAGCGCGGAACGCAGTGGGGCAAGCAGAGCATCATGATTGGCGTTACGCAGGTCTGGGTGCTGCCAAATCCGAGCGGGCTCAACAGGGCGACGCTGGATAAGCTGGTAGAGGCGTATCGGGAGCTGGATGAGGCGCTGATGGTGCGGGGGCTTTAATCCTCTGCGGCCTGATGCCCTCATCCTCTCCCCACATGACTGAGGGATCCCCACAACGTTATGGCAGCACGGAACAGTCCCCTCGCCCCTCCGGGGAGAGGGTTAGGGTGAGGGGAATATACGGCCGTGGTGGTCATTCCGTTCACTTTATGTTCCTTGCTACTCTGTCACGACATGACCTGTGAACGTGCCAGGGTGGCTCAGTCGCCACCACCCTGGCGACCCGGGCTCCCGGCGGTAAATCGCCGCTTCGCGGTGCCCTCGGCTTATTCCTTCCGGCTTATCGGGGACGGGCGGATGTAACGTCCCTGTAAAGCCGCCCTCTCGGCGCATCCATGCGCCTCGCCCCGGCCTGCAGGAAACGCCTCAGCGATTTACAGCCGGACCAGAGCATCGCTGAAAGTCTTCACTCGTTCTGAAACAAGGTTATTGCCTCTGCTTATAAATTACTGGGGAGCCCACAGTCCAAAGGGAGAGGGAATAAACAAAAAAAAAGCTCCCGATTGGGAGCTTTTTCACTGTCAGGACCGATTAATCGTCCAGGAAGCTACGCAGCACTTCAGAGCGGCTTGGATGACGCAGCTTGCGCAGCGCCTTCGCTTCGATCTGACGGATACGTTCGCGGGTAACGTCGAACTGTTTACCCACTTCTTCCAGCGTGTGGTCGGTGTTCATATCAATACCGAAACGCATACGCAGGACTTTCGCTTCACGAGCGGTCAGGCCAGCCAGAACGTCGTGCGTCGCAGCGCGCAGGCTCTCGGTGGTGGCAGAGTCCAGCGGCAGCTCGAGGGTGGTATCCTCGATGAAATCACCCAGATGCGAATCTTCATCATCACCGATTGGTGTTTCCATGGAGATTGGCTCTTTGGCGATCTTCAGCACTTTACGGATCTTGTCTTCTGGCATCAGCATGCGCTCGGCCAGCTCTTCCGGCGTCGGCTCGCGGCCCATCTCCTGCAGCATCTGGCGGGAGATACGGTTGAGCTTGTTGATGGTCTCAATCATATGCACCGGAATACGGATGGTGCGCGCCTGATCCGCGATAGAGCGGGTGATAGCCTGACGGATCCACCAGGTTGCGTAGGTGGAGAACTTGTAACCACGACGGTATTCAAACTTATCTACCGCTTTCATCAGACCGATGTTGCCTTCCTGAATCAGATCCAGGAACTGCAGACCACGGTTGGTGTATTTCTTGGCGATAGAGATAACCAGACGCAAGTTCGCTTCAACCATCTCTTTCTTCGCGCGGCGGGCTTTCGCTTCACCGATGGACATACGACGGTTGATGTCTTTAACCTGCTCGATGGTCAGGCCGGTCTCTTCTTCAATCTGATGCAGTTTCTGCAGGCCGCGATGTACGTCGTCCTTCACGTCGTGCAGTTTTTCAGACCACGGCTTGTTCATCGCGATAGCCGCGTTGAACCAGGTTTCGCTGGTTTCGTTGCCGGTGAAGAGGGTGATGAAGTTCTTCTTCGGCATTTTGCACTGCTCAACGCACAGCTTCATGATGATGCGTTCCTGGGTGCGTACGCGATCCATCATCACGCGCATGCTGTTTACCAGGTAGTCGAACTGTTTTGGCACCAGGCGGAACTGTTTGAATACCTCAGACAGTTTCAGGATCTCTTCCTGAGCGGCGGCATGGCTGCGGCCTTTCGCTTTGATGGTGTCGCGCGTCACTTCGTACTGGGTACGCAGCTCGGCAAACTTCTCACGCGCCAGCTCCGGGTCAATGCTGTTGTCATCGTCCGCGGTGTCGTCGTCGCTCTCTTCCTCATCTTCGTCTTCGTCATCATCCATCTCTTCCTGAGACAGTTCAGAACCGACGTGAGTGGCGGTAGGTGCCATATCTTCTTCAGCGTTCGGGTCGACAAAACCGGTGATCAGGTCAGACAGGCGCGCTTCTTCCGCTTCAACGCGATCGTACTGCTCCAGCAGATAGGTGATCGCTTCCGGGTACTCGGCAACGGAGCACTGAACCTGGTTGATCCCGTCTTCGATGCGTTTTGCGATGTCAATTTCGCCTTCGCGGGTCAACAGTTCAACGGTACCCATTTCGCGCATGTACATGCGGACCGGGTCAGTGGTACGCCCGATTTCAGATTCCACGCTGGACAGTACCTGTGCAGCAGCTTCTTCCGCATCTTCGTCAGTGTTGTTGGAGGTTTCAGCCAGCAACAGATCATCGGCATCCGGTGCTTCTTCCATCACCTGAATGCCCATGTCATTGATCATTTGGATGATATCTTCGATTTGATCTGAATCGACAATATCTTCCGGCAGATGGTCATTGACCTCGGCATAGGTCAGATAGCCTTGCTCCTTACCACGTTGGACAAGAAGTTTCAGCTGTGACTGCGGGTTTTGCTCCATAAGACGGTATCCACACTTAATTCGTTTGATTGGTGTCGGCGATGGGGCTGCCAACCTTTAAAGCGAGGGCGTACTTATATTTTTGCCGCTGCCTCTCAGTGCGGCTGCCGGGGGCTTCCCGATCGATATTCGGCACTTAAGCCGTTAAATTTTTTATTTCTTCGCCAGTTCCTGGTTAATCATCCAGAGCTCCCGGCGTTCTTCGCTGCTTAAACCGTGTGTGCGCTCGCGAGCTATCAACTCTTCCTGGCGCAGCTCAAGCATCGAATCAAACATATGGTTGAGTGAGTCGGTGAACGTTTTTTCTGCAATGTCCTTATCTGCTATATCGTCCCACATCGACAATTTTTCAAGGGTAGCGGCCTCTTTTGTGCCGCGATAATGCTCTAAAAGTTGTCCGGTGGTCAGACCTGGCTGAGACAAACACGTGTTGACCAGTTCTGAAAATAAGCCAAGCCCGGGCAATTTTTCGTGGTTTAAACCCGCCAGAGACGGCACCTGCGGCGCAAGCTCGGGGTTTTGGACCAGCAACCCTATCAGTATACGCATGGTTGTGCGTTTTAGCTGAGGCGCGGGCCGAACCGCACCGTTTTCAGCCTGTTTTGGCATTAAACGTTCAAGCTGGCTGTCATCCAGAATGCCGAGCTTGTTGCCTAACTCCTGACGCAGATAGATGCGCAGCGTTTCGCCGGGCACCTGGCTGATTAACGGCAACGCCAGCGTGCTGAGCTGCGCGCGCCCGTCAGGGGTACTCAAATCGACCTGCGGCATCAGGCTGTTAAACAAAAACGTGGAGAGCGGCTGAGCCTGCTCCATCCGCGCTTCAAACGCCGCTTTGCCCTCTTTACGCACCAGCGTATCCGGGTCTTCGCCGTCGGGCAGAAACATAAAGCGTAGCTGACGCCCGTCGGTCATATACGGCAGCGCGGTTTCCAGCGCGCGCCAGGCGGCGTCGCGCCCTGCGCGGTCACCGTCGTAACAGCAGATGACGTTGTTGGTCACCCGGAACAGCAGTTGAATATGATCGGCGGTGGTGGACGTCCCTAACGACGCAACCGCGTAGTTGATGTCATACTGCGCCAGTGCCACGACGTCCATATAGCCTTCGACGACCAGAAGACGCGGAGGTTCCGCATTATTCTGCTGCGCCTCATAAAGGCCGTACAGCTGGCGGCCCTTATGGAAAATATCGGTTTCCGGGGAGTTGAGGTATTTCGGCAGGGCATCACCCAGCACGCGACCACCAAAACCTATTACCCGGCCACGCTTGTCGCGGATCGGGAACATCACCCGTTCGCGGAAGCGGTCGTAGCTTCGTCCCTGGTCGTTAGTGACCAGCATGCCTGCATCGATGAGAGACTTACGATCTTCGCTATTGCCGCCAAAACGCTTTAACACGTTGTCCCAGCCGGGCGGGGCGTAACCAATAGCGAAACGCGCAATGACATCGTCGCTCAGTCCGCGCTTGTTCAGATACTGACGCGCAGGCTCAGCCGCAGATTGCTTAAGAGACTGTTGGTAAAACGAATTCAGGCCATCCATTAGTTGATACAGCGTTTGCCGTTGATGGCGCTCGATCTGACTTGGCCCACTGCCTGCTTCATACGGCACTTCAAGGTTATGCATCGCCGCCAGCTCTTCGACGGTTTCAACGAACTCGAGCTTGTCGTAATTCATCAAAAAATCGACGGCATTACCGTGTGCGCCACAGCCGAAGCAATGGTAGAACTGCTTTTCACCGTTTACGGTGAAGGAGGGGGTTTTTTCGTTATGGAACGGACAGCACGCATGGTAGTTCTTGCCCTGCTTTTTTAGCTTTACCCGCGCGTCGATGAGATCGACGATGTCGGTTCTGGCAAGCAGGTCATTGATGAAAACGCGTGGGATTCTTCCGGCCATATGCCCCAAAATTTTAAGCGACTTATAAACGAAAACAAGCCGCGCATTCCTTCCGGAAGCACGGCCTTACGACTATTACTCTGTCTGTCAATTGAGGGCTGATGCCCTCAACCAATTAGTACAGACGAGTACGGCGTGCGTTTTCGCGAGCCAGTTTCTTCGCGTGACGTTTCACAGCGGAAGCTTTAGCGCGCTTACGTTCGGTCGTTGGTTTTTCATAAAACTCACGACGACGAACTTCAGCCAGAACACCTGCTTTCTCGCATGAACGTTTGAAGCGACGCAGTGCTACGTCGAACGGCTCGTTTTCACGTACTTTAATTACCGGCATGTAACTCTCACCTTTAATAAATTCGGTTTGCCGCTGGCATCAACGCCAGCTTATTTCAAAATGGTGCGGAATTTTACTGCAAATGCTGCTGCTTTGTAAAGCACCGATGCGATTTTGAAAGGGACTTTAATAAGGGTGAGGAGTATACACGAGCCTTCTTCCTGGGGCGAACAAAGTTTTACATCAACCCGCCCAGGCTCTACACTGCGCGGTATTGAAACGAGGTAAAACAAGTCATGCGTGTACTGGGTATTGAAACATCCTGCGATGAAACCGGCATCGCCATTTACGACGACGAAAAAGGACTTCTGGCCAACCAGCTGTATAGTCAGGTGAAATTGCACGCTGACTACGGCGGCGTCGTACCTGAACTGGCCTCTCGTGACCACGTGCGTAAAACGGTTCCCCTGATCCAGGCGGCGCTGAAAGAGGCCGGGTTGAGTTCAAATGATATCGACGCTGTGGCCTATACCGCAGGCCCGGGCCTGGTCGGAGCGCTGCTGGTCGGCGCAACGGTTGGCCGTTCGCTGGCGTTCGCGTGGGATGTGCCGGCGATCCCGGTTCACCATATGGAAGGGCACCTTCTGGCGCCGATGCTGGAAGAGAATCCGCCTGAATTCCCGTTTGTGGCGCTGCTGGTCTCCGGCGGCCATACGCAGCTGATTAGCGTAACCGGCATTGGCAAGTACGAGCTGCTGGGCGAATCGATCGACGATGCCGCCGGTGAAGCGTTCGACAAAACCGCCAAGCTGCTGGGTCTGGATTATCCTGGCGGCCCGATGCTGTCAAAAATGGCGTCGCAGGGAACGGAAGGGCGCTTTGTCTTCCCGCGTCCGATGACCGACCGTCCGGGGCTGGATTTCAGCTTCTCCGGGCTGAAAACCTTCGCGGCGAATACGATTCGCAATAACGATGACAGCGAGCAGACCCGCGCCGATATCGCCCGCGCGTTCGAAGATGCGGTGGTGGACACGCTGATGATCAAGTGCAAGCGCGCGCTGGATCAGACCGGCTTTAAGCGTCTGGTGATGGCGGGTGGCGTGAGCGCTAACCGCACGCTGCGCGCGAAGCTCGCCGGGATGATGCAAAAGCGTCGCGGGGAAGTTTTCTATGCCCGTCCGGAATTTTGTACCGACAACGGCGCGATGATCGCTTACGCGGGAATGGTGCGCCTGAACGCGGGCGCAACGTCCGACCTCAGCGTGTCCGTGCGCCCGCGCTGGCCGCTGGCGGAACTGCCGGAGGCGTAATCCCTCACCCTAACCCTCTCCCCACAGGGAGAGGGGATCGTTTGGCTACACCCGCAGCATCCCTTTCTCTTCCAGAAACGCAATAATCGTCGCTAACCCGTCACCCGCCTTCAGGTTGGTAAAGGTCCATGGACGCTCGCCGCGCATGCGGTTAGTGTCGCGCTCCATCACCTCCAGCGACGCGCCGACGTACGGCGCGAGGTCGGTTTTATTGATCACCAGAAAATCGGATTTGGTGATCCCCGGCCCGCCTTTACGCGGGATTTTTTCCCCTTCGGCCACGTCGATCACGTAAATGGTCAGATCCGCCAGCTCCGGGCTGAACGTCGCGCTCAGGTTATCGCCGCCGCTTTCAACGAAGATCAGATCCAGATTGCCGAATTTCTCGCTTAACGCTTCTACCGCCGCCAGGTTCATTGAGGCATCTTCCCGGATGGCAGTGTGCGGACAGCCGCCCGTCTCCACGCCAACGATGCGCTCCGGCTCCAGCGCGCCCGCCTCGGTGAGGATGCGCTGATCCTCTTTGGTGTAGATATCGTTGGTCACCACCGCAAGATGGTACGTGTCGCGCATCGCCTTGCAGAGCGCTTCCAGCAGCGCGGTTTTGCCCGACCCTACCGGGCCGCCCACGCCCACGCGCAGGGGATGTTTGTAATCAGCCATGTTGACTCCTCAGGAACGGAATAGTCGTGAATATTGGGTTTCGTGGCGCGCGGAGGCGATGGCGGACAGCGGCGTTGCTGCCCCCAGCGCGTCGTCGCTACGCAAAAATGCCTGTTCAAGCCCGGCGGCGTAATGGTCGCCCAGTTCGATAATCAGCTGCTGCGCGGCCTGTTGCCCAAACGGCACCAGCTTGACGCCCGCCATGACCGCGCTCTCCATCCAGCTGTAGCCGAGGCTCAGCGCCAGCTCGCGCGCGCTAATGCCCCAGCGCACGCCGAGCCAGGCCATGCCGCAGAGCTGGCTTTGCATAAACAGCGGCAGCCATTCGGGCGGACAGTCAGGTTCCCAGCTCTTAATCAGCCGCGTAAACGCCGCTCCACGGTTGCGCTCCTCTTCGCGCAGCTCGCGCGTTTCCCGGCAGGCGAGAAGGTATGCCGTCCAGCGTTTGGCCATCGTCAGATCCTGCTGCTCGCAGGCCCGGAATAGCCGAATAAACAGCGGCAGGTCGACGCAGAAAAAGCTCTGCTCCATCTGCTGGATTTGCCAGCGTTTGAACGCGTCGGCGTCGGTGACCCAGCCTGCCTCAACGGCCCACTCCAGCCCCTGCGACCAGGTAAACGACCCGACCGGCAGGCTGCTGCTGGATAGCTGCATCAGGCGCAGCCTCTGGCGGGCGTGCTCCATCAGCTCATCAGCGCCAGCAGGGCAGAGACGATCAGCCCGCCGCCGAAGGTTTTACGCAGGCCGTCGTGACGGCGCAGCAGCAGCCCCGCGGCAAAGCTGGCGCACAGCACCGTGGCGCTGGCGAGCATAAAGCCGCTGGTGAAGAGCCAGAAGCTGTGGCCGGACATCTCCACGCCGTGCGCCCAGCCGTGGAACATCGCCAGGGCAGGTACCGCCAGCAGCAGACGTTTTTCGGTTTTAAACATCATCACGCCGGATACCGCCAGCGAGGCGATAATCAGCATCTCCATGCCGCTGAAGCCGCCGAGCAGGCTGCCCGCAATGGCGCCGACAAGCATCATCCCGAGGGTGGCAAACGGCAGCAGGAGTTTGCGACCGCTCAGCGCCGAGAGCACGCCCGCGCCCGCCAGCATCAGCAGGTGATCGAGCCCTGTCAGCGGGTGGAGAAAACCGGCCTGAAAGCTGTCGGTGCCGTGGCCGGGATGCGCGAGGGCGGGAACGGAAAAAGCCAGCAGTAACAGCGGTAAATACTTGCGCATGATGGATCCTTAATGTGAATGAGCGTGAGAATGGCTGTGGCTGTGGGCATCGCTGGCGTACGCGCCCGCTTCCGGTTCAAACGGCAGGCTGGCGTAGGTCACGTCCAGCCCGAACTGGCGCAGCATGTCGTCGAGAACGTGGTCGTGGTGATAGCGCAGCTCGCCGGGCATGACCTGTAGCGGCACGTGGCGGTTGCCCAGGTGGTAGCAGGCTCGGGCAAGCAGGAACGGATCGGCGCAGCGCACCACGGAAACCGACTCCGGGGCGGCGATCACTTCGATGACCTCGCTGCCGTCGTCGGTCGTCAGCAGGTCGCCCCCGCGCAGCAGCAGGCCGCGCGGCAGCATCAGCCCGGCTTCGCGGCCGTCGTTCAGCGCTACGCGGGCGCGGCTTTTCACCCGCACGTCAATCGGCAGCGTGACGCTGGCGGTAATCGGATGCGCATGGTACAGGCGTTGGGTTAAATAGATCATCATCACTCCTCAAAACAGGAAATAGCGTTGCGCCATCGGCAGAACGTCAGCCGGTTCGCTGGTTATCAGTTCACCGTCGACGCGCACCTCGTAGGTTTGCGAGTCGACGGTGATATTCGGCTGCAGGCCGTTGTGGATCATGTCCGCTTTTTTCACCGTCCGGCAGCCTTTCACCACCGCGGTAGCGCTCTGCAGGTTGAGCTGCTGCGGGATGCCGTTCGCACTGGCGGCCTGCGAGATAAACGTCAGTCGGGTAGCGTGGCGCGCGGCGCCCAGCGCGCCAAACATCGGGCGGTAATGCACCGGCTGCGGCGTAGGGATCGAGGCGTTTATATCGCCCATTGGCGCGCAGGCGATCATCCCGCCCTTGACGATGGTGGCGGGTTTGACGCCGAAGAACGCCGGGGACCAGACCACCAGATCCGCCAGCTTGCCCGCCTCAATCGAACCGACTTCATGGGCGATGCCGTGGGTGAGCGCCGGGTTAATGGTGTATTTGGCGACGTAGCGCTTCACGCGGAAGTTGTCGTTCTCGCCGGTCTCTTCCGGCAGCGCGCCGCGCTGGACCTTCATGCGGTGCGCCACCTGCCAGGTGCGGATAATCACTTCCCCGACGCGGCCCATGGCCTGTGAATCTGACGACGTAAGCGAGAACGCGCCGATGTCGTGCAGCACGTCTTCCGCGGCGATGGTTTCACGACGAATGCGGGATTCGGCAAACGCCACGTCCTCGGCGATATCCGGATCGAGGTGATGGCAGACCATCAGCATGTCGAGATGCTCGTCGATGGTATTGACCGTATAGGGCAGCGTCGGGTTGGTGGAGGAGGGCAGAATATTCGGGTGCGCGCAGGCGGTGATAATATCCGGCGCGTGGCCGCCGCCCGCGCCTTCGGTGTGGAAGGTGTGGATGGTGCGCCCGGCAATGGCCGCCAGCGTGTCTTCGACAAACCCGGACTCGTTCAGCGTGTCGCTGTGCAGCGCCACCTGAATATCCATCTCGTCAGCCACCTCCAGCGAGCAATTGATGGCGGCGGGCGTCGCGCCCCAGTCTTCGTGGATCTTCAGCCCGATGGCGCCCGCGGCGATTTGTTCGCGCAGGGCGTCCGGGCTGGAGCCGTTACCTTTGCCGAGCAGGCCAATATTCACCGGCAGCGTATCGGCAGCCTGCAGCATGCGGGCGATATACCACGGTCCCGGCGTGCAGGTGGTGGCGTTGGTGCCCGCCGCCGGTCCGGTGCCGCCGCCGATCATGGTGGTGACGCCGGAGACCAGCGCCTCTTCCGCCTGCTGCGGGCAGATCCAGTGGATGTGGGTGTCGATCCCGCCGGCGGTGACGATCTTCCCCTCGGCGGCAATCACTTCCGTTGCCGCGCCAATCGGGATCGTCACGCCGGGCTGAATGTCCGGGTTCCCGGCTTTGCCGACGGCGAAGATCCGTCCGTTCTTGACGCCGATATCGGCTTTTACGATCCCCCAGTGATCGACGATCAGCGCGTTGGTAAGAACCAGATCCACGCAGCCGTCTGCGGTCATCTGCCCCTGACCCATACCGTCGCGGATCACCTTTCCGCCGCCGAACTTGACCTCTTCGCCGTAGACCGTGAGATCGTCTTCCACTTCGATCCACAGCTCGCTGTCGGCCAGCCGCACTTTATCTCCGGTGGTGGGGCCGAACATATCGGCATACGCCCGTCGTGAAATGTCAGCCATGTTTCACCTCGCCCATTACCTCGCCGCGAAAGCCGAAAATGCGCTGCGCCCCCGTGACCTGAACCAGCGTCACTTCCCGCTTCTGGCCGGGCTCGAAGCGCACGGCGGTGCCCGCCGGGATGTTCAGTCTGAAGCCTTTGGTGGCTTCCCGATCGAACTTCAGCGCCGGGTTGACCTCGTAAAAGTGGTAGTGCGATCCAACCTGGATCGGCCTGTCGCCGTGGTTTTCGACAACGACGCTTTGGGTTTCACGCCCGACGTTGAACGCAATATTGCCGGGCTGGATCTGGTATTCGCCTGGGATCATCACGCGCTCCTTAGACGATCGGGTTGTGGACGGTAACGAGCTTGGAGCCGTCCGGGAAGGTGGCTTCGACCTGAATATCCGGGATCATTTCCGGCACGCCCTCCATCACCTGATCGCGCGTCAGGACGTGGCGGCCCGCCTCCATCAGCGAGGCGACGGTTTCGCCATCGCGCGCGCCCTCCATAATGAAGGCGCTGATCAGCGCGACCGATTCCGGGTAATTGAGCTTTACCCCGCGCGCAAGGCGGCGTTCGGCAACCAGCGCGGCGGTGAACAGCAACAGCTTGTCTTTTTCTCTGGGGGTCAGTTCCATAACGTTTCTCTTATGTCTGCCAGATACGCGGCGAACAGGCATTTTTGGTGGTGAGAAGCGGGCGAAGCGACTGCCAGATGTCGCGCATCACCCGCTGGCAAATCAGGTTGTCGTCGGAGAGAAAACGCACCGACAGCAGATCGTCAGTGAGCGTTGCACCTGCGTAATTTTCCAGCGGTGCGAGCCGTTCGCGCACCGCGTCGAGATGTTCTTCTTTGGCCGGATAGAACAGCAGCGTGCCGAGCCACGGACGTCCGGCGACGGGCGTGAGATCGCCGTCGCTAAGATGCTGACGCTCAATCAGGCGCGGTTCGTCTTCAACCCAGATTTCAAGGCGGCTTTCCAGCGTGCCGTGGCTAAAGATCTCACCGATCACCGGACGCCCCAGGCAGTACAGCTCCCACGCCAGCAGCGTGCTGGAGGCCTTCAGATGGAAGACGGAGCGCAGCGCGGCATTCGCGCCGGGGAAGATAATGGTGTCCTGCGGCAGCCACTCCAGCGTGGAATCTTCATCGAGGTAAAAATGCTGGTTCAGACGGGCCTGCGGGCCGCTGCTGCGATAGAACTTGCTGGCCCCGGGCATGGTGATGAGCGCGTGGCTTTTGGCGTCCAGCCGAACGGAAATGTTCAGCGTATCGCCGCCCACAATCCCGCCTGGCGGGTGCAGCAGGTAAAGGTGGCAGGTTTCGCCTTCTGGGTAAAACGGACGTTGAACGGTGAGCGGCCCGACGTGGTGGGCGGAGTACAGGAGGGTTTTCTCAGGGGTGTGACAAAACTGCAGGGCAAGCGACGCCTGCCAGCCTTTATACATATTATCAGTGACCTGAGCTGCTAACATGCTGCATCCATTTCCACACCATCGGGATACGTTTCAGTATGCCCTGGCGGAAATGAAGCCTGTCATATGAGTCGCTTATGGATGGCCAGGCAGGAGAAATACAAAAGCACGGCCGGGGCCGTGCTCTGTATAAGCAATGACGAGACTATTTCAGGTGCTCATGCAACGCTGCACCTGCCTGCTCAAGCGCAACTTTCACCGTTGGCTCCTGGCTCAGCGGGTTAAGCAGGCCGTAGTCGTGGATCATGCCGTTATAGCGCGTGACGGTCACCGGGACGCCAGCCGCATCCAGCTTACGTCCGAATGCTTCACCTTCATCCCGCAGAACGTCCAGCTCCGCTGTCTGGATCAGCGTCTCGGGGAAGCCTTTCAACTGCGCGGCGCTGGCGCGAAGCGGAGAGGCAAGGATATTGTTGCGATCGGCAGCGCTGGTGGTGTAGTTATCCCAGAACCATTTCATCATGTTTTTCGACAGGAAATAGCCATTTTCGAACTGGCTATACGAGGCAGTATCAAAATTCGCATCGGTAACTGGCCAGAGCATGACGTTGTAGCGAATCTTTGGCCCATTGAACTGTTTGGCCTGCAGCGCCACCGAAGCCACCATATTGCCGCCCACGCTGTTACCCACCAGACCCAGACGGCTACCGTCCACGCCAATTTCCTGACCGTGCCCGGCGACCCATTTTGTCGCTTCATAGGCCTGATTAATTGCTACCGGGAAATGGGCCTCAGGTGACGGGGTGTAATCGACGTAAACCGCAGCGGCACCCGAAGCGCGAACAAGATCGCGGATTAAGCGTTCGTGGGTAGGGAAGTCACCCAGCACCCAACCGCCGCCGTGAAAGAACATAAAGGCGGGGAGCGTACCGCTGGCGTTTTCAGGTTTCACTATTTTCAGTTTGATCGCCTGGCCATTTACCTGGATCGTTTTTTCAGAAACCTGAGCGGGCGGCAGTTTTGCGCCTTGCTGCGCGCCAATCAGTACCTGGCGGGCCTCCTGCGGGGTCATCTGTTCCATTGGCTTACCCTTGCCGGAATTCAAAACATTAAGAAATGCCTGTACGCCTGCGGTCGGGGTTGGGGTATTGGTGGTTTGAGCGGATGCCGCGGCTGACGCGAAGACGGAAGAAACCAGGATGGCGGTTAGTGTTTTCATGGTAGTGCCTCTTTAAGCGTATTTGATTGGATGAGATAACTAAATAGTGCGCTACTTAGTTGTTGGTATAATACTTGCGCGCAAGATACTTTTAGTCAAACATTATTTATAATTTTTTTAGGCAACCGATTTGGAGTTGATAGAAAAATGAAAGAAAACAAAACGCTAGACGATTTACTTTGCTTCTCGCTGTACTCGGTCACCAACGCGTTTGTTCGCCAGTATCGCCCCTTACTGCAAGAGATGGACCTGACCTATCCGCAATTCGTTGTTTTGATGGCGCTTTATGAGAAAGACAACATCCCACTTCGCGATCTCAGCGATAAGACGTTTTTTGATTCGGGCACATTGACCCCGCTTGTACAAAAGCTTGAGGCAAAAGGATTCCTCAACCGTATCGCGGTTGTGGGTGATGAAAGGATGAAAAATGTTGTACTGACCGACAAGGCCAAAGACCTTAAGAAACGGGTGATGGCATTGCCGGATCAGATTCGTTGCAGCATGCGGATGAATGACGATGAGCTTGAGACGCTAAAAAAACTCTCCCGAACGCTTCTCGACGATTTGTAATAACCCTTCGGTGGGTTGAACCCACCGAAGTAATGTGTCGTTACCGATAGTCCTCTGCATCCACATCATACCCCGACGGCTCCCAGCGGATTGCCAGCAGCGACGCCAGGCCGATAAACGGCGCCAGCGCAATCACCCAGAACACGGCGGTATCCAGCGAGGCGACCAGCAGCGGGAACAGAAACAGCGACAGCGTCGAGCTGCTGCGCATCAGCGTCTGGTTGAGGCCCACGCCCACGCCGCGCAGCGAGGTTGGGTAGCTCAGCGAGGCAAACGTCATGGTATGCGCGCCCGGGCCGAAGCCCTGACCGAACAGGAATAGCGCCAGCATCGCCACGGCGAGCACCCCTTCAGAGGCACCGTCTGGTCTGCCAATCAGCGCCAGACCCAGTAGCGCCACAAGCTGGCAGGCATAACCCGCCAGCGACATCCGCCAGGCGCCGAAGCGCGGCACGTAGCGTACCGCCAGCAGTCCGCCGACGAAGGCAAACAGCAGGTTAAGCGCCAGAGAAATGAGAATGGTGGTGAGCATCGACTGGACGAAGAAGCTGGAGATGATCACCGGCAGGCCAAACGCCACGGCGTTATAGGCAAACGACGAGACCACGGAAAGCAGCGTGGCGAGCGTCGTGCGACGCAAGTAGATGCCGCGGAACAGGTTCAGATAATTTGACCATTTCGCTTTATTCACGACGGGTGCGGGCTGGCCGAGCGCGTCCTGCGGCACGTGGGCATTGATGTTATACGACTGGCGTAAAATTGACGCCGCCTCTTTCAGGTTGCCCTGATTCGCCGCCCAGACCGGAGATTCGCTCATATAGCGGCTGCGGATGGCGATAATCACCAGCGCGGGCACCGCGCCAAAGCCGAGAATCAAACGCCACAGCCAGTCGCTGTGGCTCTCCGGAAGCACGGCGTAGAAGAAAAGCACCAGCAGGTAGGAGATGCTGATGGCGGCATACCAGGTGGGGCACCACATCGCGACGCTGGAAGCCTTATTTCCGGGCCCTTTTAGCCTGGCGAACTCGCTTAAAAACGCCATCGCCACGGGAAGGTCGATCCCAACCCCCAGCCCCATCACAAAGCGGGCGCCCGCGAGCACATATTCGTTCGGGGCCAGCGCACAGGCGATCGCTGCCACCACGAAGAACACCATATCAGCCATAAAAACGCGGTAGCGCCCGATTTTATCCGTGAGATAGCCGCCAAGCAGCGCCCCGACAATGGCACCAAAGGTAATGGCCGAGGCCACCATGCCGGTACCGGCGGGCGTCAGGCTAAATTCGCGGGTGATGTCTTTAATGCCGAACGCCAGCGCGCCCAGATCGTAGGCATCGAGGAAAATGCCGCCCAAAGCGATACCGACCACGATACGGGCGTTTGTCCGGCCCTGAGAACCGTCATTAACGAGGCGTGATACATCCGAAGCGCTGCGCACCCACTGGATGTCGCCATCAGGGGGAATACCTGCCGTTGAAAAGGGAGTTGATTCTGTGATTTCAGCCATTTTCTTCTTATGTGGTTGTGTTGTGTCCCTAACAGTTACCACAGGCAGAAGGTGACCAAAATCACATTTGGCTATAAGGCATAACTAACCCTTCGGAGCGTCTTTTTTCTTCCTCTTGAGCTTCGTCCAGATTTTGGTCTCCTGACGACGCCACAGGCGCTGGATATTGTCGTGATGACGCAGCAGGATAAGACAGGAGAGCATCGACACCGGGAAGGTGAACTGGGGTTTGAACCACCAGACGTAGAACGGGGCGATCAGCGCGCTGACGATTGCGCCCAGCGACGAATAGCCGCTCAGAAGAATGGTGAGCAGCCACGTCCCGGCCATTACGCCGGTGAGATCCCAGCCGATAGGTGCAATGGCACCAAAGGCGGTCGCAACGCCTTTACCGCCTTTAAAGCCGAAGAATACGGGCCAGATGTGGCCAACGCAGGCCGCAATCGCAATGAGCCCGAGCCAGAAAGGCGTAACGCCCAGCGCATAGGCGCCCCAGACGGGCAGCATCCCTTTCAGAACATCAAAAATCAAAACTGCTACGGCTGCTCCCTTGCCGCCAATTCGTAGTACGTTGGTCGCCCCCGGATTCCCGGAACCATTTTCACGCGGGTCAGGTAACCCGGCAATGCGGCAGACCAGAATGGCGCTGGAGATTGAGCCGCAAAGATAGGCGAGGAGGATCATTCCAGGCGCGATTGCACTCATAACGCTGTTCCGTTTTGAAAATGTATCTGTATTCTCAGCATCTGTGGATAATACGCATAATTCGCCGGAAGTGGTATCCGGTTTAGCCAAAAAGCAGGCAGGTCGTGATGGATATTGTATTTATAGAGCAACTTTCGGTAATCACCACAATTGGTGTTTACGACTGGGAACAGACCATCGAGCAGAAACTGGTGTTCGATATCGAAATGGGGTGGGATAACCGCAAATCGGCAAAAAGCGATGACGTGAACGACTGTCTGAGCTATGCCGATATCAGTGAAACGGTCATCGCCCACGTTGAAGGGCAACGTTTTGCGCTGGTCGAACGGGTGGCGGAAGAAGTCGCAGAATTGCTGTTGAAAAAATTCAACTCACCGTGGGTGCGCATCAAGCTGAGCAAGCCGGGAGCGGTGGCGCGCGCCGCCAATGTTGGCGTCATTATTGAGCGTGGCACAAATCTGAAAGGAAAGATTTAACGTCATAATAGCTAAACCATTTTAGGTTATACCGGTCTCAAGACTGTATCTTATCGGTTGTCCGTATGGGGCACCGTTTTTTTATATCTTTTTAGGGGTTTATAGATGAGCGATATGCACTCGCTGCTGGTGGCGGCAATACTGGGTGTGGTCGAAGGATTGACGGAGTTTTTGCCGGTCTCCAGTACGGGCCATATGATTATCGTTGGCCATCTGCTGGGCTTTGAAGGCGATACCGCAAAAACGTTTGAAGTGGTGATCCAGCTGGGGTCCATTCTGGCGGTGGTCGTGATGTTCTGGCGTCGCCTGTTTGGCCTGATCGGCATCCATTTTGGTCGTCCGCCTCAGCACGAGGGGGCCGGTAAAGGTCGTCTGTCACTGATCCATATTCTGCTCGGGATGATCCCTGCGGTGGTGCTGGGCCTGGTGTTCCACGACGTCATCAAATCTCTGTTTAACCCGATTAATGTAATGTACGCGCTGGTGGTGGGGGGCTTACTGCTGATCGCCGCGGAAGTGCTGAAGCCAAAAACGCCGCGCGCGGAAGGCCTGGACGACATGACGTATCGTCAGGCGTTTATCATTGGTTGCTTCCAGTGTCTGGCGCTGTGGCCGGGCTTCTCGCGTTCAGGCGCTACCATCTCCGGCGGGATGCTGATGGGCGTAAGCCGTTACGCCGCGTCAGAGTTCTCGTTCCTGCTGGCGGTGCCGATGATGATGGGCGCCACCGTACTCGACGTCTATAAGAGCTATCACTTCCTGACGGCTGGCGACATTCCGATGTTCGCCGTTGGCTTCATCACCGCCTTTATCGTGGCGCTGATTGCCATTAAAACCTTCCTGCAGCTGATTAAGCGTATCTCGTTTATTCCGTTCGCGATCTATCGCTTTATCGTGGCGGCTGCGGTGTACGTGGTCTTCTTCTGACCGATGGCCCTCAGTCTTTCGGCTGAGGGCAATGCTTTTCCTTCCAGTCCGACACCGCCTGAATTCGCCGTTTCGTGAGCTCTTCGCGAATTTCCGGTCCTTTGAATCCCGCTTCGACAACGTCCTTCGTGGGCACCGCTTTCGCTACGTCCCAGGCTTTACGCAGTAACCGTCCCTGCGGGTAATCGCACGCTTCAAACCCGGTACGACCGCGCACGTCAGCTTCGCTGGTGAGCGCGATTTGCTCTACGCGCTGGGGTTTGCGCCAGGCGTCGATGTTATCGAAAAGCTTAACGATGGTGGCCGGCTTCAGGATCGGGAAGGTGTGGATCAGATCGTGGAACTCGGCCACCAGTTTCGCCAGATCGCGGATCTCGTTCGGCACGCGCAGACGCTGGCACAGCCCCTCGACCAGCTTCACCCCTGCCGGGCCGTGCCCGTGGTGGCGAGGCCAGAATTCTTTTGGCGTTAGGCCTTTGCCGAGATCGTGGCACAGGGTGGAAAAGCGCACGTCCACGTCAGAGCTGAGCATGGCGGCCATGCTCAACGTCATCAGCGTGTGTACGCCGGTATCAATTTCCGGGTGCCATTTCGCCGGAGCAGGCACGCCGAACAGCGCGTCTATTTCCGGGAACAGCACCTTCAGCGCGCCGCAGTCGCGCAGGACCTGGAAAAAGACCTGCGGGTTGCGCGTGGTGAGGGCATTTTCCGTCTCTTTCCAGACGCGCTCTGGCGTCAGGTGTTCAAGCTCGCCCGCCTCGGTCATGGCGGTCATCAGCGCCATTGTTTCATCGGCAATACGGAAACTGAGATGGGCGTAACGCGCGGCAAAGCGCGCCACGCGGAGCACGCGGAGCGGATCTTCAGAAAACGCCGGAGAAACGTGACGTAAAAGGCGGTTGCGCAGATCGTCCTGACCGCCATAGGCATCTACGATCTGCCCGTCTTCGTCCTGCGCCAGCGCGTTGATGGTGAGATCGCGGCGCAGGAGATCTTGCTCCAGCGTGACGTCCGGCGCGGCATAGCAGGTGAAGCCCGTATAGCCCGAGCCCGATTTCCGCTCGGTACGCGCCAGGGCATACTCTTCACGGCTTTTCGGGTGCAGGAACACGGGAAAATCGCGGCCTACCTGCTGGTAGCCCGCGTCGAGCATCTCTTCAGGGGTGGCGCCAACCACCACCCAGTCTTTATCTTTGACCGGCAGACCTAACAACGCATCACGTACCGCACCACCGACAAGATAACTCTTCACGCCCAACTCTCCCGTTTTCTCTTTTCCAGAATGATACGTAAGTCTGGCAGAGAAGACGAATTAGTTCATCCAGCGGTCTTTACGCTTGCGGCTTGGGATCAGATGCGGCAACACCAGACCCAGCACCAGACCCACGCCCAGCACGCCGCCGCCATACATAAACCACTGCATGATGATGGTGCGCTGTTTGTCGTCGAGCTGCAGATTGGCGGCATTCACCTTCTTCTGCGCGACAATCAGCTCGTTTTTCAGTTTCTGGTTCTCTTCTTTCAGACCGTTAATCACACCGTCGCTTTGCGCCACTTTCTGCTGCATTTCAGCGGTGCGCTGGTTCCAGGTGCCGTCGATGTTGTTCAGCTTATCGGTCAGGGTCTTCACCTGGTTTTCCAGATCGGGAACGCGCGTGCGCAGGCTTGGCACGGTGCTCAGCTCTTTCAGCGGGATCCAGGACGTACGGCCGGTACTGTCGCGAACCTGACCATAGTTGGTGTCCGCGTTGGTCTGTAACAGGGTGACTTCCTCGCCGGCATTCACCGTGCCCACGAGGCGATAATTATCTCCGGGGCCACTGCGTACCCAGGTGTTCAGTTCGTCAGAAACGTAACGCTTCTCTTCAGCGTGCACTGCGGTTGCGGCGCTAAAAGTGAGTAAAGTAAGTCCAATCAGGCGTAATTTAAGCATCATTAGTCGTTATTTTCATAAATAGTGGAACGATAGTAGTGGCAACAGTGTCTCTACGCAAAGCATTCGTCAGCAATCAGAATCATCTGTGTCACGACTCTATACATTTACGCCCGACAAATTGCTCATTGCATGGCAATTTGGCGCAAAATACTATGTACTGACAAACAAATGGCGAGGAAGTTCGCCCTCATTGACGCGTCTGTGACGCCCGCAAAAGTACAAGGCTATGGCACAAGAAATCGAATTAAAGTTTATCGTCGAAAAAGACAGCGTTGACGCACTCCGCCAGCATCTGCATACGCTTTCCGGCGAACACCATGCACCGGTACAACTGCTTAATATCTATTATGAAACGCCAGACAGCTGGCTGCGCCGCCATGATATGGGGCTGCGCATCCGCGGCGCGAGCGGGCGCTACGAGATGACGATGAAAATTGCCGGCCGCGTGGTCGGCGGTTTGCATCAGCGCCCGGAATACAATATCGACATCAGCAAGCCGGAACTTGAGCTGGAACGTTTCCCGGCGGAAGTCTGGCCGGATGGCGAGCTGCCTTCCACGCTGGCGGAACAGGTGCAGCCGCTGTTCAGCACCGATTTCTGGCGCGAGAAATGGCTGGTGGCGGAAGGCAAAAGCCGCATCGAAATCGCCCTCGATCTGGGGGACGTGAAGGCGGGTGAGTTCCAGGAGCCGATTTGCGAACTCGAGCTTGAGCTGCTGGAAGGGGACGCAAATGACGTGCTGAAGCTGGCGCGCAGGCTGGTGAACCAGTCCGGACTGCGTCAGGGAAGCCTGAGTAAAGCCGCGCGGGGTTACCATCTGGCCGCCGGAAATGCGCCCCGCGTGCTGAGAGAGACGACCATTTTGCACGTTGCGCCGAAAGCCAGCGTTGAACAGGGTCTGGAAGCCGCGCTGGAGCTGGCGCTTTCTCAGTGGCAATACCATGAAGAGCTGTGGGTGCGAAATGTGAAAAACGCAAAATCCCACGTGCTGGCGGCGATTGCCCTGGTGCGCCATACCCTGACGCTGTTCGGCGGTATTGTTCCTCGCAAAGCGAGCGCTCACTTACGTGACCTGCTGACGCAAACCGAAACGCTGATGCTCTCCGACGTATCGGCGCAAACGGCAATCTACAGCCCGCAAGCCGCGACGGCAAAACTGGCGCTGACCGAGTTTCTGGTGACGCGCGGCTGGCGCGCCTTCCTGGATGCGAAAGCGGAGACCAAAATCGCGGAAAACTTTAAGCGTTTCGCGGATATTCATCTTTCCCGTCATGCCGCCGAGCTGAAGAGCACCTTTGCGTATCCGCTCGGCGATCGGTATGGCGATCAGCTTCCTCGTCTGTCGCGCAACATCGACAGCATGCTGCTGCTTTCCGGCGCTTATGACGGCGTTAAAACCCAGGCCTGGCTGGAAAACTGGCAGGGACTGAAGCATGCCATTGAAACCCGCCAGCATATTGAGATTGAGCATTTCCGTAACGAGGCCATTTCGCAGGAGCCGTTCTGGCTGCACAGCGGAAAACGTTAACTCTGGCAAGGAACCCCTATAATGCCGCTTTCTTCACCGTTACAGCAGCAGTGGCAGACCGTTTGCGAACGTCTGCCTGAGTCATTACCGGCGTCATCGTTAAGCGAGCAGGCGAAGAGCGTGCTCGCCTTCAGTGATTTTGTGCAGGAAAGTATCGCCGCCAACCCGGACTGGCTGGCGGAGCTTGAGAACGCACCGCCGCAGGCGGATGAGTGGCGGCAGTATGCCGGCTGGCTGCAAACCGCGCTCGAAGACGTTGCGGATGAAGCGACGCTGATGCGCGTCCTGCGCCAGTTCCGCCGTCGGGTGATGGTGCGCATTGCCTGGGCTCAGGCGCTGGAGCTGGTGAGCGAAGAGAGCACGCTGCAGCAGCTAAGCGAGCTGGCGCAAACGCTGATTGTCGCCGCGCGCGACTGGCTCTACGCCGCCTGCTGTAAAGAGTGGGGCACGCCGTGCAGCGAGGAAGGGGTCCCTCAGCCGCTGTTGATTCTGGGGATGGGCAAGCTGGGCGGCTGCGAGCTGAACTTCTCCTCCGACATCGACCTGATTTTTGCCTGGCCCGAGAACGGCTCCACGCGCGGCGGCCGTCGCGAGCTCGACAACGCCCAGTTCTTTACCCGCCTCGGCCAGCGTCTGATTAAGGCGCTGGATCAGCCGACGCAGGACGGTTTTGTTTACCGCGTGGATATGCGCCTGCGCCCGTTTGGCGACAGCGGACCGCTGGTGCTGAGCTTTGCCGCGCTGGAGGATTACTACCAGGAGCAGGGGCGCGACTGGGAGCGCTATGCGATGGTTAAAGCGCGGATCATGGGCGACAGCGACGACGCTTACGCCAACGAGCTGCGCGCCATGCTGCGCCCGTTCGTATTCCGTCGCTATATCGACTTCAGCGTGATCCAGTCCCTGCGTAACATGAAAGGGATGATCGCCCGTGAGGTGCGCCGGCGCGGGCTGAAGGGCAACATCAAGCTCGGCGCGGGCGGCATCCGCGAAATTGAATTTATCGTCCAGGTCTTCCAGCTTATTCGCGGCGGCCGTGAGCCGTCCCTGCAGTCCCGCTCGCTGCTGCCGACGCTGAGCGCCATCGAGCAGTTGCACCTGCTTCCGGACGGCGATGCGCAAACCCTGCGCGAGGCCTATCTGTTTCTGCGCCGTCTGGAAAACCTGCTGCAAAGCATCAATGACGAACAGACCCAGACCCTGCCGGGCGATGACCTTAACCGGGCGCGCCTGGCCTGGGGCATGCGCGTGGACGACTGGGCCGCGTTAACCGAACGGCTGGATGCCCATATGGCAGGCGTGCGCCGCATCTTCAACGAGCTGATCGGTGATGACGAAAGTGAATCACCGGACGATGCGCTTTCCGAGCACTGGCGCGAGCTGTGGCAGGACGCGCTCCAGGAGGATGACACCACGCCGGTGCTGACGCACTTAACCGACGACGCGCGTCACCGCGTGGTGGCGCTGATCGCTGATTTCCGTCTTGAGCTAAACAAACGCGCCATCGGCCCGCGCGGCCGTCAGGTGCTGGATCACCTGATGCCGCACCTGCTGAGCGAGGTCTGCTCGCGGGCGGACGCGCCGGTGCCGCTGTCGCGCATGATGCCGCTGCTGAGCGGGATTATCACGCGTACCACCTATCTGGAGCTCCTGAGCGAGTTTCCGGGGGCGCTGAAGCACCTGATTACGCTGTGCGCCGCGTCGCCGATGGTGGCCAACAAGCTGGCGCGTTACCCGCTGCTGCTGGATGAGCTGCTCGATCCGAACACGCTGTATCAGCCAACGGCGACGGATGCCTACCGGGACGAGCTGCGTCAGTATCTGCTGCGCGTGCCGGAAGAGGACGAAGAGCAACAGCTGGAGGCGCTGCGCCAGTTTAAGCAGGCGCAGATGCTGCGCGTGGCGGCGGCGGACATTGCCGGAACGCTGCCGGTGATGAAAGTGAGCGATCACTTAACATGGCTCGCGGAGGCGATCATCGACGCGGTAGTGCAGCAGGCGTGGGTGCAGATGGTGGCCCGCTACGGCCAGCCGAAACACCTGGCCGAACGTGAAGGACGCGGATTCGCGGTCGTGGGGTACGGCAAGCTTGGCGGCTGGGAGCTGGGCTATAGCTCCGATCTGGATTTAATCTTCTTGCACGACTGCCCGGTTGACGTAATGACCGACGGCGAGCGTGAAATTGACGGGCGTCAGTTCTACCTGCGCCTGGCGCAGCGCATCATGCACCTGTTCAGCACCCGCACCTCGTCGGGCATTTTGTATGAAGTCGATGCCCGTCTGCGTCCGTCCGGCGCGGCGGGCATGCTGGTGACCTCAACGGAATCCTTCGCCGATTACCAGAAGAATGAAGCCTGGACGTGGGAGCATCAGGCGCTGGTGCGCGCTCGCGTGGTGTATGGCGATCCGCAGCTCAAAACGCAGTTTGACGTCATCCGTAAGGAGGTTATGACCACCGTGCGTGATGGCAGCACGCTGCAAACGGAAGTGCGCGAAATGCGCGAGAAAATGCGCGCGCACCTCGGCAATAAACACCGCGATCGCTTTGATATTAAAGCCGACGAGGGCGGGATTACCGATATTGAGTTCATCACCCAATATCTGGTGCTGCTGCACGCCCACGACAAGCCGAAGCTGACGCGCTGGTCCGATAACGTGCGCATTCTGGAGCTGCTGGCGCAAAATGACATCATGGACGAGCAGGAGGCGCAGGCTTTAACCCGCGCCTACACGACGCTTCGCGATGAGCTTCATCACCTGGCGCTGCAGGAGCAGCCGGGGCACGTGGCGCTGGACTGTTTTGCTCATGAACGTGCTCAGGTAACGGCCAGCTGGCAGAAGTGGCTGGTGGAACCGTGCGTAACAAATCAAGTGTGATATTATCGCGCGCAAATTGTGAATCTTTCTGGAGTCAGGAATGAAAGTAACACTGCCAGAGTTTGAACGTGCTGGGGTAATGGTTGTTGGGGATGTGATGCTGGATCGCTATTGGTATGGGCCTACCAGCCGCATCTCTCCGGAAGCACCGGTACCGGTGGTTAAGGTCGACACCATTGAAGAGCGTCCCGGCGGCGCGGCAAACGTGGCGATGAACATTGCCTCTCTGGGCGCGCAGTCGCGTCTGGTGGGCCTGACCGGCATCGACGATGCGGCGCGCGCGCTGAGCAAGTCGCTGGCGGACGTGAACGTGAAGTGCGACTTCGTCTCTGTTCCGACCCACCCGACCATCACCAAGCTGCGCGTGCTGTCGCGCAACCAGCAGCTGATCCGCCTCGACTTTGAAGAAGGATTCGAAGGCGTTGATCCCGAGCCGCTGCACGAGCGTATCAACCAGGCGCTGGGCAATATTGGCGCGCTGGTGCTGTCCGACTACGCCAAAGGCGCGCTGGCGAGCGTGAAGACGATGATTCAGCTGGCGCGTAAAGCCAACGTCCCGGTGCTGATCGACCCGAAAGGGACCGATTTTGAGCGCTATCGCGGCGCAACCCTGCTGACGCCAAACCTCTCCGAGTTTGAAGCTGTGGCGGGCAAGTGCAAAACCGAGGAAGAGCTGGTTGAGCGCGGCATGAAGATCATTGCCGATTTCGAGCTGTCCGCGCTGCTGGTCACCCGCTCCGAGCAGGGGATGACGCTGCTGCAGCCGGGCAAAGCGCCGCTGCATATGCCAACCCAGGCGCAGGAGGTGTACGACGTGACCGGTGCCGGTGATACGGTGATCGGCGTGCTGGCGGCGACGCTGGCAGCAGGAAACTCGCTGGAAGAGGCGTGCTACTTCGCTAACGCCGCGGCGGGCGTGGTCGTCGGTAAACTCGGTACCTCAACCGTTTCGCCAATCGAGCTGGAAAACGCGGTGCGCGGTCGTGCGGATACCGGTTTTGGCGTCATGACCGAAGACGAGCTGAAGGTGGCCGTCGCCGCCGCGCGCAAGCGTGGTGAAAAAGTGGTGATGACTAACGGCGTGTTCGACATTCTGCACGCGGGCCACGTTTCGTATCTGGCGAACGCGCGCAAGCTGGGCGATCGCCTGATTGTGGCGGTTAACAGCGATGCATCGACGAAGCGCCTGAAGGGGGAAACGCGTCCGGTGAACCCGCTCGAGCAGCGCATGATTGTACTCGGTGCGCTGGAAGCCGTGGACTGGGTGGTGTCGTTTGAAGAAGATACCCCGCAGCGCCTGATTGCCGGCATTCTGCCGGACCTGCTGGTAAAAGGTGGGGATTACAAGCCGGAGCAAATCGCGGGCAGCGAAGAGGTCTGGGCGAACGGCGGCGAGGTGATGGTGCTCAACTTTGAGGACGGGTGCTCAACCACCAACATCATCAAGAAGATCCAGAAGGACAGTCAGTAAAAAAACGGGCCAGCTGGCCCGTTTTTTTATGTCGGGTGGCGGCTGCGCCTTACCCGACCTACGCGTATATGTATGCCCGGTAAGCGAAGCGCCACCGGGCGATACAACCAGCACTTACTCCTGGTCATCCACCGGTGGAATAGCCGGTGCCGGCTTCACTTCTTCCGGCGTATTACGGTTTTCCAGCTCGGTCAGACGCTGTTCCAGCAGCGCCAGCTTCTCGCGGGTGCGCAGCAGAACCTGGGTCTGCACGTCAAACTCTTCGCGGCTGACTAAATCAAGGCGAACCAACTGCGCCTGCAGCGTCTGGCGGATTTTCTTTTCTACGTCATCACCAAATTCACGAATGCCTTTTGGCATAGATTCATGAACCTGACGCGCGATCTGCTCAATTTTTTTCGGGTCAATCATTGGCGTTTCCCTTGATGGAAAAGTGTTAGTGTCCATTGTAGCGCGTCATGCCCGGGGTAAACAAAATTGTTTGATGCTTATGCATTGCCCAGGATAATCAATAGCGTTATAGTTATCTCGCTTATTCTCAGGGCGGGGCGAAATTCCCCACCGGCGGTAAATCAGCGTGACGCTGAAAGCCCGCGAGCGCTTTGGGTGAAAACTCAAAGGTCAGCAGATCCGGTGTAATTCCGGGGCCGACGGTTAGAGTCCGGATGGGAGAGAGTAACGATCAAGTCGGGCATGGGCCCGCTCACGTTATCTTTTTGCCGCTTATACGGCGCTCCTAAGACTGCCCTGATTCTGGTAACCATAATGTTAATGAGGTTTTTTTACCATGAATCAGACGCTACTTTCCTCTTTTGGCACTTCAACTCAACGTGTTGAACATGCACTGGATGCACTGCGCGAAGGCCGCGGTGTGATGGTGCTTGACGATGAAAACCGTGAAAACGAAGGCGACATGATTTTCGCCGCCGAAAACATGACCGTTGAACAGATGGCGCTGACCATCCGTCACGGCAGCGGCATCGTATGCCTGTGTATTAATGAAGATCGTCGTAAGCAGCTCGATCTGCCGATGATGGTCGAAAACAACACCAGCGCCTTTGGTACCGGTTTTACCGTGACCATTGAAGCGGCGCATGGCGTGACCACCGGTGTGTCTGCGGCTGACCGTCTGACCACCGTACGTGCAGCGATTGCTGATGGTGCCAAACCATCCGATCTGCACCGTCCTGGCCACGTCTTCCCACTGCGTGCGCAGGCGGGCGGCGTGTTGACCCGCGGTGGTCACACCGAAGCGACGATCGACCTGGTGACGCTGGCTGGCTTCAAACCTGCTGGCGTGCTGTGCGAACTGACCAACGATGATGGCACCATGGCGCGCGCACCGGAGTGCATCACTTTTGCCCGCCTGCACAACATGCCGGTGGTCACGATTGAAGATCTGGTTGAGTATCGCCAGGCGCACGAGCGCAAAGCCAGCTGAAAATAAAAACGCCGGGAAGTCCCGGCGTTTTTTTACCCGATTCCTGCGGTCTGCAGCAGAACCAGACTTAATCCCATCACCGACATTCCGCACAGCACGCCATAGCTGGGGTTGTTGTTAGGATCGATCTCCTTCGCCAGCGGCATCAGTTCATCCACCGAAAGCGCAACCATGATCCCGGCTACCGCGGCCATAATCGCCGCCATTACTACCGGAGAGACCAGGCTACCAAGGATCAGCCAGGCCAGTACGCCGCCAAGGATTTCGGCCATCCCGGAAATGCCCGCCCAGAACACCGCTGTGCGTTTCGATCCCGTTGCGGCATACACGGGTCCGGCGACGGCCAGTCCTTCAGGAATATTGTGTAAGGCGACCGCCAGCGCGATGCCAAAGCCCATCTCCAGATTACTGCTGGCCGTCACGTAGGTAGCGACCCCTTCCGGGAAGTTGTGCAGGCTGATGCCAAGCGTTAACAGCACGGCGGTACGCTTGATATTGCGCGGCATAGGCGTCACGTTTTTCTGCATTAAATCCTGCGGATGCGCGTGCGGCAGTATCCGATCGAGGGCAAAGTATCCCAGCAGGCCAAAGACAAACATGCCGTAGCCAAGCAGCGGAGACATGCCTTCTGTGCCCAGCGCGGCAGGCAGCATCTCCATCAGGGAGATGAGCAGCATGATCCCGGCAGCAAAGCCCAGTGAGAAGGCCAGTACGCGGTTAGAGGGCTTTTGGCCGAGCACGCCGAGGAGCGCACCGATGAAGGTCGCGGCGCCCGCCAGTATGGTCAGGATCAAGGGGACTGACATGCATTGCTCCTTTTGATAATGATTCTCATTAATATAAATGATTCATTTCTGGCAAAGCGAGGGTTAAAACCCGGCTTTACACATTCCTTACATTCAAATTTCCTGATGATGATCTTCACGCTTATCTGCGTTCATCTTTGCCGGATTGCGCGTAATGTAGCACCATTAAATTGACACCTTCTGTAAGGATATCACCATGACTTCTTCCCGTATGCCAGCCCTGTTTTTAGGCCACGGTAGCCCAATGAACGTTCTGGAAGACAACGTCTATACCCGCGCCTGGCGTCATCTGGGCGAGACGTTGCCGCGTCCGAAAGCGATCGTGGTGGTGTCTGCGCACTGGTTTACCCGTGGGACAGGCGTGACCGCCATGGAAGCGCCAAAAACCATTCATGATTTTGGCGGCTTCCCGCAGGCGCTGTACGACACGCATTATCCGGCCCCCGGCTCGCCTGCGCTGGCGCAAAAGCTGGTAGAGTTGCTGGCACCTGTCCCTGTGACGCTGGATAAAGAAGCCTGGGGCTTTGACCATGGCTCCTGGGGCGTGCTGATTAAAATGTATCCTGACGCGGATATCCCGATGGTGCAGTTGAGCATCGACAGTACTAAACCGGCGGCCTGGCATCTGGAGATGGGGCGTAAGCTGGCAACCCTGCGTGATGAAGGCATCATGCTGGTGGCGAGCGGCAACGTGGTGCATAACCTGCGTACCGCACGCTGGCACGGTGAGAACACGCCGTACCCGTGGGCAACCTCTTTTAACGACTACGTCAAAGCGAACCTGACCTGGCAAGGCCCGGCTGAGGAGCATCCGCTGGTGAACTATCTGGATCACGAAGGCGGTTCGCTCTCTAACCCGACGCCGGAACACTTCCTGCCGCTGCTGTACGTTCTTGGCGCGTGGGATGGTCAGGAACCGGTGACGATCCCGGTCGACGGTATCGAGATGGGGAGTTTGAGTATGCTGTCGGTGCAGGTGGGATAATAAAAGCAAAACGGCAACCTCAGGTTGCCGTTTTTAGTGTTTGCACCCTCTCCCTGTGGGAGAGGGGCGGGGTGAGGGCATCAGGCTGCGGCCTATTCGACAAAAATGTGCGGATAAAACCGCGACAGATCCTGCGTGATCAGCGCGCGATCTTCGCGAATGCCAATCCCGGCCGGCAGATCGTTAATGAGCCAACTGCCAATCAGGGTATAGCTGTCGCCAAATTTCGGCAGCTGATAGAACTCCTGGACGATCATCCCTTCTTCGCCGTATGGCCCTTCAACCGCTTCCAGCGTCTTGCCGTCTTCGATAATCGAGACGTTTGCGCCTTCGCGGGAGAAGATCGGCTTAACGACGTATTTCTCCATTTGCGGGTAATCATCTTCCGCAAAATAGGCTGGCAGCAGGTTCGGGTGGTTCGGGAACATCTCCCAGAGCATCGGCAGCAGGGCTTTGTTAGAGATGATGCTCTTCCAGGCCGGCTCCAGCCAGCGCACGCCAGCATCTTCCAGCTTGGTGGAAAACATCTCGCGCAGCATGTATTCCCACGGGTATAGCTTGAACAGGTTGCTGATCACCTGGTCCTGCATATCCGTAAACTGACCCTTTTCACCCAGGCCGATATCCTCGATATAGAGAAACTCGGTCGCCACTTCCGCTTCGGCGGCGCAGTCCTGCAGATACTGAACCGTGCCACGGTCTTCTTCCGTGTCGCGGCAGCAGGCGAGATGGAGCAGGTTAAAGCCATGCTGTTCGCGCAGCTCGGCAAAACGCTCAATCAGCTTTTCCTGCAGACTGTTAAACTGGTCGCTGCCTTCCGGCAGGTTTCCGGCATTGGCCTGGTCTTCCAGCCAGATCCACTGGAAGAACGCCGCTTCATACAGAGAGGTTGGCGTATCGGCGTTGTTTTCCAGCAGCTTAGGCTCGCCTTTGCCGTCCCACGCCAGATCCAGGCGAGAGTAAAGCGAAGGTTGATTCGTTTTCCACGACTGGCGCACAAAGCCCCAGGTGTGCTTCGGAATGCGGAACTTTGCCATCAGCTCGTCGCTGTCGATGACCTTTTCCACGACCTTCAGGCACATCTGGTGCAGCTCGGCCGTCACCTCTTCCAGTTTTTCCACCTGGGCCAGCGTGAGCTTGTAATAGGCGTCTTCACACCAGTACGGCTCGCCGTACATGGTGTGGAAGTTAAAACCGTACTCTGTGGCTTTTTCGCGCCAGTCCGGGCGCTCGGTGATACTGACTCGTTCCATGATCAGCCGCCCATTGAGCGAGTAGAGGAGGTGCCTGTCGCACTACGCTGCATGCTGGTCTGCTTCGCCACAGATTCACCAAACCCGCCGCGGGTGATGGTGCTGGTCGTCGCAGGCTTCGGCGCCATCGCCGTTTTCGGTACGGTCACGGTGCGGCCAGGGGTCGCTGCGCCGTAGCCTTTGCCGCTGGCATCGGTATATTGACCGTAAGCCGGGCTGGCCGGGTTTTTCGAGCTAAACAGCGGCTGCTGCTGGTAGCCCGCACCGCCGCCCATCAGGCGACCCATCATGTAGCCTGCCATCAGCGGCATCCAGAAGCTGCCGCTGGACTGCGCCTGAGCCTGATTTTCAGGTGCGGTGCCGGCCTGAGCCGGTGCCTGCTGGCACTGACCTTCACCAAACTCCGCCACGCAGTCTTCGCGTGAGGCATATTTCGGCGCGGTGCGTTCCGCTTCTTTCAGCGCGCTGGTGTAAGCCGTTTTACATTCAGCGGCTTTGCCGGTTGCGGCGGAGCAGTCGTCCGCGTTTTGATACAGCGAAACCGTTTCGTCATTTTTCTCACAGCCTGCCAGCATAAACACAGCCGTGACCGCCAGCGCAACAGGGGTGAGGTGACGCGCGTTCCAGCTCTTACGGAACGAAGCGTGATTTATGGATTTTGTCCGTTTCATCTTTGTCTTCCAGGACCCAGTGGTAATAACGCTCAGGATAGAGGATGAGTGGTTGAAAATGAAGCGAAGAGGGGCGGAATCAGGGGGATCTTTACGTTGGCTTACGTTCGGATGTGATTCAGATGCGCCCTCTCCCTGTGGGAGAGGGCGGGGCGAGGGCATCAGGCCGCAGTGGACCTGATGACACTCTTAGTTACGGAACGGATTATTGCCTTTGCTGGCGGATGTAGTGGTACGCGCAGCGGCCGGCTGTGCCGCTGGGGTGTTGCTGTTAGCGTTGAAGTTATCAACCGCGGCAACCTGCTCCGGGTTCTCCGGTGCAACGCTGTCCGGAGAGGTGGAGACCGGTTTGCCCAGCGCGCTGTTCAGCATCTGCAGATCTTGCTCGTTCAGCGTACCCAAAGCCTGTTTGATGTTCAGCTGGTTAATCAGGTACTGGTAACGCGCGCTTGAGAGCTGCTGTTTCGCGTTGTACAGCGTGGTGGTCGCGTCGAGCACGTCAACGATAGTACGCGTACCGACCGAATAGCCCGCTTCCATCGCATCCAGGGAGCTCTGTGCAGACACAACGGCCTGTTTATAGGCGTTGATGCTGCTGATCGAGGCGTTCACGTTGTTAAAGGAGGAACGTACGGTCTGCACCACGTTGCGGTGGGCGCTTTCCAGCTGCTCGCTCGCGCCAACAAAGTTGTACTGCGCCTGTTTCACCTGAGAGTTGACCTGGCCGCCCTGGTACAGCGGCAGGGAGAAGCTCAGACCTACTTTGTTCTGACCCATATTGCTGTCGTCATACTGGGACGTATTGGTTTTAGAGCCGCTGTAGGTCGTATCAGAGACACCGGTAGACGCGCTCAGGCTCAGGGTTGGCAGATGGCCGTCCTGCGCCTGACGAATTTGCTCGCGGGCCAGGTCCTGGCTCAGACGCGCCTGCAGCAAACTCAGGTTGCGGTTTTCCGCCTCTTTCAGCAGGGCGTTAACGGCCTGCGGTTTATCCGTTTTGAAGCTGTCCACGTTCAGCGACGCCAGCTCAGGATAGTAATTCCCGGTGACCTGACGCAGGGATTCCAGCGCGTTGTCGAGGTTGTTACGCGCGGTCACTTCGTTAGCCAGCACGGTATCGTACTGTGAACGGGCGTTCTGCACGTCGGTGATCGCCACCAGGCCCACGTTGAAACGCTGGGTGGTTTGATCTAACTGGCGGTAAATCGCCTGTTTCTGCGCTTCGGTGTAGGAGAGTGCGTCAATCGCGCTCAGCACGTTGAAGTACGCCGTGGCAGTGTTCAGGATCAGCGTCTGCTGGTCGGTCTGATAGGTCACATCCTGAATACCCGCACTCTTTTCCTGCAGGGTCAGGGCGCGCCATTTGGACATATCAAACAGCGTCTGTGTCAATTGCAGTGAGGCGCTGGTAGCATTGGAGTTTACGCCGTTAGCGTCGCGGAAACCGTTGCTGTAGGTATAATCTGCACCTAAACCTAACTGTGGCAGCAAGGGGCTACGCGCTTCGTTAATCTTTTCAAACGCAGCATCACGATCGGCCGCTGATTTACGTAAATCAGGGTTGCCCAGACGTGCCTGCTGGTAGACCTGTAACAGGTTTTCCGCCTGGCTCATTGCACTGAAGCCCGTCAGGCTCAGGCCGATAAGGATGGGGAGCAATTTCTTCATTTGCATTCCTTGTTGTGAAGCAGTATTAGCGCTGATCTAATTAAAAAATAATTGCCGATTCTAACAGAATCTTCCATACCAAAAGGTTGGCGTAACGTGCCATCTGGCGGTAATTTGCACCAATCTACCATATAGCCTTACAAACGGCAGCCAAACAGCCTTGAAATTCACAATTTCATCACCATTGCTACCAGGACTCGACTCATGCAAAAACCAGAAAAGTTGCCCGTGACATTCGCCAAAAACGATGTAGAAATTATTGCACGAGAAACGCTTTATAGCGGTTTTTTTTCAATGGATCTTTACCGTTTCAGGCATCGCCTGTTTAACGGGGAAATGAGCGGCGAAATCAGACGCGAAATTTTTGAGCGCGGGCATGCGGCAGTCTTGCTACCCTTTGACCCAGTGCGTGACGAAGTTGTGCTGGTGGAGCAGATCCGCATCGCCGCTTATGACGTCAGTAAGAGCCCGTGGCTGCTGGAGATGGTGGCCGGGATGATCGAAGAAGGCGAAACGGTTGAAGACGTCGCCCGGCGCGAGGCGCTGGAAGAGGCCGGACTGGTGGTGGGTCGCACCAAGCCGGTGCTGAGCTATCTGGCAAGCCCGGGCGGTACCAGCGAGCGCTTGTCCATTATGGTGGGCGAAGTGGACGCCACGACGGCGGAAGGGATCCACGGTCTGGCAGATGAAAACGAAGATATTCGGGTTCATGTGGTGAGCCGGGAACAGGCTTATCAGTGGGTAGAAGAGGGGAAAATCGACAACGCAGCGTCTGTCATCGCCCTGCAATGGCTACAGCTGCATTATCAGACATTACGAAACGAGTGGAAAAAATGAAGCGCTATACGCCTGACTTCCCAGAAATGATGCGCCTGTGCGAAACCAATTTCGCACAGCTGCGCCGCCTGCTGCCGCGAAACGACGCACCCGGCGAAACGGTAAGCTATCAGGTGAGCAACGCGCAGTATCGGTTAACGATAACAGAATCAACGCGCTACACTACGCTGGTGGAGATTGAGCAAACGGCACCCAGCATTAGCTACTGGAGCCTGCCGTCGATGACGGTGCGTCTCTATCACGACGCGATGGTCGCTGAAGTGTGTTCAAGCCAGCAGATCTTTCGCTTCAAGGCGCGGTATGATTACCCGAATAAAAAGTTGCATCAACGCGACGAAAAGCATCAAATTAACCAGTTTTTAGCCGACTGGCTAAGATATTGTTTAGCACATGGAGCAATGGCGATTCCGGTTTGTTAGCGTCATAAACCTACCTAAGGACACCATTTGGAAAGCCTGTTGAACCTGACTGTTGCTGGTGGGGCGCCAGTCAGGATATTACAAATCACCGATACCCACCTTTTTGCCGAAAAGCATGAGACGCTACTGGGGGTTAACACCTGGGAGAGTTATCAGGCGGTGCTTAGCGCCATTCACGCTGAAAACCGTGCATGCGATCTGATTGTCGCAACGGGCGATCTGGCGCAGGATCAGTCCTCCGCGGCCTACCAGCATTTTGCTGAAGGCATCGCGAGCTTTAGCGTGCCTTGCGTCTGGCTGCCAGGAAACCATGACTTCCAGCCCGCTATGTACAGTTCTCTTCAGGATGCGGGCATTTCGCCGGCGAAATGTGTTTTTGCGGGTGAACAGTGGCAGATCCTGCTGCTGGACAGCCAGGTGTTCGGCGTCCCGCACGGTGAGTTAAGCGAGTTTCAGCTCGACTGGCTTGAGACCAAACTGGCTGCTGAACCTGAACGCCACACGCTGCTGTTGCTGCATCATCATCCTCTGCCGGCGGGCTGCAGCTGGCTCGATCAGCACAGCCTGCGCAACTCCGCAGCGCTGGATCGCGTGCTGGCGAAGTTCCCGCGGGTGAAAAATCTGCTGTGTGGGCATATTCACCAGGAACAGGATCTCGACTGGAACGGACGCCGCATGCTGGCGACGCCATCGACCTGCGTTCAGTTTAAGCCGCACTGCGCCAACTTTACGCTGGATACCATCGCGCCAGGCTGGCGCTGGCTGGAACTGCATGCCGACGGCACGCTGACTACTGAAGTCTGCCGTTTGACCGGTGCAAAATTCCGCCCGGATACCGCTTCAGAAGGCTATTGATGTCTACGCTCCTTTATCTGCACGGATTCAACAGCTCGCCGCGCTCCGCAAAAGCGACACAGTTTCGCCAGTGGCTGAGCGAGCATCACCCCGACGTTGAGATGATTATCCCGCAGCTGCCGCCTTACCCGGCAGAGGCCGCGGAGATGCTGGAATCTATTGTGCTTGCGCACGGCGGCGAAACCTTCGGTGTGGTCGGTTCATCCCTGGGCGGGTACTACGCCACCTGGCTCTCACAATGCTTCATGCTGCCCGCCGTTGTGGTTAATCCGGCGGTTCGGCCATTTGAGCTGCTGAGGGACTTTCTTGGCGAAAACGAGAACCCCTACACCGGCCAGCAATATGTGCTAGAGTCACGCCATATTTACGATCTCAAAGTTATGCAGGTCGACCCGCTTGAGGCGCCGGATCTCATCTGGCTGCTGCAACAGACGGGTGATGAAGTGCTGGATTACCGCCAGGCAGTGGCGTATTACGCCTCCTGCCGCCAGACTATAGAAGAGGGCGGAAACCATGCTTTCACGGGCTTTGAGAATCATTTCACCCAGATTGTCGATTTTCTTGGACTGCACAGCCACTGACAATCAATGCGAATTGCTAGTTTAAATCATGACGCAAACCTATAACGCTGATGCCATTGAGGTCCTCACCGGGCTTGAGCCGGTTCGCCGCCGCCCGGGGATGTACACCGATACGACGCGCCCAAACCATCTGGGCCAGGAAGTTATTGATAACAGTGTGGACGAAGCGCTGGCGGGCCATGCCAAACGCGTCGACGTTATCCTGCACGCCGATCAGTCGCTGGAAGTCATCGACGACGGGCGCGGCATGCCGGTGGATATCCACCCGGAAGAGGGCGTGCCTGCCGTTGAGCTGATCCTCTGTCGTCTGCACGCGGGCGGTAAGTTCTCCAACAAGAACTACCAGTTCTCCGGTGGTTTGCACGGCGTGGGCATTTCCGTCGTGAACGCCTTGTCCAAACGCGTGGAAGTGAACGTTCGTCGCGACGGTCAGGTCTATAACATCGCGTTTGAAAATGGCGATAAGGTGCAGGATCTGCAGGTTGTCGGCACGTGCGGCAAACGCAATACCGGCACCAGCGTCCACTTCTGGCCTGACGAAAGCTTCTTCGACAGCCCGCGCTTTTCCGTTTCTCGCCTGACGCACCTGCTGAAAGCCAAAGCGGTGCTGTGTCCGGGCGTGGAAATCACCTTTACCGATCACGTTAACAATACCGCACAAACCTGGTGCTACGCCGACGGTCTGAACGACTACCTGTGCGAAGCGGTAAACGGCCTGCCAACGCTGCCGGAAAAACCGTTTGTCGGTAACTTTAGCGGCGATACCGAAGCCGTGGACTGGGCGCTGCTGTGGCTGCCGGAAGGCGGCGAGCTGCTGACGGAAAGCTACGTTAACCTGATCCCGACCATGCTCGGCGGTACGCACGTTAACGGACTGCGTCAGGGGCTGCTGGACGCGATGCGTGAGTTCTGCGAATACCGCAATATTCTGCCACGCGGCGTGAAGCTGTCGGCGGAAGATATCTGGGATCGCTGCGCCTACGTGCTCTCCGTGAAGATGCAGGATCCGCAGTTTGCCGGTCAGACCAAAGAGCGCCTGTCGTCACGTCAGTGCGCGGCATTCGTCTCCGGCGTGGTGAAAGATGCGTTTACCCTGTGGCTGAACCAGAACGTGCAGGCGGCAGAGATGCTGGCCGAAATGGCGATTTCCAGCGCCCAGCGTCGTCTGCGTGCCGCGAAGAAAGTGGTGCGTAAAAAGCTGACCAGCGGCCCTGCGCTGCCTGGCAAGCTTGCGGACTGTACCGCGCAGGATCTCAACCGTACCGAGCTGTTCCTCGTGGAAGGGGACTCGGCGGGCGGATCGGCCAAGCAGGCGCGCGATCGTGAATATCAGGCGATCATGCCGCTCAAGGGTAAGATCCTGAATACCTGGGAGGTCTCATCTGATGAAGTGCTGGCCTCGCAGGAAGTGCACGATATCTCGGTAGCGATCGGTATCGATCCGGACAGCGACGATCTGAGCCAGCTGCGCTACGGCAAGATCTGTATCCTCGCGGATGCGGACTCCGATGGTCTGCACATCGCCACGCTGCTGTGCGCGCTCTTCGTGAAGCATTTCAAAACGCTGGTGAAAAACGGTCACGTCCACGTGGCGCTGCCGCCGCTGTACCGTATCGACCTTGGCAAAGAGGTTTACTACGCGCTGACGGAAGAAGAGAAAGCGGGCGTGCTGGAACAGCTGAAGCGCAAGAAGGGCAAACCGAACGTGCAGCGATTTAAAGGGCTGGGCGAGATGAACCCGATGCAGCTACGCGAAACGACGCTGGATCCGAACACGCGCCGTCTGGTGCAGCTGACGATCAGAGACGAAGACGAACAGCAAACCAACGCCATGATGGATATGCTCCTTGCCAAGAAACGTTCGGAAGACCGACGTAACTGGCTGCAGGAGAAAGGCGATATGGCGGATATTGAGGCCTGATGCCCTCACCCTAACCCTCTCCCACAGGGAGAGGGAATGGATCGTAGGCCCGGTAAGCGTTAGCGCCACCGGGCTTTTTTACGTCAAAACTCCATCTTCACCGTAAACTGCACTTCGCGCGGATCGCCAATCTGGTTGCCCAGGTTGTTGGTCGCAATGGACGACGTGTAGTAGGTCTTATCAAACAGATTTTTCACGTTCACCTGCAGCGTCACCGGATACTGTAGCTTCATCTTATACGCTGCAAACGCATCCGCCACGAAATAGCCCGGCAGATAATAATCCGCGCCGTTGGTTGCGGAACGACGGCTTACGCCGTGCCCGCCGCCGCCCAGCGTCAGGGTATTCCCGGCAAACGCATTGTGAATATCGTAGGTCAGGAACAGGGAGCCGGTATGGCGCGGCACGTTTGGCAGCGGTTTGCCCGCATAGTCCGGGTCTTCCAGCACCTTCGCGTCGGTATAGCCGTAGCTGGCGATAATGTTGGTGTTCTCGGTCAGCGAGCCGGCAAGATCCACCTCCACGCCCTGGGAGCGCACGCGGCCCGCGGTTTTGGCGACGGTTTCATCACCAATGCTTTCGGTGTACAGCACGTTGCGCTTGTGGATATCAAACAGCGCGATATTGGCAGTAATGCCGTCGAACAGGTCAAACTTAGCGCCGATTTCATACGCGTTAGACGTTTCCGGCGGCAGGTCGCCGATGTAGCTCGCAATGGACGACTGCGGCATAAACGTCTGGGAATAGTTGGCAAACAGCGAGACCGCTGGGGTGAGCTTATAAACAAGACCCAGCTTCGGCGTCCACTGGTCGTCGCGGCTGTCGGTGTTCACGTTAAACGGACGGCCTTTCCCCGCATACTGGGTGTAATACTGATAGCGCATTCCGGCGACGGCGATCCACTTATCGGTCAGGTACAGCGCGTCCTGCGCGTAGGCGGAGTAGCTCTCCTGCTTGATGGTTTGATCGCTGTCGGATGCCGAGACGGTGGTGCACTTGCCGAGGCTGCCGTAGCTCGGGTTGTAAATATTGAAATCCTTAACGTTCTTACAGCGGATCATGTCCGTACGCAGCAGATCGTAATTCTCATACGACACGCCGGTCAGGATCTCATTGTAAAAGCCCGCGATGTCCACGTTTCCCTGTAGATCCGCGCGCGTCGTGTGCATACGCTGGGTCGAGCCCTGGGTCGCATCCACGCGGCGGGTCAGGTTGCCGGTTTTTGAATCGTAGGCCATCACGCGGGCCTGGTTATCGCTGTATTTATCCTGGCTGTAGCTGTAGTCGAACTTCGCGGTCCACTGGCTGTTGAGGCGATACTCCGCGTTGAGCTGAGCGAGATCGGACTGGCCGTCGGTCACGTTAAACGGTTCGTCGAAGCGGGTTTTACGATCGACGTCGACGGCTTTTTTAGTGTTGAGATCGAAGATCGTTCCGCGATCGAACGGCGTTTTATAGTCGCGATGCGAATAGAGCACGGTCACAGTGGCATCGTCGCCGAACCAGGACAGCGACGGGGCGATAAAGGTGCTGCGTTCGTTGCCGAAATTACGCCAGTAATCCTCGTCCTGATATTCGCCCGTCAGGCGATACGCCAGACGCGTGCCGTCAATCGGGCCGGTAACATCAACCTGTCCGGTGCCGCCGCCAAAGCTGGACGAGGTAGCGGAAAGTGAGCCGCCGAAGGTCTTCTCCGGGCGTTTGGTGACGACGTTGATCAGGCCGCCGGGGTCGAGAATACCGTATAGGGTCGAGGCCGGGCCTTTCAGCACCTCCACGCGCTCGGTTGCGGCATTAAAGCTGCGCGGCAGCACGGTGCGCAGGCCGTTGGTCATGATCGAGCCGTCGCGGTTCGCGCCAAATCCGCGGCGCACGAAGGCATCCTGCGTACCGCCCAGGGTGTTGGTCTGCACCACGTTGCTGACGTTATAGAGCGCTTCATCCAGCGTGGTGGCATGCTGATCCTCCAGCACTTTGTCGCTGACGGTATTGACCACCTGCGGGATGTCCAGCATCGGCATGTTGGTTAACGTCGCGGTGGAGGTATTCAACGGCTGATAGCCATTCGTGGCCTCCGCCGTCGTATTTGGATCGGCGGTGACGGTAAGCGTTTCGCCGTCTTTAGTCGCGGTGTTATCTGCTGCCTGCACCAGCGGCGCCATGAACAGCAGTGAAAAGAGCGCGCGCCCTTTTACCCCAGAGAGTGAAGGTGTGAACGTAGCCATTACATCTGTTATCCCGAAATATCCCGCGAATGACGTTTCGCGGAAAAATGTGTGAGTCATTGCCCTTTACGGTCTGTCCGTTAGCCACGACGGGCATCGGACATGTAATTGAGAATCATTCAATCATGCGCGAATGTAGTAGTAAATGGAAAAAAGCAAAAATCGGCTACAACGTTTATCCGGGCGTATAAGCGCAGCGGGATAATTATTAACTTATTGAATTAAATGCTTTTGAAAGTCCTTTCTTGTTCATTCCTCCTTAGACTTATCCCTGGTTTTATCAGGGTGTTTCTTCTCTTGACTACTACATGGCGCAGCGTCAAACTCTCAAAAGAGAATGATTTTTATTTATATTTGTTGCGCTTTTTTATTACGTTGGCATTCACGTGGCTCACAACACAAAAAAACCGGGACTGGTTCTGGAGAACCTCTCTGCGGGCTATCAGAAAAAAATCATCGTTGATGATATCTCCCTTGCGATCCCACAGCAGAAAATGACGGTGCTGGTAGGGGCGAACGGCTGCGGAAAATCCACGCTGCTGAACACCATTGCGCGTTTGCTTCAGCCGCTTGGCGGCGCGGCAGTTCTCGACGGCAAGGCGATCCACGAGCAGCCGACCAAAGCCGTCGCCCGCGAGCTGGGTATTCTGCCGCAGTCTCCGCTGCTGCCGGAAGGGTTAACCGTCTTTGAGCTGGTCTCGCGCGGGCGTTTTCCCTGGCAGAACTTTATGCGCCAGTGGAGCGACGAGGACGAACTGGCGGTGGAAGAGGCCCTGCGTCTGACCGGAACGGCGGAGTTTGCCCATATGCCGGTGGAAAGCTTATCCGGCGGCCAGCGTCAGCGCTGCTGGATCGCCATGGCGCTGGCGCAGCAAACGCCGTATATCCTGCTTGACGAGCCCACGACGTTTCTCGATCTTCGCTATCAGGTGGAGATCCTGGAACTGCTGCACACCCTGACCCGCCAGCACGGACGTACCGTCGTGGTGGTGCTGCACGATCTCAACTTCGCCGTGAACTACGGCGATTCGCTGGTCTTTTTACGCCAGGGGAAAGTTGAAGGCGTATTGCATGAGGGCGATGCCTGCACGCCGGAGCTGATCAAAGCGGTGTTTGATGTCGACGTGCATATGTCCATAAATCCGTTGACCGGCAAGCCGTTCTTTATGCCGTTTCGCCAGAGCACCGTTCAGCCATGATGCGCTCCTCTCTGGCCTTTCCGATCTTCGCACTGCTGCTGGCGCTGGGCGCGATTATGCACCTGGGCATCGGCGCACGCTTCATCGCCCCGCAGACGGTGGTGGAGGCATTCTTCCATTTCGATCCGCGCAATTTCGACCATAACGTCATTATCAAATTAAGACTGCTGCGCCTCTGCGCCGCGATGGTGACGGGCGCCGCGCTCGGCGTGGCGGGCGTGCTGCTGCAGTCCGTGATCCGCAACCCGCTCGGCGAGCCGCATATTCTGGGACTCAACGCCGGGGCCGCGCTGGCGGTAGTGATTACCAGCGCGCTTGGGCTGTCGCTGCCGTTTGGTCGCCCGCTCGTTGCCGCCGCCGGTGCCGCCGCGCTGTTTTTGCTGGTGCTGATGTTCTCCTCGTCCGGTCGCACCGGGCTTACGCCGATGAAGGTCACGCTGTGCGGCGTGGCGATGTCGGCGTTTGCCTCGTCGATTACCGCCGCGGTGTTAATTCTCGATGAACAGACGCTGCTCGCCATGCGCACATGGCTGGCAGGGGACCTGGCCGGGATCAACGTGCAGACGCTCCGGAGCGTCCTTTGTGCCGCAGCAGCTGGTTTTGTTCTCGCCATCGGTCTGTCGCCCTCGCTCAACATGCTTGCGCTGGGAGACCGAATGGCGCAGGGGCTTGGCGTGTCGCTGCTGAAAACCCGCCTGCTCGCCCTGCTGGCCATCGCGCTGCTCTGCGGCGCGGCCGTCTCAATTGCCGGGCCGATTGGCTTTATCGGCCTGGTCGTGCCGCAGCTCATTCGCCGTCTGGTGTCGGTCGATTTACGCGTGATGGTGCCGCTGTCAGCCCTGTGCGGCGCGCTGGTTCTGCTGCTGGCGGATATCGCCGCCCGCACGCTGTTTACGCCCTGGGAGCTGGCAACCGGCATCATGACGGCCCTGGTCGGCGCACCCGTATTCATCTTTATGGCGTCGAGGATGTTCAAATGAACCGGGCCGGATTACGCGCGATCCGTATTGGCCGTGTATCGGCGCTGGTTCGCCCGCGGGCGCTGGCGTGCCTGACGCTTTTGGCGCTGGTGGCGTTAAGCCTGCTGGGCTTTGGCCTGACGCACGGATCTCTTCCTGTTCCCACCTCCGCCATCGGGCGCGCGCTGTTTTCTCCTGAGAGTCTGACGGCGGAGACGCGCTACATCGTGATGGATATCCGCCTGCCGCGCCTGCTGATGGCGGTGCTGTGCGGCGCGATGCTCGGCATGGCGGGGGCGGCAATGCAGTCCATCACCCGCAATGGTCTGGCCGATCCCGGGCTTATCGGCGTGAAGGAGGGCTGTAGCGCGGCGGTACTGCTGCTGATTTTTCAGTTCCCGACGCTGGGCCTGGCCTGGCGTCCTCTGGTCGGCATGGCCGGTGGACTGCTTACCGCGCTGCTGGTTATCGGCCTGGCGCGCGATATCTCGCGCCCGCGGTTCATCCTGATCGGCATCGGCGTGTCGTGGGCGTTTGCCGCCGCAATGGGCGTCTTTATCACCACCACCGACGTGCGGGACGTGCAGACGGCGATGCTGTGGCTGGCGGGAAGCCTGCATGCGGCAAACTGGACGCTGGTGGGGTTAGCCGCGCTCTGGGCTGCCCCCGCGTTTGCGCTGCTGCTTTTTACCGCACGGGCTGCGGACGTGGCGTTGCTCGGCAATCAGGCCGCCGTGGGCCTTGGCGTGCGCATAACCCGGCTGGCGCTGCTGCGGGTTCTCGCCCCGGTGGTGCTGACGGCGGCCTGCGTCTCGTGCGTGGGCGGTATTGGTTTCGTGGGGCTGATTGCCCCGCATATGGCGCGCCTGCTGCTACGCGGTGGGCAAATCGCGCTCCTGACTGGAAGCGCCGTGCTGGGCGCGCTGCTGGTGCTGCTGGCGGATAACGTCGGACGTCTGGCGTTTCTCCCGCTGCAGCTGCCGGCGGGAATTGTGATTTCATTGATTGGCGGACCGTTTTTCCTGCTGCTGCTCTGGCAGCGTCGGGACAGATTTTAGGAGACTATGATGCGCGTACTGTTTTCGATGCTGTTGCTGGTGGGGTTCGCGGTGGGTGCGGCGGAGCCGACGCAGACGTTTACTGACGATCTGAACCGAAAAGTGGTGGTGCCGGTTCATCCGAAACGGATTGTCTCTTTACACGATCTGGATATCACCATTCCGCTGATTGAGCTAGGCGTGCCGCCGGTGGCGAGCCATGGCCGCACGCGGCCGGACGGCAGCCACTTTCTGCGCTCCAGCGGCATGTTGACCGGCGTCGACTTCGATAATTCCGACATTAAATTTATCGGCACGGCCGATATCGACATTGAAGCCATCGCCGCCGCAAAGCCTGACCTGATCGTTACCGAGCCGACCCGCAACACCCCGGTGGAACAGCTGGCGAAAATTGCCCCGACGGTGAGCATCGATCATCTCGACGGCGGCGCGCCGGAGATCTACCGCAAGCTGGCTCAGCTGACGGGAACGCAGGCGCGGCTTAAGGTTCTGGAGCGGCGCTATCAGGAGCAGATTAAGGCGCTGAAGGCGACTATTGATACCCGCAAGGTGACCGTGTCCGTGATTCAGGCGAATCAGGGAAAGATTAACGCCATGCACAGCTACCACTCGCTGGGCCGCGTGCTGCGCGACGCCGGGTTCACCTTCCCGCCGCTGATTGAGAGCATCCCGGAAGGAGGGCGCATCGACGTCAGCGCCGAGCGTCTGCCGGAGCTGGATGCCGATTTCGTCTTCGCCACCTGGCGCGGGGATACGGGCGGTAAACCGCAGGACGAGCTGGCGGCGATGGATGCGGTCATGCCGGGCTGGTGTCAGTTCCTGAATGCCTGCCGAACCGGGCATTACGTGCTGATCTCGCGTGAAGAGGCCATCTCGAATTCGTACGCCTCGTTAGGGCTGATGGCCGCGCAGGTGCAGTCGCAGATTGCCGGGCGTCCGCTGCCGGAGGCGACACGGTGATCCGCAAAGAGAAAGGGCGCGTGGATGTCTATGGCGACCGCTTTCGCGCGCGCGCGCATCAGCTGACGCCGCGTCTGCTGCAGGTTGCACGCTATATTCATGACAACCGAGAAGCGGTGATGGAACAGACCGCAATGGAGATCGCGACGCTGTTGAAAACCTCAGATGCCACGGTGGTCCGCGCCATTCAGGCGCTGGGTTTCGCCGGGCTGCGCGATCTCAAGCAAACGCTGGAGCAGTGGTTTGGTCCGGTGGTCACCTCCAGTGAAAAGATGTCCACCACGGTGAATACGCTCGCCAGCGACGTCAACGCGAGCATTGATTTCGTGCTGGAGGGGCATCAGCACACCTGCGAAGTGTTATCCGAGCCCCACAACCGCTACGCGATGGCCCAGGCCGTCTCTCTGCTGGCGCAGGCGAGGCAGGTCGCCATATTTGGCATTGGCGCCTCCGGCATTCTGGCCGAGTACACCGCCAGGCTGTTCAGCCGAATGGGGTTACCCGCCACGCCGCTTAACCGTACCGGAATAGGGCTTGCCGAGCAGCTGATTGCGCTTCAGCGCGGCGACGTGCTGGTGATGATGGCGCAGAAATCCGCGCACCGGGAGGGGCAAACCACGCTGCGTGAAGCGAAGCGTCTGGGCATTCCAACCATCCTGCTGACCAACGCCCTCGACTCACGCTTCAGCAAGGAGGCCAGCGTGGTGATTCACGTTCCGCGCGGCGGCGAAAAAGGCAAAATTCCGCTCCACGGCACGGTGCTGCTGTGTCTGGAGATGATTATTTTATCCGTGGCCTCCACCGAGCCGCAGCGCACCATCAAGTCGATGAAGCGCATCAACGAGTTACATCGTAGGTTAAAACCGGGGAAGAAAAGCAGCTGATTTCCCCGGCTCGCGGATCACGCCTTAGGAATACGCAGCGTCTGGCCAGGATAGATTTTATCCGGGCTGGAGAGCATCGGGCGGTTAGCCTCAAAAATCTTATTGTACTTGTTGGCATCGCCGTAGACGGTTTTGGAGATAGCGCTCAGGGTATCGCCGGATTTCACCGTATAGTAGGTGGCTTCATCTTTGGCATCGGTCGCGGTGATGTTGTTCTCCACCTCGCTGACGCCCGCGATGTTCCCGACGGCGACCTGGATTTTTTCTTTCTGCTCCTGGGTCAGCCCGTCACCCGTCACGCTGGCTTTGCCGTCGGTAACGTTAACCTGAACCTTATCTGAACCGGGAATATTGAGTTTTTTGAGATGCTCGGTGATTTTGTCACTCTGGCCTTTATGATCGGTCAGGTTATCCCATAGCTTTTCGCCTGCTTCTTTCACGAAGTTAAAAAGACCCATTCCATCCTCCTGTTAATCATGAAGTCAGAATAAGCATAGCAGTTGAGTTTTAAGCTGATAAAAAACCCGGTAGCGCTGACGCTCACCGGGCCTGGATCTGTTCTCCCTCTCCCTGTGGGAGAGGGCGGGGTGGGGGGGAACTTAAACCCCTTGCTCCAGAATGCGGATGTGGGTCTCCAGCACGTCACCCTTCACCGCGTCACTCCACGCTTTCATGTGAGGGGTCTGCAGGTGCGCTTCAAGGTGCGCGACGGTTTCCCACTGCTCAACCATGATGATTGAGTCTGGCGCGGTCGCCTGGAAGCTGGCGTCAGTGGCGGCATCCACCATCGGCGCGTAGCCGTGGCAGCCTTCTTCTTTCAGTACGGTCGGGATAATTTTCACGAACTGATCCAGCACCGCCTGACGGTGATGTTGACCTGGACGAGTACGGATTTCTGCGATTACGGTAAGCATGTTTACTACTCCTTTAATTCCAGGCTACCAGTTAAGCAAAAATTTTCGCGAGATGCTTGCGATATTCTGCGATATAGCTCGGGACGTCAGGCATTTTAATCACGTCGTTGACGATAAAGGTCGGCAGCGGCTCCATGCCCAGGAACTGGTTAGCCTTGTGGAACGGCAGGTACGCGCCGTCGACGCCCACGCCTTCGAAGAACTGATCTTTATCGGTGAAGGCTTCCAGCGGGGCGTTCCAGGTCAGCGAGAGCATATATTTTTTGCCCTGAATCAGGCCGCCCGAGCCGTATTTTTTGGAGGCGTCAGAGCGGGTGCGGCCATCGCTGGCATACAGTGAACCGTGACCTTCGGTGAACACGTCGTCCATGTATTTTTTTACGGTCCACGGCGCGCCCATCCACCAGCCTGGCATCTGCCAGATCACCACGTCAGCCCACAGGAAGTTCTGCACTTCGGCCTTCACGTCGTAGTTGCTGTCCGCGCGCACGATCTTAACATCATGCCCGGCGTCGCGCAGGAAACCGTCCGCGACCTCGGTCAGGGTGTCATTCAGCTGGCCTTTAGAATGCGCAAATTCTTTTGCACCGTTGATAATCAGGATGTTGCTCATTATTTGTCCTCGATGATGAGAGTATGGCCAGTATTCTACGCGCGAGGACGGTGCGGTAAAATGAGCAAAATGTGCAAAGTCTTTTGCGTTAAACGCAATAATCCCTACCAGCTGACCTTCACTTCAAAACCGCCTTCAGGCGCATTGCTCAGCGAAACGCGCATCCCGTGCAGGGTGGCGATGCGTTTTACAATGGATAACCCCAGCCCGCTGCCCGTGGCATCCTGACCCGGCGGACGATAAAAGCGCTCGCCGACGCGCGCCAGCGCGTCAGGTGAAATGCCTGGGCCGTTGTCGCGCACGGTAAAGCCACGCGCGTCCAGCGTCACGTCCACCACGCTGCCGCGCGGACTGTAGCGAATCGCGTTATCCAGCAGGTTGCGCACCAGCAGGCTCATGAGGAGCTGCTGGCCCGTGCGTGTAACCTCTGGTGCATGGATGTTCAGGCGAAGATCAATGCCCGCCTGCTGCGCCGGATGCCAGATATCCAGCACGGCTGACTGCAGCAAGTCGGCCAGGGGAATCGGTTCGACATCGTCAAGGTTATCCAGCGAGTCCAGGCGCGACAGCGTGAGGAGTTGATCCACCAGCCGGGAGGCGCGGTCGATACCCGCATGTAGCTGCGAAAGGGCTTTGGACTGCGCCTCGGGATCGTCCTGATACAGCTGCGCCACGTCAGTTTGCACCTTCAGGGCCGCCAGCGGGCTGCGTAGCTCGTGGGCGGCATCGGACGTAAAGCGGCGCTCGCGGGTCATCATCTCCTGGGTGCGCGCGAAGAGATGATTCAGCGCGTCGAGCAGGGGGCGCACTTCCGTAGGAAGGCCCTCCGTCGGCAGTTTATCGGTGGCATCCGGCGAGCGGGAGCGCAGGGTCTGCGCCAGCTTTTTCAGCGGCTTCAGCTCCCGACTCAGGAGGACGATCAGCAGCAGCAACATCACGGGCAGCGCCACCAGCCAGGGGGTCAGCTGCGAGCTGACCACGTCAAGCGCCATCTCCTGGCGGTACTCCCACTCCTGGCCGACCACCACGCGGTATTTTCCGTCAGGTGAGGTTAGCCATAAAAAACGCCACTCGTCGTTGTCGCCCTGTAGCTGCCCGTTATCGAACCCGTCGCGGCGATAGTGGTACGGAATATCGCGTCCGTTTTCACCGTCGTTGAGGAGCATTTTGCCGTCGACGGCGTAAATGGCGAAAGCCAGCGCGTCGTCGTCCAGACGACCGTGCTTCACTTTTTTCGGGATCTCGCGCATGCGTTCGGGGGCGCGGATCTCGTCCAGATCCATCGTCAGCAGCCGTTTAGCAAACAGCATCTGCTGGGTATCGAACAGCTTGTCGAGCTTGTGGGTCGTCTGCTGCCAGGCGACCAGGCTGGCGGCAAACCAGGCCGTCAGAGAGAGCAGCAGGAAGAGAAGCGTCAGGCGCAGCTTCAGGCTCAGGCGTTGCGTCAGTTTCATGCGTTACCCAGGGTGTAGCCGATGCCGTGCACGGTGCGGATAAACTCGCTCCCAAGCTTGCGGCGCAAATGATGGACGTGAACCTCGATGGCGTTGCTGGAGACGTCGTCGTCCCAGGTATAGAGTTTTTCCTCGATCAGCTTTCGCGGCAGCACCCGACCGGCGTTACGCATTAACAGCTCCAGCAGCGCGAACTCTTTCGGCTTGAGCGTCAGCGGCTCACCGTCCAGCGTGGCGATGAGACGGGTCGGATCGAGCGTGACCTTCCCGTGACGCAGCTCGCTACGCGCCTGGCCGTGGCTGCGGCGGACCAGCGCTTCGAGGCGGGCACCCACTTCGATCAGCGCGAACGGCTTACAGAGATAATCATCCGCCCCAAGACGCAGCCCCTCGACGCGCTGGTTAAGCGCATCCCGCGCCGTCAGAATTAATACCGGCTCGCTGCGCCCGCTTTCGCGCCACGCGCGCAGAATGTCCAGACCGTCAATTTCCGGCAGCGTCAGATCCAGCACCACGGCATCATAGGGCGCAGAGGAGAGCGCGGCCTGGCCGGTTTTACCGTCGGTAAACCAGTCCACGCTAAAGCCCATTTTGCTTAGCCCCGCCTTGATACCGTCGCCGATTAACCTGTCGTCTTCTACCAGTAAAATACGCATGTTCCCTCCTTGATGCCGTCAGTAAACCCTCTGTAAGCGCCTGCTGTACAGCAATAATAAATAAATTTTTCCCTTAAGAAGTTGTTAAGGATTACCCTGTTAAATGGATTGCGAAACGACATTAAAGGGAGAGATGAAAATGAAAAAATTCGCTGCAATTGCTGCCATCATGATGATGACCACCGCGCCGGTCTTTGCTGCTCAGGGCGGTTTTACTGGCCCATCGGCCACACAGACCCAGACGCAAACTCAGCAGGGCGGTTTTGTCGATAACAACGCCAACCTCACCACCGCGGCAAAAGTGAAAGACCTGAAGGACGATGCCTGGGTGAAGCTGCGCGGGAACATTACCGAGCGCCTGTCCGATGACCGCTACACCTTCCGCGATGAGTCCGGCACGGTCGTAGTTGAGATTGACCACAAGCGCTGGAACGGCGTGACCGTCACTCCGCAGGATAAAGTTGAACTGCAGGGTAAAGTCGATAAAGACTGGAACGAGTTTGAAATCGACGTGAAGCAGGTTATTAAGCTGAACAAATAACCCGAAAAGGGCCGCCTGTGCGGCCCTTTTTCTTTGTGACTCAATTCATCAGATGAGGTAGTATCTGCGGCAATATTGCCTGAAACCCTTCGGTTTCTGAGTTGAGGAATCACACGTAATGAGCGATATGGCAGAGCGCCTCGCGCTACATGAATTCACGGAAAACGCCTACCTGAACTACTCCATGTACGTCATCATGGACAGGGCGTTGCCGTTTATCGGGGATGGCCTGAAGCCCGTTCAGCGCCGCATCGTCTATGCGATGTCCGAACTGGGGCTGAACGCCACCGCCAAGTTCAAGAAATCCGCCCGTACCGTCGGTGACGTACTGGGTAAATACCATCCGCACGGCGACAGCGCCTGTTATGAAGCGATGGTGCTGATGGCGCAGCCGTTCTCTTACCGCTACCCGCTGGTGGACGGGCAGGGGAACTGGGGTGCGCCGGACGATCCGAAATCCTTCGCGGCGATGCGTTATACCGAATCCCGTCTCTCTAAATATGCCGAAGTGCTGCTGGGCGAGCTGGGTCAGGGAACCGTTGACTGGGTGCCAAACTTCGACGGTACGATGCAGGAGCCGAAGATGCTGCCCGCGCGTCTGCCGAACATCCTGCTGAACGGTACCACCGGTATTGCGGTCGGTATGGCGACGGACATTCCGCCGCACAACCTGCGTGAAGTGGCGAAAGCCGCTATTACCCTCATCGAGCAGCCGAAAGCGACGCTCGACGAGCTGCTGGATATCGTGCAGGGGCCAGATTTCCCGACCGAAGCTGAGATCATCACCTCACGCGCGGAAATCCGCAAAATCTACCAGAACGGTCGCGGCTCCGTGCGCATGCGCGCGGTGTGGAATAAAGAGGACGGCGCCGTGGTGATCACCGCGCTGCCGCATCAGGTTTCCGGTGCTAAAGTGCTGGAGCAGATCGCCTCCCAGATGCGCAATAAAAAGCTGCCGATGGTGGACGACCTGCGCGACGAATCGGATCATGAGAACCCGACCCGTCTGGTGATCGTGCCGCGCTCCAACCGCGTGGACATGGAGCAGGTGATGAACCACCTGTTCGCCACCACCGATCTGGAAAAAAGCTACCGCATCAACCTGAACATGATTGGCCTCGACGGACGCCCGGCGGTGAAAAACCTGCTGGAGATCCTCACCGAATGGCTGACCTTCCGCCGCGATACCGTCCGTCGTCGTCTGAACCATCGTCTGGAGAAAGTGCTTAAGCGCCTGCATATCCTCGAAGGTTTGCTGGTGGCGTTTCTCAATATCGATGAAGTGATTGAGATCATCCGTACCGAGGACGAGCCGAAGCCGGCGCTGATGTCGCGCTTTGGCATCAGCGAAACCCAGGCCGAAGCGATCCTCGAACTGAAGCTGCGCCATCTCGCCAAACTGGAAGAGATGAAGATCCGCGGTGAGCAGAACGAGCTGGAAAAAGAGCGCGATCAGCTGCAGGCGATCCTCGCGTCCGAGCGCAAGATGAACACCCTGCTGAAGAAAGAGCTGCAGGCCGATGCAGACGCCTTCGGCGACGACCGTCGTTCTCCGCTGCACGAGCGCGAAGAAGCGAAGGCGATGAACGAGCATGACATGCAGCCGTCCGAGCCGGTCACCATTGTTCTGTCGCAGAGCGGCTGGGTGCGTAGCGCCAAAGGCCACGATATCGACGCGCCGGGGCTGAGCTACAAAGCGGGCGACAGCTTCAAAGCGGCGGTGAAAGGCAAGAGCAACCAGCCGGTGGCGTTTATCGACTCCACCGGCCGCAGCTACGCCATCGACCCGATTACGCTGCCTTCCGCGCGCGGGCAGGGCGAGCCGCTCACCGGCAAGCTGACGCTGCCGCCGGGTGCGACGGTTGACCATATGCTGATGGAAGCCGATGACCAGAAGCTGCTCATGGCGTCCGATGCGGGCTACGGCTTTATCTGTACCTTCAACGATCTGGTCTCCCGTAACCGTGCCGGTAAGGCGCTGATTAGCCTGCCGGACAACGCCCACGTGATGGCGCCGCTGGTGATCGAGAACGAAAGCGACATGCTGCTGGCGATCACCACCGCCGGACGTATGCTGATGTTCCCGGTCAGCGATCTGCCGGAGCTGTCTAAAGGCAAGGGCAATAAGATCATCAACATCCCGTCGGCGGAAGCCGCGAAAGGCGAAGATGGCCTGGCGCACCTCTTCCTCCTGCCGCCGCAGAGTACGCTGACCATTCACGTCGGCAAGCGTAAGATCAAGCTGCGTCCGGAAGAGCTGCAGAAAGTGGTGGGTGAGCGCGGTCGCCGCGGCTCGCTGATGCGCGGCCTGCAGCGCATCGACCGCGTGGAGATTGACTCTCCTGCACGCAGCGCTGCGGGTGACAGCGAAGAGTAATGTCGTGATATCCCCCTCTGCCCGGAGGGGGAGTTTCAATAAAATTTCCCGTAAAATCGTTGTTAATTCGTGCGTTGCGATTAACAATACGCGCTCGTAATAAAGTCCTTACCTGGCCACAGGTGAAGTATAATTGTCAGCTGTTGGGGCTTCAGAGGTCGCTATGCTATATATTGTTCGTCTTATTCTTACCGTTATCTACTGCATTCTGGTCTGTATTTTCGGCTCTATTTATTGCCTTTTCAGCCCGCGTAATCCGAAGCATGTTGCCACCTTTGGCCATATGTTCGGTCGTCTTGCGCCGCTGTTTGGTCTGAAGGTTGAAAAACGTCTGCCTGAAGGGGCGGAGAATTTCGGTAACGCCATCTATATCGCCAACCATCAGAACAATTACGATATGGTGACCGCCGCAAATATCGTGCTTCCACCGACCGTGACGGTGGGAAAAAAAAGCCTGCTGTGGATCCCGTTTTTTGGCCAGCTGTACTGGCTGACCGGTAACCTGCTGATCGACCGTAACAACCGTGCGAAAGCGCACAGCACCATTGCGGAAGTGGTGAATCATTTTAAAAAGCGCAAAATCTCAATCTGGATGTTCCCGGAAGGAACGCGCAGCCGCGGCCGCGGCCTGCTGCCGTTTAAAACCGGGGCGTTTCATGCCGCAATTGCGGCAGGTGTTCCAATTATTCCCGTGTGCGTTTCCAATACTTCGAATAAGATTAATCTTAACCGCCTGAATAACGGGCTGGTGATTGTCGAAATGCTGCCACCCGTCGATACCAGCAAATACGGTAAAGACCAGGTGCGCGAGCTGGCAGCGCACTGCCGTGAGCTGATGGCTCAGCATATTGCGCAGCTCGACAAAGAAGTCGCAGAGAGAGAAGCCGCCGGTAAGATTTAATCCGGCGTTGAAGGGAAAACGAATTCCCGCGTTGTTAGTCGTTTCAGATGGAGCTTATATGTCACTCAGTCGGCGTCAGTTTATTCAGGCTTCCGGGATCGCCCTTTGTGCGGGTGCGATGCCGCTGACAGCCAGCGCCGCCGGGCAGCAACAGCCGCTGCCTATTCCGCCATTAATTGAATCTCGTCGCGGTCAGCCGCTTTTCCTGACGCTGCAGCGCAGCCACTGGTCCTTCACCCAGGGGACGCGCGCGCCGGTCTGGGGCATTAACGGACGTTACCTTGGGCCGACCATACGCGTGTGGAATGGCGATGACGTAAAGCTCATCTACAGTAACCGCACCCCTGAAAATGTTGCCATGACCATCAGCGGCCTACAGGTGCCCGGCCCGTTGATTGGCGGCGCGGCGCGAATGATGTCACCCAGCGCCGACTGGGCGCCGGTTCTGCCGATTCGCCAGAGCGCGGCCACCCTGTGGTATCACGCCAACACGCCTAACCGTACGGCGCAGCAGGTTTATAACGGCCTGGCAGGAATGTGGCTGGTGGAAGATGAGGTCAGCAAATCCCTGCCGATCCCGAACCACTACGGCGTGGATGACTTCCCGATTATCATCCAGGACAAGCGTCTGGATAATTTCGGTACGCCGGAATACAGCGAGCCGGGCAGCGGTGGTTTCGTCGGCGATACGCTGTTGGTCAACGGCGCGCAAAGCCCGTATGTCGAGGTCTCGCGCGGCTGGGTGCGCCTGCGCCTGCTCAACGCGTCCAACTCGCGCCGCTATCAGCTGCAAATGAGCGATGGCCGTCCGCTGCACGTGATCTCCGGCGACCAGGGCTTTTTACCGGCCCCGGTGTCCGTCAAACAGCTGGCGCTCTCGCCGGGAGAACGTCGCGAAGTTCTCATTGATATGACCAATGGGGATGAAGTGTCTGTCACCTGCGGTGAAGCGGCCAGCATTGTGGACCGCATTCGCGGGTTCTTTGAACCGTCGAGCATTCTTGTCTCGACCCTGGTGCTGACCCTGCGCCCGACCGGTCTGCTGCCGCTGGTGACCGATAGCCTGCCAATGCGCCTGCTGCCGCAGGAGAACATGAGCGGCTCGCCGGTGCGCAGCCGTGATATCAGCCTGGGCGACGATCCGGGCATCAACGGCGCGCTGTGGGACGTCAACCGCATCGACATTACCGCGCAGCAGGGCTCCTGGGAGCGCTGGACGGTCCGTTCAGATATGCCGCAGTCGTTCCATATTGAAGGGGTGGCATTCCTGATCCGCAACGTCAACGGTGCGATGCCGTTCCCGGAAGACCGCGGCTGGAAAGATACCGTCTGGGTGGACGGTCAGGTTGAACTGCTTGTCTACTATGGTCAGCCTTCGTGGCCGCACTTCCCGTTCCTGTTCCACAGCCAGACGCTGGAGATGATGGACAGGGGCTCCGTGGGGCAGATGCTGATCAACCCTGCGCCATAATCCTGACATTCCCGGTTCGCCGGGAATGGTTTATGCCCGCCAGAAAAAGCGCGAGAACAGAATCAGCACCGGGTAAATTTCCAGACGCCCTAAGATCATCGCCGCGCACATCAGCAGTTTTGCCCCCTCTGTTAACGTGCCAAACGTCGACGCCGTCTCCCCAAACCCCAGCCCCATGTTGTTGATGCAGGCGGCGACCGTTGCGAATGCGGTGAACAGGTCGTAGCCCATCAGATTGAGCGACCAGACAAAAAAGCCCGTGATCATGACGTAGAGAAAAAAGAAGCTCCATACCGAGCGCAGGACGCGTTCATTCACCACGCTTTTGCCCACCTTAATGCTCAGCAGCGCTCTCGGATGCGCCAGCTGGTTCATCTCCTGAATACTCTGCTTGAACATAATGAGAAAACGCAGGGCTTTGATCCCGCCGCAGGTCGAGCCTACGCAGCCGCCAAAAAAGCTGGCGCTCAACAGCAGGAAAATGGTGTGTGCGGGCCATTGGGCATAGTCGGCGGTCGAAAGGCCGTTATCGGTCATCATCGAACTGGCAAGGAAGAAGGCGTGCACCAGGCTATCCGTAGCGTTGTACATCCCGGCATGCCAGACCTGCCAGGCGGTGATGGCAATAATCACCGCGGCGGCGCTCAGAAAGAATTTAACCTCCGGGCTGCGGCGAATCGGTTTCAGGGTGCGTCTGACAATGGCGACGTACCAGAGGGTGAAGTTGAACGCGGAGAGCAGTGAAAACGCCCCGGCGACCAGCTCAATCGCGTGGCTGTCATAAAACCCAATGCTCTCGCTGCGGGTGGAGAACCCGCCCAGCGACACGGTCGACAGCCCGTGACAGAGGGCGTCAAAAAATGACATTCCCGCCAGCCAGTAGGCCAGGGTGCAGGCCACGCCCAGCGCGAAGTAGGTCACCCACAGCGTGCGCGCGGTATCGGCAAGGCGGGGAGTCAGACGCTCCTCCTTGAACGGCCCCGGCATCTCTGACTGATAGAGCTTCATGCCGCCAATGCCCAGCAGCGGCAGGACCGCGACGGCCAGCACGATGACGCCTAACCCGCCAATGAAATTCAGCTGTGCGCGGTAATAAAGGTACGACTTAGGCAGGGCACTGACGTCCCCGATCACCGTTGCCCCGGTGGTGGTGATCCCGGAAACCCCTTCAAAGAGCGCGTCGGCAAAGGAGAGCCGTAGCCCGTCATCCATCCAGAGCGGCATGGCGCTAATGAATGAAAACAGCAGCCAGAACAGAACGATAATCACAAACCCGTCGCGGGTGCGCAGCTGTATGCCGGCGTGACGGGTTGCCCGCCAGGTTAACCCTCCGAGAGTAAAAAAGGTTAAAAAGGTGGTCAGAAAGGCAAAGTAGGTCCGCTCTTTATTCAGCAGGGCGATAACCATCGGCGGCAGCATGGAAAGGCTGTACAGCAGAACCAGAAAACCGCAGAGGTGAAGGACAACCCGCAGCTGGGATACATGTAACGAATCGTTGGGCTTCACGACAGAGCTCCGCACAAGCACGCATTCCGGGGCAAATCACCGGAAAATATAGTGAATATTATGATCCAAAATTATCAGGGCGCCGTATTTTAACGACTTCCCCGAATATCTGCCTGCTTCATGCATCCTTTTCTTCAAATCTGGCGGATGAACAGCGTATAATCCCGCTCCTTTTGTCTATTTTTTCTTCGGAAGCATTATGAGCGCAATTTCCCTGATCCAGCCGGATCGTGACCTCTTCTCCTGGCCCCAGTACTGGGCGGCCTGCTTTGGACCGGCGCCATTCCTGCCGATGTCCCGGGAAGAGATGGACCAACTGGGCTGGGACAGCTGCGACATCATTCTGGTCACGGGCGATGCCTACGTTGACCATCCGAGCTTCGGTATGGCCATCTGTGGCCGTATGCTTGAGGCGCAGGGCTTCCGCGTGGGGATCATCTCCCAGCCTGACTGGAACAGCAAAGACGACTTTATGCGTCTGGGTAAACCGAACCTGTTCTTCGGCGTGACCGCAGGCAACATGGATTCGATGATCAACCGCTACACCGCCGACCGTAAGCTGCGCCATGACGACGCCTACACGCCGGATAACGTGGCGGGCAAACGCCCCGACCGCGCAACCCTGGTCTATACCCAGCGCTGTAAAGAAGCCTGGAAAGACGTGCCGGTGATCCTGGGCGGCATCGAGGCGAGCCTGCGCCGCACCGCCCACTACGACTACTGGTCAGATACCGTTCGCCGCTCGGTGCTGGTGGATTCCAAAGCCGACATGCTGATTTACGGTAACGGCGAGCGTCCGCTGGTGGAAGTGGCGCACCGTCTGTCGCAGGGTGAGCCGGTGAGCAGCATCCGCGACGTGCGCAATACCGCCATTATGGTGAAAGAGGCGCTGCCGGGCTGGAGCGGGGTGGATTCCCGCATCATTGATATGCCGGGCAAAATCGACCCGATCCCGCACCCGTACGGCGAAGATCTGCCGTGTGCCGATAACAAGCCGGTTGAGCCGAAAAAAGCGGAAGCGAAGGCTATCGTTGTGCAGCCGCCGCGCCCGAAACCGTGGGAAAAGACCTACGTGCTGCTGCCGTCCTACGAGAAGGTGAAAGCCGACAAGGTGCTCTACGCGCACGCGTCCCGTATTCTGCACCATGAAACCAACCCTGGCTGCGCCCGCGCGCTGATGCAGAAGCACGGCGAGCGCTTTATCTGGATCAACCCGCCGGCGATCCCGCTCTCCACCGAAGAGATGGACAGCGTCTTTGCGCTGCCGTACAAACGCGTTCCGCACCCGGCGTACGGCAACGCCCGTATCCCGGCGTATGAGATGATCCGCTTCTCGATCAACATCATGCGCGGCTGCTTCGGCGGCTGTTCGTTCTGCTCCATTACCGAGCACGAAGGCCGTATTATCCAGAGCCGCTCTGAAGATTCGATCATCAATGAGATCGAAGCGATTCGCGACTCGGTGCCGGGCTTTACCGGCGTGATTTCCGACCTTGGCGGCCCAACCGCGAACATGTACATGCTGCGCTGCAAGTCGCCGCGCGCGGAGCAAACCTGCCGTCGCCTCTCCTGCGTCTATCCGAGCATTTGCGAGCATATGGACACCAACCATGAGCCGACGATCAACCTCTACCGCCGCGCGCGCGACCTGAAGGGCATCAAGAAGATCCTGATCGCGTCCGGAGTACGTTACGACATCGCCGTGGAAGATCCGCGCTACATCAAAGAGCTGGCGACGCACCACGTCGGCGGCTATCTGAAGATTGCGCCGGAGCACACCGAGGAAGGCCCGCTGTCGAAAATGATGAAGCCGGGCATGGGCAGCTACGATCGCTTTAAAGAGCTGTTCGATACCTATTCAAAGCAGGCGGGTAAAGAGCAGTATCTGATCCCATACTTTATCTCCGCCCACCCGGGCACGCGCGATGAAGACATGGTGAACCTGGCGCTGTGGCTGAAGCAGCGTCGCTTCCGTCTGGATCAGGTGCAGAACTTCTATCCGTCACCGCTCGCCAACTCGACGACCATGTATTACACCGGCAAGAACCCGCTGAGTAAGATTGGCTACAAGAGTGAAGAGGTGGTGGTGCCGAAAGGGGATAAACAGCGTCGTCTGCATAAAGCGCTGCTGCGTTACCACGATCCGAAAAACTGGCCGCTGATCCGTCAGGCGCTGGAAGAGATGGGTAAAAAACACCTGATCGGCTCGCGCCGCGACTGTCTGGTACCGGCCCCAACGCTGGATGAGATGCGCGAAGCGCGTCGCCAGAACCGCAATACGCGCCCGGCGCTGACCAAGCACACGCCGATTGTGCATCAGCGTTCGAACGGTAATTCGAGTGTGAAGAAGCCCGTGAAGCGCAAAGCGTAAATAAAAAACCCCGGCAAGCCGGGGTTTTTTATGTCGACACGTAGGCCGGGTAAGGCGAAGCCGCCACCCGGCTTTTTTACGCGACTACCCGCCAAACTGATCAGGGTCAGGGCCTAAACGTTTACCCTTATCCAGCTTCGCAATCTCACCCAGCTCTTCTTTGTCCAGACGGAAATCCCAGACGTCGAAGTTTTCGGCGATGCGCGACGGCGTGACCGATTTCGGAATGACCACCAGGCCGTTGTCCAGATGCCAGCGAATGACGATTTGCGCCGGGGTTTTACCGTATTTATCCGCCAGCTCACGGATAATCTTTTGATCGAATACCCCTTCGCCGCCCTGCGCCAGCGGGCTCCAGGACTCGGTCTGGATTTTATGCGTGGCGTTCCAGGCATGAAGCTGGCGCTGCTGCATCAGCGGGTGCAGCTCGATCTGGTTAATCACTGGCGCAACGCCAGTCTCGTCAATCAGCCGCTGCAGGTGATGAACCTGGAAATTACAGACGCCGATGCTTTTCACCAGCCCCTCTTTCTGCAGTTCAATCATCCCTTTCCAGGCGTCAACGTAGTGATCGATAGCCGGAACCGGCCAGTGCATCAGCCAGAGATCGACGAAATCGAGCTGGAGTTTCTCCAGGCTTTCCTCCAGCGCTTCGCGGGGCCGTTTTTGATCGTCGTTCCACAGTTTCGTGGTGATGAATAACTCATCGCGGGGGACGCCAGCGCTGGCCAGTGCCTTACCCACGCCGTCCTCGTTTTTATATGCGGCGGCGGTATCAATGGACCGATAGCCGACTTCCAGGGCTTTATGAATGGCGGAGACGACCTCGTCGTTACCGGCTTTCCATACACCTAGCCCCAACTGGGGCATCACGTTGCCGTCCTGCAGCTTGATTACGGTTTGGTTTGCCATTTTTCCTCCTTCAGGTGCGCATCGCCAGAGGGTTCCTCCGGCGATGGGTTGTGCATTAAGTCTGGACGAAATGTCAAAAAACGAAAGTCGGGAGGGCAAAAACGCTTAGCGTGCCGCTTCGTAGATGCGACGGCTGACGTCCAGCGTAATGTCGCCGTGCTCGCCCAGGTGGGTCATGCCGTGTTCTTCGAGTTTCGCCAGCAGGGCAGGGATGGAACTGCCGTCCAGACCGTAGCCAGAGAGACGCGTTGGCACGCCCAGACCTTCAAAGAAGCTGCGGGTCGCTTCGATGGCGGCATCAATACGCGCATCGTCAGAACCCTCGGTGATGTTCCACACGCGTTCTGCGTACTGCAGCAGTTTGGCACGCTTGGTGTCCCGCTTTTCGTTCCACAGCGCAGGCAGCACAACGGCCAGCGTTTGCGCGTGGTCCAGACCGTGCATCGCCGTCAGCTCGTGGCCCAGCATGTGGGTTGCCCAGTCCTGCGGTACGCCAGCACCGATCAGGCCGTTCAGCGCCTGCGTTGCCGCCCACATGACGTTGGCACGCACGTCATAGTTTTCCGGCTCTTTCAGCGCTTTCGGACCTTCTTCGACGAGCGTCAGAAGAATGCCTTCCGCGAAGCGATCCTGAATTTTGGCATTCACCGGATACGTGACGTACTGCTCAACGGTATGAACAAAGGCATCGACCACGCCGTTCGCCACCTGACGCGCAGGCAGGGTGTAGGTGTAAACCGGATCCAGAATCGCGAACACAGGTTGAACGTGTTCGTTCATGAAGGCCTGTTTGTCGCCGGTGGTTTTGCGGGAGATCACCGCGCCCTTGTTGGATTCAGAGCCGGTGGCCGGCAGGGTCAGCACGGAGCCCATCGGGATGGCGCTTTTAATGTCGCTGCCGCGAGTTTCCAGAATGTGCCACGGATCGATGCCTTCAGCGTAGTGCGCTGCCGCCGCGATGAATTTGGTGCCGTCCAGCACGGAGCCGCCGCCGACGGCCAGCAGGAAGGTGATCTTCTCTTCGCGGGCGATTTTCACCGCGTTCATCAGCGTTTCGTAAGACGGATTTGGCTCGATGCCGCCGAACTCTCGCACGTCCAGACCGTTCAGGGCGCTGTAAACCTGATCCAGCACGCCGGTTTTTTTCACGCTGCCGCCACCGTAGGTGATCAGTACGCGGGCGTCAGCGGGGATCTGGGCGCGCAGATCGGCGATAGCGTCTTTACCAAACAGAATGCGGGTTGGGGTGTGAAGATTAAAGTTGTTCATTGCTCGTTCCCTTTAGTGGGTGAAAAACCGTGGTGGCGCAGAGGGCGACCTGATGCTGCACATTGTGTCTGTCCGGGGCTATCCTCTCAATGCACATTCCTGCCGATGTCTTGCCCATTTCTACAGAGCGCTGGAGAAAGCGCGGAAAACGACGCACACTGTCAACGTCGGAAACCGTACCCGGAGTAACGTAATATGAACCGTGAAGAGATCTGCCATCAGCTCACTGCGCAGATTAAAAGACTGATAGATAAAGAAAATGGTGTCAGCGATCTGCTTCCTGACATTCGCCTGCTTTATGGCACGCAGCCCGGGACGCGCACGCCGGTCATGTACCAGCCGGGCATCGTTTTTCTCTTCTCGGGCCATAAAATTGGCTATATCAACGAGCGCGTGTTCCGCTACGACACCAATGAATATCTGCTCCTGACGGTACCTTTACCCTTCGAATGTGAAACCTTCGCGACAGAGGCCGTTCCGCTGGCCGGTATTCGCGTCAACGTCGATATTCTTCAGCTGCAGGAGCTGCTGATGGAGATTGGCGAAGATGAGTTCTTCCAGCCGTCTATGGCGTCGAGCGGGATTAACTCGGCGACGCTGTCGGAAGAGATCCTCTGCGCTATTGAACGTCTGCTGGACGTGATGGAAAGGCCGCTGGACGCGCGTATTCTGGGCAAGCAGATCGTCCGCGAAATTCTCTACCATGTGCTGCTGGGCCCGGGCGGCGGGGCGTTACTGGCTCTGGTGAGCCGACAGACCCACTTCAGCCTGATAAGCCGCGTGCTCAAGCGTATCGAAAGCCAGTACACGGAGAACCTCAGCGTCGACCAACTGGCGGCGGAAGCGAACATGAGCGTCTCGGCGTTTCATCATAACTTCAAGTCGGTGACCAGCACCTCGCCGCTGCAGTACCTTAAAACCTACCGGTTGCATAAGGCGCGGATGCTGATGATCCACGACGGCATGAAGGCCAGCGCGGCGGCAATGCGGGTGGGTTACGAAAGCGCGTCGCAGTTCAGTCGGGAGTTTAAGCGCTATTTCGGCGTCACGCCGGGAGAAGATGCATCACGCATCCGAACCATGCAGGGAGCTTAAGCTTTTTCCTCTCTCCCCTATGGGGAGAGGGTCAGGGTGAGGGGATCACGCGCTGCAGTACTTCTTCTTAATCACCACCGCGATGGTTCCCACCAGTCCTGCCACCAGCAGGAACATCGGCAGCACCATCAGGAAGGTCATCACCTGATCTTCATGGTGTTTCACAAAGGGGATCATATTCAGCGCATAGCCGAGCGTGGTGACTACACCCACCCACAGCAGAGCGCTCAGCCAGTTGAAGAACTGGAATCGGCGGTTTGACAGACCGGAAATGCCCGCCATCGTAGGCAGAAGCGTGCGAACAAACGCGAGGAAACGCCCCGCCAGCAGGGCCAGCAGGCCATGCCTGTCGAACATGCAGGTCGCACGCTGATGATATTTATGCGGTAACTGCGCCAGCCAGCCTTTTACGACGCGGGTATTCCCAAGCCAGCGGCCCTGCAGATAGCTCAGCCAGCAGCCCAGGCTGGCTGCAGAGGTGAGAATAACCATCGTTGGCGTGAAGTCCATGACGCCTTTCCCGATTAATGCCCCGGCAAGTAAAAGCAGGCTGTCACCGGGTAAAAACGAGGCTGGCAGTAATCCATTTTCCAGAAACAGTGTTGCGAACATCACGAGGTAAACGATACCGACGACGTGAGGATCCGCCAGCGCGGCAAAGTCGTGTTGCCAGAGCGCCGCGATAATATCTTGAATAACAGCCATGGACTTTCCTGTGGAACAGCAGATATAGCGCTATTGTACTCCCTTATTCGCCCGTCGGGTTTGATCCCGGGCGCAACTCATGCAGACTTTTCTCATTGCCGTGTCCACAAAAGCGTCCAGAGAGTACATTTTCAGCCAGCACTCTACACGATACGCTCGAACCCTGCTGCTAAATCGGCAATCAGATCGTCAACGTTTTCTAAACCGATATGCAGTCGAATCAGGGTACCGCTGAAGTCCACTTCACCGCCGGGACGCAGAGCCGCAACCTGTTCCGGCTGATTAGGCAGGATCAGGGATTCAAAACCGCCCCAGGAGTAGGCCATGCTGAAGAGGGTAAAATTATCCAGATAGCTCGCCAGCTCGTCGTTATTTAGCCGCTTTTTCAGTACGAACGAGAACAAACCGCTGCTGCCCGTAAAGTCACGCTGCCAAAATTCGTGGCCTTTACTGCCCGGTAGCGCGGGATGATTCACGCGCTCAACCTGCGGATGCTGCGCCAGCCATTCGGCCACCTTCAGGCTGCTTTCATGGTGCTGACGCAGGCGAACGCCCAGCGTGCGGAGTCCGCGGCTGGTCATGTAGGCCGTATCTGCATCCACCATCTGGCCCATCAGGTAGGCATTTTCACGCAGCTGATCCCAGCAGCGCGCGTTGGAAACCGCGGTACCAATCATGCCGTCAGAGTGGCCTATCAGGTATTTCGTTGCCGCCTGAATCGAAATATCAATGTCGAATTCCAGCGCTTTGAACAGCACGCCTGCCGCCCAGGTGTTGTCGATCATAACGATCGCCTCTGGCGCTTTGCTGCGTACGGCCTTCACGATAGCCGGCACGTCGTGAACTTCCATGGTGAGCGACCCCGGAGATTCCAGGAACACAATGCGCGTGTTTGGCTGAATAAGTTCGGCAATGCCTTCGCCAATCAGCGGGTCGAACCAGCCGGTCATTACGCCGAGCTTGCTGAGGATTTTGGTACAGAAGTCCTGGCTGGGTTCATAGGCGGTGTTGGTCATCAGGATATGGTCGCCCTGTTCCACAAACGCCAGTATGGTGTTGGCGACCGCCGCCGCCCCGCACGGGAACAGCGCGCAGCCCGCGCCGCCTTCCAGCTCGCACATCGCCTCCTGCAGCGAAAAATGGGTTAGCGTGCCGCGACGGCCATAAAACAACCCGCCTTTCGCGCGGTTGCGCGTGGCAATTTTTTTCTCCTCAACGGTATCAAACACCAGCGAGGAGGCTCGTTGAATCACGCTGTTGACCGATCCCTGCGTATATTTTTTGCTGCGTCCTGCCTGTACCAGCGTGGTATCAAGATGCTTCTTTGTCATGTTCGCTAACCCTGTTTTTATACGTCTGGACGTCCAGACTACCACGATTGGAAAAAACTGCACCCCGAGGCTTATCGAATAAGCAGAAAATATTAGCAAAAATTCGCATAAGAAATTTTTACTGCGTAAGCGCAAGGAAAGTGAGCGAAAATTACGGCACCATGCAAATACTAATGAGAACTACTATCAATTCGACGACGTTTTGATATTATTACGCTCAGATTTTGTGATTTGCGTCCTGGAGATACAGAGTGGGTAATAATTTGATGCAGACGGATCTCTCCGTTTGGGGCATGTATCAGCATGCTGACATCGTGGTTAAGATTGTGATGATCGGCCTGATTCTGGCGTCCGTTGTCACCTGGGCTATTTTCTTCAGCAAGAGCGCCGAGCTGCTTTCTCAGAAGCGCCGCCTTAAGCGGGAACAGCAGCAGCTGGCAGAAGCCCGCTCTCTGGATCAGGCTGCAGATATGACCTCATCCTTCCACGCGAAAAGCCTGACCACCCTGTTAGTGAATGAAGCACAGAACGAGCTGGAACTCTCCGCTGGCAGTGAAGATAACGAAGGCATCAAAGAACGTACCGGTTTCCGCCTGGAACGTCGCGTTGCGGCCGTTGGCCGACACATGGGACGCGGCAATGGTTATCTGGCGACCATCGGCGCGATCTCACCGTTTATCGGTCTTTTCGGAACGGTCTGGGGCATCATGAACAGCTTTATCGGTATCGCGCAGACCCAAACCACCAACCTGGCGGTCGTGGCGCCGGGTATCGCAGAAGCGCTGTTGGCGACGGCAATCGGTCTGGTTGCCGCTATCCCGGCGGTGGTCATCTACAACATCTTCGCGCGTATGATTGGCAGCTACAAAGCCACGCTGGGTGACGTTGCCGCGCAGGTTCTGCTGCTGCAAAGCCGCGATCTCGACCTGAACGCCAGCTCGGTTAAGCCGGTGCACGCGGCGTCTAAACTGCGCGCAGGTTAAGAGTATGGCGATGCGTCTAAACGAAAATCTGGACGATAACGGCGAAATGCATGAAATCAACGTGACGCCGTTTATCGACGTCATGCTGGTTCTGCTGATTATCTTCATGGTGGCCGCACCGCTGGCGACGGTGGATGTGAAGGTTAATCTGCCTGCCTCTTCCAGCCAGCCCCAGCCGCGCCCGGAGAAGCCTATCTACCTGTCGGTGAAGGCGGATAAATCCATGTTCCTCGGGAATGACCCGGTGACGGCCGACTCGGTCATCCCGGCGCTGGAGCAGCTTACGGGCGGTAAGAAAGACACCACGGTCTTCTTCCGTGCGGATAAAACCGTTGATTATGAAACCATGATGAAGGTAATGGACACGCTGCATCAGGCGGGTTACCTGAAGATTGGACTGGTCGGCGAAGAGAAAGCGGCCTCGAAGTGATAAAGAAGCTGGCGAAAGCCGGCTTTTTTTATGCCTGCCGGTTTATGCGTTTTTGCTATCCGTCGGTGCGGTAGAGGGGGTTGCCAGCGCGTCCTCATCAAGCGCAACGCAGGTGACGTTTGAGGTACGGTACTCACCGTCGGACAGCTTGCGCGTCAGGCGCAGGGTGGCGATTTCTCTGGCAAGCAGATATTGATAATTGGCCTCAAGACGTCCCAGAAGCTTCTCTTTCAGTTCTGGCCGCTGCTCTATGATGGCGTTCATCACGGCACCGTAAATTTCTTCTTTGACCTGTAGCGGATAAATTTCACGGCGATTCTGCCATTTCAGACGAACCAGCGTCGCCGGGATCGATACCAGGTCTTGCGTAATACGCGTCATCTCGTCATTTTTTGTGTTTCTCAGCGCGTCGAGATTTTGCTTTAAGATAAATTCATCACTTTTTTTATCTTCTAAAGTCAAATAAACGTCGTTGTTTTTAACTTCTTTCACGTTAATCTTCCCCCAGGCTATAAAAAATTGGGTTGTTTTTTTCGCGCGTAATTAAATTAAGCCAAATTTCATTGCCCGCTTCATTAATTTCTTCGGTTTTCTCGGCCATTATTTGACTTAGTTTCTGGGCATCTATTTCACCCTCGGCCTGCAGGTCATTCAACAGGTGGACAAAGGCTTCAATTTTTATGGCGCGAAATAAGCGGTCTTTTATATGGCGATCGTGCTCTTCCAGCAACATATTTCGGGATTTGCCAGTTCGGGAAACACCAATTAATATATCGGGCTCGAAATCAGAGAGCTTTCTTTTCCCCTGAGTGAAACTGGCCTCTTTTTCTGCTTCCGTCGGTTGCTGTTCCACAGGCGTAATGTGGTACTTAGCCGGGACGAGATAGTCGGGCAGCATTTTTAATTTCCTTTATTTTCAACAGGGTGGGGTTGGTAAAGGCGTGAGATTCGTTGACAATATCATGAGGCAAATTTAAAATCAAAAAAAATGGAGCCTACCCATGAACAGCATCTTTTTTACGGTCATCACATTACTATTACTGACCGCTGGTGTGCTTTTATTGATGCAGGAGTTCAATAAAACGAAAGTGTCGAAAGACACCAGTGAACCCCCGCAACCTGAACTGATGACAAAAGAGGAAGGGGAAGACCATTTCTCTGTATTGATGAACTCCGTTACGCCTGTCTGGTACTGGCGGGTGAACCACGAATATATCGACTTTTTACACGCGACAATTAAGCGCATGAAAATGTCGGAAATTAATGACACACCCGGACTGTTTGAGGCGCAGCGTCGCTGTAGCGATCTGAATTCAGCAGTCTATAAATATTATGACAATATTAAAAAGCGCTGCCTTAACGGCGAGAAGGTCTCTTATTCCGATCTGGACGTATTAAATTTGCGCCAGTGTTTTCGCGAGTTCAGTCTGGAAGCCTATCCTGAACTGGTGGCGCTTGTCTGGCCGGAGTACGCACGTCCCGAGGTTAACCCAGACAACGTCTGAGTGACGTACCGTTGAGTTATTGCAAACAGCCAGCGCCGTTGAGATATACTGGGCGCTGGTTTCTTTTGCAAACAGGACTTTATGGAACGCTTTTTTGAAAATGCCATGTACGCCTCTCGCTGGATACTGGCCCCCGTCTATTTTGGCCTCTCGCTGGCACTTATCGCGCTGACGATTAAGTTCTTTCAGGAAATCTGGCATGTTCTGCCGAACATTTTTTCTATAGCCGAAGCGGATTTGATTCTGGTACTGCTGTCGCTGGTGGATATGACCCTGGTGGGCGGGCTGCTGGTGATGGTGATGTTCTCCGGCTACGAGAATTTTGTCTCCCAGCTCGATATCGACGAGCGTAAAGAGAAGCTCAGCTGGCTGGGCAAAATGGATGCTTCATCGCTGAAGAATAAAGTGGCCGCGTCGATTGTGGCGATCTCCTCTATCCACCTGCTACGCGTGTTTATGGACGCGAAGAACGTGCCGGATAACAAACTGATGTGGTACGTCATCATCCACCTGACGTTTGTGCTGTCTGCGTTTGTGATGGGGTATCTGGATAAGATCAGTAAGAAGTAAACTACATCTAATACCCCTCACCCCGCCCTCTCCCCTTTGGGGAGAGGGTTAGGGTGAGGGGGGAAGGCATCAGACCGCACTATTTATCCGACGACGCCTGCCACAGATTCAACTCTCCATCCGCAACATGCTGGTCAATCCGCTTGAGTTCGTCCTCCGTAAAGCGCAGGTTTTCCAGCGCCTGAACATTCTCTTCCAGCTGTTCCGGGCGGCTTGCGCCAATCAGCACGGACGTCACGCGCGTATCTTTCAGCAGCCAGCTTAGCGCCATCTGCGCCATCGTTTGTCCGCGCGCCTGCGCCATCTCATTCAGCAGGCGAAGGCTGCTCAGGTTGGCGTCGGTCAGCATCTTCTGCGTCAGGCCGCGCGCTTTATTCCCTTCGCGCTGCATGCGTGAACCTTCAGGAATACCGTTCAGGTATTTTCCGGTCAGCAGCCCCTGCGCCAGCGGGGTAAAGGCAATACACCCCGTACCGTTTGCTTCCAGCGCATCCAGCAGGCCGGTCTTATCGACCCAGCGGTTAAGCAGGTTATAGGACGGCTGGTGGATCAGCAGCGGGATCTTCCACTCGCGCAGCAGCTCGGCCATTTTCTGCGTACGATCGGTCGAGTAGGAGGAAATGCCGACATACAGCGCTTTCCCACTCTGCACGGCGTGGGCCAGCGCGGAGGCCGTCTCTTCCATCGGCGTGTTTTCATCCACGCGGTGGGAGTAGAAAATATCCACGTAGTCGACGCCCAGACGCTGCAGGCTCTGGTCGAGGCTGGCGAGCAGATATTTGCGTGAACCGCCCGAACCGTACGGCCCCGGCCACATGTCGTAACCCGCCTTGGTGGAGATAATCAGCTCGTCGCGGTACGCGGCAAAGTCCTCACGCAGCAGGCGGCCGAAATTCTCCTCCGCGCTGCCCGGCGGCGGGCCATAGTTATTGGCGAGATCGAAATGGGTGATGCCGAGGTCGAAGGCTTTTCGCAGCAGTGCGCGCTGGGCGTCAAGAGGCTGGACGTGGCCGAAACTATGCCACAGTCCCAGCGACAGCGCGGGCAGGCGCAGGCCACTTTTACCGCAATAACGATATTGCATACTCTCATAGCGGCCAGGGTAAGGGTGCCAGGACATGATGTCTCCTTTCTTATTGATGAATTTTTCGAAACAACGTTTTCATCTGAACTTACCACATTGCAAATGACATCCCTAAGCTCGGGCCTAATGATTAACGACTGCTGTGTGACCAGTGAAGCCACGCTAATTAAAAATGATCACAAAACGTTATAATTTCCCTCTTTCCTGCCGATAACGAGAGTAGTACTCGCCTCTGGGCGAACTCACCCTCACGGCAAGGAAGACTTATGAATATGCTCCGTAATTTCACGATCCGTTTCGTCATGCTGACGATTCTCGGGATCTTTTGTTTAATGTGGGCGGGCGTTGGGTTGTACAGCACCTGGTCCCTTTCTCGCGTATCAGATGGCAATGAAGTCGACCGCCAGCTGGTTAAACAGATGACGGTACTCAGCCAGGGTAACGATCAATATTTCCGCTTTGTGACCCGTCTGAGCCGTGCAATGGAAGTCAAAGCCGCAGGCGGCACGCCGGATCTGTCCTCTGCCCAACAGGCGCTGGATAACATGGGCAAGAAACTGGCCGAGATGAAAGCGATCTCCCCAGGCCCGATGGATGAGCAGATCTCTTCCCGGGTGATCGGCTCCTGGCAGGCGCTGCTCGAACAGGGCGTAACGCCGCAAATGCAGCAGGCGAAGCAGGGGGCTTTGGAGGGGTATCGCCAGCAGGCCAACAACGTCACACCGCCGCTGAGCCGCGCGTTCGGTGCGGCCGCTGAGGAGTTCAACAATGCCGCCGCGAAGTCGCTCGACAGCACCCGCGTGGTGGTGGACGGCCTGACAAGCATGACCCGCACGGTGATTATCGTCGCCACGATTATCGGCCTGCTGATCCTGCTCTTCACCGACCGTTACCTGGTGGCGATGCTGGTCAAACCGCTGGCTCGCATTCGCCAGCAGTTCCGCCAGATTGCCCAGGGCGATCTCAGCCAGCCCATTGAGCCGTTCGGTCGTAACTGCGTGGGGCAGCTGGTGCCGCTGCTGAGCGCTATGCAGGACAGCCTGCGCGAAGCGGTCAGCACGATTCGCTCCGGCAGTGAAAACATCTGGCGCGGCGCGACGGAAATCTCCAGCGGTAACAACGACCTCTCTTCCCGTACCGAAGAGCAGGCAGCTGCGCTGGAAGAGACGGCAGCCAGCATGGAACAGCTGACCGCCACGGTGAAACTGAACGCGGAAAGCGCGCGTCAGGCCAGCCAGCTGGCCGATGTGGCCTCAACAACCGCCAGCCGCGGCGGCTCGCTGGTGGAAGAGGTGGTGACCACCATGAGCGGTATTTCGGAAAGCTCGAAGAAAATTGCTGAAATCACCAACGTGATCAACAGCATTGCCTTCCAGACCAATATTCTGGCACTCAATGCGGCGGTTGAAGCGGCGCGCGCGGGTGAACAGGGGCGTGGTTTCGCGGTGGTGGCAGGCGAAGTGCGCAACCTGGCAAGCCGCAGCGCCAACGCGGCTAAAGAGATTGAAGGGCTGATTACCGATTCCGTTTCCCGCGTAGAGCAGGGGGCACAGCTGGTGAGCGACACCGGCACCACCATGGATGCGATTTTGCGCGACGTGACGGAAGTGACAACCATCATGAAGCAAATCGCTTCCGCATCTGAGGAGCAAAGCAAGGGCATTTCGCAGGTCGGGATTGCCATTACCCAGATGGACGGCGTTACCCAGCAAAACGCCTCGCTGGTTGAAGAGGTTTCTGCCGCGGCGGCGGCGCTGGAGCGCCAGACCGAAGATCTTCAGCGCTCTGTGCAGAAGTTCCGTCTGACGGCATAACGCAGCGTATAAGGCCGCCTTGTGCGGCCTTGTATTATTGACACCTTCCCCATTCAGCCCCTTCTGAAACTGCTATTCTTTTGCTAACCCCACTGACGTTCTGGGCTCTCTTCTTCGAGGTGTTGCTATGAACAGATCGTTATCTGTCATTCCTGTCCTTTCTTGCATTCTTCTGATGCTGTTCTCGGTTTCTGCCAGTGCGACCCAGCAGGCGCAGGAGCGGCGCGTGGCGCGTGATGTCAGGCAGGAAACCCGTGACGCGTCGCGGCAGGTGAAGCAGACCTGCGTGGCGAACAATAACCAGAGCAATCACGACTGCCGTCAGGACAAGCGTCAGATGAAACAGTCCGGAAGACAAAAAGCGCGGGACATTAAGTATTAATGCAACAGGTGAGGCGGCATGCAGGCATGTCTCTTACCGCCTTTTCCAGTAGCGTTTCAGTATGACGCTCGTCATTGATGCTTCGCCCGGCTAGAACTTTAGGGCGTATTTTGACGTGCGTCCCACGCTGGTGCGTTTAACCCTGCAGCTGCAATTCGGGAAATCGGATATCCCGTTGCGGATGCCACTTCCGCAATACGCTTAAATGAAGGGTTACCGTTTGGTGAAAGTGATTTATAGAGTGATTCGCGAGAAATGCCTGCACGTTTAGCAATGACGGTCATCCCGCCAGAGGCTTCAATCACATGTCGTAAAGCCAGCATGAACGCCTCATAGCCTCCGGGCTCGTCAATTTCAATAAAAGCCTGATGAAGATATACGGGCGCGAAATCCGGAGAATCTTTCAGGAGCTGTACCATTGCGTCATCATGAAGTACTGATTTAGCCATTCCGATTTCCTCTTATATCCTGCGCTTGTAGTCGTTGAGATACTCAACGGCCCTGTCAATATCTGCATTTTGCTTTTTTTTCGTTCCAGTCAATAGCACCAGACTCACTGCGCCATCTGCCGGATCTAAGACTTCGCTGAAATAGACGCGGTAACCTGGCCCCTGGTCAATCCTGAGTTCTGAAACGCTCTCTCTGCATGGCTTGCAATCACCATAGTTACCCGTAGACATTCTGGCGACACGTGTAGCAATCATGGCTTTAGCTATGGGATCTTTCACACTTCTCAAATATGCATCAAAAGGGTCGTACCCGTCTGCTGTGATGTAGTGTTTGACCTTAGCCATTATTGTAGCCTGTAGTTTACGATAAGCAAATGCATTGTAATCTTCAGGCTACGACAGGCAACTGTTCACAGGGTTGTGGCAGTGGGGAAGATGTGATTTCTGAAAGCGGATCGCAAAAATGTGAGACCTTGTGCGGAGGGATTACTGCATAGCAACGAGGCCGGGCTCGCAGAGCGCTGCCCGGCTGTATTTATCAGTGCGTCGCTTCACCAATCAGCGCGCCCGTGCCCGCACCAACGGCTGCACCTTTCAGCACGCTCTTGCCGGTAAGCGCTGCGGCACCTGCGCCTACGGCAGCTCCTACCGCGCCGCCCTTACGTGCGTCTTTGCCCTTTTCGCCGTTTTTGAACATGGCACCGGTACCTGCGCCTACAACGGCGCCGCCAACGGTCGATTTCAGATCTTTGCCCGTAGCCGCGCCAATCGCCGCGCCTGCTACCGCGCCAGCGGCGGTTTTGTCGATGGCCATTCCCGAGGTGGAAAAAATGAGGGCGCTGATAACCAGCGTTGTTTTAATAAGTTTCATAACAGATCCTTTGTGACTGCTGTCGGTTGAGACGTCATTTCTCACTCTCAGACGCGAGAAAAACGTCCAGATAGTGCCAGCAATACCGGCTCAACCTTTAAGCTAATCATGCCCTGGGCAAGGATCTCAGTTGCCGGGCGGGGCTCCGCCCGGCGGAACGTTACGCCTGACGCTTATCTTCCGTATTGGTATCGAAGTCGCTTGCCGCATGGCGCTCGTGGAGCTGCTCGTTCAGCTCGCCGCTGGTGCGGTTAACGATGCGGCCGCGCTTCACGGCATGGCGATTCGCCACATCTTTTGCCCAGCGCTGGACGTTGGTGTACTTCTCTGCGTCGAGGAACTCGGCGGCGTTATAGACGCTGCCCAGCGCCACGCAGCCGAACCACGGCCAGATGGCGATATCCGCGATGGTGTACTCCTCACCCGCCACGTAGCGGCCGCGCGCCAGCTGTTTATCCAGCACGTCGAACAGGCGTTTGGCTTCCATGGTGAAGCGGTCAATCGCGTACTCAATTTTAACCGGCGCGTAGTTGTAGAAGTGGCCGAAGCCACCGCCGAGGAACGGCGCCGCACCCTGCAGCCAGAACAGCCAGTTCAGGGTCTCGGTGCGTCCCGCCGGATCTTTCGGCAGGAAGTGACCGAATTTCTCTGCCAGATAAAGCAGGATATTGCCGGACTCAAATACGCGCGTTGGCGGGTTCGTGGAGTGGTCACGAAGCGCCGGAATTTTCGAGTTCGGGTTCACCTCAACAAACCCGCTGGAGAACTGATCGCCCTCGCCGATGCGGATCAACCATGCGTCATACTCCGCGCCCGTCACGCCCAGCGCCAGCAGCTCTTCGAGCATGATCGTCACTTTCTGACCGTTCGGTGTCCCGAGAGAATAAAGCTGCAGCGGGTGGGAGCCCACGGGCAGATCTTTCTCATGGGTCGCGCCGGAAATCGGGCGGTTAATATTGGCGAACGCGCCGCCGCCGTTCTTTTTCCATTCCCACACTTTTGGTGGCTGATACGTGTTGTCTGACATGTTGGCCTGCCTTTTGAGTGATGTGTTGAGGCAGTGTAGCAGGAGATTTGTGAAGCGTTTAACGTTGCGAGCGCAATCAATTAACCGCTATTCCTTCCGGCGCTTATATATATCAAATCCGGCATAAGCTTAATCGAAAATCGCATTTTCATAATTAATGCGTAAACCGATAAAGCTGAATATGATGCTTCAACATAAATAAAAAATGCAGTAATAAACACTTTATAAGGCAAGGAGTTAGTGAGATGCGCAAGCTTCTGTTATCGGCAGTGGTGGTTTCGCTCGCGTTAGGCCTGGCGGGCTGTGATGATGCGAAAAATAAAGAGACAAATACGCCCTCAGCGGCAAAAAACGACGCGCCAAAAGAGGGCGGTTCGCTAATAATTGGAATTACCTCCGGCGACCCGTTAGCCGTTAATCCGCTCTATGCCAGTGACCGTACGACGTTAACGATCATGCAGGCGCTCTATGCCCCGCTGTACAGCTTTAATAACGGCAACATTGAGTGGGGCCTGGCGGAAAGCCTGACGCCTTCCGCCGACAACCTGAGCTATACCCTGACGTTAAAACCCAACCTGAAATGGCAGGACGGCCAGCCGCTGACGGCGGATGACGTGGTCTTCACCTTCAACAAGCTGCTGGATGCCAAACAGCACAGCTTCTTCCGCAGCATGTTCACCTACGGCGGCAAGCCTGTTGAGGTGAGTAAGGTTGACGACCGTACCGTTAAGTTCACCCTACCGCAGGTCAGCGCAGCCTTTACCGGCACCCTGGTACAGATCTACCCGATTCCGCAGCACGTGTTCGCCGGTGAAGGCGACCTTGAAAAGAGCAGCAAAAACGATGCGCCGGTAGGCTCCGGGCCGTTCAAATTCAAAGAGTATCGCGCCGGGCAGTATTACGCCCTGACCCGTTTTGACGATTACTGGAACGGCAAAGCGAAGCTTGATTCGGTCACCTACCGTTTCGCCAAAGACAGCAACGCCGCTAACCTTGCGCTGCAAAACGGGGAAATCAACCTCAAGATGGTTGACCCGCAGGATGTGAACCGCCTGAAAAATACCGGTAAGTTTGACTTCGTGGTCTATCCGGAAGGCCGTCTGGCCTATATGACATTCAACCAGAACGTGCCGGTGATGAAGAGCAAAGCGCTGCGCCAGGCCATCGCGTATGCCATCAACAAGGACGAGCTCACCCAGACCGCGTTTACCTCGCTGGACTACGCTAAACCGGCGACCTCGTTCCTGACGCCAGATACGCTTTACAAGACGGATAACGTCGAGCAGTACAAGTTCGATCTGCAAAAAGCCAAAGACCTGCTGAAGACGTCCGGCGCGCCGGACAACCTCAAGCTGCGCCTGGCGTATGTGAACACCAACAAAACCCAGGAGAGCATGGCGCTCTACATTCAGCAGGCGCTGAAGGGCATTGGGGTGAACGTGGAGCTGATGCCGCTGGACTCCAACGCCATGTCTCAGCGCAGCCTCGATATGAACAACACCGCGTGGGAGCTGAACCTGGGCGGCTACATCATGGGCTCCGAGCCAGACGGTTACAAATCGCTGTTCATGAGCAACGAAGCCTATAACTACGCGCACTACAAAAATCCGCAGTTTGATGCCCTGTGGGATAAAGGCGCAGTGGAAACCGACGCCGCGAAACGGGCCGATATCTATAAGCAAATTCAGCAGACCGTGGCGAACGACATGACGTACTACCCGATCGCCTACACCAATGCGACCGTCGCGGTGGACAAGCGTTTTGGCGGCACCGAGGAAGCGGAGCCGAAACCGGTCTATCTGTTCCAGGATCTGTCAAAAATCTATCAGAAATAAGTGATTGCCCCGGCCGTCAGGTCGGGGCTTTTGAAAGGGCACGTCGTGAACACACTCCTCACGCGTCGGCTGCTGCTGCAGCTGCCGATGCTGTTTTTTATTTCACTGGTGGCGTTTCTGCTGGTCAAGCTCGCGCCCGGCGATCCGGTGGCGGCGTACATTACGCCGCGTATGGCCCCGGAAGACATCGAGCGTATTCGCCAGAGCCTGGGTCTGGATAAGCCGCTGGTCACGCAGTACGTTCTGTGGCTGAAAAACGTCCTGCAGGGCGATCTCGGCTATTCGCTGATTTACCACCGCCCGGTGCTGGAGATGATTGGCGAACGTATTCCGGCCACGCTGGGGCTGATGGGCGCGTCGCTGCTGATGGCGATCGTGCTGGCGATCCCTCTGGGGCTGCTGGCGGGGGCATTTAAGCACCGCTGGCTGGATCATCTGCTCAATTTATTCGCCTATATCGGCATTTCTGTTCCGATTTTCTGGTTCGGCATCCTGCTCATCACCGTTTTTTCCGTGCAGCTTAACTGGTTCCCCAGCATGGGAATGCGCACTATCGGCATGGAGGATAACGGGCTGGATCTGCTGCGTCACGGCGTGCTGCCGTGTATTGCCCTCACGTTCTACAACCTCTCCAGCTACGTGCGCTACATCCGCTCCAACACCATCTCGCAGCTCTCGGCCGACTACGTGCAAACCCAGCTTGCCTACGGCGCGACGCGCTCCAGTATTCTGTTTCGGCACGTGCTGAAAAACGTGCTGCTGCCGGTGATTACCCTGTTCGGCCTGTCGTTCGGAGAGCTGATTGTGGGGGCCTATGTGACGGAAAGCGTCTTCTCCTGGCCGGGTATGGGGCTGCTCGGGATCCAGTCGATCGCCTCGCTGGATTACCCGCTGATTATGGCGATCATCATGCTCTCGTCGATGATGCTGATCGTCGGAAACCTGATCGCCGACGTGCTTTATCGCTTCGCCGATCCCCGCATTCGTACGCTGAGGTAGCCCGGATGAGCAGACGCTGGCAGCAGGTTCGTCACCAGCTGCGCCGCAACCGTCCGGCGCAGTTCTCTCTGTTTGTGCTTTTTATTTTCGTTGTCGCCGCGCTCTGTGCTGGCTTAAGTCCGTACGACCCGGATCGGATGGCGCTCGGCGCGCGCACGTTGCCGCCGGATGCCGCGCACTGGTTTGGCACCGACGAATATGGCCGCGACTACTTCACCCGCGCGCTGTATGGCGGCCAGATCTCCCTGATGGTCGGTTTTCTCGCCATGCTCTTTTCCACGCTTATCGGCACGGTGGTGGGAACGGTGAGCGGCTATTTTGGCGGCTGGCTGGATAACCTGATGATGCGCGCCGTGGATATCCTGATGGCCATTCCGGCCTTCTTCCTGCTGCTGGTAGTGAATGCTTACCTCAAGCCGGGCGTGGATAACATCATTCTGATTATCAGCCTGCTGACGTGGATGAACATGTCGCGTCTGGTGCGTGCTGAAACCCTGTCGGTGAAAGAGCGCGAGTACGTGCTTTATGCCCGCGCGTCGGGAGAGCATCCGCTGCGCATCATCGTGCGCCACATCATTCCCGGCGTGCTGCCGACCATTATCGTGGCGGCCACGCTCAATATCGCCTCGGCCATTCTGATGGAGTCAACCCTGAGCTTCCTGGGGCTGGGCGTGCAGGCGCCCGCGGCGTCGTGGGGAAGCATGCTTAACAACGCGCAGTCTTATATTGGCGAAGCGTCGTGGCTGGCGATGTTCCCCGGCATTCTGATCCTGCTGACGGTGTTCAGCTTTAACGTGCTGGGCGATGTGTTCCGTACCGCCTTTGAGCCGGGAGCGAATCGCGATGAGTAACTTATTAGCGCTTGAGAACCTGCAAACCACGTTCCGCACCCGCGAGGGCGAGGTTCACGCGGTGCGCGGCGTGAGCTTTCAGGTTAAGCCGGGGGAAGTTGTCGGCATCGTCGGCGAATCGGGCTGCGGGAAAAGCGTCACCTGCAAGTCGATTATCCAGCTTCTGGGGAGCAACGGACGGATAACCGGCGGCAGCATCCGCTTCCAGAATGAGGATCTGGCGCAGAAAACGCCCGCGCAGATGCGCGCCATTCGCGGCAACGAGATCGCGATGATTTTTCAGGATCCGATGACCGCCCTGAACCCGGTGCTGACCATCGGCAAGCAGATGGCTGAGATCCTGATGCGCAACAAAGGGTTGACCAAAAAAGCGGCCAAAGCGGCGGCCATCGCCATGCTGGAAAAGGTGGGCATTGCCGGGGCGGAACGGCGATACGACCAGTTTCCTCACGAGTTCAGCGGCGGCATGCGCCAGCGGGTAATGATCGCCATTGCGCTCTCCTGCAACCCGAAGCTTCTTATTGCCGATGAACCGACCACCGCGCTGGACGTCACCATTCAGGCGCAGATCCTGCGCCTGCTGAAAAGTCTGCAACAGCAGACCCGGACCGCGATTTTGCTGATCACCCACGATCTCGGCGTGGTGGCGCAGGTCTGCAGCCGCGTGGTGGTGATGTACGGCGGGCTGGTGATGGAGGAGGGCAGCGTGGAGGACATTTTTTATCGCCCTGCGCATCCTTACACCCAGGGGCTGCTGGCCTCGCTGCCGCGCCCGGATGAGGTGAATCAACGTCTATCGCCTATTGAAGGTTCGCCGCCTGGCCTGCTTAACCCGCCGCCGGGGTGTCCGTTTGCGGAACGCTGCCCGAAGCGCATGCCCCAGTGTGAACGACAGCCTGCATTTTACGCCGCCGGAGAGGGCCATCGCGCCGCCTGCTGGCTATGGGCCGACAAGGAGATTCAGGCATGAATGAACAACAGGCGCCATTAGTGAGCGTGCGCGAGCTGCGCAAACACTATCCGCTCAACGGCGGTTTGCTGCGTAAAGGCGCGGCCGTGAAGGCGGTTGACGGCGTGAGCTTTGATATCCAGCCCGGCGAGACGTTTGGCCTGGTGGGGGAGTCCGGCTGCGGAAAATCCACCCTCGGGCGCGCCATCCTGCGCCTGTTCGATATCACCTCAGGCGAGATCCACTTCGCCGGGCAGGCGATTGCCCACGCCCGCGAAAAAGAACTCAAGCCGCTGCGTAAGCGGATGCAGGCGATTTTTCAGGATCCTTACTCCTCGCTCAACCCCGGTATGACGGTGCGACAGCTGGTGGCCGAGCCGATGCAGATCCATGGCTACAGCCGCGAAGAACAGCGGGAACGGACGGAAACGCTGCTCTACAGGGTGGGGCTGAAGCACGAGCACCTTGAACGGTTCCCGCATGAGTTCAGCGGCGGGCAGCGTCAGCGCATCAGTATTGCCCGCGCGTTGTCCGTGCGTCCCGAATTCGTGCTGTGCGATGAGCCGCTCTCGGCGCTGGACGTCTCGGTGCAGGCGCAGGTGGTGAATATTCTGCAGGATCTGCAGCAGGAGCTGGGGCTAACCTATCTGTTCATCGCCCACGATCTCTCCATGGTGCGGCATATCTCCAGCCGCATTGGGGTGATGTATCTCGGTAAACTGGTGGAGGTGGCCCCGGCGAATGAACTGTATCAACGTCCGGCGCACCCTTACACCCGCGCGCTGCTGGCGGCGGTTCCCCAGCCCGATCCGCGCATCCGCAACCTCGAAGACGCCACCCTGCGCGGCGACATTCCAGGCCCCACGTCCGCGCTGCCGGGCTGTAAGTTCTGCAGCCGCTGCCCGCACGCCATGCCGGTGTGCCAGACGCAGGAGCCTGCCATGCAGGAGATCGCGCCAGGGCATTTCGCGGCGTGCTGGCTGTTTAACATGTAGTTAATGCGCTGCGCGGGTGTATGATAAATGTCCCTCTGTCAGGTTAATTACAACGTGCAGACGACGACAACCTATAAAAAATTGCCGCCTGCCTGTTTTAGGTTGGATACATGCGTAAAGGAAAGTTAAGCAGTGATGCGCCATTCGGGACATTGTTAGGCTATGCGCCCGGTGGCGTGGCGATTTACTCTTCAAATTACGGCAGTCTGGACCCGCGCAGCTACCCGCAGGACGCGGATTTTCGCAGCTATATCGGCAACGAATACATGGGCCACAAGTGGCAGTGCGTTGAGTTTGCCCGCCGTTTCCTGTTTCTCAACTATGGCTTTGTGTTTACCGACGTCGGCATGGCGTGGGAAATCTTCTCCCTGCGCTTTTTGCGTCAGGTGGTGAACGATAACATTCTGCCCCTTCAGGCCTTTGCCAATGGTTCGAAACGCGCGCCGCGCGCCGGAGCGCTGCTGATCTGGCAAAAGGGCGGCGAGTTTCACGAGACCGGCCACGTGGCGGTGATCACCCAGCTTCTCGACGATAGGGTGCGTATTGCGGAGCAGAACGTGATTCACTCCCCGCTGCCGCTCGGGCAGCAGTGGACGCGCGAACTGCGTCTGAGCGTGGAGAACGGGTGTTACACCATCCATGACACCTTCAACGACACGGAGATTCTCGGCTGGATGATCCAGACCGACGACGCGGAACACAGCATTCCCCAGCCGGAAATCGACGGCGAACTGCTTAAAATCAGCGGCGCGCGGCTGAAAAACAAGCGTCAGTTCGACGGAAAATGGCTTAACGAAAATGATGTATTGCAGCAGGCGTATATCCGCGCCAACGGCCATGTGATCAACAAAGATCCCTGCCAGTACTTCACCATTACCGAAAGCGCCGAGCAGGAGCTGATCAAGGCCACCAACGAACTGCACCTGATGTACCTGCACGCGACGGACAAGGTGCTGAAAGACGACAGCCTGCTGGCGCTTTTCGATATCCCGAAAATCCTCTGGCCGCGCCTGCGCCTCTCCTGGCAGTGGCGTCGCCACCATATGATCACCGGTCGTATGGATTTCTGCATGGATGAGCGCGGCATTAAGGTTTATGAGTACAACGCTGACTCCGCCTCCTGCCATACCGAGGGCGGGCTGATTCTCGAAGAGTGGGTGAAAAACGGCTATCGCGGCAACGGGCATAACCCGGCGGAAGGGCTGCTGGAAGAGCTGACCGGGGCGTGGAAGCACAGCCACGCGCGGCCGTTCGTCCACATCATGCAGGACAACGATGTCGAAGAGGACTATCACGCGCTCTTTATTCAGCGTTCGCTGATGCAGGCCGGGTTCGAGACCAAAATCCTGCACGGGCTGGAGGCGCTCAGCTGGGATGCCGCCGGACAGCTGATCGACGACGAAGGCCGCCACGTCAATTGCGTGTGGAAAACCTGGGCGTGGGAAACGGCGATTGAGCAGATCCGCGAGGTCAGCGAAACCGAATATGCCGCCGTGCCGATCCGCACCGGGCATCCCGAGGGCGAGGTGCGCCTGATTGACGTCCTGCTGCGCCCGGAGGTGCTGGTCTTCGAACCGCTGTGGACCGTGATTCCCGGCAACAAGGCGATTCTCCCGGTTCTGTGGCAGCTGTTCCCGAACCACCGTTACCTGCTCGACACCGATTTTGAGGTTAACGAGCTGCTGAAGCAGACCGGCTATGCCGTCAAGCCGATTGCCGGACGCTGCGGCAGCAATATCGACCTGATTAGCGCCCAGGACGAGCTGCTGGATAAATCCAGCGGCAAGTTTGTTGACCGCAAGAACATTTACCAGCAGCTGTGGTGCCTGCCGAAGGTCGACGGTAAGTACATACAGGTCTGCACCTTCACCGTGGGCGGGAACTACGGCGGCACCTGTCTGCGCGGCGATGACTCGCTGGTGGTGAAGAAAGAGAGCGATATCGAGCCGCTGATTGTGGTGAAGGACTCGCTATAAAAATCCCCCCGCAGGGCTGAGGATTGCCTACAAAATAATGCCTGCACGGACTGCCCCCTCTCCCTTGAGGGAGAGGGCTGGGGTGAGGGGGAACATACGGCTCTGGTGGTCATTCCGTTCACTTTATGTTCCTTGCTACTCTTTAACGACATGGCCTGTGAACGTGCCAGGGTGGCTCAGTCGCCACCACCCTGGCGACCCGGGCTCCCGGCGGTAAATCGCCGCTTCGCGGTGCCCTCGGCTTATTCCTTCCGGCTTGTCGGGTACGGGCGGAGGTAACGTCCCTGTAAAGCCCGTCCTCTCGGCGCATCCATGCGCCTCGCCCCGGCCGGAAGGCAAACGCCTCAGCGATTTACAGCCGGACCAGGGCATCGCTGAAAGCCTTTAGTCGTTCTGAAACAAGGTTATTGCTTCTGCTTAAAAAATACGGTGGATCCCTCAGCCCGCAGGGTCTCCTGCGGGGGCTTTACGTTACTGCTCTTCCTCTTCCTCTTCCTGCTGCTCGCTGATCTTCAGATCGATGATGCGGCCAATCTGATCGTGATACACCGTCAGCAGGTTGTACTGGCTCATCTCGGAGATGATCTGCGGTGAAACATTAAAGCTGCGGGCCAGCTCTTCCTGGTGAAAATAGCCTGGCTGACGCCGCCTCACATGGGCGCGGCGGCGGTTGTACTGATACCACAAAATCAGCAGCCAGCCGTTGAGCGCGGCGAACAGCAGGTAGAGCAACACCGTATTAAAGGACGCAATAATCACGCTCCAGCGGTGGTCGCTCTCATCGGTTAGCTGCATCCACAGCCGGGCATACAGGAAAAACAGAAATCCTCCCCATGCCACCAGCGTCAGCGCGGCATCGAAAAGACGCGGCAAGAGCCGATGCTCGGTCAAAATTAAGGTATTTTCGTTCATTAAATGCTCCCTTTTCCCCGGTCCGGACTGATCCAGCGCGCGCGGGCGCGCTGGCGTTTAAGCATGACTTTTGGAAATGCGACGAGGGTGGTGAACAGGCCAATCATCCAGTACACCATCGGGAACCAGATCACCCAGAAAAGCGAGCTGGCCACTTTTCGTTCATAGCGCCGCTCGATGTACAAGCTGACCAGGAACTGCAGCAGGCACATCACGCCCAGCAGCAGCCCGGTAAACTCCGGTGGAAAAAGGCTCTCCACGGTCAGCCTGGCGGGAACAGGCGCGACATGGCTGAGGAGGAACAGCAGCACCGTCATCGCATACGCGAAGGCCCACAGCGTTGACAGGGCGTACTCCAGAAACAGCGGCCACATGCGGTGATGCTCCCAGCGCACAATCCTGCGCAGGTTGACCAGAAACACCTCCGCGCCCCCCTGGGCCCAGCGCAGGCGCTGTTTCCACAGGCCCCTCAGCGTCTCCGGCATCAGGATCCAGCACAGCGCCCGCGGCTCAAAAAAGATATCCCAGTGGCGCAGCTGTAGCTTCCAGCTGATGTCGATGTCTTCGGTGATCATGTCCGGGCTCCAGTACCCGACGTCTGCCAGCGCCTGTCGGCGAAACGCGGCGATGACGCCGGAGACGGTAAAGACCCGGCCATAGATCCGCTGCGTCCGCTTGATGAGCCCAATTATGGAAGAGAACTCGCCCACCTGAATGCGGCCAATCAGCGTGGAGCGCGTGCGAATGCGCGGATTACCGGTAACCGCCCCGACGTGGGGGTACTGAATCAGCGGGGCCACCAGATACGCGGCGGTATCGCGGTCAAGCAGGGCGTCGCCGTCAATGCAGACCAGCAGGTCGCCCCGGGCCGCCGCTGCCCCGGCCTTGAGCGCCAGCGCTTTCCCCTGGTTTTCCGCGAGGTTAATCACCCGCAGGCGCGGCTGTTCCTGCGCCAGCTCCTGCAGCACCTGCGCGGTGTTGTCAGAAGATCCGTCGTTGATGGCAATAACTTCTATATTTTCATACCGCTGATCCAGCGCAGCGCTGATGGTCTCCCGGGCATTCCTTCCCTCGTTGAAACAGGGGATAAGAATGGAGATGAGCGGCTCACCCGCGAGCGTCGGGGCGGGCGTGTCTTTATCCCACGACCAGTGGCGTTCAAGCTGATACCAGAAATAGAGGCCGCCGGTTATCCAGAGCACCGACATAAACAGCGGCCAGAAGAACACAAAATCCAGAATCAGTTCGCCGGTAAAAAGGGCGGCCACGCCTAACGGCAACCCGAATACCAGACATAAAATAGAGAATGCTATAATGCGATCAGTCATTGTCAGGGTACCAGTACGAAGAAAATTCAGGCCTGATGCGCGAGATATCAGGTTGGTTGTTGAGAAAGTCGTCGGGGTAGTAACCGTAGTTTTTGACGCCGTTCAGCTGGAGCACGCGCATCCACTGCGCAAGCTGGCTATCGGCAACGGCGCGCTGCGGTTTCTGGTCCCAGTCCCTGGCCTGCAGCTCGAAAATCGTTTTATCGAGCGCGCCGGGGCGTGCGGCGACCGCTTTAACCAGACGCGTCAGCCAGGCATCGCTCTCGTCTGCCGGGACGGACTCCATCAGCGGCATGGCCATCGGTACCGTCCAGTCATACTCCGCCAGAAAATCATCAAGATTCTGCGCGAACCACGCTTCGCTTTCGGGCTGCAGAATGGGTAAGGCGAACATATTGCGGGCGGTTTTTATCTGCGGGCCACGGATATGCTTCACCGCCAGGCTCAGGGCGTGGGTAAACCCGATAAGCGTCTGGCTTTTCTGACGCGTGGTGTTCTGACCGGCATCGTCCACGTCCGTCAGCGCCGCATCATCATGGAACAAAATCCCGTTGAAGCTGGCATAGCGGGCCAGATCTTCATAGATGTCCGTCACCTGCTGGCGCACCTGCGGGTCCCACGGGGAGAGCCGGATATAGGGCTCGGTGGCTTCGCGCAGCTCGCCGGTTTGACGATCCCGACGCTGCACGCGCGGCAGGGAAGGATTGAGATCGAACGAGAGCACCGGCATCCACGCGAAGACTTTCACGCCCGCGCGGGTTTGCAGCTGCCAGGCGACAAAATTAAAAAGATCTGCCCGGACCGGCAGACGACGGTTGGGGAAATAGAGCGCCTTGATCCTGCCGTCGCCCTGCGGGTCGGCAAACGCCTGCAGGAAAACATGGCTGATCTTCATGTCGTAGACCCGCTGGATCAGCCTGTTGATGTTTTGGGTCTGCTGGGCAGGATCGGGATCGTAAACGTAGTCGAGATCGACGTGCATGACGCGCACGGGATCGCGCTCCTGAACCTGGCTGACCGTGCTGGCAAACGCCTTGAGCGAGGGATTCCCGGCGATCAGCAGGCGAGGGATGTTGCCCAGATCCTGCACGTTCCCCAGCCCGTCCTCAAGGGTAAAGGCCAGCTGGTAACCCTGCTGTCTGGCGATAGCGAGCGACGTACCGCTGGCGGCGCCGTAGGGCCAGACCCAGGCGCGCGGCGCTTTGCCCGTCACCTGCGTGATTTTTTCAGTCACTTTACGGACGTCATCGCCGATCCTCCGGCTGAACTGCTGGTCGGTTTCATAGCGACCCGTCGCTTTGTCATAAAAGCGATTGGCGATCGCCGGCTCGCGGCTGCCCTGCGGGTTGGCCGGAATACCGTAATGCGAGGCCCAGGTGTGCGATCCGATCTCAATCAGCGGGGACCGGCTGAGCTCGCGCACCATGTCCCACGTCGCGAAGCGATCCCGGGGCGTCATCAGGCCGCCGAAGTTAACTTTTTGATTTGCCGGCGTATCCACCCAGCTGCCCACCGGCGCCCACAGCGCAGGAACGTTCCACGCCTGAAGCAGCGGCCAGACGCGGGTGTAAAAGCTGCTGTAGCCGTCGTCAAAACTGAGCAGAACGGCTTTTGGCGGCAGCGTTTTTTTCCCGTCATGCGCGTCAAGAATGTCCTGCACGCTGATGGCGTGGTAGCCGTTGTGCAGAAGCCAGCTTATCTGCTCGTTTAACGCGCTGGTGCGAACGGAGAGATAGCGCTGATCGGCGGCATCGTCTTCAACGTCGTGGTAGGCCAGGACCAGAAACTGGTTCTTCGGCCAGGGTTTACTCGCCTCCAGCTGCGGCCGATCTTTGGGCGCAATGAACGAGATCGCCTGCGCGCAGACGCTCGCGCTGAGGCAGAGCCAGCCGAGGAGTATCAGGCTCACGGAAAAACGTGTGTTCAGCATATTCATCCTTAAAAGCGTAAAGTCGCGTCAAACGTGACGGAGAGATTGCTCTCGCGTTTGCCGTCGTAAGGGCGTTTATCCCAGTTCAGCATCACGCCGGTATCAATGACGTTGTTCCACTGGACGCGCTGTCCGTAACCCAGCAGGGCGATGGCGCCAGCGGACTGATTTTTCTGCCAGTAGCTGCCGCCTCCCGCCACAAACTGCTGGCTCCAGAGGGTGTCGTAATGGCGGACCATCTCATGGTCAACGGACAGGGCAGCCGTCACGGACAGATCCCGCGCCGGGTTGTAGTAGAGCGTGTCGCGCAGGCTGTTTTTACTGGCGGCGATCCCCGGTTCGAGATCCAGCGTCAGGGAAGGGGTCTGCCAGAGACGCTCCTTGCCCGTGAGGGTGTATTCCTGGCGACGGTTATGGTCGGAGAAGCGGCTGAGGGCGGCGCTGAACTGGTACTCACGCCGCTCGTTTTGATACCAGCGCACTCCGCCTTCACCCCGGTTGGCGCTAATTCCGTTGCGTAACGCCCGAAGGGGCGTGGTGCGCGACAGGCGTTCCAGGCTGCCGCTGACCTGCCAGCTATCGGTCACAAAGTATGTTGTTGCGAGGCGAGCGCCCGGCTTGTTTTCACCGTGATAGCGGTTGCTGGAAAGCTCGGCTTCGAGCTGGAGGTCGCGTGGCCGCCATTCGACGCCGCCCAAAAGGTGACGGCTGGTGCCCTTGCCTTCATCGAAATTACTCTGCGCATAGCGGGTGCCCGCAAACAGCCGCCAGCTGTCCGCTACGGGTGGGCCATAGAGCGTGGCGTCCCAGCTCAGGTCGTGTGTCCCGCTGACGGGGCTATCGGAGTGCAAACCCTTGCTCGCGTTGAGGCGCAGTTCGGACATGTGGTGGACCGTTCTGAGCCTGTCGAGACGCCTGGCGCTGCGGTCGGCGGGCGCGCGAGCCAGCACGTCGTCGGCCAGTAAATCCATCTGTCGCCACTCCTGCAGATCCATCGCGACGTAAGCCTGCTGTTGCTCTAGCTCTGTGTTGGACGGCTCCAGCGCCTCCGCTTTTTTCAGCTTTTGCTCGGCCGCGCGCGGCAGGCCCCGCGCCTGAAGCAGGGTGGCGTAGTCAATCTGTAATCCCTGATTGCCCGGCGCCGTTGTCGCCAGACGGTGCGCCAGCTTTTCGGCTTCCGGCAGGGCATTCGTCGCCAGCAAATAGTTAAAGCGGAGCGACTGTCCGGTAAGCCACCGATCGTTCGGCTGAGGGGTTGGGGAGCCGAAATCGTAGCGGGTCCACGGGACGTTGCGGGTCTGGTGCTCTACGTACTGGCGGGCGGACTGATACTGTCCCGTATCCAGCCAGGCGTAGAAAAGCGCGTGCTCTTCGTCCTGCGGGTCGGAAGCGTATTGCGGATAGCGTTGCAGAAGCGAGAAGGCGGCGGCAGCGTTTTGCTCCTGCAGATACGCGGAGATGACCCAGCCGATTGCCCAGCCCGGCACCGGATGCTGGGCTGCCGTAAGATCCTGATATTCGCTAATCACCCGTGGGTAATCAGCATGGGCGTACAGCGCGCCAAGCCTGTCGATACGAGCAAGGACGACGTCTTCCGCCGCCTGCGGCTCTTTTTGCCAGCGAGCAAGCAGAGCGTCGTAACGATTCAGCGTGGATTGCGCAAGCTGCAGGTGCTCCTTTTCTGTTCTGCCAGGCACATCGGCAAGGCGAACCCGTTCTGCAGCGGCATTACGCTCAAGACGACGACGCTCCGCGGGAGACAGCGTCACGCTTTGTGAAAGCTGGAGCGCGGGAGTGTTCACCCGGCTATCCGTTAGCGCGTCGATCAGCTCGCTGAGGAGCGCTTTATTCTCAGGTGCGACATTCAGCGCGCGGGTATCTGCCAGCAGCCGATCCTAGCTTTTTCCCTGGCGTAACCAGACATACGAGAGGGTCTGGAGATGCGCCTGAGAGGGATTTTCCGCCACCAGCCGTCGGGCTTCCTGCAGGGCAAGCGTATCCATGCGGGCATCGGCCAGGGTTTTGATATAGCCGATACGATAATCATCGTTATCCGGCGCAAGGCTATGCGCCTCTTTCCAGAGCGCCAGGGCCGGCTGCCACGCTTTTTGATTTCGCCTGGACTGCGCGACGGCAGCAACGCCGCGGGCGGGCAGCGGCATATAAATGCCGTAACGCTGCCAGACCTGAATAACCTCGTTATCATGACCCGCCCAGGCTGCAACCTGTAACCAGTCCGCAACTTGTTCAGGCGTCAGGGCATGCTGCTGCTGATAACGCTGAAGATAATCGAGAAACGGCGTGTAATTACCGTTACGCGCCTGTTGAATCTGTTGCTCATAAACGGATTCAGTCGCCTGAGCCAGAACAGGAAAGAGGAATAACAGAAACAATAATGTTGGGGTGCGATAAAAGAATAACGTATTGAAGCGAAGTGAACTTTCCATATCTATTTGCCATTTGTTTATCATGAATCCATTGCATAACACGGCCGCCTTTAAACTCAGGGTTAAAGGCCATAAATGAGAACATTAAATCTGAATGCAGTGATGTTACGGGGTACTTACCTAAAGGTAATTATGGATCCTTATCTTAGTGGACTGGGTGAAAGCTAATGTACACCTGATATGTTGCCGGATAAATATGTTGAAAAGCCGGTGTGTCGTTTTGAGATAATTCTGGATTGAGCGCTTTGTGACGTTTTTATTGAATTAGGTGTTTATTTTTAACTCATTGAAATTACTGTGTTTTATTTTTATTGTGACAGCTTTGTATATATTTTTAATGGGGTTTGCCTGCCTCAATTAAAGTACTTTCTGGTGCATGTTTGGGAAGTTTCATGACAAAAACTCTTAATGTTTAGAGAAGTGACTTTTCTGCGATTGTTTTTTATTTATAATTAATGGCAGCCATTGAATGATAGTCTACAGGAAGTCTTACTCATCAATGTCTGTATTGAGGGATGTCCAAAGCCAGAATACATTTATCGTTAATATAACAGCGCTATAAAACGAAGGCGGCCTTCTTTGCGAGGGATCGTGCTTGCTTTAATCTAAAAGGGATGGTTAGTGGCAACTTCAATTGTTTTAGTGACTCAGGATCGCTACCTTGTCAGAGGGATGCGGATATTTTTCCCGGATATTATCCTGCTCGACTCGATTGACAGAAACATATTTGATAACGGTGCAGATGAATATTCTGTATTGATTGATAGTCGTTCTCCGCTCCGTTTATATGATTACCTGATACGCCATCCGGCCAGAACGAAAAAAACAATCTGCTGCGTTATGCTCGATATGCGACACCGGGAGGAGAATCTGCTCAGTATGAAGTTATTTATGAACACGTCGCTGACCGCGCCGGATATGGCGTCGTTATTTAACCTGGTGCTCAATATGAAAGGCCGGCGCCTGACCACGAAGTGGCTGCTTAATTTACGTCTTAGCACGCACGAAGCGATCATGCTGCGGTTGCTGCGGGCAGGGATGCCGATGGAAGCCATCGCCGATGAGCTGAATACGTCGGTGAAAAGCCTCTATCGCAAACGAACGGCGCTCTCGGAACGCCTGGGGGCGGAGAACTTCAACGAGGCGTGTTTGTTTATCTTTAAAAACAAACTGCTGGATGCGGTTGGGAACGATCCCTGAATTCCTGAAAGCCCAAAAGCAAAAACCCGCCACAAGGGCGGGTTCTTTTACTGGAAATAATTCAGAACGACCAGCGCAGATTAGCGTTAACCGAGTTGACGCGGGTATCCGCACCATATTGCCCCTGATAACCCACATCCAGCGTCGCAGCACGTGACAGCTGTACGCTCACGCCAATATCACCCACCATCACGTCCTCATCCACGGCCTGCCCTTGAGTAATGAACGCGTCGCTGCCCGCAAACGCCATGCGCGAAGAGGTATTCTTATCGCCATAGGCGTGCTGCCAGCCCAACGAACCGTAGAGGTTCACGTTCTTCGGCAGCTCGGTCACACCGCGCACCCCGAGGGTGGAGTAGAAGGTGTTCATCGTTTCGTTACTTACGCTCAGCGCGGCGGCACCGCCGTCTTCCCTGAAGCTGTCGGTATGCAGTCGAATGTACGATAAATTGACGAACGGCTCGATATTCATATCAGGCTGGCCGAAGCGGTAACCCGCTTCGGTGAACGCCAGCAGCGAGTTGGCGTCGTAATCCGACTTCAGCCGATCCGAGAAGCCGCTGAAATCAACGCTGCGCTCGCCTTCGATCTTGTGCCAGGTGTAACCCAGCGCGCCGCGAAGGGAGAACGCATCCTGTTGACCCGCCGCATACAGGCCAAGGTGGTAGTTATCGGTATCCGTTGAGGAACGACGGCTGTCGACGTCGTAATCACCGCGGCTGTAGCCGAAGTAGCCACCGACACGCACGTTATGATCCGCCAGCTTGCGATCTGCCCCCAGCAGGAAGCCGGTGGTATTGCCGTCCAGCTTGCCCACGTTACCGTCGCCGTCGTTTCGGCTCCAGGAGCTGAAGGTCTGGCCCCAGACGCCATTGTTTTGCGGCTCCGGCTGCTGCACCAGCGACATCGCAAACGGTGGTATCGGCAGGCTGTCGTTATCAAACGCGCGCTGCATACGCTGGTTTAAGACGTTAAACACCTGCGTGCTGCCGGCGATCAGGTTGGACTGTATTGACGGATAAACTTCACCGGACAGCTGGTTGAACGCCTCGCGCGCTTCCGGCGCGCTGAGTACCAGCAGCGAGTTATACAGCGCCAGCGACGGGCCGCTTTGCGTCAGGGTGGAGAGCGCGCCGGCGGTATTCCACTGGTTGCTGCTTTTGGCGACGGTCTGGAAAATCCCCGGCTTGCCGCTGCCCGGATTCTCACTGCCAGGGTTTTCTCCGCCCGGGTTCTCACCGCCTGGGTTTCCTCCTCCTGGGTTTCCTCCTCCTGGATTTTCACCTCCCGGGTTTTCGCCTCCAGGATTCTCGCCGCCGGTCTCTTTCTGCGCGATGGTCAGATCGACGGCGTTGGTGCTCTGGTTGAGCGCCACGTCCAGGAAGGCGGATTTAGACACCGCCCCCGCGAACTGACCGTCAATTCCCCCGTCGGAGGTTAAAATGCGGTAGCTTTGGCCCGTTTTGTAGCTGGTTTGCGGATCCAGCGCGGTGACCTGTACCTGAGCCCGATCGCTGATGGTCGTTTTGCCTGCGACCAGCAGCTGGTCGCTGCGGCCATCACCGGCGATATCGACATCATAGAAAGAGTCACCCACAAAATTCAGATAACGTTTCAGCGTCAGCATGCCGATATCGCCATCCCCTGGCGAGATATGCCCGCCGGAAAGGATCTCGGTCTGGCCCAGCGTGCCGTTCCCTCCCAGCGTTCCGCCGGCCTTGATTGAGGCGGCGCTGCTGTAGCCCAGCCCGTTGCTAACGTCGGATCCCGCCGTCGCGTTGAGGATCAGCGTCCCGCCGTTCTCGGCGCTAAGCGTCTGAATATCAAAAATATCGTCTTCTGGCTGGGTGTTGATGTTGCTGGCGATAATGACTTTGCCACCGCGCGCGGTCACGTTCGCCTGAAGGGCTGAAAGATCGCCATTCAGCGTTGTCTGCCCGGAAGTATTGATCACTTCACCTTCGCCACTCATCTTGTTGCTGAAGACGTAATTTTCATCGGTATGGTTGAAGTAGACATAGCTGCCGAACAGCCCGCCGCGCAGGCTGATTGCCGTATTCGCATCGAGAGTACCCGCGCCGCCCGCTGTGCCAAGCGTTGGCTCAGTTAAACCCGTGCCGGTGTCCATATTGCCGCGGCTGCCGATAATGAGCGCACCCCGGTTCGAGCCGGAACCCGAGGTCCCCACGATCAGCGTATTGCTGCCAGCGGAAAATGAACCGCCGTCAATCACCGACAGCACGCCATTGCCATAATCGCCCACGCTCACGCTGCTGCCGCTGGTAAAGCGCGAGTCTTTGCCCGCAATAACCAGCTCAGCGGTTTTACCTGCCCCGGAGACGCCCGCCACCTGCACGCCGCCAACGTTAACCGCACCGCCGTTCAGCACGTCCAGGTCGCCATAAAGCGTCAACGTACGGCCAACGTTCCACTGTGAGCCGCTCCCCGTTACGGTGGCTTTCGGGCTTAGCGTGTCGGTTTCACCCGGCCCGGTACCGTTGCCGATGCGCGCATCGTAGGCGGTGCTGAGCGCCGCGCCGTCTTCAATCGCCAGCGTGGAGCGTGCTCCCAGATCGGTACCTACGCTGAGAAAATTACTGGTCACGCGAGAGCCGGCGCCAGTGGCGATAAGGTGGCTGTCGTAGCCGCGGGTGGTGCCGACAACGATTTCTTTTGCGCTGGCCAGCGCGCCTTCTTCGACTCGCAGGGTGCCGAGGCCAAGATTAAGAGCGCCGCGCAGGACGTACTGATCGTTCACTGCGTTAAGCTCAGCGTTTGGCCCACGGACCGTGACCACGCTTTCATAAATTTGGCCGTCGAACAGCCGACCGATGTTGATGTTATAGGCGGTGATTTTGCCATTATCAATCAGCAGGTTTCCGGGTTGATTACGTCCAACGTAAACATCTCCGGTGTAACCCAGCGTTTCGGTTATACGCGCCTCGCCATCAAAAATGGCATCGGCTGCGCGCGCGAAATCGGCAGGTGAAAGCAGTAACAGTGGCGCGGAAAATAGAGCGAGGTAAAGTCTGGAAAGCGGCGTCTTAACCGCTAAAGCATGCGATGTAGAGTTATTCACGGGCTATCTCCGTACTCATTAGCGTGATGTCTGGAAAATCGTTTTTATGAAAACTCAGATACGTCAGAAAATATAAAAGGCGTTATTTATGTACGCCTTTTCATTTGCCGTTAATTATTTATGCGTGACAACAGGGGTACAGGTTGGTGCGCTGAGCGTCGGGGCAGATCCTAAAATCCCCGGCATCATCATTGATGAGCAATCGAAAATACGCCCTTTTTCCGTCGTAGCGCGATAAGACAGTTTTTGCCCTCCCAGTGCGTCCGGCTGGGCGCCATTAACATTGGTCACGGTTATTTCATCCGATGAGCCCAGCCCCAGCATTTTCGCGGTCTCCGCCTGCAGGAGTGGAATAGCCTGATCGGTTTTTAGCGTGGAACAACCGGCGAGCATCAACGTAACGCTTAAAAAGATGAGTGATTTTTTCATAAATTATCCTTGATATCCAATCAGTTAATTTCACTGATTGTATTTATGTTTTCAATTACCCAAATCAGCGAATAATATATTTCCCTTTCCTAATCGAAAAAACCCTCCTAAAGTAGGGTGGGTAGATAATAATTCATCTGTACACTCAGATATGCGAAGGTAAAAGGAGGATCCTTTGGGGCAGAATTATGCGTTGGTCGTTGATGACCATCCATTGGTAGCAAGCGGCATCGCTAATTTTCTGATTTCACATTGCCATTTAAAGCAGGCGAGCGTGGTGACGAATGAGGAAGATTGCTACCGTCAAATTAGGGATAATGGCCCGCCGCGTTTGCTGGTCATCGATTTTTGGCTTTCGTCCGGAACGGCACTGAAATTACTCAAAGAAGTAAAACAACATTACCCACAGGTACGGTTCCTGGTGGTCAGCGGGGATGACAATAATGACATCTGGCAGAAAGTTCACGCCGCCGGGGGACACGGTTTTGTATTGAAAAGCGAACCGCCTGAAATGTTCTCACGGGCCGTTTGTGCACTCCTTGATAATCTGACCTGGTTTCCTGAGAGAAACGATTTTCCCGTTGAATCGAATAATGAGAAGTTAAGTAATTTTAACTTAACGCCGCGACAAATAGACGTTTTAAATATGATTATGCGCGGCCTGCCAAATAAAAGAATCGCCGCGCAGCTTTCAATTTCTGAGCCCACGGTCAAAGAACACATCAGCAATATATTGAAAAAGATAGGCGTTAACAGCCGGGTCGAAGCCATCACACTTCTGCATGGCAAGCGGGAATCATCAGAATGAGGTTTTTCCAGAGCTTACAGAAAGATGGTATCTCATCTCCCGCGCAGATCCGTTTGCTAAACAACACTTTTTTGCGGCTGGTGTTCAGCTTTAGCGCGGTACCATTTGTCGGTATTCCTTTTGCCATCTGGATCTATTTGCTGGGTGATGAACTTGGCCCAACCATTATCTGGATAATTATTTACCTGCTATGTGCCGTGGCAATCCGCATATTGCACCGACGCTACCAGCGCGAAGTTAAAGAGCATGATGAAGAGGACGTCCTGCGCCGCTGGCTTCCGCGCATAAATAAGATAGCTTTTATTCACGGGCTGGGGATTTCATCTCTCTATTTAATTACTCCGCAGACGCAGAACTTTGACTTTTTCCTGCTCCTTAATATCAGTATTGCCGCCATCGTCGCCGCCAATGCGACGCATTTGACGCCAGTCATCAGCACTTTTACGTGCTTTTTCTTCGCCTCCTGGGGTGTATTGAATATCGGCATCATCTGGCGGCTGGACGAGCTGATATTCATTGTGCTGATGCTGAACCTGCTGTACGGCTTCGCCATTTACCGCCATGCGTTAACGTCGCACGCGTACTTTATTCAGCAAGCGCTGCTTGAGGAAAAAAGCTCACGCCTGGCAGAACAGTTTCGCCAGGCCAAAGAGGAAGCGGAGCAGGCGCTGCTGGATAAAAATCAGTTCCTGACGACAGCCAGCCACGACCTGCGTCAGCCGGTACACGCCATGGGATTTTTGATTGAAGCGATTATCCACCGAAACCGGGACGACAGCCTGACGCCCCAGCTGCTTGACCTGCAGCAGAGCGTTCGCTCGGTGCATTTGATGTTCAATTCTCTGCTCGACCTCAGCAAGATTGAATCCGGGAAAGTGCTCACTGCCCCTACCAAAGTGGACATCGGCGCTCTGCTCGACTCGGTGATCACGCTGTTTCGCGAAGAGGCCAACAGCCGTGCACTTAGGCTATCCACCCGTCGACCCAAACGCCGCATCCACGTGATGGGCGACCCGCTGCTGGTGCGACAATCGCTGATTAACCTGATTCAAAACGCCCTTCGCTACACGCAGCAGGGCGGCGTGCTGGTTGCCATCCGGCCGCGCGGTGACGAGTGCCTGGTGGAGGTGTGGGACACGGGTGTCGGTATCGCTGATGACGAGAAAGGTAAAATCTTCTCCCCTTACTACCGCCCCGAACTGGCCTGGAAGATCGACAGCGCCGGACACGGGCTGGGCCTCGCGGTGGTTGCCCGCTGTGCCAGGCTGATGAAGGTGAAGTACGGGATGCAATCCTTAGAAGGTAAAGGCTCACGCTTCTGGATGCGCTTCACTCAATATGCTGGCGAAGAGATCGCGACGGACATCCCGCCCGCCGATAACAACGCCTCTGCGCCGGTACGCTATGCGCCGCTGCGCGGTTCTTGCCTGGTTGTCGATGACGACCCGCTGGTGACGTCAGCCTGGGAGAGCCTGATGAGCGTTTGGGGAATCAACGTGCGCTGCGCGGCCTCCGCTGAAGAAGCGTTCGCCATCATCGACGATGGCTTCACCCCGTTCGCCGTGCTGTGCGACCAGCGCCTGCGATCCGGCGAAAGCGGCTTCGACATCCTGAAAGCGCTTTTTGAACGTCTGCCGGACATGAGCGGCGCGATGGTCAGCGGCGAATTTAATTCGCCTGTTCTGCTGGAGGCGGAGCAGGAAGGGTATCTGGTGCTGCGCAAACCTCTGGAGCCGGCTAAACTGCATGCGCTGCTGACGCAGTGGTCAGGATGTCGTGGATAGGGGAATAGATAATAGCAGCATTGCGCTTCACTGTAGGGCCAGATAGTACGCGGTGTCCTGCTGTGATGCCAATGTGTCGGTATGGTTGAGCCGCTGAGGGAGGATTTCGCGGGCCTGATTAATGATTTCATCGTGCATGATTCAGCCTCCTGTGGTGATCTGCATGTTGCTTCTACCGGGCAGGGCGGGAGATGTTGGAAACGGCCCCGAAGGAGTCATTAAAGTTGCTACCAGCGAAGTTCCGCAGTGGGCAATAATGTCAGCTTTCGAGCGTATACTCTAAGATATCTTCAACTCGTTGATATATATAAATTTGATGAATATCGTCAGGTAGCGATTTATCCGCCAAATTAAGTTAAACTTCGTCACAGGTTTCAGTGAGTTATGGGACGGATAACAGAATGACCAGCGAAGAGGCACTTTTAAAATCAGGTTTTAGCAAACGAGATATTCAAAAGCTAAAAAACAATATTGAAAATTACGGTGGTTCGTTTGATAGCGTAACTCATGATCTGGCCAATCGTTTTAAGGCAATGAAGTGGATAACTATTATTGCCTTTATCATTCTGGCTTTAACTCTTTTACTTGCATCCAGGGATACAAGCCTGACACTAGCACTCACGTTATTGATTGTACTACCTTTCATCTGGTATATAACGCCAGCAAAACTTGGCTACAAATCTTGGCGTTACCGTAAAATGCTGACTAATTCTGAGACGGGTCGCTGACGGACAACAGATCAAAAATAATCTTAGCTTTCACGCCGTAACCCGCTATTTTCATTGTAAGCTGTGGGCGGCTCAATGTGCTCACCTTTCGGTAATAGTCTGTGGGTAGATAACGAAACAGTCGCCAGGTACCAGGTCGCCGTAACAAGCCAAAAATGGTATACGCATTAGCGGCCAGTGAGATTGATTTGTAGACACCTAAACCATTCTCACGACTAAAGCCCATAAACTCAGCTGTAGACATCGCGGCATTCGCGACCAGCCCTTCACTGGTAGTGTTGTTCGTTGCGTAGCGAGCCACTTCTTTACTGATGCTGTTTGCCCCGTCAGTAACCAGAATCGCACCAGCAAGAACTCCGAGAGGGGTCATAGTGCCAATCAGTGTAAATCCTGCGGCTATTTCAGCACCGGCCAGGACAACACTAACTGCCGAGATAACATACCCAACAATTTTGTTATTCTCTCGGATGAACTCGACTTTTGCGTAAAGCTTCGCTGCCTTCGTTCGTAATAAACGAGCTTGTTCCAGGAGGTTATAGTTTTCTTCTCTAAGTATTTTAACGCAGTCCATGCATTCTTTATCAGATTTAGCCTGACGAGCTAGCGTAAACTGTTGTTCTATGAGGTCCCGAATTTCCTGAATGAACTTCATTCGAGTCAGACCATCGCTGAGATGAAAAGCCGACAGAGTGTTGGCTGTATTTACCAGTTTCCTGGCTTCCATATTCACCATCGTTTCCGCCCAGGCTTTATTTCTTCCGCCTGATTGCATCATGTTAAGCAATGCTGCATCCATTGTAATTCCTCTCAATTGCTTTACCGGCGTCTGTTTAGACTGATAAACGACTCCCTCTGACTGCCATGCGTGCCAACGCATGCACAATATAGTAGCAATGTGGTTACGGGGTCTGAAGCAGAAGTCGCTTTTGCAGCTACACACCTCGGCCTACTAGACGGCTTTCACCGGGCATCACCGGAAGTATCAGGCCAGATTTTTGCTCAATGGCATCAATGAGAAGCCCGTTCTGGCTTGAGTGGCCACTGTAGTAGGGAAAGGGCAACACCAGCGGAAAGCCAGCCGTTTTTGTCGGGAATTTCATCATCAATCAGGCCGGATGTGCAGCACGACTGGACGTTTTCGGAGGCCCTGGGCAATCCGGTAAGTGCCCACTGTATAGTAGGTGCCGTTTCGGTCTTTGGTAGGCTTTATCATAATGCCCATTTTGTACCACCGGGAAGCGGGGCCGGAGGAAAGATAAGGGGGGGTAACTACTGATAAACCAACAAGTTGTTGACTCAGAAAGCAAAAACCCGCCACGAGGGCGGGTTCTTTAAATAGTGGTGCCCGGACTCGGAATCGAACCAAGGACACGGGGATTTTCAATCCCCTGCTCTACCGACTGAGCTATCCGGGCAACGGGGCGCATTAAACCCGATCTGCCCCGTGGCGTCAACGAAAAATGTTGTTTTCGTTACAGACTGCGCAATCTCTCACCATTTTGCCGCATCCTTAAGCGAAAAAGTGCGTCCAGAGCGCGGAGAGCGGCATGGCGAGCAGCAGTGCGGGGAGCATGTTCACCACGGCAAACATCTTGATCCCACAGATGCGCAGCCCGGTAGCCAACAGCAGCAGGCCGCCGACGGCGGTGAAGTCTGCCATCATCGCCGGCGTGGTGAGCGGGAGAATCAACGTGGCGCAGGTCGCGAGCGCGAGTTGAATAAGCAGCATCGGGACGCTAATCGCCGCCACGGCGACGCCAAGGGTAGTTGCGAAAATGGTGGCGGTGAAGAAATCAAGAAACGCTTTCGCAATCAATATGCTTGGGTCGCCCGTCATCCCTTCCTGCATCGAACCGAAAATCCCGGTGCCGCTGGCGCAAAACAGAATAATGATGGCGACATAGTTCTGAATAAACGTCTCGTGCGTGCCGTGTTTCGCCTTGCCCGGTCGGGTTATCATGTTTTTGGCTCTGCTCACCGCGCTGTTAATGCCTTTTTCCAGATAGCAAAATTCGCCAATCAGCGCGCCGAGCAGGGTGGCCAGCACCATCACCGGCAGGTTGGCGCATTTGATGACTAAAAGAATACCGATCCCTAACGATGCCAGGCCGAATATTGAGGGCATGGAGGTGCGAATACGCTCCGGCAACCGCTGGCTCAGCACGGCGCCGAGTACGCCGCCCAGCAATGCGGCGCCTGCGTTAATAAATGGCCCGATAACCAAAGTTAACTCCTGTTATTTAATCATTGATATTGCATTATTATGGCACGGCAGGGCTTCGCGGGCCTTAGCTTTGGTTGATTATGTGCATACTGATTCCTTCTTGCACCTCAAAATAAAAGGTGACATTATTGCGCGAATTTTCTCCTCCCTGTCTCACCGCCCGGTGAGGGTAACTGCGCCTATGAAAACCATGAAAATTGCCGTCAGCCGCGAGCTGCTTTCAACTGTGTCTACGCACCGCGAAAAGGTGACGCTGGACAGCACTGATTTTACCGATGTGGCGGCCGTCGTCATCACAACGGCTGAAAGTCGCAGCGGCATTCTTGCACTGCTGAAACGCACGGGCTTTCAGCTACCGGTGTTTATTTTCTCGCAGGAGCCTACGGACGTACCCGATGGCGCCACCGCGGTTATATCGGGTAAAGCTCAGGAATTTCTGGAACTGGAGAGCGCTGCCAGCCGTTACGAAGAGAATCTGCTGCCGCCTTTTTTCGACACCCTGAGCCAGTATGTGGAGATGGGCAACAGCACTTTCGCCTGTCCGGGCCACCAGCACGGGGCATTTTTCAAAAAACACCCGGCAGGGCGACAGTTCTATGATTTCTTCGGTGAGAACGTGTTTCGCGCCGACATGTGCAACGCCGACGTGAAGCTGGGCGATCTGCTGATCCACGAAGGGTCCGCCAAGCACGCGCAAAAGTTCGCGGCAAAAGTGTTCAATGCGGACAAAACCTACTTCGTGCTGAACGGCACGTCAGCGGCAAATAAGGTGGTGACCAACGCGCTGCTGACCCGCGGCGACCTGGTGCTGTTCGACCGCAATAACCATAAGTCTAACCACCACGGGGCGCTGATCCAGGCGGGCGCCACGCCGGTTTATCTTGAGGCGGCGCGTAACCCGTTTGGCTTTATTGGCGGGATTGACGACCACTGCTTTGACGATGCGTATCTGCGGGATCTTATCCGCGAGGCGGCGCCGGAAAAGGCCGACGAGGCGCGTCCGTTCCGCCTGGCGATCATTCAGCTTGGCACCTACGACGGGACGATCTACAACGCCCGCCAGGTGATCGACAAGATCGGTCATCTGTGCGACTACATCCTCTTTGACTCCGCCTGGGTGGGCTACGAGCAGTTTATTCCAATGATGGCGGAAACGTCCCCGCTCTTGCTGGAATTGAACGAGAACGATCCGGGGATTTTCGTGACCCAGTCGGTGCACAAACAGCAGGCCGGGTTCTCGCAAACGTCGCAGATCCATAAAAAGGATAACCACATTCGCGGTCAGGCGCGCTTCTGTCCGCACAAGCGGCTGAACAACGCGTTTATGCTGCATGCCTCCACCAGCCCGTTTTATCCTCTGTTCGCCGCGCTGGACGTGAATGCCAAGATCCACGAAGGTGAAAGCGGACGCAGGCTGTGGGCGGAGTGCGTCGAGCTGGGGATTGAGGCGCGCAAGGCGATCATTGCGAATTGCCATATGATCAAACCGTTTATCCCGCCGGTGGTGGCGGGGCGGCCGTGGCAGGATCATCCGACGCACGCCATTGCCAGCGAGCTGCGCTTCTTCAGCTTTGAGCCGGGGGCCAAATGGCACGGCTTTGAGGGCTATGCCCGCGAGCAGTATTTTGTCGACCCGTGCAAGCTCCTGCTGACCACGCCGGGTATCGATGCTGAAACCGGAGAGTACACGGATTTCGGGATCCCGGCGACGATTCTGGCGCACTACCTGCGCGAAAACGGCATCGTGCCGGAGAAATGCGACCTCAACTCGATCCTGTTCCTGCTAACGCCTGCCGAAAGCAGCGAGAAGCTGGCGCAGCTGGTGGCGATGCTGGGCCAGTTCGAACAGCATATTGAAGACGACACGCCGCTGGCGGACGTGCTGCCGACGATCTTTCAGAAATACCCGGTGCGCTACCGGGATTACACCCTCCGCCAGCTGTGCCAGGAGATGCACGATCTCTACGTCAGCTTTGACGTCAAGGATCTGCAGAAGGCGATGTTCCGCAAGGAGAGCCTGCCTGAGGTGGTAATGAACCCGCAGGATGCAAACCGGGCCTATATTCGCGGAGAGGTGGAGCTGGTTCGCATACGGGATGCCGAAGGGCGGATTGCTGCCGAAGGGGCGCTGCCCTATCCGCCGGGCGTGCTGTGCGTGGTGCCGGGTGAAGTCTGGGGCGGGGCGGTACAGCGTTACTTCCTGGCGCTGGAGGAGGGCGTCAACCTGCTGCCGGGCTTCTCGCCGGAGCTGCAGGGAGTTTACAGCGAGAAGGATGCCGACGGGATTAAGCGGCTGTATGGGTATGTATTAAGGTAGCCCCCCTCACCCTAACCCTCTCCCCAAAGGGGAGAGGGGATTGTACGGGGCCGTCTTTTCCCCCTCGCCCCTTTGGGGAGAGGGCCGGGGTGAGGGGGAACGTTTCATCAAACCGCACTACGCTTGTACATCCTCCTCGGATGCCCAATCTTGCCGTACAGCATCTCCACCGTCAGAAAACCCGCCTCCACGCAGTGCTCCAGATAGCGCCGGGTGGTGGTTTTGCTTAACCCCGTTTCGCTCACCACCTCATCCACGGTAAAGCAGTGCGTTGCCTTGTCGTTGAACAGCGTCTGCACCCGCGCCAGCGTATTTTCCTCAATGCCTTTACTGCCGTTGTCCATGCGGTAGTTTTTCGCCTGGAGCTGATACAGCGAATCCACGTTCTGCTGGTCGACAATCTTCCAGACGCGCTGCTGTTCCGCAAACTGCACGAACCGCTCCAGCGACTGGCTGAGCCGCTTCCAGGAGACGGGTTTGAGGATGTAGTCGAACGCACCGTTGCGAATCGCCTGGCTGCAGGTGTCCATATCGCTGGCGGCAGTAATAAAAATCACCGAGCAGTTGGCGCGGGCCAGCATGGGGTTATTGATAAGCGAGATGCCTTTACCGTCCGGCAGGTAGTTATCTAGCAGCATCAGCTGCGGCTGTTTGCTTTCAAGCTCTGCCTGGGCCGCAGCCAGCGACGAGGCAATGCCTACCAGCCTCAGACGCGGATGTTTGCCTATCAGCTCCGCGTGCAGCTGTGCCAGTTCGTTCTCGTCTTCAACAATCAGTACGTCGATAAGTTCATGTTGCATAGTCGGTGTCTTCCAGTTGCCGGGCGGTTCCCGTGGCCGGGATAAACAAGGAGAAAATGGCGCCGCGCGGGGTATTATCGGCAACTTCTATCGCGCCGCCAGCCTGTGTGACGTAGCTTTCGATCAGATACAGGCCAATCCCATGATCGCCGCGCGTTTTGGTGGTGATGCCGCGTTCAAAGATCCGGTCACGGATCGCCGGTGTAATGCCAACGCCCTGGTCGGCCACTTCAATAATCAGCTCCTGTTCGCTGAGCTTTATCAGCACTTCTACCGGCGCGTGGGGAAGCGGCGACCTCTGTGTTGCTTCGATGGCGTTATCCAGCAGGTTGCCAATAATCGAAATCAGCTCTTGCTCCCCAAGGGGCAGGAACGGTCTGTCCAGCCGACAGCCCGGGTCGAAACACAGCTCGACGCCTTTCTCCCGCGCGCGGGCGGCTTTCCCCAGCAGCAGGCCGCACAGGGTCGGTGAACTGAAGCGCGAAGAGATAAAGTCCAGAAGCTCCTGGGCATGTTCCGACTGCGCCTGAATGTAGCCAATGGCTTCCTCATAGCGGCCCATGTGCAGCAGGCCGGAGAGGGTGGTCATCCTGTTTAACTGCTCGTGGCGCATAATGCGCAGGTTATCAACATAGCGTTTTACCTGGCTGAGCTGGGCGCTCAGCGAGTCGATCTCGTTGCGATCGCGGAAGGTGATCACCCAGCCCTGCAGCGCCCCCTCAAGCATGATGTGCACCCGGCTGGCAATCACCGTGAGATCGTTAAAACGACAAATCTCGTCATGGGTATCTTTCGCCAGCATCGTCTGCGTGTCGAAGAACGGGACCGGATCGATCACCTGGCTTATCAGCTGTCCGCGCAGCTCCCGGGCCGGCTGGCTGAGACCCAGCAGCTTGCGCGCCGCCTGGTTGATGACTTCAATCCGCCTTTGAGCGTCAATGGCAATCACCCCTTCATAAATAGACTCCATCATCGCCTTCTGCTGGCGCACCAGCAGGCCGATCTCGCGCGGCTCAAGGGAGAAGATCTGCTTCTTGATGCTGCGGGTAAAGAACCAGGAGAAGATAAAGAGAGCGATCAGCAGCAGAACGGCGGCAATCAGGATATTGACCACCTTACTGACGGTAATGGTATCAAGGTAGCTGGTCAGATAGCCTACTGAAACAATGCCGACCACCTGTCCGGCAGCATTGAAAATGGGGGCTTTGCTGCGCAGCGAAATACCCAGCCCGCCTTTGCGGATGGTGGTGGTGCTTTTACCCTGCAATACGGCTTCATTGTCTCCGCCAACCAGGGTTGTGCCCACTCTGTCGGCAAAGACGGAGTGAAAAAGATGCTGCCCTTTATTATCACCAATCACAATAAAGCTGGCGTCACTGTGCGCAGAAATCTTCTGCATAAAATCATGGATGGCGTTGATATTCTTTTGTTCAACTTCATTACGCAATGTCGGAATAAGCGCAATCTCTTCAGCCTGTATTTTGGCACGCGTACTCATTTCCTGATAAAGCTGTTTCCCGACGTCGGCATAATAATATCCGCCCAGCAGCGCGAAAAGCACCGAGAAAAAGGCAACCAGCGAAATAAACAGCTTAATCTGGAAAGAAACTTTCATAACTATCACGCGAGGTAGCAGCAAAGATCGCCAATATATCATCTTTTTTCGCGCTGACGCCCGCTTTGCCGAAAACTTGTGATCCCTTGCACAGCGGGCGCTGTAAAAGAGTTATCCTGAAGGCGAACGTACTTCGGGCTGCACGAACAAATGTTATTTGTTTGTTCAATTCGGAAAAGAAACCATAAAAACCACGGCAATAAATAAGGTATAAATCACATTAAATAAAAGAAACCATTAAAACCATAGCTGCCATTAAAACTTCGCTTTTAATATGCCATCCCTCACATAAAGTAAGCCTTTGTGACTCTAAGCTGAACGCACAAAATAACCAAGGGGCTTATTATGAGCACAACTGACGATTCTTTCTCTGTTACCCACGACCCGATTGAAATTCAGCGGCCTTCGCTCAAAGAGCGCTGGTGGCATATTATGGATACCTGGAAAGTTGGGATTATTCCTCTGCCGCTGTTCGTTCTGGCGGGCGCGCTGATTGCGATTGATTGCCTGGGCGGAAAACTGCCGAGCGATATCGTGGTCATGGTGGCAACGCTGGCCTTCTTCGGCTTTGCCTGCGGCGAGTTTGGCAAACGCCTGCCGATTGTCGGCAAGCTCGGCGCGGCGGCGATTTGCGCCACCTTTATCCCTTCCGCGCTGGTCTATTATGGCCTGCTGCCGGACGTGGTGGTCGAGTCCACCACCAAATTCTACAAATCCACCAATATTCTCTATCTCTACATCTGCTGCATTATCGTCGGCAGCATCATGAGCATGAACCGCACGGTGCTGATTCAGGGCTTCCTGCGCATCTTCTTCCCGATGCTGTGCGGCGAAATCGTCGGCATGCTGGTGGGGATGGGCGTCGGCCTGGCGCTGGGTCTTGAGCCGTTCCAGATCTTCTTCTTTATCATTCTGCCGATTATGGCGGGCGGCGTCGGGGAAGGGGCGATCCCGCTTTCCATCGGCTATGCCACCCTGCTGCACATGGACCAGGGCGTTGCGCTCGGTCGCGTGCTGCCGATGGTCATGCTCGGCGGTCTGACGGCAATCATCATCTCCGGCTGCCTGAACCAGCTCGGTAAACGCTTCCCGCACCTGACCGGTGAAGGCCAGCTGATGCCTAACCGCGCGAATGCCGATGCCACCGTCTCTCAGCCTGCGTTTTCCGGCAAAGCGGACGTCACCACTATCGCCTCCGGCGCGCTGCTGGCGGTGCTGCTCTACATGCTGGGCATGCTCGGCCACAAGCTGATTGGCCTGCCCGCACCGGTCGGCATGCTGTTTATGGCGGTACTGGTGAAGCTCTGCAACGGCGCCTCTCCGCGCCTGCTGGAAGGCTCTCAGGTGGTGTACAAATTCTTCCAGACCTCTGTGACCTACCCAATCCTCTTCGCCGTCGGCGTGGCTATCACCCCGTGGCATGAACTGGTGGCGGCGTTCACCGTCAGCAACCTGCTGGTAATTGTCAGCACCGTTTCTGCACTGGTCGCCACCGGCTTCTTCGTCGGCAAAAAGATTGGTATGCACCCGATTGATGTCGCCATCGTCTCCTGCTGCCAGAGCGGCCAGGGCGGTACCGGCGACGTGGCGATCCTGACCGCAGGCAACCGCATGAGCCTGATGCCGTTCGCCCAGATTGCTACCCGTATCGGCGGGGCGATTAACGTCTCTGTCTCACTGCTGATTCTGGGCAACTTCCTCGTTTAAGTTTTCAGGAAAGAACAATGAAACTCGCAAGCTTTTTATACCAGGGAAAACGCAGCTACGGCATCGTCCAGGCCGACGGCGTGATTGATTTAGGCCGCCGTCTCGGCGACCGCTACAGCGACCTCAAGGCGCTGCTGCAGGGCAACGGGCTGGCGCAGGCCACCCGCTACCTGAACGACGCCGTGGACGTGCCGATGAGCGCCATCACCTTCTTACCGGTGATTGAGCAGCCGGAAAAGATCCTCTGCGTGGGCATGAACTATGCCGACAAGCGCAAGGAGTTTGACCAGCATAATCCGGCCCCGACGCTGTTTGTCCGCTTCCCGGATTCACAGACCGGCCACAACGAGCCGGTGCTGAAGCCGCGCCACTCCAGCGAATTCGACTATGAAGGCGAGCTGGCGGTGATCATCGGCAAAGGCGGGGAGAACATCAGCCGCGACGACGCCCTGCGCCACGTGGCGGGCTACAGCTGCTACATGGACGGCTCCGCCCGCGACTGGCAGCACACCTGGTTCACCGCCGGTAAAAACTGGCGCAAAACCGGCGCGTTTGGGCCGTGGATGGCGACGGCGGATGAGATCCCGGATCCGCACCAGCTTGCGATCCGCACCTGGCTGAACGGCCGCATGGTACAGGAAGACAACACCAGCAGCATGATCCATAAGGTGGCGGAGCTGATCGAGTACATCAGCACCTTCACCCGCCTCAGTCCGGGCGACGTGATCATCACCGGATCTCCGGGCGGGGTGGGTAAAAAACGCAATCCGCCGCTGTTTATGAAGGAAGGGGATCGCATTGAGGTGGAGATCGAGCATATCGGTCATCTGAGCAACGTGATCGTGGAAGCGCCAGCCGTCGGGCTTGCGGCAGCACACTGAGTAAGACGGCATGAACAGTCAACCCATCGATTTTCGCCACACGCTGGTGGCGAAACACCCGGAACGCTTAAGCCAGATCCGCTACCTGCTGGCAGACAGCGGCCTTGGCCTGGACAACGACATCACGCTGTTTGTCGAAGCCTGGTCCGGCCCGCAGCTGGTGGGTTGCGCAGGGCTTGCCGCCAACGTCATCAAATGCGTGGCGGTTAACGAGCAGCTTCGCGGCGAGAACCTCAGCGCGCGGCTGCTGGCAGAGGTGGAAAATGCGGCGCTGGAGTGCGGCCATTTTCACCTCTTCCTCTGCACCCGTCCGTGCAACCGGGAGCGCTTTGCCCGCAGCGGCTTCTGGCCGATTGCCCAGAGCGGAAACAACGCCGTGCTGATGGAAAACACCCCGCAGGGGATCGAACGCTACTGCCGTTCCCTGCGCGCGAAGCGCAAGTGCGGGGAGAACGTTGGCGCGATAGTGATGAACGCCAATCCGTTCACCCTCGGCCACCGCCATCTGGTGGAGCAGGCGGCGCAGCGGTGCGACGCCCTGCACCTGTTCGTGGTGCGCGAAGACGCCTCGTTCTTCCCGTTCAGCGCGCGCCTCGAGATGGTGCGCGCGGGCGTGGCGCATCTGCCGAACGTGGTGGTGCATGAAGGCTCGCAGTACATCATCTCCCGCGCCACCTTCCCGGCCTACTTCCTGAAGGAGACCGGCAAAGTGCAGCAGGCGTGGAGCGAGATCGACGTGCTGATCTTCCGGGACTTCATTGCCCCGGCGCTCGGCATCACGCACCGCTTCATCGGATCGGAGCCGTTTTGCGATATCACCCGCCAGTACAACCAGACGCTGCACGACCTGCTGGCCTCGCATATCGAGGTGGTGGAAATGCCGCGCATCAAGGCCACCGGCAACGCTATTTCAGCGTCCGAAGTGCGCCGCTTACTGAAGACACAGCAGTTTTCCCGGATCCGGGAGATTGTCCCGGACTCCACCTTCGCGCATCTCGAAACGCATTACCGTGCGAGTGCGGAAGTCGCTTAACTACCAGGAATTTATCATGAAAATTGTAAGGGAGGCGCTGGCCGGAACGCAGGAGTCCAGCGACCTGATGGTGAAAATCGCTCCCGCTCACGGCGAGCTGGAGATAGTCATCCACAGTGAAGTGATTAAGCAGTTTGGCGAGCAAATTCGCCAGGTGGTCAACGACACGTTGCGCGCCATGAACGTGCACCAGGGATTAATCATTATTGAAGACAAAGGGGCGCTGGACTGTGTTATCCGCGCCCGCCTGCAAAGCGCGCTGATGCGTGCAGCCGATGAACAGGCCATCAACTGGGGGGCGCTGAAATGAGCAAACTCCGCCGCAGCATGTTGTTCCTGCCGGGCGCTAACGCCGCCATGCTCTCAACCGCTTTTATCTACCGTCCCGACTCCATCATGTTTGACCTTGAGGACGCCGTTGCCCTGCGCGAGAAGGATACCGCGCGCATGCTGGTGTTCCATGCCCTGCAGCACCCGATGTATCAGGATATCGAAACCGTAGTGCGCATTAACCCGCTCAGCACGCCGTTTGGCCTGCTGGATCTGGAGGCCGCCGTGCGGGCCGGCGTGGACGTGATCCGCCTGCCGAAAACCGACACGCCGGACGATATCTACGAGCTGGAAGGCCACCTCGAACGCATCGAGCAGGAGTGCGGCCGCGAGGTCGGCTCCACCCGCGTAATGGCGGCGATTGAATCGGCCATTGGCGTCATCAACGCCGTGGCGATTGCCCGCAGCTCTGTGCGCCTCATCGGCATCGCGCTGGCCGCCTTTGACTACGTGATGGACATGCAGACCGAGCGCGGCGACGGCACCGAGCTCTTCTACGCCCGCTGCGCCGTGCTGCACGCCGCCCGCGCGGCGGGTATCGACGCCTTCGACGTAGTGTGGTCAGACGTTAACGACGAGGCCGGATTCCTGCGCGAGGTCGATCTGATCCGCAAGATGGGCTTTAACGGAAAATCGCTGATCAACCCGCGCCAGATTGACCTGCTGCACAACGCCTACGCCCCGACGCAGGAAGAGGTAGATCACGCCAAAAGGGTAATTGAAGCAGCAGAAGAGGGCGAGCGTAACGGCCTGGGCGTGGTATCGCTCAACGGCAAAATGGTGGATGCACCGATTATTAACCACGCGCAGGTGGTGCTGGAGCGCGCGGCGGCCTCCGGCGTGCGTCGGTAAGGATAAAATAATGAATCAGACTGAACTTCTTCACGTGAATTTCCCCCATCTGCGGGACTTAAAACCCTTTGATACCGCCCACAGCGCGACGCCCTGGCTGGCGGACAGCGACGCGAAGCACAGCCGTAAACTCTGTGCCTCCATTGAAGAGGCGGTTAAGCGATGCGGCCTGCAGGACGGAATGACCATCTCCTTCCACCACGCGTTCCGCGAAGGCGACCGGGTGATCAACACCGTCGTGGCGCTGCTGGCGCGAATGGGCTTCAAAAACCTGACGCTGGCTTCCAGCTCGCTAATGACCTGCAACGACGCGCTGATCGAGCATATTAAAAGCGGCGTCATCACCCGGATTTATACCTCCGGTATGCGCGGCAGGCTGGCGGACGCGATCTCCCACGGGCTGATGGACGAGCCGGTGCAAATTCACTCCCACGGCGGTCGCGTGAAGCTGCTCCAGGACGGCGAGCTGAATATTGACGTGGCGTTTCTCGGCGTGCCGTGCAGCGATGAGTTTGGCAACGCCAACGGGACGCACGGCAAATCGTGCTGCGGCTCCCTGGGCTACGCCATGGTGGACGCCCACTTTGCCCGCAAGGTAGTGCTGCTGACCGAAGAACTGGTGCCGTTTCCGAATATGCCCGCCAGCCTGGTGCAGGATCAGGTGGACTACATCGTGCAGGTTGAGAGCGTGGGCGACCCGGCGAAAATCAGCGTCGGCGCGGCGCGGGTCACCAGCAACCCGCGCGAGCTGATGATCGCCCGCTATGCGGCGGACGTCATTGAACACTCCGGCTACTTCAAACCGGGCTTCTCGATGCAGACCGGCTCCGGCGCGGCGGCGACCGCCTGCACGCGCTTTATGGAAGAGAAGATGGAGCGCAGCGGCGTGAAGGCGCGCTTTGCGCTCGGCGGCATCACCGGCAGCCTGGTGGATCTGCACGAGAAGGGGCTCATCGAAAAGCTGCTCGATACCCAGTGCTTTGACGGCCAGGCGGCGGCCTCGCTGGCGCGCAACCCGAACCACGTGGAGATCTCCACCAACGTCTACGCCAACCCCGGCAGCAAGGCGGCAAGCTGCGACCAGCTTGACGTGGTGATCCTCAGCGCGCTGGAAATCGACGTCGATTTCAACGTCAACGTTATCACTGGCTCCGACGGGGTGATGCGCGGCGCGTCCGGTGGACACTGCGACGTGGCCGCCGCGGCAAACCTGACCATCGTCGTAGCGCCGCTGTTGCGCAGCCGCATTCCGACGGTCGTGAAGCGGGTTACCACGCGCCTCACGCCGGGCGAGAGCATCGACGTGCTGGTCACCGACCACGGCATTGCGGTCAACCCGGCGCGCCCGGAGATCCGCGAGCGGCTGCTGGAAGCCGGGCTCAAAGTTGTGGATATCAGCGCGCTTTACGAGCGGGCGATTTCTCTGACGGGCGTACCTAAACCGATTGAATTTACCGACAAAATCGTCGGGGTGATCCGCTACCGCGACGGCAGCGTGATCGACACCGTACGACAGGTGAAGGAGGAAGTGTGATTTTAGCGACACCCGTGCGGGCGGGTGTCAGTCTGGACGAACTGCTGGCGGCGAAAGAGCGCCGCGCAGCGCGCCAGGCTGACATGCTCGAGCACTATCAACAACCGGTGATTTCCCTCACGCTGGTCACGCCAGGGGAGATCAAGGACAGCCTGCGCTATCGCAACACCATGGGCGTGGCGCTGCAGATGTGCGACCAGCTGCTGTGGGAAAACCGCTGGCAGGTGCTGGACCGCCAGGTTCTATGGCTCCCGACCGGGCCAGAAGCCCTGTGGTGCGTGGCCCACCCGGCGGCGGAAATCAAAGCGCACTGTTCGGATTTGGAGCAGACGCACCCGCTCGGCAGGCTGTGGGATCTGGACGTGATCTGCCCTCAGCACGGCCACGTCGGGCGTCAGTCGCTGGGGGCAAATTTAAGGCGTTGTCTGATCTGCGACGAGCCCGCTCACGCCTGTTCCCGTTCGCGCAATCACCCCGTTGAGCAGGTTGTTTCCCGCGTGGAGAAGATGATTGATGACTGGTTTGCTCGCGATTAAACCGCGCCCGGCTGACGTGCCCGCGCTTGCCGAAGCGGCGCTGTGGCAGGAGCTGGAGCTGACGCCCAAGCCGGGGCTGGTGGACAAGCTCAATAACGGTTCCCATCGCGATATGGACCACGCGCTGTTCGTCCGCAGCATTGCGGCGATTACGCCGTGGTTTTCGCGCTTTGCCGAGCTCGGTAACGCGCATGCGGATAAACCCGCTGACGCACAGCTTCGCATTATCCGCCCGATGGGGATGGCCTGCGAGCAGGCGATGTACGCCGCGACGAACGGAGTAAACACCCACAAGGGCGGGATTTTTGCCCTGGGTTTACTGTGCTTCGCCGCCGGGCGTGTGAAACATATCTCCGCAGACAGCCTCTGCTGTGAGGTAAGTAACATCTGCAGCGGGCTGGTATCGCGGGAGCTGGCCGCGCGCGGCGGACAGGCGACGGCGGGCGAGCGGCAGTTTCAGCAGTACGGCTTAACCGGCGCGCGCGGAGAGGCGGAAAGCGGCTTTGCGACGGCGCGTAAGGCGCTGGCGCAGTGGAACGGACAGTCGCTTCACGGCCTGCTGTTGCGCCTGATGGCGGTCAATCAGGACAGTAATCTCGTCTCGCGCGGCGGCATTGAAGGGCTGCGCTACGTTCAGGGCTACGCGCAGGAATTACTGGCGAGTGGCTGGGATCGCGAGGCGTTGCTGAAGATGGATAACGCATTGATTGTACGAAACCTGAGCCCGGGCGGCAGCGCGGATTTGCTGTCTGTGGGGTGGGTGCTGTCTGCAATAAAATAGCCGGGTGGCGCTAACGCTTACCCGGCCTGTGAACGGTGTTTTTGTAGGCCCGGTAAGGCGAAGCCGCCACCGGGCACAATACCGCAAAGATTAATGCGCGATCGGCTGCGCACCGTGCGGCTCGCGCACGTGCTTGTACTTGAACAGCGCGATGAACGCGAAGAACAGCACCAGCGAGTACGCCGCGAAGATCAGCCACACAGGCTGCCAGTTGGTAATGCCGTTGGTGGTGTACATCTCAACCACTTTACCGCTTACCACGCCGCCCAGAATACAGCCGAAGCCGTTGGTCATCATCAGGAACATACCCTGTGCGCTGGCGCGGATTTCAGGCTTCACCTCTTTTTCCACAAACACCGAACCAGAGATGTTGAAGAAGTCGAAGGCGCAGCCGTAAACGATCATCGACAGCACCAGCAGCACGGTGCCGAACGGGCTTGGGTCGCCGTAGGCGAACAGGCCGAAGCGCAGCATCCATGCCGCGATACTGATCAGCATGACGTTTTTGATGCCGTAGCGGCTCAGGAAGAACGGGATGGTCAGGATGAACAGCGTCTCAGAGATCTGAGAGATGGACATCATCACCGACGCGTGTTCAACGATAAAGCTGCCGGAGAACAGCGGGTTGTTATCGAAGCTGTGCAGGAAGGTGTTGCCGAACATGTTGGTGATCTGCAGCTCTGCGCCCAGCAGCATGGAGAAGATAAAGAAGATCGCCATGCGTTTGTTTTTAAACAGCGCGAACGCGTCCAGGCCGAGCATGGTGCTCCAGCTCTGGTTTTTCTGCTGGTTAGAAACCGGAATGGTTGGCAGCGTCAGGGTGAAGATCGCCAGCAGCACAGAGAGCGCTGCGCCGATATAGAGCTGCATATGGCTCAGTTCGAAGCCCGCGAAGCTCACGCCCCACATCGCCATGATAAAGCCGATAGTTCCCCAGATACGGATTGGCGGGAAATCGGTCACGATATCCATATCCGCGGACTTCAGGCGGTAGTAGGAGATGGTGTTGATCAGGCCAAGCGTTGGCATATAGGCCAGCGAGTTAAGCAGGATCACCATGAACATCGCCCCCGGCGTGGTCACCTGGGCTGCCATAAACAGCGTCCCCGCGCCCACCAGGTGGCAAAGCATGTACAGCCATTTCGCACTCAACCATTTATCCGCCACGATGCCCAGCAGCGTTGGCATGAAGACAGCCGCAATACCGAGCGAGCTGTAAACGGCACCGATTGACGCACCGTCGAACTTGAGCGTCACAAACATATAGGAGCCGAGTGTAGTCAGCCAGCTACCCCACAGGCAGAACTGCAGAAACGACAAAATTTTAAGCTGCAGCTTAAGGTTCATGTTACTTTCCTCACAAGTGAGCGGGAGATATGTTGTTTTGGGAACATTCAGGGTTGTTATTTGATGCAATTCTATCAGTTGGCAACGATATGTTTTGTTACCTCCCGCAAAAAAATGCAATCCACATTAATTTGCAGTTTGGATTGTGATGCAAATAACATTTTCGTATGGGTGGTGTTGGATAGGTGCGGCCTGATGCCCTCACCCTGACCCTCTCCCACAGGGAGAGGGGAAACAGAACACCTTCTCCCAGAGGGGAGAAGGTGTGCCGATCACCGGCGACGATAGTTTTTCTGCGCCGTATTCACCTTATACAGATAGCGACGGGATTCCGCAGACGGGTGGCGGGTGGTGAGGGTAGAGTAGACATCCCCCGGCGCCATGCTGTTGATGATGTTTGCGGCCTGCACTTTGTCATTCGAGAAGACGCGCAGCACGCTGCCCGCGCCGCCGTTATAGGCGGTGATCACCGCATAGCGGCGTGACGTAGGGTTATCAATTCCGCCCAGGTACACATTGTTCAGCATCGCCAGATAGGCCGTGCCGGTATCAATGTTGCTCTGCGGATCGAACAGATAGCTGCGGCTCGGCGTGCCGGATTTCCCCTGCGCGCGGAAGACGTCTTTACCGGCGCTGTGCTGCACAACCTGCATCAGCCCCAGGGCGTCGGAACGGCTTACCGCGTAAGGGTTGAACGAGGATTCGGTCTGCATAATCGCCAGGATCAGCGACTCATCCACGCCGTACTTGCGCGAGGCCTGACGCACCATCCCAATGTACTTATGCGCACGCTTGTCTAGGTGGTTCGGGACGAGGTTGATGGTGACGCTGTAGATAATCTTCAGACCGTTAGAGCGGCTTTTCAGGCGCGTCTGCAGCAGGTAGTCGGCAAATTTCGTGGCGCGACCTTCCCAGCGGATCGGCTGGCCGGTCTGATCGACAACCTGGCCGTACAGGAACGGCTCTTTCGAGATCGTGATATCGTCGGCATCGGAGTAGAGATCGATAGATCCAGGATCGTCACCCATCAGCAGGGTTTTGACGATCGCCTGACGCAGTCGTGCCGCAGGGTCGGTGCCTGCGATGGTTTCAACCGTTATCGTACCCTCATCAAAGTTGATGTGGCTTCGGGTCTGATAGGCGTCGGTGTACTTAACGTAGTCCTTAGGTCCTGCAATAAGAACTTCGTTAAATCCCCATATGTTCTCGATGTTGTGGGCAAACTGCCCCATCAAAATGTCAAAACCGTTGGTGTCCTTGATCCAGGCTTCGTTGTAATCTTCGCCTTTTTTTGACGAACACGAGACAAGCAACGGCGCAACAAGGGCTAGCGCTAAAAGTTTTTTCATCATTCCGGGAGTGCGTGTTGTGTTTGCTTTAACGGCGGGGTTTCCCCCGCACGCTGTTATTTTTCCGGTGGCGTATAGCCTTCGATGTGCACGTCTTTACCTTCGAACAGGAAGCTCACCATCTCCTGCTCCAGCAGCTTGCGGTGTTCCGGGTTCATCATGCTGAGTTTTTTCTCGTTGATCAGCATGGTCTGCTTTTTCTGCCACTGTCCCCAGGCTTCTTTGGAGATTTCATTGTAGATGCGTTTACCCAGGTCGCCCGGATAAAGCTGGAAATCCTGGCCTTCAGCGTCACGCTGCAGGAAAGTACAAAAAATCGTTCTGGCCATACTCATTCCTCTTTTTCTTGTCGATGCTAAACCATTGCACCGGCACGTAATTGCTGTAACAGGCGCTCCACGGGAGCCGCCAGTCCGACTGATGGCGGTTGCGCTAAGTTATACCAGAGAGCGGTGCCTTCATCCATGCACGAGGCAAATGACGACACGGGAAGCCACATGGGTACAATATCCAGGTGGAAATGGCTGAACGTATGGCGAAACGCGGTCAGCTGCGTCAGGTTATCGGCAGCAATCCCGTGCTGTTTAAGCCATTCACGCAGCAAATCTTCATCTTCAAACTGTGGGAAGCAGTATAGACCACCCCACAGACCGCTCGGTGGACGCTGGGCGAGGAAGACCTCGTCGCCGTGCTGCATCAGCAGCATATAGCCGGTGCGCTCCGGCAGCGTCTGTTTGGGTTTCTTACCCGGATATTGCGCCCATGAATGGTTGGCATACGCCACGCAGAGATTATTCACCGGGCAGAGTTCGCATTTCGGTTTTGAGCGCGTGCAGACCATCGCGCCGAGATCCATCATCGCCTGGTTGAAACGCTCGACGCCGTTGGCCGGGGTGACCGCTTCACTTATTTCCCAGAGACGTTTTTCAACGTCCTTTTTACCCGGCCAGCCGTCGACGGCATAGCAGCGTGCCAGCACGCGCTTCACGTTGCCGTCGAGGATCGGGAAATGCTTGCCTAAAGACAGGGAGAGAATGGCGCCTGCGGTTGAACGTCCGACGCCGGGGAGATCGGCCACCTCATCGAAGGTTTCCGGGAATTTCCCGTTGTGGTGCATGGCAACCTGCTGTGCGGCCTTGTGAAGGTTACGCGCGCGGGCGTAATAGCCAAGACCGGTCCACAGGTGCAGGACCTCGTCCAGCGGGGCGTTGGCCAGATCGGTCACCGTCGGGAAGCGCGCCATAAAACGCTCGAAGTAAGGGATCACCGTGGCGACCTGCGTTTGTTGCAACATCACCTCGGAGAGCCATACTTTGTAAGGCGTTTTTTCAATTTGCCAGGGCAGGGTTTTACGCCCGTATTTGTCGTACCAGTCCAGCACCTGGGCTGAAAATTGAGAGGCTTGCATGGTCATCGATTCGCATAATCAGGGACGCAGATTGCAGCACAGCGTCAATCTGCTGTAAACCGGATCTTTCCCATGCTTGCATAGAAGCCTTAACTTTGGATAATGCCCGTTTCCCGAACATTCTCACAAGCAGACAACTCTTTTATGAAAAACGACGTCATTTCACCGGAATTTGATGAAAACGGTCGCCCGCTGCGCCGTATTCGCAGCTTTGTCCGCCGTCAGGGTCGCCTGACAAAAGGGCAGCAACACGCGCTGGACAACTACTGGCCGGTGATGGGCGTTGAGTTCAGCGAGCAGCCTCTGGATTTTGCTGAACTGTTTGGCCGCGAAGCACCCGTCACGCTGGAGATCGGGTTTGGTATGGGCACCTCGCTGGTGGCCATGGCGAAAGCGCGACCGGAGCAGAACTTCCTCGGTATCGAAGTCCACTCCCCGGGCGTGGGTGCATGCCTGGCAACGGCCCATGAAGAGGGCGTTGAGAACCTGCGCGTGATGTGTCACGACGCGGTGGAAGTGCTGCATAAAATGATTCCTGACAATTCTTTAACCATGGTTCAGCTCTTTTTCCCTGACCCGTGGCACAAAGCACGTCATAATAAACGCCGTATCGTTCAGGCACCGTTTGCCGAGCTGGTTAAAAGCAAGCTGAAGCTGGGCGGTGTCTTCCATATGGCGACCGACTGGGAACCGTATGCGGAACATATGCTGGAAGTGATGTCGTCGCTGGACGGTTACAAAAACCAGTCTGCGAGCAACGACTATGTACCGCGTCCGGAATCGCGTCCGGTAACGAAATTTGAACAGCGTGGCCATCGTCTTGGTCACGGTGTATGGGACTTAATGTTCGAGAGGGTGAAATAATGGCAAAGAATCGTAGCCGTCGTCTGCGTAAAAAGATGCACATCGAAGAATTCCAGGAAGTGGGCTTCTCCGTTGCGTGGCGTTTCCCGGAAGGCACCAGTGTAGAGCAGATCGATCAGGACGTGGATGCGTTCATCAATGACGTGATTGAGCCAAACAAGCTGGCCTTCGACGGTAGCGGCTACCTGGCCTGGGAAGGTCTGATCTGCACCCAGGAAGTGGGTAAATGCACCGAAGAACATCAGGCGCTGGTACGTAAATGGCTTGAAGACCACAAGCTCGAAGATGTACGCGTCAGCGAACTTTTCGACGTTTGGTGGGACTAATAAAGCAATAAGGGGCCAGCATTAGCTGGCCCATTTTGTCTGAGGGAGTGTATAAGATGCGCAAAACGTTGCTGGCTGTTGCTTTGATGGCAACCGGATTCACCGCCCATGCGGATTATCAATGTAGCGTCACCCCGCGTGATGACGTGGTGTTAAGCCCGCAAACCGTGCAGGTCAAAGGCGAGAACGGCAATCTGGTGATTACGCCGGATGGTAACGTGACGTTTAACGGCAAGCCGCAAAACCTGACTGCCGCGCAGCGCGAGCAGGCGAAGGATTATCAGGCTGAGCTGCGTACCGCGCTGCCGTGGATTAACGACGGCGCGCTGACCCGCGTTGAGAAAAGCCGCGTCGCGCTGGATAAGATCATTACTAAAGAAGTGGGTGAGAGCAGCAACATGCGCACCCGCCTGACGAAGCTCGATAAGCAGCTTAAAGAGCAGATGAACCGCATTATCGAGACGCGCACCGACGGCCTGACGTTCCACTACAAGGCGATCGATCAGGTCCGCGCTGACGGGCAGCAACTGGTGAACCAGGCAATGGGCGGCATCCTGCAGGACAGCATCAACGAGATGGGCGCCAAAGCGGTTCTGAAAGGCGGCGGTAACCCGCTGCAGGGCGTGCTGGGCAGTCTGGGCGGCTTGCAGACCTCCATTCAGAACGAGTGGAAGAACCAGGAAGATGATTTCCAGCAGTTCGGCAAAGACGTGTGTAAACGCGTGGTGTCGCTGGAAGATAGCCGGAAGGCGCTGGTGGGGACGCTTAAGTAAGATCTCTGCGCGCTGGGCCCCTCACCCTAACCCTCTCCCCAAAGGGGCGAGGGGATGGTTTGCTCCCTCTCCCTTTCAGGGAGAGGGCCGGGGTGAGGGTTGCAGCATTTGCAGTGTCTCAAGGATCTTTTCCAACACAGCCTCTTCATTATTCCAAAGTTCGTTGTTCCAGAATCGAATAACGTGCCAGCCCTTTTGGTTTAACCACAACGTCCTTTGATGATCGTATTCCTGATTTTCATCATGCTGTCCGCCATCCAGCTCAACTGCCAGACGTGCTTCGCAGCAGGCGAAATCCAGTATGTAGTTTCCTACCGGATGCTGTCGGCGAAATTTATAATTTTCGAAACGGCGGCTGCGCAGTAGATACCAAAGCCGCCTTTCTTCCGTTGTCAGCTCGCGTCTGAGCTGTTTTGCATATGAACGCGTAATTTCCATCCCCACACTCTGCCAGCCTTTCCCTCAGCCGGCAGAACGGGATGCAAAATCCTGAATCAACCTTCAGGATTCTTCGGCGAGGAACAGCTCAAGAAGGGAATTGAGGAACAGTTTGCCGTGCTCGGTGATCTGCCAGTATTCCTCACTTTCGGTGAGATACCCCTGGGCCAGCGCCTCGTCGATTTGCGGGCGAATCACCGATTCCGGCAGCCCGGTGTAACGCGCAAATTCCGCGCGCGGCGCGGCTTCCAGCAGACGGAAGCGGTTCATAAAGAACTCAAACGGCTTATCCGCCGCCTCAACGTCGTGCTGACGCTCCAGGTAGCGGCCTTCCATGTATCCGCGCGGGTGGCGGGTTTTGGCGGTGCGCAGAATGCGCCCGTCCGGGAAGGTCACCTTGCCGTGCGCGCCGCAGCCAATTCCCAGGTAGTCGCCAAAGCGCCAGTAGTTCAGGTTGTGCTGGCACTGATAGCCCGGCTTCGCATACGCGGACGTTTCATACTGCTGATAGCCCGCAGCGGTTAGCAGCCTGTGACCCTGCTCGAAGATATCCCAGAGCGCGTCGTCGTCCGGCAGCACCGGCGGGCGGGAACCGAACAGCGTGTTTGGCTCAATGGTGAGCTGATACCACGACAGGTGCGGCGGGTTCAGTTCGATCGCCTGGCGCAGGTCGTCCAGCGCCTCTTCCAGCGACTGATCCGGCAGGCCGTGCATCAAATCGAGGTTGAAGCTGCGAAGGCCCAGCCCGGTCGCCAGATTTGCCGCGCGCTTCGCCTCTTCCGGGCCGTGAATGCGCCCCAGACGTTTTAGCTTCGGCTCGCTAAAGCTCTGCACGCCGATGGAGATGCGGTTTACGCCCGCGCGCTGATAGTCGACAAAACGGTCGGCCTCAACGGTGCCGGGGTTGGCTTCCATCGTAATTTCAGCATCCGCCGCCAGGTTCAGGCGCGAACGCACGCCGTCCAGCAGCGTTTGCATCGCCGGGCCTGACAGCAGGCTCGGCGTACCGCCACCAATGAAAATGGTCTTAACTTCACGTCCCTGTGCGTAAGCAACATCGGCGTCCAGGTCAGCCAGCAGATGCGCAACGTAGTCATCGTGCGGCACTTCGCCCTTCAGCGCGTGCGAGTTGAAATCGCAGTACGGGCATTTCTGCACGCACCACGGGATGTGAATATACAGACTCAGAGGCGGCAAATTAGCCATTACGCAGTGCTTCCAGTAACAGTTTCAGCGCGCGTCCACGGTGGGAAATCGCGCTTTTCTCTTCGCGGGTCAGTTCCGCAGCGGTTTTGCCCTCGGTCGGGACAAAGAAAATCGGGTCGTAGCCAAAGCCGCCGTTGCCAGCTGCTTCATGGGTAATCACGCCCGGCCAGCTGCCGTGGCAGACAATCGGCGTAGGGTCTTCCGCGTGACGCATATAGACCAGCACGCAGTGAAACTGCGCGGTGCGCTGTTCGTCCGGTACGTCTTTCAGGGCGACAAGCAGCTTTTCCAGATTCTGCTGGTCGGTGGCGTCAACGCCGGAATAGCGCGCAGAGTAAATCCCCGGCGCACCGCCGAGAAAATCCACGGCCAGGCCGGAGTCGTCGGCAATCGCGGGCAGGCCGGTAATCTGCGCGGCGTGACGCGCTTTCAGGATCGCGTTTTCGATAAACGTCAGCCCCGTCTCTTCGGCGGACTCCACGCCCAGATCGGTCTGGGCAACCACGTTGAGCCCAAAATCATTTAATAGCGAGGCCAGCTCGCGCACTTTACCGGCGTTGCCGGTCGCGAGAACAACTTTCTGCATGGTTTAGTCCTGTTCTTTCAGAGCCGCGACTTCCGTCGGGATAGATTGCGGATTAAGGATTTTCACCTGTTTATGTCGCCCAAGTTCACCTTTTTCAATGATGACCTGGCTTTTGGCGACGCGAAACTGTTTTGCCAGATATTTGGTCAGATGCGCGTTCGCCTGGCCGTCAACCGGTGGGGCGGTGATGGCGACTTTTAATTCGTCGCCATGCAGCCCAACAATACCGTCACGGCTGGCTTTCGGCTGAATATACAGCCGCAAAACCAGCCCGTCAGCGCAGGTGCTTACGGCACTCATAGCGCCATCCACAGCCCCGGCAGCAGCATATCGCCCGTGGACTGTAACAGCTCAGCGATCCCCATATTAACCACGTACAGCAGCAGAACCAGGATCATCGGCGAGAAATCAATACCGCCCATCGAAGGCAGCAGGTTGCGAATCGGGCGCAGCAGCGGCTCGGCCAGTTGGATCAGCGCATATTCTACCGGACTACGGCCCTGGCTTACCCAGCTCATGATGGCCATGACCAGCAGCACCCAGAAAATCAGCAGGCCGATGGTTTTGATTAAAATCAGGACCGCAGCAATCCAGATAATCGGCTGGAAGGTGATGACCATAAACAGCACGATCGCTTTGATAACGCTCAGAATAAACGCCACCAGCAGAGACGAACTGTCGATGGGACCCATCGCCGGGATAATGCGGCGCAGCGGTCCGACAACAGGTTGCGTGATTTTCACGACAAACTGCGAGAACGGATTATAAAAATCACAGCGGGCCCACTGCATCCAGACGCGCAGCAAAAGCGCCATCGTATACAGCTCAAGCACTGTTGAGAGCAGGAAAGTCAACGTCTTCATGGCGTTCCTCAGGTTTCCTTATTATTTTGAGTAGTCGCGCGCACCGAAAATTGCCGTACCGATGCGCACCATAGTGCTGCCTGCCGCGATGGCGGCTTCCATATCATCTGACATGCCCAGTGAAAGCGTGTCTACCGTGTTATAGCGCGCTTTAAGCGCCTCAAATGCTACAGCCATTTGCTGTGCCACGGCAAACTGCCTTTCATAACTTGACTCAGGCGCCGGAATTGCCATCAGCCCGCGCAGGGTCAAGCGCGGCAGTTCGGCCACGTCTGCGGCCAGCGTATCCAGCTCACTCAGAGCAATGCCGGACTTGCTGTTTTCATCGCTGATGTTGACCTGAATCAGCACGTTAAGCGCTGGCATTTCTGCCGGACGCTGGTCATTCAGGCGGGTAGCAATACGCAGGCGATCGATGGTGTGGCACCAGTCGAAGTGTTCTGCTACCAGACGGCTTTTGTTCGACTGCAGGGGGCCAATAAAGTGCCACTGCAGATCCGTATTCCCCTGTTCCTGGAAGTAGCGAATTTTATCCACGCCTTCCTGCACGTAGTTTTCACCAAACGCCCGCTGGCCTGCATCAATAGCTTCTGCGATGGCGCTCGCAGGCTTGGTTTTGCTGACTGCAAGCAGCGTAATTTCTTCTGAAGCACGGCCGCAGCGCGCTGCGGCGGCTGAGATTTTGTCCCGGACCTGTGCCAGGTTATGCGCAATGTCGTTCATTTTCCGAGGAGTAGTCTATGGATGTGGAAGAAATTGTGGCTCTTAGTGTAAAGCATAACGTCTCCGATCTACACCTGTGCAGTGATTCGCCACCGCGCTGGCGCAGATTAGGTCGGCTTGAACCCGCTCCTTTTCCGCCTCCCGATGTCGGAGCGTTATTGAAAGCGTGGCTCAACGATGAGCAGCAGGGGATATGGTGGGCAAAGGGGCAGGTGGATTTTGCCTCGACGGTGACGGGAGGCCAGCGGCTGCGCGGCAGTGCCTTTAAGCAGATGAGAGGTGTCTCTGTGACGCTGCGGCTGCTGCCGCGTAGCTGCCCACAGCTCTCTTCGCTGGGCGCGCCGCGGGCGATCCCGGAACTGTTGTCCAATGACGCCGGGCTGATTCTGGTCACGGGGGCGACCGGCAGCGGCAAATCCACTACGCTGGCGGCGATGGTCGATTTTCTCAACCACCATGCTGACGGCCATATCCTCACGCTTGAAGATCCGGTGGAGTTTATCTACCAGAGCGAACGTTGCTTGATCCAGCAGCGGGAGATAGGTCAGCACAGCCCGTCATTTGCTGAAGCGCTGCGCAGCGCCTTACGCCAGGATCCGGACGTTATTCTGCTGGGGGAGCTGCGCGACAGCGAAACGATCCGCCTGGCGCTGACGGCGGCGGAAACCGGACACCTGGTGCTGGCGACGCTGCATACGCGCGGGGCATCGCAGGCGATTGAACGGCTGGTCGATACGTTCCCGGCGCAGGAGAAAGATCCGGTGCGTAACCAGCTGGGCGGCAGCCTGCGAGCGGTGCTGGCGCAGAGGCTGCTTCCCGATCTGCAGGGCGGGCGCGTCGCGTTGTATGAACTGCTGGTGAACACAGCGGCGGCGGCGAATCTGATTCGCGAAGGGAAAACGTGGCAATTGCCCGGGATCATTCAAACCGGTCAGCAGGCAGGCATGCAGAACTTTGACCAGAGCCTGGCGGAGAGACGGGCGCAGGGGCGGCTGTAGGCCCCTGTGCTTAAAAGCCCTGCTCGAAATAGCTTTCGAGGATGATGACGGCAGAAGCGGAGTCCACGCTGCCTTTGTTCAGCGCCCGGAAGCCGCCGTGCTCAAACAGACCCGCGCGCGCTTCGACGGTGCTCAGACGCTCGTCGTGCAGCTTCACGGAGACGCCAAAGCGGCCATGGATTTTATTGGCGAACTTACGCGCCCGGGCGGTAAGCGGCTGTTCTGTGCCGTCCATGTTCAGCGGGAGCCCAACAATCACGTCATCCGGCTGCCACTCTTTGAGCAGACGCTCGATAAGATTCCAGTCTGGCGTGCCGTCATTGGCCTTCAGGGCCGTAAGCGGACGCGCGGTACCGGTGATGCGCTGCCCCACGGCGACGCCAATGCTTTTGGTACCAAAATCGAAGGCCAGAAGCGTTCCGCTCATCAGGCGTGCCCCGCTACGCCAGGCATGGTCAGGATATCAATGCCAATCAGCTTCGCCGCGTCGCGCCAGCGATCGGCTATAGGGGTTTTAAACAGGATGTTCATGTCCGCAGGCGCGGTAAGCCAGGCGTTATCAAGGATCTCTTGCTCAAGCTGGCCTTTCTCCCACGACGAATAGCCCAACGCCACCAGCACTTCAGAAGGTTGCTCTGCGGTACCCAGCGTTTCGAGCACATCACGCGAGGTGGTGATGACGGTGTTATCCGAAATTCGAATGCTTGAAGAGAATACCGGCGGCGTATGCAGGATAAAACCGCGGTCTTCTGCAAGAGGTCCACCCAGCATCACCGGTTTATCAAGCCGGATTTCTGGCAGTCGCGCCTCAGCCGGTATTTTCAGCTTGTCCAGAATTCCTTCAACCTGAAGATTTTCCAGCGGTTTATTGATGATAATACCCATCGCGCCGTCTTCATTGTATTCACAAATATAAACCACGGCGCGGCGAAAAATCGGGTCCTGGAGAGCAGGCATGGCAATAAGAAAGTGATGCTGTAAATTCATTGTCAGAGGTACTGTTTCCTGGTTTAAAAAGCGACAGCGCCCAGTATGGGGACAAACACAGGCGCTGTCACTAATAGTATTGTTAGGTTATTTCTGTAAACGTTTTTCGATAGCGTCCATCAGCATTCCGGTGATCGAAATCGGGAATTCCGCTTCAATTTCACGAATGCAGGTCGGGCTGGTGACGTTCACTTCGGTCAGACGATCGCCGATGATATCCAGGCCAACGAAGATCAGGCCTTTGGCTTTCAGCGTTGGGCCAACGCGGCGGGCAATTTCCCAGTCGCTTTCGGTCAGCGGGCGCGGCTCACCGCGGCCACCGGCTGCCAGGTTCCCACGAGTTTCGCCACCCTGCGGGATACGCGCCAGGCAGTAAGGAACCGGTTCGCCATCTACCACCAGAACGCGTTTATCGCCGTCTTTAATCGCCGGAATATAGTTCTGCGCCATGCAGTAGCGCGTGCCCAGTTCGGTCAGCGTTTCGGCAATCACGCCAATGTTCGGGTCGCTCTCCTTAACGCGGAAAATCGACGCGCCGCCCATGCCGTCCAGCGGCTTCATGATGATATCGCCGTGCTTCTGCCAGAATTCCTTCAACTGCGCTTTGCTGCGGGTCACCAGGGTTTCCGGCGTCAGGTCAGAGAACCAGGCGGTGTAGAGCTTCTCGTTGCAGTCGCGCAGGCTCTGCGGCTTGTTGACGATCAGCGTGCCTTTCTCTTCTGCACGCTCAAGGATGTAGGTGCTGTAAATGTATTCGGTGTCGAACGGCGGATCTTTACGCATCAGGATGGCGTTGAGATCGGCCAGGGCAATATCCTGCTCGGTGCCGAACTCGTACCATTTGTCGTAGTTCTGCTCGACGTTAACGATGCGGGTGCGGGCGCGAGCTTCACCGTTGATCAGGTAAAGATCGTTCATCTCCATATAGTGGAGTTCATAGCCGCGACGCTGCGCTTCCAGCAGCATGGCGAAGCTGGAATCTTTCTTGATGTTAATGTTTGCGATGGGGTCCATCACGATGCCGAGCTTGACCATGTTCTTCTCCGTTAATGCTTCAACCCAGATCGCCAAACCGTACCTGTAGCGCGGTAATGGCCGTGAGTGCCGTTGTCTCAGTGCGCAGAACGCGAGGTCCCAACAGAATATCAGTAAACTGGTAACGTGCCGTCATCGCAATTTCGTCCGCCGACAGGCCGCCTTCGGGGCCAATCAGCAGGCGTACGCGCTCAACGGGCAGGGGCAGCGTATTGATGCTGGCGCTGGCGCGCGGATGAAGATTGAGCTTCAGCCCGCTTTCCTCTTCTGCACACCAGTCCTCCAGATCCATCGCCGGGCGGATCTCCGGAATACGGTTGCGGCCACTCTGTTCGCAAGCCGCAATGGCGATTTTCTGCCACTGCTGGATCTTTTTGTTCAGACGTTCCGCATCCAGTTTAACGCCGCAGCGCTCAGAAAAAAGTGGCGTAATGAGGCTTACACCCAGTTCAATGGATTTCTGTATAGTGAACTCCATTTTCTCGCCGCGCGACATCACCTGGCCCAGATGGATGTGCAGCGGTGATTCCCGATCATCCACTTCGCCACGCAGGACGTTAACGTGTACGCTTTTTTTATCAGACCGCGTGATTTCCGCGTCGAAAACCTGGTTCGAGCCGTCGAACAGCTGTATTGCCTGGCCTGCGCCCATGCGCAGCACGCGGCCAACGTGGTTGGCGGCGTCATCAGACAAGGCGATTTCGCGGCCTGCGGTAATCAGTTCAGGATGGTAAATGCGGGGAATGCGCATAGTCAGAAATTCCATGTGTCATGCGATATAAGCTAATTGCCGTAGTGTAGGTTAGCTCTTTTGCGCCTGGCAAGCCCGCTGGACGTAAGGGTTGTGATTCCCCTGGACTCTGGCGATACGTTCGTCGCGCTGGCATTCCCACTCCGTCACCGGGTACTGCTTGTCCCAGGCGTTGAACAGCTGCGTCTGCTGGCGGGAGAGGTTGAGGTCGTAACGGTCACGCATATAGAAGTAGGTGCGGGCAATGCTGCCGCGCGCGCGGGCAGGGGGCTCGGCGACTTTCTCTTTAAAATCAACCTTCATACCGCACTGGCCGTACTGGCCTTCGCCACCGTTCCACTGGCTGTACATGAAATTACCCCGGTCGCCGTTCACTTCACCTACGGCAGGCTGCAGGTTATGCATATCGCTTTCCATCTGGCGATAAACCGGATCTTTGGCGCAGTTTTTTCGTCCGCCATCCTGCCAGCACTGGCGCTGGTGGCCAAACTGCCAAGCCGGAACGACATGTTCCCATTCAATGCGGCTGGCGCGGTTTTCGTTTTTACGCACCTTATAGCCGCAGGACTCAAGGTCAACGACCCCTTTTTTACCCTGCCAGTTAATTTTACAGCCGCAGTAGAAATCGCCCGGCACATCGGCGTTTACCTTCACGCCTGCTGCCTTGGCCTGGGAAAAACTGTTGATACCGTCGGCCAGAGCATGGCCTGAGAGCGCCGTCGTCAGAAAGGCGACCGCGAGAGAAAAATTACGGGACATCTTACACTCCGTGTCAAAACGAGCCCGCAACGTAACGAATGTTGTTCCCGTATGCAATCAGCCAGATCAGGAAAGTTCCTGAAAGTTCAGATGATTATTCCGCAACCAGCGGCTCGCCGCATTTGACGCAGCGGTAGGTCGCCTCGCCGCGCACCACGCGATTATGGCGGCGGACGGTAAGCTGGTGCAGCTGACACTGGCAGCGGTAGGGGAAGGTATTGCGGCGCACCGATTCCAGTTCGAACTGATGGGTGCGGCGTGCCGGAACGCCGAGCACCGCTTCCATCATCCACTTCCACTCCTTGCCGTGGGGCGCGACGCGTCCGAAGTGTTTCCACACCAGCAGATGCGCCAGCTCGTGCGGTACTACTTCCTCGATAAACGCCTGCTGGTTTTCCATCATAAGCACCGGGTTAAGGCGGATCTCATATGGCTCGAGCCAGGCGGTACCCGCCGCGGTACCGCGCTGCTGATAAACGATCTTAGGTTCAGGGTAATTGCGACCAAGCTTCAGGTTCGCCTGGGCGAGTTTTTCCCGCAGGCAGCGCATAACGGCTTGCTGAAGGGCGATGGGGAGACGGGGTGCTTTCATAGGGGCAGAGCATAAAGCGCGAAGCGGGGAGGCGCAAGAGGCGCCTCCCGCGTGAGGATCAGTCGTGGGCGCCGATTTCGCGCAGCGGACGACCTTTCATCAGGTTACGTTCAATATGTTCCAGAGAAACGTGTTTGGTTTCTGGAACCAGCCAGATTGTCAGCACAATAAAGAAGATATTCAGACCTGCGTAGACCCAGAAGGTGTTCGCGTTGCCCAGGGTATTGAGCATGGTCAGGAACGTTGCGCCGACGATCATGTTGGCAATCCAGTTGGTTGCGGTAGAGCAGGTGATACCAAAATCACGCCCTTTCAGCGGCTGGATCTCAGAGCACAGCACCCAAATCAGCGGGCCAGCGCTCATTGCAAACCCGACGATAAACATCAGCAGCATGCCGACCGCAAAGTACTGGGCGGTTGGTGAGTGAATGCCCACATGCATCATGGTACCGAGGACACCCATACCGGCTGCCATCACCAGGAAGCCCAGCGTCAGCGTTGGCTTACGTCCCCAGCGGTCCACCAGACCGATGGCGATAAAGGTCGCCAGCACGTTGGTCAGACCCACGATGACGGTCCCCCACATTTGTTCGGTGGTGTTGGTATAGCCCGCCAGCTCAAAAATTTTTGGCGCGTAATACATGATGACGTTCATCCCGGTGAACTGCTGCATCACCTGAAGCAGTACGCCAAGGAACACCGCGCGGCGGAAGTTGCTGTTCTCTTTAAACAGCGCCCAGCCGGACTGTTTGACCTTCAGGCTTTCGCGGATCTCTTCCAGCTCGTTTTTCGCTTCGGCGCTGGTATCGCGCAGGCGCATCAGCACGCGTTCGGCATCGTGGAATCGACGTTTGGCGGCGAACCAGCGCGGGCTGTCCGGCAGGAAGAAGACGCCAATCAGCAGCAGAATGGCCGGGATGATGATCACGCCGAGCATCCAGCGCCATGCGCCGCTGTAGCTAAACGCGGTATCGGAAAGGTACGCGCCCAAAATACCGATGGTGATCATGAGCTGGTACATCGAAATCATACTGCCGCGGATTTTCTCCGGCGCGATTTCAGACAGGTAAAGCGGGGCGGTATAGGACGCCACGCCCACGGCCAGGCCGAGCAGCACGCGGGAAACCAGCAGGACCTCAACGTTAGGCGCAGCGGCAGAGAAGAGTGAACCGGCAACGAACAGGATCGCGCCGATCATCAGGCTCTTTTTACGCCCGAGCTTGAAGGAGAGCCAGCCGCTACCGACGGCCCCGACGGCCGCGCCAAACATCATGGAGCTGACCACCCACTCCTGGGTGTGAGCGCTGATCTGGAACTCGTCAGTGATGAAAGGTAATGCACCGGCAATGACGCCGATATCCAGGCCAAAAAGTAATCCTGCCAGGGCGGCGAGGAAACAGACGAAGAATGTCATCGCCTTGTTGGACGTACGCCCCTGTTTTTTATTGTCAGGCATTATGCCCTCCAGTTGGGTTATCAGTTTTATTGATGTAAAGGGTAGGTGAGTGACTCGTAAAAATATGTGAGATTAATCACATAGGTGTAATCGGTTACACTAAGGTGCAATCGTAAAAATAATTAAAGCTTTGAAAATATAGAGGTAAACGAGGTGATATGCATCGCGAAAGAACATATTTCAGACTTAACTGAAAGGAGATGTAACAGCAGAAGAAAGGCGATCATGCAAAGAGAATATTCTGAAAGCGAGACGCATCCGGTGCGGTGTAATCGGTTCCATATGTGCGCCTTTGTGGCGTCACCCGACAAAAAAAGGCCAGCCCGAAGGCTGGCCTTTTATCACGCAGATGTCAGTCGATTACTTCAGACCGGCAGCTTCACGCAGCAGGGCGGCTTTGTCGGTTTTTTCCCATGGGAAATGTTCACGACCAAAGTGACCGTATGCAGCGGTTTCTTTGTAGATTGGGTGCAGCAGATCCAGCATCTGAATCAGGCCGTATGGACGCAGGTCGAAGAACTCGCGCACCAGCAGAGTCAGCTGTTCTGAAGGCACTTTCTCGGTACCAAAGGTTTCAACCATGATGGAGGTTGGCTCAGCCACGCCGATCGCGTAGGAAACCTGGATCTCACAGCGGTCAGCCAGGCCGGCAGCAACGATGTTTTTCGCCACATAACGCGCCGCGTACGCCGCAGAACGGTCAACTTTAGACGGATCTTTACCGGAGAACGCACCGCCACCGTGGCGCGCCATGCCGCCGTAGGTATCAACGATGATTTTACGACCGGTCAGGCCGCAGTCACCCATTGGGCCGCCGATAACGAAGCGTCCGGTTGGGTTGATGAAGAATTTGGTCGCAGAGCTCAGCCATTCGGTCGGCAGAACCGGCTTGATGATCTCTTCCATCACTGCTTCCTGCAGGGATTTCTGATCGATATCTTCGGCGTGCTGGGTAGACAGAACCACCGCGTCAATACCGACGATTTTACCGTCGTCGTACTGGAAAGTGACCTGGCTTTTCGCATCAGGGCGCAGCCACGGCAGGGTGCCGTTTTTACGCACTTCAGCCTGACGCTGCACCAGACGGTGTGCGTAGGTGACCGGTGCTGGCATCAGCACGTCGGTTTCGTTGGTTGCATAGCCGAACATCAGGCCCTGGTCGCCCGCGCCCTGTTCCAGCGGATCGGCACGGTCAACGCCCTGGTTGATGTCTGGAGACTGTTTGCCAATCGCGCTCAGAACCGCGCAGGAGTTGGCATCAAAGCCCATATCAGAATGCACATAGCCGATCTCACGCACCGTATTACGGGTGATCTCTTCGATATCAACCCATGCGCTGGTGGTGATCTCACCGCCAACCAGAACCATGCCGGTTTTGACATAGGTTTCGCACGCTACGCGCGCTTTTGGATCCTGCGCCAGGATCGCATCCAGCACCGCATCGGAGATTTGGTCAGCAATTTTATCAGGATGTCCTTCTGATACGGACTCGGACGTAAACAGGTGTTTTGCCATGTTTTATTTCACCTAAGAGGAATTTGGTTAGCTCAAGCTGCTGTGTGGAATAGCCAAAGGAGATAATTCTACCAAGGCCTGCAGGTTTTTGACACTGGCAGTATGAGTGTTAATCAGTATAGATGGATTAACATCTGGATGGCTATTTTAGGTCACTTCTTCGCCCGATTTCCAGTTTTTTTTGACTAACCTCTCACTCAGTTGAAATTGCGGCTGGCAATAATTCCTGACGGCCCCGGCAACACGCACATTTATCTTTTGCTTTTTACCCCTGTTCTCGGTATAAAACGCGGCGCGCGGCTCATATAAAATAAGCGCTCGATGAACTCATCGTGTCGCCACTTCCAGCCGGGTTAAGCAGTGAACTTTTAGCTTTGGCTTGGGGTCCGTTTCAGCAGAGGCGGCCGTGGAGGTGATACGAGATAATGAACCATCGTTTTCCGCTAATTCAGCGCAGCCGTTCTGGCGCGCATTTGATTCCCGCAACCCGCATTTCTAGTCTGCAAACCTGCCGATGTTATACCCATCTCGGCGCTTCTCAGGATTCCAGGGCCGGTCACGCTTTGTGAAAACTGAACAAGGGCGCTCTTGTTAATACAAGAGTTTTCTCGTGGTTTCGCCGAACCTTGTCATACAGAGTTCGGATACGTGTTTTACAATGATATGAATAAGAAACCGGTCGCACGGTCTGGATTTCAGCATACTCTGCTGGGAAACGGAGCCGTTTATGGGTTGTTATCGCCGTATAACGCTGCGATAGTAGTCAACTGTTTTACACTTAATACAAAGAGTTGAGGTTCGCTATGTCTGACGACATGTCTTCTTTTTCGCCTTCGTCAGCGGGCGAACAGGGTGTACTACGTTCTATGCAGGAGGTTGCGATGAGCTCCGAGGAAGCCAGCAAGATGCTGCGCACTTACAATATTGCCTGGTGGGGCAATAACTACTACGACGTTAACGAACTGGGCCACATCAGCGTCTGCCCGGATCCAGACGTCCCTGAAGCGCGCGTGGATCTCGCGAAACTGGTGAAAGCCCGTGAGGCTCAGGGCCAGCGTTTGCCTGCACTGTTCTGCTTCCCGCAGATCCTGCAACATCGCCTGCGTTCTATTAACGCCGCGTTCAAGCGCGCGCGTGAGTCCTACGGTTATAAAGGCGACTATTTCCTGGTTTACCCGATCAAGGTGAACCAGCACCGCCGCGTGATTGAATCCCTGATCCATTCCGGCGAGCCGCTGGGCCTGGAAGCAGGATCCAAAGCGGAGCTGATGGCGGTTCTGGCGCATGCGGGCATGACCCGTTCAGTGATCGTCTGTAACGGCTATAAAGATCGTGAATACATTCGTCTGGCGCTGATTGGCGAAAAGATGGGCCACAAGGTCTATCTGGTCATCGAAAAGATGACCGAAATCGCCATCGTGCTGGAAGAGGCCGAACGTCTGAATGTGGTGCCGCGCCTTGGCGTGCGTGCGCGTCTGGCGTCACAAGGTTCCGGTAAATGGCAGTCCTCCGGCGGCGAGAAATCCAAGTTCGGCCTGGCGGCAAACCAGGTGCTGCAGCTGGTGGAAATCCTGCGCGAGCGCGGTCGTCTGGACAGCATTCAGCTGCTGCACTTCCACCTCGGCTCGCAGATGGCCAATATTCGCGACATCGCCACCGGCGTGCGTGAATCCGCGCGTTTCTACGTTGAGCTGCACAAGCTCGGCGTGAATATTCAGTGTTTCGACGTGGGCGGCGGCCTGGGCGTGGACTACGAAGGGACCCGCTCGCAGTCTGACTGTTCCGTGAACTACGGCCTGAACGAATACGCGAACAACATCATCTGGGCGATCGGCGATGCCTGTGAAGAGAACGGCCTGCCGCACCCGACGGTGATCACCGAATCCGGTCGCGCGGTGACCGCGCACCATACGGTGCTGGTTTCTAACATCATCGGCGTTGAGCGTAGCGAAATCTCCGAGGCAACGCCTCCGGCAGACGATGCCCCGCGTTCCCTGCAAAGCATGTGGGAAACCTGGCAGGAGATGCACGAGCCGGGCACGCGTCGTTCCCTGCGCGAATGGCTGCACGACAGCCAGATGGATCTGCATGACATTCACGTGGGTTATTCTTCAGGCACCTTCAGCCTGCAGGAGCGCGCTTGGGCGGAGCAGCTCTACCTGAACATGTGCCATGAAGTGCAGAAACAACTCGACCCGAGCAACCGCGCGCACCGTCCGATTATCGACGAGCTGCAGGAGCGTATGGCGGATAAGATTTACGTCAACTTCTCGCTGTTCCAGTCGATGCCGGATGCCTGGGGTATCGACCAGCTTTTCCCGGTTCTGCCGCTGGAAGGGCTGAACCATGCCCCGGAACGCCGTGCGGTGCTGCTGGACATCACCTGTGACTCCGACGGCGCCATCGACCACTACGTCGACGGCGACGGTATCGCAACGACGATGCCAATGCCGGAATACGACCCGGAGAACCCGCCGATGCTGGGCTTCTTTATGGTCGGCGCGTATCAGGAGATCCTCGGCAACATGCACAACCTGTTTGGTGATACCGAAGCGGTGGACGTGTTCGTGTTCCCTGACGGCAACGTGGAAATCGAGCTGTCCGATGAAGGGGACACCGTGGCGGACATGCTGGAATACGTTCAGCTGGATCCGAAAAAACTGCTCACCCAGTTCCGCGACCAGGTCAAAAATACCGGGCTGGACGATGCGCTCCAGCAGCAGTTCCTGGAAGAGTTTGAAGCGGGTCTGTACGGGTATACCTACCTGGAAGACGAGTAGGAAAACCTCCCTCTCCCTGTGGGAGAGGGGCGGGGTGAGGGCATCAGACCGCTAAGTCGCTGATGCCCGGTGGCGCTGCGCTTACCTAGCCTACGAACGTAGGCCGGATAAGGCGAAGCCGTCATCCGGCAGAATGCTATACTCACTTGAACCCGTATGCATTACCGGCGATAATTCGCCCCAATAAGCGATTTACGAATCAATCCCTTCCTCGTCGGGTTTAACGACGCGGAGGGGATTTTTTTTCATCTGTTTTTAATGTATCGACTTTAAAAGAGGTCAGGACATGAGCACTTTAGGTCATCAGTACGATAACTCTCTGGTATCTAACGCGTTTGGTTTTTTACGCCTTCCGATGAACTTCCAGCCGTACGACAGCGACGCTGACTGGGTGATCACCGGCGTGCCGTTCGATATGGCAACATCTGGCCGCGCGGGTGGTCGTCACGGCCCGGCAGCGATCCGTCAGGTTTCCACTAACCTGGCCTGGGAGCATAACCGCTTCCCGTGGAACTTCGACATGCGCGAGCGCCTGAACGTGGTGGACTGCGGTGACCTGGTGTACGCCTTCGGCGACGCGCGTGAGATGAGCGAGAAGCTGCAGGCGCACGCCGAGAAGCTGCTGGCTGCCGGTAAGCGCATGCTCTCCTTCGGCGGCGACCACTTCGTGACCCTGCCGCTGCTGCGCGCCCACGCGAAGCACTTCGGTAAAATGGCGCTAGTGCACTTCGATGCGCATACCGACACCTACGCGAACGGCTGCGAGTTCGACCACGGCACAATGTTCTTCACCGCGCCGAACGAAGGTCTGATCGACCCGAACCACTCCGTGCAGATCGGTATTCGCACCGAGTTCGACAAAGACAACGGTTTCACCGTGCTGGATGCGGGCCAGGTTAACGATCGCGGCGTCGACGACATCATCGCTCAGGTGAAGCAGATCGTGGGTGATATGCCCGTGTATCTGACCTTCGACATCGACTGTCTGGATCCGGCATTTGCACCGGGCACCGGTACGCCGGTCATCGGCGGTTTGACCTCAGATCGTGCCATTAAGCTGGTGCGCGGCCTGAAGGATCTGAACATTGTCGGGATGGACGTGGTGGAAGTGGCGCCTGCGTACGACCAGTCCGAGATCACCGCGCTGGCCGCAGCGACTCTGGCGCTGGAAATGCTCTACATTCAGGCAGCCAAAAAAGGCGAATAAGCCTCGCCTTGCGTGAAAAAAAACCTCTCTACTGAGAGGTTTTTTATTGCCTTTAGAACACGTTAAACGGGTATTCCACGTAAGCGCGGATCTCGTCCCCGCCCACGTTGTACTCGCTGGCGTTGCTGGAGACGCGCAGGACGGAGTAGCGCAGTTTCAGCTTCAGATCCTTCGCCGGACCATCCTGCACCTGGTACTGGATCTGGTTAAACCACTCGTGCTCTTTGCCGTTGCTGGTTTCAGAGGTTTTGATGTTATCGCCGCGCACGTAGGCGGTGGTCCAGCTCAGGCCCGGTAAGCCAAGGCCGGCAAAGTCCAGACCGTAGGATGCCTGCCAGGAACGTTCATCTTCGCCGTTAAAATCAGACCAGTAGGAGTTCGCCAGCCAGACGGTGTTACCGCCGTCACCCACGCCGCCCTTGTCGCGATAGCCGCCGTAGTTGTAGCCGGTGCTGCCGCTGCTCTGCTGGTACGCCACTTTGAACGTGTGAATGTCCCAGATGTAGCTCGCCGCCAGGCTCCAGATGGTGTTGCTGCGGCCCGTGTCGAGGCTGTCCGCGTAACCCTGGTCCAGACGGGAGTTATAGCCGTTGAAGTCGAGTACCAGCTGCTGCCCGGTGCTGAACGGCTGTTTGAAGTTCATGCCCAGGTATTGCTTGTTCATTACCTCTTCATTATGAGAGGCGTACAGCGCGCCGCTGAACTGGTCGTTAAACTGATAGCTCGCACCGCCGAAGGAGAGGCTCTTCAGCCCGCTGTCGTGGCGGTCATCGCTTTTACGCTGCTCGTCGGTGAAGTAACCAGCGTTGACTTCCAGACCGTCGATCTCTTTTGAGGTCAGCATGGTGCCGGTATAGCTTTCAAACAGCAGGCGGGAGCTGTCGGCATTCACGATGGGCAGCTCAGGGCGCTGATTCCCGTAGCTCAGTACGGTATTCGAGATGCGCATTTTGGCGGTGGCGCCAAACTTTGCCAGATCGGATTTTGCCCGGCCGTCATCTTCCTGCTTAAAGAAGTCGATGCCGCCCGCGCCGCTCTTGCCACGGCCGCCGTCCAGGCGCACGCCGTATTGAGCAATACCGTCCACGCCAAAGCCCACCAGCCCTTCGGTATAGCCGGATGCAAAGGTGGCAATGATCCCTTGACCCCACTCGGCTTTGTCCTGCTGGCCCTGATGGTAGTCGCGGCTGATATACGCATTGCGTAAAAACAGATCCAGATGGCTGTCGTCAATAAAACCCTGGCTGTCGGATTGCTGGCTTGCAGCGGCAGGTAATGCGGCAAATAAGCTTAAAGCAATTAATGATAATTCTTTTTTCACGGAGGGAACGTCTCTGTCTGGATATAGTAATTTGAATAACTGCGGGCGTGATAATTACCGGAAAAAGAGACCTTTGCAATAATTATGTGACCAGACATTTCAATGCGATAGGGCAGATTTGGCGGGGCTTTCAGGGGTGTTATCGATACGTGCTGTTAAGTTAACAATTCATGCGAAATAAAAAGGAGGCAAAATTGCCTCCTTCTGAAATTATTTAATTCCGTCTGCGGCCATACGGTCGCGAATATGCTGTGCGCGTTCTTCTGAGGCCGGGTGATCGTCAAACATGGAGCTTTGGCGTCCGGCTTCCAGCTTGGCCAGTTTTTCGAAGCTGGTGGCTAAGCCTGATGGATTAATGCCGCGTTTGCGCAACAGATCGTATGAGTAGTCATCCGCCTCGGACTCCTGACGCTGTGAGAACTGAGAGTTAACCAGCTTTTCACCCACGTCGCCAAGCTGTGACTGCGACAGGCTGCCAACGATACCGCCCGCTGAGGCCGCCGCTGCGCGGATGGCATTGGTGCCCAGGGCAACCTGCATCCCTTTCTTCACGTGGCCCAGGGCAACGTGGCCCATTTCGTGGCCGATCACCGCTTCCACTTCGTTGTCGGTCATCATGTCCATCAGTCCGCTATAGACGCGGATACAGCCGTTCGCCATCGCGAAGGCGTTCACGTCTTTCGCCATGTACACCTTGTAGTTCACCGGCTGGCCGTTGATGTTGTCGCCCAGCGCGGAAGCAATCTTATTCAGACGCTGCGTGTAGGTACTGTTAGCCGGCGCAAGCGTGGCTTTTCCGTCCATATCTTTACAGGCCTGGTCGCTCAGCGCTTTCACCTGCGCATCGCTCAGGGAATAGGCCTGAAAGGCCTCTGCGCCTGACGTCATCAGACCGTTAGAATCCATATTCTGACAGCCGCTCAGCAGGAGCGTTGTACCCAGGGCCAGCACTATTGCACGCATTTTCATGAGGTTGCTTCCGTACTCGTTAAACTGAATAAAATCCGAAAAGGGCACCGTCAGCGAAGCCGGTGTCGGGCTAAGTATAAGGAATATCTGCAGGGCCGGGCGAGCAGATTGCGCAACATGCGAGCATGATCCAGAGATTTCTTAACAAGCAAAAGAATGCTCCATGTACATGACTTGCGGCTTGGGTTACATTGTTGGCACTTTTTTCCGGCGTAGCCCAAAACGCGCTGTCGTCAAGGGCATGGCCTTTAACAGTCCGATCTGGAGTTAAAATGTCCTCACGTAAAGAGCTTGCTAATGCTATTCGTGCGCTGAGCATGGACGCAGTACAGAAAGCCAAATCCGGCCACCCAGGGGCTCCTATGGGTATGGCTGATATCGCCGAAGTCCTGTGGCGTGATTTCCTGAACCACAACCCGCAGAACCCGTCATGGGCTGACCGCGACCGCTTCGTGCTGTCCAACGGCCACGGCTCAATGCTGATCTATAGCCTGCTGCACCTCACCGGCTACGATCTGCCAATTGAAGAGCTGAAAAACTTCCGTCAGCTGCACTCCAAAACTCCAGGTCACCCGGAAGTGGGTTACACCGCTGGCGTAGAAACCACCACCGGCCCGCTGGGTCAGGGTATTGCTAACGCTGTGGGTATGGCGATTGCCGAGAAGACGCTGGCGGCGCAGTTCAACCGTCCTGGTCACGACATCGTAGACCACTTCACCTACGCGTTCATGGGCGACGGCTGCATGATGGAAGGCATTTCTCACGAAGTGTGCTCCCTGGCAGGTACCCTGAAGCTGGGCAAACTGGTTGCGTTCTATGACGACAACGGTATCTCCATCGACGGTCACGTTGAAGGCTGGTTCACCGACGACACCGCAGCACGTTTCGAAGCCTACGGCTGGCACGTAGTGCGTGGCGTTGATGGTCACGATGCTGACTCGATTAAACGTGCAGTGGAAGAAGCGCGCGCGGTGACGGACAAACCGTCCCTGCTGATGTGCAAAACCATCATCGGCTTCGGCTCCCCGAACAAAGCGGGTACTCACGACTCCCACGGCGCGCCATTGGGTGATGCGGAAATCGCACTTACCCGCGAAGCGCTGGGCTGGAAACACCCTGCATTCGAAATCCCATCTGAGATCTACGCTCAGTGGGATGCAAAAGAAGTAGGCCAGGCGAAAGAAGCGGCCTGGAACGAGAAATTCGCTGCCTATGCGAAAGCGTTCCCGCAGGAAGCGGCTGAATTCACCCGTCGTATGAAAGGTGATATGCCGTCTGACTTCGACGCGAAAGCGAACGAATTCATCGCTAAGCTGCAGGCGAACCCGTCTAAAATCGCGAGCCGTAAAGCGTCTCAGAATGCGATTGAAGCGTTCGGCCCATGGCTTCCAGAATTCCTGGGCGGCTCCGCTGACCTGGCACCATCTAACCTGACCCTGTGGTCTGGTTCTAAGCCAATCAACGAAGATACAGCCGGTAACTACATCCATTACGGTGTACGTGAATTCGGTATGACCGCGATTGCCAACGGTATCTCCCTGCACGGCGGTTTCCTGCCGTACACCTCTACCTTCCTGATGTTCGTTGAATACGCACGTAACGCCGTGCGTATGGCCGCGCTGATGAAACAGCGTCAGGTGATGGTCTACACCCACGACTCCATCGGTCTGGGCGAAGATGGTCCAACTCACCAGCCGGTAGAGCAGGTGGCTTCCCTGCGCGTGACCCCGAACATGAGCACATGGCGTCCATGTGACCAGGTTGAATCCGCGGTGGCGTGGAAATATGGCGTTGAGCGTCAGGACGGTCCAACCGCGCTGATCCTCTCCCGTCAGAACCTGGCACAGCAGGAGCGTACGCCAGAGCAGCTGGCGAACATCGCTCGCGGTGGTTACGTGCTGAAAGATTGCGCGGGCCAGCCGGAGCTGATCTTCATCGCCACCGGTTCTGAAGTTGAACTGGCGGTTGCAGCGTGGGAAAAACTGACTGCCGAAGGCGTGAAAGCGCGCGTGGTTTCCATGCCGTCTACCGACGCGTTCGACAAGCAGGATGCCGCTTACCGTGAATCCGTGCTGCCTAAAGCGGTTTCCGCTCGCGTGGCAGTGGAAGCGGGTATCGCTGACTACTGGTTCAAATACGTGGGCCTGAACGGCGCTATCGTCGGTATGACCACCTTCGGTGAATCTGCTCCTGCAGAACAGCTGTTCGAAGAGTTCGGCTTCACCGTTGAGAACGTTGTCGCGAAAGCGAAAGAACTGCTGTAATTGCTGTTTTGCCCGGTGGCGCGCTAGCGCTTACCGGGCCTACAAATGGCTCGAAAGTAGGCCGGGTAAGCGCTAGCGCGCCACCCGGCTTTTTTGTAGGCATTATTCCACCTAAAATGTGACGCAAGTCATATAGCGCGCTTATTCATCTGGACAGACATTCCTTTTATTCCCCGATTCGCTTATTCTTGCTGAAGCGTTTCAGTCGATTAAATGTTCGACAATTGACCAATCAATCGCAGTTTGTGACAGCAAGGATTCCCCTTCGGGCGTAGCTGGATTACTCTTTCAGCCACCTCAAACTCAGGGATTGCTTTGCAGGAGATCTATGACCGTACGCGTAGCGATTAATGGCTTCGGTCGCATCGGACGTAACGTGGTTCGTGCTTTATATGAATCCGGACGTCGGGCGGAAATAACCGTGGTGGCAATCAACGAACTGGCGGATGCTACGGGCATGGCGCATTTGTTGAAATATGACACCAGCCACGGACGCTTTGCCTGGGACGTACGCCAGGAAAGAGATCGACTTTTTGTTGGTGACGACGCTATTCGCGTGCTGCATGAGAACAGCATCTCCGGGCTACCCTGGCGTGAACTGGGTGTGGATGTGGTGCTTGACTGTACCGGCGTGTACGGCAACCGCGAACATGGCGAAGCGCATCTTGCTGCAGGCGCGAAAAAAGTCCTGTTTTCTCATCCCGGCAGTAACGACCTCGACGCGACCGTCGTGTTTGGCGTCAACCAGCATGAGCTGCAGGCCGAACACCGCATTGTTTCCAACGCCTCCTGTACCACTAACTGCATTATTCCGGTCATCAAACTGTTAGACGATGCGTATGGCATTGAATCCGGCACCGTGACCACGATTCACTCCGCCATGCACGATCAGCAGGTTATCGACGCCTACCACCCGGATTTACGACGCACTCGCGCGGCGAGCCAGTCAATCATTCCGGTGGATACGAAACTGGCGGCAGGGATCACCCGTATTTTTCCGCAGTTTAATGACCGGTTTGAAGCGATTGCCGTGCGTGTCCCGACGATTAACGTCACCGCAATCGATCTTAGCGTGACGGTGAAAAAACCGGTAAAAGCCTGTGAAGTCAACCTGTTGCTGCAAAAAGCGGCACAGGGGGCATTTCATGGTATAGTTGACTATACGGAATTACCGTTGGTCTCAGTAGATTTTAACCACGACCCGCACAGCGCCATCGTCGATGGCACGCAAACGAGGGTCAGTGGCGCGCACCTTATCAAGACGCTGGTCTGGTGTGATAACGAATGGGGCTTTGCTAACCGAATGCTGGACACCACGTTAGCAATGGCCGCTCAAGGTTTCAGGTAAGACGCATTGTGCGTCTGCAAAACTTTAAGAATCAACGAGAGGATTCACCATGTCTGTAATTAAGATGACCGATCTGGATCTGGCTGGTAAACGCGTTTTCATCCGTGCCGATCTGAACGTGCCGGTTAAAGATGGCAAAGTGACCAGCGACGCGCGTATCCGTGCATCACTGCCAACCATCGAACTGGCTCTGAAGCAGGGCGCGAAAGTGATGGTCACCTCCCACCTGGGTCGTCCAACTGAAGGCGAGTACAACGAAGAGTTCTCTCTGCTGCCAGTGGTTAATTACCTGAAAGACAAACTGTCCAACCCGGTTCGCCTGGTTAAAGATTACCTGGACGGCGTTGAAGTGGCAGCCGGTGAACTGGTTGTTCTGGAAAACGTTCGCTTCAACAAAGGCGAAAAGAAAGACGACGAAACTCTGTCCAAAAAATACGCTGCACTGTGCGACGTGTTCGTGATGGATGCATTCGGTACGGCTCACCGTGCTCAGGCGTCAACCCACGGTATCGGTAAATTCGCAGACGTTGCGTGTGCCGGTCCTCTGCTGGCTGACGAACTGGAAGCGCTGGGTAAAGCACTGAAAGAACCTGCTCGTCCAATGGTGGCTATCGTTGGTGGTTCTAAAGTTTCCACCAAATTGACCGTTCTGGATTCCCTTTCTAAAATCGCTGACCAGCTGATCGTTGGCGGTGGTATCGCGAACACCTTCGTTGCCGCTCAGGGCCACAACGTGGGCAAATCCCTGTACGAAGCAGACCTAGTTGACGAAGCCAAACGCCTGCTGGGTACCTGTGATATCCCGGTTCCAACTGACGTTCGCGTCGCGACCGAGTTCTCCGAGACCGCAACCGCGACTCTGAAATCTGTCAACGACATCAAAGACGAAGAGCAGATTCTGGATCTGGGCGACGTTTCTGCACAGAAACTGGCTGAAATCCTCAAAAACGCGAAAACTATCCTGTGGAACGGTCCTGTTGGCGTGTTCGAATTCCCGAACTTCCGCAAAGGTACTGAAATCGTTGCTAACGCTATCGCAGACAGCGAAGCGTTCTCTATCGCAGGCGGTGGTGACACCCTGGCAGCAATCGACCTGTTCGGTATCGCTGACAAGATCTCCTACATCTCCACTGGTGGCGGCGCATTCCTCGAATTCGTGGAAGGCAAAGTACTGCCAGCAGTAGCAATGCTCGAAGAGCGCGCTAAGAAGTAAGCCATTCAAGGGCAGGGAAACCTGCCCAATTTTCAGCGCGCTTTTAAGAGCTCGCACCTTTTCTAACGGCCGAAGATACAGGACTAAGCAACATGTCTAAAATTTTTGATTTCGTAAAACCTGGCGTTATCACTGGTGATGACGTACAGAAAGTGTTCCAGGTAGCTAAAGAAAACAACTTCGCTCTGCCAGCAGTTAACTGCGTGGGTACCGACTCCATCAACGCCGTACTGGAAACTGCCGCTAAAGTTAAAGCGCCAGTTATCGTTCAGTTCTCTAACGGCGGCGCTGCGTTCATCGCAGGTAAAGGCGTGAAAACTGACATTCCTCAGGGTGCTGCAATCCTGGGCGCTATCTCTGGTGCGCACCACGTACACCAGATGGCTGAGCACTACGGTGTTCCAGTTATCCTGCACACTGACCACTGCGCGAAGAAACTGCTGCCGTGGATCGACGGTCTGCTGGACGCGGGTGAAAAACACTTCGCGGCTACCGGTAAGCCACTGTTCTCTTCTCACATGATCGACCTGTCTGAAGAGTCACTGCACGAAAACATCGAAATCTGCTCCAAATACCTGGCGCGCATGGCCAAAATGGACATGACTCTAGAAATCGAACTGGGTTGCACCGGTGGTGAAGAAGACGGCGTGGACAACAGCCACATGGACGCTTCTGCACTGTACACCCAGCCAGAAGACGTTGATTACGCTTACACCGAGCTGAGCAAAATCAGCCCACGCTTCACCATCGCAGCGTCCTTCGGTAACGTACACGGCGTTTACAAACCAGGTAACGTGGTTCTGACCCCAACCATCCTGCGTGATTCTCAGGAATACGTTTCTAAGAAACACAACCTGCCGCACAATAGCCTTAACTTCGTCTTCCACGGCGGTTCCGGTTCTTCTGCTCAGGAAATCAAAGACTCCGTAAGCTACGGCGTAGTGAAAATGAACATCGATACCGACACCCAGTGGGCAACATGGGACGGTATTCTGCAGTACTACAAAGCGAACGAAGCTTACCTGCAGGGTCAGCTGGGCAACCCGAAAGGCGAAGACCAGCCGAACAAGAAATACTACGATCCACGCGTATGGCTGCGCGCTGCCCAGACTTCTATGATTACTCGTCTGGAGCAGGCATTCAAAGAGCTGAACGCGGTTGACGTTCTGTAATTTGAGCTGCTAACAGCATCAGAAGGCCCGCAAATGCGGGCCTTTTTTTATGCTTTTTCAATACCCTGCCAGGCCGATTTTTGTGATCTGTTTGGCAATGCTTACGCTTTTTGTTTACCCTTTACGGACCTGCCTGTCTCCATGGGGGATGGATTTTGTGTTTTGGTTTAACAAAAGGAAGAATAAATGGAACAACTCGATGTTGTAGACAGCATCAATAACGCCGGTAACTGGCTGGTGCGCAACCAGGCGCTGCTGCTGAGCTATGCCGTGAACATCGTCGCGGCGATTGCCATTATCATCATCGGGATGATTGTGGCGCGTATCGTATCGAACGCGGTTAATCGCGTAATGCTGGCCCGTCACATTGACGCCACGGTGGCTGACTTCCTCTCCGCACTGGTGCGCTACGGCATTATCGCCTTTACGCTGATTGCGGCGCTGGGCCGTGTGGGCGTGCAGACCGCTTCCGTCATTGCCGTTCTCGGTGCCGCCGGTCTGGCTATTGGTCTGGCGCTGCAGGGCTCGCTGTCAAACCTGGCGGCAGGCGTTCTGCTGGTCACCTTCCGTCCATTCCGCTCCGGCGAATACGTTGACCTTGGCGGCATTGCCGGGACCGTGCTGCAGGTGCAGATTTTCTCAACGACCATGCGTACCGTCGATGGCCGCATCGTGGTCGTGCCGAACGGGAAAATCATCGCGGGCAACATCATTAACTTCTCCCGTGAGCCGGTGCGTCGTAACGAACTGATTATCAGCGTGGCGTACGACTCCGACATCGATCAGGTGAAGTCGCTAATTAGCAACATCATCGCCTCAGACGATCGTATTCTGAAAGATAAAGAGCAGACGGTTCGCCTCAACGAACTGGGCGCGTCCTCCATTAACTTCGTGGTGCGTATCTGGAGCAAAAGCAGCGATCTGCAAAACGTGTACTGGGACGTGCTGGAGCGCATTAAGCGCGACTTCGATGCCAACGGCATCAGCTTCCCGTACCCTCAGATGGACGTAAACGTCAAAAAAGTCAAAGAAGCCGAATAACTTCTCGCAGGCCCGGTAAGCGCCAGCGCCACCGGGCTTTATTTTTATAAGTACTGCTAATCCCCAATTAATATTATCAATTTCCTCTAATGTAATTCGCGCAGTATAGTCTCCTTCAAGAACAATACTGTGAGAATTTCGTTATGTTATCTTATTATTTTCAAGGGCTTGCCTTAGGTGCGGCCATGATCCTTCCCCTTGGCCCGCAAAATGCGTTTGTGATGAACCAGGGCATTCGCCGCCAGTATCATCTGATGATTGCCCTGCTGTGTGCGGTAAGCGATTTACTGCTGATCTGTGCCGGGATTTTTGGCGGCAGCGCATTGCTCATGCAGTCTCCCTGGCTGCTGGCGCTGGTCACCTGGGGCGGCGTGGCGTTTCTGTTCTGGTACGGTTTTGGTGCCCTGAAAACGGCGATGAGCAGCAACCTCGAACTGGCGAGCGCGGAAGTCATGAAGCAGGGCCGCTGGAAGATTATCGTTACTATGCTGGCGGTCACCTGGCTTAATCCGCATGTTTATCTGGACACCTTCGTGGTGCTGGGCAGCCTCGGCGGGCAGCTGGACGTTGAGCCGAAACGCTGGTTTGCGCTAGGTACGGTTAGCGCCTCTTTCCTATGGTTCTTCGGTCTCGCCATTCTGGCTGCATGGCTGGCGCCTCGTCTGCGTACGGCCAAAGCCCAGCGCATCATCAACACTCTGGTAGGGCTGGTGATGTGGTTTATTGCCTTTCAGCTGGCAAAAGAGGGAATTCACCACGTTCAGGAATTGTTCAACTAATCCTTGTCTTATGGACAACTGAACAAGACCCGCTAAGCTTGCTGGCATGCGCCCTGTTAATGGGCACTCTTCGCAACATGGAGGAATAACAGTGAAGTTTAAGGTGATGGCCCTGGCGGCATTAGTAAGTTTTGGTGCGGTGTCGGTGCAGGCAAGTGAACTGCCGGATGGCCCGCACATCGTCACTTCAGGCACCGCAAGCGTGGACGCGGTACCCGATGTCGCAACGCTGGCAATTGAAGTCAATGTGTCTGCGAAAGATGCGGCATCTGCCAAGAAGCAGGCTGACGATCGTGTTGCGCAATACCTCTCTTTCCTTGAGCAGAACGGTGTCGGTAAAAAAGATATCAACTCCGCGAACCTGCGTACTCAACCCGATTATGACTACCAGAATGGTAAAAGCATCCTGAAAGGCTACCGTGCCGTGCGTACCGTCGAAGTGACCGTGCGTCAGCTGGATAAGCTTAACTCGCTGCTGGATGGCGCGCTGAAGGCGGGTCTTAACGAAATTCGTTCAGTGTCGCTGGGCGTTGCGCAACCGGAAAAATACAAAGACGAAGCGCGTAAAGCGGCGATTGATGATGCCATTCACCAGGCGGAACAGCTGGCTTCAGGCTTTAAGAGCAAGCTCGGCCCGGTTTACAGCGTGCGTTACCACGTCTCTAACTACCAGCCAAGCCCGATGGTACGGATGATGAAGGCTGATGCAGCCCCGGTGTCTGCTCAGGAAACATACGAGCAGCCAACCATTCAGTTTGACGATCAGGTGGATGTGGTGTTCCAGCTGGAGCCAACTCAAACTCAGCAAACTGAGGCGGCTAAGGCGCAGTAATTAGCCCTCACCCTAACCCTCTCCCGCAGGGAGAGGGAATTCAAGCGATTAATCCTGTCTCAACACCTTGTGCCCGTACGCCAGCAGCGCGTCGGTGACGTTGCGCATCATGCGGCTTTCCGGCGCAAAACGGTGCCAGTAGAGCATCCGGCGCTGATACAGCCCCGGCGTCAGGTCAATCAGCTCACCGCTTTTTAACTCTTTCTCAATCTGCAGATGCGGGATCATGCAGCAGGTGGTGCCCTGACGCGCAAGCTGCACAAAGGCTTCAGACGAGTTGACGATATGGCACGGCACGCTGCCCGGCGGCAGATCGAAGTTTTGCTGCAGGAACGCCTGATGCATATCGTCCAGATGGTCGAACGCCACTGCAGGGGCTTTCAGCAGCGCGGCGCGGGTGACGCCGTTCGGGAAGTAGCGCTCGGCAAAGGCTTTTGAACCCACAAACAGATAGTCCAGCGCGCCCAACTGATCGACAAGACAGCTTGGCAAGGCCTGAGGCTGGATACTGACCGCCCCAACCACTTCACCGCGACGCAGGCGTTCCTGGGTACGGGTTTCATCCTCAACCTGTAAATTCAGGCGGATAGGGGAGTCCGCTAATACCGGCGCAAGGGCCGGCAGCAGCCAGGTTGCGAGACTGTCGGCGTTGACCGCCAGAGAGAGCAGCAGCGGCGTAGAGCCCGTTTGTTCGTCACCCAGCCACTCGTCTTCCAGCAGTTCAACCTGGCGCAGCAGGGCGAGAAGCTTTTGCCCTTGCTCGGTTGGACGTGGCGGCACGGTGCGCACCAGCAGCGGCTGGCCGAACATGTTTTCAAGCTGTTTGATACGCTGTGATACGGCGGACTGGGTGATGCAAAGCTTTTGCGCCGCGCGCTCAAAACCGCGTTCACGAATAACTGCATCAAGTGCCTGTAGTGTTCTGTAGTCCGGACGTTTCATTGCTCTGGCTGGCTCCTAAATTTTGCTTATTCTGCACTATGACACAATTTTCCCTTCGTGGCAGACGAATTCCATTCGACGTGTTCTATAATGCGCCCTGAGTTTTCACACCACAGGCAAAACGATCATGACGCAGGATGAACTGAAAAAAGCAGTAGGATGGGCCGCTCTCCAGTACGTGCAGCCGGGTACCATTGTCGGTGTCGGTACGGGATCAACCGCGGCACACTTTATCGATGCGCTGGGCACGATGAAGGGGCAAATCGAGGGTGCGGTTTCCAGCTCTGATGCTTCCACGGAAAAGCTGAAAAGCCTCGGCATTACCGTTTTCGATCTCAACGAAGTGGATCGTCTGGGGATTTACGTTGATGGCGCGGATGAAATCAACGGCCACATGCAGATGATCAAAGGCGGCGGCGCGGCGCTGACGCGCGAGAAGATCATCGCCTCCGTTGCGGACAAGTTTATCTGCATCGCGGACGCCTCCAAGCAGGTCGACATTCTGGGTAATTTCCCGCTGCCGGTCGAAGTGATCCCAATGGCCCGTAGCGCGGTTGCCCGTCAGTTGGTGAAGCTGGGCGGTCGTCCGGAATATCGTCAGGGCGTAGTCACCGATAACGGTAACGTGATCCTCGACGTTCACGGTCTGGAAATCCTCGACGCGATTGCGCTGGAAAATGCTATCAATGCTATCCCAGGCGTAGTGACCGTAGGGCTATTCGCCAACCGTGGCGCGGATGTGGCGCTGATTGGCACCGCTGACGGCGTGAAAACCATCGTAAAATGATCTGACGGGGGGAGTCCTCCCCCCGCTAAAAAATTTTTGAAAAGCTAAATTCGGTGACTTGTGTCACGTTTTTCCGCCTCTTTTGCCGATCCTGCCGCGTTTGTAAATTTCCATAGCATTTTCCTCTGACATTTTGCTCTGTATGACTTTTCTTCAGAGTGCTGACGCAAACGTTCATATTGCTGCAATAGTTTTTTTTGATATGTTGGCTACAGCGGATTCATATCCAGCACAACATCAGTTCAGACAAAAACAGGGTCGGGTAAATGGCAAAGGTATCACTGGAGAAAGACAAGATTAAATTCCTGCTGGTCGAGGGCGTGCATCAAAAAGCAATCGATAGCCTTCGTGCGGCAGGTTACACCAACATCGAATTTCACAAAGGCGCGCTCGATACCGAAGAGCTGAAAGCGTCCATCCGTGATGCCCACTTCATTGGCCTGCGATCCCGTACTCACCTGACTGAAGAGGTTATTGCCGCTGCGGAAAAGCTGGTGGCTATCGGCTGCTTCTGCATCGGTACCAACCAGGTTGACCTGAATGCTGCCGCCAAACGCGGTATTCCCGTCTTCAACGCCCCGTTCTCCAACACCCGTTCCGTGGCGGAGCTGGTGATCGGCGAACTGCTGCTGCTGCTGCGCGGCATTCCTGAAGCGAACGCCAAGGCGCACCGCGGCGTGTGGAACAAGCTGGCGTCCGGCTCATATGAAGCGCGTGGTAAAAAACTGGGGATTATCGGTTACGGCCACATCGGTACGCAGCTCGGTATTCTGGCGGAATCCTTGGGCATGCACGTGTTTTTCTATGATATCGAAAGCAAGCTGCCGCTGGGCAATGCGACCCAGGTTCAACACCTGTCTGACTTGCTGAACATGAGCGACGTGGTGAGCCTGCACGTGCCGGAAAATGCGTCCACCAAAAACATGATGGGCGCGGAAGAGCTGGCGCTGATGAAGCCGGGCTCACTGCTGATTAACGCCGCGCGCGGCACGGTTGTCGATATCCCGGCCCTGGCGGATGCGCTGAAGCGTAAGCACCTGGCGGGCGCGGCCATCGACGTCTTCCCGACGGAGCCTGCGACCAACAGCGATCCGTTTACCTCTCCGCTGTGCGAGTTCGACAACGTGATCCTGACGCCGCACATCGGCGGCTCTACCCAGGAAGCGCAGGAGAATATCGGCCTGGAAGTGGCGGGTAAGCTGAGCAAATATTCCGACAACGGTTCTACGCTCTCTGCCGTGAACTTCCCGGAAGTGTCTCTGCCGCTGCACGGTGGTCGTCGTCTGCTGCACATCCACGAAAACCGTCCAGGCGTGCTGACCGCGATTAACCAGATCTTTGCCGAGCAGGGCGTCAATATTGCCGCGCAGTATCTGCAGACGAACTCGCAGATGGGCTACGTGGTTATTGATATCGAAGCGGATGACGATGTTGCCGAGAAAGCGCTGCAGAGCATGAAGGCGATTCAGGGGACAATTCGCGCGCGTCTGCTGTACTAATTGTGGCGAGGTAAATGCAAAACGGTAACGATAGTTACCGTTTTTTTATGTTTTCACCCTCTCCCTGTGGGAGTGGGCTGGGGTGAGGGCATCAGGCCGCACGTTTGATTCACCATTCCCACAACTTCGACGGCGTCACCACCGCCGGCAACGGCACATCCCACTTCTCCACCGGCAACGCCTCCACGCCCTGACAATCATGCGCATAGCCCACCGGCTGCAACCCGTACTGCTGCCAGTTTTGCAGCGTCCGGTCATAAAAACCGCCGCCCATCCCTAAACGCTGGCCCTGTTCATCAAACGCCACCAGCGGTGTAATCAGCACATCCAGCTGTGACAGCGGGAGCACGTCGCGCACGTCGAGTTTCGGTTCGGTGATTTTCAGGCGATTCACCACCAGTTCGCTGTGCGGGTGGTAGTGCAGAAACAGCAAATTACCTTCGCTGAACGGGTGCAGCACCGGCAGATAGACCTTCTTCCCGGCGCGCCAGAGCTGCTCTATCAGCGGTTGGGTATCCAGCTCTCCATCAAATGACAGAAACAGCGCAACGGTGTGCGCCATCACGACAGGGGGATACGCCATCATACGGGCGGCGGCCTGCTGGGCAAAATGCGCTTGCTGATCGGCGGTTAACGCACGGCGGCGCTGACGAATTAACTGACGGATGTCCTGGCGTGAAGCAGAAACTTCAGGGAATTGGGTCATGGTAGTCGGTAGAAGAAAAGAGAGGGAATCTCCGAGATGCCGCCGCAGGCTGTAACCCTTGAACCCTTGGTTCAAGGTGAATGTGTCGTCATAGTTTTAAGGCTTCTCGGACGGACCGAGCATGCTCACCAACCATGGAGCGCCACATTCTTGTGGTATGAAATATCGGCTCAGGGGACTGGCCCGCTTGCGAACATCTCAGAGAAATTTTGTCTTCACAGTTACTCTACCATAGTCAACTGAGAAGTGTTATTCAAACTTTGGTCCCGGTCTTTCGGGATTGCGACCTTGATCAAGCAATGCCTGTTCTATGGTCTGCTGGAGCATTTTAATGCGCTGCTCCATGCTTGCCGCGTAGTCGCGGGTCTTCGCTTTTTCCTGAGTCAGTTCATAGCTGATGTTCAACGCGGCGATGAAAACCAGCTGCTCAGTATTTGTGACTCTAGTGCGTTCTTTTAGATCTTGCAACCGCTGATTCAAATCGTCCGCTGCCTGATTCAAAGCATCCCTTTGTTCAGGCGGACAATTCACTCGCAGTGAACGGCCAAAAATCTGGAGATCGACGGGTTGTGCAGACATGCCACCTTCCTGCTGATTGACTGCGCTGCCTTCGCTTACTGCCCCGGGGGCTGCGAAGGGGCGACACTATAGCTACCCTGATGTGAAGATACAAGCCCTTTTCTGGTATCACCAGGGTCCAAAGTGGTAGCATATCATGAAACTTCCCCCCTTTGATGACGAATGCTCATGTCTATACAGAACGAAATGCCTGGTTACAAGGATTTAAACCAGTTACTGAACCAGCAGGGAATCGGTTTAACCCCTGCCGAAATGCACGGTCTGATCAGTGGCATGCTGTGCGGCGGAAACAGCGACAGCTCATGGCAGCCGCTGATCCACGACCTCACGAATGAAGGGCTGGCGTTTGGTCACGAGCTGGCGGAAGCGCTGCGTAAAATGCACGCTGCAACCAGCGATTCGCTGGAAGACGATGGCTTCCTTTTTCAGCTTTATCTGCCTGAAGGCGACGACGTCAGCGTGTTCGATCGCGCCGATGCGCTGGCCGGCTGGGTAAACCACTATCTGCTGGGGCTGGGCGTGACGCAGCCTAAACTGGATAAAGTGACCGGCGAAGCGGGTGAGGCGATCGACGATCTGCGTAATATCGCTCAGCTCGGCTACGATGAAGACGAAGACCAGGAAGAGCTGGAAATGTCTCTTGAAGAGATTATCGAGTACGTGCGCGTGGCGGCATTGCTATGCCACGACAACTTCACGCGCTCTCAGCCGACCGCGCCGGAAGTCCGCAAGCCAACCTTACATTAAGAAAAATAACGCACAGGAGGGTGTCATGGTTATCTCGAGTCAAGAGTATTCGCGCCGCCGTCAGGCGCTGCTGGCAACAATGCAGCCGGGCAGCGCCGCGCTGATTTTTGCTGCGCCCGAAGTCACGCGCAGCGCCGACAGCGAATATCCCTATCGCCAGAGCAGCGATTTCTGGTACTTCACCGGCTTTAACGAGCCGGAAGCGGTGCTGGTGCTGATTAAGAGCAATGACACCCACAACCACAGCGTGATTTTCAACCGCGTGCGCGACCTGACGGCCGAAATCTGGTTTGGCCGCCGCCTGGGCCAGGAGGCCGCACCGGTGAAGCTGGGCGTTGACCGCGCGCTGGCGTTTAGCGAAATCAACCAGCAGCTCTATCAGCTGCTTAACGGCCTCGACGTGCTCTATCACGCGCAGGGTGAATATGCCTACGCCGATGAGATTGTTTTTACCGCGCTGGATAAGCTGCGCAAAGGCTCGCGGCAGAACCTGTCCGCGCCGGCCACGCTGACGGACTGGCGTCCGGTGGTGCATGAAATGCGCCTGTTGAAGTCTGAAGAAGAGCTGAATTTGATGCGTCGTGCGGGCGAAATCAGCGCCCTGGCGCACACCCGCGCCATGGAAAAGTGCCGTCCCGGGCTGTTCGAATACCAGATGGAAGGCGAAATTCACCACGAATTTAACCGCCACGGCGCGCGTTATCCCTCCTACAACACCATTGTTGGCGGCGGAGAAAACGGCTGCATTCTGCACTACACCGAAAACGAAAGCGCGCTGCGCGACGGCGATCTGGTGCTGATTGACGCCGGTTGCGAATACCAGGGCTACGCGGGGGACATCACCCGTACTTTCCCGGTGAACGGTAAATTCTCACCGGCACAGCGCGCCATTTACGACATTGTCCTGGAATCGCTTGAGACGGCGCTCAGGCTGTATCGTCCCGGAACCTCCATGCAGGAAGTGACCGGTGAAGTGGTGCGCATCATGATTACCGGCCTGGTCAGGCTCGGGATCCTGAAAGGGGAGGTCGACACTCTGATCGCTGAAAATGCGCATCGACCGTATTTCATGCACGGCCTGAGCCACTGGCTGGGGCTGGATGTGCATGACGTCGGCGCGTACGGCGCCGACCGTTCACGCGTGCTGGAGCCGGGCATGGTGTTAACCGTGGAGCCAGGCCTGTATATCGCGCCGGATGCCGACGTGCCTGAGGAGTACCGCGGGATTGGCATTCGTATTGAAGATGACATCGTTATTACCGAAACCGGTAACGAAAACCTGACCGCGAGCGTCGTGAAAAACGCTGACGATATCGAGGCGCTGATGGCAGCGGCACGCGCATGAGCGTGATTATCGTTGGCGGCGGCATGACCGGGGCCACGCTGGCGCTGGCCATTTCGCATTTGACGAAGGGGCAGCTTGCGGTGCACCTGGTGGAAGCCGTCGCGCCGCAGGCAAAGAATCATCCCGGTTTTGATTCCCGCGCTATTGCCCTGGCGCAGGGCACCTGCCAGCAGCTGTCCCGTATTGGCATCTGGCAGGCCATCGCCGATTGCGCGACGGCAATTGAAACCGTTCACGTAAGCGATCGCGGCCATGCTGGCTTTGTCACGCTGGACGCGCAGGATTACCGCATTGACGCGCTGGGTCAGGTTGTTGAGCTGCACGACGTCGGATTGCGTCTGTTCCGTCTGCTCCAGGATGCGCCGGGCGTCACGCTGCATTGTCCGGCGCGCGTGGCCGGCGTGAGCCGCAGCGAGGAGTCGGTCAGCGTAACGCTGGAAAACGGCACCGTGCTTGAAGGCCAGCTTCTGGTCGCCGCGGACGGCTCGCGTTCATCGCTCGGCGCCCAGTGCGGCGTGGAGTGGCGCCAGCAGCCGTACGGCCAGGTGGCGGTCATTGCCAACGTCTCTACCGCAGCAGAACACCACGGCAGGGCGTTTGAACGCTTTACGCAGCATGGCCCGCTGGCAATGCTGCCGATGTCGGACGGGCGCTGTTCGCTGGTCTGGTGCCATCCGCAGGATAAGGCCGAAGAGGTTAAAGCCTGGTCCGACGAACGTTTTTGTTCCGAGCTGCAGAAAGCCTTTGGCTGGCGGCTGGGGCGTATTACCCATGCGGGGAAACGTGCGGTCTATCCGCTGTCGTTAACCACCGCATCGCAATCTGTTTCTCACCGCGTGGCGCTGGTCGGCAACGCCGCGCAGACATTACATCCGATTGCCGGACAAGGGTTCAACCTTGGCCTGCGTGATGTCATGAGCCTGGCGGAAACCCTTGCTCAGGCGTGGGGTGAGCAAAAAGACTGTGGCGCATACCCGGTGCTAAGCCATTACCAGAAGCGACGTCAGGCCGATAAAGAGGCGACAATCGGCGTTACCGACGGCTTAGTCCATCTCTTTGCCAATCGCTGGGCGCCGCTGGTTGCGGGTCGCAACCTCGGGCTGATGGCGATGGAATTATTCATTCCGGCACGTGACGTGCTGGCGCAGCGGACTCTTGGTTGGGTCGCGCGTTAAGGAGTTATCACCGTGCAAAATGTTGATGTCGCCATCGTTGGCGGCGGTATGGTCGGACTGGCGCTGGCCTGCGGTTTACAGGGCAGCGGCCTGCGCGTGGCGGTGCTGGAGCAAAAGCAGCCTCAGCCCGTTGCGCCAGATGCTCCGCCGGAACTCCGCGTCTCGGCGATCAATGCCGCCAGCGAGAAATTGCTGACGCACCTTGGCGTCTGGGCAGATATTGTGGCGCAGCGCGCCAGCTGCTATCACGGCATGGAAGTGTGGGATAAAGACAGCTTTGGTCATATTGCTTTTGATGATGAAAGCATGGGCTATAGCCATCTGGGCCATATCATCGAAAACGCGGTGATCCACCACGCGCTGTGGCAGAAAGCACAGCAGTGCAGTGACGTGACCCTGATTGCGCCTGCGCAGATCCAGCAGGTGGCATGGGGCGAAAACGAGGCGTTTATCACCCTGCAGAGCGGCGACATGCTGACCGCGCGTCTGGTGGTCGGTGCTGACGGTGCGAACTCCTGGCTGCGTAATAAAGCCGACATCCCGCTTACCTTCTGGGACTATCGTCATGATGCTCTGGTGGCAACGATCCGAACAGAGGAGCCGCACGGCGGCGTGGCGCGCCAGATTTTCCACAACGACGGCATTCTGGCATTCCTGCCGCTTGCCGATCCGCACCTGTGCTCGATTGTCTGGTCCCTGGTGCCTGAAAAAGCCCGGCAGATGCATGAGGCGGCGCCTGACGCCTTTAACCAGGCGCTGTGCATGGCGTTTGATAACCGCCTTGGCTTATGCGCCCTTGAAAGCGAGCGGCAGGTGTTCCCGTTAACCGGCCGCTACGCGCGTCAGTTTGCGGCGCACCGTCTGGCACTGGTCGGTGATGCGGCGCATACCATTCATCCGCTGGCCGGGCAGGGCGTCAACCTTGGCTTTATGGACGCGGCGGAGCTGGTTGAGGAACTGTGTCGCCTGCACCGCGAAGGCAAAGATATCGGTCAGCATCTGTACCTGCGTCGCTACGAGCGTAGCCGCAAGCACAGTGCGGCGATGATGCTGGCGGGCATGCAGGGCTTCCGCGAGCTGTTTGCCGGCGCGAATCCGGCGAAAAAACTGCTGCGCGATATTGGTCTTAAACTGGCTGATACGCTTCCTGGCGTCAAACCTCAACTTCTTCGCCAGGCGATGGGTCTTAACGATCTTCCCGACTGGTTACGCTAATCTCGATCCCCGTCACACTTTATTTTCCCGGCCTCTGCGCCGGGGAAATTCCCTCGTTTGAAATATTCTAATTTCACGTCATTTTTCGCATTAGAAAATCTAATCTTCGATATTTTATGTTACGGAAATTCGGCCCGTTTTTCCGCACGAAATATCACCATGTGCTAAATCCTGTTAGATCATTGTTAATTTTGTGCGGGGTTAATCGCATTTTTCCAGTGAATAACTCTGTAGGCTTTTTAGCGTTTTTTGGTCATAAGCTAATGTGATGACCCGTTTTACCTTATGGTTAACCGCTGGTTTAGGTGGTAAGTTCTGGTAAAAGAGAACGTTTGCGTCGGCGCCAGGTAACGGGGCCGACACCGGGTTTCACGGTGAATTTTTCAACGAGGACAAGATGGCTCAACAGACTCCTTTGTACGAACAACACGTGTTATGCGGCGCCCGCATGGTGGACTTCCATGGCTGGATGATGCCGCTGCACTACGGCTCGCAGATTGATGAGCACCACGCGGTGCGCACCGATGCCGGTATGTTCGACGTGTCCCACATGACGATTGTCGATCTGCGCGGCAGCCGCACCCGGGAGTTTTTGCGTTATCTGCTGGCAAATGACGTCGCCAAACTGAAGACGCCGGGTAAAGCGCTCTACACCGGCATGCTGAATGCCTCGGGCGGCGTGATTGATGACCTTATCGTCTACTACTTCACTGAAGATTTCTTCCGCCTCGTTGTCAACTCCGCCACCCGCGAAAAAGACCTCTCCTGGATCACCCAACACGCCGAACCTTATGCCATCGACATCACCGTCCGTGACGACCTGTCGCTGATCGCCGTACAGGGGCCGAACGCGCAGGCGAAAGCCGCGTCTCTGTTTAACGACGAGCAACGCAAAGCAACCGAAGGCATGAAGCCGTTCTTCGGCGTGCAGGCGGGCGATCTGTTTATCGCCACCACCGGCTACACCGGTGAAGCGGGCTACGAAATTGCCATGCCGAACGAGAAGGCCGCTGATTTCTGGCGTGCGCTGGTGGAAGCGGGCGTGAAGCCTGCGGGTCTGGGCGCGCGCGATACGCTGCGTCTGGAAGCGGGGATGAACCTCTACGGTCAGGAGATGGACGAAGGCGTCTCTCCGCTGGCCGCCAATATGGGCTGGACCATCGCGTGGGAACCGGCTGACCGTGACTTTATTGGTCGTGAAGCGCTGGAGATGCAGCGTGAGAAGGGCACTGAACAGCTGGTGGGTCTGGTGATGACCGAGAAGGGCGTGCTGCGCGGTGAACTGCCGGTGCGCTTTACCGATGCTGACGGCAATCCTCGCGAAGGCGTGATCACCAGCGGTACCTTCTCCCCGACGCTGGGCTACAGTATTGCACTGGCACGCGTGCCGGCGGGTATTGGCGAAACGGCGGTGGTGCAAATCCGCAACCGCGAAATGCCGGTCAACGTAACCAAACCGATTTTTGTTCGCGCCGGTAAGCCGGTCGCCTAATCATTTTTATCAGGAGAACTTCAATGAGCAATGTGCCAGCAGAACTGAAATACAGCAAAGAACACGAGTGGCTGCGCAAAGAGGCGGACGGCACTTACACCGTAGGGATCACCGAGCACGCGCAAGAGCTGCTGGGCGACATGGTGTTTGTTGACCTCCCTGACGTGGGCACGACCGTTAGCGCGGGCGACGACTGCGCCGTGGCGGAGTCCGTTAAAGCGGCATCTGACATCTATGCTCCTGTGAGCGGCGAAATCGTTGCCGTCAACGACGCGCTGAGCGATTCGCCAGAGCTGGTGAACAGCGAGCCTTATGAAGGCGGCTGGATCTTCAAGATCAAAGCCAGCGACGAATCTCAGGTTGCCGCGCTGCTGGATGCGACCGCGTACGAAGCACTGTTAGAAGACGAGTAATCGTTTATCCCCCTCTCCTTTCGGGAGAGGGCAGGGGCGAGGGTGCCCATCTTCCCCTCGCCCTAACCCTCTCCCAGAGGGAGAGGGAACTTAAATTCACTGCACGTTTCAGGAACCATCGCTCATGACACAGACTTTAAGCCAGCTTGAAAACCGTGGCGCCTTCATTGAACGTCACATTGGGCCGGATGCTCAGCAACAGCAGGAGATGCTGAAGACAGTTGGCGCGGATTCATTAAACGCACTGATCGGCCAGATTGTGCCAAAAGACATCCAGCTTGCCACGCCGCCTCAGGTGGGGCAAGCCACCACGGAATTCGCCGCGCTGGCGGAGCTGAAGGCTATCGCAGGCCTGAACAAGCGCTATAAGTCTTACATTGGCATGGGCTACACCAACGTGCAGTTGCCGCCGGTTATCCTGCGCAACATGCTGGAAAACCCGGGCTGGTACACCGCCTACACTCCGTATCAGCCGGAAGTCTCCCAGGGCCGTCTGGAAGCGCTGCTGAACTTCCAGCAGGTGACGCTGGATCTGACCGGTATGGATATTGCCTCCGCGTCTCTGCTGGATGAAGCGACCGCCGCCGCCGAAGCGATGGCGATGGCTAAGCGCGTGAGCAAGCTGAAAAATGCCAACCGCTTCTTCGTCGCGGCGGACGTGCATCCGCAGACGCTGGACGTGGTGCGCACCCGTGCGGAAACCTTCGGCTTTGACGTGATCGTCGACGACGCCGACAAAGTGCTGGATCACCAGGACGTCTTCGGCGTACTACTTCAGCAGGTAGGCACCACCGGTGAAGTTCACGACTACGGCGCGCTGATTGTCGAGCTGAAATCCCGCAAAGTGGTTGTCAGCGTTGCCGCCGACTTTATGGCGCTGGTGCTGCTGACGGCACCGGGCAAACAGGGCGCGGATATTGTCTTTGGTTCAGCGCAACGCTTCGGTGTGCCGATGGGCTACGGCGGCCCGCACGCGGCGTTCTTCGGCGCGAAAGATGAATTCAAACGCTCCATGCCCGGCCGTATTATCGGCGTCTCAAAAGACGCTGCCGGTAACACCGCGCTGCGCATGGCGATGCAGACCCGCGAGCAGCACATCCGCCGCGAGAAAGCGAACTCCAACATCTGTACCTCACAGGTGCTGCTGGCAAACATCGCCAGCCTGTACGCCGTGTTCCACGGCCCGGCTGGTCTGAAGCGCATTGCCAGCCGCATTCACCGCCTGGCCGATATTCTGGCCTGCGGCCTGCAGCAGAAAGGCCTTAAGCTGCGCCACGCTCACTACTTCGACACCCTGTGTGTGGAAGTTGCGGACAAAGCGGCCGTGCTGGCGCGCGCGAATGCAGCAGAGATCAACCTGCGCAGCGACATCCACAACGCCGTCGGCATTACGCTGGATGAAAGCACCACCCGCGACGATATCCTGAACCTGTTCAGCGTGTTGCTGGGTGACGCGCACGGTCTGGACATTGACGCACTCGACAAAGAGATCGCGCTCGACAGCCGCTCCATTCAGGAAAGCATGCTGCGTAATGATGCGATCCTGACGCATCCGGTGTTTAACCGCTATCACAGCGAAACCGAGATGATGCGCTATATGCACTCTCTGGAGCGCAAGGATCTGGCGCTGAACCAGGCGATGATCCCGCTGGGCTCCTGCACCATGAAGCTGAACGCCGCGGCGGAGATGATCCCGATCACCTGGCCTGAATTCTCCGAGCTGCACCCGTTCTGCCCGCAAGAGCAGGCGGAAGGTTATCATATGATGATCAACCAGCTTTCCGACTGGCTGGTGAAGCTGACCGGTTATGACGCGCTCTGCATGCAGCCAAACTCCGGCGCGCAGGGCGAATACGCGGGCCTGCTGGCGATCCGTCACTATCACGAAAGCCGCAACGAAGGTCACCGCGATATCTGCCTGATCCCAAGCTCTGCCCACGGTACCAACCCGGCCTCTGCCCAGATGGCAGGCATGGAAGTGGTGGTGGTGGCGTGTGATAAAAACGGCAACATCGATCTGGCCGACCTGCGCGCGAAAGCCGAGCAGGCGGGCGACAAGCTCTCCTGCATCATGGTGACCTACCCGTCTACCCACGGCGTGTACGAAGAGACTATCCGTGAAGTGTGCGAAGTGGTGCACCAGTTCGGCGGTCAGGTTTACCTCGACGGCGCGAACATGAACGCTCAGGTGGGCATTACCTCTCCGGGCTTTATCGGCGCGGATGTGTCGCACCTGAACCTGCACAAAACCTTCTGCATCCCTCACGGCGGTGGCGGCCCGGGCATGGGTCCTATCGGCGTGAAAGCGCACCTGGCGCCGTTTGTCCCAGGCCACAGCGTTGTGCAGATTGAAGGCATGCTGACTCGTCAGGGCGCGGTCTCTGCGGCACCGTTCGGTAGCGCCTCTATCCTGCCAATCAGCTGGATGTACATCCGCATGATGGGCGCGGAAGGGCTGAAGCAGGCGAGCCAGGTGGCGATCCTCAACGCCAACTATATTGCGACTCGCCTGAAGTCCGCCTTCCCGGTGCTCTATACCGGCCGCGACGGTCGCGTGGCGCACGAGTGCATCCTCGATATTCGTCCGCTGAAAGAGCAAACCGGCATTAGCGAGCTGGATATCGCCAAGCGTCTGATCGACTACGGCTTCCATGCGCCAACCATGTCGTTCCCGGTTGCGGGTACGCTGATGGTTGAGCCGACCGAGTCTGAAAGCAAGGCCGAGCTGGACCGCTTTATCGACGCGATGCTGGCCATCCGCATGGAGATCGACCGCGTGCAGGACGGCGAATGGACGCTGGAAGATAACCCGCTGGTCAACGCTCCGCATACCCAGCATGAGATGGTCTCCGAGTGGAACCACGGCTATTCCCGCGAGCTGGCCGTCTTCCCGGCAGGCGTGGCAAACAAATACTGGCCGACCGTGAAGCGTCTTGATGACGTCTACGGCGACCGTAACCTGTTCTGCTCCTGCGTGCCGATGAGCGAATACCAGTAATATTGTTGGTGTAGTAACGTAGGCCGGGTAAGGCGAAGCCGCCACCCGGCTTTTTTATTGGGAGAAGAAAATGGCAATAGCACTGGTCACCGGCGCCAGCCGGGGCATTGGGAAAGCCACCGCGCTGCAGCTGGCGCGCGAAGGCTACACCGTGGCGGTGAACTATCATCACAACATTAAAGCCGCGACGGACGTGATCAACCAGATCGTTGAAGCGGGCGGTAAAGCCTTTGCCGTCCGCGCAGATATCAGTGATGAAGCCCAGGTGCTGGCGATGTTTGACAGCCTCGATCGTGAAGGCGAGCCGCTTCGTGCGCTGGTCAATAATGCGGGCATTCTGTTTGAGCAATCCACTATCGAGAACCTCTCCGCTGAGCGCATTAACCGCGTCCTGGCGACCAACGTCACGGGCTACTTTCTCTGCTGCCGGGAAGCGGTAAAACGCATGTCCTTCAGGCATGGCGGCAAGGGCGGGGGGATAGTGAATGTCTCTTCCGCAGCGTCGCGTCTGGGGGCGCCGGGTGAATATGTGGATTATGCCGCGTCCAAGGGGGCGGTGGATTCGCTGACAACCGGGCTATCGCTGGAAGTGGCGGCGCAGGGTATTCGCGTCAACTGCGTACGTCCGGGTCTGATTTATACGGATATTCATGCGTCCGGCGGAGAGCCGGGGAGGGTGGATCGCGTGAAATCGTTGCTGCCGATGCAGCGTGGCGGCCAGCCGGAAGAGGTGGCGCAGGCGATTGTCTGGCTGCTGAGCGAGAAGGCGTCGTACGTAACGGGCAGTTTTATTGAGTTGGCTGGCGGGAAATAAGCCCCTCACCCTAACCCTCTCCCAAAGGGGAGAGGGGATCAATCGTAGCGCCGCCCGGCGTTAAAGTTTCTCGCCGTTGCTGGCAATCACGCCCTTATACCACTCGAAGCTCTTCTTGCGGGAACGCGACATGTCGCCCGTGCCGTCGTCGTGCTTGTTCACGTAGATAAAGCCGTAGCGCTTGCTGTACTGGCCGGTGGTGAACGACACGCAGTCGATGCAGCCCCAGGGCGTATAGCCCATCAGATCCACGCCGTCGTGCGTCACGGCTTTGATCATCTCTTCCACGTGGGCACGCAGGTAGTCGATACGATAGTCATCGTTGATGCTGCCGTCTTCTTCAACCTTGTCGTAGGCGCCGAACCCGTTCTCCACGATAAACAGCGGTTTCTGATAACGCTCGTACAGTTCGCACAGAGAATAGCGCAGGCCTACCGGGTCAATCTGCCAGCCCCAGTCGGACGCCTTCACGTGCGGGTTCGGCACGCTGCCTTCGAAGCCGGAAATCGCATCGCCGGTACCGCCTTCCGCTTTCACCGCGTTGGTCATGTAGTAGCTGAAACCTAAGTAGTCGCAGGTACCTTCACGCAGGATCTGCTCGTCGCCTGCCTCCATTTTGATGGAGAAGCCACGGCGCTCCCACTCGTTCAGCACGTAGGATGGGTAGTAACCACGCAGTTGGACGTCGGTAAAGACATAGCGCTCGCGCATGGATTCCTGGGCGAACATCACGTCTTCCGGTTTGCAGGAGAACGGATAGAGCGCCACCATCGCCAGCATGCAGCCGACTTTCATCTCCGGATTGATGCGGCGCGCGGCTTTCACCGCCAGGGCGCTGGCCACAAACTGGTGGTGCAGGACCTGGTACATGGTCTCTTCCGGATTGTCATGTTCGGTATAGACCACGCCCGAGCAGCAGTACCCGAACAGCGGCGCGCGCCAGTTGCGCTGGTTATTGATTTCGTTGAAGGTCATCCAGTATTTGACCTTGTTTTTGTAGCGCTCAAAAACCACTTCCGCGAAGCGCACAAAGAAATCGACCACTTTACGGTTGGTCCAGCTACCGTACTCCTGCACCAGGTGCAGCGGCATTTCGAAGTGGGAGAGGGTGATCACCGGTTCGATGTTGTATTTCAGCAGCTCGTCGAACATGTCGTCGTAAAACTTCAGCCCCTCTTCGTTTGGCTGCGTTTCGTCACCTTTCGGGAAGATGCGCGTCCAGGCGATAGAGGTGCGGAAGCACTTGAAACCCATCTCGGCAAACAGCTTGATGTCTTCTTTATAGTGGCCGTGGAAGTCGATAGCCTCGTGGTTTGGGTAGTATTTACCCGGCACTACTTCCTGGGTGATTTCGCGCGGGACGCCGTGCGCGCCGCCGGTCAATACGTCGCAAATGCTTGGTCCTTTGCCGCCTTTGTTCCAGCCGCCTTCAACCTGGTGAGCCGCAACCGCGCCGCCCCATAAAAAATCTTTTGGTAAGGTTAATTTTTTCATCGCTGCTCTTCTCAATAAATGGCTTATTGGCATCGAGTCTAGCAAAGCGAAATTGAATGTCACGATATAACAATTCACAGTAAATGTGATTTGTTACATCAAAAAAACAGGGTGTTTTATTCTGTGAGTTTCTTCGCCAGTTTACGTCCGAGAGATTCCAGAATATAAATGACGGGAATTTGCGTGGTGATGTCGTAGACGCCTGCAATACGCGTCTGAGGAACATGCCAGGAGAGATTAAAGTCCGCCAGTTTTGCGAGACGCGAGTGCTCGTGGCTGGTTATCGAGAGCACCTTGCAGTGATGCAGGCTGAACTGGCTGGCGAAGCGCAGGATCTCCTCGGTCTCGCCCGAGACGGAAAGCACAATCGCCAGCGCATTTTTCGCCATATCATTGGTGACCGGGAAATAAGGATCATCAATATGATTACTGAATTTCCCGATATTAGAAAAGAAGCGTGCGCCATATTTTGCCAGCGAACCCGATGTTCCGGCACCGACAAATATAATTCGCTCTGACGATAAAATAATATCAACCGCCTTATCTAATAACGCATCGAACTCTTCATTATTCACGCTTTTAAAAAAGCTGATAATTTCGCTGGCACCGAAGTTTGCCTGCTGGGGCTCGTTCTGTTCAAGATAAAGCTTAAAGCGCACGCGGAATTCAGAATAGCCTTCGCAGTTAAGCTTGCGGCAAAAGCGCAGGATGGTGGTGGTTGAGACGTCTGCCGCATCCGCCAGCTCGCGGATGGTCATGTACATCACTTTGTCACGATTTTTTATGACATAGTTGTAGACCATCATCTCCAGGTTATTGAGACTGGCAATGGCAGAATGGGAGAACATGCTCACAATGGCTACACTCACTCATCAGACTTTTCTTCAGGGAATAATAACATGCAGCCAAACGACATCACTTTTTTTCAGCGTTTTCAGGACGACATTCTGGCCGGACGTAAAACCATCACTATCCGGGGTAAAAGTGAATCCCATTTCAAAACCGGCGATATCCTGCGGGTGGGGCGTTATGAGGATGATGGTTATTTTTGCACCATCGAAGTAACGGGAACATCAACCGTTACGTTCGATACATTGACGCAAAAACATGCTGAACAGGAGAACATGACCCTGGATGCATTGAAAAACGTGATCTCAGAGATCTACCCCAGGCAGAACCAGTTTTATGTGATTGATTTTAAATGCTTATAATTAAAATCGAAACGCACGTTCGCTGAAATTAAAGTGTAACTGTCTGATTGTAATTTAGAAACGTTATGTTTAACTTTATTTTGGCTAACAGGTGTTCACTGGAATCATTCTCAGTTAGCATAGTTATGCGATGAATAATCATCTTTTGTTTTCCCGGAGTTTTGTATGGTGAGTAGACCATTAATCGCACAGGGATATTCGCTGGCTGAGGAAGTAGCCAACAGCATCAGCCACGGCATTGGCCTGGTGTTTGGGATTGTCGGTTTAGTGTTATTGCTGGTGCAGGCGGTGGACGCCAATGCCAGCGCGATGGCCATTACCAGCTACAGTCTTTATGGCGGGAGTATGATCCTGCTGTTCCTGGCCTCGACGCTGTATCACGCGATCCCGCATCAGCGGGCCAAGATGTGGCTCAAGAAATTTGACCACTGTGCTATCTATCTTCTGATTGCAGGCACCTACACACCGTTTTTGCTGGTGGGGCTCAACTCACCGCTGTCGCGTGGCCTGATGATTGTTATCTGGAGCCTGGCACTGCTGGGGATCCTGTTTAAGCTGACCATCGCGCACCGGTTTAAGGTGCTGTCACTGGTCACCTATCTGACAATGGGCTGGCTGTCGCTGATTGTGGTGTATCAACTGGCGGTCAAACTGTCGGTAGGGGGCGTGACGCTTCTGGCCTTAGGCGGCGTGGTGTACTCGCTCGGCGTGATTTTCTACGTCTGCAAGCGCATCCCGTACAACCATGCCATCTGGCACGGCTTTGTGCTCGGCGGCAGCGTATGCCACTTTTTGGCGATCTATTTGTACGTGGGGCAGGTGTAGTTTTTAAACCGTGCGGGCGGTTGCCCTCACCCCGGCCCTCTCCCACAGGGAGAGGGAGGGCACCTGGATACGATTACTCTTCTAACGAATACGGCAGCGGCTCGATGCTCAGCGTGTTCGCATCGTCACGCACGCGGAAAACGCTGTCGGCTTCCATGTCGTTGTTCATGACGGCCTGTACCAAAAGACGTCCATCATCCAGCTGTACGGCGGCTAACACGGTGCCGGTGCGGCGCCAGTTATCACCCATCTTCAGCTCTAAGTCTTCACCCGCTTCAGGTACACGGCTGGCATGGCCCGCCAGCGTCCACAGCGCTCGTTTGTTAGCTCCGCGGAATTTTGCACGCGCCACCATCTCCTGGCCGGTATAACAGCCCTTTTTAAAGCTGATACCCCCCAGCGCCTGCAGGTTCGTTGCCTGAGGAATAAACTGCGCGCTGTTTGCTGCGTCAATCACCGGCAGACCCGCTTCGATATTCAGCGCCAGCCACTGCTGACTATTGTTGAGCTGCGCTTCGCCGCGCAGCGCTTCGGTCACGCGTTCGGCCGTTGCCGCATCCGTGACTAACAGGAAACGCTCCGCAGGGTGTTCAAACCACAGGATAGAGGTCGCGCCTTCGCTGACCACCTGCTTTTCTGCATCCGGCAGTTCGCTGAAGAGATTTTTCAGGGCCGCACGGGCCTGGAAACCGGCCACTCCCAGCAGGACATGTTCGTCGTCCGGGGCGATAGTGACTTTGGAGAAGACCGCGTACTTCTTCAGCTCTTTGAGCTGGGCCTCTTGCAGGCTGCGGCGCTCAATAAAGGCAAAGCCGTCCTGACGGCGGAAGAGGCGCAGGTTGCTCCACATTTTACCTTTTGGGTCGCAATGCGCGGCCAGCAGGTGCTGGTGTTCGGTCATCTGGCTGACGTCGGCGGTCACCTGGCCCTGCAGATATTTTTCGGCGTCGGCACCGCTGAGCGTTGCCAGCGCCCAGTCATCAAGAGAAATAAGCGTCAGCGGCAGACGCGCAGAGGCGGCGGGCTGGCGAGGAGAAAATGGTGTAAATGCCATAACGATATCCTGAATTGCTTAACGCTTTGATAATGCCTAATGGTAAAAGAGCCTGCAGGCAATGCAAGCGCTTTCAACAGACCATTTGTGCCCTAAACCGGTTATGCGTAGCGCTACGCAAAATAATGTAATCCGCTGTCTTTGTAGGGATTATTCTGGAAGCCTGCTCGGCGATCGCAATATTCCAGTAATGAAACGGTCAAAAACACGTTACACTAGCTGGTGTCCCCGTAGAGAAATAAAGAACACTGAACGGGGTACCGACTGTGCCAAACGTAATGCAGGAAACTGAACATGGATATTAACAACAAGGCCCGTATTCACTGGGCGTGCCGTCGCGGCATGCGTGAACTTGATATTTCCATCATGCCTTTCTTTGAATATGAGTATGACAGCTTAAGCGATGATGATAAGCGTCTGTTTGTTCGCCTGCTTGAGTCTGACGATCCGGATTTATTCAACTGGCTGATGAACCACGGCAAACCCGCCGACACCGAGTTGCAACGGATGGTGCAATTAATTCAAACACGGAATCGGGAACGTGGTCCTGTGGCAATCTGATCTTCGCGTCTCGTGGCGCTCGCAGTGGATGTCTTTATTGCTCCACGGCCTGGTTGCGGCCTTTGTTTTACTGATGCCGTGGCCGCTGAGCTATACGCCGCTGTGGCTGCTGTTACTGTCGTTTGTCGTTTTTGACAGCGTACGCAGCCAGCGTCGCATTAATGCCCGTCAGGGAGAGATTAAATTACTGATGGATTCCCGCCTGCGCTGGCAGGGTAAAGAGTGGGATATCCTCGGTATGCCCTGGATGCTCAACTGCGGCATGATGTTACGGTTACGCAAGGTGGACGGCGGGCGTTGCCAGCATCTGTGGCTGGCGGCTGACAGTATGGATGCTGCCGAGTGGCGAGACCTGCGCCGGATGCTGTTGCAACAAACGACGCAGGGGTAGCGCGCGTTAGCTAAACTTTTCAGCCATTTCGCCCAGAATCTGCTCGCACCAGGTTTGCAGGCGCTCATCGCTGAGATCGTACTGGTTGGTTTCATCCAGCGCGAGCCCAACAAACAGCTCGCCGTCGGCAATAATCGGTTTTTTACTGGTAAACTCGTAACCTTCGGTTGGCCAGTAGCCGATAAACGATACTCCTTTCGGCGCCAGCTTGTCATGCAGCATGCCGAGCGCGTCCAGGAACCATTCCCCGTAGCCCAGCTGATCCCCCATGCCGTACATGGCAATGATTTTGCCGTCGAGATTGACCGAATCGAGTTGATCCCAGATGGCTTCCCAGTCTTCCTGTATCTCACCAAAATCCCAGGTTGGGATGCCAAGAATCAGGACATCGTACTGTTCCATCAGCGCGACCGCGTCATCTTTCAGGTTATGCAACGTCACCAGTTCCGGGCCAATGATGTCGCGAATTTTCTCTGCCGCCATTTCGGTGTAGCAGGTGCTGGAACCATAGAACAGACCAATATTCATCGCGTAACTATCTCAATACTTGCTTTGACTTTGCGCGTAGTGTACCAGAAACCGGTCGCAATCAGGCATAATGGCCTGACTGCAAAATCAAAGGGGCTGATGTGGAAAAGGATCTCGCACTGATCGAACAGTTTCTCGACGCGCTGTGGCTGGAGAAAAATCTGGCCGAGAATACCCTTAGCGCCTACCGTCGCGATCTCACCATGCTGGTGGAATGGCTTGCGCACCGGGGGTTATCCCTTGCGAGCGCGCAGCGTGACGACCTGCAGGCGCTGCTGGGGGAACGTATCGCAGGGGGCTACAAAGCTACCAGTTCCGCGCGTTTGCTCAGCGCCATGCGTCGGCTGTTCCAGCACCTCTACCGTGAGAAGATCCGCGAAGACGATCCCAGCGCGCTGCTGGCATCTCCTAAGCTCCCGCAGCGGCTGCCGAAAGATCTCAGCGAAGCACAAGTTGAGAGATTATTACAGTCACCGGCTGTTGACCTGCCGCTGGAGTTACGCGATAAAGCCATGCTTGAGCTATTGTATGCTACCGGCTTGCGCGTTTCGGAACTGGTTGGTCTGACGATGAGCGACATCAGCCTGCGTCAGGGCGTAGTGCGCGTCATTGGTAAAGGAAATAAGGAAAGGCTGGTTCCGCTGGGTGAAGAGGCGGTTTACTGGCTGGAAACGTACCTGGAGCACGGTCGTCCGTGGCTGCTAAATGGTACTTCTATCGACGTCCTGTTTCCGAGCCAGCGCGCCCAGCAGATGACGCGGCAAACGTTCTGGCATCGCATCAAGCATTACGCCACACTGGCGGGTATCGACAGTGAAAAGCTTTCGCCGCACGTATTGCGTCACGCCTTCGCGACGCATCTGTTAAACCACGGCGCTGATTTACGCGTGGTGCAGATGCTGCTGGGCCACAGCGATCTTTCCACGACGCAAATTTACACCCATGTCGCGACGGAACGCCTGCGGCAGCTACACCAACAGCACCACCCTCGTGCGTGAGTGCCGACGAATTGTAACAGGATCACATATGAAAAAGACTTTCGCGCTGTTCACCCTGCTGGCAGCCTCATTTACCGGTTTCGCCCATGCGGACGACGCCGCCATCAAACAGTCGCTGGCTAAGCTTGGCGTCACTGGTAGCGATATTCAGCCTGCACCGGTTGCTGGCATGAAAACGGTACTCACCAACAGCGGCGTGCTGTACGTCACCGAAGACGGCAAACACATTATTCAGGGGCCAATGTACGACGTGAGCGGCGCGCAGCCGGTGAACGTCACCAACCAGCTGCTGATGAAAAACCTGAACGCGCTCGAAAAAGAGATGATCGTCTATAAAGCGGCGCAGGAAAAACACGTCATTACCGTCTTCACCGACATCACCTGCGGCTACTGCCACAAGCTGCATGAAGAGATGAAAGACTACAACGCGCTGGGCATCACCGTGCGTTACCTGGCCTTCCCGCGCGCGGGCGTGCAGAGCCAGCCAGAGCAGGACATGAAGGCGATCTGGTGTGCGAAAGACCGCAACAAAGCGTTTGATGACGCCATGAACGGCAAAGGCGTTAAGCCAGCCTCCTGCGACATTGATATCGCTAACCACTACGCGCTCGGCGTGCAGTTTGGCGTGAGCGGTACGCCAGCGATTGTCCTGAGCAACGGCTATGTCGTTCCGGGCTATCAGGGACCAAAAGAGATGAAAGAGTTCCTCGACGCGCACCAGAAACAGTTTGGTGGTAAATAATCCGCGTGAAAGCCCCAATAAAATTGCGCCGCCGCGAGGCGGTTGAACCCGTTGATTTACCGGACGATCTCCCGGCGCTGCTTAAGCGCCTCTATGCCAGCCGCGGCGTGCGTCGCGCTGAGGATCTTGAACGCAGCGTGAAAGGGATGCTGCCCTGGCAGCAGCTGAGCGGTATCGAAAAAGCCACCGAAATGCTCTACAACGCGCTTCGAGAGGGAACGCGAATTGTGGTGGTAGGGGATTTCGACGCCGACGGCGCAACCAGCACCGCGCTGAGCGTGCTCAGCCTGCGCGCGCTGGGCTGCGATAACGTCACGTATCTGGTACCGAACCGTTTTGAAGACGGCTATGGCCTCAGCCCGGAAGTGGTCGATCAGGCCCACGCCCGCGGTGCGCAGATGATCATGACCGTCGATAACGGGATCTCCTCCCATGCGGGCGTCGATCATGCTCATGCTTTGGGGATCCCGGTGCTGGTCACCGATCACCACCTGCCGGGCGAAACGCTGCCGGATGCGGAAGCGATTATTAACCCCAACCTGCGCGACTGCGATTTTCCATCAAAATCACTTGCAGGCGTGGGCGTAGCGTTTTATCTGATGCTGGCGTTACGTACCCTGCTGCGCGATAAGGGCTGGTTCGACTCCCGCGGTATTGCCGTACCGAATCTGGCCGAATATCTCGATCTGGTGGCGCTGGGCACCGTCGCGGACGTGGTACCGCTCGATACTAATAACCGCATTTTGACCTGGCAGGGCCTAAGCCGCATTCGGGCGGGCAAGTGCCGTCCGGGGATCAAGGCGCTGCTGGAGATTGCCAACCGCGACCCGCTCAAGCTGGCGGCAAGCGATTTGGGCTTTGCCCTTGGGCCGCGCCTGAACGCGGCAGGAAGACTGGACGATATGTCCGTTGGCGTCGCGCTGCTGCTGTGCGACAACATCGGTGAAGCGCGCGTGCTGGCCAACGAGCTGGACGCGCTGAACCAGACCCGTAAAGAGATTGAGCAGGGGATGCAGGCCGAAGCGCTGACCCTGTGCGAAAAGCTTGAACGCAGCGGCGATACGCTGCCGGGCGGCCTGGCGATGTACCATCCCGAGTGGCATCAGGGCGTGGTGGGCATTCTGGCGTCGCGTATTAAAGAACGTTTCCACCGGCCGGTGATCGCGTTCGCCCCCGCGGGTGATGGCACGCTGAAAGGCTCTGGCCGCTCAATCCAGGGGCTGCACATGCGCGATGCGCTGGAGCGTCTCGATACGCTGTATCCGGGTCTGATGATCAAGTTCGGCGGCCATGCGATGGCGGCAGGCCTGTCTCTGGAAGAGGCGAAATTCGACGAGTTTCAGCGTCTGTTTGGTGAACTGGTCACCGACTGGATTGATCCGGCCCTGCTGCAGGGGGAAGTGGTGTCCGATGGCGAGCTTTCACCGCTTGAAATGACGATGGACGTGGCGCAAATGCTCCGCGATGCCGGTCCGTGGGGACAGATGTTCCCGGAACCGCTGTTCGACGGGCGTTTCCGCCTGCTGCAGCAGCGCATCGTCGGTGAGCGTCATCTGAAAGTGATGGTCGAGCCCGTGGGCGGGGGACCGCTTCTGGACGGCATTGCCTTCAACGTCGATACCTCCATCTGGCCGGACAACGGCGTGCGCGAGGTCGAACTGGCGTACAAACTGGACATCAACGAGTTTCGCGGTAACCGCACCCTGCAGATCATCATCGACAATATCTGGCCAATTTAGCGGCAGTAATCTCTATAAAAAAGGGCGTGGATTCGGTACAATCCCGCTCTTATCACCGCATTTTGACAAGTCCATAAAAGAAAACAGACCATGTTTGAAATTAATCCGGTAAAAAACCGTATTCAGGACCTCACGGAGCGCTCTGACGTTCTTAGGGGGTATCTTTGACTACGATGCCAAGAAAGAGCGTCTTGAAGAAGTAAACGCCGAGCTGGAACAGCCGGACGTCTGGAACGAACCTGAACGCGCACAGGCGCTGGGTAAAGAGCGTTCCTCTCTCGAAGCTATCGTAGATACGCTGGATCAAATGGCCCAGGGGCTGGAAGATGTTTCCGGTTTGCTGGAGCTGGCCGTCGAAGCCGACGACGAAGAAACCTTTAACGAAGCCGTAGCAGAACTCGACGTGCTGGAAGAGAAGCTGGCGCAGCTGGAATTCCGCCGTATGTTCTCCGGCGAATACGACAGCGCTGACTGCTATCTCGATATTCAGGCAGGTTCCGGCGGCACCGAAGCGCAGGACTGGGCCAGCATGCTGACGCGCATGTACCTGCGTTGGGCAGAAGCGCGCGGCTTCAAAACCGAAATTATCGAAGAGTCTGAAGGTGAAGTGGCCGGTATTAAATCCGTGACCATCAAGATTATCGGTGATTACGCCTACGGCTGGCTGCGTACCGAAACGGGCGTTCACCGCCTGGTGCGTAAGAGCCCGTTCGACTCCGGTGGCCGTCGTCATACCTCCTTCAGCTCCGCGTTTGTTTATCCGGAAGTTGATGAAGATATTGATATCGAAATTAACCCGGCGGACCTGCGTATCGACGTTTATCGCGCATCCGGCGCGGGTGGCCAGCACGTTAACCGTACGGAATCAGCGGTGCGTATTACCCACATTCCAACCGGGCTGGTAACACAGTGCCAGAACGACCGTTCCCAGCATAAGAACAAAGACCAGGCCATGAAGCAGATGAAAGCAAAGCTTTATGAGCTGGAGATGCAGAAGAAAAATGCTGAGAAACAGGCGATGGAAGACAACAAGTCCGACATCGGCTGGGGCAGCCAGATCCGTTCTTACGTCCTTGATGACTCCCGCATCAAAGACCTGCGTACCGGGGTTGAAACCCGCAATACGCAGGCGGTGCTGGACGGCAGCCTGGACCAATTTATCGAAGCAAGTTTGAAAGCAGGGTTATGAGGAACCAACATGTCTGAACAACAAGCACAGGGCGCTGACGCGGTAGTCGATCTTAACAACGAACTGAAAACTCGCCGCGAGAAGCTGGCAGCGCTGCGCGAGCAGGGCGTGCCGTTCCCGAACGATTTTCGTCGTGACCATACCTCAGACCAACTGCACGCTGACTTCGACGCTAAAGAGAACGAAGAGCTGGAAGCGCTGAACGTTGAAGTGGCCGTTGCAGGCCGCATGATGACCCGTCGTATCATGGGCAAAGCCTCCTTCGTGACCTTGCAGGACGTGGGCGGCCGTATTCAGCTGTACGTTTCCCGTGACGACCTGCCGGAAGGCATCTACAACGAGCAGTTCAAGAAGTGGGACCTGGGCGATATCCTGGGCGCGAAAGGTAAACTGTTCAAAACCAAGACCGGTGAACTGTCTATCCACTGCACCGAGCTGCGTCTGCTGACCAAAGCCCTGCGCCCGCTGCCGGACAAATTCCACGGCCTGCAGGATCAGGAAGCGCGCTATCGTCAGCGCTACCTGGATCTCATCTCTAACGATGAATCCCGTAAGACCTTCAAAATTCGCTCTCAGATCATGGCCGGTATCCGCCAGTTCATGGTGAACCGCGACTTTATGGAAGTGGAAACCCCAATGATGCAGGTGATCCCAGGCGGCGCGTCTGCGCGTCCGTTCATCACCCATCACAACGCCCTGGACCTGGACATGTACCTGCGTATCGCGCCGGAACTGTACCTGAAGCGTCTGGTGGTCGGTGGTTTCGACCGCGTGTTCGAAATCAACCGTAACTTCCGTAACGAAGGTATCTCCGTTCGTCATAACCCAGAGTTCACCATGATGGAACTCTATATGGCGTATGCGGATTACAAAGATTTGATCGAGCTGACCGAATCCCTGTTCCGCACCCTGGCGCAGGACATTCTGGGTACCACCCAGGTCCCTTACGGTGAAGAAGTCTTCGACTTCGGCAAGCCGTTTGAAAAACTGACCATGCGCGAAGCGATCAAGAAATACCGTCCGGAAACCAACATGGCGGATCTGGATAACTTCGATTCTGCGAAAGCGATCGCTGAAAGCATCGGTATCAAGGTTGAGAAGAGCTGGGGTCTGGGCCGTATCGTGACCGAGATCTTTGAAGAAGTGGCCGAAGCGCACCTGATTCAGCCGACCTTCATTACCGAGTATCCGGCTGAAGTCTCTCCGCTGGCGCGTCGTAATGACGAGAATCCGGAGATCACCGATCGCTTCGAATTCTTCATCGGCGGCCGCGAAATCGGCAACGGCTTTAGCGAGCTGAACGATGCGGAAGACCAGGCTCAGCGCTTCCAGGATCAGGTTGACGCGAAAGCGGCAGGCGACGACGAAGCGATGTTCTTCGACGAAGACTACGTGACCGCGCTGGAACACGGTCTGCCACCAACGGCGGGTCTGGGGATTGGTATCGACCGTATGGTGATGCTGTTCACCAACAGCCACACCATCCGCGACGTGATCCTGTTCCCGGCGATGCGCCCGGTGAAATAAGGCGTTAAGATGTAAAAAAAGCCCCGAAAGGGGCTTTTTTATTGCGCCGCGAAGGCTTTGAGTTTTTCGCGGGCGGTCGTCGCTTCCATGACCATCCACGGGCTAAACGCCCAGGGCGTCGCGTCCAGCGCGCGGAATAGCGCGTCCAGTTCAACCCACTGATAGTCCATCACTTCATCTTCGTTTATCGTCACGTCATTGGTGATGCGGGCGGCGAATACCGGGCAAATTTCGTTTTCCACGATCCCGGACGGGTCGGTTTCCCGATAGCGAAATTCAGGGGCGACGGCGGTGATATCGGTTAGCTCAGCGCCTACTTCAAAGCGGCAGCGGCGAATTATCGCCTGTATCGTCTCTTCGCCGGACTGCGGGTGGCCGCAGACGGAGTTGGTCCAGACGCCGGGCCAGGCTTTTTTGCTTAAGGCGCGCCGGGTGATCAGACATTCGCCGTTTGCGTTAAAAAGCCAGGAGGAGAAAGCCAGATGCAGCGGGGTATGTAAGGTGTGCGCGGCATATTTTTCCTGAGTGCCAATCACCATTCCCTGGTCGTTTACCAAAATAACGTGTTCTTGAATACTCATTCATGCTCCAGTGCCAAAATGCCGAGTGGTTCAGCACCATCAGCCGGATCATTATACTGCATTCTTATACGAACGGTTTGGCGCGTAGAGCGGAAAAGGGCATGACCCATATTCGTTTTGGCTGTTATCATAGTGCGCCATTCACGCTGACCGAGGATCTGTTTTGTTTGCAGGAAGCCTGACGAGAAACCCCATCACCGCCATTTTTTGCCTGACGATGACGCTATTGCTGGCGGGCTGTTCAGGGAGCAAATCTTCGGATATGGGCAGCTATTCCGGTTCGGTCTATACCGTTAAGCGCGGGGATACGCTGTACCGGATTTCGCGCGCAACGGGGACCAGCGTGAAGGATCTGGCGCGTCTGAATAATCTCTCACCACCCTACACCATCGAGGTGGGGCAGAAGCTGAAGGTTAGCGGCGGATCGTCATCGGGTAAAAAATCCTCTTCGAAAGGCAAAGCCGCCAAAGTGACGCCGTCCTATCAGGTGCCTCAATCATCCTGGCCGCCGGTCGGCCAGCGCTGCTGGATCTGGCCTGCCAGCGGTAAAGTGGTCGCCACTTACTCGCTCTCTGAAGGTGGCAATAAGGGCATTGATATCGCGGCTGCACGCGGTACGCCGGTTTATGCCTCAGGAGCCGGGAAGGTGGTTTACGTCGGCAACCAGCTGCGCGGTTACGGTAACCTGATCATGATTAAGCATGGTGAAGACTACATCACGGCCTATGCGCACAACGACACGATGCTGGTCAACAACGGGCAAAACGTCAAAGCCGGGCAGAAGATTGCCACCATGGGCAGCACCGGTACGGATACAGTGAAGCTACACTTCCAGATTCGCTATAAGGCAACGGCCATCGACCCGCAGCGTTATCTGCCTGCGCCCGGCAGCAAGCCGAAGTGCTAAGTGATTATTTAATCGCCGGTTAGTTGTTAAGAGGCTTGTATGAAGGTGCGTAAGGTCTATAATGCCATACGCACCTCAAAGCGGGCGTAGTTCAATGGTAGAACGAGAGCTTCCCAAGCTCTATACGAGGGTTCGATTCCCTTCGCCCGCTCCAGCCCATTAAAAGCCTTATAACTCAATGAGTTAGCTCTAAGGTGATGTGACCAAAGTACCGCTATTTACCCTGATAGTTGCCGCGATTTGTTGAACGGTGAACAGGGAGTTTAGCAAAGCGCTGGCGGTCGTTCCACTGGTCATACCGCGATAGTCCAACATGAACTGAAAGCCGTTCACCCGGCATGATTCCCTGAAACATTCATCTGTTCCGCACTTAGCGCGGTGTCCGGCTCCCGCCTGTCGTGATGACACGCCACGGATAAACGAGCTGATGTTGGGAAGCCCAACCAGTCCGGGAAAGGGGCTGGCTCTACCGTGGTGTTCACCGTGCCATAAATGAACGGTACTCGATAAGTGAACGGATGATTGTACAAGATTGAGATGATGCGCCGAGGGCGCTGCTGCTGAGTGTACCCAACACGGCGCTTATGGCTTGCTATTGCCAGAAAATAGGCTATGGTTATTCGGCTGATGGGTGGCTCCGTCTGCATTCGCCCCGGTTCTGTGCTGGCAGTCCGGGGCATCCCCTCCTGATTATTTCCCCCTTAATTCTTGTATCTGTAATAAATAACAATCCGTTGCACGCTCCCTGTGCATTCTGTAGCCTGAGACTAATCCTAAAAGCAATGCGGGGATGTATGGCTGAATTGTATAAGGAAAGCGAGGCTGAGCGCCGTAAAGCAGAGCTGCGTAAGTTACTTGATGAGGTTGAGCTAACATGCGAGCAAAGAGATTTCATTAAATCCATGATTGAAGATGACAAGGAAAACGGATTAGATGAACCGGAGTGATCGAACTGCTGTGGTTAGCAATACTAAGGAAGAGCTGAATTGAGTTACGATGATCTAGACCCTGCAACAAAGCGTGTATTGCAGCAAGCTGAATACATGAGATGCAATGAAGCTAAGTTGGCACAAATAGCATGTATAAAGCAGCTCATGGCATATACCAATTGGTGTGCTGATCGAGGCGATTTTGGCGATCCGATTCCAGCCACAAAAGAAGACTCACTAAAGCTGTTGCATGTACGCCAAATGCGTATTGGGTACGACACGAGACAAGTGCTGGAGTGTGGCTTTGAGGGGCTTTACGAACATATCGATAATGCTCTTGAAAATGCACTGGCGTGGAGAGACTACCGGGTCAAAGAGTGGGCGGCTGAGTCTGATATTGCTGAGCTGAAGTTCTTATGGGAATGGTTCCGAGAGAGATTGCCTGCGGATTACGTGTCGCCGTACTAGAACTGGAATACGAACGTATCCCAGAAAATGACAGCTACTCGTGTAGTTATTGGGCTGAATAATTCATTAAGCGGATAAACTTATCCTGTGACAAATCGCAGTCACGATGCGGAACGGTTAGAATATTTGGAGCTTTGGCTTGGACAGTGAATCTGAATTCTATTCTTCCTACGAAGTTAAAATTTCAATTGAACTAGGTGAAAAAATACAACAATGGATACGGAAGGATTCTCTAGTCATAGAGGACTCTTATAGCGACCACGGAAATAGCCGAAGCGGTCGGTATCGCAAGTACAGAATGCGGTGCAGTTCGTTCAGTCTGTCTTATGACCGTTCTGATGGAATCTGTGAATGTTACACACTAACGCGGCATATCGGTGAAGCAGCAAAATTAGCACCCGGCCAGAAAGCCGCGCCGCCGTGGAAGCAACTGCTTGTATGGGTTCAAAGTAAGTATCCAGAGCATATAGAGAGTTTTTTCTGACTGTTGGCAGTTTGGCCTTCCTGTATCGGGGCTGTTACCTAATGAGCCACTTTGATGCGTGCCATTGCATTTGATTTATTATCTTACGTTGCCTTAGCTAGGAAGAGTCGTTAACCTGAGACTAATCCTAATGTAGCGTTTGGGTGACTATGCAAAAGAACAGAAGTCTGTTGATGTATCTCATTACTACCGCTGTTATTGTTGCTGTGATTTCTTCGATTGCCACGGCTTACTTTGTTTCGCTAGAAAAACGTAAACTTGCACAAAGGTATACTAATCAAACTACCATAAGCATTGCTCGCAATCTGGCGTATCAGGGGGTTTTCATCACGCCCCACCAAATGGATGCTGTTACAAATGCCATCGCCAGCGGTGCTAATTTTCGTTTGGGGTACGTCCACACTCACTGTAATAAGTCTGAGTGTTACAAAAAGTATGGTGTCTCCATTCCCGTGGTTTCGAATTGACTGAGTGTTGATTCAGACTGTAGGCGGAGTCCCCGGCTTGAAAAATTGCACGCTTATGGTTGTCCCTCCCTCAACTCTATAGCTCGCCCGCGCCCCCGTGCGCATGTGCGTGCCCGCGCGTCAGGGGTCGCTGAGAAAACCCTAAGATTTTGCTCATCCGAGACAACCGTTGCAGGCGCGAAATGCTGGACGATTGCTGCTGCCGAATGTGGGTGCGGGCGATTGATTTTCACTGTGTATCTGTACATCCCTCTAAAACGATCTGTGCCGCGTTCTACGGCGTCCTGTGCTTTCGGTGTGTGATTTAACGTCTGAGTGATTTCGTGATCGTGGCGGTGCTGTGGTGATCTGCTACGTGCGCCGTGGGGCTTTGCTGCTGTGGTGCGGTGCCAGTCTGTCGCGGCTGCGCCTGTCTCATTCGGGTATACCGCATTGTGATGTGCCGCCGCTGTCGCAATCAAATTTATTTTATACCCTATTGACCACGGTTTTTAAGTGTGATCTCCTTCATGTCGGGATGTGATACTTCACTGAGATTTGGAGGGGGAATCATGAATAACGTTCGTCTGTATGCGAGGGCATCCACCGCCGAGCAACACGCCGACCGTGCCGTTCCTGCGCTGGAGTCTTTCGTTAATGAGCGTGGTTGGTCTATTGCTGCGCGATATATCGAGAACGCCAGCGGCGCTAGGCTGGAGCGCCCGGAACTGATGCGCCTGCTGGGTGAGGCGGAGGCTGGCGACGTCCTGCTTGTTGAAAGCATCGACAGGCTAAGCCGCCTGACTCAAAAAGAATGGGCGACACTGAAACAGAGGATTCAGGATAAGGGGCTGGTGATCGTCGCCGTTGACCTGCCGACTTCGTGGCAGTTGCTGAACGAAACCGCGTCAGAGCTAACCAGTGGCATCCTGAGAGCCGTTAATGCAATGCTGATCGATATCCTTGCTACGATGGCTCGCGTGGACTACGAGACGCGACTGGAGCGCCAGCGACAGGGCATTGAGCGAGCCAAAGCTGAGGGGCTTTATCGTGGGAGTCAGAAGGATACCGCCGCCCGTGAAACCGTCAGAGAAATGCTGGCGCAGGGTGTGAAACCGGAGCGCATCATGAAAGCTGCCGGGATAAGCCGGGCGACGTTTTACCGCATCAAGCGAGAGTTGGCCGCCAGCGTTTGAATCGTGGCTGCTTCCTGTTGACATGCTCGACACTGTGTGACTTTATAGCCGTCTGGATGGCTAAATTGGGTGCGAGCTGGTCGCCGTGGTGGTGATGTTGTTCGATGCCGTGAGGCGATCTGTGCGCCTCTCTGCGAGGATGTGAGCCGTTGGATGTGGGTTACGCTGCCCTAAGAGATTTATCAACTCAGAGATCGTTACGCTGCGTCTGGTGCTGGGTGTCCTACAGCTTTTGTATTGATTTCAGAGTGTTATGTTATGCGTGATGTCTTAATGCTATGATTCATAATGTATTTTCGTATTACTCGCGGCTCTCGATGTGAAGAGGTGGCGGGGCTTTAGCCGTGCCAGACGATGAACATCGAGATCAGATTGTGAAGTGATTCATCACTGAACAATTCCGGGTGGGGCCGGGGAGGGGGGGTCAACGATAATTGGTTATGTCGTGGTGCAGGGTTACATGCTGTTTCTATAGGCTTTTAATGATTTCAGCGTACATGTGTACACTTAACCAATTAGCGTTATACCCCTACCCACCGACACCCCGTGGGTGGAGCGAGGTGTGCCTTGCACATCCTCCCCAAATCCACCTCCCTAACGCGGAGACGTTCCGCCGTCTCCACACCTCTCAACGGTGCAGTGCTTACGCCTGCTTGCACTCACCTGTCCGGCTCGTTTATCAGCCGCCGCCTGCTGCTGCGCTTCCCTTTCGCGTTGCTCTATGTGATGCTCGGTACTCATCGCTTACCCGCTCGCCGTACTGGCTACAGGTCGGGGGTTATGTAGTGGAACGGTAATTTAAAGCGATATTACTCAAACAGCTAATTGCTGAGATAGTAATGATTATTGAAATAGAAGAAAGGACTGAATTATTACAGGGAGAATAAATAGGAAATACTAATCCAGATAAATATTAAAAGTATTATTCAGCTAGGTAACTGTTCTAACTGTTATACAGCGTATCTACGTTCGTAACGCTCAATCACTCATCGTATTCGATGACAAGTCATCTCATACTCTTCGTTCTTCGCCGACTAGCTTATCGTTCGCTACGCTCACTGCTAGTCGCTCACTCCGATACAACTTCTTAAAACCATTATACAAATAGCTGTCAAGAAAATTAAAGCTGATAATTCCGATCAATTTTAATTTATTGATCTGTGAAATTTATAGGTAATAAAGATAACCGTTTAACTAACTGTATTTATTGATGAAATTTAAAGGTGTCTAATAAGAAGGACAGATACCATAAAACGCCTACAAATCCACACTTGAGTAGCTTACATCGCTCGGTCTGCTAACTCCTTGCCACTGTGGGTTGCAGCTCGGTTTGCTGATGAGGGTCAGTATATTGGGGCTACCCACCACGGATAACGCCGCTGACAAAGAAAGCTACTAATAGGGGAAGGGTATCACTGAAACGGGATACTACCGCTGCAAGCTTTGACCGAAAGCCTGCCTACGGCCTGACCCTCGGCAATGCCAGCCGCTCCTGCGTTTAGTCCAGAGCGCCGGAAGAAAGCATCTATATGGGAGAGACAGAACTCCGACGCCATTGCAATGATGGTAACTACTGAGGAGGACAGACTGCCACACTCCCGGCGCTTCCGTCCTGCGCCCCGTTCCAAACTCACATTAATTTCTGGAGATCACTGTATGAGCAAAACACTTATCCCGGTAGACCGTGCCGCCATTCAAAAAGAGTATGAAGCCGAGGAGCGACGCGAAAAAGCACGGCGTGCCCGCCGCAATCAAAAGTTTGTGAAGTTCATGCGCCAGAATTATGGGGAGCCATTGTATCACCCAAGCCCGGATGAACTTTGCGGAATATACATCCACGAATTAGGGCAAGTTGTCTGGCGTGTACGTTCCCGCACAAGGCCGTACCGATTTACGGATTACGAATCGGTGGAAGTTGCCCGCTGGGCTTTCGACCGAGATTGCAGGGAAGTCGCGAGGACTAACCCGGACGCTGTGAAAAATCCTAAAGGTATTCCCCGATACACCAAAGAACATGAGGATTACTTACGCTGGCAGTTAGCGTTAATCGAAAGTCGGACACCCGAAGATTTAGCTTGGGCGCGTAGTATTTAATCCTTCTCTGGAGTTTGCACCATGCCAACCAATTTAAACCGCTTGCTTGCGCTGGCCGCTGACGCCGAACCGCTGAACACCGAGCCTGCGGATGCTCAGCAACTGGTTGCGGATAAGATCGTTATACCTCATTCCAAGTTATGCCCTGTTAAACAGCGACCAGTGAAGGCAGCGCTTAACACCGTTTCCGGGCAGTATTTCTACAATGCAGATGGTTCAGTTATGTCGTTCCGTGAATGGAAAGAGGCGAATGGAATTGGCCGCAAGCGACATTCCCGCCGCGCTGATGCCGGGTTGCGCCAGATTATCCAGCCGGGCGATGCAATCCACTGCCGCCGCGCTGAGCTGGAGATGTGGCTAAACAAAAAGCCTGCCCGGTACGCCGAGCCGCTGCCGCCAGATTTCCCCGGCGTTCGCGTTGATGACGATGCGCTTAAACCGCGCGAGCACTCCATCCCGGAAGCGACAACCGGGCAGAATGCCTTCCTCAAAGCCTGCCGTGAGTTTCTGATTTGCGATGAGAAGATCGTGCGTCGTATCAGTCGCGGCATGAGCAAGCTGGAAGCTATGCGCCATGCTGACTTTACGCGACTGGGGGACAGCCCGGCTTTCCGTCAGTTGTGGTGCGGTGAGCTGAAACCCACGGATGATAAATTCAATACGCTGAATCTGCATTGTGACGTTGGGGGCGCTGGCCTGCCGCCGTCCATCCCGCCGCTGGTTACCGCGCCGTACAGGTTCCGCGAGCTGGAGCAATGCGACCGCCCGGCATTCGTACCGTTACCACCGCTAGATGGCAGAGACTGGAGACCCGGCCAGCAGGACGTAGCTGCCGCCGTATTTGCCCGTGACCGCGATGTATTGGCCGTACTGCCGACCGGGTACGGAAAGACGGCTGCATTCACCTATGCCCTGCAATTTGAATCTGATTCTGATGACGGTCTGACCGTTATTGTTGTGCCTACAAACACCATCAAGCAGCAGGTGTTACAGCAGTTGCTAGAAACTGGCGTTCACGCTGTTGCCTTTGGCGACAAGCTGCCGAGGCGACGCAATGCGCAACAGCTTGCGGGGTTGGCTGCTGGCGCTTTCCACGTTGCCGTAGTTTCACCTGAGCATCTGGTGCCGGGCAATCAGGTGCTGGCTGCGCTGATGGCCGCTGGTGTGGACAGATTTATCATTGACGAGGTTCATACCGTTGATGAATGGGAGTTCCGGGACGCTTTCCCTGCAATGAAACACACCCTGAAAAATGCCTTCCCGGATGCTCAGCGGTGCGCGTTTACTGCGACCCTGCGAAAAGGTGATGAGTCTGGCTTGATGAAAGAGCTTGGCTGTCGTGGCGAGTTCCTCACCTACCGCGCCAGTGCTGCCCGTGAAAACATCCAGCTTATTCCTGTTCAGCAGTGCGCAACTACGCGCCGGGCTGCCGTTGGTCTGGTCGATGCCCTCCCGCTGGATGAGAAGACGCTGGTGATGGTGGACAGTATCAAGATGCTGTATGCGTATCTCAACGAGCTGGGAGACCGCGCCCGGCCTTACCATTCTGACGTTGAGCGACTGAGCCGCGACCAGCGTCACGCTAACGCTGCGTGGTTTGCCAGCACGCCCGGCGCTGTTCTGGTGGCGACCAAGGCTTTCGGATTGGGGGCTGACATTCACGATATTCGTAACGTCATTGTGACTTATGTTCCCGAAGACCTGCCCGATTTGGTGCAAATGGTTGGCCGCGCCGGACGTGACGGGGAACCTGCCCGCGCTTTCATACTCTGGTCATCGCTGGCTCTGTATGGCGACCCCATCACCTATGACGCCGACTCTGCCCCGGTGCCGTCCGGTGTACCTGATGAGCTGGCAGCGTTGTACCGCCCTGAAAACTGCAATTGGGGTTACATCTCCCGTTTCCTCTGAGCTGACTGGCTCGCCTGTTTAATTTCCTCTCTGGAGAATCCACATGCCTGATGAAACCGCGCTGCATTGCGCGGGGCGTTCTGACGCCCTGCTTAATGCCCAACTGGCCTACGCCCTGAACGGATATTCATTTGACGGACTGGCGTCACACCATGTTCACGCTCTTAATCGTGAGGCCATATTGCGCCGGGTAAGCACACCACTACAGCGCTATTGCCTGCTCAATAACTGTGAGCCTTGGGAATGTATCGCTGCGGTATTGAACCGATTTCGACGCCGGGAGGATGGCTCTCGTATTTGGCCGACCTACCGCATGGCTCGCGAGATCTTTAATGGGACTGTTCACCCTGCCGACAAGACGCGCGACGAGATATTTCAATCCGTGCAGCGTCGCCTGTTTTTACCAAAGCCAGTACATGCCGAGGTCATCCAACACCTGCGTGCAATGGGACTAACTGGAGACAACCACCAATGACAAAATCTGAGTTTGAAGCTGGCACGTGGGAATTAAAAACCCTGCTGCTGGGTGCGCTAACCCGCAGGCTCAAGGAAGACGAAACGGGCGAGGCTCGCATGGCCGCTGCCGAGTTGTCGTCCTGCGTGAACTTCCTCAAGCAAAACGCCGCCGATGCGCCAGACGCATCTTTCAACAGCGTGTTCCCGGAGGACGATGACGAATGACGCCCGCACAGTTCCGGCGCTGGTTTTCCTCACTGCCTGAAAAATACCAGCGCGTAGCCCGTTCCATGTACGACGACGCCCGCAAGACGGGAACACACACCGCTTCCAGCCTGCTACTCATTCGCACGCTGGTAGAGGGCCGAATCAAATTTGATGAGAGATTTCCAAAATGACAACCACCAGTAACGCAACCCTGACCATTACCGACATCCAGCACATCAACCGCTTGTGCATTGTTGAGCACATGAACAACGCGCAGATTGCCGATGCCACTGGTTTCAGTCTGGCAGATATCGACGCAGTAATCCGTGGCGTTTACGTGGACGATCTCGCCGAACAGTGGAAGGATGACGCTGATATTACCCTGCAAGAATACGACACTATCCGCCGTCGCTATCAGCCCGGCAAGTTGCATCGGGACACTGAGTATGCCATCGCTCGCGATATGCTGATTCGCCCTGAAACTGTGTTGGCTATCGCACATTCCCGCTTCCAGAACGCCCACACCCACCCGGTACAGAAACCCTTGAAGGTGAAGCCAGCGAAGCCGAAAGTAGTGCGCAAGTTAGTGCCTACTGATTTAGATGAGATCCACAAGTTAGAGCGCTTCGGTTGGCCTGCTGCGGAGATCGCCGGGAAGCTGGGCGTTCCTGTTGAAGTCGTCGCGCATGTGCAACGCTGTCTGAGAAATCGTTGGTCGTACCCGGATACTCTGGAGTCTGTTAACTCCAAATTCAGCGAGGCTGAATGATGGCAGAGAACGAACCGCTGCACCCCGCCGTTAATCCCGAACTGTATGTGAACCTTGATGAACAGCGTGAAGGGTACGCCCCGTTTGAATCACACGGCTGGGATGTGCTGACACAGAATCTGTCCGGGGAAGGGCGAACTGATCCCGGCCAAGCACCAAACCAGAATCCAAGGCAGCGACCGCGTGGCTCCGTTGGCGAGCGACGTTGGTTGCGTCGTCATGGCCTTATCTAACTGAGGATTATTTCATGAGCACCATCATTTTAATGGAGCCACGCCGCGCGGCTGATTGCGGGCAACAACTGAAATTCATTGCTGGCGCCTTAAATCTACGCCAAATCGATTTGGCTCATGTGTACCAGATCGACAGACAAGATCTCGGCAAGGCGTACCACGGGCAGAAGATGATTCCTGCCCGATGCGTACACGCGCACATGCTTTTACTTGAACTGGCACACCGCCGAGTTACATCACAAGAGGTTGCATAATTATGGCTGACAATCAAAACCCCTATCTTTCCGGCGCTGATACTGCGCCGCAGCAATCGCCGTACATGGCCGCACCTGTAGGCGCTGACAACGGCGCATCCCGCTTTAGCTCTGCGCCCGCTGATGCTGATTTCCTCCGTACCCAGCCCGTTAACGGTAATGATGGCGGCCAATGGAATAATGGCAGTATCGCGAATCAGCAGGATCAGAACGCTGACAGCGCCGGGGCGCAGGTGGGCGATACTATCTCCCTGATGGATGGAACAGCTATTGAGTACACCGCCGAGCTACAAGGGTTAATGGGGCAGTTTCACCAGTCTGTCGAAAGCCAGCTAGGGCAGGGGACAGTTGACGCGATGTTGCAGTACGCTGGTACACTCGACGCTGGGACGCAATCCACCCTTGAACGTATGGTTATGTCTGGCGACCCTGCGCAGATGCAGCGGGCGGTTCAGTATCTGCAAGAGCGTATGGCAGGCGGTTCCATTACCGGTTACGTCCCGAACGGCCAGACCGCCGCGCAACCTGTCGGAATGTCTCATGCTGAGTTTATTGCCGCGTATGATCAGCTTTCACAGTGGGCGCAGCAGTCAGGATATGGCCCCGGCCATCGCCAGTACGATACCCAATACAGGGACTTGGTAGCCCAACGCGCACTTGGTAAAAGGAGTGGGCGATGAGTACCAACAGACCATATGAAGACCCGGCCTCGCTAGCCGGGTTATTTATTTACGATGCTGAGAGTGGACGTCTGTTTCACGCCAAAGATAAACGCGGCGGGCGCGGGGTTGGTCACGTGGTGGTGTCTGCTGGGGCTTATGCGGATACTTGCACACATTCCACTAACGGATACCGCCAAGTGAGCGTAACTATAGATGGTAGGTGCCGCCATATAGGTGCTCACCGTGTTGCGTGGATCCTTGCGCATGGCGTTATTCCTGATGGCTTACAGGTTGATCACATTAATGGTATTCGCGACGACAACCGCCTATGCAATTTGCGATTGGTCACAAACCGAGAGAACAGCCATAACCGACGCAGTGCCAAAGGTTATCGCTGGCACAAAAAGCGCGGTAAGTGGCATTCGAGTATTAAGCTGGATGGCCGTACAATTCATCTTGGACTGTTCGCAACCGAAGCAGAAGCTCGTGCCGCATATCTCTCTGCCAAACGTGTTTACCACCCAACTTCGCCTGTGGTACTTAAATCGTATTGGCAATCGCCTGTCCTGTCTTCCCCACGTCTTAACCTTACGTTTTAGAGCCTGAATCGCGTTGTGCATCGCCAGATGTGCATTCGTATACCTGCGCCTGTAAAACGCGAAATTACCTCTCAAACGCCACACATAAACCCACTTTGCATTGAGATCTGACAATGACCTTACTGACACCTGAAAACGTGGCAGCGGCTAGGGCTGCCCGTAGCGCAAGGATTGAACACTGGAAAGCGAACGCCAGCCAGCTTAAACAAGACTTTGTTGATGAAGCACACTGGCGGCGGCTCGCCTCACGCTTCGGCGTGCGTATGCCCTCGGCGTATGTTCCCGGCTCCGAGCTGCGATTGCTGCGCCGGGCGGCCAAACGTGCGGGCATCTCTGGTGCTGACATGCGCGATGCTTTCGGTGGAGGCGTTGCGCACCTGCACGAGCTTAATCCCCACTGGCCTGCTTTCGCGCTTATCGGCCTGATTCTTGAGGTGGCGGCTGAAAAAGCTGCTGCCTGATTACTCCCATTCTCTCTTCCTCTTTCCATAAATCGCGTTGGTTGCTGCCAGCGCTGGAGCTATTTCTATGACTGACAATGTTTATACCCCTGACCAATTCCGCCCGCACTGGGGCGGTGTGGATGCTGACAACGACATTCACATTGAAGCGTATGACCGGGACGTTCAGACCCGTCTTGAGGCAAAGAGCGTCTTTCTCGCCGAGGGACTGAGCACATACAAGCCGCTGAAAGCCAGCAACCAATACCGCATTGATCGCCTGAGTGGTGATCTTGAGGTGAAGGGCAGAACCGCTGGGCAATCGCTGGAGCCTACCGCCGTTAAGTCGGACAAGTTGGTTATCTCTGTGGATACGCTGAGCTATATCCGCATACCGATTGACTATCAGGATGACTGGACAGCTCCCACCTTTCGCGCAGAGCTGAGCCGCAATATCGGTACTGCTCACGCTAAATTCTACGACGAAGCGCACACCATCCAGCTAATTAAAGCGACTGACTTTGTGCCGCCGCCGACACTGCAACCAACGTTTAACCCGCTTACGGATAACGTTGTCTCGCTCGACCTGACAGCGGGGAGCGCAGAGGACGCCGCAAACGAATTGGTTCACGCCGTCAAAGCGGCTGCTAATCGCTTCCTCACTGAGAAAGATATTCCGGTGGTCGAGCTGGTGCTTCTCATTGACCCTGCATGGTTCAGCATCCTGATGGAACATAAGAAGCTGATGAACGTCCGTTACAGCCGGGATAGTGGCAACGATTACGCATGGCGGCGCATCGGTTACGTGGCCGGGGTGAGAGTCATTGAGCTGAACAGCTACCCGCAGGAAGCCATTACCGCGCATGAGCTGGGCGCTGATTATGATGTGACCGCAGGGGAAGCGCTGACACGGGCGACGCTGTTCCGGCCTGCGTCTGTACTGGTGACAGTCGAAGCGCAGAGCGTCATCAATCGCCAGTGGGATGATGAACGCGAAATGACAATGGTGATGGACTCATATCGCCTGTTCAACGTTGGGCTGCGTCGCCCGGACTGCGTTATCAATTTCCGACAAGCTGCGTAACCGAAGGGGCTGAGCATGGTTAATGATGTTTATGCCCCGGAGCTGCTGCGCTCTTTATTTCGATACGATGCGGAGACTGGCCGCCTGTTCCATGCAGTAGACCGAATTGGAATCAACAAGCGGATTTATGCTGAGGCTGGGGAACTGGCCGACACCGCAACGGACAGCGCCGGGTATCGACGCGTGTCTGTCCGCATCGACGGCAGGACGCACTCGATTTATGCGCATCGAGTGGCTTGGATTCTGTCACACGGGCGTATCCCCGATGGCTTGTGCATAGATCACATCAACGGAACCCGTGACGATAATCGACCGGGCAACCTCCGCGCTGTTACACCGCAGGAGAATCAGCACAACTACCGCAATGCGAAGGGATATAGCCGTCATTCTTGTTCTGGTAAATGGGAGGCTTACATTCGCGTTAATGGTGTACGCCATCACCTTGGCTTATTCACTAGCGAAGCGGCGGCGCGTGCTGCTTACCTGAAAGCAAAAGCCAGATACCATCCCTCGACCCCAGTCGATTTGTTAAAGGCTGCTTAAACTTTGGAGGCGTAGTTTATGGGGGCTAAAAAGCAGGATAGAGCAATCCGAGTGCTGCCAGATGATGACCCACGTCGCCAGCGGTACGCCGAACTGTTGGCGCAGGCTGGCCGGATGACTATCCCCCGGTTGCATCCGGGAGACGCTAACAGCGTAATGAGCCAGCTCGCGACGATGTTCGGCGCACCAGTCCCGGTCGTTGGCACTATGACGGAGCACGCCGCCGCATGGCGGGCCTGCCTGCTGGAGCAAGGACTTGGCGATCTGCTGGCTGGCTTGAGTAAGCAGGTGCTGACCATCTTCTTTCTGCTTTGCTGGAGAGACAGCGCCTTGCGGCAGGTTGGCAAGGAGCGGGAACGGCTTACGGCGGCCAGCGAAGGCTTGACCATTGAACAGTATCGGGCAATGCGCTCGGCTTACAGAGAGAATAAAGAAGATGATGACCACGATTAAATTAAGGTGGCGGTACATCGAGCCGCCGCCAATGGCTGGCGCACTCGCTGACCTGAAACAATGGGTGATGGATGCCGGAGAGCCTGAGCTTGAGGCTGAATTTCGTAATCTGCTGGGGCAGATGCGCCGCAATGGTATCAGTGATGGGCGCGTAAATGCGGTGGCTGATGAGCTTTATGCTCTGGTACGCCAACGCCAGCGTGAAGAATACGAAGCCTGCAAACGGGCGGAATCTGATAAGGGGGATTTTGAATTATGGCTACACGGACAGACCAACTGTTAAGAAAAGCAATGCGGGATTATCTGGAGTTCCTTGGCAATATGCCGCTGGCTGAGCGCGTTAGAAACGCTGCTGCATTCGACGATGTGTATCGCCTCCTGTTGAATGGTTCCGGGCGGCTGGAGTTGCGCCGCGCTGATGTGGCCGCTGTCCGTGTCTTCTTGTGGAATTATCAGTATCGACGGTGCGCCGTTACCGGGCGGGCTGTTGCGTTCAGCAGCACGACCCTTGACCACGACCACCGAACCGGGCGCGTGAGAGCTGTTGTACATCGTGCAGCGAACTCTGCCGAGGGTGGCTATCGTACCGGGCATATGGCGAAGCTGCCGAGGGCGACGGCGGACGCTCTGGTCAGAGAATACCGTCGCCAGTATCGCGGGCTGGGGATTATTTACCCTGCCTGACATTATGATTCAAGTTCAGGATAACTTACCAGCTCCACGTATTCAGATAGTTCTTTCATCCCAGCCCCTTGGCTGTACGTTTTAAATGCTTCCGTCTTTGCCTTTTTCTCTGTATGCCCGGTAATAGCTCCTATGCGCTGTTCTGGTACACCTGCCCGGTCTAAGCAGGTGATGAAGTGACCACGCAGGGAGTGGAAACACTGGCGCTCTGTGGCTGTTGGTAGTACCCGGCGACGTAAACGAGTAAATGTCTGCGAATACCACGGCCCACGCTTACCATCCGCACGTTTAATTTTGTTGGATTGGGGGAGCAGGTACTCCCCACTGTTCTTCGCGAGGTACTTATCAACAATGCCAAATAACAGCGAGTGTACAGGGACATGCCTTATACCCGCCTTTGTTTTTGATTTACTGACATAGAAACACTGCACGCCGCCGATGGTGACAACCTCATCCCGTTTAATGCTGGCTATTTCATCAAGACGCATCCCGGAATACAGCCCGATTATTATCACATCCTTTATTTCTTCACCTGCCTTTTTTGTTAATGCCTGTAGCTGGTGCGGTTCAAACGGCTGGTAACTTTCGTTTGTCTGGCGGGCTTCCAGATTGTGGCCGTGAAAGGGATTATCAGGGGCGATATTGTCATATTTACGCCGGGCGAAGTCATACAGCGTACCTAAGCAAGTTAACCAGTTTTGCAGCGTCTGCCGGGAAAACTTATCTTGATTCACTTCCAGAAAGTCAGAGACGAGTCGCCGTCCTATTCCGTTTATTGTAATTGTTGGGCGCTTAATTGATTTAGTGAATGCTGATACAGCGCGAGCGGATTTGCTCAATGTGGAATAAGAACGTCGATCTTTATATTGCTCCACGTAGGCTTTACTAACATCTGTCAATTTTGGTGACGCTGGTTTCCCACGCTCTGCCGGGATTGTTGCGGGTGCGCTGATGCTGCTTGATACTCCTGCCAGCAAGTGAAGGTCTGCGATAGCTGAGTGAATCCGGTTTATAGGGTTATCCGGTTTCATCATGAGCTGGAGCTTTCGGAACTCTAACAAGTATTGGTCACGGAATATGCGAGCTTGCATGATGTCCCGCGTGCCTGTCGATTTCTTGAGTGAGCGCCGCCCGTGCCATAAGTGGCGCATGTACACCGGGATAAAGATTTGAAAGATGAATATCCCATCTTTGTTTGCATAAAGATAAGAAGTCTTCTTGATTGGCATGGTAATTACCTTGTAATCTACCGCTACCAACTACCGGGATAAGTACCGCGATTACTTATTTTGGTTCACAATTCAATGGGTTAGCTATGAGGGTTCGATTCCCTTCGCCCGCTCCAGAATCTCCCCAGGTGGAACCGTTCGAAAAAACTCCGGTTCTTTCAGCATGTTACGCAGTAGTGCTTACTAACATGCTGAGGCGTTCTACCATAGTTCACTACTTTGAGACTTGTCACGAATGGTTACTCGGTGAGATGAGAGTGTAGCCAATCGTCGGCGGTGGTTTCAAGTTCTTACCGCGATAGCCCAACAATGAACGCAAAGCCTACACCAGGCAGCGACGGATCGCACTTCTCATAACCTTACAGTGAAGCGCATTTTTTGCCGATGCTCCCCCATGCCACACGTCGTGATGACGTTGCAGGGAATAAACAGGTTTATGGTGGTGATGCTCCGGTAGCTACAGATCCGGCTCTGCCAGCGGTTCGGCCTCGCTCCTTCGGGTACATGGTCATCCTGATAAGCTTCACTGTCTGACATAACCCTGATGAAGTCGCCTAACGGCTCCGCACGTTGTCTTACCACCAACGGGCATTATGGCTTCTATTCTCTAAAATCTGTGAGTTGGGCATTTTCTGCACCCTGGTTAACCTAAGATTAATCTGAATAAATCAAGGGTGAGTATGGTTACCGGGAACAGACAGATTCAAGAGGAATCACCTGAAGAAGAGTTGGATCGCTTGCTGGACGAGCTTGCACTCACACAGGAACAACGGGAGTTTATCGAATCTATGCGGCAAGAGGACGGGGATAAAACCAACGGGGAGTAATACCCTAAAGAAAAAGGGGCATTGCGCCCCCGTCAAGAAATTGGTTAGGCTTCTTGAGCACATTCGCTTTGATACTGTCGCCAGTACATTTGCGCAAAGTCCATAAACTTCGAGAAATCAGCCTTACTTAGTTCTTTGTTGGCTCGGATAATGTTGCATACAGCAATGTGCTCTTTCGCTGCTTCGTCCTTGTCGGCAATGTCTTTAAAACGTAGCGCTATTGCACTTTTCACCTCAAGGATCGCATCTAACCGTTTCTCAGATAGCCGTGGGTGTTTTTCCTGCAACTCTTCTTGATAGAGTTCAATGTCTTGCTTGATTGAATAAGAATTGTATGTCGCCATTTTATCTCCTCGTTCGTTATGGTTATTTCAAAGCCCGTAGCCACATCATAAGCAAATGAAGCTGGCTTCCTGTCATGGCAGGGATTCGGACGGTTCTACCGTTGCTTGCGTTGCACAGCGCGAGCGCTAACGCCATAATGTGATGATTCGGCATTTCCTGATCTCCGTTGGGATTGTTGGATACGGCGGGGGCTGTCTTCCGGCAAGTTGCCAGCCTTCGCCACTTCTTCATTTACAGCTTTTCTAAGGTTTGTTGGTAACAAGTGCCGTTGTAGCGTCGTTCCTGCAAGTTTCACTATCTGCGTATACACGCGCACGGTGGCCCCATTCCAGATAAAGCTAATGATCGGCTCTTCCTCCTTTTTCACTCTTCTGAATCCTCTGTATTGAAGGTTTTCGCATACGGACATTTCCCCTTTGTTACGTAAGTGAACAGATAATTGCTGTTCTGATACGTGCATAGCGTTTTCCCGTTCTCCGTCTTTTCCTCCTGTGGGTTGGTCATCGTAATTTGTCCTGCATTCGCCAGGGCTGGCGAGAGCGCCAGCGTCAGCACCAGTAAGCGTTTCATGTTGATCACTCCCAAATGTTTGCAAGGGCAGCGCCCACGCTCTTAACGTCAATCTTCAAATAGTTCATGGTCACTTTAGGATCTGAATGGTTCAGCGCTTTCATGGCTAAAGCCAAATTCCCGTTAGACTTCTCCCACACCTGTGTGGCAGAAAACTTGCGAAAAGAATGGCAGCCTACCGTTCCTTTAATCCCGACATTCTCCGCAGCCTGTTTGATCTCACGGTTCACTTGTTCACGGCTTACAGGGGATTTTCCTGATGCACGGTTGCTGTGCGATGTGAAAACGTATTCGTCTTTCGGGAATGCCTGGCGGCGACGTTCTACGATCTCCCACACCTTCGCAGGGACGATGATTTCCTTCTTCTTGCCCGTCTTACTCTCCAGCACTTCCAGCGTGCTTCCCTCCTTGAACTGGCTGAACTTCAAATTCACCGTATCCCCGACACGTAAGCATAAAGAGGCCATAGTGATCGCTACGTCTGCGAATAGCTGTTTGTTATGACTTTCAAGCCAGCTAATCAGCTTAAACGCCTCTGCCTGGGTGATTATCTTCGTGGTCGCCATCTGCTTATCTCCATCAATCTTGAAACTGTGAAATAAGATTATGATCATTTTCAGTAAGTTACAACCATTCAATCTCACATTTTTATTGAAGGTGGTGGAAGGTTGCGCCATTTCCAGCACTACTGAATGCAAAGAAGTACGGCCTCCTGTTTAAAATTCGCATAAATATAGAATATCCTTAACAAAATCAAACGGTTGGCAAGTCTAAATAGATGTTTGAACGTTGCCAAATCCTGGCGAGGCTATGCACATTTTATGCAGATTCATTGCATACAATAGAGAGGGAGGAGGACGGTTAAATAATTTATTTTAATTAAATCAATGAATTAGGCGTTCTATCTCACATTACTATAAAACCTTGAGGTAGAGGCATTGCACGGTAGATGATAGCTGTTCTCATTTGTGGCGTTGTGATCTGAGTTGATGATAATTATTATCAACAAAGGTGATTTTGGTATGGAAAATCGAATTGTTACATTATAACAAAAGTCGTTAAGCACATTGCACCTATCATGAAAGTGCTCTTAGTTGACAATGATTGCTGTGAGCCGCACGGTGCAAGGCTTTACAAAAATTGAGGTAATGTACATCGATAGTTAGAAAGTGATTTACAGAGCGTGAGAGGTGGATTATTTAGATTGGCTTAATCTTGGATTAAGTAGGGCTTTACTGTCCATTTTGATTGGAATTACTGCGGGTTGTTGCATGGACGATTCGGAGTGAGCAGGGTGATGATTAATCGTTGGGGAGTGACGTTTTGTCACTTTCAGCGTGAGAACATACGGGAAAAACCCTGCTATGTGACGGAGTGTCACACATACGAATCATCCTGTCTGTGACGTAATGTCACATCAACAAGCTACTTCTGTGACGCAGCGTCACACATGAGGCACGTTATCTGTGACGTAACGTCACTCTATAAGACTAACTAACTATAATACTAAGATCTATAAGACTATGTTTGTGGATTTGACCTTTTGCGCTGGTCGCAAAGATCATTTGCCTGGCGTCAATCGCCGTCACTCAAGGGGAAATGTCCTGGTACGCCGTTTGGTGGCTTCCCGGACACCCCCGTTCCTGCTCACGACGCAGCAAAGCGTTACTCTTTACCTTCTGGACTCGTGCAAACTTCGTTTCTGACGAGAGTCAGGCACGAACGATTATTTGCCATCGGCAAGAGATCGCTTTCGCCGTGGGCGAATACCATTGCGCTGTGCGCGGAATTACCATCTGACCAACCAACTACCGTTGATTGTCCATCTGATAAGCTGACTAACTTCAACCATCCATTCATGAACTAACGTTCACCCATGCAAGGTTTCAGTAAGTCAGTGGCTAAGGCTTCACTGTTCGCTGATGGCTCCAGTTCATCCAGCCTCAATCCAATACCAACACCTACTATCCTGATAACTACCGTTATCCCTCTGTAGTTGTGCTATTGGTTTCGGGAGTAAGTGCCAGAGGTGCGCCATACGTCACCAGAACGCACAGGAAGCCCGTAGAGCGATTTTAATAGGGTGGTTGGTGCATTGGTAGCCTGAATGCGTTATAACGCCGCAGAGAGCGTTACAGACTGTTTTGTGTGTTTATTATGGCTGTCGTCTTTGGTGGCAGGTTCTATCATAAATTTCGATTGACAGCAACCCCAGGTTTTTGGTGAAAAGCATGTAATGCGCTTGACTTTTTCGAAGTTATTGAAAAATAGCTTGACAGCAAGTGTGCTTTTAGTGTATTATTAAGGTATGTGATAATCATTATCATCTACCTCATCTAACAACATTCCATACGCATGAATTGCAGCCTCCACCAGGTTTTTTGGTGCGGGGGCTTTTTTGCGTCTGGAGAAAACCAAACAGGAGCAAACAACATGCGTTACTTCAATGTTGACCAAATCTACGCGGATTTGATCACAGGCCGAACAACACGAACACTTGTTTACAGTTCACTTGTCCGAGCACGTAAGCGAGAACAGCCAGATAGAGTGGAGATGTTCGAAGAAGCGATCCGACGCTTTGATGAATGGCGAGCAACGCCAAACTTCACCCCAGTGACCAGCTAACCCAGAAGGAGAACAAGAATGATCGAGAAGAAAACCAAACTACCACCGTCCACATCGTTAATGATACCGGATGAGACATTTCAGATTCTGTTCAGAGAAGCGAAGCGCCGAAAAATGAGCGTAAGCGCACTCCTTCTTGAAGAATGCCAAAGTCTGGCGGTCAAATACTCGAAAGCTGGCGCGTAATAACAGCGTTCCAGCGTTAACACCCAATCCACGAATGAGAAGCGGAGAAAACTAAATGAAGAGCATTCGTAATTTACTGAGCATACATAGGAGCAAACAACAATGGCAAAAACCCTCGCCCAGATTAAGGCAGATTACCAGTACACAGATAAAAAAAATGGTGAAGTAAAAGATCGTTCAATCAACACCCCGCATTATTTCCGAGACATTCCGAGAATTTATTCTCCCAATCTCCAGGATGGTTACATGGACTTTTGCCCAAAGGCGCAAAAGCTGTACTGCTATTTTCAGGGATGGGAAAATTCAGGGAATTTCTGTTACGAAAGTCAGGAAGAACTTGGAAAGGTGATCGATTTATCCAGGGAGCGAACCTGCAAACTGATTAAGAAATTGACAGATGCAGGGCTAATCACGAAAGAGAAAAATCCTGGTTATCGTTCCAAAGTTTACCGGACGTTTCCGATCACTGATGCTCACATTACCCCACCAGAAGCGCCGACAGCGCAGCCTGTAGCAGCGTCTGACGAAGTGCCAGCCCCTGAGCCAGTGAAGGCCGCAGAGGAGCATTCAGTTCCTGATTTTGATGATCTTCCGTTTGTCTGGGATGCTCCACAGTATCAACCAACACCAACGATCCCCACTCAGCAGGACAAGCCAGACCTTCCCTGGGGCGGTGTAGCTATCTGCAAACCGAATGGAGATCCCATTGATGCCGCTTTGAAATGGGCGCTAACAGAGACAATGGGCGATGAGGAAGCAGCCTACCGACTTATTTCCCAGACAGCGACCAAACATCTTGGACGTGAGATTATTTTAACCGTACCAACGAATGAAACCTTCGACGAATTCGAAGATCTACCATTTTAACCAGGAGGATTATGATCCAATACTTAGTGAAATACGGTGTTGACCGTATTCAAATTAACGACGCTGGAAAGCGCGTATTAGAAACCCTTCAATACTTTTACAAATCTAAACCGACAAAAATCCAACTTGGTGACATTATCGAACGATCTGGATGTTCGCAAGGCGGCGTGATGTTCTGGCTTCACGCTTTAAAATCATTCGGTGTTATCGATTTTAAAGAAGCTGGCTATTTCGACGTAACAGTTAAATCTATGATCTCGGATTATGAGATCATTTATTCAAATGACTAAATAACAATACGAGAAACTTTTATGATCATCGCTATCTATTGGCTATTTGCATTTTACGCAGCATGGAGCATAACGAGGAAACACGGAAGTTTCCCTCTAAGAGGAATGAATGGGACGAAAAAAACGAAACCCGATTAAACGGATAGAACAAGCGACACGCGCCAGTAAACGTAAATACAGCCATAAGCTAAAAGATTATTCAAGAGAATCTATTTCTGGCGAGATGGTAACTACGATTATAGAACACCCTCCAACGGTTCCAACCGGATCAGAGTTTGAACTATTGCAGGATGTTCTTTCGTCAACGGACAACATTTATTACAAACCACGCCGCCGCCGTGAATACATCATTGACAGTAGCCAGCTTAAACCCTGGCAAATTATCGGATTTGAGCATTACGCCGATTATGTCGGGTATTCACAAACTAACGGCCTGAGTGGTCACACTGCCGATTTGGACTTTTTATTTAATGACGATAAGGAAAATTATAATGACTAACGACACAATTCAATCTCTAATCCTTAGTTTCGAAGATAACTATCATCTCCCGCTACTACAGGAAGTGAATAAAACATACATTACAGCAACGCCTGAGAGCCTCCTGAACGCTGTCAGACATACAGAGCAAACCATTACAGCCCTTGAGCATCTTCAAGCCTCTGTAGCTCGTTTAGTGGAACGTGACGGTAGCACCATTACCGCTGATCAGGCGTGGCGTGTAGCTAATGACCTTGAGGAGCTTGCTTGCTCCCTACAATACATCACCGCCGAACTTGCGGAGCTGGCAATAGACATTGCCGAGAAATTTGCTGTAAGTGAATTTGAATAAAAATGTAGTTAAAGTGAATAAAATGGCGATCTGGGTATTGACAAATTAACAGAAATGTTATAGAATAAGAAGTAGGGATAGTATTCGAATCACTTCCCCTCCTGAATGCCGTTTCCCATAGCGGCACTCTCTTTTGAATGCTTTTTTTGAAAGTGTTGGTTCTTTCTTCTTCTTTTTTGTTTAGTTCCGAAGGAATGCGCGGGATGTAATGTCTCGTTGTGTTGGCATTACATGCAATCACCCGCGCATCTCCGACCTTTTCAAAAAGAGCATTCGCTCTTTATCCCTCATTCATTCCGTTAGGATGAATGTAGTCAGACTTAACTACCTTGAATTGTGAGAGGTTCAGGAAATTACGTTAAGGCTGGCAAATCTTCTATTAATACACTCCCGAAAGTGTCAGCTAATAGATAATGAATTAAGATCTGTTATTGCCAGCGTGAAGGGCTTCACGTTTAACAGATGCAAAGTACCCCCGATCTTTTTAAATCTCCTAAGATACTAAAACGGGGGTCTTTTTATTAGATTGTATTCTTAACTTCATTTCTCCTGAAAAAATGACGTTAATAATGCTTTCTAGCAAGGGCATTCTCTCCAGGGGCTAAATGCCCCTTTTTAATCTTCTGCGCTTTATGCGTAACGAAATAGTTAATACAACAAAGGAAACGGTAATGCTTCTCATGAATTATGACCGTGTGATCACTCACAAAGGCGCTTCCCTTATTCTCTCTGAAAAGATGATTAAGCAAGCGGCTGATTTTCTCAATGTGGACGTTGAGACTATTCGAGAGGCTACAGAGAAATTCTGGCCTACAGCCACGATCACAAAATCAAATACCCCTCACCCACCATCAGGGCTTGAGGCACGATTAAAACTAATAGCAAAAGGAAAATAACCAATGCAATTTGGAACATTTCAAACTCTGAACGGGAATAACAGCCACGCCCGTTATAAAATTATCGCCCATGCTTCTGATGCAATTATGCAGGATAAGCTAATCCGTGTGGAATCCGGTATTCCTGCCGATCTCATTGTTGGCGACCTCGTGAACGATACAGGCGCGAAAGCTGCCACCCCTGGTGACATTGCGTATGTTGTCGTAGAACCTGCAACCGCTGGCGATAAAGCGTTTATTGTAGCTTCTCCAGAGCATACTATTTTAGCCCTGGTTGGCGTTGAATTTGGAAGCCTGGATAAATCTCTGGCTCAAGCGCAATTAGTAACTCTTGGCTTTACTTTCACTGACTACTCTACCGTAGCCCTACGCACAACCTAATCAAGGATAATAATAAGAATGGCTTATTCAGATTTATTTTCTGGCAACATGTATGACTTTGCCAGCCCGTTTACATTCTCTACTCAACTAAACCAGATTGTAACTAATCTTGGATTATTCAAAATTGAGAACCACGATGTTAACTCAATCGCTCTTGAGAAAATCACAGATGTGAAAAATCTCGTTGCACCTGAAAAGATGCCCTATGCACAGTCAGATTGGAACAGTGCAGAACGCCCAGAATTTACCAATGCCCTCTATCAGCTTAAATACACTAACTCCCTTAACTCCGTCACCTCTCGTGACCTTGAGCAGTATAAAGCGCGTGGAACCGTAGACACTGCTGATCAAATTACCCTCGCAATTAGTGATTTCAGCGATGCGCAGTATGCACAGGTGAGCAACACCGTAGAGGTTGACCTTGTAGAGGCACTATTAGGGCTTCGTGTACAGTCACAATACGCCGGACAGGGCAATTTAGATTTCCTCGCAGGTGGCAGTAAAACCACCTACACGATGGACATTAGCGCAGACGCTAACGTATTCCAGCAACTAAGCGAGATCGGACGAATCCAGAATGTTAAACTGGGATCAGCACTTGCACAGGCTAAACAGGGTGTAGTGATCCTGGCTTCTGGTAAAGCTGCCGTAGCGCTTCGCTATCATCCGTCAGTGAAAGATTTCATGGTGTATACGCTTCCTCTGGAGCAGGGCGATAACTTCTACACCCGCACGAAAGGCGCAAATCCTGCTTTTGAAACCTGGACTCTAAACGGCGTAACCGTGATCGACGTGACAGGCTATAGCCTCATCACTGACAAAATCGGGGTTGATGGCTTCGTGAGTATTCCTGTAATGACTCCAGAATCAAACGCTTACGTTCTTCACTCTGGTGTTGGTGTTCGCCATGCGACACAAGGCAAAGGCGCGGATCTGCATCACCAGTATGTGATTGTTGATCAGCGTTGGGGCTTCCCAGAAGTGGCTACAGAGTGTAGCTATCTGCCAATTGTTAATGTTCCACAAGCGATCATTTTCGGTAGCGTCGCAGAATAATGAGCGATAGACGTTAGCTCTTCACGTCTGGAAAATAACAGAAGAGCTTTTAATCAGGGGGCGTAGGGCACTGGAACACGCAAAGCAAATGCGCCAGACCTTGCCCCTTTTTTATTTTCAGCGCGAGGAAAGAGTATGTACTTAATTTTGAAATCTAACAGAGGGCTGCATGTTCAATTATCGGCCTCTGATGCCGAAGGGCTATTAAATGTTGCTGCAATGTGCAGATTATTAGATGTTGACTATAACGGCGTGAGACAACGTATTTTTCGTGGTGAAACTGTAGAGCAAGCGATTCACCATTTCTTAGATCAGAAAGGCGGTGAATAATCATGCTTGAAATTAATACAAGCGTATTAAAAAATACGGTGACATTCAGTGTTGACCGTAATTCAATGAAGACAGCCCTTGATGCTTTTGACCAGATTCAGCAGAAAGCAAAAGGTATTAAAGATCCCACAATAAACATGAAGAGATTCAGCCAGGGGCTAAAGTCTGCTGAAAGAGAATTAGATAAGCTAAATAAGAAAGTCTCTAAGCCACGTAATAACGATGAAAGAGAAAAGGCAAGAGCAGCTAAGGCGCAAGCCCGTGTGGAGGCTCAGGCAGCGAAAGAGGCCGCGAGAAATGCACAGCGCCGTGAACGTGCAGAGCTAAAACTCCTGGATACAGCCAGCAGCTTTAAATCAATGCAACACCTTACCAACGTAGAATTAGCCCAGGCGGCATTACAGGCCAGCAAAATTACCCGTAGTTATGCTGATGGAACGATCAGCCTACAACGCCAAAACAGCGAGATTAAGCGCTTACAGCAGAATTACAGACGTATCAACGCAGAGCGTAGGGCAGCAGCAAAGGCGGGAGGGGCTAACGCTCTTGGTGGCGGTGGTAAGGCGACAGGGGCAATCTCTGGCTCTCTCATGGGCTTAGGCACTGGTGCGCTTGCTGGCGCTAGTATCGGTGCGGCTGCGTATGGTGCTTATTCATGGGGTAAAGAGGCTGTTACAGCCCAGGAAGAGCGTAGCGAGATTGTACAGCGTGCCAGATTAGGAAATGTAGATTACAACGCGCTACAAGCCCAAAGCCAATACGCTACCGCTAACGGCATTGATTCGGGAATGGGTATTCAAGGCCAGCGTAAGCTATTGGACAACTACAAAGACATCCAGGACCGCATCGGTCAAACTCTCAATGAGGCTAAATACGATAAGAAGTCGGGACAGTGGAAAGGTGGCGATCAGGGGATTCTGTCAGCGGTGAACACTGCCGGATTCACTTTGAAAGATTTGCAGTCCTACCAAAAGAACCCGATGGGCTTCGTCTCTGCCTATACCAATACGTTAGAGAAGCAGGGCAAATCACCAGAGCAAATCCTCGCATCGTTGGAACAGTTAGGTGATGACCTGGGCCTATACCATAAAGCGTTTATGAATGGTGGTAAGGCACTCACTGATCAGGTGGACGTGCTCAAGCGTAACGGGCAATGGTTGAACCAGGAACAGCAAGATCAGCTTGTGGCCTACCGCAAATTCAATCAGGAAATGGACATTCTCAACGATAGCCAGAAGTTGGCATTCTTCGAAGGTTTCATGGAGTCTCTCGACCCTGCGACGGTTAAAGAGTTTAAGGAAGCGATGCAGGAAGCGTTACCCTTCTTCAAAGGCTTAGGCAAGGCGGCGGGTGATGTTGTAGATGGCTTAATGAAGATGACCAACTGGATCACTGGTAAGCTAAATCTCCTGAACGGTGACAACACCACTAAAGAGGCGGTGAGCCAGCATTACGGCACAACGTCAGCACCTGTACAGCCTGGAAGTAACCCTGTGGCTAACGCCTACGGAGCCAGCCAGCCTAAAGCAGACGGTCATGAGCCTAATGTATTCGACACAATGCGTGAATGGTGGAATGGCACATCCAATAATAAAGACGTGAGCAGCTACGCACAGAGCGCTAACGGTGATTATTCTCCTGTTTCGATGTTGAAACAATCCGCAGCGACTACAGCGACACCGCAAGCTAATAATACAGTGGTTCAACCTGTGGTATTACAAAATAATCTACCGGAAGGAATGATCTCTCTCACTATTGCCCCTGATCCGACATTCGGAAACATGCTAAATGCGAGCGTAGATCAGCGTATTAATCAGAACAATCAGCGTATGGTGCTGGCTGTTTCATCTGGACAAGGGACGGGGGGCTAATTGCCCCTCTTCGTAAGGAACGAAATAAAATGGCAACACCAGGAAGTTTAACAATCGGGGGAGATTCTTCCCGAATCAATTCAACTCAGAACAGTAATAACAGCAGCGCTACCCGTAATAAAGGTGAAAACGGATTCACTATTCTTGCTTCTGTTTATAATCCAGCTTCTGATAGCTACATTCAGAACTATCAGGCAATTGTGTTTGATGCTGTTCCGAGTATTGGAATCAAACGCCAGGCAGAAGTGACAAGCTATCCCGTTGAGAGCGGCGCAGAAGTGAGTGATCACGTTCAGATTAAGAATAATACATTCAAGCTATCGGGGGTTATTACCGAAACTCCGGTAAGGCTTGAGAAAGATTTATTATACAGTGCTGGCGTTAATGGTACTCGTATTTCTCAGGCTATCCAGTATCTTGATAAAATCTTTGATAGTCGTCAACCTATTACATTAGTGACAGAGCACAAAGTGTATGAGAATGTCATTCTCTCTTGCATCAGTTACGATTATAAATCTGAATTTGCTATGCAATTCGATCTTGAATTTGAACAAGTCAGGCTTGTTAGCACTGCTACAGTTAATGTAATTGCAACTAAGACGCAGGGGAATAAATCTATTGGTGGTACGGTAAAACAGAAGGTAGTAAACAATGCACCTAAGAAAAGCGAAGGTGATACGGTTACTACGGAATTTAAGAAATAAACAAGGGCATTTTGCCCTTTTACAAGGAAGATGATTCAAGCTATACCAAGGAATCTACGTTCTCAAATGGGATGGATTTAAAAAGATAACCCTGTAACCCCCAAATGCCTACTTCACGCAAGATTTCCATACTTTTTCTATCCTCAATGCCTTCAATAATAATTTTGTCGCAGTATTTTTTAATTAATACAATTAATTCGTAGAAGGTTGGTTTTTTCACCTGCTCATTAAAGAAAATGCGATCTATTTTTACTACTTCAAAGTAACCTTCTAACAAACTAACTACATTCGAATTACCTGCCCCAAGGTCATCGAGCCACAGCCCATTCACACCCTGGCTCAGCGACTTTAACAAGGGGGTTTTTAATCCTTTATCTAAACCTAGGAAATTCTCAGAAAGCTCAAGTTTGATGAATGGCATCGATTCGAAAGTTTGTCTAAGTATGTAGTCATGACGTATCAGAAAAGCCATTTGCTGATCAATGTTCAGTGTACAAAATAGATTCTTTCGTTCGAACCACATTTGCATACTGGCAATGTTTCCGCATTGTTCGTATAGGAAAACCCGTTTCCTATCTAAATCCCAAGATGAAATTACGAACTCAGGATGAAGGGGGCGTCCATCTGGGGAAATGAAGCGAGTGAGAAGCTCAACGCCCAACAACTTTTCGTCAATGCTTACTATAGGTTCAGCAATGAATGTAGTATCCATAACAAACACCTTAAATTTCTACATAGGTTCATTCATAATGTGGTCTTTGTAACAAAAAATCAATAATGGTTTCTGTTATTTAGGTGTGTAACCTACTGAATTTGGTGGGTTTTTTTTTGGGGTTTTAGTGTTATGGCTTTGATGCTTTTTTGTTACTGTTTTAATCTTGCTTTGTTCGTAAAGCAAGAATTAGCGTGTATTATTCATAAACAATAGCTTATTAATCTAATCAATTTGTTTATAAATAAGGGGCTTACGCCCCTTTTTCCGTTTCAGGGAAGATGATCTCTGGATAATCCACCATTTCCACATAGTCGGACAATTCTTTCATGGAACACCCCGCGCTGTATGTCTTGAATGCTTCTGTGGCTGCGGCTTGGGAAGAGTGCCCCGTGATGTAGCCTATACGCTGTTCGGGTACTCCGGCACGGTCAAGACACGTGATAAAATGCCCCCTCAAACTGTGAAAGCATTGGCGATCTGTAGCCATAGGCACTACGCGACGCCGTAAGCGGGTGAATGCCTGGGAATAGAACGGCCCCTTTTTCCCGTCTTTGCGTTCAATCTTGTTAGCCTGTGGTAACAGGTAATCTCCAGTGTTCAAACTCAGATAATAATCCACCATACCGATCAGAAAAGCGTGGATCGGTATGTGCCTAACCCCTGCTTTCGTTTTCGATTTGCTAATGAAGAAAGTCTGTATCCCTTCCACTATAACAACATCTGATTTTTTCAAGCTGGCGATTTCGTCCAGCCTTGCACCAGAGAACAAACCGATCAGAATGACGGCTCGTAGTTCTTCGTCTGCTTCGTTGAGCAGGGTAGATAGTTGATGCCATTCAAACGGCTGGTAGCTCTCAATAGTGCGCCGTGCTTCGAGGTTCATGCCGTGAAACGGATTAAGCGGCGCTACAGCGTCGTAGCGACGTTTGGCAAACTCATAGAGGCTTCCCAGTGACGTTAACCAGTTTTGCAGCGTCTGCCCTGCTACGTCGCGTTTCTGCTGTTCTTCGATGAAATCCGTAACCAGCCGCCGTCCTATCTGATCCAAACTGATATCAACTTTCCCGATACTCTGGAGAAAAACCTCCACGGCTCGCGCCGATTTGCTCAGTGTGGACAGTGAACGCCGATCCCGGTAAGCAGTGGCGTATTCGTCACGTAATAGGCACAGGTGAGGAATAGAACTGGCTCGCTCCTCAATCAGGGGTTTGTTTTTATTCTTGCGGATCTGTGAGTGCAGGGAAGTGATCGCAAGCTGGATGCGCCTGTCCTCTGTATCTGGCTTGAATTGTTCTTTCAGGTTGTTCCACTCTACCAGCATGTGATTGCGGAAGTGTCGAGCCTTGTAAATGTCTCTTGTACCAGTGCTTTTCCGGTAGAGGCGCTTCCCGCCGAACATGTGGCGCATGTAAGCAGGAACGTAGATTTGAAACTGCCAAACACCGTCCGGTGAAAGATAAAGATACTCCTGGCCCTTGATTGTCATGAGATTGATCCTCTAAAATCTCGCAATCAAGTATCAATAATAGTTACTATGTTGATTCTATGACCGTCGCGTTATGGAAAAATGAAACAGAGTTTCGATTCCCTTCGCCCGCTCCAGAATTTCCGCTTGTAAACAAGTCTTTGAAGCCTTCCCTATCAGGAACTTAAATAGTTACCTCTTTTTTGTAACCTATGGGTTCTACCATTGTGATCCGCCCTTGGTAACTGTCACGCTAAGTTACATGGTGAGATGACCATATAACTCAGCGTTGGCGGCAGCTGCATCCTCACACCTCGATAGCAAAACGTGAAGAAAAAGCCCATCCAGACACCGTTATGTCATCGACAGATTGATCACACGCATTAAAGCCCGACGTGCGGCCTTATGAGCCATGTAAACAGGTTTATGGTACAAACGACATGTAGGCTCTATCAGCGTTTCAGCCACGCTCCCGCAAGGGTACACGGTTATCCTGATAAGGTGTGATCCTTCTGACAATCTGATGAAGCCGCTACGCTCCGCTTGTTGCTGTACCACCAACGGGGCTCTATGGCTTCTATTGTCCTAAATCTGTTAGTAGCGCGTTTTATGCACCCTGGATACCCTGATATAAATCATACAAGGAGGACAGTTTATGAGCGCACAGGCAGAGGAAGGAACATTACGCCGGATGACGTTAGGCGAGATTGCAATGGCTCGTAGGGTGTTCGGTGATTCGATAGTTTATAGCCGTGTCTGGATTCATTGCGACAGTTATTTACCATTCGGACTACAAAAACAAAACTACGCGATGACTCCAAACGGAGAGTTATGGTACAGAAAGTCGATGTACAGAGAAGACTTTTCCGCAAACTCGGTTTTCATCGAAGATAAATATGTTTTCATCCATGAGCTGGGGCATGTCTGGCAACACCAACACGGGCAATGGGTGAGAATGCGGGGAGCTTTTAGCTGGGCTGCTGAATATACCTACAGGCTGGATAAAGAAAAACTCACTGATTACTCTCTTGAACAGCAAGCCTCTATTTTAGCTGATTACTGGTTACTACTGGTTTATGGGATCAGTAAGTGGTCTTACTATCAGAGACCAGGGCGCATGGGGATGTACAGGGGCGTAGATTTGTTGCAGGATGTCCCTTCGCTTTACCAGAAAATCGTAACAGGGAAGGGGCGTTAAACATGAAGAACAAAATGTTGCTGGGTGTTGTATTCATCTTAACGGGATGCCCTGGGCCTGGTGATCGAATGGTAGATCGTCAATCTACAACGGCATTAATCAAAGATAATCAAGTTTGTGTGGTGTCACCACTGGAGCCACAGGAACGGATCACTGCTATCCAAATCAACAGTGATAATAGCGACTCTCTTCACAAGATTTTTGATGACAAGCCTGTGTATGTTCAAAAGGGCGGGTGTCTTCCTGTGTTCGGATTTAAGTTTGCACCTGGAGAGCGGTATAACTTCGCGTATGACGTCCAATCTGGTAAATCAGAATCGCATTTAGTCACTGCTGAATTTTCTTATCCCAAAGAATAAGGGGGCAAACCGCCCCTGAATCACCATGGGTTTAACAGAGACCTCAAAGTTATTTATAGATTTACTCCGCCCCGGCAGACGATTCTGCCCTATCTAAAAAAATGAGGAGCTTTGGTACGCTGTTCCTGTTTTCTAAAGTAAAAAGGCCGCATCCCGCAGCCTTTCCTCACACACTCACCCTTTCGGGAACACCCACACATGCTTCTCAGGCAGCGAAAGATGGCAGTGCTGCGGATCCCGAACCTCATGCCCATACGCGCGGATCACAAAATCATCCCCCACCGTGCGGAAAAGGTACTCCCAGCGGTCGCCGAGATACATGCTGGTGAGCAGCGGCAGCTCAAGCTGATTTTCCCCTGGCCCCTCGACTACCGCCACGCGCTCGACGCGGATCACCGCCGTGGCTTCTTCACCGCTCTGCACCCCTTCACCGGCCTGGCCCCACAGCACCCAGCCTTTCCCTTCAATACGCGCTTTGCCGTCGCGCACTTCGGTAACCTTGCCGTGCAGGCGGTTGTTGCTGCCCATAAACTCAGCGGTAAACAGCGTTTTCGGCGAGCCGTACATCTCCTGCGGCGTGCCCTGTTGCTCAATTTTGCCGTTGTTAAGCAGCAGGATACGGTCGGAAATCGACATCGCTTCGTTCTGGTCGTGCGTCACCATCAGTGCCGATAGCCCGAGCTTGATAATCAACTCGCGCAGGAACACGCGGGCCTCTTCGCGCAGCTTGGCGTCGAGGTTGGAAAGCGGCTCGTCCAGCAAAATCACCGGCGGGTTGTAGACCAGCGCCCGGCCAATCGCCACGCGCTGCTGCTGCCCGCCGGAGAGCTGGTGCGGGTGACGTTTGCCAAGATGGCCCAGACCCAACTGGTCCAGCACGTCCTGCACGCGCTGCTGGATCTCTTTGGCCGGGACTTTACGCAGCTTGAGCGGATAGGCCACGTTCTCAAACACGGTCTTGTGCGGCCACAGGGCATAGGACTGGAATACCAGCCCAAGGTTACGCTCTTCCGCCGGGACCTCGCTGCGCGTCGTGCCGTCGTAAACTTTATTATTGCCAATGACAATCGACCCCTGGGTCGGTTTTTCCAGACCCGCGACGGCGCGCAGCAGGGTGGTTTTACCGCTGCCGGAGGGGCCTAACAGAGAGACCACTTCGCCGCGCTTCAGGTTCATGGAGACACCTTTTAAAACAGGATTGTCGCCGTAGGTTAAGTGCAGATCGTCAACCGCTAATTCAATCATGTATTTTCACTCCGAAACGAAGGGCAATGCCCAGACCTACCACGACCAGCAGGATGTTAATGAAAGAGAGCGCCGCCACGATATCGATGGCACCCGCGGCCCAGAGGGAAACCAGCATCGAGCCGATGGTCTCCGTGCCGGGTGAAAGCAGGTACACACCCGTTGAATATTCGCGCTCAAAGATCAGGAACATCAGCAGCCACGAACCGATAAGACCGTAGCGGGAGAGCGGGATGGTGACGTGGCGGGTGATCTGCCCGCGCGTCGCCCCGGTGCTGCGCGCCGCTTCCTCAAGCTCCGGCCCTACCTGCAGCAGCGTGGAAGAGATAAGCCTCAGCCCGTAAGCCATCCACACCACGGTATAGGCCAGCCAGACGCTGAAAATGGTGCTGCGCAGCGAACGCAGCCAGACGATGACGTTTTCGCGCATCCAGTCGGTCCAGGCGAACCCGGAAAGCCAGCCGGATTTCAGCGAGTTATCGAGCCACATCGGCAGGAACAGGAACACCCACAGGAACGCCAGACCCGCCAGCAGGCCTGGCACGGCGCGCGGCACCAGCACGCTGTAGTCCAGAAAACGCGTGGTGTTGTCCGGCTTGCGGTGCATGGCAATGCCGACAAACAGGTAGCACACCACGGCCAGCGCGCCGCCAATCACGCCAATCGCCATGGAGTTGACGATGGCGCGCAGCAGGTTGGGCTGTGCCCAGATGGTGCGGAAGGTGTTCAGTGAAAGCTCGTCCCACAGCGAAACGCCCACGCCCCAGTTGGAGATAAACGCGCGCAATACCACGCCGAGCAGCGGAACGCCGATGGTGACGGTGAGCCAGAAGGCAATCACTCCGCCAGCCACCCAGCGCCATTTACCCAGCGGCAGCGCCCGGGCCTGCGAAGCCTTACCCTTCATGGTGACGAAGCGGTTGGCGGTGCGCATCAGGCGACGCTGGAGCATCACCAGCGGGATGGTGATGCAGATCAGCACCACGGCAACCGCCGCCATCAGGTTATAGGATGGGGTGCCCATCTTGTTCGTCAGCTTATAGAGATAGGTCGCCAGCACCATGTTGCCTTCCGGGTCGCCGAGGACCAGCATCAGACCGAACACTTCCAGCCCGAGGAAGAACAGCAGCACGGTGGCGTACAGAATGGACGGACGCACCATCGGCAGGCTGACGGAGGTCATCACCTGCCAGGGCGACGCGCCCGCGGTGCGCGCGGCTTCTTCCACATCGGAGCCCACGCTGCGCAGCGCTGACGAGATATACAGATAGGCGTGCGGGACGTGCGTCAGGCCGGCGATGACCACAATGCTCGACATGTCGTAGATATTCCACGGCACAAAGCCAATCAGCGCCTGAGCCCACTGGGAGAGAAAGCCCACCGGACCGGCGGCCACCACGTAGCCGAAGCCCAGCACCATCGGTGAAACGAAAATCGGGACCAGGATAAGCGGCTCAATCAGCCGGCGGCCGGGCAGGTCGGTACGCACCATCAGAAACGCCAGCACGCCGCCCAGCGGAATGGAGATAAAGACCAGCCCGAAAGCAAGAATAAAGCCGCTTTTCAGGGCCTTATAAAAATCAGGATCGGTGAAAATAAACTCAAATGATTCAAAGCTCCACTCTTTTGACGGCGAAAAGAACGGGGCGGACAGGAAGCTCTGGATCACGATAAACGACAGCGGCGTGTAGATAACCAGGGCGGTTATCAGCACGACGATGCCTCGCGGCAGGCTTTGCCACTTTCTGCGTAATGTATTCATGGGGTATCCCTGGTGTTGCAGCCCAGAAAAACGAACTCAGTCGATAAGGGAGCGCGGCGGCCTGCGCCGCGCTCAGACGCTTATTTACCGGCGGCGGTACGCCACTCTTTGATGTACTCCAGGCGTTTTTTCGGCTGCAGATATTCCAGCAGCGTTTCATCAACCGGAATTGGCTTCAGCGCGTTGCCGAGAATTTTGGTCAGGCCGTCGATATCATTTTTCCCTTCGATATCGTTACGAATGGAGGGAATATCCGCCTGACTGGCCAGAATACTTTGCCCTTGCTCAGACAGCACATAGTCCAGCCACAGCTTCGCGGCGTTGCTGTTTTGCGATTGCTGGCTGATGAACGACACGCGCGACAGCACCAGGGTGTAATCTTTTGGATAGGAAATGCCGAGCGAAGGATCGTTCTTTGCGCGCGCTTCCGCGTAGGAACCGAGGATGTTGAAGCCGATCAGGTTTTCACCGGAGGAGACGCGCTCCATCATGGTGCCGGTAGACGACTGCACCGATAAACCACCTTTGGCGACGTCGGCCAGGGTTTTGAAGTAATTAGGATCGGCGTTGTGATCCTGAACTGAGAGCATAAAGCCCAGACCCGATTTTTCGATGTCGTAGGTGGTGACTTTGCCCTTGAATTTGTCCGTCTGGCTGGCAATCAGCTTCGCCAGCGCGGCGTGAGAATCCGGCACGTCGCCGGCCGGGATCAGGCGCTTGTTGTAGATAAAGACCACCGGCTCATAGGTGGTGCCGTATGCCTTATCTTTCCAGACCGCCCATTTCGGCAGCTGGCTTTGCTCCGGCGATTTATACTCCATGGCGTAGTCGGTGGCGAGCTTCAGGCCGGTGTCCATAGAGGAGCTCCAGACCACGTCGCCGCTCACGCCGCCGGAGGCCTGTTCGCTGATGAAACGGTTGTACAGCTCGGTGCTGTTCATGTCGTTGTATTCGACTTTAATGCCCGGGTAGGTTTTTTCGAAGCCCTGGATCAGCGGCCCGGCGGCCTTGATGTCGGTGGTGGAGTAAATAACAACCTTGCCCTCTTTCGTTGCGGCATCAACCACTTTTTGATACTCAGCAGGATAGCCCTGCGGCAGTGCAGACAGTGCAGAAGCAGAGAACAGTACAGTAGCGGTAAGCAGAGAAATTCGGAACGTGTTCGACATTATAGTTAACCTTTTAGTTACATTTGAGGAACTAATTGTCAACATAGCGTATCGGGCTCCACCCACAAGAGGGTGAAGCAAGCAATGATTCCGAAGTGTGATTGTCGCCGTCGTTTCAGCAATTAACACCATAAAATCCGCGAACGTTAGCCTGTGAACGGTTCTGGATTACGGTTTATCGGGCGCTTTGCGGTATAACCTTCGCGGATGACCAATATTGCCATACAGCATTTCGACGTTGATTAACCCGCTCTCCACGCAGTATTCAAGGTAGCGACGTCCCGTGGTTTTGCTGATCCCCACGTTTTCCACCACCTCTTCGACCGACATCGCGTTGTCGGGACACTCGGCGAACAGGCGTTTAATCCGTTCCAGCGTTTGGGGTTCAATGCCTTTCGTCGACGGCGTAATGGGGGCTTCCGCGGCGGGCAGATTAAACAGGCGATCCAGCGCATGCTGGTCGACCACCTTCACCTGCTGCACGGTGTGGATAAAACGCATAAACCGCTCCAGCGAGGCGTGCAGGCGCTGGAAAAAGACGGGCTTAATCAGGTAGTCAAACGCGCCGCTGCGCATGGCGTGGCTGCAGGTCTGCATATCGCTGGCGGCGGTGATGAAGATCACCGAGCATTCGTAGCTTTTCAGCAGCGGGTTATCGATGAGCTCCACGCCTTTACCGTCCGGGAGATAGTTGTCCAGCAGGATAAGCCGCGGCTGATACTGACGAATCAGCCTGCACGCCTGCTCAATCGACGCGGCGATGCCCACCACGCGCAGATGGAAATTCTGCTCGATATACTCGCGATGCAGCTCCGCCAGATGCGGCTCATCTTCAACTATCACAACGTCAAGTGGTCGGGTGGTGCTCATGCTTTAGCCCTGTTGATCGGGGAGTAGAATAGGTATAAACACAGAAAAAATAGTGCCCTGCGGCGTGTTGTCGGTAATCTCAATGCTGCCGCCGGCCTTGTCGATATATCCTGCCACCAGAAACAGACCAATACCGTGCTCGGTGCCCACAATGTCGTTTTCGCTGTCCGGCTTGCTGCTGAACCCTTGGCGGAAAATATGCGGCTTCATCGCATCGTCCATCCCGCAGCCCCGGTCGGCCACCTCGATCAGCAGCTCCTGGTTACGGTCAGAAATGTAGAGTTCTACCGGCGCGTGGACCGGGGCGTTGAGTGTCGCCTCCACGGCGTTATCCAGCAGGTTACCAATAATGGACATCAGCTCCGTTTCACTCAGCGCGGCAGGCATGCGGGTGAGCTGGCAGGCGGGGTCAAACAGCAGCTCGATGCCTTTTTCGCGCGCGCTGACGTATTTTCCGAGCAGCAGCCCGCACAGCGCCGGGGAGACAAAATGGGCTGAGACAAAGTCCAGCACGCGCTGCGCGCCCTCTGACTGCACCTGAATGTAACGGATGGCCTCTTCATAGTGTTTCATCTGCAGTAGCCCGACGAGAGTGGCGGTCCAGTTCAGCTGTTCATGGCGCATAATGCGCAGGTTATCCGCATAGCGTTTGATCTGACTGAGCTGGCTGCTGAGCGTGTTAATGTCATTTTTGTCGCGAAAGCTGTATACCCAACCGCTTTCAACGCCCGGTTCTACCTCAATGGCTACCCGGTTGACGATCACCTCGCGCTGGTTCAGCACCGCAATCTGGTCGTGGCTCCCGCTGCTCACCGAGGCGTAGCGCTGGGATAAAAATCCCGGCGCCGTCTGCAGAATGTCCTCCAGCGGTTTACCGATAAGTTCTTTCTCATTTTGCCGAATATCCAGCATTTCGCGTGCCGCGCGGTTAATTAAAATCAGCTGCTTCTCGCTATTAACGGCAAATACGCCTTCGTACATGGCTTCTAATAGGGCGCGCTGCTGCAAAACCAGCTGAGCGATATCTTTCGGCTCCAGCCGGAACATCTGTTTTTTTAAATTGCGGGTAAACAGCCAGGAGAAAATAAACAGCAGCAGCAGAAGCGCAGCGCCGTATAGCCCGGACTGCCAGAGAATGCGGGCGTTAATATTGGCAATATACGACGTCAGATAGCCGACCGAGACAATACCAATCACCTGATGCTGCGCGTTGAAGATGGGCGCTTTACTGCGTAGCGACACGCCAATCCCGCCCTGACGCACGGAAATAATGGTTTTGCCCTTTAATACCTCCGCATTATCCCCGCCGATCATCGGTAAATTAATCCGCTCCGGGGATTCCGAATGATAGAGGTGCTGCTCCTCGGTATCGCCAATCACAATGTAGCTGGCATCGCTTTCGGCGCGCAGCGGCTGAATTAAGCGGGCTATTCCCGGAATATCCCTGGCCGCTACCATTGCCGCCAGACCCGGCATCAGCGCGATCTGGCTGGCCTGAACCCGGGCGCGCTGGCCGAGATCGTGGTGGAGCTGACGGTCAATAAAATGAAACAGGATTGTTCCCAGCAGAACTAACAGCAGGCAGGAGAAGCACACCAGCGCTAAAAACAGCTTTACCTGAAAAGAGAGTCTGCGTTTCATTCAACCTGCGGAAGTTATGTAAAAGTGACATTTGCCGAGCCTGACATGGGCCAATAGCGGACGCAATCTGGCGAGAAAAGAGTTGTGACCTGGCTTTTCGTTTTCGGCGTTATACCCTAAATAATTCGAGTTGCGGGAAGGCGGCAAGGGAACGAATCCCCGGGAGCGTACATAAGTACGTGACTGGGGTGAGTGAGTGCAGCCAACGCACCTGCAGCTTGAAGTATGACGGGTATATAGCCATCAGGATCCCGTAAGGCTATGCTTCATTCAGCACGATAATAATTACAGAGGCAATGTCATGGATAAAGAACTACTGGATGCAGGTTACCGGGCCTATACCGGCGAGAAAATTGACGTTTACTTCAATACCGGGATCTGCAAACACTCAGGTAACTGCGTGCGTGGGAGCGCAAAGCTGTTTAATCTGAAACGTAAGCCGTGGATCATTCCCGATGAAGTGGACGTTGAAACGGTTGTACGCGTGATTGATACCTGCCCGAGCGGTGCGCTGAAGTATCGCCAAAAATAAGCGAGGAACCATGGATATTCTGGAAGGCCATAACAAGTTTTACGTGAATGATGCGAACGGCAATCAGGTCGCGGAGATTGTCTTCGTACCGACCGGCGAGCATCTGAGCATTATCGAGCACACCGACGTGGATGAGAGCCTGAAAGGGCAGGGCGTCGGTAAACAGCTGGTGGCGAAAGTGGTGGAGAAGATGCGCGGTGAGAATCGCAAAATTATTCCGCTGTGCCCGTTCGCGAAGCATGAGTTTGATAAAACGCGGGAATATGACGATATTCGGGCGTAAATAACACCGGCGATGGCCGGTGTTTTTTTATCTTACCTGCTCAAACAGCAATACCATCGCGATCAGCACCATTATCCCTCCTGACGCCATGCTTACCAGACGCGCCGCCTGTGGCCGGGTCGCCAGTACCGCTTTCGAACCATACCCCACCAGCAGATAGACCAGCGTACAGGTGATAAGGTGCATCACGCCGAGCGCGGACATCTGCATCGCTATCGACCAGCTTCCGGTCGGGTCGGTGAACTGCGGAAGCAGCGCCAGGAAAAGTAAAAAAACTTTCGGGTTAAGACCGCTAATGCAGAGCCCTTTCACCGCCCACTGCCTCCAGTTTCCCCCATGATGGGTGACCTTTTCCGGTGCGGCAGGGTGACGCAACAGTCCGATGCCAAGCCACAGGAGATACGCGGCCCCCGCGACGGTCAGCCCGGTTAACGCCATCGGGTGTTGAGCAATCACTACGCCCACGCCAGCCACCACAATCAGCGTGGCTAACAGATGCCCGGACATTAACCCCATCACAGCCGGTACCACGCGTCGCCCGTTAATCCCGGCGCTAATGGCGTAGGCCCAGTCGGCGCCTGGCGTCATGATAAGCAGAAAAGAAACCACCCAAAAGCCGGCCACAATACTCATTTCCATCGTCCTGAAGACTCCCGCAGTGCGTCAAAGGTTGAGAAAAAGAATATCGCTAACCCTGCGAAATAGGCTTTCAATGTTATGCTCATAACACCGTGAAATTGAGAAAATCTTCCACATGGATAGCATCGATCGAAAAATTCTTGCTGAGCTACAGTCTGATGGCCGCTTATCCCTGACCGAGCTGGCGGAAAGAGTGAATCTGAGCCTCTCGCCGTGCCATCGTCGCGTGAGGGCGCTGGAGCAAAGCGGGGCCATAACGGGATACCGTGCTAGCCTCGACCCCGCCAAAATGGGATTCAACTTCCTGGCGATAGTATTTGCGACGCTGAAGGAGGGTGACCGTAAGGCGGTTAGCGCGTTTGAAGCGGCGGTGGAGGAAATTCCGCAGATCGTGCTGGCACAGCGCCTGTTTGGCGATCCCGATTATCTGATGCACGTCGTGACCCGCGACCTCTCCGCTTTCCAGAAGCTCTACGACGAGAAGCTCTCCGCCATGCCCGGCGTGCAGCATCTTCGCTCTACGCTTGTCATGAAAACTGTGGTGCAGGACAGGCCTTTTCCGCTGGAATCAGCTGGGCGAGACTGAGAGGCATGCCCGGCAGAACGCCGGGCATGCAGGGCGTTTAGCCGACAAACATCACCGATACGCACAGCACGCCGACGATCAGCGTCAGCAGGTTGCCAATGGAGCGGTACTGTTTCAGGGAGGGGATCAGATACGTCGACAGCGTCGGCATGATAAACAGGATCATGGCGATAAGCGGGCCGCTGATGGCGTAAATCATCGAAATGGCGTTCGGGTTAATGCAGCAGACGGCAAAGGTGATTAACGACACCCCCATAATGGAAATCGCGCGGTTAAAGGCGCGGCTCTTTTTCACCCCCACCTGGTTCAGCGACGACTTCGCGATCTCCGTCGCCCCTTCAATCACCCCAAAATAGGTGCCGAGAAACGATTTCGACATCGCAATAATCGCCACGATAATCCCGGAAATGCCCAGCCACGCCGGAGAAGAAGGCATCATCGACAGCGCGGACAGGATCGTTACCCCTTGCTCTTTGGCGGCCACAATGTACGACGGCGGAATTGAGAGCAGGCAGCTGAAGACAAAAAACAGCACGCTCAGGCAGATAATGAGGTACGCCACCTTCATGATTTTCTTGCATTTATCCATGGCACCGTCGGCAAACTTCTCACGACGGTCAACGGCAAACGTTGAGATAATCGGGGTATGGCTGAAAGCAAATACCATCACCGGAATCGAAATCCACACCTGGTGCAGCGTATGGCGATCGACGGCCATCTGGCTGGTCAGCAGCGAGGGTTGCCAGCTGCCGATCAGGTAGAGCGAGACAAACAGGAAATAGGCAATCAGCGGAAACACCAGGAAGCCCATCACTTTTATCGTGATATGCCGTCCCATCAGGAAGATCAGATTCAGGACCAGCACCACGCCCAGGCTGACCAGCACGCGAACGGCGGTATCCACCGTCAGGTGTTTCGCCAGCTGCTCCGTGAGCGAGTTGGTGATGGCCACCGCATAAATCTGCACCACCACAAAGAAGGCGATAAAATAGAGCGTGGTGATCAGGTTGCCAATCTTCCTGCCGTAATAGTGCGAAACGGCGCCGGTGATCCCTTCGTTGCCTTTCGTTTTCGACGACAGGATAAATTGTGCCAGCGCTCTGTGCGGCCAGTAGGTTAAGGGATAGGCCACGAGGGCGGTAATAAACAGGACGATTGCGCCTGCGGAGCCCAGCTGAATGGGCAAGAACAGCGTTCCTGCGCCCACGGCCGTGCCATAGAGAGCGAAACTCCAGAGAGTCTCATCTTTTGACCAAATTTTCGACATTAGAGCAACGTATCAACTATCAAACCATCGGAATGGCGTGCAATTTACCATAGTTATGCCTGAAGAGCGCAGTTGCTTCGACGGAGTTTGGCCGGAACGGGCGTCCGGCCAGAGGCGGTTTAGCCTGCCAGGGCGCGCCGTTGCTGGCGACGCTTAAGAAATTTCTCGCGCAGGCTATCGTACGCCCAGTTATAGAACATGGTGTACGGCAGGAAGAACAGGAAGAAACCTATTTCCAGCGTGAATGCCTGAAGCAGGGTAACGCCCAGCACGGCGGCGACAATCGACACGCCAATCACAATAAACCCGCATTCGAACCCCAGCGCATGCAGCGCACGGACTTTTGCGGTACGTTTGACGCGCTGAACGGGCCAGAAACGGTCGAAGCCAAAGTTATAAATAATGTTCCACAGCATGGCGGTGGTGGCCAGAATAATGGTCAATCCCCCCATCTCCACCACGGAACGCTGCATTAGCCACGCCGCCGTAGGGGCGAGGATCGCCGTAGCAATCCCTTCGAAACAGACAGCATGAAAGATCCGCTCCGGCAGCTTACGTTGGAGTGCATCCTGATGTTGCATAGTCATAGACCTCATTAATTCGCCGGTATGGGCGTTGATGCAGCCTATTTTTATCGCTATAGCTGATATATTAAAGATAGTATCCATCGCTAAAGTAGATAGGTTATGCGCTATTCACCCGAAGCCCTTACCGCGTTTGTCGAGACCGTTGCGGCGGGCTCTTTTTCTGCTGCTGCACGCCGGCTGCGTAAAAGCCAGTCGACGATCAGCACGTCGATTGCCAATCTTGAAGCCGATCTCGGTTTCGAGCTGTTTGACCGCTCGGCGCGTCAGCCGGTGTTAACGGTCCAGGGAGAACAGGTGCTGGGCTACGTGCAGGCTATCCTGGCCGCCAGCACGCGGCTGGACGAGCTGGCGGTGTCGCTAACGGCGAAAACGGAAGCGCGTCTGACGTTTGTTCTTTCCGATACCCTTAACCCGGACGTGCTGGAAGAGATGATGAAACAGTTTGACGCGCGTTTTCCCCATACGGAATTCGAATGTCTGATTGGCGAGGAAGAGGACGTGATCGATCTGCTGCAAAAGGAGCGCGCGCAGGTTGGCCTGACGGAAGCGCGCGACGGTTACCCTACGGATATTGGCGTCACCCGGTTGCCGATGCAGACCCGCATGGCGATCTACGTCGCGACCACGCATCCGCTGGCCGGACAACATGACGTTCAGCATGACGAGCTGCACGGCTGGCGGGAGCTGCGGCTCAGCACCTATCTTGAGCGCGAGGCTGAGATCGCGCGCGGGCCCGTCTGGTCAGCGCCGAATTACCTGTTACTCTTGAGTATGGCGGTACAGGGATTTGGCTGGTGCGTGCTGCCGTGTGCGCTGGTGGATGAATTTGCCGCCGCGAAATCCCTGGTACAGCTCAATGTTCCCGGCTGGCCGCGGGCGATCGGCATCGATCTGCTGTGGAATAAACGATCCCCTCCCGGCGTTGCCGGAAGCTGGCTACGGCAGTATCTGCAGGATGCGCGCTGATCCTTGTGATTAAACTCACTATTTTTAAACAATTAAGATAATTGCCAGTAACAATCCTCTACTATCGTCATGTCATTTAACACAGAGGTCGTGATGAAAGATGTCGTAATAGTGGGTGCGTTGCGTACAGCTATCGGCTGTTTTCAGGGATCGCTCGCGCGTCACTCGGCGGTTGAGCTGGGTAGCGTGGTGGTAAAAGCGCTGGTGGAACGTAGCGGGATCGCAGCACATGAAGTTGATGAGGTGATTCTGGGCCAGGTCCTCACGGCCGGTGCCGGGCAAAACCCTGCGCGTCAGGCGGCGCTGAAGGGCGGGCTGCCCAATACCGTCTCCGCTATCACCATCAACGACGTCTGTGGTTCAGGATTAAAAGCGCTGCATCTCGCGACGCAGGCCATTCAGTGTGGTGAGGCGGACGTGATCATCGCGGGCGGGCAGGAGAACATGAGCCGCGCGCCGCACGTGTTGACCGACAGCCGTACCGGCGCACAGCTGGGCAACAGCCAGCTGCTCGACAGCCTGGTGCATGACGGGCTGTGGGATGCGTTCAATGACTATCATATGGGCGTGACGGCGGAAAACCTGGCGCGCGAGTACGGCATCAGCCGTGAGGTGCAGGATGCCTATGCGCTAAGCTCGCAGCAAAAAGCGCGTGCGGCGATTGATTCCGGTCGCTTTCGCGACGAAATTGTCCCGGTCAGCACGCAGCGTCAGAGCGGCGAGCGTATCCTCGTGGATACCGATGAACAGCCGCGCACCGACGCCAGCGCAGAAGGCCTGGCGAGGCTGAACCCCGCGTTTGAAATGCAGGGCTCGGTGACGGCGGGAAATGCCTCTTCCATTAACGACGGCGCTGCCGCCGTGATGATGATGAGCGAAAGCAAAGCCCTTGAACTCGATCTTCCGGTCCTGGCCCGCATTAAAGCATTCGCCAGCGTGGGGGTTGATCCTGCGCTAATGGGGATCGCACCGGTCTACGCTACCCGCCGCTGCCTGGAGCGCGCGGGCTGGCAGCTTTCGGATGTGGATCTGATCGAAGTGAACGAAGCCTATGCCGCGCAGGCGATCTCCGTCGGAAAAATGCTGGAGTGGGATCCTCTGCGGGTCAACGTTAACGGCGGCGCGATCGCGCTGGGGCATCCTATCGGTGCGTCCGGCTGCCGGATCCTGGTTTCGCTGGTCCACGAAATGAAAAAACGTAATGCCCGAAAAGGGATTGCCACACTCTGTATAGGCGGCGGGCAAGGGGTGGCGCTGGCCATCGAACGCTAACCTCTTCTCAAACAAAATGACCTCCTCCGGGAGGTTTTTTTTCGCGTCCTTTTTCTCCCGGCGGTTGAATTGTGATCCGAACATCATTTCCGCTATAAACAAAAATAAAAATGAAACGTTGTTTTAAATATAATTGAAAAGCCCACTTTATGCCGATAGTATGTGCTCATTATGAAAAACGGAACGATGTTTCGTTTATTTCCGCCTTCGGGCATGACCACATCTGGAGGTTACCGTGGACGTCAGAGAAAGCATCCACAGTGCGCACGCCAAAACGCTCGATACTCAGGGGCTGCGCAATGCATTTTTAGTCGAGCAGGTATTCGAGGCCGACAGGTACACCATGGTTTACAGCCATATCGACCGCATTATTGTGGGCGGGGTTATGCCCGTCACGAAAAGCGTCTCCGTGGGCGGTGAAGTCGGTAAACAGCTGGGCGTGAGCTACTTCCTCGAGCGTCGCGAACTCGGCGTGATTAACATCGGCGGGCCGGGCACCATCACCGTAGACGGACACTGCTATGAGATCGGCCATCGCGAGGCGCTGTACGTGGGCAAAGGGGCGAAAGACGTGGTCTTTGCCAGCATCGACGGCAGCAGGCCTGCGAAGTTTTACTACAACTGCGCGCCGGCTCACGCCACCTGCCCAACCAGGAAAGTGACCACGGCAGACGTCGCGCCCGTGACGCTGGGCGACAACCTCACCAGCAACCGCCGCACCATCAATAAATACTTCGTGCCGGACGTGCTGGAGACCTGCCAGCTCAGCATGGGGTTGACCGAGCTTGCGCCGGGCAACCTGTGGAACACCATGCCGTGCCATACCCACGAGCGCCGCATGGAAGTCTACTTCTACTTCAATATGGATGAGGACGCCTGCGTGTTCCACATGATGGGACAGCCGCAGGAAACGCGCCATATCGTGATGCACAACGAGCAGGCGGTGATTTCGCCGAGCTGGTCTATTCACTCCGGCGTTGGGACAAAAGCCTACACCTTTATCTGGGGAATGGTGGGCGAAAACCAGGTCTTTGATGATATGGACCACGTTGCGGTCGGCGATCTGCGCTAGTCGCGGGCGGTGCAGCATAAACCTGCCTGTGAGTGACAGGCTCTGAAAGAGTAAGGAATAAACATGATTCTGGATGCATTCTCTCTGCAGGGAAAAGTGGCCGTGGTTTCCGGGTGCGACACCGGGCTGGGTCAGGGGATGGCGTTAGGCCTGGCGGAAGCGGGCTGCGATATCGTCGGGATTAATATCGTTGAGCCTACGGAAACCATCGAGCGCGTGACGGCTCTTGGGCGCCGTTTCCTGAGCCTGACCGCCGACCTGCGTAAAATCGATACCATTCCTGAACTGCTGGATCGCGCGGTAGCGGAATTCGGTCATATCGACATTCTGGTCAACAACGCCGGGCTGATTCGGCGTGAAGATGCGATCAACTTCAGCGAACGCGACTGGGACGACGTGATGGATTTGAACATCAAGAGCGTATTTTTCATGTCCCAGGCGGCGGCGAAGCATTTTATTGCGCAGGAGAAAGGCGGCAAAATCATCAATATTGCCTCTATGCTCTCGTTCCAGGGCGGCATCCGCGTGCCGTCGTACACCGCGTCCAAAAGCGCCGTAATGGGTGTGACCCGCCTGCTGGCAAACGAATGGGCGAAACATAACATCAACGTGAATGCGATTGCGCCGGGCTATATGGCGACGAACAACACGCAGCAGCTGCGTGCGGACGAGCAGCGTAGCGCGGAAATCCTCGACCGCATTCCGGCAGGACGCTGGGGTCTGCCGAGCGATCTGATGGGGCCGATTGTCTTCCTGGCCTCCTCCGCATCGGATTACATCAACGGCTACACCGTGGCTGTAGACGGTGGCTGGCTGGCGCGTTAATTCCACCCGTATTAAGAACCTCTGCCCGTGGGCGGAGGTTTTTTGCGCAATAATTGGCTTAGTCCATATCGATAAAGATGAAAAATCCATACTAAAAAAACACTAATGACGGCAATCACACTTTTATTGCTTAAATATTAACTGATTAGTAAAAATACGTGATTATTCGCCACGAGTTGAAATTGTAATGTCCATCACAGAACCTTATGCCGTAGCGGAATAATCCATAACTTCGCGATTTCCGGCCTGACACTTTTCCTCGCTTTCTCGTAATTTCAGTTAACGAATTTTGCTGTTGAGGCAGGAAAAATATGACATCGATAAATGACTCTACCCTAATGCCCGCTGCGCTGCGCGATACTCGCCGCATGAACCAGTTTGTCTCCATTGCCGCCGCCGTGGCGGGCCTGTTATTTGGACTGGATATCGGCGTCATTGCCGGCGCATTACCGTTTATTACCGATCACTTTACCCTCAGCAGTCGCCTGCAGGAGTGGGTGGTGAGCAGCATGATGCTCGGCGCGGCCATCGGTGCGCTGTTCAACGGCTGGCTGTCGTTCCGTCTGGGGCGCAAATATAGCCTGATGGTCGGGGCAATTCTGTTCGTTGCCGGCTCCATTGGCTCGGCGTTTGCCGCTAACGTTGAAATCCTCCTGCTCTCCCGCGTGCTGCTGGGCGTGGCTGTGGGGATTGCGTCCTACACGGCGCCGCTTTATCTCTCCGAAATGGCGAGTGAAAACGTGCGCGGCAAGATGATCAGCATGTATCAGCTGATGGTCACGCTGGGTATTGTGCTGGCGTTCCTGTCTGATACCTACTTCAGCTACAGCGGCAACTGGCGCGCGATGCTGGGCGTGCTGGCCTTACCTGCACTGGTGCTGATCGTCCTGGTGATTTTCCTGCCAAACAGTCCGCGCTGGCTGGCGCAAAAAGGGCGTCACGTGGAGGCGGAAGAGGTCCTGCGCATGCTGCGCGATACCTCGGAAAAAGCGCGCGAAGAGCTGAACGACATCCGCGAAAGCCTGAAGTTAAAGCAGGGCGGCTGGGCGCTATTTAAGATCAACCGCAACGTGCGCCGCGCGGTCTTCCTCGGCATGTTGCTGCAGGCGATGCAGCAGTTCACCGGGATGAACATCATCATGTACTACGCGCCGCGCATTTTCAAAATGGCCGGGTTTACCACTACGGAACAGCAGATGATCGCGACCCTGGTGGTCGGGCTGACCTTCATGTTCGCCACCTTTATTGCCGTGTTCACCGTGGACAAGGCGGGCCGCAAACCGGCGCTGAAGATTGGCTTCAGCGTGATGGCGCTCGGCACGCTGATCCTCGGCTACTGCCTGATGCAGTTTGATAACGGCACGGCCTCAAGCGGGCTTTCCTGGCTTTCTGTCGGTATGACCATGATGTGTATCGCAGGTTACGCGATGAGCGCCGCGCCCGTGGTGTGGATCCTGTGCTCCGAAATTCAGCCGCTCAAATGCCGTGATTTTGGCATCACCTGCTCCACGACCACCAACTGGGTATCGAACATGATCATCGGCGCGACCTTCCTGACGCTGCTGGACGCGATTGGCGCAGCGGGAACGTTCTGGCTCTATACGGTGCTGAACGTGGCGTTTATTGGCGTCACGTTCTGGCTGATCCCGGAAACCAAAGGCGTGACGCTGGAACATATCGAGCGCAAGCTGATGGCAGGGGAGAAACTGCGGAATATCGGCGTGCGATCGTAATGCCTGTTTAAGCGTTCAACACAAGTCAGAGTTGGTAAAATGGTTAGTCATTACAATAATAACGTAATGAAATTCACTACCAACTCTGGCAGGGAAGGATGAATAGAGGGATTTGAACTTAGGATAATTCTTAGGATAATGTATCATCGGAACACCGCTGTTATTTGCGCAACATGAAACGCATCCTAAAAAGAAGAATGTCTATGTCTGAGATGGATATCAAAAAAAGCACCGATCTTGATTTTCCCCGTTATACCTCCCCGGCAATACACGCTAAAGAAATTGATCTTTTCGGTTTATTAGCGGTCCTTTTGGCGGCCAAAAAACGCATTGTCACCATTACCCTTGCTTTTGCACTGGCGGGGCTGGCCATTTCATTTTTACTGCCGCAGAAGTGGACCAGCAAAGCGGTGATCACTCCGGCAGAACAGTCGCAGTGGAACCCGCTGCGCCAGATGATGGTGGCGTTACAGGTGCTTGATGTGGACGTGAAGATTACCCGTCCGGAAGTCTTTGACCTGTTCATTAAAAAGTTTCAGTCGCAGTCATTGCTTGAAGAGTATCTGAAATCCTCTTCTTACGTGATGTCGCAGCTTAAAGACACGGAGGTGGATCCGCTTGAGCTGCATCGGGCGATAGTCAACATCTCAGACAGAATGGTAGCGGTGAATAACGCTCAGGGAAAAGACGCGGATAAAATCCCCTATGTCTCCTGGACATTAAGCTTCACTGCGCCGACAGCTGACGATGCTCAAGCCGTACTAAATGGATACATCGATTATATCGCGGCTATTGTTGAAAAAGAGACGGTGCAGAATATCCGCAACCAGATCGCCCTGAAAAAGAATGTCGTTGAGCAGCAGCTGGAACTGGATCGTGTCCGTCTGACTAATATTCACAATACCAACCTGCAGCGACTGAATTATTCGCTGGAAGTGGCAAATGCCGCAGGCATTAAGAAACCAGTTTACAGCAACGGGCAGGCCGTAAAAGACGATCCGGATTACTCCGTTGCGCTCGGCGCTGACGGTATCGCGCAAAAGCTGCAGATCGAAAAAAATCTGAAGGACGTGACCGAACTGAATGCGGATTTCCAGAACCGGGAATACCACCTCGCACAGCTGAAAAAGCTCTCCTTTGCCGATGTTAAACTTGAGCCATTCCGGTACCAGCTCTCTCCTTCCATGCCGGTGAAAAAGGATGGCCCGGGCAAGGCTCTGATGGTCGTCCTGGCGGCGCTTCTGGGGGGCCTGTTTGCCTGCGGTAGCGTTTTACTGCGCGAGGCGATGCTCGCACGTACTTCGCCGCCGGAGCCGGTAGCGGAATAAGCTCTGCAGTTTAAAAGGCGCTGAATACAGCGCCTTTTTTTATGTGCATCGGTTGTGTTAAAAAAGAGACCAAAGATAAGGAGGGATGATGAAAACGATTGGCCTGTTAGGCGGAATGAGCTGGGAATCGACAATCCCTTATTATCGTCTGATTAACGAAGGGGTAAAGCAGCGTCTGGGTGGTCTGCACTCCGCAAGCCTGCTGCTGCACAGCATTGATTTCCATGAAATTGAAGCCTGCCAGTCGAGCGGGGAGTGGGATAAAGCCGGCGAGATCCTGGCTCAGGCGGCGCTGGGGCTGGAGCGCGCCGGCGCCGAGGGTATCGTGCTTTGTACCAATACCATGCACAAAGTGGCATCGCATATTGAGGAGCGCTGTTCGCTGCCGTTTCTGCATATCGCGGACGCAACCGGGCGTACGATTGCAGCATCCGGGATGCGCCGCGTAGCGCTTTTGGGGACACGCTACACCATGGAACAGGATTTTTATCGTGGACGTTTGCACAGTGAATTTGGGATCGAGAGCCTGATCCCGGATGAAGAAGATCGCGCGCGCATCAATCAGATTATCTTTGACGAGCTCTGCCTCGGTACCTTCACCGAATCTTCCCGCGCGTATTACGTCAGCGTCATCGATAAACTCGCGCAGCAGGGGGCTGAAGGCGCGATCTTCGGCTGCACCGAGATTGGCCTGCTGGTGCCAGCCGAGCGAAGCCCCGTCCCGGTATTCGATACCACCGCCATCCATGCCGCGGATGCCGTGGCGTTTATGCTGTCATAACGGGTTTTGCAGGTCAGGTAATCGAAGCGCCACCTGGCGCGCGTGCTCCGTTAAGTGTTCGGTGAACGCGTCCACCAGCGCGGAAGCCGGACGGTGCAGCGGGCGGATCAGGCTCACGGTGAACGGGACGGAGACGCTAAAGCGGCGGATGACGATCCCGCTTCCGGCATAGTCCAGCGCCGTGAGCGGATTCACCACCGCGACGCCGACGCCTGCACGCACCATCGCGCAAATCGAAGCCGCGCTGTGCGTTTCTACCACCATTCGCCGTTTGACCTGATGCTCGGCAAACAGCGTATCCAGCAGCTGTCTGTAGCTGTCTGTCTGCGAAAGGCTAATGTAGTTTTCCCCGTGGAAATCCTCCGGTGTGAGCACCGCCTTACCGGCAAGCCGATGCCCTGCGGGCAGAACGCACACTTCATCTAACGAGATCAACTCCGTGCGCGCCGTTCCCGCCGGCGTGGAGAGGGTTTCGGTTAAGCCTAAATCATGACGCTGGGCAGAAAGCCACTCTTCAAGCAGGGGGGATTCCTGAGGCACGATGGTGAGGCTGACCTCCGGGTATCGGGCCAGAAAGGGCTGCAGCAGCATCGGCAAAAAGGATTGCGAAAAGACGGGCAGGCAGACGATCGACAGCTCGCCCTGGCGAAACTCGCGCAGGCTTTCCGCAGCACTCACTATTCTGTCCAGTCCGTACCAGGAGCGCTGGACTTCCTCGAACAGGCGCAACCCCTGCACCGTAGGGTGAAGCCTGCCCCGGGTGCGCTCGAACAGCTTCAGCCCTAGCACTTTCTCGAAGCGGGCCAGCTCGCGGCTCACCGTCGGCTGCGAGGTATGCAGCATCTGTGCGGCTTCGGTGAGATTGCCGGTAGTCATCACGGCGTGAAAAATCTCGATGTGGCGTAAATTGACGGCGGGCATAGGGCACCTGAAAGCAGATTACTGTCCATATCATTTTTGCATAGACTCGCGATAAAACGATATTTTTTATTCTCTTCGCGCTGTGGCGTAATCATCAAAACGCATTTACCCGGAGAAGACCATGCCACGCCCGCTGAACCAGACCGATACCGATTTGAACGCCGACAACCTGCTGCGCCTGCCTGCCGAGTTTGGCTGCCCGGTGTGGGTCTACGACGCGCAGATCGTTCGCGAGAAGATCGCTGCCCTGCATCAGTTTGACGTGGTGCGCTTTGCCCAGAAGGCCTGCTCCAATATTCATATTCTGCGCCTGATGCATGAGCAGGGCGTGAAGGTTGACTCCGTTTCACTCGGCGAAATCGAGCGCGCGCTGGCGGCCGGATACGATCCAAAAGCCGACAGCGACGCGATCGTCTTTACTGCCGATGTGATCGACGATGCGACGCTTGCGCGCGTCCACGAACTGCAGATCCCGGTGAATGCCGGTTCTGTGGATATGCTGGAGCAGCTCGGCCAGGTTTCTCCCGGCCATCGCGTCTGGCTGCGCGTGAATCCAGGCTTTGGTCATGGCCACAGCCAAAAAACCAATACCGGCGGTGAAAACAGCAAGCACGGGATCTGGTATGCCGATATGCCTGCCGCGCTGGAGGTATTACAGCGCTACGGCCTGAAGCTGGTGGGTATTCATATGCACATTGGCTCTGGCGTCGATTACGGCCACCTGGAGCAGGTGTGCGGTGCGATGGTGCGCCAGGTTGTCGACTTCGGTCAGGATCTGGAGGCGATCTCAGCCGGTGGCGGTCTCTCCATTCCTTATCGCGAAGGCGAAGAGGCGATCGATACCGATCACTACTACGGTCTGTGGAGCGCCGCGCGTGACCAAATCGCCGCGCATCTGGGCCACTCGGTGAAGCTGGAAATTGAGCCGGGTCGTTTCCTGGTCGCGGAAGCCGGCGTGCTGGTTTCGCAGGTGCGCAGCGTCAAAGAGATGGGGTCTCGCCACTTCGTCTTGATTGATGCAGGCTTTAACGATCTGATGCGTCCGTCCATGTACGGCAGCTATCACCACATTACCGCCCTGGCTGCCGACGGCCGCGATTTAACGCAGGCGCCGCGGATTGAGACGGTCGTTGCGGGACCGCTGTGCGAATCGGGTGACGTGTTTACTCAGCAGGAAGGCGGCAAAGTGGAGACCCGCGCGCTGCCAGAGGTCAAACCGGGTGATTATCTTGTGCTGCATGATACCGGTGCCTACGGGGCGTCGATGTCATCTAACTACAACAGCCGCCCGCTGCTGCCGGAAGTGCTGTTTGATAACGGCAAGGCACGGCTGATCCGTCGTCGTCAGACCATTCAGGAACTGCTGGCTTTAGAACTCATCTGATGAAAGTAGGGCCCCGTTGTAACCGAATCGCGTAACACCAGCGTGCCGGTAAACGGCGGGATGGCATCGACCGGCTGGTTTTTTGCCAGCCGGATCGCCTGATCGATGGCCGTGACAATCATGTTGTCGATGGGCAGATAAACCGATGAGAGCGCAGGCTCCAGCCATTTCGCGCTTGGGGCATCGTCAAAGCCGAACAGTGAAATATCCTGCGGAATTTTAAGCCCTGCCTGGTGTAACGCTTTGGACGCCCCCAGAGCCATATCGTCGTTACAGGCAAACAGGGCGCTAAACGGCACACCGTCGGCAATCAACTCCTTGCACAGCTCGTATCCCCGCGTCATTCCCGCATCGCCGTACTTTATCCGACGCTCGTCCAGGCGAATGCCGTGCTTTTCCAGCGCCTTACGGTAGCCCATCAGCCGCGCTTTCCCGGTTGGGGTGTGGATCGGAACGGTGATACAGGCGATCTCCCGATGGCCCTGGGCGATCAGGTAATCCACGGCCTTAAACGCGGCATCCTGCTGTTCGAAAAACACGCAGCGATCTGGCGCCTGGCTCACTTCGCGGTTAATGACCACCAGCGGCGTTTTCACGGTGTTCATCAGTTTGACGATCGCTTTTTCGCTCATGTAGCGCGTGTAAAGCACGATGGCATCGCACTGGCGATCGGCCAGCATCTGCACCGCCTGTTCTTCCTGTTCCGGCGCGTCGTGACCGTCGGTGACGATCAGCTGTTTCCCGTGAGTTTCCGTCTGCCGCGACGCCTGCTGGAGAAGACGACCAAAGTAAAAGCCGTCGAAGGTCGAGACGACCAGGCCAATGCTGTTGCTGGTCTGGTTAGCCAGCGAACGCGCGAGAAAGTTCGGGCGATAGCCCAGCTCTTCCATCGCAGCAAAGACCTGCTGACGCGTACTCTCTTTAACCTGACCTGTGCCGTTCAGCACGCGCGAGACGGTAGCCTTCGACACGCCCGCACGCAGTGAGACATCCAGCATTGTTGCCATTCTACATTCCTGCTTCCACGTAATGATTTGCAGTTTAACACAGACCTCACGGCGTATAAGCGATGCGGGAAGCGCAAAACTTCTGCCACGATCACGCTTTTTGGTCACGATTCGTCTGGCCTGCGTGAAGTAAAACGAAATAGTCTGACTCTGGTAAAATAATCGCCGAACCGAGCTGGGGCGACAGGCCAGCAAAACATAAGAAAACGCAGGTGAAACGTGAAAAAGATAGCCATCCTCCCGCTTTACCAGGCACCGCACTATGCGGAGCAGGTCACCGACTGGCTCTGGCAGGCCTTTGGCGAAGGGCTTTCCCGGGAATTTTTCCACAGCATTATTGAGCATAGCCAGACGCCGGGAGCATTACCGCTGACCTTTATCGCCGTTGAAGACGAAAAGCTTGTTGGTACGGTAGGGCTCTGGCGCTGCGATTTGATCACGCGTCAGGATCTCTTTCCGTGGCTGGCGGCGCTCTACGTTGACGACGCGTCGCGAGGCAAGGGGCTGGCAGGAAAGCTACAGCAGCACGTTATTACCTGGGCCGCGCAGGCGGGATATGAAGAACTGCACCTCTGGTCTGCCTGCCGCGACTTCTACGAACGTTACGGCTGGCAGTATATCGGTGATGGGCTGGAATACCCCAACACGCGGGTTCACCTCTATCGTTATTCGCTCTGCGCTTCCGCAGGTGAAGCAACGGAGTGACGGCGAACCAGCGTCGGGCTAAACAGATGCGTAATATCCGGCGGCTGGCGCTGTTCAGCCAGCGCTAGCGCCAGCTCGGCGGCCTGCGTCGCCATGGTGATAATCGGGTAGCGTACGGTGGTCAGCCGCGGGCGCACGTAGCGAGAGACCAGCACGTCGTCGAAGCCAATCAGCGAAATTTCTGCCGGAACCTCAATCCCGTTGTCATTCAGCACCCCCATTGCCCCCGCGGCCATGGAGTCGTTATAGCTGGCAACCGCCGTGAAATTTCGTCCGCGACCGAGCAGCTCGGTCATGGCCTGTTCACCGCCGCTCTCATCCGGTTCACCGTAGGCCACCAGACGGTCATTACACGGCAGGCCGTTTTCACGCAGGGCGTCGTAGTAGCCCTGCAGGCGGTCTTCCGCATCAGAAATCGGATGATTGGAACAGAGATAGCCAATCCGGGTATGGCCCTGTTGAATCAGATGACGGGTCGCAAGCCAGGCGCCGTAGCGGTCGTCGAGGGCCACACAGCGTTTTTCAAACCCGGGAATAATGCGGTTGATGATCACCATTCCAGGCATCTGCTTCATCAGGTGAATCAGCTCGGCATCCGGGATCATTTTGGCGTGAACCACCAGCGCGGCGCAGCGGTGGCGGATCAGCTGCTCGATGGCCTGGCGTTCTTTTTGCTCATTATGATAGCCATTGCCGATCAGCAAAAAATTGCCTGTCTGGTAAGAGACCTGTTCAACCGCTTTCACCATGGCGCCGAAAAAGGGGTCGGAAACATCACCCACTACCAGCCCAATGGTTTCGGTGGACTGCTGGGCGAGCGCGCGGGCATTGGCATTGGGATGATAATTCAGGGATTCCATGGCGGTTTGTACCGCCTGGCGCGATGCGTCACTGGCTTTTGGGGAGTCGTTAATCACTCGAGAGACGGTTGCCACCGACACACCTGCCAGACGGGCCACATCCTTTATTGTCGCCATTCATTACCTTCTTATTGGGGGTAAGCGTTTACACACCAAATAGTGTTGCGGAAAAGCGCCGCGCATTCAAGGGGAGCGGATTTTCGCTCTCTACAAACGTGACGCAGGACAACACTGGTAGTGTAATCGTTACACGCGCAGTCATGTCTGAAGAATGTCAATCTGAACCTTTGGTTACACTTTGCGTCAGGCTGTTGCGATTGTCCGATGGCAAGGATGTTAGAGAGGTTGATACAGTCGAAATCCCAGAGGTATTGATAGGTGGAGTCAACTCCGGTTGATTAACACGCTTACACCAGCCTGCGTTTTTACGCAGGTTTTTTTTTGCCTGAAAGTTCAACCTGTAACAGCAATAGAAAATATTCACACCTGGTTGCACTTCGGCTCATTCCCTTGCGTTTTCCTGCTGGCGAAGCGCAGGTCGAACGACCACAATCAAGATCCCAGAGGTATTGATTGGTGAGAATTCTTAGTACGGTTTCGTACTCATCTCTTGCACCAACCTGCGCGGATGCGCAGGTTTTTTTTCGCCTCCACTTTTGCTGTCGCTCCCGTATCACTTCTCGTGTAATCTGCCACCATTTACTATCAACCCTCCACACTGGCTGGCAAAGGGAGTTGAGATGCTATTTGGGTTCTTCCGTACACTCTTCCGTATTCTTTTTCGCATCCGCGTCACTGGCGATGCCCAGGCGCTTCGCGGCGAACGCGTTCTTATCACGCCAAATCATGTTTCCTTTATAGACGGCATTCTGCTGGCGCTATTTTTACCCGTGCGCCCGGTGTTTGCGGTCTATACCTCTATCAGCCAGCAGTGGTACATGCGCTGGCTCACGCCGCTGATTGATTTTGTGCCGCTCGACCCGACAAAGCCGATGATGATTAAGCATCTGGTGCGTCTGGTTGAGCAGGGGCGTCCGGTGGTTATTTTCCCGGAAGGGCGTATCTCCGTGACCGGTTCGCTGATGAAAATCTACGATGGCGCGGGGTTTGTTGCAGCGAAATCAAAAGCGACCGTGGTGCCGCTGCGTATTGAAGGCGCAGAGTTGACCCATTTCAGCCGACTGAAGGGGCTGGTGAAGCAGCGTCTGTTCCCAAAAATCACGCTGCATATTCTGCCGCCCACGTCGTTACCGATGCCGGACGCCCCGCGTGCCCGCGATCGCCGTAAAATCGCCGGGGAAATGCTGCATCAGATTATGATGGAAGCGCGCATGGCCGTGCGTCCGCGCGAAACGCTGTACGAATCTCTGCTTTCCGCGCAGCACCGCTATGGCGCGAAGAAAAACTGCATCGAAGACATCAACTTTACCCCGGATACCTATCGCAAGCTGCTGACTAAGACCCTCTTTGTGGGCCGCATTCTTGAGAAATACAGCATGAAGGGCGAAAAGATTGGCCTGATGCTGCCTAACGCAGGCATCAGCGCGGCGGTGATTTTTGGTGCGGTTTCCCGGGGGCGCATCCCGGCAATGATGAACTACACGGCGGGCGTGAAAGGGCTGACCAGCGCCATCACCGCTGCCCAGATTAATACCGTCTTTACCTCTCGTCAGTTCCTGGACAAAGGCAAGCTCTGGCATCTTCCCGAGCAGCTCACCCAGGTGCGCTGGGTCTTCCTGGAGGATCTGAAAGCGGACGTGACCACCGGCGACAAGCTGTGGATTTTTGCTCACCTGCTGATGCCGCGTCTGGCCCAGGTCAAACAGCAGCCGGAAGATGACGCGATTATCCTCTTCACGTCGGGATCGGAGGGCAACCCGAAAGGCGTCGTCCACAGCCACAAGAGCATTCTGGCGAACGTTGAACAGATCAAAAGCATTGCCGACTTTACCGCGAATGACCGTTTTATGTCGGCGCTGCCGCTGTTCCACTCCTTTGGCCTGACGGTGGGGCTGTTTACGCCGCTGCTGACCGGCGCAGAAGTGTTCCTCTACCCAAGCCCGCTGCATTATCGGATTGTGCCGGAGCTGGTGTATGACCGTAACTGCACCGTTCTGTTCGGCACCTCAACCTTCTTGGGCAACTATGCGCGTTTCGCCAATCCGTATGACTTCTATCGCGTGCGGTATGTGGTGGCCGGTGCGGAAAAACTGCAGGAGAGCACGCGTCAGATCTGGCAGGACAAGTTTGGCCTGCGTATTCTCGAAGGCTATGGCGTTACCGAGTGTGCTCCCGTGGTCTCGATTAACGTACCGATGGCGGCGAAGCCGGGTACGGTGGGTCGAATTCTGCCGGGGATGGATGCGCGTCTGCTGGCCGTGCCGGGCATTGAGGACGGTGGCCGTCTGCAGCTGAAAGGGCCAAACGTGATGAACGGTTATCTGCGCGTGGAAAACCCAGGCGTGCTTGAGGTGCCGACGGCTGAAAACGTCAACGGCGAGGTTGAAACCGGCTGGTACGACACCGGTGATATTGTCCGTTTTGATGAACAAGGCTTTGTACAGATTCAGGGACGCGCGAAGCGCTTCGCCAAAATCGCCGGTGAAATGGTCTCTCTGGAAATGGTTGAGCAGCTGGCGACGGCCGTCTCCGCGGATAAGATGCATGCGACGGTGGTGAAGAGTGATGCCAGCAAAGGCGAGGCGCTGGTGCTGTTTACGACTGACGCTGAACTTAAGCGCGACAGGTTACTGAGCTATGCGCGTGAACACGGTATTCATGAACTGGCGGTGCCGCGCGATATTCGCTTCCTGAAGCAGCTCCCGGTGCTGGGTAGCGGGAAGCCCGATTTCGTGACCCTGAAAGGCATGGTTGAAGAGGCGGAACAGCAAAATGCGTGAGTCAGTACACACTAACACATCGCTCAGATCGAAAGGCATGATGGCCGTTATCGCTGCGCAGTTTCTCTCTGCGTTTGGTGATAACGCGCTGCTGTTTGCCACGCTGGCGCTGCTGAAGGCCGAGTTTTACCCCGACTGGAGCCAGCCGATCCTGCAGATGGTGTTTGTGGGCGCTTACATTATCTTTGCTCCGTTCGTCGGGCAGGTGGCGGACAGTTTCCCGAAAGGCCGGGTGATGATGTTTGCCAACGGTCTCAAGCTGCTGGGTGCCGCCAGCATTTGCTTTGGCTTCAATCCGTTTATTGGTTACACGCTGGTGGGCATTGGCGCTGCCGCTTACTCCCCGGCTAAGTATGGCATTCTCGGAGAACTGACCACGGGCGATAAGCTGGTGAAAGCCAACGGCCTGATGGAGTCGTCAACCATCGCCGCAATCCTGCTCGGATCCGTCGCGGGCGGCGTACTGGCCGACTGGCATGTCCTGGCGGCACTGGGCATCTGCGCGGTGGTGTATGGCGGGGCAGTTGTGGCGAACCTGTTTATTCCTAAGCTACCTGTGGCTCGCCCGGGACAATCCTGGCGCTTTAAGCCGATGACAGGCAGTTTCTTCAACGCCTGTCGCGTGCTGTGGCGTAACGGAGAAACGCGCTTCTCCCTGATGGGAACCAGTATGTTCTGGGGAGCGGGCGTCACGCTGCGCTTCCTGCTGGTGCTGTGGGTGCCGGTGGCACTGGGAATTACCGACAACGCGACGCCGACCTATCTTAACGCGATGGTGGCCATCGGCATTGTGGTGGGAGCTGGCGCGGCGGCGAAGCTGGTGACGCTAGAGACCGTAGCACGCTGCATGCCCGCAGGGATCCTGATTGGCGTCGTGGTGCTGATTTTCTCGCTGCAACATGCATTATTGCCTGCGTATGTCCTCCTCATCCTGATTGGTATTCTGGGCGGTTTCTTCGTGGTGCCGCTGAACGCGTTGCTGCAGGAACGTGGCAAGCAGACCGTCGGGGCGGGGAATGCTATCGCGGTACAAAACCTGGGTGAAAACCTGGCGATGCTGTTAATGCTGGGGCTCTACTCGCTGGCGGTAAAAGTCGGTGTGCCGGTGGTGGGGATTGGCGTCGGGTTTGGCGGGCTGTTTGCGCTGGCGATTGCGGGATTGTGGATCTGGCAACGTCGGCGCTGATAAGTGCGGCCTGATGTCCTCACTCTGGCCCTCTCCTACAGGGAGAGGGAGCAAACCCTAAAAACGGCAACGTGCGTTGCCGTTTTGCTTTTATTACGGCGCAGGATACGTATAAACCTGATGCACCGCTTCAATCTCCGCTAACACCTCTTCACTCAGGTTCAGATGGAAACTCTCAATATTGGTTTTCAGCTGCTCCATCGTGGTCGCGCCCAGCAGGGTGCTGGCAACAAACGGCTGACGACGCACGAAGGCCAGCGCCATCTGGGCAGGGTCAAGACCGTGACGCTTTGCGATATCCACATAGGCGGAAACGGCCTTCTGCGTCTGCTCGCCGCTGTAGCGGGTAAAACGGCTAAAGAGGGTATTTCGCGCCCCGGCCGGTTTCGCGCCGTTCAGGTATTTCCCCGTCAGCGTGCCAAAGCCGAGACAGGAATAGGCGAGCAGTTCCACTTCTTCATATTGCGTCACTTCGGCCAGACCCACCTCATAGCTACGGTTAAGCAGGCTGTACGGATTCTGGATGGTGACGATACGCGGCAGATCGTGTTTATCCGCCAGGTGCAGATAGCGCATTACGCCAAAGGCCGTTTCGTTAGAGACGCCAATGTAGCGGATTTTTCCCGCGCGCTGGCACTCGGTCAGCGCTTCCAGCGTTTCCAGCAGCGTTACGGCGGGGGCACTCTCATTCCAGCTGTAGCCGAGCTTACCAAAGCAGTTGGTTGGGCGCTGCGGCCAGTGCACCTGATACAGGTCGAGGTAGTCGGTTTGCAGGCGCTTCAGGCTGGCGTCCAGTGCGGCGCGGATATTCTTTCGATCGAGGATCTGATTCGGGCGGATCCCGGTATCGTTGTTGCGCGCGGGACCACTGACTTTTGAGGCAATCACCAGCTTTTCACGGTTGCCGCGTTTTGCCAGCCAGTTACCGACGTAGGTTTCGGTAAGTCCCTGCGTTTCCGGACGTGGAGGAACAGGGTACATCTCCGCGACATCAATCAGGTTAATCCCCTGGCTGACGGCGTAATCGAGTTGTGCATGGGCATCGGCTTCGCTGTTTTGTTCACCAAATGTCATCGTGCCCAACCCCAGTTGGCTTATTTCCAGAGCGCTGTGGGGGATACGGTGATAATGCATAGCCGGCTTCCTCAGTAGACTTATAGACCGCGTCAGGGCGTGCCCGACAAAGGAATATAAACATGGCAGAGGGGAAGCAAAAGGGGAAGAAAAAAATCAAAAAGGCCAGCAAGCGACTGACCTCTCTCTGTTTATCGCTCGATAATTTGCGATACTTCGTCGCGATTGATCTGCATTTTATTGCCTTCCTGGTCGCGGTAGCTGACCAGACCGGTATCATCGTCGACTTCGGGTTTGCCGTCGGTCAGGATCATTCGACCGTCTTTTGTCGCCATAACGTAATCGCTGCTACAGCCCGATACGGCAAACGCTAAACCGACTGCTGAAACTAACACTGCCCATTTTTTCATCGTTATCGTCCTCATCTGGCGCGTATCAAATCATAGTTTAGTTTTAACCTGATATTGCAACAGGAGGAAGCGGTAAAATCTTAAAAAGCAGTCGATTATGTTTGGGAGCTCGCAAAATAAGTAAAAAACTATGTTTTTAGGAGGAAATGACGTGCCAGGAGTGCGCCGGTGAAATTCTTTTTGAGATAAAAACCGCGCGGCAGCGTCAGTATCGGCTCGCCCTGCGCGCCGATTGCCTCGGTAAGCGCTTTACTGTTGGCCGCTTTCGGGCGCAGCTGTAATACTTCTCCGTGCCGGGCGGTGATGCGCTCTACCTGCCCAAGCACGATCATGTCCATCAGCTCTTCCCAGTCCAGACGCAGCTGTTGCTCCTCATCGTCGTTCGGGCTCCAGAGCAGCGGCGCGCCAACGCGACGCTCAGCCAGCGGGATCTGACGCTCACCTTCAACCGGCACCCACAACACGCGCTTCAGCTTGTGGCGAACGTGGCTGGTTTCCCACGTCACGCCGGTGTTGCCGGTTAATGGCGCAACGCAGACGAAGGTGGTCTCAAGGGGCTTGCCCTGGCTGTCTATGGGGATGGTTTTTAACTCCACGCCAAGCGCTGCAAAATCCTGCTCGGGTTTGCTCCCTGCGCTGGCGCCCAGCCACAGCTCGAGCAGCATGCCGATCCAGCCTTTATCCCGTTTTAGATCCTTCGGGATCTGAAGCCCTGCCATTGCCGCCAGCTCGCCAAGCGAAAAGCCTGCCAGACGCTGTGCCTGCTGTAGCAACTGGCCCTCGCTGGACGGAGGTGAGAGCAAGGGTGTAAGCGGATGCATGAAGGTAACCTTTTGATTAAAAAATAAACGAAGATATTGTCCCCTGTGGATAGAGTTTAACTATTTCTGTACCAATATTCCATGTCTATGATTTATAGGTTTTTTTATTGCTTTTAAATCGTTTCACCAGACTCAGAAAACCGGTTGTTCAAATCTGGTCACTGACAATGAACAGGATCTTACACCATGTTATCCACAGAAAAATGGGATAACTGGGCATAACCCTGACTACTGTTTCAATTTACAGCCTTGACGTGCGATGAAAATCGAATTTTCAAACAAATTGTGACTAACTTATTGGCACAATCTGTGGATAAAACCGACGCTGTTCGATCTTTCATCAGTACGACGATCCCTGATGTGACGATCGTCACGCCATTCTGTTTTTTGTTCATAAAAATACATTTAACTTTATGAAAAATATTGAATTATTTGAATGACGAGAAAGCGTTGGCAAAACAGGGTTTGAGGTTGTTCATCGGTAATCAGACACTTCTTCACAACTATATCCACAGAAAAGGTGAATAAAATTCCCTTCACTGCCTCTCATCTGTTTATAACTCAGTACTTATTTGTGAGTTATTCAAATGTTATTAGGTTGCAGCCCTGTAAGAGAGTGGTTTACCGCCTCCCTGTAGTGTGAAACAATCATTCATATATAAGGTTTAATTTGGGGTAGTCCGGTGATTGATGACGATGGCTACCGCCCGAACGTAGGAATAGTAATTTGTAATCGTCAGGGCCAGGTAATGTGGGCCCGGCGATATGGTCAGCACTCCTGGCAGTTCCCGCAAGGCGGGATCAATCCGGGAGAGTCCCCAGAACAAGCGATGTACCGGGAGCTTTTTGAAGAGGTCGGTTTAAGCCGAAAAGATGTTCGCATCCTGGCTTCGACCCGCAACTGGTTGCGTTACAAGTTACCGAAACGTTTGGTGCGTTGGGACACAAAGCCGGTTTGTATCGGCCAGAAACAGAAGTGGTTTCTGTTGCAGTTGGTGGGCAACGATTCAGACATCAATATGCAAACCAGCAGTACGCCGGAGTTCGATGGCTGGCGCTGGGTGAGCTATTGGTATCCTGTTCGTCAGGTCGTGTCATTTAAGCGCGATGTTTACCGTAGGGTGATGAAAGAGTTTGCAAGTGTGGTCATGCAGCTTCAGGAGGTCCCCCCTAAGCCGCAGAGCGCACCTGCCTGGCGACGTAAAAGAGGTTAAGCTACGCAAATCATGCTCACCCGCTTGCGAGAAATAGTCGAGAAGGTGGCCAGTGCTCCGCGTCTGAACGAGGCGCTGAATATTCTGGTCACTGACATCTGTCTTGCGATGGAGACCGAGGTCTGTTCGGTGTATCTGGCCGACCACGATCGGCGCTGCTATTATCTGATGGCGACCCGTGGTTTGAAAAAACCACGTGGACGCACCGTCACGCTCGCCTTTGATGAAGGTATCGTGGGTCTGGTTGGGCGGCTGGCTGAACCCATCAACCTTGCTGATGCGCAAAAACACCCCAGCTTTAAATACATCCCTTCCGTAAAAGAAGAGCGCTTCCGCGCTTTCCTTGGCGTGCCGATTATCCAGCGTCGCCAGCTGCTCGGCGTGCTGGTTGTCCAGCAGCGCGAGCTACGTCAGTACGATGAAAGCGAAGAGTCTTTCCTCGTCACGCTGGCCACGCAGATGGCGGCGATCCTCTCCCAGTCCCAGCTTGCCGCGCTCTTTGGTCAGTATCGCCATACGCGCATTCGTGCCCTTCCGGCATCGCCAGGCGTAGCGATTGCGGAAGGCTGGATGGACGCCACGCTGCCGCTGATGGAGCAGGTTTACGAAGCCTCTACGCTTGATGAAGCGCTTGAGCGCGAGCGTCTTACCGCCGCGCTGGAAGAGGCGGCGAATGAATTTCGTCGTTACAGCAAGCGTTTTGCCGCAGGCGCACAGAAAGAGACGGCGGCCATCTTCGACCTCTATTCGCATCTGCTCTCCGACGCGCGTCTGCGTCGTGAGCTTTTTGCGGAAGTGGATAAAGGCTCGGTCGCAGAGTGGGCGGTTAAGAAGGTCATCGAAAAATTTGCCGACCAATTTGCGGCACTGACCGACGGTTACCTGAAAGAGCGGGCTGGCGATCTCCGCGCCCTGGGACAGCGTCTGCTGTTCCATCTCGATGACACCATTCAGGGGCCGAATGCCTGGCCAAAACGGTTTGTTCTGGTCGCCGATGAACTCTCGGCAACGACGCTGGCTGAACTGCCCCAGGACAGGCTGGCCGGTGTGGTGGTGCGCGATGGTGCCGCCAACTCGCATGCCGCCATTATGGTGCGCGCGCTGGGTATCCCAACCGTTATGGGGGCCGACATCCAGCCGTCGGTACTGCACCGCCGTACGCTGGTGGTTGACGGCTATCGCGGTGAGCTGCTGGTCGATCCTGAGCCGGTTCTGCTCCAGGAATACCAGCGTCTTATCAGCGAAGAGAATGAATTAAGCAAGCTGGCGGAGGATGACGTTAACCTGCCCGCACAGCTTAAGAGCGGAGAGCGGATCAAAGTCATGCTCAACGCCGGTTTAAGCCCTGAGCATGAAGAAAAGCTTGGCAGTCGCATCGACGGTATTGGCCTGTACCGTACTGAAATCCCGTTCATGCTGCAGAGCGGTTTCCCCTCCGAAGAGGAGCAGGTGGCGCAGTATCAGGGGATGCTGCAGATGTTTAACGACAAACCTGTCACCCTGCGAACCCTCGATGTCGGCGCGGATAAACAGCTGCCCTATATGCCGATCAGCGAAGAAAACCCGTGCCTGGGCTGGCGTGGGATCCGCATTACGCTCGATCAGCCGGAGATCTTCCTGATCCAGGTGCGTGCAATGCTGCGCGCCAACGCGGCGACGGGCAATCTCAGCATCTTACTCCCGATGGTCACCAGCATTGATGAGATCGACGAGTCCCGGCGACTGATCGAACGTGCAGGCCGTGAAGTGGAAGAGATGATCGGCTATGCGATCCCGAAACCGCGGATCGGGGTGATGCTTGAAGTGCCGTCTATGGTCTTTATGCTGCCGCAGCTGGCAAACCGTGTTGATTTTATCTCTGTCGGCACGAACGACCTGACGCAATATATTCTGGCCGTCGACCGTAACAACACCCGTGTCGCCAGTATCTACGACAGCCTGCACCCGGCGATCATTCGCGCGTTAGCGATGATTGCCCGTGAAGCGGAACAGTACGGCATTGATTTACGCCTGTGTGGCGAAATGGCAGGGGATTCAATGTGCGTTGCGATCCTGATTGGTCTGGGATACCGCCATCTGTCGATGAACGGTCGCGCTGTCGCCCGCGTGAAGTACCTGCTGCGGCATATCGACATCAACGATGCCCGCGAGCTGGCTGAACGCAGCCTTGACGCGCAGCTGGCAGCAGAGGTTCGTCATCAGGTCGCAGCGTTTATGGAACGACGCGGTATGGGCGGCCTGATCCGCGGCGGCCGCTAATCATCTTTCTGCCTCTCCCTCCGGGAGAGGGCTCCAGCGCGCATAAAACCCTATACACATCTTTTACATCTCTGGCGCATCCTCCGCGCCCGCCTTGTGCTATGATTCGCAACTTTGGAGCCTCTGCTTACGGCAGAATCGCATTTCTACCGCTGTCCACTTTCAGCGGAATAACAACATCTTGTGGTGACAGATGAACAGTGGTTATCTGCATTTTCCGGAATTTGATCCGGTCATTTTCTCAGTAGGACCTGTTTCGCTTCACTGGTACGGTCTGATGTACCTGGTGGGCTTCATTTTTGCCATGTGGCTCGCTGGCCGTCGCGCCAGTCGTCCGGGCAGCGGCTGGACGAAAAACGAAGTTGAAAACCTGCTCTATGCGGGTTTCCTCGGCGTGTTCCTCGGTGGCCGCATTGGGTACGTGCTGTTCTATAACTTCCCGGTATTCCTGAACGATCCGCTCTATCTGTTCCGCGTGTGGGACGGCGGCATGTCCTTCCACGGCGGCCTGATTGGGGTGATCCTGGTGATGGTGATTTTTGCCAAACGCACCAAACGCAACTTCTTCCAGGTTTCAGATTTTATCGCACCGCTGATCCCGTTTGGTCTCGGCGCTGGCCGTCTGGGTAACTTTATCAACGGTGAGCTGTGGGGCCGAGTCGACCCGAGCGTGCCGTACACGATGCTCTTCCCGGGCTCCCGCGCAGAGGATATCGCGCTGCTGCCATCACACCCGGAGTGGCAGTCCATTTTTGATACCTACGGCGTTCTGCCGCGCCATATGTCTCAGCTGTACGAGCTGGCGCTGGAAGGCGTGGTACTGTTTATCATCCTCAACCTGTTTATCCGCAAACCGCGTCCGATGGGCGCTGTCTCCGGCCTGTTCCTGATTGGCTACGGCGCATTCCGTATTATCGTCGAGTTCTTCCGTCAGCCTGACGCACAGTTTACCGGCGAATGGGTACAGTACATCAGCATGGGGCAGATCCTCTCCATTCCGATGATTGTCGCGGGTGCCATTATGATGATTTGGGCGTATCGTCGTCCACAGCAACAAATTTCCTGAGGAACCATGAAACAGTATCTTGAATTGATGAAAAAAGTGCTCGACGAGGGCACGCCGAAAAACGACCGCACCGGCACCGGTACGCTCTCCATTTTTGGCCACCAGATGCGCTTCAATCTGCAAGAAGGCTTCCCACTGGTGACGACAAAGCGCTGCCACCTGCGCTCGATCATTCATGAACTGCTCTGGTTCCTGCAAGGCGATACCAACGTTGCGTATCTACACGAAAATAACGTCTCAATCTGGGACGAGTGGGCAGATGAAAATGGCAACCTGGGCCCGGTTTACGGCAAGCAGTGGCGCGCCTGGCCGACGCCTGATGGTCGCCATATTGACCAGATCACCACCGTGATGAACCAGCTGAAAAACGATCCGGACTCGCGCCGAATCATCGTTTCCGCCTGGAACGTCGGCGAACTGGATAAAATGGCGCTTGCACCGTGCCATGCGTTCTTCCAGTTCTATGTGGCGGATGGAAAGCTTTCTTGTCAGCTCTACCAGCGCTCCTGTGACGTGTTCCTCGGCCTGCCGTTTAACATTGCCAGCTATGCGCTGTTGGTCCACATGATGGCGCAGCAGTGCGATCTGGAAGTGGGTGATTTTGTCTGGACCGGTGGGGACACCCATCTTTACAGCAACCATATGGAACAGACGCATCTCCAACTGACTCGCGAACCGCGTGCGCTGCCGAAGCTGATTATCAAGCGCAAACCGGCATCAATCTTCGACTACCGCTTTGATGATTTCGAGATTGAGGGCTATGACCCGCATCCGGGCATCAAAGCGCCTGTCGCTATCTGATGCGATAAAGCGTGACACAACCGGTGCTCTTTAGCGCCGGTTTTTTTTCGTCTTTATCCCGTTTCCCGAAGCGCTATCCAGAAAGCGTGCAACGCGCTGCAACACTCTCAATTCCTCGGATAACGCCTCGTAAAACGAAGAACCGTCGCTCGTCATGTTCACGGCGCTTCGCCACACTCCCGGTATGAAAAAAGAGAACGGTTTTACGCTTATCGAAACGCTGGTCGCGATTTCGCTTGTCGTTATCCTCAGCGCCTCAGGGCTGTACGGCTGGGACAGCTGGCAGCGGCAGCAGCGGCTGTGGCAAACCGCCAGTCAGGTGCGAGATTACCTGCTGTTTCTGCGCAACCATGCCAACCGCTACAACCGCGACCATCAAATTACCCGTCTGCGGGTGGGAGGCATGGATTGTCTGGTGAGCTCTGCCGTGCAAGGCTGTGAGAAGGGCAGTCCCTTTGTGCTGATACCACTCTGGCCTGAGGTCGCGATCGGCGAGGTAACGCCGTCGCTCGCGTTCTATGGATTAAAGGATACGGCATGGGCAGGGCGGATACGCGTTCAAAGCCGCGCGGGAGAATGGCTGATTATTGTCTCAAATGGAGGACGCATCAGGATGTGTAAGGTCTCTGCGGGAGGTTCATGTCGATGAAGCAGCGAGGTTTCTCACTGACTGAAGTTCTGATTGCCACGGCGATTAGCAGCCTTTTGCTGATAAGCGCATCGCGTTTTTTACCCGGCTTGCAGCGTGCGATCTTAGGGCAATCTGGTCAGAGACAACTGGAGGAAGAGGTCTGGCACCACCTGTTTGCTCTGGGCAAACAGCTTCAGCGTGCGGGGTACTGCGCGGGAAACTGTCAGGGACAGGCACTGGTGACAGCCAGGCAAGGAAGTTGCGTCATTGTGCGGTGGGATGCCAACAGTAACGGCAGCTGGGATAACAGCGCATCAGAAAATGACAGCACCGGTTTTCGACTGGAGTCGGGCGCGCTTGAAACCCAGCGTGGAGCGACCTCCTGTGAAGGAAAAGGATGGGAAAAGCTCACGGACCCGAACAGGCTTACTATCGCGCATTTTGTGGTGAGGACAGTGGAACATGCCGGTTTTGCGCCAGAGGTGAATATCGAACTGGCGGCGATTCGTAAAGGCGAGCAGGGGAAGCCCTGGCAGGCGTTGTATACGGTCACGGGGTACAACCTGTGAATCGTCAACGCGGCATGTCTTCGCTGGCGATGGTTCTGCTTTTACTGGTGCTCGGTACCCTGATCCTCACCGGTCTCAATCAGCAGCTCACAACCTTTAGCGCGCTCGTTGGCGGTGAGAAAAGTTCGATTCAGCAGCAGGCGACGGTGCAGTCCGCGCTTGAGTGGGGACGAGTTCAGAGCTGGTCGTCGGAGCCACAGGTTCAGTGCAAGAAGACACCGGCGTGGCGAGTGTGTTTGCGCCAGTTGAATGGAGCGCGTGTGCTGCTGATTGCCGGAGACAGCGGCCTGCTGCTTTGGCGCTCAGGAGAGATTGTCGACGGGAACGTTCGCTTTTCGCCTCACGGCTGGAGTGATTTTTGTCCCCTTAAGGAGAGCGCGTTATGCCAGCTGCCGTGAACAGAGAAAAAGGGTTTAGCATGGTTGAGGTACTGCTGGCGATGATGCTGCTGGTGATCGTCGTGACGGCTTTGTCCGGTTATCACCGGGCGCTGGCGGCGCGGTTTACCCTGTTTAATCAGTATCGCCAGCTCTGGCACCATGCCTGGAATCAGTCTCAGCTCTCAACAAACGTTCTCCCGGCAGGCTGGCAGGCCAGTCGGGGGCAGACAACGCACGCAGGATGTGTCAGCATCACGGTCACACTTATTTCTCCTCTGGGGCGGCGCGGTGAGATAACGCGTCTGCATTGCCCGGTTAGCCAGTAGTCGGGAGCGTCTATGTTAAGGGTCTACCACTCAAATCGTCTGGATGTGCTGGAAGCGCTGATGGAATTTATCGTTGAGCGCGAGCGGCTTGACGATCCTTTTGAGCCTGAAATGGTGCTGGTGCAGAGCACCGGTATGGCACAGTGGCTGCAAATGTCGCTTTCCCGTAAATTTGGCATAGCCGCAAATATTGATTTCCCGCTGCCCGCGAGTTTTATCTGGGAGATGTTTGTGCGCGTGTTGCCGGACATCCCGGAGCAGAGCGCCTTCAACAAACAAGGCATGAGCTGGAAGCTCATGGCGCTGCTGCCGGAAATGCTGCAGCACGATGAATTCGCCATGCTGCGCCACTACCTCAATGACGATACCGATAAGCGCAAGCTGTTCCAGCTTGCGTCGCGCACCGCCGATCTCTACGACCAATACCTTGTTTACCGTTCTGACTGGTTAATTCGTTGGGAAGCGGGCGAGTTGGTTGAAGGGCTACCGGAGGCGCAAATATGGCAGGCACCGCTGTGGAAAGCACTGGTAGAGCATACGGAGAAACTTGGGCAGCCTAAGTGGCATCGTGCCAACCTGTACGAGCGGTTTATCTCAATACTCGAGAATGCCCCGGAGCGCCCGGCCCGACTGCCGTCACGCGTTTTTATCTGCGGGATATCCGCATTACCGCCTGTTTATCTGAAGGCGTTGAACGCGCTGGGTAAACATATTGATATCCATATTTTGTTCACCAACCCTTGCCGACAGTATTGGGGGGATATCCTCGACGAACGTTGGCTTGCGCGGCTGGTAACTCGCCAACGAAAGCGCCTTTTTGAAGAACGTTCCGTCCCGCTGTTTAAAGACGGCGCGACTGCCGGTCAGCTTTTTGATGAAGACGGTATCCAGAACCTGCCCAATCCACTGCTTGCCTCGTGGGGGAAGCTGGGGCGTGACTACATTCACATGCTTTCAGACATCACTTCATCAGGCGAAGGCGACGTGGATGCCTTTGTCGACATTACCCCGGATAGCCTGCTGCATCATATTCAGCTGGATATCCTCGATCTGGAAAACCGTGCCGTAATGGGCGTGACGGCGAACGAATTCGAACGTAGCGACAGCAAGCGCAAGCTGGATGTTGACGATCGCAGCATCACGATCCATGTTTGCCATAGCCCTCAGCGCGAGGTCGAAGTGCTTCACGACCAGCTGCTGGCGATGCTGCAGGACGATCCCGAACTGACGCCACGCGATATTGTGGTGATGGTGGCGGATATCGACAGCTACAGTCCCTTCATTCAGGCCGTTTTTGGCAGTGCGACGGGCGAGCGATATCTGCCTTACGCTATCTCTGACCGTCGTGCCCGCCAGTCGCATCCGGCACTGCAGGCCTTTATCACTCTGCTTTCACTGCCGGATAGCCGCTTCATCTCCGAAGATGTCCTGGCGTTACTGGATGTTCCCGTGCTGGCTGCACGCTTTAACATCACTGAAGAGGGGCTGCGCTACCTTCGTCAGTGGGTGAACGAATCTGGCGTACGCTGGGGGATCGATGACGATAACGTTCAGGAGTTCGAACTTCCTCCTACCGGGCAGCACACGTGGCGTTTTGGCCTGACGCGTATGCTGCTGGGCTACGCCATGGAGAGCAGCCAGGGCGAGTGGAATGAGGTGCTGCCTTACGATGAGTCCAGCGGGTTAATTGCTGAACTGGTGGGGCATTTAGCGTCACTCCTGATGCAGCTTAACCGCTGGCGACACGAGCTGATGCAGCCGCGTCCGCTTGAAGCGTGGCTTCCGGTTTGCAGGGCATTGCTTAATGATTTCTTTCTGCCAGACAGTGACACCGAAGCGGCAATGGCACTGATTGAAACGCAGTGGCAGGCGATCATCGACGAAGGCGTGAACTCCCACTATCAGGAGGCCATCCCGCTGTCGCTGTTGAGGGATGAGCTGACGCAGCGGCTCGATCAGGAGCGAATCAGCCAGCGTTTCCTGGCAGGTCCCATCAATATCTGCACCCTGATGCCAATGCGTTCTATCCCGTTTAAAGTGGTCTGTCTGCTTGGCATGAACGACGGCGTTTATCCGCGCGCGCTGGCGCCGCTGGGGTTCGATTTGATGAGCGCAGATCCAAAGCGGGGCGACCGTAGCCGCCGCGATGATGACCGCTACCTCTTCCTTGAGGCGCTCATTTCCGCCCAGAGTAAGCTCTATATCAGCTATATCGGCCGTTCCATTCAGGACAACAGCGAGCGTTTTCCCTCCGTTCTGGTGCAGGAGCTGGTGGACTATATCGGCCAGAGTCACTATCTGCCGGGGGATGAAGAGCGCAACTGCGATGAAAGCGAGAAGAGGGTGAAATCTCATATCACATGTTTCCACAGCCGCATGCCATTTGACCCGGTGAACTACACGCCCAGCGAGCGCCAGAGCTATGCGCAGGAGTGGTTACCGGCAGCGAAAAAGGAGGGGAGTGCGCATACCGATTTCATACAGGAACTTGACCCGCGCCCTGTCGATACCCTGACCTTTGAACAGCTTCAGCGGTTTTGGGCGCATCCGGTGCGCGCCTTCTTCCAGCAGCGATTGCAGGTCAACTTCCGTTCTGAAGAGAGTGAAATTCCTGATGCAGAGCCCTTTACGCTGGAAGGGCTGGAGCGCTACCAATTAAACCTGCAGCTGTTGAATGCGCTGGTTGAAGAGGAAGATGCTGACAAACTTTATCGCCGCTACCGTGCTGCAGGGCAGCTGCCCTATGGGGCGTTCGGGGAAATTGTCTGGGAGGCGCAGTGTCAGGAGATGACCGCCCTGGCAGAGCGCGTAAGAGCGTGCCGACAGCCAGGAAAAAGCATTGAAATCGATCTCAACTGCAATGGTCTACAGCTCACGGGCTGGTTAACCCAGGTTCAGCCGGACGGGCTGCTGCGCTGGCGGCCCTCTATGCTTAGCGTTTCACAGGGTTTGCAACTCTGGCTGGAACATCTTGTCTACAGTGCGGATGGTCATAAAGGTGAAAGTCGGATTTTCGTGCGCAAAGAGGGCGAATGGCGCTTCCCGCCGATGGAGTCTGAGCAGGCGTTACGGTATCTGTCTTTGTACATTGAGGGCTACCGTCAGGGAATGAACAAACCGCTCCTGGTACTGCCGGAAAGTGGCGGGGCCTGGATAAAAGCCTGTTATGACGCACAGAATGATGCGATGTTAACGGATGAGGCGTCACTGCAGAAAGCGCGCAGTAAATTTATGCAGGCCTACGAAGGTAACATGATGGTGCGGGGCGAAGGTGAAGATGTCTGGTATCAGCGCTTATGGCGAACGCTTGAGCCAGAGTACTTTGAGGCCATCACGGAAGAGGCGCAGCGCTACCTGCTGCCGTTGTTTAAATTTAATCAGTCCTGAGCGCTGTATAAAAATTGCGCAGCATGGGGTGTTCATTTATGATGCACTTCTTATCACGGACTGATGTACCCCATAAAGAGATGTTGGCGTGTCCAGCACGCAATGTGTTAATGATGTAGCCGTGATAAAGAGGTAGCACCTTGTTTAAAGCGTTTGTTTTGTTTTTCGCCCTCTGGGTACCTGTCACTCAGGCAGACTCCGGTTGGCAACCCGTTCAGGAAACTATTCGTAAAAGCGAAAAAGATACTCGTCAATATCAGGCTATTCGTCTTGATAACGGCATGACCGTGCTGCTGGTTTCCGATCCGCAGGCGGTGAAGTCCCTCTCGGCATTAGTGGTGCCGGTTGGATCGCTGGAAGATCCTGACGCGCATCCTGGGCTTGCACACTATCTGGAACATATGACGCTGATGGGGTCAAAAAAATACCCGCAGCCAGATAGCCTGTCCGAATTTTTGAAAATGCATGGCGGCAGCCACAATGCCAGTACGGCACCGTACCGCACGGCCTTTTATCTTGAAGTCGAAAATGATGCGCTGGAAGGCGCGGTCGACCGCCTTGCTGATTCCATCGCAGCCCCCCTGCTGGATAAAAAATATGCCGACCGTGAACGCAATGCCGTCAATGCTGAGTTGACCCTTGCCCGCACGCGAGACGGTATGCGCATGGCCCAGGTCAGCGCCGAAACCATCAACCCTGCGCACCCGGGTTCGCGCTTCTCCGGCGGTAACCTGGAGACGTTAAGCGACAAACCGAACAGCCCGGTGCTTGATGCCCTGCACGCGTTTCGCGATAAATACTACTCTGCCAACCTGATGAAAGCGGTCATCTACAGCAATAAACCGTTGCCAGAACTGGCAGGCATGGCGGCTAAAACGTTTGGTCGGGTGCCGAATAAAAATATCGACCTGCCGCAGATAGACGTACCGGTGGTCACGGACGCGCAAAAGGGCATTGTGATCCACTACGTGCCTGCGCTGCCGCGCAAAGTGCTGCGCGTGGAATTCCGCATCGATAACAACACCGCAAAGTTTCGCAGTAAAACCGATGAGCTGGTGACCTACCTGATAGGTAACCGTAGTCCGGGTACGCTTTCTGACTGGCTGCAAAAACAGGGGCTCGTGGAAGGTATTCGCGCCGACTCCGATCCGGTTGTGAACGGCAATAGCGGCGTGCTGGCGATCTCCGCCACCCTGACCGACAAGGGCCTGGCAAACCGTGACGAAGTGGTGGCTGCGATCTTCAGCTACCTCTCTTTACTGCGTGAGAAAGGCGTCGATAAGCGCTACTTTGATGAGCTCGCGCACGTGCTGGATCTCGATTTCCGTTACCCGTCCATTACCCGCGACATGGATTACGTTGAGTGGCTGGCGGATACCATGATCCGCGTGCCGGTGGAACACACCCTCGATGCGGTCAATATTGCCGACCGGTATGATGCCGATGCGGTGAAAGCCCGCCTGGCGATGATGACGCCGGAGAATGCCCGCATCTGGTACATCAGCCCGAACGAACCGCATAACAAGACGGCGTATTTTGTCGATGCTCCTTATCAGGTGGACAAAATCAGCGCACAGACCTTCGCCGACTGGCAGAAGAAGTCCGGGGAGATTGCGTTGAAGCTGCCGGAGCTGAACCCCTATATTCCGGATGACTTCTCGCTGACCAAAACGACTCAAGATTATCCGCACCCGGCGCTGATCGTTGATGAGCCTACGCTACGCGTGGTGTATACCCCTAGCCGCTATTTCGCAAGCGAGCCAAAGGCCGATGTCAGCGTGGTGCTGCGTAACCCGAAAGCGATGAACAGCGCTAAAAATCAGGTGATGTTCGCGCTCAATGACTATCTCGCCGGGATTGCGCTCGATCAGCTCAGCAACCAGGCGGCCGTGGGCGGGATCAGCTTCTCCACCAACGCCAACAACGGTTTGATGCTCAATGCAAACGGCTATACCCAGCGTTTGCCTCAGCTGTTCCAGGCACTGCTGGAGGGTTATTTCAGCTATACGCCGACGGAAGAGCAGCTTGAGCAGGCCAAATCGTGGTATGCGCAGATGATGGATTCTGCGGAGAAGGGCAAAGCTTACGATCTGGCGCTTATGCCGGCGCAAATGCTGTCGCAAGTTCCTTATTTCCAGCGAGAGGACCGCCGTGCACTGTTGCCTTCGATCACCTTAAAAGACGTGCTGGCTTACCGTGACGCGCTGAAAACCAACACGCGCCCGGAGTTCCTGATCGTCGGCAACATGAGTGAGGACCAGGCCAAAACCCTGGCGGAGAATGTACGCACTCAGCTCGGTTCGAAAGGCGACGAGTGGTGTCGCAACCAGGACGTGCTGGTTGAGAAAAAACAGAATGTGATTTTTGAAAAGGCGGGTAACAGCACGGATTCCGCGCTGGCCGCGGTATTTGTGCCAACGGGCTATGATGAATTCGCCAGCTCAGCGCAGAGTGCCGTGCTGGGGCAAATTATTCAGCCGTGGTTCTACAACCAGTTACGCACTGAGGAGCAGCTTGGCTACGCGGTGTTTGCCTTCTCCATGAACGTAGGCCGACAGTGGGGGCTGGGTTTCCTGCTGCAAAGCAGCGATAAACAGCCGGCGTATCTCTGGAAGCGTTACCAGGCCTTCTTCCCGCAGGTGGAAGCGAAACTCCGCGCCATGAAGCCGGAAGAGTTTGCGCAGATCCAGCAGGCCGTCATCGCACAGGTGATGCAGCCGCCGCAGACGCTGGGTGAAGAAGCCTCGCAGCTGAGCAAAGATTTCGATCGCGGTAATCTGAAATTTGATTCGCGTGATAAAGTAGTGGCCGAGATAAAACAGCTGACGCCGCAGAAGGTTGCCGACTTCTTCCATCAGGCGGTCATTAAGCCGCAGGGAATCACTATCCTGTCTCAGGTTTCCGGTAGCCAGAACGGGAAAACGGAGTACGTGAACCCGAAAGGCTGGAAAGTCTGGAAGAGCGTCAGCGCGCTGCAGCAATCTATGCCCTGGAGTAAGAAAGAATGACCGATACCGCTGAGTCCCTTGATCCCTTACGTTTACCTCTGCAGGGTGAACGATTGATTGAAGCCTCAGCGGGAACGGGAAAAACCTTCACTATTGCCGCCCTGTACCTGCGTCTGCTGCTGGGGCTTGGCGGCAACGCCGCTTATCCACGCCCTTTGAGCGTGGAAGAGTTGCTGGTGGTGACCTTCACCGAGGCTGCCACCGCTGAGCTGCGGGGCCGTATTCGCAGCAATATCCACGAGCTGCGCATCGCCTGTCTGCGTCAGAGCACGGATAACCCTCTCTACGCGAGCCTTCTGGAAGAGATTGCCGATAAGCAACAGGCAGCCCAGTGGCTGCTCCTCGCTGAACGGCAGATGGATGAAGCGTCCGTCTTCACCATTCACGGTTTTTGCCAGCGCATGCTGAGCCTGAATGCATTTGAATCCGGAATGCTGTTTGAACAGCAGCTCATTGAAGATGAATCCGTGCTTCGCTATCAGGCGTGCGCGGATTTCTGGCGTCGCCACTGTTATCCTTTAGAGCGCGATATCGCCGAAGCGGTACATGCGCTGTGGAAGGGCCCGGAGGCGCTGCTGCGCGCTATCGATCGTTACCTGCAGGGCGAAGCGCCGGTCATCAAATCCCCGCCGCCAGCGGATGAAACCCTGGCCTCACGGCATGAAAAAATCATCGCGCAAATTGCCGACATCAAGCAAAAATGGATGGAGTCCGTTGGCGAGATTGACGCAATCATCGAAAATTCCGGGATTGACCGACGCAAGTTTAACCGTGGCAACCAGGGAAAATGGATCGACAAGATCAGCGCCTGGGCGCAGGAGGAGACGCGAGGCTACCAGCTCCCGGACGCGCTGGAGAAATTCTCCCGGCGTTTCCTGGTTGAGCGGACCAAATCCGACGGCATTGTGCCTGAGCATCCCCTGTTTGTGGCGATTGAAACCCTGCTGGCTGAGCCCTTAACGCTCAACGATCTGATGATCACTCGCGCCATGACGGAAATTCGCGAAGCCGTCGCGCGTGAAAAACGCCGCCGGGGTGAGCTGGGGTTTGACGACATGCTGAGCCGCCTCGATGCGGCGCTGTGCAGTGAAAATGGCGAAGCGCTTGCCGCCGCGATCCGGACCCGCTTCCCGGTGGCGATGATTGACGAATTTCAGGATACCGACCCTCAACAATACCGCATTTTCCGCCGTATCTGGCGCCAGCAGCCCGGTACCGCGCTGCTATTAATCGGCGATCCGAAACAGGCCATCTACGCCTTCCGCGGTGCGGATATTTTCACTTACATGAAAGCCCGTAGCGAAGTTGACGCGCACTACACTCTCGATACTAACTGGCGCTCCTCTCCCGGCATGGTGGAAAGCGTCAATGCGCTCTTCAGCCGCATGGATACGGCGTTTATGTTCCGGGAGATCCCGTTTCAGCCGGTAAAATTCGCCGAGAAAAATGCCTCGTTGCGCTTCGAGTTCAACGGCGAGACACAGCCTGCCATGAACTTCTGGCTGCTGGACGGGGAAGGCTGCGGCGTTGCCGACTATCAAAATGCCATGGCCCAGCACTGTGCCGCACAAATCCGCGACTGGCTCAGTGCGGGCGCGCATGGTAAAGCGCTGCTGTGGAAGGGGGATAAACCAAACCCGGTAAAGGCATCCGATATCACGGTGCTGGTTCGCAGCCGTCAGGAAGCCGCGCTCATCCGCGACGCCCTGACGTTACTAAATATCCCCTCCGTCTACCTCTCAAACCGCGACAGCGTCTTTGAAACGCTGGAAGCGCAGGAGATGCTATGGCTGCTGCAGGCCGTGCTGGCTCCGGAGCGGGAAAGCACGCTGCGTAGCGCACTGGCGAGTGCGATGCTCGGGCTGAACGCGCGGGATATCGATGCGCTCAACAATGACGAAGCCGCGTGGGATGCCGTGGTAGAAGAGTTTGTTCGCTACCGCGAAAAATGGCAGAAGCGTGGAGTCATGGCGATGGTGCGCGAGCTCATGGCACAGCGCCACATTGCCGAGAATATGCTGGCGACAGCGGGCGGCGAGCGCCGTTTGACCGATATTTTACATATCAGCGAACTGCTGCAGGAAGCCGGTACGCAGCTGGAGAGCGAACACGCCCTCGTGCGCTGGCTGGCGCAGCAGATTGCCGATCCGAACAGTAATTCGTCCAGCCAGCAGATGCGCCTTGAGAGTGATAAACATCTGGTGCAGATTGTCACCATTCACAAGTCGAAAGGCCTGGAATATCCGCTGGTCTGGCTGCCGTTTATCGCCAATTATCGCGTGCAGGATCAGGCCTTTTACCACGATCGCGAATCTTTTGAGGCGGTGCTCGATCTCAGCAACGCGGAGTCCAGCGTTGAGCTGGCTGAAGCCGAGCGTCTGGCGGAAGACCTGCGCCTGCTTTACGTGGCGCTGACCCGTTCGGTCTGGCACTGCAGCCTGGGCATTGCGCCTCTGTTCCGTCGCCGTGGCGAAAAGACCGGGGAGAGCGATTTTCATCTGAGCGCGCTGGGGCGGCTTATTCAGCATGGTGAACCCAAAGACGCGGCGGGCCTGCGCCAGTGCATCGAATCTCTTTGCACAGAGCATGTTGCCCTGCATATTCCGTCGCAGCCCGACAACAGCCGCTGGCAGATGCCGGAGCTGGGTGAGTCAGAGCTCCATGCCCGCCAGGTTGTACGTACCATTGCCGACGACTGGCGCGTCACCAGCTACTCCGGTTTGCAGCAGCACGGGCAGAGTATTGCGCAGGATCTGATGCCAAAACTGGACGTGGATGCCGCAGGAGCCGGTAGCGTACCTGTTGAGCCGGTGCTCACGCCGCACCAGTTCCCGCGCGGCGCCTCGCCGGGCACGTTTTTGCACAGCCTGTTTGAAGAGCTGGATTTTACCCAGCCGGTATCCGAAGAGTGGGTGCTGAAGATGTTACAGAGTGGCGGCTACGACGCACAGTGGCAGCCGGTTCTCACCGACTGGATCCGCGCTGTACTGCACGCGCCGCTCACGACGCAGGGGATCTCGCTGAACCAGTTGACCGCCAAAGATAAGCAGGTGGAGATGGAGTTTTATCTCCCCATCGCCAGCCCGCTCAGGGCCGGGGCGCTTGATACGCTGATCCGCGAGTACGATCCGTTATCCGCCGGATGTCCGCCGCTGAACTTCCGCCAGGTGCAGGGGATGCTCAAAGGCTTTATCGACCTGGTTTTCCGCCACGAAGGGCGCTACTACCTGCTGGATTACAAATCAAACTGGCTGGGTGAAAGCAGCGAAGCCTACACCCAGGACGCGATGGCCTCGGCAATGCAAATGCATCGCTACGATCTGCAGTACCAGCTTTACACCCTTGCGCTGCACCGTTACCTGCGCCATCGCATGGCCGATTACTGCTACGAAGCGCATTTTGGCGGCGTAATTTACCTGTTCCTGCGCGGAGTGGATGCTAACGACACGCATTCCGGCGTCTTTAGCACGCGTCCGGCTGCGGAACTGATTGAAAAAATGGATAACCTGTTTGCTGCAGGCACGGAGGAGGTGGCATGACGATGCAGGCGCTACTGCTGGACGCGGTTGAACAACGATTATTGCGTCACCTGGATGTGCAGTTCGCCATGATGGTGGCAGGCGAGGAGCCTGCCGTCATGCTTGCCGCCGCCATTCTGAGTAAAGACGCGGGGGAAGGGCACGTATGTCTGCCGCTGTCGCGTCTGGCGGTGGATGAGAAAATGCCTCCGGCTTTACAGGCGTGTTTCGCGCTGCTGGGTGACGCAGTGGACTGGCAGGGGATATTACTCGGCTCGCCTGCCGTGAGCGGAGCCGATACCGGGACGCCAATGATCCTTGTCGGCGAGCGTTTGTATCTTAACCGGCTGTGGCGTAACGAACTGACGGTAGCGCGCTTCTTCAGCGAGACCAACGCCCCGCTTCCCTGCGATGAAGTAAAGCTCCGGCAAACGCTGGATACGCTGTTTACCGCTGACGACGCGACAGACTGGCAGAAAGTGGCGGCAGCCGTGGCCTTAACGCGACGGATCTCGGTGATTTCTGGCGGCCCGGGCACCGGGAAAACGACCACTGTGGCAAAACTGCTTGCCGCGCTGATTCAGCTCTCGGGTGAGCAAAAGTGCCGTATTCGCCTGGCGGCCCCCACCGGTAAAGCCGCGGCACGTCTGACGGAATCGTTAGGCGGCGCGCTGCAAAAACTGCCGCTAACCGGGGAGCAGCTTGCGCTTTTCCCCAATGAAGCCAGCACGCTGCACCGTTTGCTTGGCGCACAGCCGGGTAGCCAGCGTCTGCGCTATCATGCCGGTAATCCATTGCACCTTGACGTGCTGGTGGTGGATGAAGCGTCGATGATTGACCTGACGATGATGTCGCGTTTGATCGATGCGCTACCGCCGCACGCGCGTGTCATATTCCTCGGCGATCGCGACCAGCTTGCCTCCGTTGAGGCGGGAGCCGTATTGGGGGATATCTGCACCTATGCCAGCCTGGGATATACCGCTGAACGCGCGCAGGAGTTAGCCCGTCTCACCGGATGTTCGCTCACCTCTGAAAACCATTCGCTGGCAGGGGCGCTGCGCGACAGCCTGTGTCTGCTGCAAAAAAGCTACCGTTTCGGCAGCGACTCCGGCATCGGCCAGCTTGCGGCAGCGGTGAACCGGGGCGACCGGCGCACCACCACTGCGGTGTTTGACGGTACCTTTACGGATATAGAGAAAAAATCGCTGCAAAGCGGGGAAGAGTATCAGGCGATGCTGGACGACGCCCTGCAGGGGTACCAGCACTTTCTGACGGGCGTACAACAGCAAAGTACGCCGGAGCAGGTCATTGCCGCGTTTGGCGAGTATCAGCTGCTCTGTGCGCTGAGGGAAGGCCCCTTTGGCGTCCGGGGTCTTAACGACAGGCTGGAACAGCTGCTGGCGCAAAAACGCAAAATTAACCGTACCCCGCACTCGCGCTGGTATGAAGGGCGGCCGGTGATGATCTCCCGCAACGACAGCGCGCTGGGATTGTTTAACGGGGATATCGGGATTGCGCTCGACTGCGGTCAGGGCCTGCGCGTCTGGTTCCAGATGCCGGACGGGACCGTGAAGTCCTTCCAGCCGAGCCGTTTGCCCGAGCATGAAACCGCATGGGCAATGACGGTGCATAAATCCCAGGGCTCCGAGTTTAACCATGCGGCGCTGATCCTGCCCACGCAGCTTTCACCCGTCGTTACCCGCGAGCTGATCTATACCGCCATTACGCGCGCGCGTCAGCGCCTGTCGCTCTATACCGATGAACGGGTGCTGGTGCAGGCGATCGCCACCCGAACGGAGCGCCGAAGCGGGCTGGGCGCGATATTTGAGTCACTCTGAACAACGCAGACATCCAGGCCGGGTACGCGCAGCGCTACCCGGCAAGCGTTGTATTATCCCAGGTCAGCCATCAGCACCTTTGAACGACGCTGATAGTTGTACATCTCTTTCTTCGTTTCCGGCAGAGAATCGATATCCACCGGCGTGAATCCGCGCTCCTGGAACCAGTGAATGCTGCGCGTCGTCAGGACGAACAGCTTGCTTAGCCCCATCTGGCGCGCCTGTGCCGCCACGCGTTCAAGCAGCATTTCGCCGCGTGAAGAGCTACGGTAATCAGGATGCACCGCCACGCAGGCCATTTCACCGATCTTCTCTTCCGGGAACGGATAGAGCGCGGCGCAGGCAATGGTCAGGTTATCGCGCTGAATAATGGTGAATTTGTCGATCTCCATCTCCAGCTGTTCGCGTGAGCGACGCACCAGAATACCCTGCTGTTCCAGCGGGCGGATCAGCTCCAGAATGCCGCCGATGTCATTGATGGTGGCGCGGCGGATCTGCTCCGCACTCTCCATCACAATCTGCGTACCAATACCGTCGCGGGAGAATAGCTCCTGCAGCAGGGCCCCGTCTTCCTGATAGCTGATCAGGTGGCTGCGGCGCACGCCGCTGCGGCAGGCCTTCACGGCGCCACGCAGGAAGCGGACGGTGCCGGAGTGGTAATCACCTTCGGCTTCCAGCGCTTCCACGCGGGCCTGGGCTTCATTCGGGAAGAGTTCCGGTACGATTGTTCCTTCAGCGTCCACGACGCCCTGGGAGGAGCAGAACCCAATCATTTTTTCCGCCTTCAGCTTGATCGCCAGCTGCGTGGCGATCTCTTCGGACGTCAGGTTAAAGCTTTCGCCGGTCACGGAAACGGCGACCGGGCCCATCAGCACGATGGCGCCGCTGTCCAGCTGGCGGTGAATAGCTTCCTCATCAATACGACGGATACGGCCGCTGTGGCAGTAATCCACGCCATCGTCCACGCCGAGCGGCTGGGCAATGATAAAGTTGCCGCTCACGACGTTGATATGCGCCCCCTGCAGCGGCGTATTGTTCAGGCTCATGGAGAGACGCGCGGTAATATCCAACTGCAGGAGACCCGCCGCCTGTTTCACCAGCTCCAGGGTTTTGGCATCGGTGACGCGGGTGTGTTTGTGGTAAATCGGCTCGTGGTGGTGAGCGGCCAGGTTGGCGTCGATCTGCGGACGCGCGCCATACACCACCACCAGGCGGATCCCGAGGCTGTGCAGCAGGCCAATGTCATTGACGATGCTGGAAAAATTTTCATGCTCAATGGCTTCGCCGCCAAGCATGATGACAAACGTTTTTCCCCGATGGGCGTTGATATAGGGAACAGAATGGCGGAATCCCTGGACCAGTTCGGTTCTACGTTCCTTCACCATGGCACAACCCTTAATGAATGTTTATTCGTAATTTCTGTATTTTTATTCGATTATAGCCACGTGTGCAAGTGCAAATTTTCCGCGACCCACAGAAATTGGTAAGTAATCCGTGCGTTAGCGTATGATTGTTTACCCTTTTATAGATGACAGTTTATGCGTCATTCGTTAAAGTTTTCGGTCAATCTGGACATTTTGTATATCAATCAGTGTTCTTGCTCGGGAGAAGCATGTCGGGATCCAATTCAGCAATAAGCCGCCGCCGTTTGTTAAAAGGGGCCGGGGCAATGTGGTTGCTTAGCGTCAGTCAGGTCGGTCTTGCCGCCACGAGTCAGGTGGTGGCGGTGCGCGTCTGGCCGTCGTCGACCTATACGCGCGTGACGGTCGAATCCAATCGCGTGCTGAAATATAAGCAATTTGCCCTCAGCAACCCGGAACGCGTGGTGGTGGATCTCGAAGGCGTTAACCTCAACTCCGTGCTGAAAGGGATGGCGGCGCAGATCCGCGGTGACGATCCGTTTATTAAATCGGCTCGCGTCGGGCAGTTTGATCCGCAAACCGTGCGCATGGTGTTTGAGCTTAAACAGAACGTTAAGCCGCAGCTGTTCGCCCTGGCGCCCGTCGCGACGTTTAAAGAGCGCCTGGTGATGGATCTCTACCCGGCCAACGCAACGGATATTCAGGATCCGCTTCTTGCCCTGCTGGAGGATTACAACAAGGGCGACTTGCAGCGTCAGGTTCCACCTGCGCAAAGCGGTCCGCAGCCGGGGAAAGCAGGGCGCGATCGTCCGATTGTGATCATGCTCGATCCCGGACACGGCGGTGAAGACTCCGGCGCGGTGGGGAAATACCGCACGCGTGAAAAAGACGTTGTGCTGCAAATTGCCCGCCGCCTGAAGGCGTTGATTGATAAAGAAGGTAATATGCGCGCCTATATGACGCGCAATGAAGATATCTTTATTCCGCTGAAGGTCCGGGTGGCGAAAGCGCAGAAGCAGCGCGCCGATTTGTTCGTGTCGATCCATGCGGATGCCTTTACCAGCCGCCAGCCAAGCGGCTCGTCGGTGTTCGCGCTCTCAACCAAAGGCGCGACCAGTACCGCAGCAAGATATCTGGCTGACACCCAGAACGCCTCTGACCTGATTGGCGGCGTGAGCAAAAGCGGTGACCGCTACGTCGACCACACTATGTTCGATATGGTGCAGTCGCTGACCATTAACGACAGCCTGAAGTTTGGTAAAGCGGTGCTGGGCAAGCTGGGCAACATCAATAAGCTGCATAAAAACAGCGTTGAACAGGCCGGGTTTGCGGTACTCAAAGCACCGGATATCCCGTCCATTCTGGTAGAAACCGCGTTTATCAGTAACGTCGAAGAGGAGCGTAAGCTCAAGACGGCAAAATTCCAGCAGGAGGTTGCGGAGTCGATTCTGGCGGGGATACGGGCGTATTTCTCTGACGGGGCGACGCTGGCGCGACGCGGATAACGCTTTCAGCCGGGTAAACGCCCGGCAAATTCACAAACGACAGATACAAAAAAACACCCTTGAGGGTGTTTATTGTTTTAGAAGTGTTGGTTGCGGGGGCCGGATTTGAACCGACGACCTTCGGGTTATGAGCCCGACGAGCTACCAGGCTGCTCCACCCCGCGTCCGTCTTTCTACAGTCGTAGAAGATACTTCATCAAATTTTAATTGGTTGCGGGGGCCGGATTTGAACCGACGACCTTCGGGTTATGAGCCCGACGAGCTACCAGGCTGCTCCACCCCGCGTCCGTCTTTCTACAGTCGTAGAAGATACTTCATCAAATTTTAATTGGTTGCGGGGGCCGGATTTGAACCGACGACCTTCGGGTTATGAGCCCGACGAGCTACCAGGCTGCTCCACCCCGCGTCCGTGGATGCGCACTATACTCGGATAGGTTTGTGATGCAACCCCTTTTTCACATAAATCATGATTTTGTATGCAAATTGAACGACATGGCTCTGTTTGGACTATTTTTTGCGCAAAATTTGCCAAAGGGCATGCGATCGCATTTCATTAGCCCTGGCGGTTTGTTATCTTCATCACGCGGAAATGGGCAACTTAAAGACGAGATATAATGAAAGGACGTTGGGCGAAGTATCTGATGGCGGGCGCAATGGTAGCGATTCTTGCGGCCTGTTCTTCCAAACCGACCGATCGCGGTCAACAGTATAAAGACGGGAAGTTATCCCAGCCTTTCTCTTTAGTTAATCAGCCTGATGCCGTCGGCGCACCGATTAATGCCGGTGATTTCTCCGAGCAGGTCTATCAGATCCGCAACGCGTCGCCGCGTCTGTATGGTACCCAGAGTAGCGTGTATAACGCGGTCCAGGACTGGCTGAAAGCAGGCGGCGATACGCGCAACATGCGCCAGTTTGGTATCGACGCCTGGCAGATGGAAGGGGCCGATAACTACGGCAACGTCCAGTTTACCGGCTACTACACCCCGGTTATCCAGGCACGGCACTCGCGTCAGGGCGAGTTCCAGTACCCTATCTACCGTATGCCGCCAAAACGCGGTCGTCTGCCGTCTCGCGCTGAGATCTACGCCGGTGCGCTAAGCGAAAACTACGTTCTGGCCTACAGCAACTCCCTGATGGATAACTTCATCATGGACGTTCAGGGCAGCGGCTACATTGATTTTGGCGACGGGTCGCCGCTTAACTTCTTCAGCTATTCCGGTAAAAACGGCCACGCCTATCGCAGTATCGGTAAGGTGCTGATCGACCGCGGCGAAGTGAAGAAAGAAGATATGTCGATGCAGGCGATCCGCGAGTGGGGCGAGAAACACAGCGAAGCCGAGGTGCGCGAGCTGCTGGAGCAGAACCCGTCGTTCGTCTTCTTCAAACCGCAAAACTTCGCGCCGGTGAAAGGGGCGAGTGCAGTTCCCCTGATTGGCCGCGCGTCGGTAGCATCGGATCGTTCGATTATTCCTGCAGGCACCACGCTGCTGGCTGAAGTCCCTCTGCTGGACAATAACGGCAAGTTCAACGGTCAGTATGAGCTGCGTCTGATGGTGGCGCTGGACGTCGGCGGGGCAATTAAAGGCCAGCACTTCGACATCTATCAGGGTATTGGCCCTGACGCAGGCCATCGCGCGGGCTGGTATAACCACTACGGACGCGTGTGGGTACTGAAGGCGGCGCCGGGTGCTGGAAACGTATTCAGCGGCTGATTGTGATATTCTGAGCACAATACGGATTACTGTTCAGGGTGAGGAAAACCTCACCCTTTTTACATCTGAGGTCTTATGTCTGTGGTAATCAGCGACGCCTGGCGCCAGCGTTTTGGCGGGACGGCACGTTTATATGGTGAAAAAGCCCTGCAGCTGTTTGCGGATGCGCACGTCTGCGTCGTGGGCATTGGTGGTGTGGGGTCGTGGGCGGCAGAAGCGCTGGCGAGAACCGGTATTGGCGCAATCACGCTGATTGACATGGATGACGTTTGCGTCACCAACACTAACCGTCAAATCCATGCGCTGCGTGATAGCGTCGGCCTGGCCAAATCCGAGGTGATGGCGGAGCGTATTCGTCTCATCAACCCGGAGTGCCGCGTGACGGTGATCGACGACTTTGTGACGGCAGATAACGTCGCGGAGTACATGAGCAAAGGCTACAGCTATGTGATTGACGCCATCGACAGCGTGCGGCCAAAAGCGGCGCTGATCGCATACTGCCGTCGCTACAAGGTGCCGCTGGTCACGACGGGCGGCGCGGGCGGACAAATCGATCCGACGCAGATCCAGGTGGCCGATCTGGCGAAAACGATCCAGGATCCGCTGGCGGCCAAGCTGCGTGAGCGCCTGAAGAGCGATTTTAACGTGGTGAAGAACAGCAAAGGCAAGCTCGGCGTCGACTGCGTGTTCTCGACCGAAGCGCTGGTCTACCCGCAGGCGGATGGTTCAGTCTGCGCGATGAAAAGCACGGCGGAAGGGCCAAAACGAATGGACTGCGCCTCAGGTTTTGGTGCGGCCACCATGGTGACCGCCTCCTTCGGCTTTGTGGCGGTGTCTCACGCCCTCAAGAAAATGATGGCGAAGGCGGAACGTCAGGCCTGAGCCTGACGCGCGGCATCCAGTACCGCGTCGCTGAGCGCGATCAACCCCTGACCGCGCGAGGCGCTGAGCTGCGCGCGCAGCCCAAGCTCATCAAATAACGCCAGCGGCGAATGTGCCAGCAATTCCGCCGCGCTTTTCCCTTCCAAAGCGGTCAGCAATACGGCCAGCAGGCCCCGGACGATGCGGCCTTCGCTGTCGCCGAAGAAGTGCAGCGTCTCGCCGGAGACGCTCACGCCCAGCCAGACGCGGTTTTCACAGCCTGCGATCTCTTTCGCCTGCGCTTTAAGATCGTCTGAAAGGGCAGGGAGCTGTTTACCCAGCAGGATCAGCTGTCGATATTTATCTTCCCACTGCTGGAGCGGGGCGAAGGTCTGTCGTAAGGTCTCTTCTGTGATGACGGTGCCAAACGGATGTCCGGCTAAAGCAGCGCTAGTCATTAATCCACCAGTATTTCAAGGGCGCGGTCAACGGCGGCAACCAGCGCGTCGACATCGCTTTGGGTATTATACGGCGCAAACGAGGCGCGCAGCGTACCGTTAACGCCAAGCGCCGCCAGCAGCGGCTGGGCGCAGTGCTGTCCGGCACGCAGGGCAATGCCGTACCCGGCCAGCAGCGTCACCATGTCGCTGTGATGTACGCCCGCAAAATCAAAGGCGAGCAGGCTTGAATCCTGAACGCGGAACGAGCGGAAGCCCGGGCGCTTTTTGAGTTCTTCCTCTGCCAGCGTCGCCAGCCCCCGGCTCCAGCTTTCAGCCTGAACGATGTCTGTTTCTGCCAGCCACTCCAGCGCCGCGCTTAAGCCAATCACACCCGCCACGTTCGGCGTACCGGCCTCCAGGCGATAGGGAACATCCTGAGTTTTGAAGCCATCGAACGACACTTCGGTGATCATTTTGCCGCCACCCAGCCACGGCGTCATTTTTGCCAGCAGTTCAGGCTTGCCGTACAACGCTCCAATACCGGTTGGCCCGTAGAGCTTATGCCCTGAGAAGGCATAGAAATCGATATCAAGCGCCTGCAAATCAGCGGGGAAGTGCACCACGCCCTGAGCGCCGTCGACCATCACCACCATCCCGCTTGCATGGGCAATGCGAATAGCCTGAGCCAGGTCCGGGCAACCTCCCGTGACGTTCGACATCTGTCCGAGCGCCAGAATGCGGCTGCGAGGGGTAATCAGTTCGGGGAGACGGGCCACGTCGGGCAGAAGGTCTGCACCCAGTGGAAGCTTCACCACGCGTGCACCCGTTTGCTCGGCCACCATCAGCCACGGCACAAGGTTGGCGTGATGTTCCGCCTCGCTGACGACGATCTCATCGCCCGGCTGAAGCAGCGGGCGCGCGTAGCACTGGGCCACCATATTGATGGCTTCGGTCGTGCCGCGCGTCCAGACGATGTTTTTCCCGCTTTCGGCATTGATCAGGCGCGCGACCTGATCGCGTGCGGCTTCGTAGCGCGCGGTTAATCGCTGGGCTTCGGCAAACTGGCTGCGATGCACGTTCCCGGCGCTCAGGCTGTAGAACTGCTGCGTGGCCTCAATCACCGCCTGTGGCTTAAGGGCGGTCGCGGCGCTATCCAGGTAAATACCGGCATCGGCCAGGGCCGGAAACTGTGTGCGGAACTGCGCAGGACTGAAAGCGTTCATGGGATTCCTCATTTCAATATAGCGATCGTCGCGCAATTTCAGCGGCAGGGCAAGGAGGTTGATATCTATCAGAATTGTCTGCTTATCCTTACGACCTCAAAAAAGCAGGTTATGCTAAATAGTGTTAGGCGGATGTTTTAGCCTGTTATAAATCGAGGTTTGAATAGCATTAATTGCTAAAGGAGAATAATCATGAATAAGACAGCTGCAATCATTTCTGCCTGTGCGTTTACTTTTGCCCTGAGCGCGTGTTCTGGTAACAACTACGTGATGCACACCAACGATGGTCGTTCTATCGTTTCGGAAGGGAAACCGACTACCGATAATGATACCGGGATGATTTCGTACAAAGATGCTAACGGGAACAAGCAGCAGATCAACCGCACGGACGTGAAAGAGATGAAAGAGATCGAGCATTAACAGATCGCAGGCGAAAAAAAAGCACCGCAAATTGGCGGTGCTACATTAATCACTATGGACAGACAGGGTAAATGTACAGGAAGTGAAAAATTGGTAGCGTTGCTACCGTGGTCTGAATCGCAGACCAATTGCAAACACAACAACACAACATCACAACCGTAAGCCAAAAGCCCTTCAGAACACGCATTCCGAAAAAAGCTCTTCGTTCCGGCTCAGGAAGTGCCGCCACTATAGGTATTTGCTGGTAGTTCCTCAACGGACAAATTATAATGGCTCAGATAAAAAAAACTAATAGGTTAAACGTTGTTTCCTGTTTGTTAAAATCCGTTAACATCTAAGCCAGATAACCATGTCAAAGCGATTGCCACCCCTTAATGCATTACGTGTTTTTGATGCAGCAGCACGTCACCTGAGCTTCACCCGCGCAGCAGATGAGCTTTTTGTGACACAGGCCGCAGTAAGTCACCAAATCAAGTCTCTGGAGGATTTTCTGGGCCTTAAGCTGTTTCGTCGACGCAACCGTTCGTTGCTGTTGACCGAAGAGGGGCAGAGCTATTTTCAGGATATTAAAGAGATTTTTTCCCAGCTTACGGAAGCCACTCGTAAGCTGCAGGCTCGGAGTGCAAAAGGTGCTCTGACCGTCAGTTTATTGCCTAGTTTTGCCATTCATTGGCTGGTGCCAAGGCTCTCAAGCTTTAACTCAGCTTATCCGGGGATCGACGTTCGAATCCAGGCGGTAGATCGTCAGGAGGACAAGCTGGCCGATGACGTAGATGTCGCCATTTTTTATGGTCGCGGTAACTGGCCGGGCTTGCGCGTTGAAAAATTATACGCAGAATATCTCCTGCCGGTCTGTTCTCCTCTGCTGTTAACAGGTGAGAAGGCGCTGAAGTCACCCGCTGATCTGGCTCAGCATACGCTTTTGCATGATGCCTCTCGCCGCGACTGGCAAACTTATACCCGTCAATTAGGTCTTACACATATTAACGTGCAGCAGGGACCCATTTTTAGCCACAGTGCGATGGTGTTACAGGCTGCCATTCACGGGCAGGGCGTGGCGTTGGCGAACAACGTCATGGCGCAGTCCGAAATTGAGGCAGGCCGCCTGGTTTGCCCTTTTAATGATGTACTGGTCAGCAAGAATGCGTTTTATCTGGTTTGTCATGACAGTCAGGCAGAACTGGGTAAAATAGCCGCCTTCCGGCAGTGGATACTGGCGAAAGCGGCAACCGAGCAAGAAAAATTCCGCTTCAGGTATGAGCAATAACGTTTGTGTGCCGGGCACGCATCAACTCAGGACTTAAACATGACCAGCCGATTCATGCTGATTTTTGCCGCGGTGAGTGGCTTTATTTTTGTTGCACTGGGCGCCTTTGGCGCACATGTATTAAGCAAGTCTTTGGGCGCAGTAGAGATGGGCTGGATCCAGACCGGCCTTGAATATCAGGCGTTCCACACGCTGGCTATTTTTGGGCTGGCGGTGGCGATGCAGCGTCGTATCAGTATCTGGTTTTACTGGAGCAGCGTGTTTATGGCGCTGGGTACCGTGTTGTTCAGCGGTAGCCTGTACTGCCTTGCGCTCTCACATTTGCGCCTGTGGGCGTTCGTTACACCTGTCGGCGGCTTCAGCTTCCTGGCGGGTTGGGTATTAATGTTTATCGGAGCTATCCGTCTGAAACGCAAGGGCGTTGTTCATGAATAAGGTTGTTTTATATTGTCGCCCGGGGTTTGAGAAAGAGTGTGCCGCGGAAATTACCGATAAAGCGGCGAAGCGCGAAGTCTTCGGCTTTGCCCGCGTAAAAGAAAACGCGGGCTATGTGGTATTCGAGTGCTATCAGCCTGAAGACGCGGATAAGCTGGCGCGCGAGCTGCCGTTCAGCTCGCTGATCTTTGCTCGCCAGATGTTTGTCGCGGGTGAGCTGCTGAAGGATCTTCCGCCGGAAGACCGCATCACGCCTATTGTCGGCATGCTGCAGGGCGTGGTGGAGAAGGGCGGCGATCTGCGCGTTGAAGTGGCGGATACCAACGAAAGTAAAGAGCTGATGAAGTTCTGCCGTAAGTTCACCGTGCCGCTGCGTGCGGCGCTGCGTGATGCGGGCGTGCTGACGAACTACGAAACGCCGAAGCGTCCGGTGGTGCATATCTTCTTTATCGCACCGGGCTGCTGCTATACAGGCTATTCGTACACCACCAACAACTCTCCCTTCTTTATGGGTATTCCGCGTTTGCGCTTCCCGTCCGATGCGCCAAGCCGTTCCACGCTTAAGCTGGAAGAGGCGTTCCACGTTTTTATCCCGGCAGATGAGTGGGATGAGCGTCTGGCAAACGGCATGTACGCCGTCGACCTTGGCGCGTGCCCGGGCGGCTGGACCTATCAGCTGGTGAAACGCAATATGTGGGTATCGTCCGTTGATAACGGCCCAATGGCGCAAAGCCTGATGGACACGGGGCAGGTCACATGGCTGCGTGAAGACGGATTCCGCTATCGCCCGAACCGTAACAACATCTCGTGGATGGTGTGCGATATGGTTGAGAAACCGGCAAAAGTCGCCGCGCTGATGGCCTCCTGGCTGGTGAACGGCTGGTGCCGTGAGACCATTTTTAACCTCAAGCTGCCGATGAAAAAGCGCTATGAAGAAGTGTCGCAGAACCTGGCCTACATTCAAGAACAGATGGACGAACACGGTATTAACGTGGAGATCCAGGCGCGTCAGCTGTATCACGACCGTGAAGAGGTGACGGTGCATATTCGTCGCTGGTGGGCTGCGGTCGGCGGACGTCGCGACGAGCGATAGTCCGCTGATTGCCCTCACCCCGGCCCTCTCCCAAAGGGGCGAGGAGGAAAAGACCGCACCGAGAAATTCCCTCTCCCCCATGGGGAGAGGGTTAGGGTGAGGGGATATTAACATTCTAACCGCAGCTGCTGTAAATTCCCGTCCAGCTGTAAATCCGTCTGTAGCGTTGCGATTTCCCGGCAGATAAACGCCATCTCTTTATGCGCCTCCAGCTTCTTGCGCCACTTTTCCGGTACCTCATCCAGACGGGCGTAAATCCCTTCCAGACTCTGAAAATCGGTCAGCAGCTGCGCGGCGCTCTTCGGCCCAATACCGGCGACACCCGGAACCTTAGAGCTGCTGATGCCTGCCAGCCCCCAGTAATCCGGCAGTTGCTCAGGCGAGACGCCGAACTCGCTGGCAATAAACGGCGCGTCCAGCCAGCGTTTTTGAAAATAGTCGCGAATGCGGATAGTCGGGGAGAGCAGCTGGCAGTAGCCTTTGTCAGTTGAAACGATAGTGGCCTGATGTCCGGCGCTTGCCACCTTTACGGCCAGGGTGGCCGCGAGATCGTCTGCTTCATTTCCCTGTGCACCCCAGCAGGGAACGCCCCGCTGTTCAAATGCAGCGCGCAGCATGGGCAATTCAGCGTGAAGATCGTCCGGCATCGGGGCGCGTCCGGCTTTGTAGTCGGGCAGACGCTGGTGTCGCCAGCCCGTGTTGCGGGCTTCGTCATCAAATACCGCGACCGCATGGGTGGGCTCACTGTGGCGGATAAGCTGTTCCAGCGCGTGCAGACAGGTGTCTTTACAAGGCGTCCCCTGTACCGCATGGATACGGCGGATCAGGTTAAGAGCATCGACGATAAGTAAATGAACGGCCACAGATAATCTCCCTTCTATCTCATGCGTGAAGGGTAACACTGTCAGCAGCGTGAAACTATGAATGGTGGGGAAAACAGGAAGAAGCCTCGCAAAACGAGGCTTCCTGAGGGGCTTAATCGCAGGTCACGATCTTCATCGCCAGGCCGCCGCGAGAGGTTTCGCGGTATTTGGCGTTCATATCTTTACCTGTTTCGTACATGGTTTCGATAACCTTATCGAGACAGACGCGCGGCTCGCTGGTGCGGCGCAGCGCCATACGTGCCGCGTTCACCGCCTTCACTGAGGCAATCGCGTTACGTTCGATGCACGGCACCTGTACCTGTCCGGCAACCGGGTCACAGGTCAGTCCCAGGTTATGTTCCATGCCGATTTCCGCAGCAATGCACACCTGTGTCGGGCTTGCACCCAGCAGTTCGGCCAGACCCGCCGCCGCCATGGAGCACGCCACGCCGACTTCACCCTGACAGCCCACTTCCGCACCGGAAATAGACGCGTTCATCTTATACAGCGAACCAATCGCACTGGCGACCAGCAGGTAGCGCGCCAGCGAGTTCGCGTTCACTTCACGGATAAACTTGTCGTAGTACGCCAGCACCGCCGGAACGATACCGCAGGCGCCGTTAGTCGGCGCGGTGACCACGCGGCCCCCTGCGGCGTTCTCTTCGTTTACCGCCAGGGCGAACATGTTGATCCAGTCTACAACGGCCATCGGGTCCGTCGTCGTTTTGTCGGTGCTCACCAGCATACGGCGCAGCGCAGCAGCGCGACGCGGCACGCGAAGCTTGCCCGGCAGAACGCCTTCGGTGGTGATCCCGCGCTCAATACCGCCGCGCATCACTTCCCAGACGTTAGTGAAGTGCTGTTCGAGCTCTTCTTTACTGTGAAGTGCCAGCTCGTTTTTCATCATCAGGCCGGAGAGGGAAAGGCCCGTCTCCTGACAGTGACGCTGAAGATCCGCCGCCGTTTTGTACGGATACGGCACTTCGACAGAAGAGGTATTGGTTTGACCAAAGTGGTCTTCGTCGACGATGAAGCCGCCGCCGATAGAGTAATACGTCTGGCTGTATACCGCTTTGTCGCCGGCCAGCGCGGTAATGCGCATGCCGTTTTCGTGCAGCGACAGGTTGTCCGCATGGAAATTCATGCAGTGGTCAACCGGGAATTCAACCTCATGCTCACCGTTCGCCAGCAGCAGGCGACCGTGGGTGTTCACATCCTGGATGAAGCCAGGGATCGCATCAATATCAACGGTATCCGGCAGGTTTCCCGCCAGGCCCATGATAATGGCGATATCGGTATGGTGGCCTTTCCCGGTCAGGGAAAGCGAGCCGTATACATCGACAACCACGCGGGTAACGTCATGCAAGATGCCGCGTGCAATCAAGTCATCCGTGAACTGCTTACCGGCTTTCATTGGTCCGACGGTGTGAGAGCTGGAAGGACCAATACCGATTTTGAAGATATCGAATACGCTAATCATGATGCGTCCATTGCTTTCAGTCAGAGAGGGAGGAGTGCGCCGTCCGAAGACGGCGCGGGTGATAATCAGAACATGGTGTACAGGGAGTAGAAGATCGCAGAGATAGCGATAAGCCCCATGATAACCACAAAGACGTTGCTGACATGACCGCTGTACTTGCGCATAGCAGGGACTTTCTGAATCGCGTACATCGGCATCAGGAACAGAATCATCGCGATGACCGGGCCGCCCAGGGTTTCAATCATGCCCAGGATGCTTGGGTTCAGGGTCGCTACCGCCCAGGTGGTGAGCAGCATGAACAGTGCAGTGATTTTGTTCAGCTTGTTGATTTCAATGCTCTTGCCTTTACCGCGCAGAGATTTAATCACCATACCGTTGAAGCCTTCACGCGCGCCGAGGTAGTGGCCCAGGAAGGATTTGGTGATGGCGATAATCGCGATGATTGGTGCCATCCACGCAATGACCGGTGCGTTAAAGTGGTTCGCCAGGTAAGACAGAATAGAGATGTTCTGCTCTTTCGCTGCCGCCAGATCCGCCGGGGAGAGGCTCAGTACGCAGCTGAAGACGAAGAACATAACGGTCAGTACCATCATGATGTGAGCGCGCGCCAGGATGCTGGAGCACTTCTTCTCTGCGCCATTACCGTACTCTTCACGTTTCGCCACGGCGAAAGAGGAGATGATTGGGGAGTGGTTGAAGGAGAACACCATCACCGGAATCGCCAGCCAGAGGGTCATCAGCAGGCCGTTACCGGTTGCCGATGCGCTGCTCAGGGACAGGGTTTCCAGCGCTGCACCGTTCCACTGTGGGATCAGGTAGCAGGCCAGCAGCATCAGTGCGGCCACAAACGGGAACACCAGTACGCTCATCGCTTTCACAATCATCTGCTCACCGAAGCGCACGATGGTCATCATGCCGACAATCAGGATCAGAGACAGGATGGCACGCGGTGGCGGCGTCATGTGCAGCTGGTGCAGCATGAAGCTTTCAACGGTGTTGGTGATCGCCACGCTGTAAACCAACAGGATAGGGTAAATCGCGAAGAAGTAGAGCAGGGTAATCAGTTTACCTGCGCCCACGCCGAAATGCTCTTCAACCACTTCAGTGATGTCTTCACCCGGGTTTTTACCGGACAGCACGAAGCGGGTCAGACCGCGGTGTGCAAAGAAGGTCATCGGGAAAGCAATGATAGCCATAATGATCAGCGGGATCAGACCGCCGACGCCTGCGTTGATAGGAAGGAACAGTACACCAGCGCCGATTGCCGTGCCGTAAAGGCCAAGCATCCACATGGTATCCGTTTTGCGCCAACCACTTCGGGATTCAATCGAAGCAACGGTGCTGGTTTGAGTGGTTTCCATCTGTATCTCCTGGAGGAAGCGAATTGTCAGGTTTTTAGTCAAATCCGATGAAAAAGTGCCTGACGGTAATATGAAATTCGTTCAGTGACGGTTTTTTAATAATTTTTGCCCGTAACTATTGGCGGGCGGAAAGATACATTCTAGTTATGAATCTATCAGTGATCCTGATCCCAAATGCAATAATCCACTTATGATGTGGGCATCTTTAGACCATTTATCTGTTAAAAAAACATCAAAGAGAATTTACGGGCGCGAAGGCTACCACCAACGACATGTGTGCTGAAAGACCGCCCCGTGATATAGGTGTCTTTCGCTGTAAAGAAATGGGTTTTTAGTATTTTCTGGCAGGTAATTTGGATTAAGGCTGATAATTTACGGTTGAAAAAACCAGGTAATCGTTTGCGTTTGCGCATAGTTTGTAAAAGACATAAGTGATGCGTATGAATTACCTCGGTAATAAAAAAGCCGGGACGCGCAACAGGGCGACCCGGCTTTGATCAGATGCTGCTGAGCGTTATGTGCAGATTTCGTAGCAAGGAATATAGGCTGATCCCGGCAGCTTCATGCGGTGCTGAGCGACAAAGCCCTGCAGCATGTCGTCCATGCGGCGCATCATCTCCGGGTCGCCGTGGATCTTGTATGGACCGTACTGTTCAATGGCGCGGATGCCCATCTCTTTCACGTTGCCCGCAACAATCCCGGAGAAGGCACGACGCAGATCGGCAGCCAGGACTTCCACCGGCTGGTCCGGGTAGAGTTTCAGGTTCGCCATATTTTCGTGCGTTGGCTCGAACGGGATCTGCAGGTCCGGCGCGATACGGATTGACCAGTTAAAGCTGTACGCATCGCCGGTATCGCGACGGTTTTCTTTTACCAGCGGCATCGCTTTTTTCATCTGGCGCGCCACTTCTGCGGCATCGTCAATGATGATGCGATAGTGACGACGCGCGGCTTCGCCCAGCGTGTGCACGATAAACTCGTCCAGCACGCGGAAGTAGTCGGCGCTCTCTTTTGGCCCGGTCAGGATCAGCGGCAGAACCTGATCTTTGTTGGCCGGGTTCATCAGAATACCCAGCAGGTAGAGCAGCTCTTCCGCTGTCCCTACGCCGCCCGGGAAGATGATAATGCCGTGGGCGATACGGACAAACGCTTCAAGACGTTTCTCGATATCCGGCATGATAATCAGCTCGTTAACCAGCGGGTTAGGCGGCTCAGCGGCAATGATTGACGGCTCGGTCATGCCAATAAACCGTCCCTCTTTGTAACGCTGCTGCGCGTGACCTACTGCGGCACCTTTCATTGGCGCTTCCATCGCACCCGGACCGCAGCCGGTACAGATATTCAGCTCGCGCAGGCCGAGCTGGGTGCCCACCCGACGCGCATAAAGGTATTCAGTTTCGTTAATGGAGTGGCCGCCCCAGCAGACGACCATGTTCGGCGCTTCGCCAACGTGCAGGGCCCGGGCGTTACGCAAAATGGAGAACACCAGGTTGGTGATATGGACCGAGCTTTCCAGGTCGAGATGCTGGAAACGGCCTGCGTTGTGGATCTGCCCGTTAACAAACAGAATGTCACGCAGCACGGCAAACAGGTTAGCCTGAAGTGAACGAATGATGCGCCCGTCGACAAAGGCCTCTTCCGGCGGGTTGATGACTTCAAGCTTCACGCCACGCTCGCGGCGCAGCACGTTGATATCAAAGCTTTCGAAGCGGGACAGCAGTTCTTTACTGTTATCTGTCAGGCTTCCGGAGTTCAGTACGGCAAGTGAACAGTTACGAAACAGTTGATAAAGATCGCTGCTGGCCGTGCGCTTAAGCATGTCCACTTCCAGCTGCGACAACATATCCATTGAGCCAAGCGGGCTAATATGTGTAATCAAGTGAGCTCCTTACGGGACGATTATCGTCTTTCCCTGTTGATTACAATAGCCCTGGCGCGTGACGTTTCACAACCTAAAGCGCGGAAGATACCGCGCATATTGTGAAAATATTTATATTACTGACGCACCAGCCGTCCCGTTGCCGGCACAAAATCGGTGTTGGTGCGCCACGGGTTGATGTCCAGACCGCCCCGGCGGGTATAGCGCGCATAAACGCTCAGTTTTTCTGGCTGGCAGAAACGCTGAATATCGCTAAAGATGCGCTCCACGCACTGCTCGTGGAATTCATTGTGATGGCGGAAAGACACCAGGTAGCGCAGCAGCTTTTCCCGGTCAATTTTCGGGCCGCGGTACTGGATCTGCACCGAGCCCCAGTCCGGCTGGTGCGTGATCAGGCAGTTAGATTTCAGCAGATGGCTGACCAGCGTCTCTTCAACCACTTTGCCGCTCGCCGCGTTTTCGAGGTAGTCCGCGCTGAATTCATAATTCTCCACCTCGATATCCTGATCGTCGATGCAGGTCCCGTTGAAGTGGGCGACTGGCTGCCCTTCCAGCTCGTGCAGGCGATACAGTGAAACGCTCACCTTTCCCTGCGCGCAGGCGCTTAAATCACTTTCCAGGGTGTGCTGAACGTCGTCCCAGCTGTTGAATTTTGTCTGGTTAAAGCTGTTGAGATAGAGCTTAAAGCTTTTGGACTCGACGAGATTAACGCTGGCGTAATCCAGCTCAACGTGGCCCACTGCCACCTGCGGCAGACCGCGCGCGTTAAGCCACGAGAGTTCGTACAGTGTCCAGATGTCACCGCCGACAAACGGCAAGGCATCCGCATGCAGGCCCAGAGGATCGCGATTCAGGCTGCGCGGCACGCCCTGCAGCAGGCTTGCATCGTAGGTATCGCGGTAATCGGTCGATTTACCCAGAGTTAAGCCGGTTAACGCCTGATGATTTTCGTAAGACATGTTTCATAACCACTTTACAGGTACACTTATGGCCTGAGTTTATCCTGTCTGACAAGAAGAGAGAAATCGGTGGACATCGAAACTGCAAATGCCCTCACTACCTTCACGGCCCGCTACTGCGATGCATGGCATGAAAAGCACGGAACATGGCCACAAAGCACTGATTTGTATGGCGTACCCTCGCCATGCATTATCTCTTCAGTCGACGATTACGTTATCTGGCAGCCAAAACCTTTCGACGGCGAGCAAAATGTAAATGCGGTTGAGCGTGCAATGGACATTGTGGTACAACCAGCGGTTCACGCGTTTTATACCACGCAGTTCGCAGGGGATATGCCCGCGCGCTTTGCTGATATCACGCTGACGCTGTTGCAGACCTGGAGCGAAGACGATCTGCAGCGTGTTCAGGAAAACCTGATTGGTCATCTGGTTACGCAAAAACGCCTTAAGCTTTCTCCGACGCTTTTTATTGCCACGCTGGACAGCGAACTGGATGTGTTATCCGTATGTAACCTGTCAGGTGAAGTGGTTAAAGAGACTATCGGCACCCGCAATCGCGAGACTCTCGCCCCCTCTCTTGCGGATTTCCTCACCCGACTTGAGCCCCTTCTGTAATCCATGCTGCTACAGCGCGTGTGAGAGATCTCTTACAAGGTTTGTGAGAGATCGCTGGAACATTCAGTATTACCTCATTAAATTCAGATTAATAACACTCTATTTTTCAACAGATTAGTTGTTCATCCTATTATTTTTAGGGAGCCTGTGCGTCTTACAACTCCGGCTGAGTGGGTTGTAAGACGAAGCGGAATAGCGGATTCTATCTCCGTCGACAGGACGCCGACACGAGAAACGAACATCAGGATGATGGCGTTTCTCACACAGGACTCGTCAGGATGGCGCTGCAGGAAGGCTTCAGGATGAAGCGAAGTGGATAACGCAGGATGCGTAAGGGACACCTCCAGGAAGGAGAATGAGAGCCGGTCAGGATGGTCGGTGGGTCAGGAAGGCCAGGATGTTTCAGGATGAGACAAACGCGTCAGGAAGATGTGTGCAGGATGCATCGGCTTACGGATGACCAGGCCTTCGGGCTTCAGGAAAAGTTGTCACGGATGAGCAGGGAGCACGAATTGTAGCTGGAATGCTGCGAAACGAACCGGGAGCACTGTTTTTACAGTGCTCCCTTTTTTTATTTCTGCCTTCCGCAATGCTATGCTGCGCGCCGTTCACTTTTTCAGTTGAGGTTACTATGACGCAACACGATAGCGTTCGTGCGCAGTTGCACGCCATCGAAGCCCTTTTGCGCCAACATCAGCTGTGGCAGGAGACCGCGCCGCAGCCAGAAGCGTTCGCGAGCACTCAGCCCTTCTGCCTGGATACGCTGGCCCCGTTTGAATGGCTGCAGTGGGTGTTAATTCCGCGCATGCACGCCCTGCTTGAGGGCGGTCACCCGCTTCCGCAGACGTTTGCTGTCTCTCCCTACTATGAAATGGCGCTCGAGACGACGCACCCTGCGCGCGACGTCATGCTGGTCGAACTGGAAAAACTGGATGCCCTGTTTGCCGGTGAAGATGCATGACGCTTGAGATCCTCTATCAGGACGAGTGGCTGGTGGCGGTGAATAAACCGTCAGGCTGGCTGGTACACCGCAGCTGGCTCGATCGCGATGAGAAGGTGGTGGTGATGCAGACCGTTCGCGATCAGATTGGTCAGCATGTTTTTACCGCCCATCGTCTCGACAGGCCGACCTCCGGCGTCCTGCTGATGGGGCTTTCCAGCGAGTCGGGACGCCTGCTGTCACAGCAGTTTGAACAGCATCAGATGCAAAAGCGCTACCACGCGATCGTGCGCGGCTGGCTAACGGAAGCCGCCACGCTGGATTATCCGCTGGTGGAGGAGCTGGACAAAATCGCCGATAAATTTGCCCGCGATGACAAAGGTCCTCAGCCCGCGGTGACGGACTATCGCGGCATGGCGACGACCGAAATGCCGGTGGCAACCAGCAAATTCCCGACCACACGCTACAGCCTGGTTGAGCTTCTGCCTAAAACCGGGCGTAAGCACCAGCTGCGACGCCATCTTGCGCACCTGCGCCATCCGATTATTGGCGACAGCAAACACGGTGATTTGCGCCAGAACCGCAGCGCGGCCGAACACTTTGGCTGCCATCGTCTGATGCTGCACGCCAGCGAGCTGAGCCTGACGCACCCGTTTACCGGCGAGCCTCTGACTATCCGTGCGGGGCTGGACGACGTCTGGATGCAGGCGCTGTCACAGTTTGGCTGGCTGGGACAACTCCCCGAAAATGAAAGGGTTGAGTTTGTACCGGGCAACGTTCAGGATGAAGAGTAAGCGCATTCATTATGGGAAAACATCATGGCTGAAGTAGGCATTTTTGTCGGGACAATGTACGGCAACTCGCTGCTGGTAGCGGAAGAGGCTGAGGCAATACTCGCCAGCCAGGGCCATAAAGCCACGGTCTATGAAGATCCGGAACTGGCAGACTGGGAAAAGTATAAAGATAAATACATTCTGGTGGTGACCTCCACCACCGGGCAGGGCGATCTGCCGGACAGCATCGTGCCGCTTTTCCAGGGAATTAAAGACCAGCTTGGCTATCAGCCGGACGTGCACTACGGCATCATTGCTCTGGGCGACAGCTCTTACGCTAACTTCTGCGGCGGCGGCAAGCAGTTCGATGCGCTCCTGCAGGAACAGAGCGCCCAGCGCGTCGGCGAGATGCTGCTGATTGATGCCGGGGAGCATCCTGAACCCGAAAGCGAATCGAACCCGTGGGTCGAGCGCTGGGCAACTCTCCTTAAATAGTTGTGTAGGCCGGGTCAGGCGTAGCCGCCGCCCGGCGATACATCCCGCTCCAAACGCCAATTCCGTGAACCACCTTCCATTCCCCTGGGCTTATGCCATAAACAACCTCTCATACACCCTTTAATACTGTGTTTCTGCACGGTGAGGTGATGAGGCACTCCTTCATATACTTTTCCGGTCACTATAAAACGGCGTCAGGCCGTACCAAAACGACAAAACACCAATCTCATTCTGATTACCCTACCGGTGCTGTACAGAATGAACCAGGCGAAAGCTATGTTTCAGGAGTGCAACAATGAGTACATTAAGCCACGCAGCGAGCAGCGCTGAAAAGCGCACCAACGCCCGCTACTGGATAGTGGTGATGCTGTTTATCGTCACATCCTTTAACTATGGTGACCGCGCCACGCTGTCGATTGCCGGTTCGGAAATGGCAAAAGATATCGGCCTTGATCCGGTGGGCATGGGTTACGTTTTCTCCGCATTCTCATGGGCCTACGTCATCGGGCAAATTCCTGGCGGCTGGCTGCTGGACCGTTTTGGATCTAAACGCGTCTATTTCTGGTCCATCTTTATCTGGTCGATGTTTACCCTGTTACAGGGGTTCGTCGATATCTTCAGCGGCTTCGGCATTATCGTGGCGCTCTTCACGCTGCGCTTCCTGGTAGGCTTAGCGGAAGCACCTTCCTTCCCGGGGAACAGCCGCATTGTCGCTGCCTGGTTCCCGGCTCAGGAGAGGGGAACGGCGGTGGCGATTTTCAACTCCGCACAGTACTTCGCAACGGTGATCTTCGCGCCAATCATGGGCTGGCTGACGCATGAGGTGGGCTGGTCGCACGTCTTCTTCTTCATGGGCGGACTTGGGATCGTCATCAGCTTCGTCTGGCTGAAAGTGATCCACGAACCCAACCAGCACCCTGGCGTGAACAAAAAAGAGCTGGAGTACATCGCGGAAGGTGGCGCGCTGATCAATATGGATCAGAAATCCGCAAAAGCAAAAGTCCCGTTCAGCCAGAAATGGGCGCAGATCAAGCAGCTCGTCGGCTCGCGCATGATGATCGGCATCTATCTGGGCCAGTACTGTATTAACGCCTTAACCTACTTCTTCATCACCTGGTTCCCGGTGTACCTGGTGCAGGCTCGCGGCATGTCGATTCTGAAAGCGGGATTTGTCGCGTCGGTTCCGGCAATCTGCGGCTTCGTCGGTGGCGTGCTCGGCGGAGTGATTTCCGACTGGCTGATGCGCCGGACCGGCTCGCTGAACATCGCGCGTAAAACCCCGATTGTGCTCGGCATGCTGCTCTCCATGACCATGGTGTTCTGTAACTACGTCAACGCCGAATGGATGATTATCGGCTTTATGGCGATGGCCTTCTTCGGCAAAGGCATTGGCGCGCTGGGCTGGGCGGTGATGGCGGATACGGCACCGAAAGAGATCAGCGGCCTGAGCGGCGGTCTGTTCAACATGTTCGGCAACATCTCCGGGATTGTTACGCCTATCGCTATCGGCTACATCGTCGGCACCACCGGCTCTTTCAACGGTGCGCTGATCTACGTGGGTGTGCATGCGCTGGTGGCGGTGCTGAGTTACCTGGTGCTGGTTGGGGATATCAAACGCGTCGAACTTAAACCTGTTGCGGAGCGTGGATGATGACAACGCAATCGAGCCCAACCGTTACGGAGATGAAGGTCATTCCGGTAGCCGGGCAGGACAGCATGCTGCTCAACATTGGCGGTGCGCATAGCGCCTGGTTTACCCGTAATATCGTCGTGCTGAAAGACAGCGCAGGGAATACCGGCGTGGGCGAAGCCCCGGGCGGAGAGGTGATCTACCAGACGCTGGTCGATGCCATTCCGCAGGTGGTGGGCCAGGAGGTCGCCCGTCTGAACAAGGTCGTTCAGCGGGTGCATAAGGGTAATCAGTCGGCGGACTTTGAGATGTTCGGTAAAGGTGCCTGGACGTTTGAACTGCGCGTCAATGCGGTCGCCGCGCTGGAGGCCGCCCTGCTCGACTTGCTGGGTAAGGCGCTCAATGTTCCGGTTTGCGAGCTGCTGGGGCCAGGCAAACAGCGCGATGCGGTAACGGTGCTGGGCTATCTGTTTTACGTTGGCGATCGCAATAAGACCGATCTCCCTTATCTGGCTCGATCTACGGGCGATCACGAATGGTATCGCCTGCGCCACCAGGAAGTGCTCTCCAGCGACGCGGTGGTGCGGCTGGCCGAGGCGGCGCAGGATCGCTACGGCTTCAAGGATTTCAAGCTCAAGGGCGGCGTGCTGCCCGGCGAGCAGGAGATTGAAACGGTCCGGGCGCTGAAAAAACGCTTTGCGGATGCGCGGATCACCGTCGATCCCAACGGCGCATGGCTGCTGGATGAAGCCATTAGCCTGTGCAAAGGGCTGGGGGATGTCCTGACCTATGCAGAAGATCCCTGCGGTGCGGAGCAGGGCTTCTCGGGCCGTGAAGTCATGGCCGAGTTCCGTCGCGCCACCGGGCTGCCTGTTGCGACCAATATGATAGCCACCAACTGGCGTGAAATGGGCCATGCGGTGATGCTGAACGCCGTCGACATACCGCTGGCGGACCCTCACTTCTGGACGCTTTCAGGTGCAGTGCGCGTGGCGCAGCTCTGCGATGACTGGGGGCTGACCTGGGGCTGTCACTCGAACAACCACTTTGATATTTCGCTGGCGATGTTTACCCACGTTGGCGCGGCGGCGCCGGGTAACCCGACCGCCATCGACACCCACTGGATTTGGCAGGAAGGGGAAGCCCGCCTGACGAAAAATCCGCTGGAAATCATCAACGGCAAGATTGCCGTACCGGATGCGCCGGGGTTGGGCGTGGAGATTGACTGGGATCAGATCCATAAAGCCCATGAGGCGTATAAAAAGCTACCGGGCGGCGCGCGTAACGACGCGGGCCCGATGCAGTACCTGATCCCCGGCTGGACATTTGACCGTAAGCGCCCTGTTTTTGGACGTCACTGATAAAAGGATTACACGATGAGTACTTTTTCTACCCCTGTCGTCACCGCCATGCAGATCGTTCCGGTTGCGGGCCATGACAGCATGCTGATGAACCTGAGCGGCGCGCATGCGCCATTCTTCACCCGCAATATTGTCATTATCAAAGACAATTCCGGCCATACGGGCGTGGGCGAAATTCCGGGCGGGGAGAAGATCCGCCAGACGCTGGAAGATGCCATTCCGCTGGTGGTGGGCAAAACGCTGGGCGAGTACAAAAATGTCCTCAACACCGTGCGCAATACCTTTGCCGATCGCGATGCCGGAGGGCGTGGCCTGCAGACCTTCGATCTGCGCACCACCATTCACGTAGTGACCGGGATTGAATCCGCGATGCTGGATCTGCTGGGTCAGCATCTGGGCGTTAACGTTGCCTCGCTGTTGGGCGAGGGGCAGCAGCGCAGCGAAGTGGAAATGCTGGGCTATCTTTTCTTTGTCGGCGACCGCAGGCTGACGCCATTGCCTTATCAGAGCCAGGCGGATGAACAATGCGACTGGTACCGACTCCGCCACGACGAGGCGATGACCCCGGATGCGGTGGTGCGCCTGGCGGAAGCCGCGTACGAAAAATATGGCTTTAATGATTTCAAACTGAAGGGCGGTGTGCTGGCCGGTGAGGAAGAGGCGGAAGCCGTCACCGCGCTGGCAAAACGTTTCCCGCAGGCGCGCGTGACGCTGGATCCGAACGGTGCGTGGTCGCTTGATGAAGCGATCAAAATTGGTAAGCAGCTGAAAGGCGTGCTGGCGTATGCGGAAGATCCGTGTGGGGCTGAACAGGGCTTCTCTGGCCGTGAAGTCATGGCGGAATTCCGTCGCGCCACGGGGCTGCCGACCGCGACTAATATGATTGCCACCGACTGGCGTCAGATGGGACACACCCTGTCATTGCAGTCCGTCGATATTCCGCTGGCTGACCCGCACTTCTGGACGATGCAGGGGTCGGTGCGCGTGGCGCAAATGTGCCATGAGTTTGGCCTGACCTGGGGCTCGCACTCTAATAACCACTTCGACGTGTCGCTGGCGATGTTCACGCACGTTGCCGCCGCTGCGCCGGGCACGATTACCGCTATCGACACGCACTGGATCTGGCAGGAAGGTAATCAGCGTCTGACTAAGCAGCCGTTTGAGATCATAGGTGGCATGGTGCAGGTGCCTTCCACGCCGGGGCTAGGGGTTGAGCTGGATATGGACCAGGTTATGAAAGCCCATGAGCTGTATCAAAAACACGGTCTGGGCGCGCGCGACGATGCGATGGCGATGCAGTATCTGATCCCCGACTGGACATTCGACAATAAACGCCCGTGCATGGTACGATAAACGCATTGGGACCGCTCCCACGAGCGGTCTTTTACGTGGTGTATGCTTAACGTAATGACTATGCGTAAGGATGGCTTATGAAAATTGTTATCGCACCGGACTCGTATAAGGAAAGTTTGAGTGCGCTTGAGGTTGCGACAGCGATAGAGCGTGGTTTTCGCGAGATCTTTCCCGAGGCGGTTTACGTCAAACTGCCGGTCGCGGACGGTGGCGAAGGGACGGTTGAGGCGATGATCGCGGCAACGCGGGGACGCATTGTGCATGTTCCGGTGACCGGTCCGCTGGGTGAGCGCGTTGAAGGGTTTTATGGCTTATCCGGTGACGAGCAGAGTGCCTTTATTGAAATGGCGGCGGCAAGCGGCCTGGAGCTGGTCGTCCCTTCGCAGCGCAACCCCCTGAAAACCACCTCCTGGGGCACGGGTGAACTTATTCGTCACGCGCTGGATGCGGGCGTTAAGCATATCATCATCGGCATTGGCGGCAGCGCCACCAATGACGGCGGAGCAGGGATGGTGCAGGCGTTGGGGGCAAAGCTGCTGGACGACAGCGGGCAGCCCCTTGGGCAGGGCGGGGGCGAGCTGGGAAAACTCGCACGTATCGACCTGAGCGGGCTGGACAGACGTCTGGCGGAGTGCCGGATAGAGGTCGCCTGTGATGTGACGAATCCGCTCACCGGTAAGGATGGCGCGTCAGCCGTATTTGGCCCGCAAAAGGGGGCCACTCCCGAGATGATCGTCACCCTGGACAACGCGCTGGCGCAGTATGCGAGAGTCATTGCCCGGGATCTGGATATCGACGTGCTAAACCTTGCTGGCGGCGGCGCGGCGGGTGGCATGGGGGCCGCGCTGTACGCCTTTTGCGGCGCGCAGCTGCGCCAGGGCATTGAGATCGTGACCGATGCATTACACCTGGCCGACCAGGTGGCCGATGCGGATCTGGTGATCACGGGAGAAGGCCGCATCGACAGCCAGACGATCCACGGCAAAGTCCCCGTGGGCGTGGCGAAAGTGGCGAAACGCTTTAACAAACCCGTCATCGGCATTGCAGGCAGCCTGACGGCGGACGTTGGCGTGGTACACGATCACGGCATTGATGCGGTGTTTAGCGTGATTTACACCATCTGCTCGCTGGAGGATGCGCTGGAAAATGCCAGCGAGAACGTCAGGATGGCCGCCAGGAATATCGCGGCGGTGCTGAAAGTAGGGCAGGGAATGTAGTTCTCCCTCTCCCTGTGGGTGAGGGCATCAGGCCGCACCCGCAATTGCAGGCCCGGTAAGCGAAGCGCCACCGGGCTTTTATCTCAGTTTCCCAACACCTTCATCGCTTCGCGCGTTACGTTATCCATCTCATCCAGCAGCTCCAGGAACTCCGGTTCAAGCTCCGATTCCGGCGTGCCGGCACGCAGCTGCTGCTCCAGCAGCTGGCAAAGGTTTTTCAGCCGCGGTACGCCGCTGTACCCGCAGCTGCCGTGCAGCTTGTGGATCGCTTCCAGCAGCGCTTCCGGATTTTCACCCACCAGCTGCTCTTCCACCTTATTGCGAATTTCCGGCAGAAACGCGACCAGCATTTGCAGCATTTCGCGGGCTAAATCGGGTTTACCCGCCGCCTGGCGCAGGGCAAGCTGCCAGTCAAAGGTGGCGTTCTGGTTAACGCTGATTTCAACCGGCTCGCTGGAAACCGTGTACGTCCCGCCAATGTGACCCGGCTTATAGCGTAACAGCAGATTATGAAGTTTCTCTTCATCGATGGGCTTCGCCAGATAGTCATTCATTCCGGCGCTCAGCAGCTTCTCTTTCTGGCCGGCCATCGCGTGCGCGGTGACCGCAATGACCGGGGTTTGCTGCTGGTGCGGCAGTTGGTGGATCAGCTCGCAGGCCCGAATGCCATCCATGCCCGGCATCTGAATATCCATCAGGATTAAATCGAACTGCATCTGCTTCGCCTGTTCAACCGCCTGCGCGCCGCTGGTGCACAGCTCAACGTGCTGAACCTGGTCCTCAAGCAATGCGCCAATCAGCTTCAGGTTGGCTTGATTATCATCCACTGCCATCACGCTCATGGGCAATTTTTGCTCATCGTTAATCAGCGGGAGAGCATGCTGGCTAAGACGGCAATACTCCGTGAGCGCGGGCAGGAGGCGGGTCGCGGTGAGCGGCTTCAGCAGACACGCGGCGGCTCCGTCGTTTTTCAACTCCTCTGCATTAATCTGGGCGTGGCAGGGCAGCGCCAGCAGCAGATAGTCGGTCATTGAGGCGGCTTTCGCCAGCCGCTCCTGCTGCATGGTCAGCTCGCCGGTGAAGGTAACCGGGATCCCCATCAGCAGAATATCGTAGTGCTCAACGGCAAGCGCTGAGAAGGTTGGGCTGTAGACCACCTCCAGCGGCGTGGTGCTTAAAATATCGAGCGCGCACTGCGCGGCCGCCGCGTTAGGTTCGACGTAGGCCAGACGCTTGCCTTTCAGGCAGTCCGTCACCGGGCCATCGGTCAGGACATTCGGATTGAGGTCCAGATTAATGTGGAACCAGAAGGTTGAACCACGGTTCGGCTGGCTGTGGAAAGAGATATCGCCGCCCATCTCGTTCACCAGACGCTGGGTGATCACCAGCCCCAGGCCGGTACCGCCATGACGGCGGGAGATACTGGCGTCCGCCTGACGGAACGCCTGGAACAGACGCGACTGATCCCGCTCAGGAATACCGATGCCGGTATCGCGGATCTGGACTTCAATCTGCACCTTATTGCTGCTGATGGAGCGTTTTTCTACCAGAATGTCGATGTTACCGCTTTCGGTGAATTTAATCGCATTCCCGACAAGGTTGGTAATGACCTGCTGCAGGCGCAGCGGATCGCCAATGACGTTATCCGGCACGTCGTTTTTAATATTAAGCGTCAGCTCAAGGCCTTTGTCGTGCGACGAGTGCGCGAGCAGCGTCACCACCTCATCGAGCGTACTGCGCAGCGGGAACGGAATACTCTCCAGGATCAGCTTGCCCGCTTCCAGCTTGGAGAAGTCGAGCACGTCGTTGATGATCGCCAGCAGGTTGTTGGCCGAACGTTCAATGGTGTGCAGGTGATCGCGCTGAGTCGGGTTAAGCTCGCTTTTCAGCGTCAGGCGGGTAAAGCCGATCACGCCATTGAGCGGCGTACGCAGCTCGTGCGACATATTGGCAAGGAATTCCGACTTAATACGTGCCGCTTCCTGGGCGCGCTTTTTCGCCAGATCCAGCTCAACGTTCTGGATCTCCATCTGCTCCAGCGTTTCGCGCAGGTCGGACGTGGCCTGGTCAACGTTGTGCTGCATCTCTTCGTGATACGCCGCCAGCGACATGGCCATCGAGTTGATGCCGTTCTTCAGCATGTCCAGCTCACCCAGCATAAACCCTTCCACCCGGCTGTCGAGCTGGCCGCGGCGGATGCGGTCAACCGTATTAACCATGTTGCGGATGGGGCCCGTCACGTCGCGCATCAGGCGCCAGCCGAAGATCAGCGCAATGCCAATGCAGAACAGCATCATCACGCCAGAGATAAAAATTTCTTTGTACTGCTGTAGCCGGACCGACTTGAGATCCAGCTCCAGCGCCACATATCCCAGCATATTGTTGCTGGATTTGGCATCGGATTGCGCAGACTCATCGGGGGAATAGCTTTCCGATACGATCGGCGTGCGCAGGATCATGATATCGCCGCGCCGCAGTACGGTGAGGTGGCGCGGGAATGGCGTACCGTCCGGGATCTTCAGAGCCGCAGGATCGAGATGAAAATTCGAGGTGACAAACAGGCGGTTATGTTCGTCGTAAACGGAAATGGCTCGTACGATGTCCGAGTGGCGGCGGTGGAGCACGCTGATTAACTGACCAATGGATTCGCGGTTTTGCAGGTTCATGCCGTACTCGCTGGACACGGCAAGCGGTTCGATAATGCTGGCTCCGGCGTCTTCCAGCTGTCGCTGCAAATCGTTATAGCGGTGCACCACAAAGAAGATACTCAGCAGCAAACCGATGAGAACGGTGGGGGCGAGGATCAAAATCATCATGCGCGCGCGCAGGCTGTAGTTGGTCATGGCGTTCCGTTATGGGACAATTAAGATAATTATGTTTATGTGAGAAAAATCTCGGCGATGGCGCAATTCTACTCTGCAAAGCGACGCGTGACGACGCGTCAAATCATTACTGTTGAAGCCACGGACCTCGATCCGTTTGGTCAGGGAGTGGCACGTCACAATGGTAAGGCTCTGTTTATAACAGGTTTACTGCCAACAGAACGAGCAGAAATTACGCTGACGGAAGATAAACGCCAGTTCGCGCGCGGACAGGTTAAGCGTCGCCTCAACGATAGCCCGGAGCGCGTGAAGCCCCGCTGCCCACATTTTGGCGTTTGCGGGGGCTGCCAGCAACAGCATGCGAGCACAGAATTACAGCAAAAAAGCAAAAGCCGCGCGCTGGCGCGTCAGCTTAAACATGACGTTAACGAAATTCTCGCCGATGTGCCCTGGGGCTATCGTCGACGCGCGCGCCTGAGCCTCAGCTATCAGCCAAAAACGGCTCGGCTGGAGATGGGGTTTCGCAAGGCCGGTTCCAGCGACATTGTCGATGTGCAGCAGTGCCCCATTTTGGTGCCCCATCTTGAGGCGTTGCTTCCGGAAGTGCGCACCTGTCTTTCCGGGCTGGACGGCGTTCGCCATCTCGGGCATGTCGAACTGGTCATGGCAAACAATGGACCGCTGATGGTCCTGCGCCATACCGCGCCGTTGTCGAAAAAAGATCGCGAAAAACTGGAACGCTTTTCGCATTCCCACGACCTGGCGCTTTTCCTTGCACCACAAAGCGAGATACTTGAGCAGGTTACCGGTGAGGCGCCCTGGTATGCGTCAAACGGGCTACGCTTAACGTTCAGCCCGCGGGATTTCATTCAGGTGAATGATGGCGTTAACCAACTGATGGTTGAGAAAGCGCTGACGTGGCTGGACGTTCAGAAAAGCGATCGGGTGCTCGACCTGTTCTGCGGAATGGGCAACTTCACGCTGCCGCTGGCGCGAGAAGCGGCCAGCGTCGTCGGCGTGGAAGGCGTTGAGGCGCTGGTGGCTAAAGGGCAGGAGAACGCGCAGCAGAACGGCTTGCAAAATGTGACATTCTTTCATCAAAATCTTGAGGAAGATGTCACCCAACAGCCGTGGGCAAAGCAGGGCTTTGATAAAATTTTGCTCGACCCGGCGCGTGCCGGTGCCCCGGGTGTGATGGCACATATTATTAAACTCGCGCCGAAGCGTGTGGTCTATGTTTCCTGTAACCCGGCAACGCTTGCCCGGGACAGCGAGGCATTAATCAGCGCGGGTTACCAGATTCAGCGTCTGGCAATGCTGGACATGTTCCCGCACACTGGACATCTGGAATCGATGGTGTTGTTCGAGCACATCTAATTTGTTTGGCTTGTCGACTTCGACAGGCCCAGGTCCCTAAAGGAGAGGACAATGGTTGCGGTAAGAAGTGCACATCTCAATAAAGCTGGGGAGTTTGACCCACAAAAATGGATCGCAAGTCTGGGAATTTCCAGCCAGCAGTCGTGTGAACGCTTAACCGAAACCTGGGCCTATTGTCTGCGCACCACGCAGGGGCATCCGGATGCCGATCTTCTCCTGTGGCGCGGCGTGGAGATGGTGGAAATCTTATCCATGCTGAACATGGATATTGAAACGCTGCAGGCCGCGCTTCTCTTCCCTCTCGCGGATGCGGACGTGGTCAGCGAAGACGTACTGCGCGACAGCGTCGGGAAATCCGTCGTCGCGCTGATCCACGGCGTGCGCGATATGGCGGCCATTCGCCAGCTCAAAGCCGCACACACCGATTCCGTCTCATCTGAGCAGGTCGATAACGTTCGCCGGATGCTGCTGGCCATGGTGGATGACTTCCGCTGCGTGGTCATCAAGCTTGCCGAGCGGATTGCCCACCTGCGAGAGGTGAAGGATGCGCCGGAAGACGAGCGCGTGCTGGCGGCCAAAGAGTGTACAAATATCTACGCGCCGCTGGCGAACCGCTTAGGGATTGGTCAGCTGAAATGGGAGTTGGAAGATTACTGCTTCCGCTATCTGCACCCGGCGGAATATAAACGTATTGCCAAACTCCTGCACGAGCGCCGTATCGACCGCGAGCACTATATCGAGGAATTTGTCGGCGGGCTGCGCCAGGCGATGAAAGAAGAGAACGTGCGCGCCGAAGTCTACGGCCGGCCTAAGCATATCTACAGCATCTGGCGCAAAATGCAGAAGAAACACCTCGCCTTTGACGAGCTGTTTGACGTGCGCGCCGTGCGTATCGTGGCGGAGCGTCTGCAGGACTGCTACGCCGCGCTGGGGATAGTACACACTCACTTCCGTCATCTTCCCGATGAGTTCGATGACTATGTCGCTAACCCCAAACCGAACGGCTATCAGTCTATCCATACCGTTGTGCTTGGCCCTGGCGGCAAAACGGTCGAGATTCAGATCCGCACCAAACAGATGCACGAAGACGCCGAGCTGGGCGTGGCCGCGCACTGGAAATACAAAGAAGGCACGTCCGGCGGAGCGCGTTCTGGCCACGAAGACCGCATTGCCTGGCTACGCAAGCTGATTGCGTGGCAGGAAGAGATGGCCGACTCCGGCGAGATGCTCGACGAAGTACGTAGCCAGGTCTTTGACGATCGCGTGTACGTCTTTACCCCAAAAGGGGACGTTGTCGACCTGCCGGCGGGCTCTACGCCGCTCGATTTTGCCTACCACATCCACAGCGATGTGGGACACCGCTGCATCGGGGCGAAAATCGGCGGACGTATCGTACCGTTCACCTATCAACTGCAGATGGGTGACCAGATTGAAATCATTACCCAGAAGCAGCCCAACCCGAGCCGTGACTGGCTTAACCCGAACCTGGGCTACGTCACCACCAGCCGCGGGCGATCGAAAATTCACGCCTGGTTCCGTAAACAGGATCGTGACAAGAACATTCTTGCCGGCCGCCAGATCCTCGACGACGAGCTGGAGCATATCGGGATAAGCCTGAAAGAGGCGGAGAAATTCCTGCTGCCGCGCTACAACTTTAACGAGCTTGACGAGCTGTTAGCGGCCATTGGCGGCGGTGATATCCGTCTGAATCAGATGGTGAACTTCCTGCAGGCGCAGTTCAATAAGCCAAGCGCGGCAGAGCAGGACGCGGCGGCGCTGAAGCAGCTGCAGCAGAAAACCTACGCCCCGCAGCAGCGCAGCAAAGACAACGGCCGCGTGGTGGTTGAAGGCGTAGGTAACCTGATGCACCACATTGCCCGCTGCTGCCAGCCTATTCCGGGCGACGATATCGTCGGCTTTATCACCCAGGGACGCGGGATTTCGATTCACCGTTCCGACTGTGACCAGCTTGCCGAGCTGCAGTCGCATGCGCCGGAGCGCATCGTGGAAGCGGTTTGGGGTGAGAGCTATTCCGCTGGCTACTCGCTGGTGGTGCGCGTCACTGCCAATGACCGCAGCGGGCTATTGCGCGACATCACGACCATTCTCGCCAACGAGAAGGTCAACGTGCTGGGCGTCGCCAGCCGCAGCGATACCCGCGAGCAGCTTGCCACCATCGATATGACCATCGAAATCTACAACCTGCAGGTGCTGGGCCGCGTGCTTGGCAAACTGAACCAGGTGCCGGATGTGATAGACGCGCGTCGTCTGCACGGCGGTTAAACACACTCTTCTGTAGGCCGGGTAAGGCTTTGCCGCCGCCCGGCTTGTTTTTTTAATGGAAAACACTATGACTCAAATCGACCGCCTGCTCGGCATCATGAAACGCCTGCGCGATCCGGAAAACGGCTGCCCGTGGGACAAAGAGCAGACTTTCGCCACCATCGCGCCTTATACCCTTGAAGAGACCTATGAGGTGCTGGACGCCATTTCCCGCGAAGATTTTGACGACCTGCGCGGCGAGCTGGGCGATCTGCTGTTCCAGGTGGTGTTCTATGCGCAAATGGCGCAGGAAGAGGGGCGCTTTAACTTTGACGATATCTGCGCTGCCATCAGCGACAAGCTTGAGCGCCGTCATCCCCATATCTTTGGCGATGCCACCGCAGGGAACAGCGCTGAGGTGCTGGCCCGCTGGGAGCAGATCAAAAGCGCTGAGCGGGCGGAAAAATCCCAGCACTCGGCGCTGGATGATATTCCGCTGAGCCTGCCCGCGCTGATGCGCGCGCATAAAATCCAGAAACGCTGCTCCGCCGTCGGTTTTGACTGGACCTCCCTCGGCCCTGTGCTGGATAAAGTGCACGAAGAGATTGACGAAGTCATGCACGAAGCGCAGCAGGCGGTGGTGGATGAAGCAAAGCTTGAGGAAGAGATGGGCGACCTGTTGTTCGCGACCGTCAACCTTTCTCGCCACCTGGGTGTAAAAGCGGAAACCGCCCTGCAAAAAGCCAACCTAAAATTCGAACGACGCTTTCGCGAAGTTGAGCGGATTGTCGCCTCGCGAGGCCTGGAAATGAGCGGAATTGACCTCGAAGCGATGGAAGAAGTCTGGCAGGAAGTAAAGCGCCAGGAATCTGATCTCTAACGAGATTTTGCGATCAAGCGCAATTTGTGTGATTTTTTAAATGACAAGCGCTTGATTTGCGTCAAAAACATTTACCCAAAAGGGGCTATTTTCTCACTCCTTATGTTTGTCATGGCCTGGAATGGAGACGGAGAATGAAAGTTTGTGGCGCTCGCCGTGTTCGGGTATACTACTTTCCCGTCCTGGTTATTCCATCGTTTCACCCTAACTTCTCAGGTTCAGCATGACAACGAACTATATTTTTGTGACCGGCGGGGTCGTATCCTCTCTGGGTAAAGGCATTGCCGCAGCCTCCCTCGCAGCCATTCTTGAAGCCCGTGGCCTCAATGTGACCATGATGAAACTGGATCCGTACATCAACGTCGATCCGGGCACCATGAGCCCAATCCAACACGGGGAAGTGTTCGTTACTGAAGACGGCGCTGAAACCGATCTGGATCTTGGCCACTACGAGCGTTTCATCCGCACCAAAATGACCCGTCGTAACAACTTCACGACTGGCCGCATCTACTCCGACGTTCTGCGTAAAGAGCGCCGTGGTGACTACCTGGGTGCAACCGTTCAGGTTATCCCGCACATCACTAACGCAATCAAAGAACGCATTGTTGCGGGTGGCGAAGGCCACGACGTGGTGCTGGTTGAAATCGGCGGTACCGTGGGTGATATCGAATCCCTGCCATTCCTGGAAGCGATTCGTCAGCTGGCGGTAGATATCGGCCGTGAGCATGCGCTGTTCATGCACCTGACTCTGGTGCCGTACATGGCCGCCGCAGGTGAAGTGAAAACCAAGCCGACTCAGCACTCTGTGAAAGAGCTGCTCTCTATTGGTATTCAGCCAGATATCCTGGTTTGCCGCTCCGATCGCGCGGTTCCGGCGAACGAACGTGCGAAAATTGCATTGTTCTGTAACGTGCCTGAAAAAGCCGTTATTTCAATGAAAGATGTCGATTCCATTTATAAAATCCCGGGCCTGTTGAAATCTCAGGGCCTGGACGATTATATTTGTAAACGATTCAGCTTGAACTGTCCGGAAGCGAACCTGTCTGAATGGGAACAGGTTATTTATGAAGAAGCCAACCCGGCAGGCGAAGTGACTATCGGTATGGTCGGCAAGTACATTGAACTGCCGGATGCCTATAAGTCAGTGATCGAAGCGCTGAAACACGGTGGTCTGAAGAACCGTGTTTCCGTGAACATCAAGCTGATTGATTCGCAGGATGTTGAAACGCGTGGCGTTGAAATCCTGAAAGATCTGGATGCTATCCTCATCCCTGGCGGCTTCGGCTACCGTGGTGTTGAAGGCAAGATCGCCACCGCGCGCTATGCGCGTGAAAACAATATTCCATACCTCGGCATCTGTCTGGGTATGCAGGTTGCGCTGATCGAATTTGCGCGCAACGTAGCGGGAATGGAAAACGCGAACTCTACGGAATTTGTGCCAGACTGTAAGTACCCTGTTGTGGCGCTTATCACTGAATGGCGTGACGAAGAAGGTAACGTCGAAGTCCGTACCGAGAAGAGCGATCTGGGTGGCACCATGCGTCTTGGCGCACAGGCCTGCCAGCTGTCTGACGATAGCGTGGTTCGCAAGCTGTACGGCGAGCCGGTCATCACCGAGCGCCATCGTCACCGCTATGAAGTCAACAACATGTTGTTGAAACCTATTGAAGCCGCGGGCCTGCGTGTCGCGGGCCGCTCCGGGGATGATCAGTTAGTCGAGATCATTGAAGTGCCAAACCATCCGTGGTTTGTCGCCTGCCAGTTCCACCCGGAATTTACTTCAACGCCACGTGACGGGCATCCGCTGTTTGCAGGCTTCGTGAAGGCCGCCAGCGACTACCAGAAGCGTCAGGCGAAGTAAAAAAAGTTAGAACGGCAACGCGTACCTTTGGTACGCGTTGTTTGTCTGGAGTTTTAGTTTAACTTGTACTGAGGAAAATCTAATGTCCAAAATCGTTAAAGTCATCGGTCGTGAAATCATCGACTCCCGTGGTAACCCGACCGTTGAAGCCGAAGTTCACCTGGAAGGTGGTTTCGTTGGTATGGCTGCTGCTCCATCAGGTGCTTCTACTGGTTCTCGCGAAGCGCTGGAACTGCGCGATGGCGACAAATCCCGCTTCCTGGGCAAAGGCGTACTGAAAGCGGTTGGCGCTGTAAACGGTCCTATTGCTCAGGCAATCCTTGGCAAAGACGCCAAAGACCAGGCTGGCATCGACAAGATCATGATCGATCTGGACGGTACTGAAAACAAATCTAACTTCGGTGCGAACGCAATCCTGGCAGTTTCTCTGGCAAACGCCAAAGCGGCTGCTGCTGCGAAAGGTATGCCACTGTTCGAGCACATCGCTGAACTGAACGGCACCCCAGGCAAATACTCCATGCCTGTACCAATGATGAACATCATCAACGGTGGTGAGCACGCAGACAACAACGTTGATATTCAGGAATTCATGATTCAGCCAGTTGGCGCGAAATCCCTGAAAGAAGCGGTACGTATGGGTTCTGAAGTGTTCCACAACCTGGCTAAAGTTCTGAAAGCTAAAGGTATGAACACTGCTGTTGGTGACGAAGGTGGCTATGCGCCAAACCTGGGTTCTAACGCAGAAGCGCTGGCCGTTATCGCAGAAGCAGTAAAAGCTGCTGGCTACGAGCTGGGCAAAGACATCACCCTGGCGATGGACTGTGCAGCATCTGAATTCTACAAAGACGGTAAATACGTTCTGGCTGGCGAAGGCAACAAAGCGTTCACCTCCGAAGAGTTCACTCACTTCCTGGAAGATCTGACCAAACAGTACCCAATCGTATCTATCGAAGACGGTCTGGACGAGTCTGACTGGGCTGGCTTCGCATACCAGACTAAAGTACTGGGCGACAAAATCCAGCTGGTTGGTGACGACCTGTTCGTAACCAACACCAAGATCCTGAAAGAAGGCATCGAGAAAGGCATCGTTAACTCCATCCTGATCAAATTCAACCAGATCGGTTCTCTGACCGAAACTCTGGCTGCGATCAAAATGGCGAAAGACGCTGGCTACACCGCTGTTATCTCTCACCGTTCTGGCGAAACTGAAGACGCTACCATTGCCGACCTGGCTGTGGGTACCGCTGCAGGCCAGATCAAAACCGGTTCTATGAGCCGTTCTGACCGTGTTGCTAAATACAACCAGCTGATTCGTATCGAAGAAGCGCTGGGCGAAAAAGCACCATACAACGGTCGTAAAGAGATCAAAGGCCAGGCATAATTGCTTAAGCCTTAAAATGAAAATGCCAGTCGAAAGACTGGCATTTTTTTTGGCTATTTAAAATCGACCGCCATTTGCTCCGGAATGGTCAGCCCCTGGGTGGTTTGCACGCAGCGGGCGATGTAATCCGTAAACCGGGGGGGCTTCGGCATCCCCATGCTCAGCAGCTTATCGTTGCTGAAGCGCACGTTAAGCGTGGCAAACGCACCGTATAAACGCATGGCTTTCAGCATCAGACGTTCGTTGCACGGCCCAAAAATATGTTTCAGCTCGCGGCGCATTCTGACCAGCGTTTCGTAGCTGACCTGCGCATATCTATCCCCGACGGGGGCTTTCTTCAGCGCCTGCGCCATTGCCTGATCGATATCCGCAAAGCGAACGCTGTTCTCTTCTCCCGCAGAAATGTGTACCACTTCTCCCGGACGAGCGTTGCTGTTGAGCAGCATTAACATCGCGTCGGCGCAATAATCCACCGGAATAACGTCGATCCTGTCTTCCATTGAGCACATAAATTTCTGCAGCATCAGGCCCATGCTAAAGACCCAGAAAATGCTGCTCGACGGCGTGCAGCCGTGACGGGTATGGCCGACGACGATGGACGGACGGGCGATGAGCAGCGGCAGGTCAGGGCACTCCTGGCGCATCAGCTGTTCGATGGTTGACTTCGAAAACGTGTATTCCACCAGGTGTTCAGCATTCTCTCTGAATTCCGCACTTTCGGCGACCAGGGAATCCTGCTCTGGCGTGCATGACATTGCGGTGCCTACGTGGAGGAAACGCTGCAGTCCTGTAACCTGCTCCATACGGCGCGCCAGCGCGAGCGTACCTTCAACGTTGACCTTCCAGATCAGCGGGTTATTACCAAATGAGGCCACGGCCGCACAGTTAACCACGTGCGTGACCCGATCCAGACGGGGATCGTTGAGAAAGGCTTCAGGCTGGCTGAGGTCGCCAATCAGGATATTATCCACCTTCAGGGAGGCCAGTTTGTCCTCGGGAACGTTGAACTTGCGCATGTTCTCCAGCACGCGCTCCAGCCCGCTCTGCGGATCGCTGGCGCGCGCAAGCAAAAGGAGTTTTGCAGGTTGATCGCTGGTCAGGATTTTTTCAAGAACTGCACCGCCCAGAAATCCGGTCACGCCTGTAATCAATAACATCTTCATTAATACCGTCTCATTATGATTGATGAGGCGGATTGTAGGCGTGCAAAAGTAAACGGCATTTAAATAATAAAACGCCGAAATCGATGGCGTCTTAAGCTTATTTTAAGGAAAGGGAATCAGGTGGAGATATTGGACACTATCGCAAGGGTAAAAATTCACTCTATTAAAATTTAAATTTTAACTTATTGAATTTTAATGTTTTTGTGAGATATGTATCGAATGGTTCATGTAATTCAAAATGTAATAAATATAATAATTTGTTACACCAAACATTTACCGAATAAATGTTTTAAATACCACTTAACTCAAATCAGACAACATAAGTCGCAGGCCGATTTATTTAGCCTGCGAATGATTTTCAGAGCAAAAGGGGAAGCGTGGCGGTGGCTGTTTGTTGACTAACGTCGCCGTAATGACCATCCAGCGCAATCATGGACGTGGTCAGCAGCTCGACCAGCAGCATGACCCCGACCTTAGCATTGAGCGCGCCCGCGCTAAGCGGCCCCTCTGGCTTGGCGGCCACCAGCTGCATGTCGCTCAGGGACGCCAGCGGGCTGCGGGGCGTATTGCTTAGCGCCAGAACCTTAACGCCGCGCTTGCGGGCAAGCTTCACCACGTGGAGTAAATCCCGCGTTGAACCCGAACTGGAGATGGCCACAACCAGCGTATCTTTCGAAAGCGTTGTCGCATTCATGGCCGCGCGATGCATATCGCTAAACAGCTGTGCGGGTTTGCCCAGCCGCAACAGCTTGTAATGCAGATACTCTCCGAGGATCGCGCTGGCCGCGACGCCATAAATCTGCACGGATTGCGCCTGGTGCAGCGCCAGCGCCGCCTTTTCAAGCAGCGTGCGGTCGAGGAGTCTAGCGGTATCCTGCAAGGCCTGAACCGACTCATCCACGACGTTATCAATCTCATCCCCCGCCTGACGCGCGGGCTGGCCCTGCTGAATATCCAGCGCAAGCGCCATTTTAAATTCGTTATAGCCCTTGCAGCCCAGCGTCCGGCAAAGGCGCGTGACGCTTGCCTCGCTGGTGTGGCTCTCGCGCGCCAGTTCAGTGATCGTCAGGTAGAGCACCCGGCCAGGATCGCTGAGGACAAACTCGCCGAGTTTTTGTTGCGTTGGGCTGTACCCGGAAGCCTCCTGGCGGAGCTTCAGCAGCAGATTTTCATGGTCCGACATGCCACGTCCTTAATGTGTTTCGCTGCGACTAGTGTGGCGGAAAGGAGGGGAAAGATGCCAGTCATTTTGAAAAAGTATGATCGGCTTCCTGGTTATTGATGATAATTTTCACTTCTATATATTTATGTGGTAAAAATTTTCATCATTTAGTGGGGAGATGAAAACATGATGCAAATGTTCAGTGGTGCTTCTTCGGGGGGATGGTTTGAAAAAGCGCAGCGCTTTGGTAAATCCTTTATGTTGCCTATCGCCGTGCTGCCCGCGGCGGGCCTGCTGCTGGGAATAGGCGGCGCGTTATCGAATCCCAATACGCTGGCGGCTTATCCGTTTTTAGATGTGGGCTGGCTGCAGGCCATTTTCACCATCATGAGCAGCGCCGGTTCAATCGTGTTTGCGAACCTCTCGGTGCTGTTTGCGGTTGGGGTCGCCGTCGGGCTGGCAAAAAGCGATAAGGGTACGGCTGGGCTGGCGGCATTACTCGCGTTTCTGGTGATGAATGCCACCATCAACGCGCTTCTGATCCTCACCGGCAAACTGGCGCATGAGAACCCGGGCGCTGTAGGGCAGGGCATGACGCTGGGGATACAGACGCTCGAAACCGGCGTGTTTGGCGGCGTGGTGATTGGGCTGGTGACCTGCACGCTCCATCATCGGTTTAATAAAATTGCGCTTCCGCAGTTCCTGGGCTTTTTTGGCGGCTCGCGCTTTGTTCCCATCATCAGCTCGCTGGCGGCGATACTCGTCGGCGCGCTCATGACCGTGATCTGGCCGCATTTCCAGAAACTGATTTTTGGTCTCGGCGGGCTGGTGGATGCCACCGGCTATCTGGGCACCCTGCTGTACGGCTTTATTTTACGCATGCTGGGCCCGTTTGGTTTGCACCACATCTTCTATCTGCCGTTCTGGACTACCGCGCTCGGCGGCAGTGAGATTGTTAACGGTCACCTCGTTGAGGGCACACAGCGGATCTTCTTCGCCCAGCTGGCCGACCCGAACACGCAGCATTTCTATGAGGGCACGTCGCGCTTCATGTCCGGGCGCTTTATTACAATGATGTTTGGCCTGCTCGGCGCGTGTCTGGCGATGTACCACACGGCAAAACCGGAGAACAAAAAGCGCATTGCCGGGCTGCTGCTCTCTGCGGCGCTAACCTCGTTCCTGACCGGGATTACCGAGCCTATCGAGTTTTCCTTCCTGTTTATTGCGCCGGTGCTTTACGTCATTCATGCGCTGTTTGACGGGCTGGCGTTCATGCTCGCACACATGCTGCATATCACCATCGGGCAAACCTTCTCCGGCGGTTTTATTGACTTCGTGCTGTTCGGCATTTTGCAGGGGGAGGCCAAAACCAACTGGATGTTCGTTCCGCTGGTGGGCGTGCCGTGGTTCTTCCTTTACTACTTCACCTTCCGCTACCTGATTAACCGCTTTGATTTTGCCACGCCGGGTCGGGAAAAGGAGGCGATGGCCAATGAAGTGACCTTATCCCGGAGGGAGCGCGCCGTTGCGGTGATCGCGGGGTTAGGCGGAAAAGAGAATCTGGAAGAGGTGGACTGCTGCGCCACGCGGCTTCGCGTCACGGTGAAGGACGGCAGCAAAGTGAATGACGCGGCGCTGAGAGCCACCGGCGCACGCGGCGTTATCGTGCGCGGTAACGGTGTTCAGGTCATTTATGGCCCGCACGTCACGATTATCAAAAACGAAGTGGAAGAGATCTTATCGTAATGAAAACTGTACTGGATAACCTGAAGGGAAAACTGGTCGTCTCCTGTCAGGCGCTGGAAAATGAACCGCTTCACAGCCCGTTTATTATGTCGCGGATGGCGCTGGCGGCGGCGCAGGGCGGAGCCGCAGCCATTCGTGCCAACAGCGTGGTGGATATCGAGGCCATTAAGCAGCAGGTGTCTTTGCCTGTTATCGGCATCATCAAACGGGATTACCCGGAAAGCGAGGTGTTTATCACCGCCACGATGAAAGAGGTGGATGAGCTCATGACCGTTTCTCCGGAAATCATTGCGCTTGATGCGACGGCGCGTGAGCGTCCCGGTGGAGAATCCCTGGAAACGCTGGTCACGCGCATCCGCTCACGCTATCCCTCGGTACTGCTGATGGCCGATATTTCCACCTTGGGCGAAGCCGTGACGGCGCAGGCGCTTGGCTTTGACTGCGTCGGCACCACGCTTTACGGCTATACGGCGGAAACGGCGGGCCATTCGCTTCCGGAAAATGACTGCGCGTTCCTGAAGGCCGTGCTGGCCGCCGTTACGGTTCCCGTGATTGCCGAAGGCAACGTGGATACGCCTGAACGCGCGGCCAGATGCCTGGCGCTGGGCGCGCATACGGTCGTCGTCGGAGGCGCGATCACCCGTCCACAGCAAATTACCGAGCGTTTTATGGCGGCGATTGGCGCGCAAAGCACCGATGGAGCATGACCATCCGGCGGGGATCTGCGATACTTATCGTTTATCCCCTTTACTGAGATGACTATGCAGTACCCGATTAACGAGATGTTCCAGACCCTGCAAGGCGAGGGTTACTTTACCGGCGTTCCCGCTATTTTCGTTCGTTTACAGGGATGCCCGGTTGGCTGTGCCTGGTGTGATACCAAACATACGTGGGATAAGCTCGCAGATCGGGAAGTGTCGCTGTTTAGCATTCTGGCGAAAACCAAAGAGAGCGATAAGTGGGGCGCGGGCAGTTCTGAAGATCTGCTGGCCATTATTGGTCGTCAGGGCTGGACGGCGCGCCACGTCGTGATCACCGGCGGTGAACCCTGCATCCACGATCTGACGCCGCTGACCGAGCTGCTCGAAAAGAACGGCTACAGCTGCCAGATTGAGACCAGCGGCACCCATGAAGTGCGCTGTTCACACACGACCTGGGTGACGGTATCGCCAAAAGTGAATATGCGCGGCGGGTATGACGTGCTGTCTCAGGCGCTGGAACGCGCGGATGAGATTAAGCACCCGGTAGGGCGCGTGCGTGATATCGAAGCGCTGGATGAACTGCTGGCCACGCTGACGGATGAAAAGCAGCGCGTCATTGCGCTACAGCCGATCAGCCAGAAAGACGACGCGACGCGCCTGTGCATTGAAACCTGTATTGCGCGCAACTGGCGCCTGTCGATGCAGACGCACAAATATCTGAATATCGCCTGATCGTTGCGCGGCCCCGCCTATCGCGGGGCCCGTTCTGAAGGAAGCAATGCCCAGGTGACTCCCGCCGAAGCGAGACAAATTGCGCTGTTGAAGAGTAGCGCATACTGTGCGGCGCTGGCCATTCCCAGCGGCAGCAGCAGCGCATACAGCGACGCGGTAACGGCGATCCCCATTGCTCCGCCCAGTGAACTGCCCATCTTGTAAACCCCTGAGGCCACGCCAACTTTGTTTTCAGGCGCATTCATTACCGCAGTATCCGTTGACGGCGTGGCGTAACACCCCAGCCCCAGGCCAAATAAAATGTTGCTGAGAAAAACGGTGACAATATAGATCTCTTTGCTTAAGAAAGTGCAGGAGATCAGCGTGATACCCGTTGCGGTCAGCAGCGGCCCGGTCATCATCGGCAGGCGCGCCCCGTAACGCTGGAGCAGCTTTTCCCCGACCCGAATCATCGCCAGCACGGTGACCAGATATCCCAGCGTCATGATGCCGGTTTGTAGCGGCGAAAGATGGTGTCCTTGCTGCAGCCAGATACTGGCGATCATCATGGTGCCAATGCAGCCGTTGAGCAAAAAATTTGAGAATACCGACGCGCTGTAGGCCCGGTTTTTAAACAGGGCAAAATCAATCAGCGCCACATCACCTTTACGTCGCCCGGTAAGCACAAAGAAGACCGCGGCCAGCGCGGCGCTACCCAGCACAAGTAGCGATAAAACGCTGCTCCAGCCCCAGCTGTGCCCTTTACTGATAAATAGGTTCAGCAGCACCAGCATGCAGACAAAGCTCACCAGGCCGCTGATATCCAGCTTATGGCGGCTCGCGGCGTCGCTTCGGCTTTCCGGCGTACCGCGGATCAGCAGCAGCGCCGCCACCGCGACCAGCATGGAAAAAACAAAAATCCAGCGCCAGCCGAGCGTGGTGGCAATAGTCCCGCCGACAAACGCGCTCAGGCCGCTGCCGCCCCATGAACCAATGACCCAAAAGCTGATGGCCCGCTGCCGCGCGTTTCCTTCATACCAGGTTTTAATCAGCGCCAGCGTGGCGGGCATGATGCAGGCCGCTGACAGCCCCTGTATCGCTCTTCCCAGCAGAAAAAGAACCGGCTCCCACGAGATGAAAAGCAGGGCGCTTCCGACGATGCTCAGCATCAGGCCGATATAGGTCATGCGCATACGCCCAAACTTGTCGGCAAATCCCCCGCAGGCAACGACAAAACAGCCGCTGAACAAGGCGCTGAGGCTGACCGCCAGCGTGAGGGTTTCGAGGGAGATAGTCAGGCTATTTTTCATTGCCGGGACAACGTTAATCACCGACTGCGCAAATAACCAGAACGTCAGAACGCTCATCACAATACCGGCCAGCAGCCGATCGTTACCGGCGTAGGTCGGTGTGCCTGTCAGGGGAACGGTACTCATCGTGCAAGCCTCCGGGGTGGGCGGGAATTAACGCAGATAATGTTCGGTCAACGCGCTCCAGAGTGCCGCGCCGGTGAGGAGAAGCTTGTCGTTAAAGTCATAGCCTGGGTTATGCACCATGCAGCGCTCAGGCTCATCTCCCGCACCGAGGGTGAAGTAGCAGCCGTTGGGATTTTTCTCGAGCATGAACGCAAAATCTTCGCTTCCCATAAAGGCATTCACCGACGAGACGGCATCCTGACCGAACAGGTCGGTCGCTACCGTACGCACCATTTCATTGGCCTGCGGGTTATTCCTTAGCACCGGACTCCCGTTCACGTGACGGATCGTGGCCGTGGCGTTGAAGCTCTCAGCCTGCGCCACGGCGATATCATGGATCCGCTGCAGCACGGTTTGACGCACCGTTTCATCCAGCGTGCGAACGGTCAGCTTCATTAACACCTTGTCGTTGATGATATTCGGAGCATGACCCGCCTGGATGCTGCCCACGGTCACGACGACCGGCTGGAACGGGGTAATATTCCTCGACACAATCGACTGCAGGGCGAGGGTGATGTGGCAGGCAACCAGCGTGGCATCGACGGTGTGTTCCGGAACGGCGCCGTGTCCTCCCACCCCGTTGACTTCAATATGAACGGTGTCCGAAGAGGCCATCATGGCGCCATCGCGAAGGCCGATTTTCCCGAGCGGCTGGGAGGGCATATTGTGCAGGCCGAAAATATGGTCGCAGGGGAACTGCTCAAACAGGCCATCCTCCAGCATGACGCGTCCGCCATACAGCAGCTCTTCCGCAGGTTGAAAAATGAGATGTAACGTACCGCTAAAGTTGCGGGTGCGAGCCAAATATTCTGCGGCATAGAGCAGCGTGGTGGTGTGGCCATCGTGCCCGCAGCCGTGGAATTTTCCCTCGACGGTGCTACTCCACGCCTTGCCGCTGTTTTCCTGCATTGGCAGTGCATCCATGTCGGCGCGCAGGCCCAGGCTTTTGCTGCTGTTGCCCACCTTCAGGGTGCCAACCACCCCGGTTTTTGCCATTCCCCGGTGGACCTCATAGCCCCATTGTTGAAGGAGTGACGCGACGCGGTCGCTGGTTTTGTGCTCCTCGAAGCCAATTTCGGGGTGTCGGTGGAATTCGCGACGAAGTTCAGTGAACCGATCTTCGGTGTCCCGCAGAGCGTCAACAATTGGATGTGTCATTTTTGTTATCCTTTTCCTGCCAAACGGTGTTAGTTTCGAGTTTATGTCGATCGCATTGCCGGAAAATGCCCTTTTTTGTTGTAAAGCGACGCCTTTTTTCTGATTGTTTTTCATACGATTCAGTTATGACAAAAAATGGCGCATCATTTTTTGTCCATGCGGGGGAGCCGAATGGAGCAGCATGGGAACGAGTTTGCGGTAGTTGTTGAAGACATTCGCCTGCTCACGCAGGATGAAGGTGATTCGCTGACGATACTGTGGGTTCTGGAAGGGCAAGCCGAACTGCAAACCGCCGCAGGACGCGAGACGGTGTCAAATAACGGTCTTGCGGTGATAAACCGCTATCAGCGCTGGCGGTTCAGTAGCCAGAGCGCGAACGTGACGCTTCGTGTCGTTCTCTCCGGGCGGTGGGTAATCAAGCTGTACAATGACTTTTTTGCCCATGACTACGCGGTTCAGACAGAGTCCGGTGGAAACTGGCCGCAGTGTGACGAACTTCGGCACCTGCTGCGTCAGCTTCTGGTGGTGACGCTGGTGAACGATCCGCACCGCTTCAGGCTGGAGGCAAATCGCTGGCTGAGCGAGATCCTGCTGCTGCTGATTGGCCGCTTTCAGCAGCCTGCCCGTCAGAAACCCCGGGACCAGCACGCCGACGTCAGCAAGCGCATTGCCCGCGTGCTGGAGCGGATCAACGCCAGCTATACCCGGCGCATTACGTTGGCCGAAATTGCAGCGAGTGAGTTCGTCTCCGAAGCGTGGCTCTCCCGCCTCTTTCGAAAAGAGATGGGTGTCAGTTTTATGCAGTACATCACCGCCCTGCGGCTGGAAAAAGCGGCTGATGCCCTGCGCCTCACCAGCCGTCCTTTGCATCAGATTGCGCTGGAGCACGGGTTTGCCAGCACGCGTATGATGACCGATCGGTTCCGGCGCTATCACAATATGTCTCCGGGCGAGTTTCGTAAGGCCAGGCGGCATCGCTCCGATGCGTCTCCGCTGCGGGCAGGCACGGGCGAGCAGCGCTTTCCTATCGCGGTGGATAGGCTGTTTAGCTTGCTTAGAGGCGCTGAGAACCGCGGCTGGGAACCCGCTCCGCTAACCCACTCTCCGCGTCAGGAGCGAATAGTTGATCTGCAGCAGCTTTATCCGCTCTCGTCCGCGCTGCGCCGCGCGAGGCTGGTCGTCACCCTGCGCGAGCTCGACGATTTACTGCGGGAGGATGTTCGCCAGCATCTGGAGGCGCTTCACGAGGCGATCCCAATTGAGGGGATTGATATCGCTGAACCTTTTCTCAGCAGCCGTCTGTTCGCCACGGGATGGGACGATCCCCATATGGCGGGTTACGCCTGCTGGTACAATCTGCAGCAGCTGTTTACCTGGGTAGCAAAAAAAGGCTGGACGATCCTGCTGCACACGGGGGTCACCAACCGATGCGATCTTCTGAAGCGCTTTTTGCAGCTGTCGGTTAACCGATTTTTACCCGATATTACCGCAGGCTGGCACGTCGTGATGCACTGGTCTCCTCAGGCAAGCGCGGAAACCCAGGAGCACGCCTGGCAGGCTCAGCGGGCGACGGTCGGGGCCTACCTTCCACAGGCAAAGTTTGGGGTGTGGCATCGCTTCTCTCCCGTGGGTACTGAACTCGGCGACGACGCGCTGTTCCATTCTGGCATTCTGGACCAGGCCGATTTCCTCGCCTGTCAGGCGGATGCCAACGAGCTGCTCGATCTGGCGCGGCTGGATCCTGCACATCTCTCCTCGGCTGAAAACTATCCCGTGCTGAAGATCCGCCAAATACTCGCCGCCCTTCGCCAGCGGCAGCGCACGCTGCCGGTATGGTTACTCTCGTGGAATACCCTTACCGGGAATACGCGGGCAACCAACGGCTGGTTTTTTCGCGGCGCGCTGCTTATGCAAAATTTACTCGGACTTTCAGAACAGGTCTGGCTGGCGGGATTCTGGCTGAATTCCGGTTTGCAGGGGGAAGCCAGGACGAACAACACCCTCGATACATCGAGCCTTGCGCTTCAGTATAATCACGGCCTTCCGCGGCCCATCTACTGGGTGCTCTGGCTGTGGCAACGCCTGCGGGGTGAGGTGCTCGTCAACGACAAGAGCGTGCTGCTGCTCCGCCATCAGGGAGGCTATCAGCTGCTGCTGCGTAACGTGGTGGTGTTCAATCCGCTGCTCTCCAGCGAGGAAGCTTTTATCCAACGTTTTCAACAGCAATATCACCTGCAGCTACAGGGGATGCGCGGCGAGTGGCGCATCAGGCGCCATCTGTTCGATCGGCACAATGGTGCGCTCTACCCGTTGCTGGAAGGGGTACGCAGCGACAGCGGGCCTGATGAAGAGATGTGGCGCTGGATTGCGCACAAAGCGCGTCCAACGCTTTCCTTACGCGATGAACGGCTTAATGACGGCTGGCAAATGACAGAATCACTGGAAAGTAACGCGCTCGTGCTCTATGAGTTCATGCCGCTAAACGGGCGTGATGAAGAGGATCACTCCCCTCGATAGATACAGCCAGCGGTGCAGGTCTCTTTGATCATCACTGCGCTCAGCAGCGGCACCAGCGGCTTCATCTGATCCCAAATCCATTTCGCCAGCACTTCGCTGGTCGGGTTTTCAAGGCCCGGGATATCATTCAGGTAGTAATGATCCAGACGATCGTAGGTCGGCTTAAACGCCGCCTTCAGCTCGGCAAAATCCATGATCCAACCGGTATGCGGATCAACTTCACCGGTGATCTCAAGACGCACCATGAACGAGTGCCCGTGCAGACGGCCGCATTTATGCCCTTCAGGGACATGCGGAAGGTGGTGGGCGGCTTCGAAGGTGAAATCTTTAAACAGTGTGGTGGACATGATCGCTCTCAGTAATGCGGAAAAAACCGCCGCATAGTACCGGAAAGCACAATTTTTAGCATTAACTAAAACGGCTCTGAAGCCATGCGTCTCGTTAACGGGCTTTTTTTGTGGGTTTTATCGATAATTTTCAGTGGGTTAATTAATCGGTTTTATAGTTAAGTATGACAACTAAAACAGGTTAGTCCATTTGGTTATTTATTATTTCCATCCCTTCTTTAATTGTTATTATCCTCGCCGTTAACCTTATCTTCAGTTTGGATTTATTCGCTTAAAGTCCGCTTGGCTACTGGAACATAACGACGCATGACAACACAGGCCCCACCTTCAAATTTGCTTCCCCTGAACCCGGAGCAACTGGCGCGCCTTCAGGCTGCCACCTCTGATTTTTCTCCCACTCAGCTTGCCTGGGTCTCCGGTTATTTCTGGGGAATGCTCAATCAGCAGCCTGGCGCTGTGGCGGGTGCACCAGTAACAGCCGTTGAAATTCCGGCCATTACGCTGATTTCCGCCTCGCAGACGGGCAATGCGCGCCGCGTGGCCGAAGCGCTGCGTGACGACCTGCTGGCCGCCAAACTGAATGTGAACCTGGTCAACGCCGGGGATTATAAATTTAAGCAAATCGCGTCAGAAAAACTGCTGGTGGTGGTCGCCTCTACCCAGGGCGAAGGTGAACCCGCTGAAGAAGCGGTGGCGCTGCACAAGTTCCTGTTCTCGAAAAAAGCGCCGAAGCTGGATGGCACGGCGTTTGCCGTATTTGGCCTTGGCGATACCTCGTATGAATTCTTCTGCCAGTCCGGTAAAGACTTCGACAGCAGGCTGGCGGAGCTGGGCGCGGAGCGCCTGCTGGACCGCGTTGACGCGGATGTCGAATACCAGACCGCCGCCGCCGAATGGCGTGCCCGCATTGTTGAGGTGCTGAAAGCGCGCGTGCCGAAAGAGACGTCGGCGCAGGCCGCCTTCACCGCGACGGGGGCCGTCAACGACATCCACACCAGCCCGTACACCAAAGAGGCGCCGCTGACGGCGAGCCTGTCGGTGAACCAGAAAATTACCGGCCGCGACTCGGAAAAAGACGTGCGCCATATCGAAATCGATCTCGGCGACTCTGGCCTGCGCTATCAGCCGGGCGACGCGCTGGGTATCTGGTACCAGAACGATCCGGCTCTGGTGAAAGAGCTGGTTGAGCTGCTGTGGCTGAAGGGGGACGAGCCCGTCACCGTTGACGGCAAAACCCAGTCGCTTTCAGAGGCGCTGCAGTGGCATTTCGAACTGACGGTGAATACCCCGAATATCGTCGAAAATTATGCCACCTTAACGCGCAGCGAATCCCTGCTGCCGCTGGTGGGCGACAAGGCGAAGCTGCAGCATTACGCCGCGACGACGCCAATTGTCGATATGGTCCGTTTCTCTCCGGCTCAGCTGGATGCCGATGCGCTGATCGGCCTGCTGCGACCGCTGACCCCGCGCCTGTACTCCATCGCCTCTTCGCAGGCCGAAGTGGAGAGTGAAGTGCATGTTACCGTCGGAGTGGTGCGCTACGACATCGAAGGCCGCGCTCGCGCGGGTGGGGCATCTAGCTTCCTGGCGGATCGCGTGGAAGAAGAGGGCGAAGTGCGCGTCTTTATCGAGCACAACGACAACTTCCGCCTCCCGGCGAACCCGGAAACGCCGGTCATCATGATTGGCCCGGGCACCGGCATTGCGCCGTTCCGCGCCTTCATGCAGCAGCGCGCGGCAGATGAAGCGCCGGGTAAAAACTGGCTGTTCTTCGGCAACCCGCACTTTACCGAGGATTTCCTCTACCAGGTTGAGTGGCAGCGCTACGTGAAAGAAGGCGTACTGACCCGCATCGATCTGGCCTGGTCCCGCGACCAGAAAGAAAAAGTATACGTACAAGACAAACTGCGCGAACAGGGCGCAGAGCTGTGGCGCTGGATCAATGACGGCGCCCACATTTATGTCTGCGGCGACGCCAATCGCATGGCGAAAGACGTTGAGCAGGCACTGCTGGAAGTGATTGCCGAATTCGGCGGTATGGATGCCGAAACGGCGGATGAATTTTTAAGTGAGCTGCGCGTTGAGCGCCGTTATCAGCGAGATGTCTACTAATGAGCGAAAAACATCCAGGGCCACTGGTGGTCGAAGGTAAACTGACAGACGCCGAGCGCATGAAGCTGGAAAGCAACTATCTGCGCGGCACCATTGCTGAAGATCTGAATGACGGTCTCACCGGCGGCTTCAAAGGCGACAACTTCCTGCTGATCCGCTTCCACGGTATGTACCAGCAGGACGATCGCGACATCCGCGCCGAGCGTGCCGAACAGAAGCTGGAGCCGCGTCATGCGATGCTGCTGCGCTGCCGTCTGCCGGGCGGGGTGATCACCACCAAGCAGTGGCAGGCCATCGACAAGTTTGCCGGTGAAAACACGATTTATGGCAGCATCCGCCTGACCAACCGTCAGACCTTCCAGTTCCACGGCATTCTGAAGAAGAACGTGAAGCCGGTGCATCAGATGCTGCACTCGGTCGGGCTGGACGCGCTGGCGACCGCCAACGACATGAACCGTAACGTGCTTTGCACCTCGAACCCGTATGAGTCCGAGCTGCACGCCGAAGCCTATGAGTGGGCGAAGAAGATCTCTGAGCATCTGCTGCCGCGCACCCGCGCCTATGCGGAGATTTGGCTCGATCAGGAAAAAGTCGCGACAACGGACGAAGAACCGATTCTCGGCCAGACCTATCTGCCGCGTAAGTTCAAAACTACGGTCGTGATCCCACCGCAGAACGATATCGACCTGCACGCCAACGACATGAACTTCGTGGCGATTGCCGAAAACGGCAAGCTGATTGGCTTTAACCTGCTGGTGGGCGGCGGCCTGTCTATTGAACACGGTAACAAGAAAACCTACGCCCGCACCGCGAGCGAGTTCGGCTTCCTGCCGCTGGAGCACACGCTGGCCGTGGCGGAAGCGGTAGTGACCACGCAGCGCGACTGGGGCAACCGTACCGACCGTAAAAACGCGAAAACCAAATACACCCTGGAGCGCGTGGGCGTTGAGACGTTCAAAGAGGAAGTGGAGCGTCGTGCGGGTATCAAGTTTGAGCCGATCCGCCCTTACGAATTCACCGGTCGCGGCGATCGCATTGGCTGGGTGAAGGGTATCGACAATAAATGGCACCTGACGCTGTTTATCGAAAACGGCCGTATTCTGGATTATCCGGGCCGTCCGCTCAAAACCGGTCTGCTGGAAATTGCTAAGATCCATAAAGGCGAATTCCGCATTACCGCTAACCAGAATCTCATTATTGCCGGCGTGCCGGAGAGCCAGAAGGCGAAGATCGAGAAGCTGGCGCGCGATCACGGGTTAATGGATGCGGTTAAGCCGCAGCGTGAAAACTCGATGGCCTGCGTGTCGTTCCCGACCTGCCCGCTGGCGATGGCCGAAGCGGAACGTTTCCTGCCGTCATTCACTGACAAGGTAGAAGCGATTCTGGAAAAACACGGTATTCCGGACGAGCATATTGTTATGCGCGTCACCGGCTGCCCGAACGGCTGCGGTCGCGCGATGCTGGCCGAGCTGGGTCTGGTGGGGAAAGCGCCGGGGCGCTATAACCTGCACCTGGGCGGTAACCGTATCGGCACTCGCATTCCGCGTATGTTCCGCGAGAACATTACCGAGCCGGAAATCCTTGATTCCATCGACGAGCTTGTCGGGCGCTGGGCGAAAGAGCGCGAAGCGGGTGAAGGCTTCGGCGACTTTACGGTGCGTGCGGGCATCATTCGCCCGGTGCTCGATCCCGCAAGGGATTTCTGGGAGTAACATCCCGATGGTTTTACAGGTGTTGTAGGCCGGGCAAACGCAGTGCCGCCCGGCAAAACAGGCAAACGAGGTTCTTATGTCCGTACTCGATCTAAACGCCCTTAACGATCTGCCTAAAGTCGAACGCATTCTGGCGCTGGCAGAAACCAATGCCCATCTTGAAAAGCTGGACGCCGAAGGGCGCGTGGCGTGGGCGCTGGAAAACCTGCCGGGAGACTATGTGCTCTCGTCGAGCTTTGGTATTCAGGCGGCGGTCAGCCTGCATCTGGTGAATCAGATCCGTCCGGACATTCCGGTGATCCTCACCGATACCGGTTACCTGTTCCCGGAAACCTACCAGTTTATTGACGAGCTGACGGACAAGCTCAAGCTGAACCTCAAAGTGTACCGCGCGACGGAAAGCGCGGCCTGGCAGGAGGCGCGCTACGGTAAGCTGTGGGAGCAGGGCGTTGAGGGCATTGAGAAATACAATGAGATCAACAAAGTCGAGCCGATGAACCGGGCGCTGAAAGAGCTCAATGCGCAGACGTGGTTTGCGGGCCTGCGTCGCGAGCAGTCCGGCAGTCGTGCAACCTTACCGGTGCTGGCGGTCCAGCGCGGGGTGTTTAAAGTGCTGCCGATTATCGACTGGGATAACCGGACGGTGTATCAGTATCTGCAAAAACACGGGCTGAAGTACCATCCCCTGTGGGACCAGGGCTATCTGTCGGTGGGCGACACCCACACCACGCGCAAATGGGAACCGGGAATGGCGGAAGAAGAGACGCGATTCTTTGGGCTGAAGCGCGAGTGCGGGCTGCACGAAGGGTGATCCTTTATCCTCCCTCTCCCTGTGGGAGAGGGTTTGGGTGAGGGCATCAGGCCGCGCTATGCTTAACCACCTCAGGCTTTCCCCGCCTTCGCCAGCTCCTTCACCAGCGGCAGCATGACCTTCACCACATCACGACTGCGGTGCTCAATCCGCTGCGGCAGCGCGCTGTCAATGTGCTGCTGATTATCCAGCATCACGTTGTGCCAGCTTGTCCCGTCCGGGAAGGCTTTCGATTTAGCCCGCTGCTGATAGCCATCTTTTTTGCCCAGTGCCCAGTTTGTCGCTTCCACGTACAGCACCGGAATGCCCGCCTTATCGAAGACTTCCCCGTCGTTGCAGCAGCCTGTTCCGCGTGGGAAAGCAGGATTCCCGCCCGGATTGGTCGTGGCAAAAACGCCATGGCTGCGGGCTATCGCCAGCGCCCGGTCGCGCGTCAGTTTCCGCACGGGTCCCGGCGTACTCTGCCCGCTGTTGAAATAAAGCTTGTCGCCGACGATCAGGTTATCAAGGTTGATCACCAGCAGCGTATTTTTCTTCTCCTCAGCGCTCATGCGTTTGAGGAGATTCTCAGCGCCGAGTTTGCCCTCTTCTTCACCGCTGGTAGCCACGAAACGAATGCCATACTGGGTTGGAATATCTTTCATCCGCTCGGCCAGTTCGAGCATCACGCCCAGGCCCGCCGCGTTGTCGTCCATGCCCTGCAGCGTCAGCCCGCCGAGGTTGTTATCCGTATCGGCATCGCTCATCGGGGCGTAGGTATCAAGGTGCGCCATAATAATAATCTGTTCAGCCGCGCTACCTTCATGCGCCGCGATAACCGTACTGCCGGTCACGTTATGCCAGTTTTTCGTTTTATTTCGTGAGGTATAGACGTAGCGGCTGTGAAACGACCTGATATCGCTCTGATAGCCCATCCCGGCAAACTGCTGGCGAAGATAGTCCGCGGAGAGCATCTCCGCAGGCGAGCCGGTCATGCGGCCAGGAAAGACGGTGGCAATATGCCGCGCCTGCATAGTGGCGATTTCACCATAAGGTTGGTTTTTTGCCTGGGCAGGAAGAATAAAGCAAACGCCGAGCGCCAGGGCAGCAATACGGTGGCGCGTTGCGGAAAACATAGTGAGTCCTTAAAAACAGAGCAAAATATTAACCCGCCTAGTATGAAACTGTGATCGCCCATACACAATTTGAATTGCTCTTAAATGCCCGATATTTCGCATGTTAAGCACTTTTTGGTATTAGCTTTTTCACGGCGTTATTCCATTGAGTAACTACTCATTCCAATTCGTAATTTCATTCGGTCTAAGCCGCCCCCTATAGTCCCTTTATTCCTCGTTGTTAGTGAGTTGTTGCTTGTGGACTATCTGCCCTTATTTGCCGCGATAAAAGAGAAGCCGGTGCTGGTTGTAGGCACGGGTGAAATTGCCGATCGCAAAATCGCGTTTTTGCAGCGCGCAGGGGCGCAGGTGCGGGTAGTGGCAGAAGCGGATTTTGACGAATCACAAATCGATACCGTAGTGCTGGTGATTGCGGCGACCGAAGATCGCGACCTGAACCGGCGGATTTCTGACGCCGCTCAGGCCCGTTACCGCCTGGTGAACGTGGTGGACGACCAGCCGTTATGCTCGTTTATCTTCCCGTCGATCGTTGACCGTTCTCCGCTGCTGGTGGCGATCTCCTCCGGCGGTACCGCACCGGTGCTGGCGCGCGTGCTGCGTGAAAAAATCGAAGCGCTGCTGCCGACCAGCCTCGGGCGCATGGCGGAAAAAGCCAGCTTCTGGCGCAACCACCTTAAAACGCGCCTGACCAGCGTAACGGAACGCCGTCGCTTCTGGGAGCGCGTGTTTCGCGGCCGCTTTGCCAGCCTGATGCATGCCGGTAATGAGACGGCGGCGCAGAAAATCCTCGAGGACGAACTGGATAACCCCGGCAGCACGGGCGGGGAGATCATTCTGGTGGGGGCAGGGCCGGGCGATGCCGGGCTCCTGACGCTGCGCGGCCTGCAGGTGCTGCAGGACGCGGACGTGGTGTTCTACGACCATCTGGTCACCGACGGCGTGCGCGAGCTGATCCGTCGCGACGCGGAGCAAATCTGCGTCGGCAAACGGGCTGGCGAGCACTCGGTGCCGCAGCACGACACTAACCAGATGCTGGTTGACGCCGCCAAAGCGGGTAAAACCGTGGTGCGCCTGAAAGGGGGCGATCCGTTTATCTTCGGCCGCGGCGGCGAAGAGCTGCAGGCGGCAGCCGAAGCGGGCATACCGTTCCAGGTGGTGCCCGGCATCACGGCGGCCTCTGCGGTGACGGCCTACGCCGGTATTCCGCTGACCCACCGCGATTACGCCCAGAGCGTGACCTTTGTGACCGGCCACTACAAGGCCGACAGCACGCCGTTCGACTGGTCGCATCTCGCCCAGAGCCGCCAGACGCTGGCGATCTACATGGGCACGATGAAGGCCGCGGACATCAGCGAACAGCTTATTCAGCACGGTCGCGAGGCGACGACGCCCGTTGCCGTCATTTCTCGCGGCACGCGCGTCGATCAGCACGTTGCGACGGGCACGCTGGAACATCTTGCAACCCTGGCGAAAGACGCCCCGATGCCCGCCCTGATCGTGGTGGGTGAAGTGGTGCAGCTGCACAGCACGCTCGCCTGGTTCCAACACACAACCGATACAGAAGGCTTTGGTTCTTCTGTCGTAAATTTGGCTTAAGGAACGGTTATGGACCAAAAACGTCTTACACACCTGCGGCAGCTCGAAGCGGAGAGTATCCATATCATCCGCGAAGTGGCCGCCGAGTTTTCTAACCCGGTGATGATGTACTCCATCGGTAAAGATTCCAGCGTCATGCTGCATCTGGCGCGTAAAGCGTTTTATCCGGGCACGCTGCCGTTCCCGCTGCTGCACGTGGATACCGGCTGGAAGTTCCGCGAAATGTACGAGTTCCGCGACCGTACCGCGAAGGCCTACGGCTGCGAGCTGCTGGTGCACAAAAACCCGGAAGGGGTGGCGATGGGCATTAACCCGTTCGTGCACGGCAGCGCCAAGCACACCGATATCATGAAAACCGAAGGGCTGAAGCAGGCGCTGAACAAATACGGTTTTGACGCGGCCTTCGGCGGCGCGCGCCGTGACGAGGAGAAATCCCGCGCCAAAGAGCGTATCTACTCCTTCCGCGACCGCTTCCACCGCTGGGATCCGAAAAACCAGCGTCCGGAGCTATGGCACAACTACAACGGTCAGATCAACAAAGGCGAAAGCATTCGCGTCTTCCCGCTCTCCAACTGGACCGAGTTGGATATCTGGCAGTACATCTATCTGGAAAACATCGAGATCGTTCCGCTGTACCTGGCCGCCGAGCGCCCGGTGCTGGAGCGCGACGGCATGCTGATGATGATCGATGACGATCGCATCGACCTGCAGCCGGGTGAAGTGATCAAACAACAGATGGTGCGCTTCCGTACACTCGGCTGCTGGCCTCTGACCGGGGCGGTGGAATCCAGCGCGCAGACGCTGCCGGAGATCATCGAAGAGATGCTGGTGTCCACCACCAGCGAGCGACAGGGGCGCGTGATTGACCGCGATCAGGCAGGCTCCATGGAGCTGAAGAAACGTCAGGGTTATTTCTAAGGAGCCGCCATGAACACCACTATTGCTCAACAAATTGCCAACGAAGGCGGCGTGGAAGCGTATCTGCACGCGCAACAACACAAAAGCCTGCTGCGTTTTCTGACCTGCGGCAGCGTGGATGACGGGAAAAGTACCCTGATTGGCCGCCTGCTGCACGATACGCGCCAGATTTATGAAGATCAGCTCTCTTCCCTGCATAACGACAGTAAACGTCACGGCACCCAGGGTGAAAAACTCGACCTGGCCCTGCTGGTGGACGGCCTGCAGGCGGAGCGCGAGCAGGGCATCACCATCGACGTGGCCTACCGCTACTTCTCTACCGAGAAGCGCAAATTTATTATCGCTGACACCCCGGGGCACGAGCAGTACACACGGAACATGGCGACCGGCGCGTCCACCTGCGACCTGGCGATCCTGCTGATGGACGCGCGTAAAGGCGTGCTGGATCAGACCCGTCGTCACAGCTTTATCTCGACGCTGCTGGGGATCAAACACCTGGTGGTGGCGGTCAACAAGATGGATCTGGTCAACTTCAGCGAAGAGAAGTTCGAGGAGATCCGCCAGAGCTACCTGACCTTTGCCGAACAGCTGCCGGGCAACCTGGATATTCGCTTTGTGCCGCTCTCGGCGCTGGAAGGGGATAACGTCGCCTCCCAGAGCGCGAACATGCCGTGGTACAGCGGTCCGACGCTGCTGGAAGTGCTGGAAACCGTTGAAATTCAGCGCGTGGTCGACACCCAGCCGATGCGCTTCCCGGTGCAGTACGTGAACCGTCCAAACCTCGATTTCCGCGGTTTCTCAGGCACCCTGGCGTCAGGCTCCGTGAAGGTAGGTCAGCGCGTCAAGGTGCTGCCATCCGGCGTGGAATCGACTATCGCCCGCATCGTCACCTTCGACGGTGACCTGCAGGAAGCGGGCGCCGGTGAAGCCGTAACGCTGGTGCTGAAAGACGAAATTGATATCAGCCGCGGCGACCTGCTGGTCGACGCGCAGGAAACGCTGGCGGCAGTGCAGGGGGCTTCCGTGGACGTGGTCTGGATGGCAGAACAGCCGCTGACCGCTGGCCAGAGCTATGACATCAAAATTGCCGGCAAGAAAACCCGCGCCCGCGTGGACGGTATTCAGTTCCAGGTGGATATCAACAACCTGACCCAGCGTGACGTCACCGAGCTGCCGCTGAACGGCATTGGTCTGGTCGATCTGACCTTCGACGAACCGCTGGTGCTGGATCCGTATCAGCAGAACCCGGTCACGGGAGGGCTGATCTTTATCGACAGGCTGACCAACGTTACCGTCGGGGCCGGTATGGTTCGCGAACCGATTAAACAGGCTGCCGCGACGTCTGAATTCAGCGCCTTCGAGCTGGAACTGAACGCGCTGGTGCGTAAACACTTCCCGCACTGGGGCGCACGCGATCTGCTGGGAGGCAAGTAATGGCCGCCCATGATGAGAACGTCGTCTGGCATCCTCATCCGGTGACCGTCGCTCAGCGCGAACAGCTCCACGGTCACCGTGGGGTTGTGCTGTGGTTTACCGGGCTGTCCGGCTCGGGTAAATCGACGGTGGCAGGCTCGCTGGAAGAGGCGTTGCATCAGCAGGGCGTAAGCACGTACCTGCTGGATGGCGATAACGTGCGTCACGGCCTGTGCAGCGATTTAGGGTTTAGCGACGATGACCGCAAAGAAAACATCCGCCGGGTGGGCGAAGTCGCCAGCCTGATGGCTGACGCCGGGCTGGTGGTGCTGACCGCGTTTATCTCCCCGCACCGCGCCGAGCGCCAGATGGTGCGCGAACGCGTGGGCCAGGATCGCTTTATCGAGGTGTTTGTCGATACGCCGCTGGAGATTTGCGAAGCGCGCGACCCGAAAGGGCTGTACAAGAAAGCGCGTGCCGGAGAGCTGCGCAACTTCACCGGAATTGACGCGGTATACGAAGCGCCTGAATCGCCTGAAATTCACCTGGAAGGTCAACAATTGGTAACAAATTTAGTAAGCCAATTATTAGACCTGCTCAGGCGGGACGATATTATCAGATCCTGAGGCGGTATCGTTCGGGAGCTGTCTTCCCGAACGATGAGTCACGGTCACAGGATTAGCTATGCGCAACAGTGAACATTACATCACCACCACCGGGTCGGAGCCGCTAGCGACCGACGACGAAACGACCTGGTCATTTCCTGGGGCCATCATTGGCTTCGTCTCATGGCTGCTGGCGCTTGGCATTCCGTTTCTTATCTACGGCGGCAACACGCTGTTCTTCTTTCTCTACACCTGGCCTTTCTTTCTGGCGTTGATGCCCGTGGCGGTTGTTGTCGGCATTGCGCTGCACTCTCTGCTCAACGGCAAGCTCCTCTACAGCACCGTGGTCACGATTGTGACGGTGGTTCTGATGTTTGGTCTGTTATTTTTGTGGCTCATGGGCTAACTTCAGCCATAATTCAAACCGTAACCAACTGTGTAACGATATTGTGCAGGACGATTCTGCGGAAAAAATGTGGTACATTTGCCCGCGATGTTGCGGCATCTCTGTTACCCCGGCGTAGTGCTCTGGGGAAGTCTTGGGATGATGATGCCGTTTTTCAGGGGGCAGGATGGGTAAACTAACGCTGCTGTTGCTGGCTTTGCTAATCTGGCTGCAATATTCGCTGTGGTTCGGTAAGAACGGACTGCACGACTACAGCCGGGTGAGCGATGACGTCGCGGCTCAGCAGGCAACAAACGCCAAACTTAAGGCGCGAAACGATCAACTCTTCGCTGAAATTGATGACCTCAATGGCGGGCAGGAGGCGATTGAGGAACGCGCACGCAATGAACTCAGTATGACTAAGCCGGGCGAAACCTTTTATCGTCTGGTTCCGGATGCGTCTAAACGCAATCAGGGCTCAGCACAAAACAATCGATAATCAGGCCCAGGATTACGACATGGCAGTAACTTTTTCGGACGTATGCGCCGTGGTGCCGGCCGCAGGTTTTGGCCGGCGCATGCAGACAGAATGTCCCAAGCAGTACCTCTCTATTGGCGATAAAACGATCCTCGAGCACGCCGTGGCGGCGCTGCTGGCGCACCCGCGGGTGACGCGTGTGATCGTCGCTATCAGCCCTGGCGATGCGCGCTTCGCGCAGCTGCCGCTGGCAAATCATCCACAGATTACCGTCGTTGACGGTGGCGCCGAGCGCGCCGATTCCGTGCTGGCGGGCATTCAGGCCGCCGGCAACGCTCCGTGGGTGCTGGTGCATGACGCGGCGCGTCCTTGCCTGCATCAGGACGATCTTGCGCGCCTGCTGGCGCTGAGCGAAACAAGCAAGGTTGGCGGGATTCTGGCCGCACCGGTGCGCGACACCATGAAGCGCGCCGAGCCGGGCAAACAGGCTATCGCCCACACCGTCGATCGCGTCGATTTATGGCACGCGCTGACGCCACAATTTTTCCCCCGCGAATTACTCCACGACTGCCTAACGCGAGCGCTTAAAGAAGGCGCGACCATCACGGACGAAGCCTCCGCGCTGGAGTATTGCGGTTTCCACCCTGAGCTTGTTGAAGGACGCGCTGATAATATAAAAGTGACGCGTCCGGAAGATTTACAGCTCGCGGAATTTTATCTTACCCGTTCGACCCATCAGGAGAAGGCATAATGCGAATTGGACACGGTTTTGATGTACACGCCTTTGGCGGAGAAGGCCCAATTATCATTGGCGGCGTGCGCATTCCCTATGAAAAAGGACTGCTGGCGCATTCTGATGGCGACGTGGCACTGCATGCGCTGACCGACGCGCTGTTGGGCGCTGCCGCGCTGGGTGATATCGGCAAGCTGTTCCCGGACACCGACCCGGTATTTAAAGGGGCGGACAGCCGCGAGCTGCTGCGCGAAGCGTGGCGCCGCATTCAGGCGAAAGGCTACACCCTCGGCAACGTCGACGTGACGATTATTGCCCAGGCCCCGAAAATGCTGCCGCACATTCCGCAGATGCGCGTGTTTATTGCAGAAGATCTGGGCTGCCATATGGACGACGTGAACGTCAAAGCGACGACGACCGAGAAGCTGGGCTTTACCGGGCGTGGCGAAGGGATTGCCTGTGAGGCCGTGGCGCTGCTGGTGAAGGCGAGCAAATGACGGACTTCGACAACCTGACATACCTGCACGGTAAACCGCAGGGGAGCGGGGTGCTGAAAGCCAGCCCGGAAGATTTCCTCGTGGTGGAGGATCTGGGCTTTGAGCCGGATGGCGAAGGCGAACATATCCTGGTGCGTATTCTGAAAAACGGCTGCAATACCCGCTTCGTGGCCGACGCGCTGGCAAAATTCCTCAAAATTCATGCCCGCGAAGTGAGCTTTGCCGGGCAGAAAGATAAACACGCCGTCACGGAACAGTGGCTGTGTGCGCGCGTTCCCGGCAATACGATGCCTGATTTAAGCAAATTTGAGCTTGAAGGCTGTAAGGTACTGGAATTCGCCCGGCACAAGCGCAAACTGCGTCTGGGGGCGTTGAAGGGGAACGACTTTACGCTGGTGCTGCGTGAAGTGTCGCACCGCGAAGATGTTGAAAAACGACTGAACGCTATCAGTGAACGCGGCGTACCGAACTACTTTGGCGCGCAGCGCTTTGGCATTGGCGGCAGCAACCTGCAGGGCGCGCTGCGCTGGGCGCAAAGCGATGCACCGGTGCGCGACAGGAATAAACGCAGTTTTTGGTTGTCGGCGGCCCGCAGCGCGTTGTTTAATCAGATTGTGAGCGAAAGGCTGAAAAAACCGGACGCGAATCAAGTTGTTGTTGGCGATGCGCTACAATTAGCGGGACGCGGAAGCTGGTTTGTGGCAACGGCCGATGAAATGGCCGATGTGCAGTCGCGCGTGGACGCAAAAGCGCTGATGATTACCGCCGCGCTGCCGGGTACGGGCGACTGGGGAACACAGGGCGACGCGCTGGCCGCCGAGCAGTCAGCCGTAGCGGATGCGCCAGAATTACAATCCTTGCTGGTGCGGGAAAAAGTTGAAGCGGCACGCCGCGCGATGCTGCTCTATCCGCAGCAGTTAAGCTGGAACTGGTGGGATGACGTAACCGTCGAGTTACGCTTCTGGCTACCGGCAGGTAGCTTTGCCACCAGTGTTGTCAGGGAACTAATCAACACCTCGGGTGATTATGCGAATATTGCTGAGTAACGATGACGGGATCCACGCGCCAGGCATTCAGACCCTGGCGAAACACCTCCGTGAATTTGCGGATGTGCAGGTCGTGGCGCCCGATCGTAACCGCAGTGGAGCGTCTAATTCTCTGACGCTGGAGTCGTCGCTTCGCACCTTTACCTTTGAAAATGGCGATATTGCCGTGCAGATGGGCACGCCAACCGACTGTGTTTTTCTGGGCGTGAACGCGCTGATGCGGCCGCGTCCGGATATCGTTGTTTCCGGCATTAACGCCGGTCCTAACCTCGGCGATGACGTGATTTACTCCGGCACCGTGGCGGCCGCAATGGAAGGGCGCCATCTGGGATTCCCGGCGCTGGCGGTCTCGTTGAACGGCCATACGCACTACGATACCGCCGCCGCGGTGACCTGTTCGATCCTGCGGGCGCTCGGCCGCGAGCCGTTGCGTACCGGGCGCATCCTCAACATCAACGTGCCGGATCTTCCCCTCGACGAAATTAAAGGCATTCGCGTCACCCGTTGCGGGAGTCGACACCCTGCCGATCAGGTCATCCCGCAGCAGGATCCTCGCGGCAACACGCTTTACTGGATTGGCCCTCCCGGCGATAAGTGCGATGCGGGTCCGGATACCGACTTTGCCGCCGTTGATGAGGGCTATGTTTCGGTTACCCCCCTGCACGTAGATTTAACCGCGTATAGCGCGCATGATGTGGTGTCGGGCTGGCTGGATCGCGCAGGAGTGAACGCGCAATGGTAAACAAACGTGTACAAACTCTTCTGGAACAACTCCGCGCGCAGGGGATCCGCGACGAGCACGTGCTTGAAGCGCTTGCTCAGGTTCCGCGTGAGAAATTTGTAGACGAGGCGTTTGAACACAAAGCGTGGGAAAACGTGGCGCTGCCCATCGGACAGGGCCAGACGATTTCGCAGCCTTACATGGTGGCGCGCATGACGGAGCTGCTGGAGCTGACGCCCGACTCCCGCGTGCTGGAGATTGGCACCGGGTCGGGGTATCAAACCGCGATCCTGGCGCATCTGGTTCATCATGTATGCTCCGTTGAGCGAATTAAAGGTTTACAGTGGCAGGCGCGTCGTCGCCTGAAACAACTTGATTTACACAATGTTTCGACACGACACGGTGATGGATGGCAGGGTTGGAAGGCGCGCGCGCCGTTTGACGCGATCATCGTGACGGCGGCCCCGCCTGAAATTCCTGCGGCCCTGTTGTCGCAGCTGGATGAGGGGGGAATTCTTGTTCTGCCCGTCGGGGACGAGCAGCAGCTTTTGAAGCGCGTTCGTCGGCGCGGCGGCGAGTTTATTATCGACACCGTGGAAGCCGTGCGCTTTGTGCCTCTGGTAAAGGGGGAGTTGGCCTGAGACTCGGAATTATCCAGGGTTATTAAGGCAAATTCAGCGTATGGTGTGGCGCGAAAGATTCGTGTCATCACGGTAAATTTTAAGTCACTGGTAGTTAACACATTCCTGGGGGATAAATGAGCGCGGGAAGCCCTAAATTCACCATCAGCCGTGTTGCGGCATTATCACTGGTTTCGCTCTGGCTGGCAGGCTGTACAAGTTCTAACAACGCGCCTGCGCCCGTCAGTTCTGTCGGCGGAAACAGCGGCTCGGGTAACACGTCCAGCGGAATGTTGATCACTCCTCCGCCTAAAATGGGTACCTCTACGGCGCAACAAAATCCGCCAATCCAGCCGGTTCAGCGTCCAATGACGCAGCCGACGCAGATTCAGCCAGTGGAACAGCCTGTTCAGACCCAGAATGGCCGCATAGTCTATAACCGTCAGTATGGGAACATTCCGAAAGGCAGCTATACCGGTGGCAGCACTTATACAGTGAAACGCGGCGATACGCTGTTCTACATTGCGTGGATCACCGGGAACGATTTCCGTGACCTCGCGCAGCGCAATAACGTCCAGGCCCCGTATGGTCTGGAAGTGGGGCAAACGCTCCAGGTTGGCAACGCGACGGGCACGCCACTTACGCCTGGCAACACCGTTTCAGCGGCCGATGTGACGGCTCAAAATAACAGCGTTAAGCCTGCACAAAAATCCACCACGGTGGTTGCTTCACAACCTGTAATTACGTATTCTGAGGATTCAGGTGATCAGACTGCTAACAAAATGTTGCCGAATAATAAAGGGACTGCGACTGTTGTCACAGCACCGGTGACGGCACCTGTGGTTAGCTCTACTGAACCGACTGCCAGCAGTATGACCTCCAGTTCGCCTATCTCTGCATGGCGCTGGCCAACTGACGGCAAGGTTATCGAGAACTTCTCTTCCTCTGAGGGGGGAAATAAAGGGATCGATATCGCAGGGAGTAAAGGACAGGCTATCATCGCGACCGCTGACGGACGCGTTGTGTATGCCGGTAACGCTCTGCGCGGTTACGGTAATCTTATTATCATCAAACATAACGATGATTACCTGAGTGCCTACGCCCATAACGACACAATGCTGGTCCGGGAACAACAAGAAGTTAAGGCGGGGCAAAAAATCGCTACCATGGGTAGCACCGGAACCAGTTCTACACGCTTGCATTTTGAAATTCGTTACAAGGGGAAATCCGTAAACCCGCTGCAGTATTTGCCGCAGCGATAATTTGACGGGGCATGCCAGCCAGGGTGTCTCGTTCAGGGATCACGGGTAGGAGCCACCTTATGAGTCAGAATACGCTGAAAGTTCATGATTTAAATGAAGACGCGGAATTTGATGAGAACGGAGTAGAGGCTTTTGACGAAAAAGCCTTAGTAGAAGAGGAACCCAGTGATAACGATTTGGCTGAAGAAGAGCTGTTATCGCAGGGTGCCACACAGCGTGTACTGGACGCGACTCAGCTTTACCTTGGGGAGATTGGTTACTCCCCACTGCTAACGGCCGAAGAAGAAGTCTATTTCGCACGTCGTGCTTTGCGTGGTGATGTAGCCTCGCGTCGTCGCATGATTGAAAGTAACCTGCGACTGGTCGTGAAAATTGCCCGCCGTTACGGCAATCGTGGTCTGGCTCTGCTGGATCTGATTGAAGAGGGCAACTTAGGTCTCATCCGCGCAGTTGAGAAGTTTGACCCGGAACGCGGGTTCCGTTTCTCAACCTACGCGACCTGGTGGATTCGTCAGACCATCGAACGGGCTATTATGAACCAGACCCGTACGATCCGCCTGCCGATTCACATCGTCAAAGAGTTGAACGTTTATCTGCGTACCGCACGCGAGTTGTCCCATAAACTGGACCACGAGCCAAGCGCAGAAGAGATTGCCGAGCAACTCGATAAACCGGTTGATGACGTTAGCCGTATGCTGCGTCTCAACGAGCGCATTACCTCCGTTGACACCCCGCTGGGTGGCGACTCCGAAAAAGCGCTGCTGGACATCCTGGCCGATGAAAAAGACAACGGTCCGGAAGACACCACGCAGGACGATGACATGAAGCAGAGCATCGTCAAATGGCTATTCGAACTGAACGCCAAACAGCGTGAAGTGCTGGCACGTCGTTTCGGTTTACTGGGGTATGAAGCTGCGACACTGGAAGATGTTGGCCGTGAAATTGGCCTGACCCGTGAACGTGTTCGTCAGATTCAGGTTGAAGGTCTGCGCCGCCTGCGTGAAATCCTGCAGGGGCAAGGTCTGAATATCGAAGCGCTGTTCCGCGAATAAGCAACCTTTCGTCAAAAAAGGCCCGTCTCACGACGGGCCTTTTTCTTTTGCGCTACGGCTTAGCCGTTTCGTGCAGCAGACGCCACACTATCCGATCGCCTTCCTGATTGAGCACCGCGGTTGACCAGCGCACGTTGACAGGCAGATCCGGCCGGGTTTGCGTCTCCCGGTAGTGGAGCACCGCGCCACGATCCCCGCGCTGGATCGTGGATAATTCGTCAATGACGATCTTCAGTCCTGGACGGCTTCCGCGCTGATTTTCCAGAAAACTGGCAAGACCGATATAGTCGATCTGAACGCCGCCCGGTGGGATCATCATAAAATCCGGGCTGAAGCGGGCGAGCAGGGCGTCGGAATCACCTTCACCTTTGCCTAACCAGTCTTCAAGCGCAATGTGGAGGTCGATAATGTCGTGTTCGAAAGGCGTCATGAATTCTCCTGTCGCAGCTGGGTGAGCACCTGCGTATTGTTAAGACGAAAAATGTACGGTACAGGCAGCAGGGTCATGCCTGCGGCAAAAATAAACATCCCGTGCCAGGCGGCGAGCGGTGGCAGCCAGGCCTGCGCCAGGCTCAGCGCCTGCGCCAGCAGCAGGGCTCCGGCAAAAAAGCTCAGCTGACGATTAAGATTCCACAGCGCGCTGGCATCCGGCATCTCTTCCCGGCGCGTCGTCAGAAAAGCGCTGCTCTGAGCCGTACTGCTGCACAGGCTTCCCCCCGCGCCCATCAGGGTAAACGCAACGGCAGGCAGCAGCGTAGCCGAACTGACGTTAATCAAAAGCAGGATTCCCGTCGCCTGCAGCAGGCAGCCGATGACGATCAGCGGTCGGGGGCCGATACGGTTAAAATAGCGTCCCGTTGCCGTGATGGCGATAAACGATGCCACGGACCACGGCAGCATGAGCATCCCCGTTGCGGCTGGGCTCATGTTCGCCACGTGCTGAAGATAAAACATGCCCGTGACGTTCACCCCAATAAACATGCCGGGTACGCAGATATAGACAAGCATGGAAAAACGCAAAAGCGGGTCCGCGAGTAACGGCAGGTTTAGCAGTCTGGCCGCTTTCATCGCGGGCATTTCGTGTTTAAGCCACAGGCAGGCCAAAACAAAGGTCACGACAGCGACCGGTAGCGTGGCGAAAAATATCCATCGCCAGCTTAGCGTCTGCACCAGCAGGCCTCCGATAGCAGGGGAGCAGGCCGGGGCAAGCAATGCCACCAGCATCACCGCCGAGGAGAGTCGGGCACGCTCGTGAGGCTTAAACTGTTGCCAGGTCAGCGCCTGTCCGACGGGGATCAGTAAACCTCCACCCACGCCCTGGAGTACTCGCCAGGCGATCAGACTTTCAAGCGTTGCAGACAGGCCCGCCGCTGCGGAGGCTGCGCTGAACAGAAAAAGCGAGAGCAGGATGACGCGCTTTGGTCCGATGCGGCGCGTGAGCACGCTGCTGAACGGGATCACCAGCGTCAGGCCGGCAATGTACCCGTTACTGACCCAGGCAAGGGCTGAAGGCGTGGTGTTAAAGGCGTGAGCCATTGCCGGGAAGGCGACGCTGGCAATAAACATATTGATCAAATCAAGAAAAAAGCCCAGCAGATAAACAACGGCGACTTTGCTGCGATACGTCATGGTGGATCCTCCGGTGAGGTGGCGTATCGTATCGATCCGGGAAGCACGGATAAACCTGACAAAGCGCGATATACTGTCAAAAAAGTTTTGACAGTAAAGGGCGTGATGATGATTAATCTGCAGCGGGCTCAGATGTTTGTCGCGGTGGCCGACACCGGCAGTTTCACTGCCGCAGCCGAGGCAATGGGGCTGACAAAAGCCGTGGTCAGCTTCAATATTCGCCAGCTAGAAGATGAGCTGGGCGTTACGCTGCTGCTGCGCTCCACCCGCCGCCTGACGTTAACCGAGGCGGGCGCGCTCTTTCATCAGCGCAGCATGGCGCTTCTGAAGGATGCGGAACGGCTGCAGGATGATGTCCGCGCGAATCATGCGGGGCTCACTGGCGAACTGCGGATCACGACTACGCCCGAGTATGGCTCACAGGTGGTGGTGCCGCTGCTGGCCAGGTTTAGCCAGCAGCACCCGGATCTTCGCGTGCGGCACGTTTCGTCGTCCCTGCATGCCGATCTTATCTCGGAGCGCTTTGACGTAGCCATCCGTCTGGGAACGCTTGCCGATTCGCGCAACCACGCCGCGCTGATTGCGCACTTCTCCATTCTCCCCGTCGCGGCGCCCGGGTGGCTCGTTAACCATCCGATCGAAACGCTTGCGCACCTTGCCAACGCCGACTGGATTATTCACGAGCGCCTGGCCACGCCGCTGCGCTGGCAGGTGAAGGATGCCAGCGGTGCGCCTGAAACGCTGGAGATAAAAAAAGCGCCGCGCCTGTTTGCCGACAGCGCTCAGGCCCTTATGGCCTTTGCACTTGCTGGCGGAGGTGTGGCGTTACTGCCGGAATGGCTGGCGCGCGATGCGCTTGATGCGGGAAAACTGGTCCCGGTTTTACCGGAATATACCTTTGCGCAGCAGGGCATCTATGCGGTTTATCCCGATGCCCGACATGTGTCAGCGAAAGTGCGCACCTTTATCGATTTTATGCGCGCCAGCGTGAATTAATCGTGCATCATCTTTTTGATCAGCGCGGAGAACTGCTCCCGCTCGGCCTTGTTAAGACGTCCTAAAAACGCCTCATCCACCTCGTTGCCAACCGGTTTACAGCCAGCAAGCAGGGCTTCACCTTCTGGCGTCAAGAAGACAAACCGGCGGCGCTTATCGGCCGGATCGTGCTCGCGTTTGACCAGACCGCGCGCCTCCATGCGGCTGAGCATCTCCGCCAGGGTCGCTTTCGTGCTGACCGCCACTTCGGTCAACGCCACCTGTTCAATACCCGGATGCTCGGCAATAGAGCGCATCACCGCATACTGTGGCTTGGTCAGTTCCGGTAAGGCATGTTGCCACTGCGCGGTATGCTGTTGAAAAAGCTGACGTAACAGGTGGAACGCCTCTTGTCTTAGTTCCATGAACACTCCGACGGAAAAAATCTCTCCCCTATGATAGCCGCTATTGCTCTCAATTTTAACGCGGCATCTTTTAGCCATTCGTGTGATCGTATGCGAACGATCTTGTCAGGAAAACGATCCTGGAGTAGCTTATTTATAATGTTCGTGTACGAACAAAATATTGAGGTGATGAATGAGATTGATAGTAGGAATGACGGGGGCAACGGGCGCACCGCTGGGCGTGGCGCTGCTGCAGGCGCTGCGGGAAATGCCGGAGGTGGAGACGCATCTGGTGATGTCTAAGTGGGCAAAAACCACCATCGAGCTGGAAACGCCTTACACCGCGCAGGACGTTGCTGCTTTGGCTGACGTTGTCCACAGTCCGGCTGACCAGGCCGCCACCATCTCCTCCGGCTCGTTTCGTACCGACGGGATGATCGTCATTCCCTGCAGCATGAAAACGCTGGCGGGTATCCGCGCGGGCTACGCCGAAGGGCTGGTTGGACGTGCGGCGGACGTGGTGCTGAAAGAGGGGCGCAAGCTGGTATTGGTACCTCGTGAAACGCCACTCAGCACCATTCATCTTGAGAACATGCTTGCCCTTTCCCGCATGGGCGTGGCGATGGTGCCGCCCATGCCTGCGTATTACAACCACCCGCAAACCGCCGATGACATTACCCAGCACATCGTGACCCGCGTGCTCGACCAGTTCGGTCTGGAGCATAAAAAGGCGCGCCGCTGGAACGGGCTGCGGGAGGCGAAACATTTTGCACAGGAGAATAAAGATGGCATTTGATGATTTGAGAAGCTTCCTGCAGGCGCTCGATGAGCAAGGGCAACTGCTGAAAATTGAGGAAGAGGTTAACGCCGAGCCCGATCTGGCGGCGGCAGCCAACGCGACCGGCCGCATTGGCGACGGCGCGCCCGCGCTGTGGTTCGACAACATTCGTGGCTTTACCGATGCCCGCGTGGTGATGAACACCATCGGCTCCTGGCAGAACCACGCCATTTCGATGGGGCTGCCTGCGAACACCCCGGTAAAAAAACAGATCGACGAGTTCATCCGCCGCTGGGATAAATTTCCCGTCACGCCGGAGCGCCGCGCCAACCCGGCCTGGGCGCAGAATACGGTGGACGGTGAAGACATTAACCTGTTCGATATCCTGCCGCTGTTTCGCCTGAACGACGGTGACGGCGGTTTTTATCTCGATAAAGCGTGCGTTGTCTCGCGCGATCCGCTCGACCCGGACCACTTCGGCAAGCAGAACGTCGGGATCTACCGTATGGAAGTGAAGGGCAAGCGCAAGCTCGGCCTCCAGCCGGTACCGATGCACGATATCGCTCTGCATCTGCACAAAGCGGAGGAGCGCGGCGAAGATCTGCCGATTGCTATTACCCTCGGCAACGATCCAATCATTACGCTGATGGGCGCGACGCCGCTGAAATACGATCAGTCAGAGTATGAAATGGCCGGCGCGCTGCGTGAAAGCCCATACCCGATTGCCACCGCGCCGCTGACCGGCTTCGACGTGCCGTGGGGTTCTGAAGTGATCCTGGAAGGGGTGATTGAAGGCCGCAAGCGTGAAATCGAGGGGCCGTTCGGCGAGTTTACCGGGCACTACTCCGGTGGTCGTAACATGACGGTTGTGCGTATCGACAAAGTTTCTTACCGCACCAAACCTATTTTCGAATCCCTTTATCTCGGCATGCCCTGGACCGAGATTGATTATCTGATGGGGCCGGCCACCTGCGTGCCGCTCTACCAGCAGCTTAAAGCGGAATTCCCTGAAGTGCAGGCGGTGAACGCGATGTATACCCACGGTCTGCTGGCGATTATCTCCACCAAAAAGCGCTACGGCGGCTTTGCCCGCGCGGTGGGTTTACGCGCCATGACCACGCCGCACGGTCTGGGCTACGTGAAGATGGTGATCATGGTGGATGAGGATGTCGATCCGTTCAACCTTCCGCAGGTGATGTGGGCGCTGTCGTCGAAAGTGAACCCGGCAGGCGATCTGGTACAACTGCCGAACATGTCGGTTCTTGAACTTGACCCTGGGTCCAGCCCGGCTGGCATTACCGACAAACTGATTATCGATGCCACCACGCCTGTCGCGCCGGACACCCGGGGCCACTACAGCCAGCCGGTACAGGATCTGCCTGAAACCAAAGCCTGGGCTGAAAAACTGACCGCGATGCTGGCAGCACGTCAATAAGGAGGAAAAGATGATTTGTCCACGTTGTGCCGATGAGCATATTGAAGTGATGGCGACGTCGCCGGTAAAAGGGGTCTGGACCGTTTATCAGTGCCAGCATTGTTTGTATACCTGGCGCGATACCGAACCGCTGCGCCGCACCAGCCGCGAGCACTATCCGGAAGCGTTCCGCATGACGCAGAAGGATATTGATGAGGCGCCGCAGGTGCCGACAATCCCGCCGCTGCTGTAAAAAAAAGCCCGATGGCGCTACGCTTACCGGGCGATAATATTGTGTGGTCTTTTGCCCGGAGGCGCTGCGCTTACCGGGCCTACGGTTTTGTAGGTCGGCTAAGACGAAGCCGCCACCCGACAAAACAGACCGCAGAAAACTAAACCAGACTCTTCAACCTGTAAATCCACTCCAGCGCCTGACGCGGCGTCAGTGAATCCGGGTCGAGGTTCTCCAGCGCTTCCACCGCAGGCGACGTCTCTTCCGCAGGCACCAGCAGCGACATCTGGGTGCCATCAATCTGCGTCGCCGCCGCATTCGGTGACAGGCTTTCCAGTTCACGCAGTTTCTGACGCGCGCGCTTGATCACGTCCTTCGGTACGCCTGCCAGCGCCGCGACGGCCAGGCCATAGCTCTTGCTCGCCGCGCCATCCTGCACCGTATGCATGAAGGCAATGGTATCGCCGTGCTCCAGCGCATCCAGATGAACGTTCGCAACACCTTCCATTTTCTCCGGCAGCTGCGTGAGTTCGAAATAATGGGTGGCAAAAAGCGTCATGGCCTTGATTTTATTCGCAAGGCTTTCCGCACAGGCCCATGCCAGGGACAGACCATCATAGGTTGACGTTCCGCGTCCGACTTCGTCCATCAGCACCAGGCTGTGCTCCGTCGCGTTATGCAGAATGTTTGCCGTTTCGGTCATCTCGACCATGAAGGTTGAGCGTCCGCTCGCCAGATCGTCCGCAGCCCCGACGCGGGTAAAGATGCGGTCGATGGGGCCAATCTCCACGTTTTGCGCCGGGACGTAGCTGCCGATATACGCGAGCAGCGCAATAAGCGCCGTCTGACGCATATAGGTACTCTTACCGCCCATGTTCGGACCGGTAATGATCAACATTCTTCTCTGCGGTGACAGGCTCAGCGGGTTGGCGATGAATGGTTCGTTGAGCACCTGCTCTACCACAGGGTGACGGCCTTCAGTGATGCGAATGCCGGGCTTATCGGTAAAGGTCGGGCAGGTGTAGTTCAGCGTTTCAGCGCGTTCTGCCAGATTGACCAGCACATCCAGCTCCGCCAGCGCGCTGGCGCTCTGCTGCAGGTCGCCCAGGTGCGGCATCAGCATGTCGAATAGCTCGTCATAAAGCTGTTTTTCCAGCGCCAGCGCCTTGCCTTTCGAGGTGAGGACTTTGTCTTCGTACTCTTTCAGTTCAGGAATGATGTAGCGTTCGGCGTTTTTCAACGTCTGGCGACGCACGTAGTGAATCGGCGCCAGGTGGCTCTGCCCGCGGCTAATTTGAATGTAGTAACCGTGTACCGCGTTATACCCCACTTTCAGGGTGTCGAGCCCAAGACGCTCGCGCTCGCGGATTTCCAGCTTATCGAGGTAGTCCGTCGCACCATCGGCCAGCGCGCGCCATTCGTCCAGCTCCTCGTTGTAGCCCGGGGCAATCACGCCGCCATCACGCACCAGAACCGGAGGCGCATCGATAATGGCACGCTCCAGCAGTTCGCGAAGCTCGGTAAATTCGCCCATGGTTTCGCGGAGTTTCTGTACCGGCGCGCTGTCAACGTCACTCAGCTGCGCGCGCAGTTCCGGCAGCTGCTGGAAAGCATGACGCATCCGCGCGAGGTCGCGTGGTCTCGCTGTTCGTAGTGCCAGACGCGCAAGGATACGCTCCAGATCGCCCACCTGGCGCAGGACCGGCTGCAGCTCGGTATAGCGATCCTGCAGCGCGGCAATCGTCTGCTGACGGCAAAGCAGCGTCTCGGTATTGCGGATCGGCATATGCAGCCAGCGTTTCAGCATGCGGCTGCCCATTGGCGTAACCGTACTGTCGAGGACCGACGCGAGCGTATTTTCTACGCCACCCGCCAGGTTCTGCGTGATCTCCAGGTTACGGCGCGTGGCGGCATCCATGATGATGCTGTCTTGCTGGCGCTCCATAGTGATAGAGCGGATATGCGGCAGGGCGGTGCGCTGGGTATCTTTCACGTACTGCAGGAGGCAACCTGCCGCACACAGCCCGCGCGGGGCATTTTCAACGCCAAAGCCAATCAGATCGCGGGTGCCAAACTGCAGATTCAGCTGCTGGCGCGCGGTATCAATTTCGAATTCCCACAGCGGACGACGGCGCAACCCGCGACGACCTTCAATCAGCGCCATTTCAGCGAAATCTTCGGCATAGAGCAATTCTGCAGGGTTGGTGCGCTGCAGTTCGGCAGCCATCGTTTCACGGTCAGCCGGTTCACTCAGACGAAAACGTCCGGAGCTGATATCCAGCGTCGCGTAGCCAAACCCTTTACCGTCCTGCCACAGCGCTGCCAACAGGTTATCCTGGCGCTCCTGTAACAGGGCTTCATCACTGATGGTGCCAGGCGTGACGATGCGCACGACTTTGCGTTCCACCGGGCCTTTTGAGGTCGCCGGATCGCCGATCTGTTCGCAGATGGCAACGGACTCGCCCTGATTCACCAGCTTCGCCAGGTAGTTTTCTACCGCGTGGTGCGGGATACCTGCCATAGGAATGGGCTCGCCTGCCGATGCGCCACGTTTGGTTAGCGAGATGTCGAGCAGCTGCGATGCACGCTTAGCATCGTCATAAAACAGCTCGTAAAAATCGCCCATACGGTAAAACAGCAGGATTTCCGGATGCTGTGCTTTCAGCTTCAGATACTGCTGCATCATCGGCGTATGTGCGTCGAAATTGTCGATTGTGCTCATGGAGTTATGATGTCCATTTCTTTGAAAATAAACCGTTTTGATGGGCTCAATGGCCGTTTGTTCCTTCTATTGTCGCATGAAAAAAAGGTCCGGCGCAGAAAAATGTCGTGGCTTTACGAGGCATCTTCCGACATTAATTCGATGACAATTTTTCCATGCTCCACGCCCACCCTGACTCGGGAATGGGTTGTAAATCCCGCTTTTTCAAGCCAGTCACCTTTTAAGCTCAGCGCCGCATGCACGCTGTAGCGCTTCGGTATCTTGGTATTGCGGTCTTCATGGCGCTTTCTAAAATATCCCACTTTTAAATGGCGATAGGGTTTGCCGATCGCGAGCTCTTGCATAGGGTCTCCAGACAACACGGACAAAGGTCATTTCTGATGCCTGTATAAAATACCAGTGATTGCTAGCCGGTGCAGGGCTAAAACTGGAATCAGGCTTCAGGAAACGAAATGCAACCGCTGAAATCCAGTGTTGAAAGGTGTATTATTGATGCACTTTATTGTTCGGTAATCCGCTATGTCCGGTAAACGCATCTCACGTGAAAAAGAGACCATCGCGAAAATGATCGCGCTGTATGAAAAGCATTGCCCGCAGGCATCTCAGGAGGAAGGGCACTATCAGGCGCTCAATGCGTATGCCGATAAGCGCCTGGATAAATGCGTTTTCGGTGAGGAAAAGCCTGCCTGCAAGCAGTGCCCCGTACACTGCTACCAGCCTGCCAGACGTGAAGAGATGAAGCAGGTTATGCGCTGGGCTGGCCCGCGTATGTTATGGCGTCATCCCATCCTGACCGTCCGCCATCTGATGGATGACCGTCGTCCCGTACCGGAACTGCCGGAAAAGTATCGTCCGAAAAAGTGACCGGTTCAGCTTCTGAGCGGGCGGCAAATCACGTTAAGGGCCAGCGCGCTGCAGAGCGGGAAGAGGGCCAGCAGCAGCCAGGGGAGCATCGCCTGCGTTGAGGGCACCAGCGCGCGATCCAGCAGGCTGCCAAACAGCAAATTGCCGGCCAGTACCGCAATGCCTCCGGCGGTGGCGAGTGCGCCGTAGTGCGCCCCCAGCGTGGACTCCTCGGCAAACCGGGGAATCAGGTCCTTAGCCGAGGGTACCAGCAGCATCTGTCCCAGCGTCAACAGCGTCACGAAACAGACCGACGGCAGCAGGCGCAGCCAGCCCTCTGGCGGTTCTGTCGCCGCAAACATCGCCACGCTCGCAAAGGCGGCGGAGAGCAGCAAAAAGCCCACCGGCAGAATTCTCACCGCCCCCACGCGTCGGGCGAAGCGGGCCAGCGGAAGCTGCAAAGTGATGATCAGCACCGAGGCCAGCATAAACAGCGGGCCAAGATCTTTCTCGTTACCACCGGAGCGCTGGATCTCTACCGGCAGCGCCAGATAGAGCTGGTTATAGCTTAACAGCCACGAGCTGTAGGCAATGATAAAGGCGACAAAGCGCGGCTGGCGGAACGTCGTCCACCAGGGCTGTATGTTTAGGGTCTGTGAAAGGCGGGGGGAAGCCGGAAGACAGAAGTGCAGCACCAGTAAGGCAATAATGAAAACCCCTGCACCCGCCAGCGCCACCTGGCGGAAGCCAAGCCCCGTCAGCAGGGCACCGGCAACCGGGCCCAGCACCGCGCCGAGTTCACCGCAGACGGCAAAGAGGGCAAACCACTCCGCCCGGCTACGCTTGCCTCTCGCCTCGCTTTGCGTGCCTGCTTTTGCCAGCAGTGCCTCAATCGAGGGGGAGAACAATGCGCCGCCAATACCGGTCAGGCACGCCCCAAGAATGATGGGCCAGAGTGCGTGCCCGAACGCCAGTAGCAGATAGCCCGCGACGCGAATAATGCACCCGCTCAGGATAACGATTTTCGCGCCAAACCGGTCCGAGAGCGCGCCGCCGACGATAAACATCCCCTGCTGAGAGAACGTGCGCAGGCCGAGGATCAGCCCGATCAGCCCGCCGGAGAGCAGCATATCGTCGCGCAGGAATATCGCCAGGAAGGGGACAACGGCGTAAAAGCCGATGTTAAAAACAAACTGGCTACCCAGTAAAACGGGCGGCCAGAGCGTGGTGGCAGGGCGAAGGGGCATCGTTGGTCACTCGCCCCTAAACGATAAAGTGAATGTGTTTTTTGCCATGGAACGGCGAGATCTCGATTTTGGTTTTGACCCGGAAGACGTCCCAGAGCAACGACTCGGACAGGATGTCCTGCGGTGTCCCCGTCGCCACAATTTGGCCTTTCTGCATCACAATCAGCGAGTCGCAGAACATCGAGGCGTGGTTGAGATCGTGGATAGCGACAATGCTGGTGACCGGTAATTCGCTGATCAACTGCATCAGCTGCATCTGATGATGAATGTCCAGGTGGTTTGTTGGTTCATCAAGCAGGATTTCCGTCGGGGTCTGGGCCAGCGCGCGGGCAATGTGGACGCGCTGGCGCTCACCGCCGGAGAGGCTCAGCCACCCCTGGTTGCTTTTATCCAGCATATCCACGCGCTGCAGAGCGGCGGTGACGGTTTCGTCATCGTGCGTGCTCCAGTTGGAAAAGGCGGAGTGGTGCGGAATCCGCCCGAGTTTGACCACGTCGCGCACGCGCATGTTGGCGTCAGTCATGCCGTGCTGCTCCACGAAGGCGACCCGGCGGGCCAGCTGCTTTTTGGCAATACGAGAGATGTCCTGGCCGTCCAGCGTCACACAGCCCGCATCCGGGCGACGCAGCCCCGCGAGGATACGTAAAAGAGACGATTTACCGCAGCCGTTAGGGCCAAGCAGTCCTACCGTTTCGCCCCGGGAAACCTTCAGCGAGACGTCATTAACGATGACTTTTTTGCCGACCTTCCAGGTAATATTTTCAGCGCAGATGCTCATCACTTATTCCTTGAGCGGTAGATAATCACGGCAAAGAACGGAACGCCAACCAGCGCGGTGACCACGCCGACGGGCAGGCTTTGCGGCGCAATCAGCATGCGCGAGGCGATATCGGCCAGCACCATCAGGATTGCGCCTGCCAGCGCGCTGGCAATCAGCAGCGTGCGGTGCAGCGGCCCGAACAGGAAACGCATGACGTGCGGCACCACCAGCCCGACAAAGCCGATTGAGCCCGCCATGCTGACGATGGTCGCGGTAATCAGCGCGGTAGTGGTAAAAAGTGCCAGGCGCACCCAGGGGACAGCAATGCCCAGCGATGCCGCGGCGTCATCACCGAACGTAAAGGCATCCAGCGCCCGGGAATAGTAGAGGCAAATGGCTAACCCAATCAGCACCACGACCAGTGCCAGCTGGAATTCAGGCCAGCGTACGCCGCTGAAGCTGCCCAGCAGCCAGAACATTACGTCGCGCGCCTGCTGGGCACTGGCGGAGGTGCTAATGGTGTAGGCGGTAATAGCGTTAAAAAGCTGCGAGGCGGCGACGCCTGCCAGAATCGTACGTTCATTCCCGCCGCGCGCCCCGTTCGTCAGAAACGCGACAAACGCAAACGCTGCGAACGCCCCGGCAAAGGCCCCGGCAGAGAGCGACACCGCACCGGTGCCGATCCCCAATACGACGACAGAAACCGCCCCGGTCGATGCGCCCGCGGACACGCCGAGCACGTAGGGTTCCGCCAGCGCGTTCTTCAGCAGGCTCTGCAATACGGCACCGCAGATGGCCAGCCCCGCGCCGCAGCAGGCCGCAACCAGCGCGCGGCTCAGGCGAAAGTCCCAGATCACGCTCTCATAGATGCGAGTGAGCGGAACCTCGGTGAGCCCCATTTTATTGCTGATGGCGTAAAACACGTTATCCAGCGGGATGGACAGCTCGCCGACGCTGACGCTCAGCGCGATAACCAGAAATAGCAGGGCAAAGGCGAGCAAAGCCGAGGTCGTCAGAACCAGGCTCTGCCGGGCCTGAAGAACGGCGGTTGTCATCAGTTCAGCCCCAGCTTTCTGAGCTGTTCGCCGACCTGCTCAGCCCCGTAAATCGTGCGGAGCGTCGGGTTCATCGCCTGGCCGTCCATCACCACGATATGGCCTTTTTTCACCGCGTCCAGCTGGCTGACCGCCGGATCGCTCTTCAGGAATTTGATTTTTTCTTCCGCGTTATCCAGCGCCCAGCGGTTGCGGTCCAGGCTGGACACCACAATGACATCCGGATTGGCGGCAATAATGCTTTCCCAGCCTACGGTTGGCCATTCGGTCTCGGACGTAATGGCGTTATGACCGCCCATCAGGCTGGCGATAAACCCGGAGGGGCTATTTTTACCGCCGACGTAGGCGTCAGCAGAAGGGGATGAACTGGAGAACCAGAAGACAAACGAAAGATCTTTTTTACTCTTGCCGAATTCCTTACGCAGGTCGGCCTCACGTTTTTTGAAATCGGCAATCACGGCCTGACCGCGGTCTTCAACGTTAAAGATTTTGGCGAAATCCTCAATCTCCTGATAGAGATATGTCATATCCCACAGTTTCTGGCGGCTGCCGTACATATCGCCGGTGGCTTTTTTGGTCGCACACATGCCCGGGGACACGTAGCTGTTCACGCCCAGGGTCATCAGATCGTCGCGTTTTGCGACCTTGCTTTCCGGCCCCAGCAGCAGCGGTGACTGCGCGGGGACAAAGTCGGGATTTTGCGCAAGCACGGATTCAAGGGTAGGGATTTCGACCGTCAGGGTTTTGATTTTTGCGTTCTGTTCCGCCAGCTGCGGCAGCACTTTCGTCGGCCAGAAGGCGCTGGCCTTCACCTTATCTTCCAGCCCCAGCAGGAGCAGAATTTCGACGGTATTCTGACCCAGAGCCACGACGCGTTCCGGCGCTTTGGTGAATGTCTCTTTATAGCCACAGTTTTCAATGGTCAGAGGATATGTGGTTGCCAGAGCAGAACTGACCGACGCAACCGCCAGGCCTAACGCGCAGATGACCTTCTTCATGAAACGCTACCCTTGATTAATATTATTATTGATGCAAATGAAACTCATTATTAAGGCGGAATTTTATACAGAGGAAACGATTTTGTGTCAATGAGGGACAATTGCGCAGGGTAACGAAAGGCGGTGCCAGAAAAACACCGCCGGATTGGGGGCTTAAACCAGGCTCTCTTTATCAATACCGAGACGCTTCATGCGTGACAGCAGGGTGGTGCGTTTTAACCCCAGGCGCTGGGCGGCACCTTTTGGCCCGGCGACCACGCCGTTGGTCTCTTTCAGCACGCGCATAATGAGCTGATATTCATCTTCTCCCTCTTTCGCTGTCTCGGCGGCGGGCGCGGTTACGTCAGGAAGCGTAACTTCAGGCAGGGAGAGTTGCAGCACGTTTCCGCGCGTCAGCAGCACCGCGCGTTCGATGACGTTTTCCAGCTCGCGCACGTTGCCGGGCCATTCCATCGATGAAAGGGTACGCAACGTCTCGGCAGGAATACTGTCGATGTTTCGCCCCATACGGCGCGCGATCTTCGCGGTAAAGGCTTTAACCAGCAGGGGGATATCTTCCGGGCGTTCGCGCAGCGGCGGCAGGAAGATCGGAAAGACGTTCAGACGATAGTAAAGGTCGCTGCGAAACTCGCGGTCGGCGACCATTTTTTTCAGGTCCCGGTTGGTGGCCGCAATCAGCCGCACGTCGGTCTGGATAAGCTTGTTGCTGCCAAGGCGCTCAAACTCCTGCTCCTGCAGGACGCGCAGCAGTTTCGGCTGTAGCTCCAGCGGCATATCGCCCACTTCGTCGAGGAACAGCGAGCTTTTGTCCGCCAGCTCAAAACGGCCCAGCCGCTGGCTGCTGGCCCCGGTGAATACGCCTCGCTCGTGGCCGAACAGATCGCTTTCCAGCAGTCCCGCAGGCATCGCGGCGCAGTTCATCTTCACCATCCGGCGGCTGTTGCGGTTGCTCAGGTTGTGGATGGCGCGGGCTATCAGCTCTTTGCCCGTGCCGGTTTCGCCCAGAATCAGCACCGTGCTGTCGCTTTGCGCCACCATCTCAACCTGCTTAAGCACGCTGTACATGGCGTCGCTGCGCCCAATGATTTCACCAAACTCGCTGTCCACGTTGTTGAGCTGTTCGGTCAGGGCCAGGTTCTCATCCACCAGCCGCTCTTTCAGACGATGAATTTCCTGATAGGCGAGGGCGTTATCGAGCGCGATGGAAATACGCTCGGCAATCTGGCGCAGCAGCTTCAGGTTGGCGGTGGTAAACACGCCTTCCTCGCACTGCGCCAGCTTTAGCACGCCCAGCATGGTGTTGCCGGACATCAGCGGCAGCAGGCACAGGGTCTGAATTTTATTGCCCCAGGTGTTAAACAGCATCCGCTCGTACGGCGCGACCGGGTCCTGCTCGTTCAGGTTGAGCAGAAGGATCTCTTTGCTCTTGAAGACCCGCTCGGAAAGGGTGCCCGCTTCGTCCACTTCGCTCTGCTCGTGCGCCGGGTTGGCTTCATCGAGATAGTGCGTGGAGTAGATGTTCAGCTTGCCCTTGCGATGGCCGCGCAGCGCAATGCTGATGGCGTCTATTTTGAAATAGTGGTGGATCTCTTTCGAAACTTCGCTGACCAGCTCGTCCATGTCCAGGCGGGAGAGCACGGCGTTGGTGATGGCGACCAGAATGCGGAAGTTGTCGCGCTCGCGGCTCAGCAGGTCGTAATCGACGTTATTGGTGACGCGGCTTTGGATCTGCTCCGCGACGACGGCCACAATCTGGGTAAAGGTGTGCAGGCGCTCGTATTCCGCCTCGCTCCAGGGCTGGTCGGTCGTGCGGATAAACTCGCAGCCGCCAAAAATCTGGCCCTCTGCCGCCAGCGGCAGCATGCAGTAATGCCCGAAAGGCTGATAGAGGTCGCTCTCCGCCAGCTTCGGCCACGCCTGGCGGAACTCCGCAAAGTTGCAGTGCAGCACTTCAGGCCGGGAGAGTATGCGGCGCACCGGGCCATGCGCCAGATACGTTTCGTCTTCGTATTCAAACGTTTTGCCATTGTCACGCGTCGAGTAGTAGCTCGCGCGCTGCGTTCCGCTATGCCAGAGCACAATCGCGGCGCTGTCCGCCAGCGCCGATTGCCTGACCAGCCGAGCCAGGGCATCGCTCAGCGCACCGAGATCGGGCTGCTGTAAAAGTGTGCGCGTGATGTCAAACAGGCCCTGCTGTCCAAGATCGCTCATCGGTGTATACGGCATATTGCTTTCCAATAGAAACTGGCAAAAAAAGAGACATTCAGTGCTGACCGCTTTTGGCGCGGTTCTAGCAAATACGGGGTAAGGGTTCCGCGTGCGGCAGGTCAAGCGTCCGCTTCACGCCATAAAGTCCGGTCAGGCGCACCCCTTTGCGCTCAACCACTTCACCAATCATCGCCGCCTCTTTTCCTGACGGATGAGCCCGCAGCTGTTCAAGAACGGCTTCCGCGGCCGAGCGTTCAACGCCAATCACCAGTTTGCCTTCGTTGGCAAAGTTGAGCGGGTCAAGGCCCAGCAGTTCGCAAAGCCCGCGAACGGCGGGCTTAACGGGCAGGCTGCGCTCGGTGAGTTCAATCCCGTACCCGCAGCTTGCCGCAAATTCGTGTGCCACGGCATTCACGCCGCCTCGCGTGGCGTCCCGCAGGGCTTTCACGCCGGGAATACCCCGCAGCGTCTGGATCAGCGGGGTGAGCACCGCGCAGTCACTGTGCAGTTCCCCGTCCAGCCCCAGACCTTCGCGCAGGTTAAGGATGGTCGCCCCGTGGCAGCCCAGCGTTCCGGTCACGATCAGCACGTCGCCCACGCTAAGCCGCTGCGCCGCCCAGTGAATATCGGCGGGGATCGCGCCCATGCCGGCGGTGTTGATAAATAGCTTGTCGGCCGCGCCGCGCTGCACTACTTTGGTATCGCCGGTGACGATAGCTATCCCGGCCTCGCGCGCGGTCTGCGCCATGCTGTTGACCACTGTCGTAAGCGTCTCCATCGGTAATCCCTCTTCGAGGATAAACCCGCAGGAGAGGTAGCGCGGAACGGCACCGCTGACCGCCACGTCGTTGGCCGTGCCGCAGACGGCGAGCTTGCCGATATCGCCGCCGGGGAAGAACAGCGGGTCAATCACGTAGCTGTCGGTGGAGAAGGCCAGCCTGTCGCCCTGCGCGGTGAGGGTGGCGAGGTCAATGCGCGCCTGGTCTTCCTGTTCGTCGAGCCAGGGGTTGTTGAAAGCTTCCATAAACAGCCGGTTAATCAGCTGCTGCATCGCCTGTCCGCCGCTGCCGTGCGCCATTTCAACCGTATTCATGCTTCACTCTCCTGGTTGCGATACTGATACCACGCGGCACACGCCCCTTCGGAGGAGACCATCAGCGCGCCAAACGCCGTTTGCGGGTTACAGGTATTGCCAAATAATGGGCATTGATGCGGTTTGCATTTACCGGTGAGCACGTCGCCGCAGCGGGCCCGGGGATCGTCGCAAACCTGCTGCGGCTGCGGGCGGAAATGCGCTTCGGCGTCGAACGCGCGATAGGCTGACGTCAGGCGCACGCCGGATTCGGCAATCAGCCCCAGACCACGCCACTCGCTGTCGCCCTCAACGCTGAACACGTCGGCGATCGCCTGCTGCGCCCGTTCATTTCCCTCATCCGGCACCACGCGGCGGTACTGGTTTTCCACCGCACTCAGGGCCGCTATTTTCTGCTCAACCAGCATGGTCACACCTTGCAGTAGATCAAGTGGTTCGAAACCAGCGACCACTAACGGACGATTGTACTGTTCAGCGATAAAATCGTAGGCGTCTGTGCCAATCACCATGCTGACGTGGCCCGGTGCCAGAAAGGCGTCAATGCCGTTTCCCGGCTCTTCCAGCAGGCTGCGCAGGGTGGGGATGAGCGTAATGTGCTGGCAGAAGAAGAAAAAATTCCCGACGCCGCGCGCTTTCGCCTGCTGCAGCGTGATGGCGGTGGCGGGCATGGTGGTTTCAAATCCCAGGCCAAAAAACACCACCCTGCGCGCGGGGTTGTCCTCCGCCAGCGTCAGGGCATCCATCGGCGAATAGACGATCCGGATGTCGGCCCCGCGCGCTTTCGCCTGCAGCAGCGAGCCGTTTTTCCCCGGCACGCGCATCGCGTCGCCAAAGGTGCAGAAAATGACGTCGGGCTGGCTGGCAATTTCGATGCAGCTGTCGATGCGCCCCATCGGCAGCACGCACACCGGGCAGCCGGGGCCGTGGATAAACTCGATGTTCTCCGGCAGCAGCTGGTCGAGGCCAAATTTGAAGATGGCGTGCGTGTGTCCGCCGCACACCTCCATGATCCGCAACGGGTTTTCCGCCGTGTAATCCAGCAGCGCCGCGCGCGTTTTCAGGTGCCCGATAAGCTGCAGCACCTGCTCCGGCGCGCGGTATTCATCAACGTAACGCATGGCTAACGCTCCTCGCCGTACAGCAGCGCGCCCACATCAGGCTCCACGTCAAACATGTTTTGCAATGCATCCAGCGTGTCGCGGGCTTCCGCTTCGTTAATCACGCTCATGGCAAACCCTACGTGGACGAGCACCCACTGGCCGAGACGCGATGCGCCCGTTTCATCGCTGCTGCCCACCAGCGTCAGGTCCACGTCGCGCAGGATGCCGCAGACCTCCACTTTGGCCTGGTTCCCGTCAATGGAATGGATTTGTCCCGGTACGCCTATGCACATCGTTCACTCTCCAACCAGTTCAGCCAGGCGTCCATGCCGTCACCGCGCGTGGCGGAGACCAGCAGGATCTCAATCTCCGGGTTCACTTCGCGGGCGCAGGACAGGCACTTATCCACGTCGAAGTTCAGGTACGGAAGCAGGTCAACTTTGTTCAGCAGCATGATAGACGCGGCGGCAAACATATGCGGGTACTTCAGCGGTTTGTCTTCGCCTTCGGTCACCGAAAGCACCGCCACCTTGTGGCGTTCGCCCAGATCGAAGCTCGCCGGGCAGACCAGGTTGCCGACGTTTTCAATAAACAGAATGCCGTTATCCGCCAGCGGAAGACGTGGGGCGGCGTCGGCAATCATCTGCGCATCCAGGTGGCAGCCTTTGCCAGTATTGACCTGAATCGCCGGGGTGCCGGTTTCGCGAATGCGCGCCGCGTCGTTAACGGTTTGCTGGTCGCCTTCAATCACCGCGCAGGAGACGCGCCCGTTCAGGCGTTTGAGCGTTTCCGTTAACAGCGTGGTTTTGCCGGAGCCGGGGCTGGAGACCAGGTTCAGCACCAGCTGTTTGCGGGCGGCAAAGCGCGCGCGGGTGCGGGCGGCGATCTGGTTATTTTTGTCCAGCACGTTGATTTCCACTTCCAGCATCTGGCGCTGGCTGATGCCCGGCGCGTGGGTACCCGCTTCGCCGTGGCCGTAGTGTAGATCGCCCGCAGCGGAGCGTTGCGGGGCGAAGGTGATACCGGTCAGCGCCGCAGCAGGCCGCGGGGCAGGCGAAAAGGGCGCGGAGCGAAACGCGGAATGGGGACGGTGTTCATCCCCTTCTATATACAGGTTGCCTTCGGCGCAACCGCAGGTGCTACACATACTTTACTCCTTCTCGATTTCGAGGCGTTGGATCTGCATGCCGTCGTCCGCCACGATGCGAAGACCGCTGCTCTGACACTGCGGACAGCGCTGAACCTTTGATGACAGCAGGGTGACGTACTGCTGGCACTGCTCGCACCAGCACTCCGCCTGCTGCTCTTCAATATGAAGCTCGCAGCCTTCCACCAGCGTGCCGCGACACACCAGCTCAAAACAGAAATGCAGGGCGTTGGTCTCGACGCAGGAAAACGCCCCGACCTTCAGCCAGACGCCGGTGACGCGCTTCGCGTGGTTTTGCACTGCCTGCTGTTCGATAAGTTCCAGAGCCCGCTGGCAGAGGGTTATTTCGTGCATGACGCCTCCTCAATGAATTGCGCCATTGAATGCAATAACGGTGCCAGCTTGATTTTTGTTAAGGCGTGACGATGTCAACGCTGTCGAAATGACACGTCGACACCGCGGCGTTGACAGCGGTTTTGTAATTAAATCTATTTAAAATCATAAAGATAAAAACTGGCATGGAATCTGCTTAACAGCCGCTATCTCCATTAACCGGATACCTTCTATGACTATTTGGGAAATCAGCGAAAAAGCGGATTACATCGCGCAGCGTCATCAGCAGCTGCAGGACCAGTGGCACCTCTACTGCAACTCTCTGGTTCAGGGCATAACCCTCTCGAAAGCGCGTCTTCACCACGCGATGAGCTGCGCGGCGCAGGGCGACATGCGCTTCGTCCTGTTCGGCCATTTCATCATCAACGTCACCCTGGCGGATAACTTCAACAGCCACACCATTGAGTACCACCTCGAGACAAAAGACGGCGAAAAACAGTGTATTGCGAAGGCGCAGCTGATGGCCGATGGCATGGTGGACGGCCACGTCAGCAACCGCGATCGCCAGCAGGTGCTGGAGCACTATCTGGAAAAAATCGCGCCGGTCTATAACGGCCTGTACGCCGCCGTTGAACACGATCTCCCGGTCAACCTGAAGCAGCTGACGGATGGAAATACCTCAGCGAACGTGGCCTGACTCCTGCGTGTCGAGAAGTGTCGACAAGACAGTTTTTCGTCAAAAATGACTATCACCAGAGGATAACCCGGTGAACCGTTTTGTAATTGCTGACTCGACGGTCTGTATTGGCTGTCGAACCTGTGAGGCGGCGTGCTCGGAAACGCATCGCCTGCATGGGCTGCAGTCCATGCCGCGCCTGCACGTCATGCGTAATGAAAAAGAGTCTGCCCCGCAGCTCTGCCATCACTGTGAAGACGCCCCCTGCGCGGGCGTCTGCCCTGTGAATGCCATCACCCGCGTTGATGGCGCTGTCCAGCTGAACGAAAGCCTGTGCGTAAGCTGCAAGCTGTGCGGCATTGCCTGCCCGTTCGGCGCGATTGAATTTTCCGGCAGCCGTCCGCTGCATATTCCGGCGAACGCCAACTCGCCAAAAGTCCCGCCCGCGCCACCGGCTCCGGCACGCGTAAGCACGCTGCTGGACTGGGTGCCCGGCATTCGTGCCGTTGCGGTGAAATGCGACCTGTGCAGCTTCGATGAGCAGGGGCCGGCCTGCGTGCGCACCTGCCCGACTAAGGCGTTGATTCTGGTTAACATTCGCGACATCGCCCGTACCAGCAAGCGTAAACGCGAGCTGACCATCAACAGTGATTTTGGCGACCTTTCTCTGCTACAGGCGCTTAACGAGGGGGCGAAATGAACGCGGCGATGATGATTACCAGCGCGGTAGCCTGTTTTGCTGGCGCCGCTGTTCTGGCGCTGATCTTCTCATTCCATAAAACCCTGAGCGGCGCGATCGCCGGGCTCGGCGGGGCGGCCGCTAGCCTGATGACGCTGGGAGCAGGCGGCGTTGTCCTGCTCGGCGGCCAGTCCGCTGAGACCGTGATGCCGCTGATTCGCCACAACGTGGAGATCGCGCCCCTGAACGCCATCTGGCTGGTGACGTTTGGCCTGTGCGGGCTGTTTATCAGCCTGTTCAATATCGACTGGCACCGCCATCCGCACGCCAGGGCTAACGGCCTGCTGGTTAACCTGCTGATGGCAACGGCGGTCTGCACCGTTATCGCCAGCAACCTCGGCGCGCTGGTGGTGATGGCGGAAATCATGGCGCTGTGCGGCGTGTTCCTGACGGGCTGCAGCGCCTCCGGCAAGCTGTGGTTTGCGCTGGGACGCCTCGGAACGCTGCTGCTGGCGCTGGCCTGCTGGCTGGTGTGGCAACGCTTTGGCACGCTGGACTTCGCTGCGCTCAACGGGCATCCGCTGGGGAACGACGTCTGGCTGCTGGGCGTGCTCGGCTTTGGCCTGCTCGCTGGCATCATCCCGCTGCACGGCTGGGTGCCGCAGGCGCATGCGAATGCCTCCGCGCCCGCCGCCGCGCTGTTTTCTGTGGTGGTGATGAAAGTGGGTCTGTTCGGGATTCTGGTGATTACGCTGACCGGCGGACAACCGCCTCTGTGGTGGGGCGTCGTGCTGCTGGTCGCCGGAATAATTACCGCGTTCGTCGGCGGTCTGTACGCGCTGATGGAGCACAATATCCAGCGCCTGCTGGCATACCACACGCTGGAAAACATCGGCATCATCCTGCTCGGCATTGGCGCGGGCGTGACCGGGCTGGCGCTCAACCAGCCGGCGCTGATTGCCGCCGGGTTTATCGGCGGTCTTTATCACCTCGTCAACCACAGCCTGTTTAAAAGCACGCTGTTCCTCGGTGCGGGAAGCGTCTGGTTCCGCACCGGCCATCGGGATATCGAAAAGCTGGGCGGGATTGGCAAAAAGATGCCCGTCATTTCGCTCGCCATGCTGGTGGGTCTGATGGCAATGGCCGCGCTGCCGCCGCTGAACGGCTTTGCCGGGGAGTGGGTGATCTACCAGTCCTTCTTCGCGCTCGGCCAGAGCGACGCATTTATTGCACGCCTGCTCGGCCCGCTGCTGGCGGTCGGTCTGGCGATAACCGGGGCGCTGGCGGTGATGTGTATGGCGAAAGTCTACGGCGTGACCTTCCTCGGCGCGCCGCGCACCCGCGAAGCGGAAAACGCCTGCTGCGCACCGTTGTTGATGGGCGTGAGCGTGGTCGCGCTGGCGCTGTGCTGCATCGCGGGCGGCGTCGCCGCGCCGTGGCTGCTGCCGCTGCTGGGCAACGCCATTCCGCTGCCGCTGACCGTGGCGAATTCCACCGTCTCTCAGCCCATGATCGCGCTGCTGCTGATTGGCGCACCGCTGCTTCCGTTCGTACTGATGCTGTTCTTCAAGCGCGACCGGCTCGCCTCCCGCTCGCGCGGTGCGGCGTGGGCCTGCGGCTACGAACACGAACAGTCGATGGTCATCACCGCCCACGGTTTTGCCATGCCGGTGAAGGAGAACTTCGCCGCCGTGCTGAAGCTGCGCCACTGGCTGAACCCGGTGGGCTGGGTACCCGGCTGGCAGAGCGCCGCCGCGCCCGCGCTGTTCCGCCGCCTGGCGGTCATCGAGCTGGCGGTGCTGGTGGTCATTGTGATTTCACGAGGAGCCTGACATGAGTCTGTTACTGGCAATTCTTCAGGCGCTGGTGCTGTTCGCCGCCGCGCCGCTGCTGTCGGGCATCACGCGCGTGGCGCGCGCCCGGATGCACAACCGTCGCGGGCCCGGTGTGCTCCAGGAGTACCGCGATCTCTTTAAACTGCTCTCCCGTCAGAGCGTCGCGCCGGATGCCGCAGGCTGGGTCTTCCGCCTGACGCCGTTTGTGATGGTGGGTGTGATGCTGACCATCGCCACCGCGCTGCCGGTGGTGACGGTGGCGTCGCCGCTGCCCGTGCTTGGCGATCTGATCACGCTGATTTACCTCTTCGCCATCGCCCGCTTCTTCTTTGCGATTGCGGGCCTGGACACCGGGAGCCCGTTTACCGGCATCGGTGCCAGCCGCGAGGCGATGCTCGGCGTGCTGGTCGAGCCGATTCTGCTGCTGGGGCTGTGGGTCGCCGCGCAGGTGGCGGGTTCCACCCACATCAGCTTTATCACCCACACCGTTTACCACTGGCCGGTGTCCCGCTCGATCCCGCTGGTGCTGGCGCTGTGCGCCTGCGCGTTCGCCACGTTTATTGAGATGGGCAAACTGCCGTTCGATCTGGCGGAAGCCGAGCAGGAGCTGCAGGAAGGGCCGCTTACCGAGTACAGCGGCTACGGCTTCGCGGTGCTGAAGTGGGGCATCAGCCTCAAACAGCTGGTGGTGCTGCAGATGTTTGTCGGCGTCTTCTTCCCGTGGGGGCAGATGACGCACTTCTCCGCGGGCGGTCTGATGCTGGCCGTCGTGGTTGCCGCCTTCAAGCTGCTGGTCGGCGTGCTGGTGATTGCCCTGTTTGAAAACAGCATGGCGCGCCTGCGTTTTGTGGAAACGTCGCGCATCACCTGGGCCGGTTTTGGTTTTGCATTTTTAGCGTTCGTCTCCTTGCTGGTGGCGTGATTAAAGAGAGTATTTATGTCTGAAGAAAAGAAAGGTCAGCAGTATCTCGCCGCGTTGCATCAGGCTTTCCCCGGCGTGGTGCTGGAGGACTCCTGGCAAACCAAAGACCAGGTAACCGTCACCATTAAGGTGAACTATCTGCCGGAAGTGGTCGAGTTTCTGTACTACCAGCAGGGCGGCTGGCTGTCGGTGCTGTTCGGCAACGACGAGCGCCAGCTGTGCGGCAACTATGCGGTGTACTACGTGATGTCGATGGAGCAGGGCGAAAAGTGCTGGCTCACCGTGCGCGTCGAAGTCGACCCGGCTAAGCCGGAATACCCGTCCGTCACGCCGCGCGTGCCCGCCGCCGTCTGGGGCGAGCGCGAGGTGCGCGACATGTACGGCCTGGTGCCGGTCGGCCTGCCGGACGAGCGCCGCCTGGTGCTGCCGGACGACTGGCCGGACGAACTCTATCCGCTGCGCAAAGACAGCATGGACTACCGCCAGCGCCCGGCGCCGACCACTGACAGCGAAACCTACGAATTCATCAACGAGCTGGGCAGCAAGAAGAACAACGTGGTGCCGATCGGCCCGCTGCACGTCACCTCTGACGAACCGGGCCACTTCCGCCTGTTCGTCGACGGCGAGAACATCATCGACGCCGACTACCGCCTGTTCTACGTCCACCGCGGCATGGAAAAGCTGGCGGAAACCCGCATGGGCTACAACGAGGTGACGTTCCTCTCTGACCGCGTGTGCGGTATCTGCGGCTTCGCCCACAGCACCGCCTACACCACCTCGGTGGAGAACGGCATGGGGATCGTGGTACCGGAGCGCGCGCAGATGATCCGCGCCATTCTGCTGGAGGTGGAGCGTCTGCACTCGCATCTGCTGAACCTCGGTCTGGCCTGCCACTTCGTCGGCTTTGACTCCGGGTTTATGCAGTTCTTCCGCGTGCGTGAAGCGTCAATGAAGATGGCGGAGATCCTCACCGGGGCGCGTAAAACCTACGGCCTGAACCTGATCGGCGGGATCCGCCGCGACCTGCTGAAGGACGACATGATCCAGACCCGCCAGCTGGCGCAGCAGATGCGCCGCGGCGTGCAGGAGCTGGTGGACATGCTGCTCAGCACGCCAAACATCGAACAGCGCACCGTCGGCATCGGGCGCCTTGACCCGGAGATCGCCCGCGACTTCAGCAACGTCGGCCCGATGGTGCGCGCCAGCGGCCACGCCCGCGACACGCGCGCCGATCACCCGTTCGTCGGCTACGGCCTGCTGCCGATGACCGTGCACAGCGAGCAGGGCTGCGACGTCATCTCGCGCCTCAAGGTGCGTATCAACGAGGTGTTCACCGCCCTGAACATGATCGACTTCGGCCTCGATAACCTTCCCGGCGGCCCGCTGATGGTGGAGGGTTTTACCTACATTCCGAACCGCTTTGCCCTCGGCTTTGCCGAAGCGCCGCGCGGGGACGATATCCACTGGAGCATGACCGGCGACAACCAGAAGCTCTACCGCTGGCGCTGCCGCGCGGCCACCTACGCCAACTGGCCAACTCTGCGCTATATGCTGCGCGGCAACACGGTTTCCGATGCGCCGCTGATCATCGGTAGCCTCGACCCGTGCTACTCGTGCACCGACCGCATGACCGTGGTGGACGTGCGCAAGAAGAAAAGCCAGGTGGTGCCGTACAAAGAGCTTGAGCGCTACAGCATCGAGCGTAAAAACTCGCCGCTGAAATAAGGACTCGCCATGTTTACCTTTATCAAAAAAGTAATCAAAACGGGCACGCAGACCAGCAGCTATCCGCTGGAGCCGATGCCGGTGGATAAAAACTTTCGCGGCAAGCCGGAGCACAACCCGCAGCAGTGCATCGGCTGCGCGGCCTGCGTCAACGCCTGCCCGTCGAACGCCTTAACGGTCGAAACGGATCTCAAAACCGGCGAGCTGGCCTGGCAGTTTAACCTCGGGCGCTGCATCTTCTGCGGCCGCTGCGAGGAGGTCTGCCCGACGGTCGCCATTCGCCTGTCGCAGGAGTACGAGCTGGCGGTGTGGAAGAAGGAGGACTTCCTCCAGCAGTCGCGCTTTGACCTGTGCAGCTGCCGCGTGTGCAGGCGCCCGTTCGCCGTGCAAAAAGAGATCGACTATGCCATCGCGCTGCTGCAGCACAACGGTGACGCCCGCGCGGAGCACCACCGCGAAAGCTTTGAAACCTGCCCGGAGTGCAAGCGTCAGAAGTGCCTGCTGCCGTCCGACCGTATTGATATCACCCGCCATATGAGAGAGGCCAACTGATGGAAAACCTACTGGGCCCGCGAGACGCTAACGGCATTCCTGTGCCGATGACGGTGGAGGAGTCCATCGCCAGCATGAAGGCGTCGCTGCTGAAAAAAATCAAACGCTCGGCCTACGTCTACCGCGTGGACTGCGGCGGCTGCAACGGCTGCGAGATTGAGATCTTCGCTACGCTGTCGCCGCTGTTTGACGCCGAGCGCTTCGGCATCAAGGTGGTGCCGTCCCCGCGTCATGCGGACATTCTGCTGTTTACCGGGGCCGTCACCCGCGCCATGCGCTCGCCCGCGCTGCGCGCCTGGCAGTCCGCGCCGGACCCTAAAATCTGCATCTCCTACGGGGCCTGCGGCAACAGCGGCGGTATCTTCCACGACCTTTACTGCGTCTGGGGCGGCACCGACAAAATCGTGCCGGTGGACGTCTACATTCCGGGCTGCCCGCCAACGCCTGCCGCGACGCTGTACGGCTTCGCGATGGCGTTGGGCCTGCTGGAGCAGAAAATCCACGCCCGCGAGCCGGGCGAGCTGGACAACCGGCCTGCGGCCATCCTGCACCCGGACATGGTCCAGCCGCTGCGGGTGAAGATTGACCGCACGGCGCGCAGGCTGGCGGGCTATCGCTACGGGCGTCAGATTGCCGATGATTATCTGCGCCTGCTGAGCCAGGGCGACCATCAGGTGGCGCGCTGGCTGGAGGCGGAAAACGATCCGCGTCTCAATGAGATCGTGGCGAACCTGAACAGCATCGTAGATGAGGCGCGTATCCGATGAGTGAAACGGTGGTGTTCAGCCAGCTGAGCCGTAAGTTTATTGATGAGAACGATGCCACGCCCGACGCGGCGCAGCAGGTGGTCTATTACAGCCTGGCGATTGGGCATCACCTCGGGGTGATTGACTGCCTGGAGGCGGCGCTGAGCTGCCCGTGGCCCGAGTACCTGGCATGGATCGCCACGCTGGAGGAGGGCAGTACGGCGCGGCGCAAGATGGAGGGCGTGCCGAAGTACGGCGAGATCGTCATCGACGCCAACCACATTGCGATGCTCGCCAACGCCTTTGACGCGGCGCTCGGCAGGCAAACCCCCGAGCAGCAGGCGTGGAGCAAAACGCTGCTCGGCATGCTGCACGATATTCATCAGGAGAGCGCCATCTACCTGATGGTGAGGAGATTACGTGACTGACGTTTTACTGTGTGTTGGTAACAGCATGATGGGCGACGACGGCGCGGGCCCGCTGCTGGCGGAGATGTGCACCGCGAATCCGCAGGGCAGTTGGGTGGTGATTGACGGCGGCAGCGCGCCGGAAAACGACGTGGTCGCCATTCGCGAGCTCCATCCGGACAGGCTGTTGATTGTGGATGCCACCGATATGGGGCTGAACCCGGGCGAAATCCGCCTGATTGACCCGAACGACATCGCCGAGATGTTTATGATGACCACCCACAATATGCCGCTGAACTACCTTGTCGATCAGATCAGGGACGACGTGGGCGAGGTGCTCTTTTTGGGAATTCAGCCGGATATCGTTGGGTTTTATTACCCGATGACGCCGCCGGTGAAGGAGGCGGTGGAACGGGTCTATTCACGGCTTGCGGAGTGGGTTGGGGATGGAGGTTTTTCTCAGCTCTGAGCAGTGCCAAACCCCTCTCCCTCTCCCTGTGGGAGAGGGCCGGGGTGAGGGCAACAGGCTACTCGAGATCCGCCCCGTTACTCGCAATCACCTTCTTATACCACCAGAACGATTTCTTGCGCTTGCGGTCCAGCGTGCCGTTTCCTGCGTCGTCCCGGTCGACGTACACAAACCCGTAGCGCTTGCTCATCTCGCCCGTTGAGGCGGCCACCAGGTCGATACAGCCCCAGGTGGTGTAACCCATCAGCGGCACGCCGTCCTCAATCGCGTCGCCCATCGCGCGGATATGCTCGCGCAGATAGCTGATGCGGTAGTCGTCGTTAATCTCGCCGTTTTCATCAACGACATCTTTCGCCCCCAGGCCGTTTTCCACCAGGAACAGCGGCTTCTGGTAGCGGTCGTACATCATGTTCATGGTGATGCGCAGGCCGAGCGGGTCGATGCCCCAGCCCCATTCGCTTACCTGAATGTGCGGGTTGCGCAGGGACTTGACGATGTTCGCCGCGCTGGTGTTACCCGCGTTCATGTCCGCCGACGCGCAGCGCGAGGCGTAATAGCTGAACGAAACAAAGTCGACGGTGTTTTTTAACAGCTCGTCGTCGCCGGGATCTTTCACAATCACCACGCCTTTCTCGCGGAACACGCGGGCGGAGTAGGCCGGATAGCTGCCGCGCGCCTGCACGTCGATAAAGAACAGGTTCTCGCGGTCTTTCTCCAGCGCCATCCACACGTCTTCCGGCTTGCAGGAGTAGGGATAGAAATTGCCGCCCGCCAGCATGCAGCCCACCTGGTTTTCCGGGTTCACCTCGTGGGCGATTTTGGTCGCCAGCGCGCTTGCTACCAGCTCGTGGTGCGCGGCCTGGTATTTCACCTGGTCTTCGTTTTCACCTTCCTCAAACACCAGCCCCGCGCCGGAGAACGGGCTGTGCAGCATGATGTTGATTTCGTTGAAGGTCAGCCAGTATTTCACCAGCCCGTTAAATTCTTCAAAGCAGGTGCGGGCGTAGCGGGCGAAGAAATCGACCATCCTGCGGTTGCGCCAGGAGCCATATTCCGTCACCAGGTGCATCGGCACGTCGAAGTGGCAGAGCGTCACCAGCGGCTCAATGTTGTACTTTATGCACTCCTCGAACACCGCGCGATAGAAGGCAATGCCCTCTTTGTTCGGCAGCGGTTCGTCGCCGTTCGGGTAGAGGCGGCTCCAGGCAATGGAGGTGCGGAACACCGTAAAGCCCATCTCCGCCATCAGGGCGATGTCTTCTTTATAGCGATGGTAAAAATCAATCGCTTCGTGGCTCGGGTAGAACTCGTCGTCACGCAGCGAAAAACGCTTTTCCTTACCGATCTTCACCGCCAGGCGATTCGCGCCGTGGGGGATCATATCGACGGTCGTTAGTCCTTTGCCGCCTTCACGGTAAGCACCTTCACTCTGGTTGGCGGCAAGCGCGCCGCCCCATAAAAATCCTTGTGGAAAAACAGACATTCTTACCTCGCTTTCAATTTTATGCTTTTGCTGCGTTGTTCTGTACCGGTGCGGTCTGCAGGGCGCGCGCTTTTTCAGCCTCATCTTCGACCGGGATATCCTCAAACCCTAAAAGCAGGGTCAGAACAAACGACAGCACCACTGCCAGCCCCATCACGCCGAACACCCAGACGATGGTCATCGGGTTTGCCGGGTCGAAGAACTGCACGCTGGTGAACAGCCCCGGTGCCGCCATTGAGTGGCTGGCAAGACCGGCCATGCCGGCGACCGCCCCGCAGATAAAGCCGCTGATTAGGCTCGCAATCAGCGGACGTTTCAGACGCACCGCCACGCCGTACAGGGCCGGTTCAGAGATCCCCGCCATAATGGCGGAGGCTGCCGCCGCCAGCGCCGTCTGGCGCAGCTCCGGGTTTTTGGTTTTCCACGCCACCGCCAGCGACGAGCCGCCGAGCGACAGGTTGGCGCCGATTTCCGACGGCATCACCATCCCTTCCTTGCCCGTTTCGGCAATGGTCTGAATGATGGTCGGCGTAAACACGCGATGCATCCCGGTCATCACCAGCAGCGGCCAGAGCGCGCCCATGATGGCGACGGAGAGCCAGCCCAGGTAGCCGTGAATGGTGTAGACCAGCGCGGAGATGGCGCTACCGATCCAGATCCCCAGCGGGCCAATCAGCACGATGGCGAGCGGGGCGGCAATCAGCACGATCAGCATCGGCTTGAGGAAGTTTTTCGTCACCGCCGGGGTAATACGATCCACCCAGCGTTCGATGTATGACAGGCACCAGGTCATCACCAGCGCCGGGATGACGGTGTAGGTATATTTCACCGCCGTCACCGGAATGAAGGCGAACTCAACGTGCTCGCCCTGCGCGGCTTTCGCCATCAGCTCGATAAAGCTCGGGTGCACCAGCACGCCGGCAATGGCGATGGCCAGCGACATGTTGGTTTTGAATTTCACCGCCGCCGAGGCTGCCACCATCAGCGGCAGGAAGAAGAAGGCGCCGTCGCCGATGACGGTCAGAATAGTGAGCGTCGGCGCGCCTTTTGGCAGCACGCCGGTCATCTCGAGGATCATCGCCAGCAGCTTGACCATCGAGCCGCCGATGATCGCCGGGATCAGCGGAGACATGGTGCCGATCAGCGCGTCGAGGATCCCGGCGCCAACGCGGCGTAAGGTCAACTTCTGCGGACCTTCCGGCACCGCGGGCTGCAGGTCAGCGGGCAGCAGGCTTACCACTTCGCGGTACGCCTGTGAAACCGTGTTGCCAATAATGACCTGGCACTGGTTGTCGTTGCGTACCACGCCGAGCACGCCGCTGATGCTTTTCAGGCGCGCTGCGTCGGTCAGGCTTTCGTCTTTCAGTACGAAACGCAGACGCGTCATGCAGTGGGTGACGGCGACGATGTTCTCTTTGCCGCCCAGCGCGCTGATAACGTCGTTCGCCAGCGCAGCGTAATTTTTGGCCATCGGATGTGATCCTGTTATTGTTGTGAGACATGTAGGAAACCGGTTCCACATAATCATCATGAGTTTCTTTGGATGAAACAAGATCGCTTTTTGACCATTTTTTCGTTTCGTGATGCAGATCGCAATGGTGTAGCAAAAGCGTGATTTCGCCGCTGCGACAATTTTTCTGCAGTGCAGTACACTGCGCTCCATCAGATTCAGACGGAATAACAACATGACCACGATGCTTGAAGTGGCGAAGCGGGCAGGCGTTTCGAAAGCCACGGTGTCCCGGGTGCTATCGGGAAATGGCTACGTCAGCCAGGAGACCAAAGACCGGGTGTTTCAGGCCATTGAAGAGAGCGGCTATCGCCCGAATTTGCTGGCGCGCAACCTGGCAACCAAACGTACCCAGACGCTGGGACTGGTGGTGACGAACACCCTCTATCACGGCGTCTACTTTAGCGAGCTGCTGTTTCACGCCGCGCGCATGACGGAAGAAAAGGGGCGGCAGCTGATCCTCGCGGACGGCAAGCACAGCGCGGATGAAGAGCGTGAGGCGATCCAGTACCTGCTCGATATGCGCTGCGACGCGGTGATCATCTATCCGCGTTTCCTGAGCGTGGAAGAGATGGATGAGATCGTCGAGAAGTGCGAGCAGCCCATAATGGTGCTCAACCGCCGCCTGCGGAAAAACAGCAGCCACTGCGTCTGGTCAGATCATAAAGCCTCCAGCCAGGAGGCGGTGTCGCAGCTGATTGCGAAAGGGCACCGGGAGATCGCGTTTATCACCGGCTCGCTGGATTCTCCCACCGGGGTTGAGCGTCTCTCCGGCTACCGGGACGCGCTGGCGCAGCACGGTATTCCGCTGCGCGAAGGGCTGATTGCGCAGGGGAAGTGGAACCCCGCCAGCGGCGCGGCGGCGGTTTCCGAACTGCTTGCTCGCGGTGAACGGTTTACGGCGCTGGTGGCGAGTAATGACGACATGGCGATCGGCGCCATGAAGCAGCTGCACGACAGCGGCGTGGCCGCCCCGGACGCGGTGTCGGTGATTGGTTTCGACGATGTGGCCATCGCGCCTTACATTGTGCCGTCGCTCTCCAGCGTCCGCATCCCCGTAACGGAGATGATTAAAGAGACCATCAGCCGCCTGATCTTCATGCTCGACGGCGGTGAGTTTAAATATCAGCAAACCTTCTCCGGCGAGCTGGTCCTGCGCGACTCGGTTATTGATGGCCCGTACCGCTGATGTCGACAGCTGTCATCGTCATTTATGACGATGACAGCGCCGCCGTAATTTTTAAATTCATATAAAATCAATAGGTTAATTATTGGCACGGTTTATGAATATCTCCGCGCATAACTGTAATGCTGGAGAAGCAGATGAACCGTTTTATTATGGCCGATGCCAGTAAGTGTATTGGCTGCCGTACCTGTGAAGTAGCGTGCGTGGTTTCCCATCAGGCGGAGCAGGACTGCGCGTCGCTCACCCCTGACACCTTCCTGCCGCGCATCCACGTCATCAAAGGCGTGAATATTTCCACCGCCGCCATCTGTCGCCAGTGCGAAGACGCACCGTGCGCGAACGTCTGCCCGAACGGGGCGATTAAACGCGAGAAAGGCTTTGTGCACGTCATGCAGGAGCGCTGCATTGGCTGCAAAACCTGCGTGGTCGCCTGCCCGTACGGCGCGATGGAGGTGGTTGTCCGTCCGGTGGTACGCAACAGCGGCATGGGGCTGAGCGTACGTGCGGAGAAAGCCGAAGCCAACAAATGCGATCTTTGCTATCACCGCGACGCCGGTCCGGCCTGCATGGAAGCCTGCCCGACGCACGCGCTGGTCTGCGTGGATCGCGACAAGCTTGAGCAGATGAGCGCCGAAAAGCGCCGTCGCGCGGCATTCGACACGTCGTCATCGCTGCTGTTCTGAACCGTATGTGCAGTAACGGCGTACAGCTGCGCGTGCGCGGCAAGGTGCAGGGCGTGGGGTTTCGTCCCTTCGTCTGGCAGCTGGCGCAGGCGCTTCAGTTGACCGGTGACGTCTGCAATGATGGAGAGGGCGTGCTGGTGCGCCTCGCGGGTAATGGGGGGGCCTTTACCGCGAGGCTGCATCAGGACTGCCCGCCGCTGGCACGCATTGACCACGTTGAAACGCAGCCGTTTACGTGGGCGCAGGTGCCGGAGGACTTTACTATCCGCCACAGCGCGGGCGGGGCGATGGTCACCCAGATTGTTCCCGACGCCGCGACCTGTCCGGCGTGTCTGGCTGAAATGCGCGACCCCGGCGAGCGTCGCTATCGCTATCCGTTCATCAACTGCACGCACTGCGGGCCGCGGTTCACCATTATTCGCGCCATGCCCTACGACCGCCCGGCCACCGCAATGGCGCCATTCCCGCTCTGTGTGCCGTGTGAAGCAGAGTACCGCAATCCTGCCGACCGCCGTTTTCACGCTCAGCCGGTAGCCTGCCCGGACTGCGGGCCCGCGCTTATGTGGCGTGCGGGCGACATAACTGCTGACCGTGAAGCTGCGCTGCGCGCGGCGGTGGCGATGCTAAAAAGCGGCGGTATTGTCGCCGTCAAAGGGCTGGGCGGCTTTCACCTCGTCTGCGACGCGCAAAACCCACAGGCGATAGTGAAATTGCGGTCACGCAAACAGCGCCCGTCGAAGCCGCTGGCGGTGATGATCTCGCATGCGGATGACCTGCCGGAGACGGTTCAGGCGCTGCTACGCTCACCCGCTGCACCCATTGTGCTCACGCCAAAAGCCTGGCTGCCCGCGTTCCCGGAAGGTATCGCGCCCGGTCTGGATGCCGTGGGCATCATGCTTCCTGCGAACCCGCTGCAGCATCTTTTGATGATGGACTGCCAGCGCCCGCTGGTGATGACCTCCGGCAACCTCAGCGGCAGACCGCCAGCCATCACCAGTCGGCAGGCGCTGGAGGAACTCAGCGGCATCGCGGACGGCTTCCTGCTGCATAACCGCGATATCCTGCAGCGGATGGACGACTCGGTGATGGATCGGGACGGGGCGATGCTGCGCCGCGCGCGCGGTTTTGTGCCCGATGCCATCACGCTGCCTGCGGGTTTCGAGAATATTCCCGCTATGCTATGCACCGGCGCGGAGATGAAAAATACCTTCTGCCTGGCGCGTGGGAACCAGGCGGTGCTGAGCCAGCATTTTGGCGATCTCGGTGACGAGGGTGTCGAAGCGCAGTGGCGCAGCGCGCTCTCGACGATGCAGGAAATTTACGGCTTTCAGCCGGAGCGCATTGTATGTGATGCACATCCGGGGTACCGCGCGCGTCAGTGGGCGCAGGTGCAGGGGCTGCCCGTTGAAACTGTCCTGCATCATCACGCCCACGCGGCGGCGTGCCTGGCGGAGAACGGCTGGCCACTCGACGGCGAAGACGCAATTGCCCTGACGCTGGACGGGATCGGCATGGGCGAGAACGGCGCGCTGTGGGGCGGGGAGTGCCTGCGGGTGAACTATCTCGCGTGCGAGCGTCTGGGCGGGCTGCCTGCCGTTGCGCTTCCGGGGGGCGATCTGGCGGCGCGGCAGCCGTGGCGCAATCTGCTCGCCCACTGCCTGGCGTTTGTCCCTGACTGGCAGCAGTACCCTGAAACGCGTGCGGTACAGCGCCAGAACTGGCCGCTGCTGGCGACGGCGATCCGGCGTGGCATCAACGCGCCGCAGGCCTCGTCCTGTGGTCGCCTGTTTGATGCCGTCGCCTGCGCGCTGGGTATAGAAACCCAATCCTGGGAAGGGGAAGCGGCCTGCCGGCTGGAAGCCCTGGCATCGCAGTGCACGGGTGTTGACCATCCGGTGACGCTGGAAGTGGATAACCTCGCGCAATTCTGGCAGCAGTGGCTGAGCTGGCAGGCGGTGCCCTGCGAGCGCGCGTGGGCGTTTCACGACGCGCTGGCAAAAGGGCTGGCGGAACTCGCCGCGCGCCATGCCCGACGCCTGTCGCTGTCGACAATCTGTCTCAGCGGCGGCGTGCTGCACAACCGTCTGCTGCGCGCGCGCCTGCGTCATTATCTTTCTGACTTTACGCTTCTTTTTCCTTCGCGCCTGCCCGCAGGTGACGGAGCGATCTCCTTCGGGCAGGCGGCGATCGCCGCTGCCCGGTCATGTTCACAAAGGACTTAAAATGTTACGACTCTTACGCAATGAACCTCGCGCCGCGCTTCTGCTGCTGGCTCTGGTAATGGCAAACCTGCTGGCCTGGGGATGGGCATGGCACGCTTTTAGCGGCAGCACGGCGCTGATGGCCGCCAGCCTGCTGGCGTGGTGCTACGGGCTGCGTCACGCAGTGGACGCTGACCACATCGCGGCGATTGATACCGTGACGCGTAAGATGATGCAGCAGGGCAAACGTCCGTCCGGCGTGGGGGCGTGGTTCTCGCTGGGGCACTCCACCATCGTGGTGCTGGCCTCTATTGCTATCGCCGCTACCGCGACGGCGTTTCAGAAAAACATGGAGTGGTTCCACGAAACCGGTAGCCTGATCGGCTCCGCGGTTTCCGCCACCTTCCTGCTGGCGATGGCGCTGGTGAACATGGTGATTCTGCGCGGCGTCTGGCGCAGTTTTCAGGCGCTGAAACAGGGCAGGCCCGTGCAGGGCGACATCACGCTCCCTGCCCAGGGCGGCGTCATGAACTGGCTGTTTGGTAAAACCTTCCGCCTGGTGAATAAAAGCTGGCAGATGTACCTGGTCGGTTACCTGTTTGGCCTCGGCTTTGACACGGCTACCGAGATTGGCGTGCTGGGGATCTCTGCCGCCAGCGCGTCAAGCGGGATGTCGGTGTGGTCAATCATGGTCTTCCCGGCGCTCTTCGCCAGCGGCATGGCACTGGTGGATACCCTCGATAACCTGTTGATGGTCGGTGCCTACGGCTGGGCGTTCAACAAGCCGCAGCGCAAGCTCTACTACAACATGACCATTACCGGCACCTCCGTGGTGGTGGCGCTGTTTATCGGCGGGCTGGAAGCGCTGGGTCTGCTGATGGACAAATTTTCCCTCAGCGGCGGCGTGTGGGATCTGATTGGCGCGGTAAACGACAACCTGGGCAACGCCGGGTTTGCGGTGGTCGGGCTGTTTGTCGCCTGCTGGCTGATCTCCATGGTCAACTACCGCTGGCGCGGCTACGACGCGCTGGTGGTACGTTCCTGAACCGGCTCCTGCACGGCGCAACCTCCGCGACTTCCTCAATGGCTGGCGCATAGCGGCATACCGATAAAAAAGATGCTGAAAATGTAGAGCTTTTGCGGAATAAATATATTCCGCATTCTTCGCTTGTGTGAAATAACGAGAAAGATAATTGAGTTATTTATAAAAATTCGCCATTATTTGCCTCCTGCTGATGATGTCTTTTCAGACTGAGTCGGCTGCCAATAATAAATCTGGATGATGTTTTTAAGCTATTTAATATTAAAGCATTTACGAAAATAATAAATAAGGGATTGATGGCGATGATATATCTACTTTGCATTTATTTGATGAATAGAATGCGTAAGAAAAAGCCCCGGAATATCGGGGCGGTGAATAATAAAATTCAAAGGTTAACTCTGCGTAGACTCGTTGTTGGACGGGTAAACGAAGCGCCGCCCGGCAACGAGAGGGTTAAGCAGGTAACAGTTTCAGCAGTGAGAAAGCCTCCTTCATCCGGTCTTCACTAACCACAAAAGCGCGAATCTGACCCTCGTTATCCGCGCCGCGCGCGACCATTCCCTGCGGTTCGAGGGTAATTTGCCAGTTCAGATCCTGACGCTGCGTTTCACCGGCAAGATGCAGCGGTAATTCTGGCGTTTTGACTTTAATCAGCATGGCGGGTAATTTCAGCGGCGCGCTGCCGCCGAGCAGGTTTTTCGCCAGATACATCGCGCTTAATTGAATTGGCTGTAAAAAGGGCAGTACCTGACCGTTAATTTCAGCGCAGTCACCTAACGCGTAAATATCAGGTTGCGTGGTTTGCAGGTAGCTATTTACTTTCACGCCACGCTGTATTTCGGCGCCTGCGCGATGCGCCAGCGCGGTTTCCGGGCGCAGGCCCGTTGCAGCGATTACCACATCCACCTCAACGCTGCGGCTGCGGTCGAGAGTGGCACGAATGCCGCCTTCGGTTTTGCTCAGGCTTTGCAGCTGCGATTTCAACAGCAGATGCACCCCCATGTCGGTCAGGCGATGCTGTAAGCGACTGCTTACTTCTGCGGGCATCAGCGACGACAGAATGCTTGCCGCGTGGTCGACCAGAGTCACGGATTTACCCGCCCGGCAGAAATCCATCGCCAGCTCGGTGCCTATCAGCCCGCCGCCGACAATCATCACGCGCTGCGCGTCGCGAAGCGCCGTTTCGCTGGCCTGATACTCCTGCTGGCTGTTCAGGGTGATCGTGAGCTCGCGGCCTTCAACCGGCGGCACAAACGCAGAGGCACCCGTGGCCAGCACCAGTTTGTCGTACTGCCAGGTTTTCTCTTTTGCTTTCACCTCGTGGGCGGCAGCGTCGATGTCGGTGACCCAGGTGTAAGGGAACAGACGCAGGTTAAACTGTTCCGCGAACTCCCCCGCCGTCTGACGGGTGAGGTCTTCGGCGCGCTGATGCTGACTAATCACGTGGCTTAGATCAGGCTTGTTGTACTCGTCCATGCTGTCGGCGGCGATCACCGTCAGCGGCACGCTGGCGTCCTGCTTGCGGATGTTTTTCACCAGCTGGCGGGCGGCAAAGCCCGAGCCGATGATGACGATACCGTTGTTCATTTTGCCTCCGTACCCAGTTCGTCAAAGACGTCTTTACCGAGTGAACATTCCGGGCAGAGGAAGTTGTCCGGCACGTCACTCCACGGCGTGCCCGGCGCAACGTCCTGTAGCGGCTCGCCCAGCGCCGGGTCGTAAATCCACTGGCAGACGCTGCACTGCATGCGCGGTCCGGGATTGGCGGCTGCCGCGGCGGCGCAGGCGCAGGTTTCCTGCTGTGCGGTTGGTTCGGCAGCTTGCGGAAGCGGTGCGAGCGCCCACTGACGGGCAATGTCGCGGCCGTGCTGGCGGCAGACCTCCAGGGCGTCGATATCCGGGCGCCATTTCGCCTTTAGGCTGAGGGACATCTCAAAGCCCGCATCCTGCAGGCGCGTAGACAGACGGTCTACCGCGCCGCCGCTCCACCCGTGGGAGCCAAAGGCGCTGGCGCGCTTGTTGCGAAAACGCAGGCCGGTCATCTCTTCCACCAGACCGGCAATTTTCGGCATCATCACGTTGTTCATGGTGGAGGTGCCCACCAGCACGCCCTTAGAGCGGAAGACGTTGGTCAATACCTCGTTCTTATCGCTGCGCGCCACGTTGAAGATTTTCACCGCCACGTTCGGGTCCACTTCGTTGATGCCCTGGGCAATGGCGTCCGCCATCATGCGGGTGTTGTTGGACATGGTGTCGTAGAAAATAGTGATGCGGTCTTCCTGATAGTCCGCCGCCCATTTCAGGTAGAGCTCCACAATCTGGGTTGGATTTTCACGCCATACCACGCCGTGGGAGGTGGCAATCATGTCCACCGGCAGGTTGAAGCCGAGGATCTCGGTGATTTTTGGCGTCACCAGGCGGCTGAACGGCGTCAGGATGTTGGCATAGTAGCGCTGGCACTGCTCGAACAGCTCGGTCTGATCCACTTCGTCGTTGAACAGGCGCTCGTCGCAGTAGTGCTGGCCGAAGGCGTCGTTGCTGAACAGCACCGCGTCGCCGGTCATGTAGGTCATCATGCTGTCCGGCCAGTGCAGCATCGGCGTTTCCACAAAGATCAACTGCTTGCCGTTGCCGATATCCAGCGCGTCGCCGGTTTTCACGGTGTGGAAGTTCCACTCCGGATGGTGGTGGTGGCCGTTGATCGAGTCGATGGCGTTGGTGGTGCAGTAGATCGGCGTGTTCGGGATGTAAGACATCAGCTCGGTCAGCGCGCCGGCGTGGTCCTCTTCCGCGTGGTTGATGATGATGTAGTCGATGGCGTCCAGGTCGATTTCACTGCGCAGGTTCTGCACGAACTCGCGGCTGAACTTGTGATCGACGGTATCGATCAGCACGTTTTTTTCTTCGCGGATGAGATAGCTGTTGTAGCTGCTGCCGCGCAGCGTTTTATATTCCGTCCCGTGGAAATCGCGCACTTCCCAGTCACGTTGACCCACCCAATGAATGTTATTTTTAACCAGAATAGACATAGCAACCTCTACGTAATACAGCATTTTCAAATAAGATGGTTTGCCTATATCAAGTTGCGTGCCATTTTTTAATTTATTGATTTAACTTAATTAATATTTTTATGATCCGTAATGGGTAGTCATTATGACTATCAAAAGCAGTGTCAATATGACAACATGCATTGTCAAAATGACAGCGAGGTCACTATGAGCTTTTCCGTAGACGTGCTGGCGAAGATCGCCATTGAGCTGCAGACCGGTATCGGCCATCAGGACCGCTTTCAGCGGCTGATCTCCACGCTGCGCCACGTGCTTGAGTGCGATGCGTCCGCGCTGCTGCGCTACGAGGGGCGGCAGTTTATTCCGCTGGCTATCGACGGGCTGGCGAAGGACGTGCTCGGGCGGCGTTTTACCCTTGAGGGCCATCCGCGTCTGGAAACCATCGCCCGCGCTGGTGACGTGGTGCGCTTCCCGGCGGACAGCGATCTGCCCGACCCGTACGACGGGCTTATTCCCGGACAGGAGAGCCTGAAGGTTCACGCCTGTATCGGCCTGCCGCTGTTTGCCGGACAAAACCTGATTGGCGCACTGACCCTTGACGGCCTGTCGCCGGACCAGTTCGACACCTTTAGCGACGAAGAGCTGCGCCTGATTGCCGCCCTGGCCGCCGGGGCGCTGAACAATGCCCTGCTGATTGAACAGCTGGAGAGCCAGAACATTCTTCCCGGCAGCCCGGCGGCGTTTGAGCAGGTGACGCAAACGGAGATGATCGGCCTTTCTCCGGGCATGGCGCAGCTCAAAAAAGAGATTGAGATTGTCGCCGCCTCAGACCTGAACGTGCTGATCTTCGGGGAAACCGGCACCGGCAAGGAGCTGGTCGCGAAGTCCATTCACGAAGCCTCGCCGCGCGCGGTGAACCCGCTGGTGTACCTCAACTGCGCCGCGCTTCCGGAAAGCGTGGCGGAAAGCGAGCTGTTTGGTCACGTTAAAGGGGCGTTTACCGGGGCCATCAGCAACCGCAGCGGCAAGTTCGAAATGGCCGATAACGGCACGCTGTTTCTGGATGAAATCGGCGAGCTCTCCCTGTCGCTGCAGGCCAAGCTGCTGCGCGTTTTGCAGTACGGCGACATCCAGCGCGTGGGGGATGACCGCAGCCACAGAGTGGACGTTCGCGTGCTGGCGGCAACGAACCGCGACCTGCGTGAAGCGGTGCTGGCAGGGCAGTTCCGCGCCGACCTGTTCCATCGCCTGAGCGTGTTCCCGCTTACCGTGCCGCCGCTGCGCGAGCGCGGGGACGACGTGGTGCTGCTGGCGGGCTTTTTCTGCGAGCAGTGCCGTCTCAGGATGGGGCTTTCCCGCGTGGTGCTGAGCCAGGGTGCGAGGTCGCATCTGCTGAGCTACGGCTGGCCGGGCAACGTGCGCGAGCTGGAGCACGCGATTCACCGCGCGGTGGTGCTGGCGCGGGCGACGCGTTCGGGTGACGAAGTGGTGATCCACGCGCGGCATTTTGCGCTGCAGGATGAAACCCCACCGGCAATCGCCCAGGCTCTAACAGAAACGGTCAATGAAAATCTGCGCGAAGCCACTGAGGCGTTTCAGCGTCAGATGATTACCCGCGCGCTGGAGCAGAATAACCGCAGCTGGGCGGCGTGCGCGCGGGCGCTGGAGATGGACGTCGCCAACCTGCACAGGCTGGCGAAGCGTCTGGGACTGAAGGGTTAGATAATGCCGGCCTGATAGAAATCCTGCAGGTTGATGGCGCCGCACAGCCTGCCGGAATCATCCACCACCGGTGCGGCGGTGATTTTGCGCTTCATCAGCACTTCTTTGGCTTCAATGGCGCGGCTCTCGGCGTTCAGCGTCAGCCCGCCTTTGGTCATGGCGTCCGACACGTTGGTTTCCAGCTTGCCGCCGCCCACCAGCCAGCGGCGCAGGTCGCCGTCGGTGAACACGCCCTTAACGCTCCCGCTGTCATCGCACACCGCTACCAGCCCCAGACCGGTGCGGCTGAGTTCCAGCATCGCGTCCATGACGCTGGTATCGAGTTTGACCTGTGGAATGGCATCGTCGGTGCGCATCAGGTGGTGAACCTTGTTGAGCAGGCGTGCGCCGAGCGCGCCCGCCGGATGCGAACGGGCGAAATCTTCTTCGTTAAAGCCGCGCGCCTGCATCACCGCCATTGCCAGCGCGTCGCCCATCATCAGGGTGTTAACGGTGCTGGAGGTCGGAGCGAGGTGCATCGGACAGGCTTCACGCTCAACGGAAATATCCAGCGTCGCCTTGGCGGCCAGTGCCAGCGGCGAGCGGGATTTTCCGGTCATCGCCAGCAGGGCGACCGATTTTTCCTGCAGGCGCGGAATAATCAGGTCCAGCTCTTTGGCCGAACCGGAGTAGGAGATAAACAGCATCACGTCGCGGCTTTCAATCATCCCCAGATCGCCGTGCAGCGCCTCTGCCGGATGCACAAAAAAAGCCGGGGTGCCGGTGCTCGCGAGCGTCGCGGCAATCTTTTTGCCGATATGGCCGGATTTACCGATGCCCGCCACGATCACTTTGCCTTCGCAGTGGATAATGGTGTTGGCGGCGCGGACAAAATCCTCGCCCAGACGTTCCGGCAGGCGGCTGGCTTCCTGCAGTTCCAGCATCAGCGTCTGGCGGCCCGTTTCTAACAGAAAATCACTCATCTCTCTCTCCGGTTACGATCACGTCGATTCCTTTCTCTTCCAGCGCTTTCTTGAACGCCGGGTCGATACCTGCGTCGGTAATCAGCTTATCAACGCTTTCAAGGCTACAGACAATGTTGGGGCTTTTGCGGCCAAACTTCGACGAGTCTGCCATCAAAATCACTTCCCGCGCGGCGTTGCACATCGCTTTACTGACGCTGAAAACCTCGTTGAACGTCGTAACGCCTGCGTTCAGGTCGATGCCGTCGGTGCCCATAAAGAGTTTATCAAAGCTGAAGTGGTCGAAGGCATTCTCCGCCAGCTGGCCGTGAAACGACGCCGATTTTTTGCGGAAGGTGCCGCCGGGCATCAGGATGGTCTGCTCGCAGTCGTTCTCCGACAGGGCGTTGACGATGTGCAGGCTGTTGGTCATCACCGTGATGTTGTTAAAGCGGCTGAGCAGCGGAATCATCTGCAGGACGGTGCTGCCTGCATCCAGAATGATGGAATCGCCATCGTGGATAAATTTGACGGCGGCTTCGGCAATCAGCGCTTTCTGGTGGGTATTGATCAGCGTTTTGTGGTCGATAGGCGGGTCCGCTTCGTCCTTATTGAGCACCACGCCGCCGTAGGTTCGAATAACGGCGCCAGAGTTTTCGAGCAATACCAGGTCCTTGCGTATTGTCGTGCCGGTGGTGTCAAAGTAGTGGGCCAGATCCTCTACCGAGCATTTTCCCTGCTTTTGCAGATGATCGAGAATGGCCGCCTGCCGCTGACGAGGTTTCATAGGCGCTTCGTTCCTTAGGTTGCGAAATGATAATTTCGCAAGTCTATAGCTTTCACAACGAAATTATCCATGTTTCAGATTAAGCGCTAATGATAGTGCATTCTGACAGAGTGGATCATGGGGAAAGATCACATCAGGCCGTAATTCCTGCAGCGAAATGCCGTTGATCGCCTGGATTTTCGCCGGACGGGCAAAGACGGTCATGCCGCGCATGATGAGGGAATCGCAGACGTGATTGTTTTCATCCAGCGCAACGGCGACGACCACGCGCGGTTTGAAGCGTCCGCCGGAACGCCCGACCCCGACGCGACCTTTCTGACACAGCGCGTCAAACGCGCGGTTAAACTGGTGGATCTGCCAGCCGCCAAACGCCATCTGGCAGATCCAGGCGAGGGCGGCGACGGTGATGAGTGCGGTAACCATATCGACTCCTTGTTTTGTTCCCTCTCCCGGTGGGAGAGGGTTAGGGTGAGGGCATCAGGCCGCTCGATCAGAACATGACCTGCCCACCCGTCACGTTGATCGACTGCCCGGTGCAGTACGAGGCTTTCGGGCTGGCGTAAAACAGCAGCATGTTCAGCACGTCCTGATAATCGCACCCGCGCTTCAGCGGCACTTTATCGATGTAGTACTGCTCCACTTCCTCAGCCTTGATGCCGAGCTTGGTGGCATACTGCGGCAGCAGGGACTGGAACATCGGCGATTTCAGCAGGTTGCCCAGCATCAGCGAATGCACGGTGATGCCGTATTCGGCCAGATCCAGCGCCAGAGACTGCGTCAGCCCCACGCCGCCAAACTTCGCCGCGCTGTAGCCGGAGTTGTGCTTGCTGCCCACTTTCCCTGATTTGGAGTTGATCTGAATGATGCGCCCCTGAATGCCGTCGCGGATCATCAGACGGGAAAACTCGCGGGCGCAGAGGAAATAGCCCACCAGATTCACCTGCAGCGAACGGTCAAAATCCCCCAGTTCGAAATCGCTGATAAAGGCCGCTTTCGCAATCCCTGCGCTGTAGACCAGCAGGTCGGTACGCCCAAAAATCTCGTCCACGCCGCGGGCCAGCGCCATCACGCTCTGCTCGCTGGTGGCGTCGGCACCAAACCCGTACGCCATCCCTTCGCCAAACTCGGTGTTAATGGTGTCCGCCACGCGGGCGGCTTTTTCACTCTGAATGTCCACTACCGCCACGCGGTAGCCCTCTGCGGCAAGCCCACGGCAGAGGAACTCGCCTAAGGTTTGTCCTCCACCAATGACAACGGCAACCTGACTCATGTGTTTCTCCTTAATTACGCAACAAATTTTAACGTGCAGCCTGGGGTGACAGCCTGCGGAACCGGGCCCGCCACGTGAACCGTGCCGGGATATTCGGCCTGCGGCTGGCCGTCGAAACGCAGGGTGATGTGCCCCAGCTCGCGCAGGTTTTGCTCGGCCACGTCGCCGACGGCGGTCACGGCATAGCGCGCCTCGCCCAGCTCCAGCTGGCTCCCGGCCTTCAGCTCGCCCTTCAGCTCGCCGTGACAGTGGATAAAGCAAAACTCTTCGATATCCGCCGGGGCGCCTTCGCGGAAGGTGATCAGCATCTGGTCGCTCAGCGCGTCAGCCGCGCTCTGGCCGATGCGGGTAATGGTGGTCTGGTAAATCACGGTCATCGCAGGAACCTCTTATTGATAAATAAAGCCGGAGACAAACCAGGCAATCAGCACCGTCGGCGCGCCCGTCAGGAAGCGACTGACCAGCACCGACGGCACGCCCACGCGCACGGTGTCCTGGCGCGCTTCGGCCAGCGACAGCCCTACGGGGATGAAATCGCACGCCGCCTGGGCGTTAATGGCGAACAGGGCGGGCAGGGCGAGGTGCGGGGGAATGTTCCCCAGACCAATCTGCACGCCAATCAGCACGCCGATGACCTGGGCAATCACCGCGCCAGGGCCGAGGAACGGCGACAGCAGCGGGAAGGAGCAGATCAGCGCCAGCGTCACCAGCCCGAGCGGGTGGCTCGCGAGCGGGGCGAGGCCGTGAGCAATCCAGTCGCCCAGGCCGGACGCCATGATGATGCCGATCAGCGCCGAGACGAATGCCATAAACGGCAGAATGGTTTTCAGCACCGTGTCGATGGTGTCGCGCCCGGACTGGAACAGTACCGCCACGGCGGACCCCATCCCCATCCCGACCTTCGCCAGCAGGCCGTCGCTCTGTTCGGTGATTTTCTTGCTGGTGTCGTACTCGCGCGGGGCCGCTTTTTGCGGCGCGGCAGTGCCATTCACCAGCGTGATGTTGTCCTCCTTCACGCCTGAGACATAAATGTCCTCAAGGATGTACTGTGCCAGCGGGCCGGATTTTCCGGTGGAGTGAATATTTACCGTCGGAATGCGGCGCTTCGGATAGATGCCGCAGCGCAGCGTGCCGCCGCAGTCGATCACCGCCACGCCGATTTCCGCCTCCGGCGGTTCGCCTTCCTTGAAGCCGTCGACCGCTTCCCAGCCGGTCAGCTCGCGCAGTCTGTCGACGATTGCCGGGCGCGTGCCTGCGGTGATGTAGACGATCTTTTTGCCTTCGGTGGCGTCGAACTCCAGCGGGCCGCCCCAGCCGCCCGTGCCTTTTTCAATGCGGATCCGGTTCATGCTGTGGCTCCTGAAAGATGGACTTTCTGTTCAAGCTGGATGCCCATTTTTTTCTCAAAAATGGCGGTAGTGAGGTCGGTCACCCAGCCGCGGAAGAAGTTGGTGACCAGGCCAACCAGCAGGTAGCTCACCGCCAGCGGGCCGAGCGGCAGGCCAAGGGTGGTGAGGCCGCTGGCGATCCCAAGATAGACAAACAGCTCGCCGGGGTTAATGTGCGGGAACAGGCCGTTCATCGAATGGCAGCTGTAGGAGGCGGCGGCGTAGTAGCTCGGCTTGTACTTTTCCGGCATGAAGCGGCCGAGGCTTAAGGTCATCGGGTTGCAGAACACGAAGGTACCGATGAACGGCAGTACCAGGTAGCGGGACAGCGGATTCCCGGCACAGCGCTGGGCGAAGCGTTCAATGCGCTGCTGGCCGATAAAGTTGATCAGCGCGTTCATGATCACCAGCAGGCTGATCAGCAGGGGCAGGATCCCGGTCACCATGCCGGTGAACACTTCTCCGCCTTTCTGAAACAGCCCGATGAACCACTCGGCGCCGTGGGTGATGGTTTCTATCATTCTTCTCTCCTGTGGGGCTTTTTTGTTTTTGTCTGACTGGGCTAATAATAATCACTTTGAAAGGTTTTAAAGTGTTAATTAGATCTCACAATGAAAGAAAAAGGGATTGTTTTGAAAGTTTATTGGTGGGGGGAATGATTTTCGGTGGAAAAAAGCGCGGATTTGCGTGGGGGAGGCGCGTACCGCTTCCTTGAGGTGTTGCGGATGCTTTACCATACTGGGTTCTTATCGAACCCGTTAAATGGATGTCTCATGTTCAAGCGTCGTTATGCAGCGCTGTTGCCTGCGCTTATTCTGCTGTCTGCCTGTAGTAGCAAACCTAAGACTGAAGCCGTTCAGCAAACGGCGGGCGCGCCTTCCGGAGGATTCCTGCTGGAGCCGCAGCACAATATGATGCAGATGGGCGGCGACTTCGCGAATAACCCGGCGGCCGAGCAGTTCATCGATAAAATGGTGAGCAAACACGGCTTTGACAGACAGCAGCTGCACGAAATTTTGTCTCAGGCCAGGCGTCTGGACTACGTGCTGCGCCTGATGGACAGGCAGGCACCAACCGCCCAGGTGCCGAGCGGGCCGAACGGCGCGTGGCTGCGCTATCGCAAACAGTTTATTACCCCGGACAACGTGCAAAACGGCGTAGTGTTCTGGAATCAGTATGAAGATGCGCTCAACCGCGCGTGGCAGGTGTACGGCGTACCGCCGGAAATCATCGTCGGGATTATCGGCGTTGAAACCCGCTGGGGCCGCGTGATGGGGAAAACCCGCATCCTCGACGCGCTGGCGACGCTCTCCTTTAACTACCCGCGCCGCGCGGAGTATTTCTCTTCCGAGCTGGAAACCTTCCTGCTGATGGCGCGCAGCGAGCAGGACGATCCGCTCGATCTGAAAGGGTCGTTTGCCGGCGCGATGGGCTACGGCCAGTTTATGCCGTCCTCCTATAAACAATATGCCGTCGACTTTAACGGGGACGGTCATATCAACCTGTGGGATCCGGTAGACGCCATCGGCAGCGTGGCGAATTACTTCAAAGCACACGGCTGGGTGCCGGGCGGCCAGGTGGCGGTGCAGGCGAACGGTCAGGCGCCGGGGCTGGAAAACGGCTTCAAAACCAACTACAGCATTTCGCAGCTGGCAGCGGCAGGCCTAACGCCAACGCAGCCGCTGGGCAACGCGCAACAGGCAAGCCTGCTGCGTCTGGATGTCGGTACGGGCTATCAGTACTGGTACGGTCTGCCGAACTTCTACGTCATCACCCGCTATAACCACAGCACTCACTATGCGATGGCCGTATGGCAGCTGGGGCTGGCGGTGTCTCAGGCGCGCGTTCCGGCGGCGTCACCGTTTAGTCAGTAAGTCATCTTATTCCCCCTCTCCCTGTGGGAGAGGGCTGGGGTGAGGGCACCCGCGCGCACCTATTTCCTGCAGAAACATTTCGCCACACTCCCTTTTCAAACCCGTCATTTACATCTTAACCGTCTTTCATTATTGTTATGTTATAACATTTAATGCGGTGTCGACATGTCAACGTCCTTTTTTTCTCTGTCTGCTCTGGTTCGGCTTTTGCTGGCGCTGGTGCTGGTTGTCTTTATCGGGCTGGCCGTGCGCTGGGCGGTGGCACTGCCATGATCGTGATGAACGAACTGGTCGCGGGTTATGAACGCCAGCCCGTTACGCGGCCCCTCTCGGGCACCATTGAACGCGGAAGCATGACCGCCATTATCGGCGCTAACGGCTGCGGGAAATCCACGCTGCTGAAAACGCTGGCGGGGTTTATTCCTCCCGTCAGCGGCGGTTTCCGCTGGCAGGGTAAGCGCCCGGTCATCGGCTGGCTGGCACAGCGTCACGCCCTGGAGGCGCAGTTTCCGCTGACCGTACAGGACGTGGTAAGCATGGGCTGCTGGCCGGGCATTTCGCTTTTTTCCGGGTTTCGTCGCGAAACGCGGCTGCGCATTGCCAGCGCGCTTGAGCGCGTCGGGCTTGAGTCCATGGCGTTATCCACCATCGATGAACTCTCCGGCGGTCAGTTTCAGCGCATGCTGTTTGCCCGCGTCCTGGTGCAGCAGGCGCCGCTGGTGATGCTGGATGAACCCTTTACCGGGGTCGATGAAGCCACCTGCAGCGTGCTGATGGATTTGATGCTGGAGATGTATATGCAGGGGCAAACGCTGCTCGCGGTACTGCACGACAGCGAGCGCGTGTCGCGCCATTTTCCGCAGACGCTGCGGCTGGATGCTGACGTTCCCCAGTGGAAAACCGAGCGGGTGAGGGTGGCATGATCTGGCATCTCTTTTTTCAGCCGTTCATTGAGTACGGCTTTATGCGTCGCGCGCTGGTGGTTTGCCTGGCGCTCTCCGTCAGCACCACCGCGCTCGGCGTGTTTCTTCAGCTGCGTCGGATGAGCCTGATGGGCGACGCCCTTTCTCACGCCATTTTGCCGGGTGTCGCCGTGGGGTATTTGCTCAGCGGTATGTCGCTGCTGGCGATGAGTATTGGCGGTTTTATCGCGGGAATTACCGTGGCGCTGCTGGCCGGTCTGGTCAGTCGACGCACGCCGCTGAAAGAAGATGCCAGCTTTGCCGGGTTTTATCTTGGCTCGCTGGCGCTGGGGGTCACGCTGGTGTCGCTGCGCGGGTCGAATGTCGATCTGCTGCATCTGCTGTTTGGCTCTATCCTCGCCGTGGACAAGGACGCCGCGCTGTTTGTCACGGGCGTGTGTATGTTCACCCTTATCACACTGGCGCTGTTTTATCGCGGGCTGGTCACAGAAGCGTTTGATACTGCCTGGCTGCAGGTGAACGCCCGCTGGCTGCCTGGCCTGCTGCACGGACTGTTTCTGGCGCTGCTGGTGCTTAACCTGGTGGCTGGTTTTCAGGTGCTCGGCACGCTGATGGCCGTCGGGCTGATGATGCTTCCGGCCGTGGCGGCACGCTGCTGGGTGCGCACGCTACCAGCCTTACTTCTGATGGCGGGGATAAGCGGTATTTTCTGCGCATGGCTGGGGCTGAGCCTCTCCTGGGCGATGAGCCTACCTGCCGGGCCGTCCATCGTGCTCACCGCCAGCGCGCTGTTCTTTATTTCCATTTTACTGGGTACGCGAAGCAGGCTCGCTGGCAGCCTGCGGGCGTATTTTTAACGCAAGGGGAAACGATGAAACGTACAGGATTTGTAGTGGCGCTCGCGCTGGGGATGATGTCGCACGGCGTGATGGCGAAAACGCTGAATGTAGTGACCAGCTTTTCGATTCTGGGGGATATCACGCAGGAGGTAGGCGGTGACCATGTGAACGTGACGACGCTGGTCGGGCCGGACGGCGATCCGCATACCTTTGAACCGTCGCCGAAAGACAGCGCCGCCCTGAGCAAGGCTGATGTGGTGGTGGTGAACGGCCTGGGGCTGGAAGGCTGGCTTGATCGTCTGGTGAAAGCCTCCGGGTTCAAAGGGCAACTGGTTGTGGCCTCAACAGGAGTGAAAACCCACACGCTTGAGGAAGATGGAAAGACTGTGACCGATCCCCATGCGTGGAACAGCGCGGCGAACGGGGCGCTCTATGCACAAAATATCCTGAACGGGCTGGTGAAAGCCGATCCGGATGACAAAGCCGTGCTGGAAGCCTCTGGCAAAACGTATATCGCGCAGCTCAGCCAGCTGGATAACTGGGCCAAAACGCGCTTTAGCCAGATCCCACCGGCGAAGCGTAAAGTGCTGACCAGCCATGACGCGTTCGGCTATTTCAGCCGCGCCTACGGCGTGACGTTTATGGCGCCGCAGGGGCTGTCGTCTGAGAGCGAAGCCAGCGCGGCGCAGGTCGCCGAGATTATCAATCAGATAAAAGCCGACGGCGTGAAAACCTGGTTTATGGAAAATCAGCTCGATCCGCGTCTGGTGAAACAGATTGCATCGGCGACGGGCGCACAGCCCGGGGGCGAGCTTTACCCCGAAGCGCTGTCGGCAAAAGGTGGGGTGGCTGACACCTACGTTAAGGCGTTTCGCCACAATGTGCACACCCTCGCTGAGAGCATGAAATAACTTTTCCATCGCCGGTGCGTCCGTACCGGCTTTTTTCTGAAGCCCCCTCGTAAAACCTGAAGTGCATCCCCACATCTGACGAGAAAGTGCTATCTTGTGCAGCACGTTTTTCTGATGCCTGGAGCGAGAATGACTGACCATGAATTGATGCAGCTTAGCGAGATCGTTGGCCTTGCGCTGAAGCAGCGTGGCGCGACAATCACCACTGCGGAATCCTGCACCGGCGGCTGGGTGGCGAAAGCGATTACCGATATTGCCGGCAGTTCCGCCTGGTTTGAACGCGGTTTTGTGACCTACAGTAACGAAGCTAAAGCACAGATGATTGGCGTGCGTGAATCCACGCTTGAACAGCATGGCGCGGTCAGCGAACCGGTGGTAATCGAGATGGCTATTGGCGCGCTCAAAGAGGCGCGGGCAGATTACGCGATTTCCATTAGCGGTATTGCGGGCCCGGACGGCGGCAGCGACGTGAAGCCTGTCGGCACCGTCTGGTTTGGGTTCGCCACCTCCAAAGGGGAAGGGATCACCCGCCGGGAGTGCTTCAGCGGCGATCGCGAAAGCGTGCGTCGTCAGGCAACCGTTTATGCGTTAAAAACGCTCTGGCAACAATTTCTACAAAACACTTGATACTGTATGACCATACAGTATAATTGCACCAACAGAACAGAAATCCACGGTGAAGCACAGTCGCTTCTCCCGGCATGACAGGAGTAATAATGGCTATCGACGAAAACAAACAGAAAGCGTTGGCGGCAGCACTGGGCCAGATCGAAAAGCAATTCGGTAAAGGCTCCATCATGCGCCTGGGTGAAGACCGTTCCATGGATGTGGAAACCATCTCCACCGGTTCGCTTTCTCTGGATATCGCGCTGGGCGCTGGCGGTCTGCCTATGGGCCGTATCGTAGAAATCTACGGGCCAGAGTCCTCCGGTAAAACCACACTGACGCTGCAGGTGATCGCTGCGGCACAGCGCGAAGGTAAAACCTGTGCGTTTATCGATGCCGAGCACGCGCTGGACCCTGTTTATGCTCGCAAGCTGGGCGTGGATATCGACAACCTGCTGTGTTCTCAGCCGGACACCGGTGAGCAGGCGCTGGAAATTTGTGACGCGCTGGCGCGTTCTGGTGCCGTTGACGTTATCGTGGTCGACTCCGTTGCCGCACTGACGCCAAAAGCCGAAATCGAAGGTGAAATCGGTGACTCTCATATGGGCCTCGCGGCACGAATGATGAGCCAGGCGATGCGTAAGCTGGCGGGTAACCTGAAGCAGTCCAACACGCTGCTGATCTTCATCAACCAGATTCGTATGAAAATTGGTGTGATGTTCGGTAACCCGGAAACCACTACCGGCGGTAACGCACTGAAATTCTACGCCTCTGTCCGTCTGGATATCCGCCGTATCGGCGCGGTGAAAGAGGGCGAGAACGTGGTCGGTAGCGAAACCCGCGTGAAGGTTGTGAAGAACAAAATCGCCGCGCCGTTCAAACAGGCTGAGTTCCAGATCCTCTACGGCGAAGGGATCAACTTCCTCGGCGAGCTGGTTGACCTGGGCGTGAAAGAGAAGCTGATTGAAAAAGCAGGCGCCTGGTACAGCTACAACGGGGACAAGATTGGTCAGGGTAAAGCGAACGCGATCTCCTGGCTGAAAGAGAACCCGGCTGCGGCGAAAGAGATTGAGAAGAAGGTGCGTGAGCTTTTGCTGAACAACCAGGACTCCAAACCTGATTTCGTGGTCGATGCCGCGGATGCTGAAGAAACCAACGAAGATTTTTAATTCTTTCGTTTAAAATGAAGGGCTGCTGATGCGGCCCTTTTTGCATTTCTGAATCAGCAGGTTTTTTATGAGTGAACCGACAACACGTCGACCCGCGTATGCACGCTTACTGGACCGCGCGGTGCGCATCCTGGCCGTTCGTGACCACAGTGAACAGGAGCTGCGGCGAAAACTGTCGGCTCCGGTGATGAGTAAAAACGGGCCGGAAGAGATTGATGCCACCGCGGAAGATTATGACCGCGTGATTGCCTGGTGCTATGAGCATCATTATCTCGATGACGAGCGCTTTGCCTTACGGTTTCTCGCCAGCCGCGGCCGTAAAGGATATGGGCCCGCGCGCATCCGGCAGGAGCTGAACCAGAAAGGGGTGGCCCGGGAGTCCATCGAAAAAGCGATGCGCGAATGCGATACTGACTGGTGCGAGCTGGCCAGAGAACAGGCGATTCGTAAATACGGCGAACCGCTGCCGCGTGAATTTTCAGAAAAAGTCAAAATCCAGCGCTTTTTGCTCT